>ERZ894236.4-NODE-4-length-505933-cov-85.8558_pt1 | contig 505933 bp, 454 predicted proteins | sample MGYA00380297_ERZ894236 | MGnify/ENA primary metagenome ERZ894236 (study PRJEB32331, sample SAMN06328420) | human gut metagenome | biome: human gut microbiome; feature: stool | host: Homo sapiens | collected 2014-08-04 ... | reverse complement strand
CATTCAATGCCCTCTTTAGAGGGCCACCACTAGAGAAAGACCCTTATAGGGTCAGGGCAAACCACCCGTTCTACGGGTGGTTATGATTAGTTTATTCGTATATTTTTATAATATAATGCTTATTGTATCGCATATTAGTTCGTTCTATAATAGACTTAGGATAGTTAGGCGAGGTTGGGCCTCTCTTCGTTTTTGAAGGGAGGGTTGCTTATGAGTGGTTATAAAATCATTATGATTATCCTTGGGATTTTATCAGTCATGATATCCTTTGGAGCACTTGTGGCGCTTATTTGTCTAGAAATAGCAAAATAGCCCTTCGTTTCTTCGGAAATTAGATAAAACGAAAAGGCCATTTCTACATGTTATTTGTTTGTGAGATGAGCCTGACGTCACTACTCGTCTGACTATCTACTTATATTATAGGGATAAAGGGATATATCGTCAAATGGAGATAAACCTTATATATACCAATTATAGATATATCATACATATACTAAATTATAAAATTATTAATAATAGGCACAGCCTTGTTTACATAGTATACTTATGCTAATAAGGTTGTGCTTATTTATGTTGTAATGTGAGAGAAAAAAGAGAGGGTTTTATGTTACGTAAAAGTTTGATTATCATGGCTGTACTAGCTGCTTTCACCATGAATGTAAGCGCTGTACAGATAGAAGTGCCAGCAGGACAGCCACCTATACCAGGAGCAGATGCGAATATCCCTGCCAATGCCTATGAAAACTATCGGGCCGGTAGCTTGAGCAATGTAGGAGTTAGTGATGTTATAAAATTACATTCTGAATCTAAAAAACGCATGGACATGTATGTAACTGACTGGGGACTAACACGAGATGAAGTCAATCAGATAGCAAGCGATTCGGAGAAGTTGATGGACTTACTTGTTAATGAGTCTGCAGTTGTGTTGTTGCATGATGAGCGTAATAACATTCGGGCATCTGTTCCTGGACTACTATTAGCAAGTAAGTATTACCCAAAACGCAGTGATGGTGAACGTTTATCTATTGTAAGAGAGAATTCCATATTTTTTGCGATTGGTACAAAACAGAATTATGATGATGCATTAGGCAAATTAAAATCAGAGCGAAAAGGGGAGTTTACATATCCGGGTATCACACATGGTAAATGGGCTATTGAAACTGAGTCTTTCGGTGAGAATACGCCTGCTATGGTTGCTGTAGTTGGTTTATTTAATCAACCGAATCAAGAATATATGGTAGGTCTTAGCTACAAAAATCAGCCTGTTACCGGCAAGCTCGAGCACGTTATGAGTAATTATGTAATTCCGTCGATTCGATCGTTAGATGACATGGATCATTATAGTGAAAGTATTCAATGGGATAATTTCACATATCGTATTCCTAAAGGGCTCAAACTAATAGCACAGAAATCGTTAAAGGACTCTGCCGAAATGAGAGACTATCGTGGATCAGGTATCCGACTTATTGTAGCTAAGAAACCTGTAAAAGTAGATGATAAATATATCTATTCATTTATTGACGAGATTTCGGAAATAAAGCCAGAAAGTCAAATCATAGGTGATGCACCTATTCAATCAGCATCTGTTTGGAATAATGGCGTTCCTAGTCTTTTAGTAGATAACTATCAACCAGGAAAAACGTCTTTAATGCATCGATTCTTACGTGATGACAAGAATGTATATATAATGAGCTTAGTTTATATTGATGGGGCTACGCCATATTCTCATATTCAGCTGCGTAATACGGTAGAATATTCTGATTTTGCAAATGTTGAGACACTGCGGAATAAAGTAATCCGTATGCAAAGTAAAGATAAAATGTAATTCAGTTGTTTATAAGATCGTTCAGGAGAGAGAACATGAAAAGAAAATACATGATTACGGGGCTTGTTATCGGCCTGCAATTGGTAAGTGGTTATAGTTATGTGACAGATGCAAGTTGGTTGAGCAAAACGTGGGATCGCCTTGAAACAAATGCAGCGAAACAGTCTTACGATTGGCCGAAAGCTGAGCAGTATACTCATTATGCGGGAGGACAACTTGTAGGTGCTAACTTACCAGACGAGGATATGATGGTTCTTGGTGTTTCATTAGGTAATACCTTTGATAGTGTGAAAGCAAGTTTGGGGCAGCCTACTAAAGAAACTAGTAGAGGACTCACCTATGGTGGTGTTACCTTTGGGAGTTTTAAAATGGATGGTGTAGAGTCAGTTGTTACCTATATGATGATCGAGAATCGTGATGCCACAACACATAGAGGCATTGCCGTAGGCGACTCCATGCGAAAAGTCCTTAATGTATACGGTAGACCTGATTTAGTAGACTCTAATAATCGATGGTTTTATGGGAAATATCGCTATCGTACGGATATGATGCATGGCATACAATTTGAACAAAAAGGCGATAAAGTAAGTAAAATTATGATTTATAGATAATTATATTAGAATAAAAGAGACGAAAAAGCCGAGCTACGTTAAATTTTGAGTAGCTCGGCTTTACTTATAAACATAACTATTTATTAACTTTTATGTACTCGATTATGAGTATAATTATAAGATTTATGAAAAACATATGAATTAATTTATTGTTTTATGCTAAAATGAAGTTAATTATACGGTGTTTGGCGACTTATAGATTATATATCACGTTTAAATGGTAAATTTTGGCAATAAAAAACTCAATTCCGAAGAATTGAGAGTAGGTGCCCTACGTCGGGCGGCCCGAAGGCATTGTAAATTAATTTGTATTTGAACTCGTAATGTAATTCTGTAAACCTCCAAAACTAGTTGGATTAATTATAGTATAGTTAAGCATTTGATGAATGTCAATTATTAATTTCCAAAGGAGAGGACTTATGGAAACGCAAGCATCGAACCAACTTATTTCAAGTCATTTGAAAGGATATCCAATTAAAGATTATTTTGTGGGGTTAGATATTGGTACAAGCTCAGTGGGCTGGGCAGTAACCAATAAGGCCTATGAGTTGCTGAAATTTCGATCTCATAAAATGTGGGGAAGTCGTTTGTTTGATGAGGGAGAATCCGCTGTGGCACGCCGTGGATTCCGGTCTATGCGTCGTCGTTTAGAACGTCGTAAATTACGCTTAAAACTATTAGAAGAATTATTTGCTGATGCTATGGCACAGGTGGATCCTACATTCTTTATGCGCCTTCGTGAAAGTAAGTACCACTATGAGGATAAAACGACCGGTCATAGTTCTAAACATATTTTGTTTATCGATAAAAACTATACTGATCAAGATTATTATAAAGCGTATCCTACTATTTATCATTTGCGTGCAGAGTTAATGAAAGATGGTACTGATGATATTCGTAAGTTATTCTTGGCAGTACATCATATTTTAAAATACCGTGGTAATTTTCTCTATGAAGGGGCTTCATTTGATTCAAATGCTTCAACGCTTGATGATGTGCTTAAACAAGCCTTAGAAAATATTACGTTCAATTGTTTTGATTCTAGTGTTGCAATTGGTTCTATCGGTCAAATCCTTATGGAGCTAGGTAAAACAAAATCTGACAAAGCAAAGGCCATAGAACGTCTTGTTGATACATATATAATTACTGATGAAGTGGACACTTCTGGTAAAACTCAAAAAGAACAGGTCAAGGAGGATAAAAAAAGACTTAAATCATTTGCTAATTTGGTGTTAGGTTTATCTGCGAGCCTTACTGACTTATTCGGCTCTGTAGAGGATTTAGATGAAGATCTTAAAAAGTTACAAATTATAGGGGATACATATGATGAGAGACGTGATGACCTAGCTAAAGTTTGGGGGGACGAGATTCATATTATTGATGATTGTAAATCTGTATATGATGCTATTATCCTAATGTCTATTAAAGAACCTGGCCTTACTATTTCTGAATCTAAGGTAAAAGCTTTCAACAAGCATAAAGATGATTTAGCTATATTGAAATCTTTACTAAAGTCGGATAGAAGCATTTACAATACCATGTTCAAAGTTGATGAAAAAGGTCTACACAACTATGTGCATTATATTAAACAAGGTCGTACTGAGGAAACGAGTTGTAACCGTGAAGATTTTTATAAGTACACTAAAAAGGTAGTAGAGGGATTACCAGATTCTAAGGATAAAGAGTATATTCTTAGTGAAATTGAATTACAAACCTTATTGCCACTACAACGGATTAAAGATAATGGCGTAATTCCGTATCAATTACATTTAGAAGAACTTAAAGTAATTCTTGCTAAATGTGGTCCTAAATTCCCATTTTTAAATGAAGTGGCGGATGGTTTTTCTGTAGCAGAGAAACTTATTAAAATGCTTGAGTTTCGCATTCCGTATTACGTAGGGCCTTTAAATACTCATCATAATGTAGATAACGGTGGTTTTGCTTGGGCGGTTCGGAAAGCATCTGGACGAGTAACTCCGTGGAATTTTGATGATAAAATTGATCGGGAAAAATCAGCAGCAGCTTTTATCAAAAACCTTACTAATAAATGCACTTACCTTTTGGGCGAGGATGTGCTGCCCAAATCATCACTTTTGTATAGTGAGTTTATGTTGCTTAACGAACTAAATAATGTACGTATTGATGGTAAGCCATTAGAGAAAGCAGTAAAAGAACATCTTATTGAGGCTGTATTTAAGCAAGACCATAAGAAGATGACTAAAAATCGTATAGAGCAATTCTTAAAGGATAATAATTATATCCCTGAGAAGCATAAACCTGAGATTACAGGTCTTGATGGAGAAATTAAAAATGATTTAGCCTCTTATCGTGATATGGTTCGTATTCTTGGTAATAATTTTGATTTGTCTATGGCCGAAGAGATTATTACGGATATTACTATCTTTGGTGAAAGTAAGAAAATGTTACGAGAAACATTGCGTAATAAATTTTCTTCGCGCCTTGATGATGAAGCTATCAAAAAATTGTCAAAATTAAGATATCGAGATTGGGGACGTCTTTCCAGAAAGTTACTGAATGTTATCGAGGGCTGCGATAAAGCTGGTGATGGTACGCCTGAAACTATTATTATATTGATGCGTAATTTCAGCTATAACTTGATGGAACTATTAGGCGATAAATTCTCTTTTATGGAACGTATTCAAGAAATAAATGCTAAATTAACAGAAGGTCAAATCGTGAACCCTCATGATATTATCGATGATTTAGCGCTTTCACCTGCTGTTAAACGTGCGGTATGGCAAGCATTGCGCATCGTTGATGAAATTGTACATATTAAAAAAACTTTACCGGCTCGTATCTTTGTAGAAGTAACACGGTCAAATAAAGCGGAGAAAAAGAAAAAAGATTCTCGCCAAAAACGATTATCAGATTTATATGCAGCAATAAAAAAAGATGATGCATTATTAAGTGGACTTACGAACGAAGAGTTTGGAGGGTTAAAATCAGGACTAGCTAAATATGATGATGCGGCTTTAAGAAGTAAAAAGCTTTATTTATACTACACTCAAATGGGACGCTGTGCTTATACTGGTGAAGTTATAGATTTAAGTCAGTTAAATACAGATAACTATGATATTGATCATATTTATCCTCGTAGCCTTACCAAGGATGATAGTTTTGATAACTTAGTGTTATGTAAACGAACTGCAAATGCTCAGAAATCAGATACATATCCAATTAGTAAAGACATTCAAAAGGCACAAAAGCCATTCTGGACATTCTTAAAACAACAAGGTCTTATTAGTGAACGGAAATATGAGCGTCTTACTCGCATTACACCACTTACAGCTGATGATTTAAGTGGCTTTATTGCTCGTCAATTAGTTGAAACTAATCAATCAGTTAAGGCAGCCACAACATTACTGCGTCGTCTTTACCCAGGTGTTGATGTAGTTTTTGTAAAGGCTGAAAATGTAACAGACTTCCGTCATGATAATGACTTCATCAAAGTTCGCTCATTGAATCATCACCATCATGCTAAAGATGCATATTTAAATATTGTAGTAGGCAATGTATACCATGAAAAATTTACTCGTAACTTCCGTGCATTCTTTAAAAAGAATGGAGCTAATCGTACATATAACTTAGCGAAGATGTTCAATTATGATGTAAATTGCACAAATGCTAAAGATGGAAAAGCTTGGGATGTAAAAACAAGCATGGATACTGTTAAGAAAATGATGGACAGCAACGATGTTCGAGTGACGAAACGTTTATTAGAACAAACTGGTGCATTAGCTGATGCAACTATATATAAAGCTACTGTTGCAGGGAAAGCTAAAGATGGTGCTTATATAGGGATGAAAACCAAGTCTAGTGTGTTTGCAGATGTTTCTAAGTATGGTGGCATGACAAAAATTAAGAATGCCTATTCTATTATTGTTCAATATACAGGTAAAAAAGGCGAAGTGATTAAGGAAATCGTGCCATTGCCAATCTATTTAACAAATCGAAATACAACTGATCAAGATTTAATTAATTATGTAGCATCTATTATTCCACAAGCAAAAGACATTTCTATCATTTATGGAAAACTGTGCATTAATCAATTAGTTAAGGTTAATGGATTCTATTATTATTTGGGTGGGAAAACTAATAGTAAATTCTGTATTGATAATGCGATTCAAGTCATTGTTTCAAATGAATGGATTCCATACCTCAAAGTGCTTGAGAAGTTTAATAATATGAGAAAAGATAATAAGGATTTGAAGGCAAATGTTGTATCAACAAGAGCTCTTGATAATAAGCATACGATAGAGGTTAGAATCGTAGAAGAGAAAAATATAGAGTTCTTTGATTACTTGGTAAGTAAACTTAAAATGCCTATATATCAAAAGATGAAAGGGAATAAAGCAGCTGAATTATCAGAAAAGGGATATGGTTTATTTAAAAAAATGTCTTTAGAAGAACAGAGTATTCATTTGATAGAGCTTTTAAACTTATTAACAAATCAAAAAACTACTTTTGAAGTTAAGCCTTTAGGAATAACAGCATCTAGATCAACTGTGGGGAGTAAAATAAGTAATCAAGATGAATTTAAAGTTATCAATGAATCCATTACAGGATTATATTCTAATGAAGTAACTATAGTTTAAAACGAATGTGTTAGTATTAGGGGTTATTATGAGTTGGCGTACGGTAGTCATAAGTAGTCGTTCTAAGTTAGATTTTAAAATGAATTACATGATTATTCGCAAAGACTTTGAGACGACTAAGGTATATATTGATGAAATATATATGCTGATTGTTGAATCTACGGCGGTGAGTCTCACCGCCGTACTACTAAACGAGTTGATTAAGAAAAAAGTGGCTATTGTGTTTTGTGATGAGAAACGGAATCCAGCCAGTGAGCTTCTTCCGTTACATGGTAGTCACAATAGTAGTAAACGATGTTTTGAACAGGCTGAATGGTCTAAAGAGTTGAAAGCTTCTATATGGACAGAAATTGTACGACGTAAGATTATGAATCAAGCAGAGCTATTACAGCATCAGGAGTTAGTTGAAGCAGATTTACTATACCAATATCTTGATGAGTTGACTCTAAATGATGAAACTCAACGTGAGGGGCATGCTGCAAAAGTATATTTTAATGCTTTGTTTGGAAAATCATTTTCTCGCGAACAGGATAATGCTATTAATGCAGCACTGAATTATGGATATGCGATATTGCTTTCTGCGGTAAATCGAGAGATTTTATCGTTAGGTTATATTACTCAGCTAGGTCTTAATCATTGTAATCAATTTAATCCGTATAATTTAGGTTCTGATTTGATGGAACCGTTGAGAGGCTTTGTTGATGCGGTTGTTATCAAGTCGATACCTACAGAATTCAATCGAGATGTTAAATTGTCACTTATAGAATTACTATCTGAAGATGTAAAAATTAATGATACTATTCAGACATTTAGTGCTGCTATTCGCATTTACTGTAAAAGTGTATTTGATGCATTGCGGAATCAAGATGCTTCAGAGATTAGGTTTATAGAATATGAGCTATAGATTTATGAGAATACTAGTGATGTTTGATCTACCGACGTCGACTTCGGTAGATAGAAAAGAATATAGGAATTTTAGAAAGTATTTAATTGTATCAGGATTCCTCATGTTACAAGAATCTGTGTACTCAAAATTAGTTCTTAATACAACTAGTGCCAACATTATAATGGACCATGTACGTAAAAATAAGCCACCTAGTGGTAGCTTGTTTATGTTAACTGTTACAGAAAAACAGTTTTCAAGAATGGAGATTGTAGTAGGAGATAAGCAAAGTGAGGTTATAGACTCAACGGAGAGGGTGCTTATGATATGAAATTGATGTATCAAGATTCTACGTTAGACTTTGAAGTATCTAGTGATAAGGTAACGGTTATATCATTTGAGAATTGTAAAGTATTTCGACGTATGGTCACAGAGCTTGATATACAATGCGATGGAGGGGAAGGCCCCTGGATTTTAAATGATAATAATAAGGCGTTCAATTTAGATAAATATGGACATATAATACTTAATCCATTATATGTAGATATAAATAGTAAAGCCTTATTAACCAAATTACAAAATCAATTATCTAAAGAAGCCTTGTTGATGACAGAAGAGGTGGCAGATATTGTAAATCGTCTTCATGCTTTTTATTATTCTTTAGAATTTGGATATCCTTTATCAATCCAACATAAACTTGAAATTGGTACTGCTGAACTTATTAAGTTAGGTAGCTTTAACTTTGAGTTTAATCGTACAGGGGATATTATGGATTTCATGTCCTACATAGAAGTGGTTGATAAATTATTATCTCCCATGGTATATATTATGGTAAATCTAGATTTAGTTTTAAATGATGATGAGATTAATGCATTTTATCACAACATGTTGAGTAGACAATTACGATTAGTTTGTTTAACGACAGGATCTTTTGTTAAAGAAAATCTTGATAAAAGTCTTATTAATGGGTATATTTTAGATAATGATTTTTGTGTTATTTAAGGAGTATACAGAATTACACCTGGTGGTAGCCCGAGTTACTCTTGAGCCTCAAATTTAATTTGGGGTTTGAGAGTAGTGTAATTCTGTAAACCTCTAAAACTACACAGATGCTTACGAATGGAAGAAAGGTGTTTGAGAGTAGTGTAATTCTGTAAACCTCTAAAACTGGCGGTATTAAAGAAGGGTTAGAAGCTAGGTTTGAGAGTAGTGTAATTCTGTAAACCTCTAAAACCATAAGTATATGCATAAGCAAAAACGATTGGTTTGAGAGTAGTGTAATTCTGTAAACCTCTAAAACTTTCACTTCAGATTTTTCAGCTACTTTTTTGTTTGAGAGTAGTGTAATTCTGTAAACCTCTAAAACTGCTTTTGCTGCTTCCTCATTTGCCTTATTGTTTGAGAGTAGTGTAATTCTGTAAACCTCTAAAACTTGAGATTTTTCGACTGTTTTCTTTTCATCGTTTGAGAGTAGTGTAATTCTGTAAACCTCTAAAACGAATTTGATTATTTAATCACTAACCCGCCGGTTTGAGAGTAGTGTAATTCTGTAAACCTCTAAAACTCCCCCAAGGTCCCCCTCACCTGTAGATACGTTTGAGAGTAGTGTAATTCTGTAAACCTCTAAAACGGCGATAGTTACATAGCGGGTATAGATAAAGTTTGAGAGTAGTGTAATTCTGTAAACCTCTAAAACAGCATACTAGAGAGTAAAAAGAGTGTAGCAGTTTGAGAGTAGTGTAATTCTGTAAACCTCTAAAACAGACCGATACACGTATACTGGGGGCAGCTCGTTTGAGAGTAGTGTAATTCTGTAAACCTCTAAAACGATCTACAAGAGTGGTAATCGACCCTACCGGTTTGAGAGTAGTGTAATTCTGTAAACCTCTAAAATGCGATTGGGATTATGCAAAACTAGCAGAGGGTTTGAGAGTAGTGTGATTCTGTAAACCTCTAAAACGAGCAAATTAGATCCTTCTTTAAAGATTTGGTTTGAGAGTAATGTAATTAGAATTTAGTAGATTATAAATTTGTGAAACGACATAAAAAGCCGAGCTACCTTGTTTTAGTAGCTCGGCTTTATTTGTTAATTTATATATTTATATAATATGATGCTTATTGTATCGTATATTAGTTCGCTCTATAATAGATTTAGGATAGTTAGACGAGGTTGGGACTCTCTTCGTTTTTGAAGGGAGGGATAAGTCTATGAGCGATTATGAAATAATCATGCTCCTGTTACAAGTAATGGCTATTGTTATTGCTTTTGGGGCTTTAATAGCACTTATTTGCCTTACAAGAAGCAAATAGCCCTCCGTTGCCTAGTGTAACTAGATAACTGAAAGGCCATTTCCTAATGTTTTACTGATTTAGAGATGAGCCTGACGGTACTACTCGTCTGACTATCTACCTATATTATAGGGATAAAGATTTATATCGTCAAATTGAGATAAACCTTATAAATATCAATATAGGTAAATCCTATATACTAAATTATAAAATTATAAAATTATTAATCATAGGCACAGACTTATCTGCATAGTATACTTATGTTAACAAGGTTGTGCTTATTTATTTTATAAAAATTGAGAGAGGGTACTATGATACGTAAAAGTGTAATTATGATGGCACTAGCAACTGCTTTCACCATAAATGTAAGTGCTGTACAGATCGAAGTGCCAGCTGGACAGCCACCTATGCCTGGGGCGGATGCGAGTATTCCTACTAATGCGTATGAAGATTATCGACATATTAATAAGGTGGCGGAGCAAGAGGTAGAGTCATATATTCAATTTGTAGAATCGAAGTCTGTAAATCCGGCATCGAAACTGGATAAGTTATATCGAGAACGGTCTGGTTTTGTTAAGGCTTCGGAGCTTGCAGATTATTCGCAGTCTACAGTTGTGTTGCTTCATGAAGGGGATAAGAATATCAGATTATCCGTACCAAATGTTAGCTTACGGGGTGATGTTGTAGAGTCTCCATTCGGAAAACAAGGGCCCTTGTTTGCTGTTCGAAGCCTTAGTGCGTTTTTAGTTGTCGGTCCACCGCATGCTAAAGAGCTTAATAAATATTCTGAAAGTAAAGGAAAATATATGTATCCAGGATTACGGAACACATCTTGGAAGCTCATGTTAAATAATGCCCATGTAATGTATACGGAATTTACACCAAATGATACAAATACATCTTATGGCATTACCTATGGTGGTTGGGTGAATACAGAGGATCCCTATCAAGATAAAGCGCCTGAAGTGGTGATGAGTAATTATATTATTCCATCTATAGAGTCATTATCTGGATTAGATGCTTATACTAATGTTGAGCATTGGGGGAATTTTAACTATCGTATTCCTAAAACGGCTAAGCTCATTAGTGAAACTGTGGAAGACGAGACATATGATGTAAGAACCTATGAAGATACAGGATTTAAAATGCGGGTAATACGTAGCTTAATCAAGAAAGAAAAGCCAGATGTAACGATTATTAAGATCCCAACATTATATTTTTTACATAAATATAATGATTTAGACACACCTACACAGTATGCAGTAGTATGGAATAATGGGATTGCAGGCTCTTTAGTTGATTCCCATAAGCCTAATAGTGAATCCTATCTCCGTCATGTTGTGAGAGATTCTGTATACGTTTACAGTTATCGCATTAATTATGATGAAAGTAAAACATCTTATACACATAAACAATTGAGAGATATGATCGAATATGTGGGCTTTGATGATGCGGCAAGATTACGAAAAGAGCCACAATGGCGAGAAGAAGGGTCTTATAAGGAGAAACTTGAAGAGAGCCCAGTATTTATACCGTGGTATATGGAATGGATTAATATATTAACTCAATAAGAAATGTAGTTTTAAAGTTTTTATGGTGTAAGCGATTACCGCCAGCTTTTAATTCATAGAATTAGCTCGGCTTTTATTACTGTATTCATATATTTGTATAATATAATGCTTATTGTATCGCATATTAGTTCGCTATATAATAATCATAGGATAGTTAGACGAGGTTGGGCCTCTCTTCGTCATCGAAGGGAGGGATAAGCCTATGAGTGATTATGAAATAATCATGCTCTTATTACAGGTGATAACTGTGGTTATTGCTTTTGGAGCTTTAATAGCGCTTATTTGTCTCACAAAAGACAAATAGCCCTTCGTTATCTTAGATGATTCGATAACTGAAAGGCCATTTCTCAAGCTTTTTTGTTTTCAGAGATGAGCCTGACGGTACGACTCGTCTGACTATCTACCTATATTATAGGGGTAAAGATTTATATCGTCAAATTGAGATAAACTGGAGGTCCTTATGAAACCATTTGAAACAAAGGATTATAAAGCTTTTACTATGTTTGAGAATCGTTGGGCTCTTGTTACGGCTGGAACGCTTGATAATTTTAATACGTGTACGGTTAGTTGGGGTAGTATGGGCAATATATGGGGCCCTAATGGTGGCGATATATCCACGGTGACAGTGTACATTCATCCAGCGCGTTATACTCAAGAGTTTATGGCGAAATATGATACCTTTACAGTTAGCTTTTTCCCTGAAAGTTATCGCAAGGCTCTTGGTTATTTAGGTTCTCATTCTGGCCGCGACGAAAATAAGGTGGCAAATTCTGGCCTAACGCCAGTTGCGGCAGGCGATGGGGTAACTTTCAAAGAAGCAGAGTTAACTTTTGTATGTAAAAAGCTATATGAACACCAATTCGATGAAGCCTATTTGGCAGAAAAGGTAAAAGATTATTACGCATCTAATCCTGCTGTATATACACAAGCTGGGCATGATCGTTGGAAACCACATTATATGTACATTGGCGAAGTAGTTGATGCCATAGAGGGCTAGTCTGTCCACATAACAAATGAAGACATACATACAATTCTTTGGGATACCGTGAATGCTGTATCTTAACTAAGTATATTTTAGTTTTCTAGTACTAAAAAAGTCGAGCTTCTATCGTTTAGTTGCTCGACTTTTGTTAGTTAATTCATATATTTGTACAATATAATGCTTATGAAAGCTATTTTTATAATGGTGCTGATATAGATCGTCTATGCTTCTGGAAATAGGACATGTTCTTGCATTTTAAAACTAGGATTATTGGTAGAATCAAAGAACTCAATCATATTTCGTAATTTTTGAACTTCCTCAGCATTTAAAAAACTTGGATAAAAGATGGTATAGGTAAAGCTATAGATCCCATCATAGGAGCTAAAGGTTAGGATATAATCATCTTTATGGGGTTTATAGATGTGTGTGGATAGTCCAGGAATATTATTATTCCATATAACGGCATAATTAATATAATCTGATGTTGGGTGGTAATAGTAAATATCCCAGAACGTATTTAAATCAGCTTTAAAATTGTAATGACCGTTTATAACAAGTTCATGCGCATATGGGTTTTTAGGAATATTGTCAGTAGAAACAAAGAATATTATATCTCCTTTTTTGTAGTATCTAATATCTTGGTGTTCAGAGCCCTTACTTTCACCTTCGTATATGGCGTCTTTTGGTACGCGGTATTGTATACCATTTAAGCTTTCTATGCGTGAATATTGATTTAATTCATTTAGGTTTTGTACAGAGGGAAGCACATAATTAGCCAATAATTTATCTGTAGGAACCTTGTTCAGGACGGGGTTGTTATCATAATAGATAAACCCTGCGTGATATAAGGGATGACGCATGTTATAGCCCTTAAATTTAAAATTGATTGTGTCGATGGTGAGCGTTGTTTTTTTACCGTTTTTAAAGTGTGGCATCTTCATGCTATCCCAAGTGCTGTAGGTAACAGTAGGATATGAAAATACAGTACCCTTTATATCAGAAATGTGTTTTGCCGGATTGTGTTTTGCCTTGTCTTGAAAGAAATTACGGACGTCTTTATCTGTTAGCTTTTCATAAGCTATTTTTGTATTACGCCAGTCGTAGTCTTTAAAATCTGCGTAGTCAACTTCTAAATTGAGATTACCATTATCGGTAAAAACTCGATAGTCCTCAATGGTTCGACTTGGATTTTTGTAACGTCCTATATGATAATCACTTTTTATGCCTGCTACAGGGAATGAAAGCCGAATTTGGTTGTAATTATCGTGAATGGATATGACTGTATTATGGTAATGTTGACCGCGATATATAGAGGCAGCTTTAGCATACTCAATTTCTTTTTTACTAATACCCTTAGCCTTGTCAGTTGCTTTTAATGTTTCTACATAGTTTGCTACATCCTTTTCAATATCAGGGTTTGTGGCTTGGTAGTTTACGTAGGCATCCTTTGGGATCTTCGAATCTGCACCAGGAATATTAACATCGATAGCTCCTACTGGTGATAATATAGTGCTTATCATGAAAGCACCCGCTAATAATGGTAGTTTTGTCATGGTGGTATCTCCCGTTTACAAGTGGTATTGTAGTAATCCATAGGTTATGTCATTAAGTATAATTATATAACTAAATGAATATATTTTTAAGTGACATGGAGTGTGTTTTGCTTATATGCTACTACTTCCTGTAGGACATGAGAGCTTTTTATAGATATTGTAGTGTTAGGTTTTGATTTCAGTGTGATTATGTTAATATTAGGTCGATAGGTCATTTATAGATTGAGAGACTAGGAGAGAAACATGAAAACAAAATTTATTGCAATTAGTTTAGGTGTGGCTTTATTATTAGCTAGCAATGTGAGTTCAGTTGCCGATGCTAGTTGGTTAAGTAAAGCTATGGAGCGGTTGGAAACGAGCAATGCTAAGCTTTCACCAGCTTGGCCCAAAGCGGAGCAATATCGTCATTATCGGCCAGGGCAAGCCATTGGAGCCCCTTTGCCTGATGAAGATATGAGAATTGCCGGCGTTTCACTAGGTACGTCCTTTGATGCGGTAAAAGCTAGTCTAGGTCAGCCGACGAGCGAGAAACGTGATGAGCTCACTTATGAGGGCATCAAATTTGGACATTCTTTGATGCAAGATAGTCGTCCTATCGTATGGTATATGACTGTCAGCAATCGTGATGCCGTGACTGCCCGTGGCATTGCTGTTGGCGATTCCTTGAAAAAAGTGATGGATATCTATGGCCGTCCTGATTTTATAGACTTTAATAATCGATGGTTCTATGGATATCTACGCTATAACAGTGACAATATTGTAGGTATATTTTTTGAGCACAATGGCAGCAAGGTGACGAAAATTATTATTAGTGACAACTAAACTGCTTTTATTAGTGAAAGTCTTAATACATATATGCAGCCCTTTATCTGTTAAAATGGATAAAGGGCTTTTTAGAATGATAAAATAAAGAGGAATGGCTTATATAGTGACTCCTTTTGTTGATTAGTACTATAAATAGTGTAAATTGATAAAATTTTTATAAAATATAATCCCACAAGAACTACAAAATCTGATATAATATTAGTATGAAAATCGACGTATATAAGGACTGGAAAAATGGTGTGTATGAAGTGATTTTCTAGCCTAGAAAATCGCTATATCCTTGGTATTCAGTCGATATAATCGGAATGTTGTATATATGAAATGACTACGCAAATGCGTAGTTTTTATTATTTTTTGTTTGGTGTAGGTAGTCCCATGAGTGTAGTGAAGCCCTTATTATGGCTATTAGAACCGTATATCGTATACAAAGCCTATTTGTGGGGTGCCCGTTTCATGGCACAACCCTTCACGTGGGAAGGTGAATTAGATTGGTTTGCTTTTATGTTAACCCTATTGCTCGTCATTGATGTGGTGGCGTTGCCCTTGGTGATCTTCTATTGCCCTGGTTTGAATCCTGGGGTACGTGCTCCAGACTGGATTCGCCGTTTAGGAACGCCTATTTACACCGTCCATAATTGGCTTGATAGTAAGGTAGGGGGCGACACATCTACGCCGATTGTATGGCTTCGTAAAGCCTTGCATTCCTTGCTTTTATTCATTTATTATCTAGTGCCATTTTATGTGGGTGGTCATCTCGTAATGGGCCTCGTAGTAGCGCTCATGTATGACGTCCTCGTATGGGCTCATGGAGGTGTGTGATGACGACTTGTGAATGGCCGACGACGCCTTTATATCAGGATTACCACGATTACGAGTGGGGCCGACCAATTCATGATGACCAACATCAATTTGAACATCTTTGTCTTGAAAGTCTCCAATGTGGTCTCAGTTGGCTTACGATTTTGAATAAACGGAACATCATTCGAGAATGCTTTGATCATTTTGATATTGATGCGGTGGCTGCTTATGGTGAAAGTGATATTGAACGCATCATGCAGACGGAAGGGATGCTTAAGCATCGTTCTAAAATTGAAGCTATTATCAATAATGCTGCTGCTTTTAAACGTATTCAATCTGAATTTGGTTCGTTCTGCAACTATATTTGGGGATTTACCAATCATAAAACGATTATTTATGAAAACCATCCAGAAGGTCATTTCCCTACAAAGAATGGTTTATCTACGCGGATTAGCAAAGACCTAAAGACGAGGGGCTTTAAGTTTGTAGGCCCTGTCACAATTTATTCGCATCTACAAGCCAGTGGCCTCATCAATGATCATGGTAAAGACTGTCCTTGCTTTGAGGAGATTAATAAAACCGCAGATATCATACGTTTACCTGTAGACGATGAAGCGTAAGGGAGATAAGCATAGATCGGTTAACAATAGTTTTTGCGCATACTTGTGTTTACATAATTGAATTTGTTGTTATGTGGAATTGGGTGTACACTAAAGTCGATGAGGCGATAGCGACTCATCTCATGTCGGCCCGCTTTATATATAAACACATATACTCTCTCTCTCCTAAGCGGGTCTATCATTAGTTCTCTCTCAACGCTATAAACTATACAGAGCCTCTATCTTTATTGGATAGAGGCTTTTTGCTGTATATAATGCTATAAAAGGAGTCATACTGTATTAGGAAAACCTATAGCAGCATTAATCAGGCTCTATGTATGGTCCTAAAAAACTTTAATTAATCCAATTTCAACTATATATTTTACGCCATATAAATTGATTTATTTCGATATGATTGCTATACTGAAGTAAATTGATAGTGTTACTTTCACAATTAAAGAAGGGAAATATATGATTGGTTTGGGAACGGCCATTAACATTGGCCTTATCATAGCTGGTAGCCTATGTGGCCTCGCGTTTGGTCGCTTTATGAAAGAAAATTTAAAGCAAACGCTCATGATTGTGAGCGGTATTATCGTGCTCCTCCTCGGTATGAGCGGGGCCATGCAGTATATGCTTGTCATTGTCAATGGATCTCTACAGACAACGGGCCCGCTGTTGATGATTATTAGCATGGTCGTAGGCGCCGTTATTGGTGAAATTATCGACCTTAATCATTGGATTACTGTGTTTGGTGACTGGGTGAAAGCTCGCACTGGCAACGCTGGTGATCCAAAGTTTACGCACGCCTTTATCACTGCATCTCTGACGTTTACCGTAGGTGCTATGGGTGTACTTGGTTCTATTCAAGACGGTCTTACTGGAAATTATCAGACATTACTTTTAAAAGGCATCCTTGACGGCATCATCGTTATGGTTATGGTATCCTCTATGGGTAAAGGGGCGCTGTTCTCCTTTATTCCTGTAGGTATTACGCAATGGATCATCACGGCAATGGCACATATCGCAGCGCCGTTGATGACACCTAGTGCCATCGATAACCTATCCTACGTTGGATCTATTCTGATTTTCTGCGTTGGTATCGACCTCATCTGGCCTGGTAAAGTACGTATTGCAAACCTTTTGCCAGCTATCTTCGTGGCAATGGGGCTTACATTTTTGCTATAACTAGCATTATAAATAATACATAGATTTTTATAAGAGACCTATATTCTCTCAACCTTTAATATGTATTTTATACATGATACGGTCGAGGATGTAGGTCTTTTTACTTTTTAAAATTAATTTAGTTGAAGTGGGAATTAATGACAGTTTTAATTCAATTATGACGATAGGGTAAATTGATTACATTCCGAAATAGGTGGCCAATAGAGTCATCTCAAGTGTAGGATTTAGATGATGTTTTATAGAATCTCTTTATTAAAATTATTTGTAGAATAATTTTAATTCTATGTATAGTTATTCATCAAGTATATGTTATTGAATTATACCTGTTTAACAGGTATAATTGAAAGAGAGATTCTATGATTATCGGATTTGTAGATTATCATTAATAGAGAGGAAATTAATATGGAAAAGTTTATTCCTACACCTACCATTAGTGAAATATTAAAAGAAGAGTTTATGGATCCATTAGGACTATCTGCATATCGATTGGCTAAGGATATACATGTGCCTGTTTCACGGATTCAAGAAATATTGAATGGTACACGATCTATTTCAGCAGATACATCGTTGCGTTTAGCGAAATACTTTGATGTTTCGGAAGAGTATTTCTTGCGTTTACAGATGGATGTTGATTTGCGTACAGCAAAACTTAGTGAGGGGATGGATGAAGTATTATCCTCTATTGCACATTGTGCTTCATTAGAACCCGTAGATTGTCAATAAGAGATTGATAATTTTCGATGTATTTGGTACAATTATCTTAAATTAGTAAGTTGTTATAACATTGAATATTGATATAAGGAGAACCTATGTTATTCGTTGAATATCCTAAATGTACAACATGCAAAAAAGCAAAGAAATTCTTAGATGATCATAACATCAAGTACACAGATCGTGACATCAAGTCCGAAAACCCTACAGCTGAGGAAATTGCTGCTTGGTATCCACAATCTGGTAAGGATTTGAAAGCATTCTTTAATACGTCTGGTATGATTTACCGTGAACAACAATTAAAGGATAAATTGCCAAACCTTAGCGAAGAAGAAAAACTAGCTTTATTAGCATCTAATGGCATGCTTGTAAAACGTCCTATCTTGGTTCTTGAAGACAAAGTACTCGTTGGATTTAAAGAAGCAGAATGGATTGAGGCGTTGAAGCTCTAATTTCATATTGTATTGGGTTGGAACGGACCTATCTCTAAAAGCCTCCATAGCGAGCTAAGTCGTTTTTAGAGATAGGTCCGTTCCTTTTTTATACAATTTATGAAATTAGAGCAACAACTGGGGGGGCTCTGGGGAGGATAAGTCATTTTTAGAGATAGGGGCTTTTCCTTTTATATGAAATTAGGATCTTCAACTAGTGCCTATTAAAAGGAGCTCCATAGCGAGCTAAGTCGTTTTTAGGGACCTGTTCTTTCTACGTTTTAATAAAGAAATTAGAGCTCACAACTAGGACCTTTTAACGGCTAAGCCATTTTTAAAGATAGGGGTTTTCATTTATTAAAAAATTTGATTTGTATATTTCTTTTATGTTTTGTATAATGATTACACCATAGAGATACCCCTATAGGTATTTTAGGCGTTAGCAATATAAGTGTTAATAGTATTAATTATAGAAGTAAAAGGTATTTCCGGATTAAGTAAGGCCGGTATTTCATTTATAGAGAGGTCTATATGAAGTTTTTACAGTCTTTATCAGCGCAGGTGTCTCTGCGTACGCAGGGGGCTATTTTGGCACTCGGCTTGTTATTTATCATATTAGATGCGCTTACGGAGCCTATGAACCCAGCTATTGATTTGGCGTGGGTAACGGTCATCATTTGTGGCTTGCCATTGCTCATCAATAGCGTGCAAAGTATTTTGGATCATTTAGAGATTCACGCTAATTTTCTTATCGTGATAGCCATGGTGGCGCTCATTGCGATTGGAGATTATCATACGGCGGCTTATGTAGGTCTCATCGTACATGGTGGCTTTTTCTTAGAGCAGCTTATTACGGGCGACGTACACTATACATTGGATGATGACATGTTGCCGACCATGCCTACACAGCTTGTAGCCTTGCGTCAGGGCATCAACAATTATTCATCCGTCATTGTTGTGGCCGTCATGTTACTTTCCATGGGTTCCTATGCATTGACACAGAACTTTATGCATACCATTACATTGCTAGTTATCCTTTGCCCATGCTCTTTGGAACTCATTCTTGTAGCACTCATGATGGGGTCCCTTGTAGATGAAAACTCTCCGACGGCGGGGCTTTCAAAAGAGGCGAAACAATGCCATTTGGGCCTACTCATCGTGTCCATTTTGTTCCACGTTGCTATTATCGTTGCTGGCGTGTTGGGATCCATCAATCCTGTAACAGCCGCTGCATTGCACGGCTTGGCGCGACTCGGTCTCGTGTATAATTTGAAAGTATTAAACGGTTCCTTGTGCGTCGCATAAATAATAAAACTCCCCTAGTAATCATAAGTATTACTAGGGGAGTTTTGTATATACAACATTGAGTTGTACAGTACGTATTTATACATTACGTATTATACAATACATATTCTATTGTTGTCCTTTGTCTCCAAGTGTAAGGAGTAGGAATACGATGGATAGGATACATGCACCAACGAGTGCAATGAAACCACCATCCCAACCGTAGAGGTCAACCATGAGACCCATGAAAGCACCAGCACCAGCGGAACCGATGAGGTAACCAAGAAGGCCTGTAAGACCGGTAGCACCACCTGTTGCTACGCGTGGTACCATGTCTGCAGCTTGAAGGCCAATCATCATAACAGGGCCGTAGATGAGGAAACCAATAGCGATGAGTGCTAAGTTATCGATGAGGACATTGCCTGCAGGATTAAACCAGTATACAAGGATCGCTAAGATAACGAATAACATAAAACAAATCGTAGCTGGAGCACGACGGCCGCGGAATACGCGGTCACTTAAGTAACCACTTACAAGCATGCCTGGAATACCAGCCCATTCGTATAAGAAGTAAGCCCAACGGGAACCTTCTTTTGTGAAGCCTTTCACAGCGGTTAAGTAGGTCGGTGCCCAGCTAACTACGCCGTAACGGATGAAGTATACAAAGATGTTCGCAATCGCAAGATACCATAAGTATTTATTATGCAAAATATATTTGTAGAAGATTTCTTTAAAAGTACTTTTTTCTTCATTTTCTGTATGTGTATGAACTACTTCGTGTTTGTATTCTTCGATAGGAGGTAAGCCACAGGATTGAGGCGTATCTTTCAACAATACAAAGGTAATAATTGCTAACACGATAGAGATAAGGGCAGGGAAGAAGAAGATACTATGCCATGTACCGAATAGGTAGATGCCAAGCGTAGCAAGAGGAGCGATAATACCGCCACCTAGGTTGTGGGAAACGTTCCACCAAGACCACCAAGCACCGCGTTCGGAACGGGAGAACCAAGTTACCATGTTTTTTGCATATGGAGGGTAGCCCATACCTTGGAACCAACCGTTTAATAAGGCAAGAACGCACATGATAGGAATACTGCTCATAACACCTGGTAAGGTGCCGAATAATAACATAACTAAAGCACTAAGCAATAGACCTACTGTGGAGAAGTATTTTGGGTTAGAGCGGTCAGACGCATTACCCATAACAAATTTACTTACACCGTAAGCTACGGATAAGATGGTCATAACTATACCGAGATCCGCTTTAGTGTAGCCGTACTCAGCAATCATGTACGGAACAGCCAAACTAAAGTTTTGGCGGATCAAATAGAATGTAGCATAACCAATAAATGTACCTGCAAAGACTTCGCGGCGAAGACGTTTGTAGGTGGAATCGATTTGCGCCTCTGGTAATCGTTCAATATGAGGAGCAGGAGAGAAAATCGACATTGTTACACATCCTTTCTACAACATGTCATTTGTAATAATACCATGTTGGGTATGTAGTCGACTATACTTAATTTTCTATTATAATAAATAGTTATTAGGAAACTGCATTATGGATAGTATCGATTAGGGTGAAATAGTATTGAATAGATTGAGAATCATCAGAATATCTTTTATGTAAAAATCATTAAATTTGCGAATATATATGAGTAACTGTTCATACATTTGTGTAATGAGGCTATGCATGAATAATATAATCTCAATAGATCCAGTATTTACCTGTATTTTTTATTATATATGAATGATTGTACATATTTTGTTGTTGACACAAATATACCCATAGGGGTATAACATAATCATAAGGTATACCCCCATGGGTATATAAACAATAAAAATGGTAAACAGAACGATACATAACATGTTTGCCCTTAAGGTGTTATATACATGGACGCATGTATATAGACCACAATCAATGTGTACATATCATTATATATAAGCTTTCACAGGAGGTAATTATGGAACGGTGGAGCAAAATAGCAGAATGGTTCGATTTGAATTGTGAAAAGATTACATTAGTAGCCGGCGGTATCGGCGTACTATTTAGTTTATTAGGTGTTCGTTTAGGTTTGCCCTTCGACTGGGCTTGGTTCACAATAGTATTGTGTGGTCTTCCTATCGTGTGGGGCGCAGCGGTTGCCATGTACGAAGAGTTCGACGTAAAAGCAGATTTGCTCGTGTCCTTGGCGCTTATTGCAGCCGTTGCTATCGGTGAAGTATTTGCGGCCGCAGAAATTGCTTTCATCATGCAACTGGGGGCCAAGCTCGAAGAGTTTACCGTATCTAAAGCGCAAGCGGGCATCGAACGTCTCGTTAAATTGACGCCTACAACGGCACGCATCGTTCGCAACGGCAAGGAAGAGGTATTGCCTGCAGATATCGTAATGGTAGGCGACGTAATCCGCGTGTTGCCAGGTGAGGTTATCCCTGTGGATGGTACGATTTTGTCTGGTGATACAGCGATTGATCAATCCGTTATGAATGGCGAATCCATGCCGGTAGATAAAACGATGGGTGACGAAGTATTCTCTGGTACGGTGAATCAATTTGGCGCCTTCGATATGACTGCTACAAAAGAGGGCGAAGATAGCTCTATTCAACGCATGATTAAGCTCGTTAAGTCTACGGACCCAGGCAATGCGAAAATCGTTAGTTTGGCTGACCGTTGGGCTACGTGGATTGTAGTGATTGCGTTATTGGCAGCGGTTGGCACCTATGTGGTAACCGGTGAAATCATTCGTGCCGTGACCATCCTCGTTGTGTTCTGCCCTTGTGCTCTCGTATTGGCAACGCCGGCAGCGATTATGGCAGCTATTTCTAATGCGAGCCAACACGGTTTCCTCGTGCGTCGTGGCAATATTATGGAACGCTTGGCGAAGGTTGATACGATGACCTTTGATAAAACAGGTACCTTGACCTATGGTACGCCTGAGGTGACAGCCGTTGAAAGTGTGGGTTCCATGCCTACTGATGAGTTGTATCGCTTGGTGGCTTCTGTAGAAACTAAATCTGAGCATCCATTGGGCAAGGCTATCGTGAATGGCTTTACATCCCATCATGGTGAAAGCTTTGATTCTGTAGATTCCTTCCGTATGGTTCCTGGTAAAGGATTAGAGGCGACTGTACAAGATAAAGCCGTTTTGGCTGGTAACGAAGCGATGATGACCTTGTCTAATATTTCTATTGCTGACTCTGTGAAAGAGGCTGTTCATGAGCATTTGAACCGAGGTGCATCCATTGTATATGTTGCCGTTGATGGCGTATTGGCTGGTTATGTGGCTTTGGCTGACCGTGTTCGTCGTGAAAGTCGCGCCGTAGTAGAGTCATTAAACGATCTCGATGTAATGCCTGTTCTTTTAACCGGTGACCATGTGGCAACAGCAAAAACGATTGGTAAACGATTGAACGTATCCAATGTGATTGCAGACTGTTTGCCAGAAGACAAAATGGATACAGTGGCTCAATTACAACAAGACCGCAATATTGTAGCCATGGTTGGCGATGGTGTAAACGATGCACCAGCTCTAAAAAAATCCGATGTTGGCATCGCTATGGGCGGTGTTGGTAGCGATATCGCGGTAGAGGCAGCAGATATCGTTCTCGTAAACGATAATATTAAAGAAATTCCTCATCTCGTGGCCTTATCTAAACGCATGATGACCACAATTAAGGTAAACCTTTCCTTCTCCTTAATCTTGAACTTTGTGGCTATCATCTTGGCAATGGTTGGTACCTTATCCCCCGTGTGGGGCGCCCTTGTTCACAACGGCGGTAGCCTTCTCGTAGTGGCAAACTCTGCACTATTGTTGCGTTGGGCTTACAAATCTAACCACGTAGTAGATGATGATCATTCCGTTCTCATGAACGCAGCGCGTAAACGCGTGTTTGAGGCTTAATAGTAGTTCATTATACATATAAGTATGGAGTGTGCATCGATTTGATTACTAAATCGGTGAGCGTTAAAAAATAATATAGTTAATAAAAAGTGCTATCTATTCCTAACGAAACTCAAATAGAGTTGTAGGATAGATAGCGCTTTTGTTTAACTTATAGTATGAAATCGATGGTTTCTAGTGTTGATTAATCAATATATGTTACAGGATAGCCTTTTGGCTCGATTTCGCGGCGGTTAAGACCATTTGGTAGATCTGGGTAGCCGATAGCGAGGCTAGCGTAGACTTTTTCGTCTTCGCTAAGACCTAGTTCGCGCATTTTGGCTTGGATGCGTTCATTATCTTGAAGATGACGGATTTGATTAACCCAGCAACTGCCAAGGTTGAGTTCATTGCAAGCAAGCATCATGTTTTGCATAGCACAAGATACATCAGCAAAGTTATTAGCATAGTTTGCTTTACTAGCTAATACGATGAGCACAGGTGCATTATAGTGGAATACAAATTTGCCTTCGGCAGACATCTTAATGATATTCACCATGTAAGGTAAAGTATTTTCTGTAATCGGCATTTTGCCGTATTCTTCTTGAACGAGTGTTACTAGTTCTTTGAGCACGACTTGGTTCGTAATAACCATGAAATGTGTTAACTGTGTATTACCGCCAGATGGAGCGCGGCGCCCAGCGTCGAGGATTTGATCAATAAGTTCTCGAGATACTTGATCTGCTTTAAATTTACGCGTACTATGACGAGTTTTGATGCACTCTAAGGTGTTCATATAGGCCTCCTATTATAAGTTAGCTTTGATATAGAATTTCTTTTATTATACTACAAGGAAGGACCTAGTAGGGGGCGTATTTTTACTAAGTCATTTATTAGGAGATGGTCCTGCAACGAAAAAAGATTTCATTGAAAACAGAAGTTATAACTTTCTAATTTAATATCAAATTAATTTATAAATAAAGTAACAATTTTATGGCATGATTTTTACCCATAAATTCTATAGAATCGCCTAATTCTTAACGAATAAGAAAATAAATATTAATTAATTGACAAATTTAAAAATATCTGTTCAAAGTAGGCTTTTTGCGTTGACTGTTTACCGTAAAATTGTGTACAATTAATTAGTAGATAATTGTGTGCATATGGAGGTAGAATATGGCAGAAATTGGTGTACTCGAAGGGTACAAACATAAAGAAGATGTTCCTGATTCAGAATATTTAAGATTGGAAAATCAATTGAGCTTTCCACTTTATGTAGTGGCGAAGGAAATTGTTAATGCATATCGTAATCACTTAGATCCTTTAAATTTGACATATACTCAATACATCGTAATGATGGCATTGTGGCAATATGGTGATTTATCCGTTAAGGAATTGGGCCAAGTATTGCGCCTTGATTCCGGTACATTAACACCGCTTTTAAAGAAATTAGAAGCGAAAGCATTCTTGAAACGCAAACGCAGTCGTCAAGATGAACGCGTAGTTATGGTAACTCTTACCGATACGGGTAAAGCATTACGTGATGTAGCTGTTCATATACCACGCCGCTTGGCTGAAGCGTCAGGCCCTATTTTTGACGTAGAAGAAACACGTCAATTGCGTATGTTGCTCAATAAATTACTAGAAGCAATCGATAACGCAAACGCAAAAACAGCAGAGAACATGAAGGGCTAATTTGATACAACCTCATATGCATATATTCTGTAACCTTGGAAATCTAAAAATTTTATTAAAAATGTGATATACTATACATATAGCGTATTGTATTCAAGTCATGTGAGAGTATGACTGATTCATGATTTGCCCTCGTGGCACAAAGGAGATCATTATGAATAAAAATTTATTAGGTGCATTTGTATTAGCCGGTACATTATTAGTAGGTGGTGTTGCAAACGCAGCAAACTGGAATGGGTTAGCTAACTACCCAGAGGTTCCAAATAGTGCAAATGGTACAGAAACGTATTTCTTTGATAAAGCATCTGAGTTTAAAGGTATCGATAGCAGCCGTAACAACGTATTTGGTGTTAATGTAATTAACATGCATAATAACCAATACGGGGAAGCTACATTGTTCAAATATCTTGTTAATCCAAGCTTACATACTGTATATCGTTACGCTCCAGATGGTCAAGTTTACCAAATTCAACCTGGAACAAATGAGTTCAATATGTTCATGGCTGCTTGGAAAGAAGTATACGGCACAACTTTCGAATTCCCAGCGTTATAATTTGATGGCCCGTATCGTAATAATTACATAACTATTGCTGGTGAAAGCTCCTTTTGGGCTTTCACCAGTGTTGTTTATGGAGGTTTTTTATGTCTAAATCTGAATTTGCTCAAGCCTACACTGAGCGTATGTTCCCTGATATTGCAGCCCCAGCAGGTTATATTGATCCAGAGTTTGAAGTATTGTTTGATAATTTTGCCTTTGATGAAGTCATCACCGAAGAAGGCCGTAATGTACCGGCAAAAGATCGCTTCTTAGCCATTCTTGCAACATTAGTAGGCGCCTCTGCTGTTGATGAATATGCATTAATGCTACCGGCAGCATTAAACTTTGGTCTTATTCCTGATGAAGTGGTAGAGCTCATTTATCAAGCGGTACCCTATCTTGGCATCGGACGTGTGCGCCCATTCTTTAAGGTGACCAATAAGATTTTTGACTATCGAGGAGAAGCTATTGTTGATCCATCTCGTAGCACGATTACTGGCGAGTCTCGTCTTGAAAAAGGCGTAGAAAAGCAAGTGGAAATCTTTGGCGAGCCTATGCGTAATTCTTACCAAGAAGGGCCAGAAGATATTCGTCACATCAACAAATGGCTTGCCAATATGTTCGGCGATTACTATACGCGTAAAGGCCTTAGCGTGGCTCATCGTGAAATGATTACTTTCTGCTTCCTTGCGGCTCAAGGTGGCTGTGAAGCTCAACTCAAGGCTCATGTAGAGGGTAATTTGAACGTAGGGAACAGCAAACAATATTTGATTAACATCGCATCCCAATGCGTGCCGTATATCGGCTATCCTCGTACCTTGAATGCCCTTCGTTGCATTCAAGAAGGTTACACCGCATGGGAAGCTAAACAATAAAGGAGTTCTATGTTTGATTTAAATCCAGTTCAGATATTAGCAAGTATTCCTGCTATTATGATCGTTTTTTCTATCTTTGGATATGCAGAGGCGAAGGTAGCAACTTGGTTTGGTGATCCAACGCCGCGTCTGGCGGGACGCCTCACATTGTCACCAATGGCGCACCTTGATCTAATTGGTACCATCTGTATTATTCTTGTTGGCTTCGGTTGGGCAAAACCTATGTCAATTAATCCATCTTACTTTAAAGATCCACGACGTGATATAAGCTTGCTTGCTTTTGCAGGTCCTGTGGCAGGTCTTATAGCAGGCTTCATATTCACCTTTATATATATGCTTCTTGGAAAATTAGGCCTCATGGAGTCCCAAGGTCTTGCCATGGTTATGCAATATATTATTTTATATAGTATTGGCTTATCAATCTTCTGTTTGATTCCGTTCCCACCATTGCCTGGTTTTAATATTATCTTACCGTGGTTGCCTACAGAGTGGCAGATGAGATATTACCAATTAGGGATGCTTAATTTATTATTCTTTATCATCCTTATTAATACACCCATTATTTCCATGGTTATTCGTCCATTACAACAAACGATATTTAAAATCTACTTTGCCATTATTGGGCTCATACTATAATTATATTTTGTGAAAGTTTCTACCATAAAGATAATATCTTTATGGTAGTTTTTTATAGTTTATAGATAGATTTAGCTTATCTTTACATATAATGTATTTGTAAATTTTTTCCGTTTTTATAGTAACAATTTTACTTTTGACTGTTCTTTGGATTTTATATTAAAAACTATCGATGTAGTTCCTCAATTGTGTTATAATAAATACAGAAATCGTAAATTTTCGATATATTAATATTACAGTGTATTATTAGATACTATCGATAGAGTAAATTGATCTGCTACATCGATATGTAAATCAATACACTAAATTGACACGTAAATCGATATATTAAATCGATACAGTATATAGATATTCAAGTGAATACAAGAGGAATTACATATGAATTTTGAAGAAAATCAAGTGCCAGAGGCGATTCTGGACAAGCTTACAAAGGTGTGCACATGCCGTAGTATTACGCGCAAAACGATTAAGGAAGCCATTTTAGATGGTGCTCATACATTTCCACAAGTAAAAGAAGCAACTCGTGCTGGCACGGGCGCTTGCGGTGGCAAAGGCTGTGGGCCTCGTATCGTAAAGCTCTTAGCGGAAATGAAAGAGCAAGGCAAAATCTGATTTGCGAAATGTAATATACACATTTTATACATCCAAAATGTAAGATACATAGTTTACACTCCAAAATGTAAACTATAATGTTTATACAACAAAAATGAAACATATAAAGATTGTTATTTGATTCTCTCAATGGATATACCCGTTGGGTTTTCGAGTAACAATCTTTTTGTTTTGTAAGATGCATGTACTATACTGCTGCTTGTCGTGTATTGATTATGTTGGGCTCGTTTATATTTTTTGATATACTATACATAATACTTTTTTGAGATTTAAGGGAGGTATGCATGTTTCGACGTTTCGTAGCAGCCACTATGATTGGTGCATTAGCACCCACAACGGGCTGCGGTTTACATAATCCATTTACTTCAAAGGCAGAGCCTGTGACCTATGAGTCCGTGGCACAAAGCGAGCTTTCACCAGAGCAAAAGGTGGACAAGCTAGTGGCGAATATGTCCGATGCGGACAAGGTGGGTCAACTGTTGATGATTGGCATTCACGGCACGACGTTGAACGATGATGCTAAGTTTATGCTCAACGAGTACCGCGTGGGCGGCATCATTTTATTTGATCGGAACATGGAGTCCAAGGATCAAGTTAAAACGCTCATTGCAGACATTAATAAGGCTGGTAAAAGTGCGGGTTTAACGCCATTGTTCCTCGGCATTGACCAAGAGGGTGGTGCCGTAGCACGCATGGAGGATCAGCTCATTAAGGTTCCTCCTGCTGAGGAGCTAGGTAATGTACCTATTGAACAGGCTGCATCCTTGGCAAAACAGTCTGGTGCGGAACTAAAAGACTTGGGCTTTAACATTAACTTTGCTCCTGTGGCGGACTTGGGATTAACCTATGGCCGTTCTTATAGTACAAACCCTGATGAGGTTGTGCGCTATGCAGGCGCTGTCGGTAAGGCTTACGATGAAGCGGGCTTGTGGTATTCCTATAAACACTTCCCCGGCATTGGCAAGACTGACGTAGACTTGCACGCGGATACAAGCATTGTTCCTGTATCTAAAGAAATGCTGCTTTCAGAGGACACAAAGGTATTCGTAGACCTCATTAAACAGTCTAAACCGAATACCTATACAATTATGGTGTCTCATGCGATGTACCCACAAATCGATCCAGACCATCCCGCTAGTTTATCGAAAGCAATCATTACAGATTGGTTGCGCAAGGATATGGGCTACAATGGCGTTGTGGTAACGGACGATATGGACATGGGTGCCCTTGCAAAACACTATACCTTTGGTGACATGGCGGTGCAATCCATCCTCGCAGGTAGTGACATCTTGCTTGTGTGCCACGAATACGAACACATGCAAGCGGCTTACAATGGCCTTATGAAAGCCGTGAAAGACGGTCGCATCTCAAAAGAACGACTCGATGAATCGGTGAAACGGATTTTGCTTATGAAAATTAGTAAAATTTCTTAGAATATTTAATTGTATTGGCAGGAATTAACTAAACATATCACGAATATAGAAAGTGGAAATACTATTCATTGAAATCGTATCTGAGTTGACACTCAATGGAGACAAACTTTAGAATCATTACAATAGAAAAATATATAGTGTATACATAACGAGCTATCAAGGATTTTAATAAACCGATAGAGAATTAATAGGTAAAGTGATTCTCTATCGGTTTGTTTTTCGTTAGGAGTGAGGTATATGGCTCGGAGAATAATGTTGAACGGTACGTCTTATTTTGGGCAAGGCGCGATTCAGGAGATTGTAAACGAAATTAAGAATCGCCATTTTAAAAAGGTTCTCGTTACGTCTACACCTGATTTATTCGAGTTTAAGGTAGCTACAAAGGTAACAGACCTACTTGATGCGGCAGGCATTGCTTACGATGTGTATGATAATATTAAGCCAAATCCAACCATTGAAAACGTAACGTCTGGCGTGGCTGCTTGTAAGGCGGCAGGCGCTGAAGCTATCGTTGCTGTAGGCGGTGGCAGCGCTATCGATACAAGTAAGGCTATTGCTACGATTATGACGAACCCTGAGTTTGGAGATGTACGCAGCCTGGAAGGCTTAGCGCCTACTAAACATCCATGCTTACCGATTATCGCTGTGTCTACCACATCTGGTACGGCTGCAGAGGTTACCATTAACTACGTTATTACAGACGTTGAAAAGAATCGCAAATTCGTTTGTGTTGATCCGCATGATATTCCAATCGTAGCTATCGTAGACCCTGACATGTCCGCATCAATGCCAACAGGACTTTGTGCGTCTACCGGTATGGATGCGCTCGTTCATGCTGTAGAGGGGTACATCACAAAAGGTGCGTGGGAGCTAACGGATATGCTTCACTTGAAAGCTATCGAAATCATCGGACGTTCCTTGCGCAGTGCCGTGGCTGGTGATTATGCAGGCCGTGAAGCTATGTCCTTAGGTCAATACATCGCGGGCATGGGCTTCTCCAACGTAGGTCTCGGTATTGTTCACTCTATGGCGCATCCATTGAGTGCTGTGTACGATATTCCTCATGGTAAGGCTTGTGCTATGCTTTTAACAGCGGTATTGAAATTCAATGGCCCTGCTACAGGTGAAAAATATCGTGAAATCGCTCGTGTTATGGGCGTTCCTGATGTAGATAGCATGGATCAAGAAACCTATCGTCAAGCAGCAATCGATGTCATCCAAAAGTTAGCTGATGATGTAGGCATTCCTAAATCCCTTAGCGAAGCGGGCGTGAAACGGGAAGATATTCCATTCCTCGCTGAATCTGCTTTCAATGACGCATGTACACCTGGCAACCCACGAGATGCATCTAAGGAAGAAATCATCGCTATCTATGAATCCATATTCTAATTAGCGTCTTTACATATTTCAAATGCCTCCGAATGTGTAAAGAAAATACATTTACACACTTGTTTAACAAAACTAGCCATCTCTTTTTAGAGGTGGCTAGCTTTGTGTTTAAAGCGCTATCTATTGTTTTGTGACTCGGACCTTTGACCTCGCGTTCAGTAAGAAAGCTATTTTATACATAATCCTTTCTTGAAAATGGTGGTTTACATAAGTATACTAAGGATATGAATGCATAGTTCGTGTAGACCTATGTCGGCAGAGGAACGGTTGGTTTTGGTCACTGCTAAGGAGGATGTTATGAAATTATGGAAATTTAATAAGCGTAGTTCTACCTTGGCAGATATGTCCATGAATCGAGTGCTCTTAACGGAGCTCATTGCAAAGGGTGCTCTTGTTGGGGTGATTGCAGGTTTTTTTGGGGCATCATACCGCTATTTGATACTTGAATCAGAGCATATCAGGTGGCATTTGATGGATGATATTACTATGGAATGGGCCATAGGTTGGCTTGTGGTAATGGTCATTTTTGCGTTTATTGTAGATCGATTGCTCGCATGGGCCCCATTGTCTGGTGGTTCTGGTATCCCGCAAATTGAAGGAGAGATGTTAGGTCTCTTTGATATGAAGCCCTATCGGACACTAGTATCTAAAATGATTGGTGGCGTACTGACCGGCTTTGCAGGATTTTCCGTAGGTCGTGAAGGGCCAGCCGTACAGATTGGCGGCTCTGCTGGGAAGATTGTGTCCTACTGGATGAATTCGGGACTACGAGAACAGCGTATTTTGACATCCGCAGGTGCTGGGGCAGGCTTAACAGCTGCCTTTAGTGCGCCCGTATCGGGGGCGATGTTCGTCTTTGAAGAGGTACATAAAAGCTTTTATCCGTATCTCGTTGTACCAACCTTCGTGGCAACTTTGATTTCTAACTATATTACAGTTAGTATCTTTGGACTTACACCAGCGCTGGGCTTTACGGTGACCTCAGGGGTTCCTCTTGAATATTTTCCGATACTGCTCATGGTTGGTGTTATCATGGGGCTATGTGGCGTGTTATTTTGCCGTATGATTTTTGCTTTCAAGAGGTTCTTTGACTGGCTCAAATGTTCTCGATTCTTGAAATTAGTCCTTACCTTTGTGGCGGTGGCAGCCATTGGCTTTGATTCGCAGCTCCTCTTGGGTGGGGGCAATGACCTTGTGGGTCAGCTTGCCTTTCAATCTCATGGCGTATTGCTCTTAGGTGGCATCGTATTAGGCAAGATTTTACTTACCACCTTCTGCTATGGCAGTGGTGCTCAAGGGGGCATATTTTTGCCCATGCTCGTGATTGGTGCTGCAACAGGTGCTTTTTGTGAAAGCTTACTTTCAACCTTAGGACTTATTTCTCTTGATTTTGTACCACAGTTCGTTATCTGTGCCATGGGTGGCATGTTAGCGGCCGCTATGCGGACCCCAATTTTGGCGATTTTGCTCGTCCTTGAAATGACAAATAGTTTCTCTAATATTTATGCTATCGGTACCGTTACGCTAGTGGCCTATCTTGTGGCGGATCTTTTAAAAGAACCGCCGATTTACGATTCCTTGTTGCAAGCCATGAGTGGTCAAAGCAATCTAGAATCGGTGCAAACCTTCTTTCAAACGAAGGTGCCTGTGGTGGCAAACTATACGGATGTACAGCTACAAGACTTGGCCTTACCAGATGGCACGTTGATTGTTAGCATTCGCCGTAATGGTACCTACATTGTGCCATTAGGCGATGTAAAGCTAGAACCTGGTGACGAACTACAAGTCTCTTGTGAACGAGGTCGGTTGAAAGCGGCGAAGACGTATTTCCAATCTAACTAGGAGTGTTAGTAGATGAAGATTGTAAAAGCTACCGAGTCAGATATATTAGAATTATATCGATTACAATTGCTTACTTTTGAAAGTGAAGCGGAAATGATTGGCTGTCGACTGATCCCTGCATTGATGGAGTCGGAAGAGGATTATAGAGGTACTTTCAACCAGTGGCATACCTATAAAATGGTAGATGATGCGGGGAAGATAATCGGAGGCATTCGTTATCAATATGATGCTGGCGTAGTAGAGGTCGGTCGCTTGATGGTGCATCCAGACTATCGGCAACAAGGGTTGGCTCGAAAATTATTAGCCTTTGTAGATGAACAATGCAGCCAAGACCGGCGTGTATTATATACATGTACGAAAAGCTGGATCAATATAAAGTTATATACAAAAATGGGGTATAAAGCCGTTAGAGAAATACAGGATGACACGGGATTATCCTTTGTATATATGGAGAAACAATAATTCAAACGGCATGGGAGGTCTTAATGTGCTTGATAATATAGTGGTATTCTATATATTCTTTACCATAGTTGGCTTTTTAGCAGCTATGATTGGTACCATCATCGGTGCCGGTGGGGGCCTTGTGTTTGTGCCTCTCTTTATGTACTGGTTCCCAGAGTGGTCTCCATCTATGGTCGTAGGAACATCGCTTTTTTCTGTTATGTGTAACGCCATTTCTGGATCTATAGCGTATCTTAAGCAAAAAAAGGTATACATTAACGCTGCTATCATCTTTAGTCTTGCTACCTTTCCGGGGGCTATTTTAGGTGCCCAAATGTCTGGATGGTTCTCTGGTAAAGGCTTTATGTTTGCCTTTGGATGCTTTATGCTGTGTGCATCCGTATTGATTGGTTTTAAAAATTTTAGAAAAGGGGAAAGAAAGGAAGAAAGCCTTACTCTTGAGCAGTTGAGCTATAGTAAACCTATCGGTATTAGTATTAGCTTTTTTGTTGGCTTTATTTCGAGTATCTTTGGTATAGGTGGTGGCCTCATCCATGTGCCGGCTTTGATTTATCTCATGGGCTTTCCAACCCATATGGCAACGGCTACAAGTCAATCTATTCTCGCCGTATCAACAACGGTGGGGGTTATTACACATTTAATTGAAAGCCACATCATATTTAGTATTGCTATCCCTACTAGTATTGGCGCTATCTTTGGTGCTCAAGTAGGTGCTCGTATTGCAAAACGTCTCAAAGCAAAAGCTATCCTCGCCCTCATGAGCATAGCTGTCTTTGCATTGGCGGTACGCCTCATTCTTAAATCTGGTATTTTGGGATAATATGGTTTTATAATTAATCTATCTTTAATAAGCATAATTTAGTAAAGCTCTCTAATGGTGATTCACAAGCGTTTATCATTAGAGGGCTTTCTGTATTTTCAGCATTTTATAAAAGGGTATAACTAAAAGTCATAGAGAACTATAAATGAGAATGAAAAATTTAAAATATATAAATCATACTATTTTTATGCATAATGTTAGTAATGTATTTACTATAGAATTATAGGTAGTACGAATCGTCATTTAGAGAGGTTTTAGCATATAATTACTGACTATATCTATACATGCTTAATAAATAAGGATTCTTGATTGTATATGAGGAAAAATGGGTACATGATAATGCTAATGAGATGTACTTTCAACTGAGGGAATAAAAGGGTAATGCATATCGATTTTTATTAGAAGAGATATAAATTATGCATAATTATAGTGAGGAGAATGAGAACGGCGTATACTAAAAGTAATAGATTCCTTAAGAAAGGATAGGAGGAAATAGAAGTGAGTACACTTATTAGAGATTATGAACGTTTTGCCAAGGAGGCAAATGAGATTTGTAAAGGTCGCGTATACACCGATCATTTACGTCGTTATGCATATGGCGTTGATGCGTCTTGCTATAGCTATTTACCAAAGGTAGTCGTTAAAGCGGAGGATGAACGAGAAGTAAGACGTCTCATTCGTTTGTGTCAACAATGTGGTACACCATTTACATTCCGCGCGGCCGGCTCCTCCTTGTCTGGTCAATGCTCCAGTGAAGATGTACTCATCGTATGTAATGATGGCTTCAAGAAAATGGAAGTTATCGATGATGGGAAAGCCTTGAAATGTGAATGTGGTGTTATCGGTTCCGATGCGAATGATTTATTGAAACCGTACAACCGTAAAATTGGTCCAGATCCTGCAACACTTGCCACCGCATTAGTGGGCGGTATCTTGAACAATAACTCCTCTGGTATGTGCTGTGGTACGGCGCAAAACTCTTATAAAACAATTCGGTCTATTCGCGTTGTATTACTAGATGGCTCCATCCTTGATACGTCTGACCAAAAGAGCATTGATCAATTCCTTAAAGAAAAACCTCAAATGGTAGAGGATATCTTGCAATTGCGCAAGGATATTTTGGCCGATGAAGAACTGACACACTTGATTCATCACAAGTACAAAATCAAAAATACCACAGGTTATGGCTTGAACTCCCTTGTTGATTTTGAAGATATTATCGATATCATCAACCACTTGTTCATCGGTTCTGAAGGTACATTGGGCTTCGTGTCTGAAATCGTGTACAACACTGTTGAGGACGTACCGTATAAAGGCTGCGGTCTCATGTTCTTTAAAACGTTGAACGATGCATCTCTTGCGGTTGTAGCCTTGGCTAATATGGGTCGTGACAAGGTTGTAGCTGCTGAAATGATGGACTATCAATCCCTTAAGGCCGTTCAATCGCTAGATAATGTGCCTGAATTTGTTCGTGAAGTTCCTGAAGGTACAAGTGCTATCTTGTTCCAAACTGAAAGTTACTCCAAAGAAATTGTCGATGAAAACTTAGCTTTCATTAAAGACAAATTGAAAGATATTCCAACAGCTATTCCAAGTCTTTACTCTCAAGAGGCTAAAGAATACGATTCCTGGTGGGCAATCCGTAAAGGTATCTTGCCAATCGTTGGTGGTCAACGTAGAAAAGGCACCACTGTTATTACAGAAGACGTATGCTTCCAAATCGAAGATTTCACTAAGGGCATCGAAATGCTTACCGAATTATTCCACAAATACGATTTCGTAGATGGTGGTGTAATCTTCGGCCATGCGTTATCTGGTAATGTTCATTTTAACATTACGCCTGATTTTAGTGATCCTAAAGACACTAAGAACTTTGGCGATTTGGTAAAAGAAATGTCCGAACGCGTTTCTGGCTTCGGTGGTTCTTTGAAAGCTGAACATGGTACAGGCCGCATGGTGGCACCGTTCATTGAAATGGAATGGGGCCGTAAAGCATACGAAATCAACCGTCGTATCAAAGCTATCTTTGACCCTGAACGCATTTTGAATCCTGATGTTATCATTACTGATGACCCAGATGTGTATAAGAAAAACCTTAAAGCTCAATGTGTTATTGATGATGCTTTTACAATCTGTATGGAATGCGGTTTTTGTGAAAAACATTGTCCAAGCCGTAATTTAACATTGACTCCACGTCAACGTATTGCATTGTTGCGCGAAACGAAACGCCTTGAAAACGAAGGTAATTTCACATTGGCTGCGGAGCTTAAAAAAGGCTATGAATACTTTGGTGTAGATACCTGTGCTGCGTGCTCCATGTGTAAAGGTCTTTGCCCGCTCAGCATCGATACTGCTCAAATTGCATTATCCATGCGCCGCATCGATCCTCCAGCACCAGAATTGGCTAAGAAAATTTACGATAACTTCTCCACAACACTTCAAATGGCTCGTGCCGGCGTAAGTCTCGAAGGTATTGCAGGCTCTATTGTTACACAAAAAGCGATTTCCAAGATTACAGAAGGCTTACATGGTGTAACTGGTATTACTCCGTACATTCCTAAGACTACGCCTAAGGCTAATCGCTACAGATTAAGAAGCCGCATTAAACCGACTAATTTTGAAAAGGTTGTATACTTCAGTACCTGTGCGAACCGCGCCTTCAAACCTAATCAAGGTTATGACGATGAACGTAGCTTGCAACAAGTAGTGGAAAGCCTTTGCAACAAGGCCCATATCGATATTATCTACCCTGAACATATCGAAAACCTCTGCTGTGGCTTGAGCTTTGAAAACTACGATGACGTTCATGAGCGTGCTGTAAAAGACTTACACGATGCGTTGATGAAAGCATCTCAAAATGGTAAATACCCAATCGTGATTGACCATAGTGCATGCTTTAATCATGCTTTCAAACATATGCCAGACTTAGAAATCAACGATATTTCTGAATTCTTGTGCAAATACGTTGTGCCTCATCTCGATATTGAAAAATGTGATGAAAGGGTTATTGTACACAAACAATGTAAGATCAAATCCTTGAATAAATCTCAATATATTGAAGATTTGGCTCGTTTATGCACAGACCATGTATTCAACATTAAATCCTTTGCATGTGATGGCTTTGCTGGTCAAAAAGGGTTCTTCACACCAGAACTCAACAAATGTGCTACCAAAGACCTTGCAGCCGAAATTGCTGAATACGGTGCAACACTAGGCGTAAGCTCCAGCTCTACCTGTGAAATCGGCCTTGGCGAAAATGGGGGCATCCCATTCATTGGCGTTGCATTCCTATTGGACCGTTGCTCTAAGGCTAAGAAATAAGTCTTGTATAGCTATTGCTATTTACGTTAATGGTGCTAGTAGTTTACACTAAGGTTACTAGTAGGTTGGGTTAAAGTAACTGGTAGTTTATGTTAATGTTGCTTTAATATTGCTCGTAAATTATGTTAAAACTACTAATAGTTTTTAGGAGTTTTATGAGATTTATTGCTAATTCTTTATTTTTCTAAGAAATGTGGTATACTAAACGTAGGTAGTAGAGTGTATGAAATTACCTGCAATATAACCAAAAAAAAGGACGAGTGGCAGCTCGTCCTTTTTCTTGCTTATTTTTTGTTTTTATTGTTAAGCCAGTAGCTGTAGGTAGTTACAACTAAGGCAACAATAATAGGGGCAAGCAAGGTGCCCCAGAGTGCATAAAACAGCTCCTGCAATATACCACCTCCTTTCGGGAGGTATTTTATATTATATCATCATGCTATGGAGTCTTGTATATAATAAATGATTGGAGAATTTCTAATGAAGAAGGTTGTGCTTTTCTTTCTTTTAATAACAGCCCTTACGGGATGTGGATTGAATCAAAATACGAATAGTAATAAAACAGAATCAAATGCAACTAGTTCTGCTACTGGTTCCTCTACATCTGCTGCGGGAAACAGCCAAGCGACTACCAAGCAAGATGGACATCTAATTACAGCAAAGCAAGCCTTATCCGCTGGTGAGTATGCGAAAGCCATAGAGGAAGCTACAGCGTCCATTAAAAATAATGCTAATAATGCAGAAGCCTATTCTGTACGTGGCTTTGCAACAGCATTAAACGGTGATGCGGCTAAAGGTTTGACAGATACTAAAAAGGCTTATGATTTAGACCCTAACAATGTGGCTAATTACTATAACATGGCCATGGTATATAAGTTACAAGGACAGTTAGATGACTCTAAACAATGGTTCGAAAAGGTATTAGAAAAGGACCCTAGTAACACCTGGTCTGTGTATGGTATTGCTACCATTTATGCAGACCAAGGGGATGATACTAAGGCCCTTGATTGGCTAGAAAAGGCTATAAAAATTGATCCCTCTGTAAAATCCGTTGCAGCCGAACAAGACCATTTTGAACGCTTTCACAATAATAGGCGATTTAAAACATTGGTAGGATTATAGACATGGATGTGAAACAGATGATTCGCCTTATTATAAAGGTGATAGGATTTATATATTGGCTTATTTTTCTATACCTTGGCGGTCTAATGGTTGTAGACTGGTCAGGGTTTATGACTCGGTACAATATTGAAACACCAATTTTCCTTAGCTATATAGTGGTGGTAGGGTGTATTGTTATGCCTTATTTGGTGTTTTATTGGAAAAAACTGAATCCTAATGTTAAACCGCCCTATTTGGTGCGATGTCTTAGTGCCTATATGGACCGTCTAGAGGACCAACATAGTATATGGTTTGATGTACTATATGTACTCAAGCTACTGCTCTATTTTGTAATAATCTTGTGGATGATCTGTATACTATTACTAACCTTAGCATCTATTGCATGGACAATAGTTCTAATTTTACTGAGCAATTGATGATGTAAATTACATTGTTTTTTCTACTAATGCTTCTTGTAAAAGTTGAGAAAAATTAATTCCTTTAGCCAATGCTCTGTCGTTAAGCCATGCAGGAATCGTTAGGGTTTTCTTTACGGACTTACTATTTTTAGCTAAATCAATATCTGTTTGAACTAATGTAGGATATGTTGTATCGGTACATGGTAAGCTGCGAATAGATGTGGGGGTAGGTAGAGTTTGTCCATCTTCTAAAGCGCCTAATATATAGAGTTCCATAGCCTCTTGTGCATTGGTTATTAATTCTGTTAGTGTTGAGCCGGTGCTACTAGTGTATTCTAGGTCTGGAAATTCAGCCCAGAAACCATCGGCATCATCATGGATTATAGCAGGGTATATAAATTTCATAGGTCCTCCTTATTTTAGTCCCGTACGTTTTAAGATGGCATTTAATAAACCGATAGGTACATCTTTCCCATGTACGGCAATAACTTCAACTTGATTATCCTTTTTTAAACGATGATGACTACCTCGTTGCCGTACATCCTTCCAGCCATTTTGCAGTAATAATTTAAGTAAATCCTTATCCTTCATATTCTCTCCTTTTATAATAACACGTGTATACGTACAAAACAATTATTAGGAGTTATACATTCTTATTTATAGTCTAACAGTATATAAAGGAAAATAGGGGTGACCATTGGTCACCCCTGATTCTATTAGTCACTTGACAAAATTGATACATGACCTTTATATATTAATCCTATTCATAAAAATCATATTAGTATATAATTAATATATATAAATTAGGTTGTGTATTGATGAAAGGAGAGGATTCATCATGAAACCATTTGGTAAAAGGGGCGCAATGGCTGTGTTGTGTGCGGCTATATTGACATCCCCATTATTGTTGAGTGGTTGTAGTATGTCAGAGCTATGGCAGGGTACTGAACAGAGCCGCAAGGAAATTGCGCAGCGGTCTGAGCAGGATCAGGTGCAGTTATTTAATCAATATGTGAAAGCTGTAAGTCGATACAATCGCATGGCTGTCATGTTTGATTATGCGAATACGCCAACTCTTAATGAGTTGAAAGCTGGGCAGCATTTAACTGTATTTAATGCACCGAACTTTAAGCAGTTACAAAAAGAATTAGAAGAGGCTAAGCAAGCCGGGATTCCGTATGATGAAATGAAGGAGCCTTTAGATAAGCTACTTTCAAAATTGAACGAAATTACACCGGTAGCGGAAGAGCTCGATGCATATTATAAATCTAAAGGATATACCACAGATAACTATGCTAAGGAGCAACAATTAGGTCCTAAATATGTTCAATTGTATGAACAATTTGTTCCTATTTATGCTGACTTTGATAATGTTATGCATAAAATCAATACAGACCGCTTGCAACAACGGTTACAACAATTGCGTGATGCAGGCAAGAAAAATGCCGCTGCAGCACAAGAGGTTCATTTGCGACTTACTGCGGTCCTAGAAAAGATCGATAGTGAAAAACAACTAGATGTAAATGCTATCAATCAAGAATTACAATCTATTGGTGATGTATCAAATGGTATTACTAGTCCTAAGTATGATTCTGTTAAGACCTCTGTAAACTCTACGATTGGTGCAATCCGTACCTATATGGGTTCAAAACAAGATAACGATTATAATCGTATGATTGAGGCCTATAACCATTACATTTCTAATCTGAATACGACCAATATGAATGAGCTAGATTAAAATAAATTAGATTAAAATAAGTTAGATTAATACGTTTATAAAAAAGAAAGCTGTATCAAATGAGGATATCATTTGATACAGCTTTTTAGTTGATATATAGGATATACCTTACTTTTTTAGGCTAATGCGCGTTGTAATTTGGCTTGATAAGGAGAATAATACTAAGGCTATCCAGATACAACCGAAGGCAATCATCTGCGGTGTGCCAAAGCTTTCACCAAAGTAGAAGATGGCTAGCAACAAGGCAATGGTAGGGGATACATATTGCAAGAAGCCTAGTAGGTTGAGCGGCAATAGCTGCGCCCCATAGGAGAATAGCACCAATGGGACAGATGTAGTTAGGCCGCAGGCTATGAGCAACATGGTCGTATACCAGTCTGTGCTGAAATAGGACCACACGGTATTATCGACCATGGTCGTATATAGTAAGGCTAGCGGTGTTAATAGCCAGGCCTCAAAGGCGATGCTCGTAAAGGGAGAGATGAGTAGTTTCTTTTTTACGGCTCCATAGAGGCCGAAGGAAATGGCGAGAATCATCGACACTAATGGCAAGGATCCCACTTGATAGGTGAGTAAGGCGATGCCGATGGTAGCGATGAGGACACTCAGCTTTTTCGGTATGGATAGAACCTCTTTAAATAGGATGACACCTAATACTACATTGAAGAGTGGGTTGATGTAATAGCCAAGGCTCGTATTCATAACTTGATTATTGGCGATGGCCCAAATGTAGGTGAACCAGTTTATGCTGATGATGACTGCCGCAACTAAAAGTAGGAATAGTTGTGAACGTTGTTCTTTTAGTAATTGAAAGTCCTTTTTGAATTGTTTAAAATGTAGGCCAAATACAACGATCGCCATGCAAATACCTGACCAGATAATGCGTTGTGCCAGTATATTATACGGTGAAACATGGTTTAATAATGCCCAATATAGAGGGAGTAAGCCCCAAATTATATAACAACTAAGGGCTGTGATTAACCCTTTTTTACTTGTATGCTCCATAATGCCTCCTCGTGATAGTATTTATTATATCACTAATACTCAAGTCATGCGTTTTAGTTATTGCATATAATTTTCAGTTATAACTTTGATTTTGGCACTTATGATTAAATGTTATGTTCATTGACTTTGTGCATATTGTTACACTATATTGGACTTAGAACAACGAATATAGAGAATAGGTGTCGCAAGACTTAATAGAGAAATCGGTATAAGCCGATGCGGTCCCGCCACTGTAAGGATGAGTCTGCTTTCATACATGTCACTGGAGTAATCTGGGAAGGCGAAAGCGAGGTGATGATCCCGAGCCAGGAGAACTGCCTATTTGATAATCACCGTTATGTACCTACGAGTGATAGGAAGGGGATTGGGGTATGCTGGCTACAGTATTTTTTAGTGTACCTTTCAATAAGAAACCTTACGTGTCACTTTAGGTGGCACGTTTTTTATTGCCCTTAGAGTGGATGTTGAGTATAGGAATCAGGTTTTATAGATATTAAACAGATGGACACATTTTGAGGTTGATGTGGTCCAATAAGATAAAGCTCGAGTGATTCATATATCTAACAATTCGCAGGTACGGTGCGCTGTTTCTCGGTATGGTTTCGAGTTGAAAAGGAGGCACATATATGTCTGACAAAAAGACTTCAAAGGATGCTGAACGTGATTTATTAGCACCTGTATCCTTTGATGAGTTTAAGAAACCTACGTATGAACAATGGCAGGCCGAGGTTGAAAAAGCGTTAAAAGGTGGCGACTTCCATAAGAAGATGTTCACTAAAACCTATGAGGGAATTACGTTACAACCAATTTATACGCCTGCATTGCATGGAGAAAAAATTCCAAAGGGTGTATACCCTGGGGCAGGTGAGTTCCTACGTGGCACAAAGGCAAGTGGTTATATTAAAGACTCTTGGGGCGTATCCCAATATGTAGACGAATCTTTTCCTAAGGATGCTAACCATGCAAGTTTATACGAAATTGTAAAAGGTGGCACCATTCACAATATTCGCCTTGATGAAGCAACACGCCATGATCAAGATGTGCAAGTAGGCGCAGCTGTTGGTATCGGCGGTACATCTCTGTCTACAATGGATGATTGTAGACAATTAATTGAGCGCTTTAATTTAAAGGAAAATCCTTTATATATTGAAACAGGTGCTTCTGCAGCTATCTTGCTCGGTATGTTAGCGGCTACGGTGAAAGGCTCTAAAAAACAGACCTCTGACTTGAAAGGTCTCGTTGGTGCAGACCCTATTGGTGTTTGGGCTAAAGATGGTACATTGCATATGTCTTTAGATACAGCCTTTGATGAAATGGCACATACTGTTGTATGGGCTAAAGAACAAGCTCCAGAGCTTAAAACTGTACTCGTATCTGGTGATGTATACGCTAATGGTGGCGCGAACGATGTGCAAGAGGTTGCGTATGCATTGGCAACAGCAGTTTGCTATGTGCGTCAATTAGCACAACGGAACATCGATATTCACACTATTGCTAACAGCATGATGTTTACATTCTCCTTGGGTGCAAACTTCTTCATGGAAATTGCTAAATTACGTGCATTACGTGTGCTTTGGGCGCGCATCATGGAAGCGTTCGGTGCCGAAGAAGCTGACCGTGCTGTTCATGTACACGGCAGAACATCGGCTTTCACAAAAACTGTATACGACCCATATGTAAACTTGTTGCGCAATACAACACAAGCATTCTCTGGCGTTGTAGGCGGTTTAAATAGCCTTGAAGTGTCCCCATTCGACCAACCAATTCGCAAAGCTGACGATTTCTCTCGCCGTATTGCCCGTAATATTCAAGTGATGTTACAAACTGAGTTCGAGTTACGTCAACCAGTGGACCCTGTAGGTGGTTCTTGGTATGTGGAAACATTGGCAGCTGAATTATGCGAAAAAATTTGGGCCGAGTTCCAAACTATTGAGTCTAAAGGTGGTATCATAGCAGCCTTGAAAGAAGGCTATCCACAAGCTCAAGTTAAAGCAGTTCTTGATGAACGCTTCAAAAACCTTGCATTCCGCAAAGATGTGGCTGTAGGTAACAACATGTATGCGAATATGACTGAAGAATTGCTTGATCCAAAACCAGAAAATCAAGAAACATTGCGTCAAAAACGGGTTGCTCAAATCGAAGAGTACTTGGCGAGTGCGGAGCCAGATGCGGTTGTGAAAGCACAGGCTACCCTAGAAGCAGGTACGACAGAGCCAGGCGCTTTGATTGGCCTTATTGAACTCGGTGCATTACAAAAATTAACAATACGTCAAATCCGCAAGGCTTTAGATGCTGGCGATATTGCATCCGAAACGATTGAATCCATTGCAGCCCATCGCTGGACTGAACAGTTTGAAGCACTTCGCATGCGCACTGAGAATTATAAACAACGTACGAAAGATAATGTGAAGGTATTCTTGGCCAATATGGGGCCAATCCCTCAACATAAACCTCGTGCGGACTTCTCCACAGGCTTCTTCGAAGTAGGGGCTTTTGAAGTTATCAAAAATGATGGCCATGAAACAACGGCTGATGCGGCGAAAGCTGCTCGTGAAAGTGGTGCTGATGTAGTTGTTATCTGTTCTACAGATGATACCTATCCAGAATTGGTACCACCACTCGCTAAGGAATTGAAAGAAACGATGCCACATGTAACGGTTATTTTAGCAGGGGCACCTCCTAAGGACTTAGAACCTGTATACCGTGAAGCTGGCGTGGACGACTTCATTTCTGTTCGTGCAAATTGTTACGAAATCTTGAATACGTTACAAGATAAGAAAGGGATGTGAGCTCATGTTTAAAAATCCAGACTTCTCCTCTCTTGGCTTGGGATCTCAGACAGCAACATCTCGCGATGCATGGCTTGCTGAACTTCAAAAAGAAACAGGAAAAAGCTTTGAAGATTTATATAATACAACAATGGAGCAAATCCAACTAAAGCCTCTCTATACAGAGATGGATTATGAAGGAATGACACACCTTGATTATATGGCTGGTGTACCTCCATTCTTGCGTGGACCTTATTCCACAATGTATGTTACTCGTCCTTGGACAGTACGTCAGTACGCTGGTTTCTCCACAGCGGAAGAATCCAATGCGTTCTATCGTCGTAACTTGGCAGCGGGCCAAAAAGGTTTGTCTATCGCCTTTGACCTTGCTACTCACCGTGGTTATGACTCCGATCATCCTCGTGTAGTAGGTGACGTTGGTAAAGCGGGTGTTGCGGTAGACTCCATCCTCGACATGGAAATTCTATTCTCCGGTATCCCTCTTGATCAAATGTCCGTATCCATGACAATGAACGGCGCCGTATTGCCAGTAATGGCGTTCTACATCTTGGCTGGTGAAGAACAAGGTGTAGATAAAAAGGTTATGGCTGGTACAATCCAAAATGATATCTTGAAAGAGTTTATGGTACGTAATACCTATATTTACCCTCCAGCTACATCCATGCGTATTATCGGCGATATCTTCGCGTACACATCCCAGTACATGCCTAAGTTCAACAGTATCTCCATTTCTGGCTACCATATGCAAGAAGCGGGCGCTACTGCGGACATCGAACTAGGGTATACATTGGCCGATGGTCTTGAATATATCCGTACCGGTGTTAATGCAGGCCTTCACGTTGACCAGTTCGCACCACGGTTGTCCTTCTTCTGGGCAATCGGTAAAAACTACTTCATGGAAGTGGCAAAAATGCGTGCGGCTCGTATGTTATGGGCTAAGATTATCAATAGCTTCGGCTCTGAAAATCCTAAATCCATGGCACTTCGTACTCACAGCCAAACATCTGGTTGGTCTCTTACAGAACAAGATCCGTTCAACAACGTGGCTCGTACATGTATGGAAGCGATGGGTGCCGCGTTAGGTCATACGCAATCTCTACATACGAATGCGCTTGACGAAGCCATTGCGTTGCCTACGGACTTCTCTGCACGTATTGCGCGTAATACTCAGCTTTACATCCAAGATGAAACTAAGGTATGTAAAGTTATCGACCCATGGGGCGGTTCCTACTATGTAGAAGCGTTGACAGATGAATTGATTCGTCGCGCTTGGGGTCATATTCAAGAAATCGAGTCCCTTGGCGGTATGGCTAAAGCTATCGATACAGGGCTTCCTAAGATGCGTATCGAAGAAGCTGCCGCACGTCGCCAAGCTCGTATCGACTCTGGTCGTGAAGCGATCATCGGTATCAATAAATATCGTCTAGATAAAGAAGATCCATTGGATATCCTCGACGTAGATAACACGGCTGTACGGGAAGCCCAAATTCGTCGTCTCGAACAATTGCGTGCTAACCGGGATGAAGAAAAGGTTCAATCCTGTCTTGAAGCGATCACAAAGGCTACAGAATCGGGCGAAGGCAACTTGCTTGCCCTTGCACTTGAAGCGGCTCGTGCTCGTGCATCCTTGGGTGAAATTTCCTTTGCTGTTGAAAAGGTATGCGGTCGTCATAAAGCGGTTATTCGCTCTATTTCCGGTGTATACTCCAGCGAATTTGAAGATGACGATGTAATCAAAGAAGTACGCCAAATGGCAGATAACTTTGAAGAACTCGAAGGTCGTCGTCCTCGTATCATGATTGCGAAGATGGGCCAAGACGGTCATGACCGTGGTGCCAAAGTTATCGCGACATCCTTCGCGGACATGGGCTTTGACGTGGATATCGGACCTTTGTTCCAAACTCCAGAAGAAACAGCACAAGATGCGGTGGATAATGACGTTCATATTGTCGGATTTAGTTCTCTTGCGGCGGGGCATAAGACATTATTGCCTCAACTTGTAGAGGAACTCAACAAGCGGGGCCGTGGAGATATTTTAGTTGCCATCGGCGGCGTAATCCCTGCTCAGGACTATGAATTCCTACGCGAACATGGCGCAGTGGCTATCTTTGGCCCTGGTACAGTTTTGCCAGTAGCGGCGAAAAAATTACTAGAAACATTGACTAGTCACGTTCAAGACGAGTCTCATGACTGATAACAAACGTCCTACTCCGGATGAATTGCGCAATACACAGGACGCAACTTTCACCACTGGTGAAGGCAAAGCCCCTGAATTAGGTGTAAAAAACGCAAGCACCGAGGGTAGTACCTATCGTCCCGACTGGGTGCCAGAAGAAGCGAAGAAAGATGACACTTACGCGTGTCACGTAATGAAAGGCGTCAAGGAAATGCATGACGGCCTCTTATCCAGCTCTGCTCATCTGGCTCCAGCGGTACGTCCCGTACAGCGGCGAAAGAAATTGACTGTCGCTGATTATGTACGCGGTATCGAGCAGGGGGACCGCGTTATACTTTCACGGGCTATCACATTAGTAGAAAGTAATAATAAGGACCATTTCAAACTAGCTCAACAAGTGTTGCAAGCCGTATTGCCTCGTACGGGCAAGGCATTGCGCATCGGTATTACTGGTGTGCCTGGGGCCGGCAAAAGTACGTTCATTGAAGCCTTCGGTAACATGCTCATTGAAGCGGGTTACAAGGTTGCCGTACTGGCTGTAGACCCTACGAGCCAAGTCACAAAAGGCAGTATCTTGGGTGATAAAACGCGGATGGAAACGTTGACGAAACACCCAGAGGCTTATATTCGTCCATCGCCAGCTGGTGGTACGCTAGGCGGTGTGGCTCGTAAAAGTAGAGAAACTATGCTACTTTGCGAGGCCGCTGGGTACGATATTATTCTCGTTGAAACCGTTGGGGTTGGGCAAAGCGAAGTTACCGTGCGTTCCATGGTTGACTTCTTTATGCTCATCGTTTTGACTGGTGCAGGCGATGAATTGCAAGGCATCAAAAAAGGCGTTATGGAACTTGCTGATGCTATTGTGGTCAACAAGGCTGATGGGGATAACCTCAAACGAGCTCTCATTGCTCGTAGCGATTATGACCGGATGTTGCATTACATCCGTCCGGCTACGGAAAAATGGAAGACTCAAGCCTATACATGTTCAGCTGTCACAAAGGATGGCCTCGATGAATTGTGGGATGTTATCCAAGAATTCACTGAACAAGGCAAGGAAAATGGAGTCTTCTTAAAACGCCGTCAAGAACAATCCCTTCGTTGGGTACGCGATATGATTGACGAACACTTGCACAACCTATTCTTTAACAATGTAGTCATTCAAGGTCGCATGGGCGAAGTCGAAGCTGCTGTCTTAGACGGTGAAATGAGCGAATCTCAAGCCGTTGAAGAACTTATTGGCGTTTTCGATAAGTCCTTACAATAAGTAGATCGGTAAATACATATTGTATTGTTAAATATATATCGTATTGCTAAATATATATTAGATAAGCCGGCATAACTTATCTTAATACGCACTCCGCTAGCAATCGTATGCATTTCGATATAACTACAGATGTATTTGTAAAAGGCATAGTATCAATTTCACTGTTGGATTTGGATCAATAGTAGTTGCATACTATGCCTTTTTCTATGTCATAATAACTAGTTCCCATTAATTGTCTAATAAAAGATGATAAATATATAAGTTCATCTTTTTAAAATGCAAAAGTCAGTGTATAATTAAGTTATATTATTTATTAATCGTTTAATGTTACGAGAGGGGCATTCAAATGAACAAAAAATTATTATTACCTGTAGGTGTAGTCGTTCTAATTATTGGTATTGCGATTCTATTATTAAATCCAGATCCAGGGGCGGCTAATTTGGAAATTGCGAGAAACGCTACAAATGCTCAAGCGGCAGCAAAGGCGATTTCTGAGAATAACCAATCTTACACATTGTGGTATACTATTGGTATGTTCTGTAGCGGTTTAGGCATTGCACTGTCAGTAGGTGGCTTCATTGTAGGCTTTATTAAAAAAGACTAATCTATTTAGGAACGCATAAAAGGCTGTACTAGAATGTATATCGTTTCTAGTGCAGCCTTTTTGTATTTTAATTTTAGGGTTATAGGACAAAACGTGTTGGTTTTGCCCTATAACCCTAATTTTATCCTGTGGACTTTAGCTAGCTTATGTCTATCTAGCGAATTAGTCTATATTTATCTTGCAAGTCGTCCTATATCTATTTATGTTGTGGTTTTACGCTCTATATCTGTTTTCGGTGGAATAAAACGTGGTATAATTAACCCGGATAGAGCCTAAAAGTATGTGGCTTTTGGAGGTTAGTATGAGTAGTATAGCGCATTTATTTGTAGCTGGTGGATTTGTTATGTATCCGCTGGTGATTTTTTTACTGTTTACCTTGATGATTGGCATTGAACGTATCTTTCTATATCGCAAGTTTACAAAGGATTTGCGCCGTTTTAATAAGGTCTTAGAGAAGAATCAATCTTGGATTATGTTACCAAGTGTTTTGGAACGGGATACAGAGGAACTTGGTTCTTTATTTGCCCGTGCTATCCGCAGTGCAAAGAATTATAATGGCTTGGAAAACCGCCTTCAAGATGTAGTGTCGTACGCTGATGAACGTTTAAAACGCGGCCTTAGTTGGCTCAGCATGATTGTAACAATGGCTCCGTTATTGGGGTTGCTAGGGACGGTCCTCGGTATGATTCGTGCGTTTGCCGTGGTAGGTGGCGACATTGGGGCTCCGACCATTATTACAGGTGGTGTTTCTGAAGCCTTAGTGGCAACGGCTACAGGTTTGACCGTGGCCATTATTGCCCTTGGCTTTCACAGTTACTGTGCGGCAAAGGTCAATGATTCTGTGGCGACATTAGAACATGAGTGCGGCAACATTCTTGATGCGTACAACGAGGAACATGATATATGAGACGACGCACGTTAGGGGTTAAAAAAGAGCCTACCATCATGATTATTCCCATGATTGATATCGTATTCTTTTTATTAGTATTTTTCATGGTAGGCACGCTGTACATGAATACAGAGCAACAAATTCCGCTTAATTTACCATCTGCATCGTCGTCTACGGCGAAATCTATCGAACCTATCACCATTACCTTGACTACAACGCACACGCTATATATCGATAATCAGGAAATCTCTTCGGCTCGCTTGGCGCAAGAGGTCAAATCTATTGTTACACAAGCACCTCAACAAGCCTTTGTGATTCGCGCTTCAAAAGATGTATATTATAACGATGTTATCGAGCTTTTGGACATGCTCAAGGTGAACGGTGCTAAATATATTAGCGTCGCTACGGAACGGAAGTGATTCCATGTTTGAATCACATTATCTGAAACCTTTTATTGTATCTTTAGGCATTACCATCATGCTTATCTCTGGCATGGGGCTTTCCTTGCGTGGCATCGTTGGAACCGGTGTGGCTTATGATGCCGCAGAGGTTAGCTTTCATCTGCCTGAGGATAGTGAAAGTGATGTGGAAACTACGGCTATTGAGCCTATACCTAAGGATAAACCACCGGTTGAACCTCCGACTCCAGAAGGGCCTGCGCCTAAGGCAGATCCTCTTGTAACGGAAAATACAGGTGATGAAAGTGTTCACAATTTAAATGCCAATAAGACTACATCTAATGCTCGTCGCGAATGGGCCGTTCCAAAGGCCATAGAATCGGAAACGACTAATAATGAACAAGCTGTTGTTACGGGTGGAAATGATTCCAAAGACGGGAAATCCTCTAAGCCTGACAATGCTCCTATGGGTAAGGATATAACATCTGATCCGAATGCCAATGGAAACGGCTTTGCCGAAGCTAGTGATTTATCCTTCCTATCTGATCTTGCGTGGGGGCTCCTAACACCAGGGCAACAAGCGCTTTTACAAAAGTCGGATATCAACCCCCAAGAATATTTACGAACTGTACAAGAACAGGGGAAGGGATCAATCATAACCGGTAAGGTTGTAGTGCGCGTTAACTTTGACGTTAATGGACATGTCATCGTAGGAGAACATACACCGCTCATCGCAGAGGATGTACCGCAACCAGTCAAAGAGGAAGCAATGCGCATCGTTAAAAGCAGTGGTTCTATTATCAATCGAAGAGGGGAACCCGTATATCTAGCAGTTCCTGTCGTTTTAGGACAATAAAGAGGCATACCTCTCATACGCATGTATGTAAGATATGCCTCTTTTATGTTATCAATTAGTCTTGATTTGTAAGCATCGTTTTCGTAGAGTTGAAGACGGCTAGATATACGATGGCGCCGCCGATGAATAATGTGACTTGCATAGGGGTGCTGAATTGATTAGCTCGCCACAATGCAAAAGCGTAGAAGAACATGGTAATCAACATGATGAGAAATGCAATGATAACGCGTACGTTGGTATGTACCGCTAATGATGTAGTAATGCGGGATTTATTCATCATTACGTAAATTAAAGACACCACAATATCTGCGGTAAAGATGGGGAAGATGAAGTTATAATCAAACTCGCCCAAAAGGACTACCGCCAAGCCGATAAAGCTGAGCCCAAAGAATAGACGTAATAGAATACCTATAGTATTAGATTCGTTGCGCTGTGCGCGGCGTTCTTTACGATTTAAAGTTGCCATGAAAGCCTCCCCCATAGTAGAAATGTTTGTTACTATTAGTATAAAGCTCGTGTATAGATTGAGCAATTATTCGCAGTACATTTAGTCTGTATGTTTATTATATATCACAATGTATAGCTATGATATATTATAAATTAATTTATTACTATATAACTATATGAGAAATCAAAGTGAGAGATTATGATTCAAGTTATTCTTACCTATATTGTTAATGTTATTATTGTATTTGTATTTTTTCCTATTTTAGAATCTGTAGTTCAATATGTGTATCCGTTTTCATGGGACTGGCTTATAAAACCGCTACATTTAGTGGATAAGCTCGATGTATATATTATTATATCCTTTGCGTTGCCTATTATTGTGGCCATCGGATTATTTTTGCCACCTTTTAGTTGGATTGTCCATGTATTGCAAGGTGAAAGAAAACCAAATGCAGAAGAATCTGAATATATTGAACCGCTGTTTGAGGAATTATGTGCATTTAGCGGTGTAGCACGTAACTCACTGATATTGCGCATGCGTACAGATGAGGAAATTAATGCCTTTGCATCTGGATTAAATCACATTACGATTTATACAGGAGCCTTGTATTCATTAGATAAACGGCATTTATTAGGTGTTCTTGCCCATGAATTAGGCCATTTACGGCATCGTGATACTATCTATTTAACCATTACCTATGCTATGGATCGACTAGGGCAATTAATTTTAAATCTTGTAATATATCTAAATTTTGCTTTAAATATACTGGCTATTATACCAATTGTTAATATCGTAGTACGTATTATTCAATTAATTCTTATCGTTATGATTGCAATCGTGAAATATGTACTTCTATTACCGAAGTGGATTACCTATTATTTTGATAGCCGTCGTCGAGAGTATGCTGCTGATGCCTATGCCGTTTCGATTGGTTTGGGGCGGGAGCTGCGTGATGGTCTAGTTTCATTAGGACTTGCTACTGAACAAATTGGTATTCTAGAGAATGGTGAATTATATGATTGTGAAAGTACAGGATTTTTCAGTCGCTTGTTTATTACTCATCCAAAAATGATTAAGCGAATACAACGTATCAATGAAGGGATAGAGGTATATAATCTCAAGCAAAGTCTTAAAGAAAATCGTTAAAGTGATAATTAATTTAATAAATACGAACAATAAGTAAAATTAATATAATTATCATTCGGAAAATTTAGTTCCGTTCGTTGAATGGAGCTTTCACATATGGTACAATAATCCTATAAATCTAGCTTTTATCATGCAAAGGAGATATCATGATACCACGTTATACACGAGAAGAAATGGGCCATATTTGGAGCGAACGCAACGAATTCGACACAATGTTATTGGTGGAGACCCTCGCATCTGAGGCACAAGCTGAGTTGGGCGTTATTCCTAAAGAAGCGGCGAAAACAATTCGGGAAAAGGGCAATTTCGACGTTGAGCGCATTCATGAGATCGAAAAGGAAACGAATCATGATATCATTTCCTTCGTAACAGCAGTGGGCGAATACGTAGGTCCTGAAGCGGCTAAATACATCCATCTTGGTCTTACCTCTACAGATGTGAAAGATACGGCGCTTGGGTATATGATGAAACAAGCCTGTGATATCTTAATTGATGATTTAAAGCGTTTGCACGAAGTATTGCGTCGTCGTGCAGCTGAGTTCAAATACACACCTATGATTGGCCGTACCCACGGTATCCACGGCGAACCAACTACATTCGGCTTGAAATTGGCGTTGTGGATGGCAGAGGTAGAACGTGATATTGAACGCATGGAACATGCGCGTAAAAGCGTTGCCGTTGGTAAATTGTCTGGCGCTGTTGGTACATACTCCAATATCGATCCATTCGTAGAACAATATGTGTGTGAAAAATTAGGTCTTGAACCTGTTAAAATTGCTACACAAGTGGTGCAACGTGACCGTCACGCTGAATTGTTGTCCACTATTGCTGTTGTAGGCGGCACATTGGATAAAATCGCTTTAGAAATCCGTCACTTACAACGTACAGAGGTGCGCGAAGCAGAAGAATATTTTAGCCCTAAACAAAAGGGTTCCTCTGCGATGCCTCATAAACGCAACCCTATCACATGTGAAAGAATTTGCGGTATGGCTCGCTTACTTCGTGGCTATGCACAATCTGCTTACGAAGATCAAGCATTGTGGCATGAACGCGATATTTCTCACAGCTCCGTGGAACGTGTGATCTTGCCAGATTCGACAATCGCTTTGAATTACATGCTTCACTTAACAATTCGCACCATTGATAAATTGTTGGTATACCCTGAAACCATGCTTAAAAATCTTAACCTCACAGGGGGACTCGTATTTAGCCAAACAATTTTGACACACCTTGTAGATAAAGGTGCGGTACGTGACGAAGCATACCGTTGGGTTCAAAAACATGCTATGGAACGCTGGCTTGAAGGCAAAGACTTTGCAACAGGTTTAAAAGCTGATGAAAATATTAAGAAATACATGACTGATGAGGAAATTGATGCATGCTTCGACCCATATAAATTGCTAAGACATGTAGATACAATCATGGCTCGCTTTGGCCTATAATTGTAGGCGCTTTCCACATAACATATAAAATTAGGGTAGGTATAGACCAACCAGCCTATGGTACAATGGTACATGCAATAGGCGTTGGCTGTGCCTACCTGTTTTGTATTAGGAGGTTATATGAAACGTATCATACGAAAGTACGGACCACCTATTTTTCACTGCATTAATGACTTTGGGCAAGGTTCATTAGCCGCGTTGATACCGTTCTTTATTACTAACTTTGGCCTTAATTATTATCAATCGGCGTTTATTATATTTTGTAACACCGTAGTTGCATCCATCGCTCAGCCTATTTTGGGTTATGCAGCAGATCGTTGGCGCGTGCCGTGGTTCATTCCTGTAGGCTTTTCGGTTACACTGGTATCCATTAGTGCTATAGCGATTGCTACGAGTTACGAAATGATTCTTGCTTTGTCGCTCTTGGCCGGGGTAGGGGCCGCATTATTCCATCCTGAGGCAGCTCTACTGGTAAATCGTACGCAATCTCATGAGCTTGGTAATGCTATGGGGCGCTTTGCAGTCGGTGGTAGCGCTGGCTTTGCACTTGGACCTCTCATCGCTGGGGGTGTATATGTCTTTGGGGGACAATTCCTTTGGGTATTTACGATTATCGCGCTACTTGGCGTATTGCTATATCTCTATGCCTTTATGGGCGAGGGTGAAGCTGATACCGATGATACTGCTGATACTGGTAACCGTGAAAGTCGTTCTAAGGTTCTTAGTACTGCTACAAATGATTGGGCGAGCTTTGGTAAGTTATTTTTTGTGATTGCCTCTCGATCTATACTCTTCTCTGTATTGGCTATCTTTATTCCTATTTTGTATATTACCGTTATTAATGGTGAAGCTAGTGCATCTAGTTTGGCCCTTACTGCGTACTTTGCGATGGGGGCCGTTCTTACCTATATGGGAGGGGCTTTATCTGATAGACTTGGATTTCTTAAAACTGTACGCTTAGGTAATCTGATTTTCTTGCCTTCTGTTTTAGTATTTATATTTGTGTCTAATATTTGGGGCTTCTTTGGTGCCATGATACCGATGGCCTTTGGTGTGTTCTCACAATACGGGCCAATTACGGTGTTAGGTCAAAAATACCTTGCTAAAAATGCGGGCTTTGCATCTGGTATTACGCTAGGTCTTGGCATTACCTTAGGTGGCCTTGTGGCACCTTATGTAGGACATCTAGCAGATATTTATGACGTACAAACTGCATTGATGACATTAATACCTGTAGGGTTGATAGGGCTCTTAATGAGCTTCTGGCTAAAAGAACCAAAATAACATCGCTGCAATAGGGTCATATTAAAGACATAATAGCATGTAAGTAGCAAAATCGTATAAAAGAACTAAAATAGAATATTTTGACTCGTTAAAATGTCAATACATGGGAGGTGACCATTGGTCACCTCCCATTTGTTTACTTTAATAAACCAGTTATCTATATTGGATATAGTAAGACTTTAAATTTTTATATCTCTATATTTCTGTATCTTTACTGGATATATGTTTTAACATATAATTGAGGTAAAGATTTCTTCTAGTATTAGGAGGAATATGATGGATACGTTTTCTGTTGTTTTTTATGAAACTCTAAGTGGAGATAAACCAGCAAAAGTATTCTTAAATGAACTTTCAGATAAGCAGCGAGCTAAAACAATTCGAGATCTAAAGATACTCGAATTATATGGCAATCGTTTGAGAGAGCCTCAGTCTAAATATTTAGAAGAGGGCATTTATGAGTTGCGTACAAAACAAGGTTCAAATATTTCTAGGATATTATATTTCTTTTTTGTGGGAAAATGCATTGTTTTGACGAATGGTTTTGTTAAAAAATCTATGAAAACGCCTAAGGATGCAATTACATTGGCTGTTAAGTATAAAAAGGATTATATTGAGAGGTATAGATAATATGGAAACGTTAGATCAATATTTAGAAAAGCAATTAAAAAATCCGAAGTTTAAAAAAGAGTGGGATGCTTTAGATGATGAATACCAAATTATTCAGAATATAGTTGAGGCGCGATTAGCAGCACATATGACGCAAATGCAATTATCTGAGTTAACAGGTATTACACAGTCTGATATTAGCAAGATTGAAAATGGCAATGGAAATCCATCTTTGAAAACATTGCAGAAAATAGCCCATGCGTTTGGGAAGAAACTAAAGATTGAATTTGTATAAATACTTTCACAGAATCCGAACATTGTTGTATAATGATATTGAATTATTTAGACTTTCATATGGAGGATATAGATATGGCAACTAGTATGGTTATCGGCACTCAATGGGGTGACGAGGGGAAAGGTAAAATTGTTGACTGGATCGCAGAACGTGCGGATGTTGTGGTGCGCAGTCAAGGTGGTAATAACGCGGGTCATACTGTTGTAGTTGATGATAAAGCGTTTGCACTTCGCCTTTTACCAAGTGGTATCTTATACGATAACAAACAAAATATCGTGGGTACTGGTGTTGTTATCGACCCTAAAGTTCTGCTACAAGAAATTGAAGGTCTTGAAAAGCAAGGCAGATCTGCTAAATCCCTTCAAGTTTCCGACCGTGCACATGTAATTATGCCATACCATATCGCTCTAGATACTGCGGAAGAAGCATCTAAAGGGGATTCTAAAATCGGTACTACTAAAAATGGTATTGGTCCTTGCTACGCTGATAAAATCAATCGTATCGGCATTCGTATCTGCGATTTGTATGATATGGAAACATTTAAACAAAAATTAGCGTACAATGTAGAATTCAAAAATAAAATGCTTACTAAAGTATACGATGCTGAACCTGTTAGCTATGATGAAATCTTAGCGGATTACATCAAATACGCTGAAGCCTTGAAGCCTTATGTAACAGATACTAATGCGGCTGTTCTTAAAGCTGTAAAAGAGGATAAAAAGGTATTATTCGAAGGTGCTCAAGCTACTATGCTCGACCTTGATCATGGTACTTATCCATTTGTAACATCCTCTCATCCAATCGCAGGTGGCGCTTCCACAGGCGCTGGTGTGGGGCCTAACTACTTGAAAAACATCTTTGGCGTTGTAAAAGCGTATGCAACACGTGTTGGTGCAGGTCCATTCCCTACAGAGCTTCTTAACGAAACTGGGGATAATCTCCGTGAACTTGGTCATGAGTTCGGTACTGTAACGGGTCGTCCTCGTCGTTGTGGTTGGTTAGACCTCATGGTTGTAAAATACGCAGCAGGTCTTAATAGCCTTGATTACTTAGCTATTACACGGTTGGATATTCTTGATACCTTTAAAGAATTGAAGATCTGCGTAGGCTACAAATTAAATGGTAAAGACGTAGAAGGGTTTCCAGCTAACTTAAAAGATCTTGAAGCCTGCGAAGCAGTTTACGAAACATTGCCAGGTTGGGAAACAGATATTTCTGGTATCCGTGAATATGATAAATTGCCTGAAAATGCTCGTAAATATGTAGAACGTATTGCAGAAGTAACAGGCGTGCCTTTAGGCATTGTATCTGTTGGTCCTAACCGCAGCCAAACTATCGATCTAGTAAATGTATTCTAAGCTATACTAATTTGATATAATAGAAAATTTGCATTTGGTAGCATTGATAGAGTGTTATATATTTTAACATTTTTTGCTATGCAATCGATTTATAGAATTATACAGATTAGACCCCTCACAGAGGGGTCTTTTGTATTGAATGGATGCAGAATACAAACGTGGATCCTTATATCTAATCCTTTAGGTTGCTACAGTAGTGCGGTATATCGAAGTATGCTATATAGTTATTAAAGTGTGAACATATCGAGAAATATATAACAAATAATAGAGTGTAATTGTTATATATACAGGGAAATGTATATCCAAATAAATCTATCAAATAAAAATTTGTTTAAAATATTCATTTTATACAAATAGCTACGTGCTTAAATTAGTTTATAATGAGGCGAAATTTACTTATTTATAATTTTTTTGTATTCATAATAAATTATTAAGATACAAATATAAAGAAAAAAATAGATTTACATTAAGAAATAGTATATAATAGTACCAAGAAGTAGATTGATATTTTTTGATAAGGATCTGAGGAGTTAAAGATATGGTTGAAGTTTCTTACGAACGTTTAGCGACGATTTTTAAGGCATTAAGCGATGAAACAAGATTACACATCATCGATATGTTGTCTTGCAATGAATTATGTGCAGCCGATATTTTAGCGAGCTTCAATTTGTCTCAATCTACGTTGAGTTACCACATGAAAATCTTAATTGATGCAGGTGTAGTTAACTCTCAACGTAATGGTTTATGGACGCGTTACTCCATTAATGAAGCTACATTTGCGGATATTTTAGATATTCTCCCTCAATTATACAAAACTAAAGATGAGTGCATTTGCGCGCAAATTAAATACTGCCGCATTTCTGAGCACGAAAAAGAAGCGTAACAATGAGACGTTGGATTATGCATGTTGATATGGATGCATTCTTCGCGTCCATAGAACAACTGGATCATCCAGAGTATAAAGGCCACCCCGTAATCGTGGGTGGTCTTTCTTCACGTGGTGTCGTAGCTACCTGTTCCTATGAGGCCCGAAAATTTGGTGTTCACTCTGCGATGCCAATCTCGAGGGCTAAGAAACTCTGTCCTGATGGGATCTATGTATATCCTCGAATGGATCGCTATAAAGAGGTGTCGAACCAAATTTTTTCCATTATGAAAGAATTTACCCCTTACATTGAGCCTCTATCTATTGATGAAGCCTTTCTTGAAGTGAGTGGCATGTCTACCATGTATAGTGGTCCTAAAGCGCTAGGGCGAGCCATTAAAGAACGTGTATTCGAGAAAACAGGACTTATTATTTCTGCAGGCTTAGCGCCCAATAAATTTCTTGCTAAATTGGCCTCTGATTTAGATAAACCCGATGGTCTTGTGGTCATCCCATACGGTCGTGAAAAAGAGGTGTTGGCTCCTTTGCCGATTAAACGTATTTGGGGTGTTGGTCCTCGGACAGAGAAAATTTTGAAAGCCGGTGGCTTTCACCTGATGCGTCATATTCAGTCTTTGCCTGATGAAAGCAGTTTAATTCCTCTCGTGGGGAATCAGGCAAAACGCATATGGGAACTGGCGAATGGTATCGATGATAGACCTGTTGAAACAGATCGCAAGATACAATCAATTGGAGCGGAGGAAACCTATGAAGAAGACCTCACAGAGGGCCGTGCTATTGAATTAGAGTTTAGGTACTTTGCGAACCGTCTATCGAAACGGCTTCGGAGGCGTAACCTTCATGGACATACTGTATCTATCAAGGTTCGGTATGATGATTTTACTACTGTATCACGGCAGAAGCGGCTAGATACACCATCAGACCAGGAGCATGTATTTTTCGAAACAGCATTGATCCTGTGGAATAAATTGATGCAGGATAAGACGAGTAAGCGGCCTAAAGAGGCTAAGAAAGATACGGAACCCTTAGGGGCCACTACAAAGGTAAAGTTTACGAATTTTAAATGTAGTAGTTCTAAAGGGCTTACCTGTATGGATCCGCCTGGCCCTATACGACTATTAGGTCTTACTGTGAGTGGTCTCGATGAGGAGGTTCCTATGCAGGATAGTCTCTTTGAATCCTCACAGGATGAAACAGAGGATAAGCTTGCTAGCGTGTTAGATTCGTTAGAGTCTAAATTTGGTGAGACTGCTGTTATGAGTGGTGCATTATGGCAGCGCTTTCACGGAGACAATGGAATACGTAGGAAACGGTCAGAGTTGAAAGCGGCCGTGGATGCACAGCTTGGTCAAGAGGATGGGGCATCTACTAAAGTTAATGTAGGCTCGACTAAAGAGGCTAATCGGTCTACAGTTGCAGATACACACGCATCTATTGAAGAACCTAAAAAGACCGTCAAAAAGGACTTATAAAGTTTATATTGAATACTTTCACTAATATAATTGTTCATGTTACAATATGGGTGTAGTGTTAATAAATTACCGCAAGAGAGGTATAGATATGAGTTTATTTCGTGTGGCCATCCATTATGGCGTAAACAGCAATGGTTTCTTGTCTTATGATACAGAAACAAAAACAGTGTCCGTAGATTTACCTGAACAAGAGTGGGTTGATAAGGTAATCGCTTACTTAAATAATGAACATGCTATTGAGCATGCTACAGGTCTTGATACGTATGAACGGTTGACCGTAAAACCATTAGAATCTTTGGATAACCTTAAGTTAGCTTTAACACGCATGTGGGAAGCAATCGACGTACAAGTTGACTGGAGTCGTCCAGCATAAATTGAATGAAAACACCTTGTGATCTACAAGTTAGTAGAAACAAGGTGTTTTTTGTTTTGCGTATTTTTGTAGGTATATCTTAATAGGTTTTAAATATATAGCATTGAAATTCTCATTTTAAAATTATAAATGATATCGTGTATACAAGATTTGTAAAAGTTTAGGGTTGTTATGTTAAAAAATTTGTGATATTCTAATTACATATTAATGGATAATAATTATCCATTAATAATTTTTATCGTAATTAAGATGTATGATTTAAAAATTATGTAAAGTAAATTACTTTCATTTTGATCTCTAAGTAGGAGTTTGTAACATGAATAATGAAAAGAAACTAACAACAGCCTTTGGTGCTCCCGTACCAGATAATCGCAACTCTGCTACAGCAGGTAAACGTGGTCCTGTATTGATGCAAGATGTTTGGCTCATGGAGAAATTAGCTCATTTTGAGCGCGAAGTGATTCCTGAACGCCGCATGCATGCTAAAGGATCCGGTGCATTTGGTACTTTCACAGTAACCAATGACATTACAAAATATACGAAAGCAAAAATTTTCTCTGAAGTAGGCAAGCAAACGCCGTTATTCGTGCGTTTCTCCACAGTTGCCGGGGAGCGTGGTGCGGCCGATGCAGAACGCGATATTCGTGGCTTTGCCGTAAAATTCTATACGGAAGAAGGGAACTGGGACCTCGTAGGTAACAATACACCTGTATTCTTTATTCGCGATCCATTGCAATTCCCTGATTTGAACCGTGCTGTAAAACGTAATCCGAAAACAAATCTTCGCGATGCGACAGCAAACTGGGATTTTTGGACTAGCTTGCCAGAGGCAATCCACCAAGTAACAATCGTTATGAGTGACCGTGGTATTCCTAAATCTTACCGTACAATGCATGGTTTTGGCAGTCATACATACAGCCTTATCAACGAAAACGATGAGCGCGTATGGGTTAAATTCCATTGGGTTTGCCAACAACCGATTGAAAATCTTTCCGATGCTGAGGCGGCTAATGTGGTGGCTAGTGACCGTGAAAGTCACCAACGTGACCTCTTTGAGGCTATTGAAAGAGGCGATTTCCCTAAATGGAAATTATGCATCCAAGTGATGACGGAAGAACAAGCTAACAATATGCCATACAATCCATTCGATTTAACAAAAGTATGGTATCATGACGAATTCCCATTGATCGAAGTCGGTGTGATGGAACTTAACCGCAACCCAGAAAATTATTTCCAAGATGTAGAACAAGCTGCATTTGCACCAACAACTATCATTCCAGGTGTATCCTTCTCTCCTGATAGAATGCTTCAAGGTCGCTTGTTCTCTTATGCCGATGCGCAACGCTATCGTCTAGGGGCAAATTATTATCAAATCCCTGTTAATGCCGCTAAATGCCCTGTAAATATCTATCATCGCGATGGTCAAGGTCGTATAGATGGAAACCATGGGTCAACAATTGGCTACGCACCAAATAGCTTTGGTGAATGGGCTGAACAACCAGAATTCAAAAATCCTCCTCTCGATGTATCTGGACCAGCCTACCAATATGACTTCTATGAAGACGACTCTGACTTCTTTACACAACCAGGTAAACTGTTCCGCCTCATGAGCCCTGAACAGCAACAAGTTTTATTTGATAACACCGCAGCGGCTATGAATGGCGTACCTGATTTTATCAAAGAACGTCATGCAAAACATTGTTACCAATGCGATCCAGCTTATGGTGAAGGCGTTGCTAAAGCCTTGGGTATGAACATTGATTTTAGCGATGTAAAATAAGATTAATGATACTATTTAAACAATATTAAAATAGTTTATCTAAACAATACTAATGCGATAAAAGAACTTCCTTAAACTAACATGAAGCCCCTCCTTGCTATGTAGCTCATAGTAAGGAGGGGCTTTTGTTGTGGAGAGTGTATTTAAATATTACTAATCAAATTTTTTACTTGTTAAGTCTTGATACATGAGCTTAGCAATTTCATATTGTGGATCACCCGGTTGTAGCTGGTGTGTCGGTAGTTTAAATACGGTTTCAGCTATTTCACTTTTCTTGATATCGATGCCTTTTACATCTTCAGAACGACTTATGGAAATCGTATGCGTTGTTGGGTTTATGAAGTACGCATTTACATCGATGCTGAAAGCTTTATTTTCGTCCTTTCTCATGATTGTACGTAGAATCATGGCTGAAATAGCAGTAGTATCATTTTTTTCACCTAATAGTTGCTTAGATGTATAGTCCACATAATCTGCATAGACATAAATATCGCCGGGTTTGGCCTTGTCGTAATCTTGTGTGTAGGCCTCTACTAAACGCAAATCGAGTTGTCTCCCAAATGGTTGAGAGAACATTTCGCTTTGTAATGCTCGTGTTTCATTAACAGGTGGATACATAGGTATTGCTTTTAAACCTTTTAGCATATCCGCGCGAGTTTCATTTTTTCGTTTAGCACGACGTTCCGCACTGACCTTGTCTAAGCGTTCACGCTCCTTTAACATGGCCTTTTCTTGTTCTTCTTTAGTTTTGTAGGTCTTTATGGATACAACACGGTTACCGGTCATAGTGACTGTCGAATAGACGGGCTTATCTTTAGTAGGCTTTCCCTTAGAAGCAGCAAGAGTAGATTGGACCATAGCTGGTGTTGCACTTTCAATAGATCTTTTTAGCTCTGGCAAATTGGAGTAATCCATATCGACCGTAGTAGTATCTGTGTTTTCGGTAGATTGTACAGGGGCAGCTGCATATGCAGATGATATAGCTAATACAGCTAATAGTGAACTGATAATAATTGATCGTTTACATAGTTTCATTACATATACCTCTCTTTAGTAAGAAATCTCTAATACCATCAATAGCTGTATTATAGCATAGTTTTTGCATAGATAGATTTAAAACTGTACTTATTAACTCCTAAAAGAGTCTAAGCAACTACCTGAATCGAATCGATTTATGGTATGGTGTATAGGCTCTTTTTTACTTTCAGAAATATACAAATTTTAAAAGGATTTTAGTATAACTATGTAGAATTATATGATGTGTTGAATTTACACGAAATGTTACATGTGAATAGGAGGCAGTTATGAAATCTAGTAGTTTGGCATGGTATGTGGCGGTGGCTTGTATTGGAGGAAGCCTTTGTATGGGGCCTGTGGTACAAGCGGATTCTCCGACTAAGGTAAAAACAAATAGCCCTGTTTCTACTGCTGTTGTAACGCAGGCTCAACTAGCTCAGCCTGTTACTGTTACAGCAGTTAAGAATGATGGAGTTAGTGCTATAACAAATAATACAGTAACTAATAATGTAGTAGCTAATGATGTAGCGGCACAGGAAGCCCTCAAGCAAAAGCAACAGTACCAAGCCGAAACTGAAACGATGGGCTTGCTATGGATGCGCACTTCTGCAGAGTACAGAGCGTTGGCGTATCAAGGGTATAATGTGGCAATGAATGCCGTTAAGATGGCCGTTACTGATCCATCTCATCAAAGAAAACCTTTAGCTATCGTTCTTGATGCGGACGAAACCGTAGTGGATAATACCAAGTTGATGGGTGAAAGCATTGTAAATGGTAATGGCCGTTTTGATGCTCCTTGGTGGCGTCAAGCCGTGCATCAAGGCAAATCGCAAGCTATGCCTGGCGCTGTTGAATTTCTAAATGAAGTACATAAACAAGGGGTAGAAATTTTCTATGTTTCAAACCGTTACGCACCTGTAAACCTTGATGTAACGATACAGAACTTTAAAGAACTAGGATTCCCATCTGTCGATAAAGACCATGTACTACTATTCGAAAAAGACTCTGATAAACAACCTCGCTTTGATATGATTGCTAAAAAATATTATGTCGTTGTATATATGGGCGATAACGCTGGTGATTTCCCAATCGGCACAAAAGGTAAGACACTAGCTGAAAGAAATAGCATCATCGATGCTCATAAAGAGGACTTTGGTACTACCTTTGTAGTATTTCCAAACCCTGCCTACGGATCTTGGGTAAGTGCATTAGCGAAAGGCTACCAAAACCTAAGCCCAGAAGAACAAAAACAAGTGAATAACCAATACTTACAACAATAAGGACGCCTTGCGTATACTTTATTAAAAACGATATAATAAAGTATACATGCGTCTATAGCTCAGTAGGATAGAGCAGCAGTTTCCTAAACTGCGTGTCACTGGTTCGATTCCGGTTAGGCGCACCAAAAAATGGGATTTTATGTTTTGTTATTGGTAAAAACTTAATAGCCCACTAATCAGCCAACTTTCTGATTTGGCTATATATAAAGAAGGAAGTTACTTAGATTAGTAGCTTCCTTTTTTAATAGTGAATAATTTTTAGGGTGTGTAGTGTCTTTATAGGGAGTTTATTATGGCGGATATTATTACTATAGAGAATAATATTAAGAAATATTTAAAAGATGGGATTGATAAGGAAAATTTCTTTTACGACTTTATATCAAATTATGATTTTCCAGCGGCTTCAATTACACGGGCAAGGAATGCAGGTAAAACAGTAATAAAAAATAAGGCGATGTACGAAGTGGTTTCTGAAGTATCATCGCCTATGGCTCGTGTTACTGATATGGTAAAAGAAGTCTCGGAAGAACGAAATAAACCGCGTATAGTAATAGCAACTAATTTTGATGAAATTGCTGCTATAGATACAAAGACAGGCGATTCATTGATTTCTCCAATAACTGAACTTCCACTACATGCAGATTTTTTCTTGCCTTGGAATGGTGTTGAAAAGGTAGATTATAGCCGTGAAAATCCTGCGGATATTAAGGCTGCATCAAGATTTAAAGAGTTATATCATGAGTTAAGAGCGATTAATAGCTTTAAGGATCAAACGACACAGGAACATGCGTTTAATCTATTTTTAATTCGTTTGTTGTTTCTCCTATTTGCAGAAGATACTGATATTATGCCAAAAGGTATCTTTACTAATGCTATTAAAACACGCACTAATGTAGATGGATCTGATTTAAATCAAGTTATTTCAGAAATTTATACATCATTAGATCGTGAAAATCGCGATGCTGAGCCTGAATGGTTAAGAGATTTTCCTTATGTAAATGGTAAACTTTTTTCAGAGCCCCACGTTGATTTAGTATTTGATAAAACGACTCGTGAACTTATTATTGAAGCTGGTGAGCTACTTAACTGGAATGAGATTAATCCAGATATTTTAGGCGCTATGATTCAGACTGTGGCTGATGGAGAAAAACGCTCAGTTACAGGGATGCATTATACAAGTGTAGAAAATATTCGCCGTGTTTTGTGTCCGCTTTTTATCGATAATTTAAATGAAGTAAAACAAGATATATTTAATCGTATTGATGAAAATGAAGAAAAAGATATTATTGATAAGACTAAGGGGGCTAATCGAAGAAGCTTCATTAAAGAATTAGAGGCTTTAATAGACCGATTATCGAAAATAAAAGTTTTTGATCCAGCGTGTGGATCAGGAAACTTTTTGATTATTGCATATAAAGAATTACGGTATATAGAAATAGAAATTCTTTCCAAGTTAGATGAATTATCTTCTACTGAATTAGATCAAGGGAGTTGGTTTAATGAAAGTAAGATTTCATTAAATAATTTTTATGGTATAGATATTGATGATTTTACACATGAAGTTGCGAAGCTCTCATTATGGATTGCTGAACATCAAATGAATATAGAGTTGGAAAAGTCTATCTATAATTTTAAGTCAAATCTACTTCCATTACATGATGCAGGACAAATTTTTCTAGGAAATTCAACGCGCTATGAGTGGGAAGAATTGGTTGATATCACTAAAGACAGCGAGCTGTATCTTGTGGGAAACCCCCCATATAGTGGTAAGAAAAATTCAAAAAAAGATACTTATAAGAATTATGATAAAGAGTATGTTTTAGGCCATATTTCCTCGTATAAAAGTTTAGATTATGTGTGTTGTTGGTTTTATAAGGCAGCAAAGCTGATTATTAATTGTAATGGTAGAGCTGCTTTAGTTTCTACTAATTCTATTGTACAAGGTGAACAGGTTGCAATATTTTGGCCAGAAATGTTCGAATTAGTAGACATAGATTTTGCATATGATTCATTTAAATGGAGTAATAGTGCAGCTAATCCAGCGGGGGTTACCGTTGTCATTATTGGATTTAGCAATAAGAATAATCACTCCATAAAGTATTTATATTCTACTGATAATCAGAGAAGAAAAGTAGAAAACATTAATGCTTATTTAGCTGAGGAAATTAATATATATGTAAAAAATTCTAGAACAAATCTTTATGACCTTCCTGTGATGGTTATGGGAAGTATGCCGATAGATGGTGGGGGGTTAATTATCAAGAGTTTTGAGGAATATATTGATATTGTAAAAAGATATCCAGAATTGAAACCGTACATAAGAAAATTTATTGGCGCTAAAGAGTTTATCAATGATAAACAGAGATATGTTCTATGGTTGGGCGAAAACGAATATTCTCGTATAAAAGATAATCCATTTATCAAAGAAAGAATGGATATAGTTATAGCAGAACGAAGTAAAGAGAAGGCTAAGGAATCAACAAAGAAAGCTGCAAGCACACCGTATAAGTTTGGTGAAATAAGACATAGAGACACTGAGGGAATAATAATTCCTCGTGTGTCATCTGAAAATAGATATTATGTTCCAATGGGGATTGTCGGGCCCGATATCATAATTTCAGATTCAGCTATGGCTATTTATGATGCCCCTATATATCTTCTTGGTCTTCTTGAATCTCGAATGCATATGACATGGATGCGTGCCATTGGTGGAAAATTAGAGACACGATATCGTTATTCTGCGGGACTAGTATATAATACATTCCCTGTACCTAAGATTTCGGAACAAGCAAAAGCAGAAATTGAAGACTGTGTTTTTGAAATTTTGGACTATAGGGAGATGTCAGGGAAAACATTGGCAGAACTGTATGATACAAAGACAATGCCGGAAGAATTATTAGAAATTCATCAGAGATTAGATTTATTAGTGGATAAGTTGTATCAAACAAAAGCTTTTGTAGATGATCAAGAACGGTTAAGTCTTTTGTTAAACATGTATAAGGATAAGGTGGAGTCTAATGAGTAATAAAGTTTTTGAGGTAACATATGGTCAGAGGGGTAGTAGTGTAAATACTGATTCTCTTGGTATGCGTGAGATGCAGGCCCGAGTGTATAAGAAAAGAAATAGTAAAAAATTATTAGTGAAGGCACCACCCGCTTCTGGTAAATCTAGAGCTTTAATGTTTATTGCGCTAGATAAATTACATAACCAGGGTATAAAAAAAGCTATAATTGCAGTGCCAGAACGTTCTATAGGTAAGTCCTTTGCTAGTGTTAAATTATCTGATCATGGATTTCCTTTTGATTGGTATGTTAAACCTGAAAATAATTTAACTACTATTGGGAGTGATCGTAGTAAAGTCGAGCGTTTTATTAAGTTTATGCGGTCTACAGATGCTTCAGATAATGTGATAATCGTAACACATGCAACATTTCGCTTTGCTGTAGAAGAGCTTTCTGATGCAGACTTTGATGATACTTTGGTAGCTATTGATGAATTCCATCATGTATCTGATGATACTAATTCCATTCTTGGCGAAGCTCTACGTGGTATTATCAAGAATTCTAATGCTCATGTGTTCGCTATGACTGGCTCTTATTTTCGAGGGGACAGTAAACCGATTCTCTCACCAGAAGATGAATTAGAGTTTGATCGAGTAACATATACATATTATGAACAATTAGAAGGTTATAAATATCTAAAAAGTTTTAGTATGAATTATAAGTTCTATCAAGGGACATATACAGATGCAATTCATGAAGTATTACCTGAATTTATTGATAAAAAAACAATTATTCATATTCCGAGTGTGAACTCTGGTGAATCCACAAAAGATAAATATGGTGAGGTTGATGCAATCCTTGATGTTTTGGGAGCGATTCAAGGACAAGATAGTACATCTGGAATTATTACTGTAAAAACTGAGTCAGGTAAGTTATTGAAAGTTGCTGATTTAGTGAATGAAGAAGGTCGTGATCGTGTTAGCAGTTATTTGGCGAATATGTCAGAATTAGATGATTTAGATATTATAATTGCTTTAGGCATGGCTAAAGAAGGATTTGATTGGCCTTTCGCAGAGTATGCCCTTACAATTGGCTATCGGAATTCTTTGACAGAGGTAGTACAAATTATTGGTCGTGTTACACGTGATAGTAGTAATAAAACTACTGCACAGTTTACAAATCTATTAGCTGCACCAGATGCCAAGGATGATGAAGTTACATGGGCTATTAATAATACAATGAAAGCGATTTCTGCAAGTTTATTAATGGAAAATGTTCTAGCACCTAATTATCGCTTTAAACCAAGAATATCTCCTGAACAAGTAAGTAAAGAAAAAGATATTTATGTAAAGGGAATTGCTGAACCATCAACTCCTAGAACTAAGGAAATTATTGAACAAGATTTAACGGAACTTAAGGCTACTATACTTCAAGAAGATAAAATTAGAGAAGCTATTGCAGCAAATGAAGATACACGAAATATAAATTTTGCATTAATACCACGTGTTATTGCAACCGTATATCCGGATTTGAGTAATCAGGAAATAGAAGAAGTGCGTCAACACGTAATGGCAGATTTTGTTTTAACACATGCAGAACGAGATAAGGAAAATAGAAGTCTTATTAAAATGGCCAATAAATTTATTAATGTCAATGATTTAAATATTGAATTGATTGATAGTATTAATCCATTCCAAAGTGCATATGAAATTTTATCTCGTAACGTAGATGCGAAGACCTTACGATTATTCCTAAAAGTTTATGATGCTAAGAAATATGATTTTACCGAAGAAGATTTAAAAATTTTATACCCACAAATCAAGCAGTTTAAGCAAAGTCATAATAGAAATCCGGAGAAAAATCAAGATGATGAATATGAAACTAAATTGTACTATGCACGTGTTCAATTACTTAAATTAAAACAGGAGCGAGACAATGGGTGATTTTAGTATAGATGATATCTTTAATGACCCGGATTTTGAAGATCTGGTTAAAGATATTGAGATAAAGAAATCTGTGGTTAGTTTAAATCCAGATGTTATTAAATTCGAAGAATTAAATAATTGGATTGAAGCAAATGGTGGAGAACCAACTATTTCGAGGACGAATATTACAGAACGCAAATTAGCTAAATGGCTAGAAGCGTTACGCCAGGATTTTAATCGGATAGAATCCTTACAGGAGTATGATTACCTTAATCTTCTTAGAACTGAGCCCAGTGAATTAAGTCTAGATGAGATTCTTGATGATGATTTATTAGATGAAGATGAGCAGCTTTTGGCATCTTTAACTGATATGGGGCGCTATAAAAATACTGTTCATATGGCTGATGGATTAAGTCAACGTAAACGCATGAATAAAGGATTTGAAAAGTTCCGTGAAATGTTTAGAAAAACGCAGCAAGAAATTGCTGATGGGAGACGAAGAGTAATAGACTATTTTGGAAATAGAATCCGTGCTAATGCATTTTATATTGATAAAGGTGTTCTCCTTTATGTTGATCGTATTTATGATTCGAAGACAGGTCAAACATACAGTGAGAGTGATGAACGAGAACTTAAAGTGCATGCTATTTATGAGAATCAACAAGAGAATGATATTAAACTCTTAAGTCTAGTATCTTCTTTGTATGATAAGACTAGATACGGTAAGCTTGTGACTGATTTAGATGATGTAGATGAAAGTTTATTTAGGACAACTGGTTATGTATATGTAGTTAAATATGCTGGAGATCATCAAGATTTACGGAATATAAATAATCTATATAAAATTGGATATACCAAAAATCTTAAGAATCGATTTAATAATACAGAAAATGAATCAACATATTTCTATGCACCAATAGAACTTGTTGCAACCTATGAAATTCAAAACTTATCTGCATCTAGTGTAGAAAATTATCTCCATAAAGTGTTTGCTGATCATCGTCTTATTACTAAAGTAAAGTTAGGTAATGGGAAGTATGTGGAAGCTAAAGAGTGGTTTGTAGTTCCACTCGAAGAAATAACGGATGCTATTAATAAAATGATTGTCTCTTTACAACAACAATAAATTAATCAAAATATAGTGTGGAGGTATATGTGTACGAACTTAATTGGCCGCTTTTTATAGCTTTATCTAGTCTCGTTATTTCGATATTTGGCTTATATAATAGCTGGAAATCTCGGATAAATAATGAAAAGTTTTGGATAAAAGAGCAGTATTATAAATCACTTAGTGAGGCAGTTAAAATAGAACCTAGCTATGAACATATAGTCTCTAAGACAACAGAAAGTTCGATTGTGATTTATAATAAATCTGACTTTAAAGTATATGATGTTGTTGTTCTTCAGGGCTTAAATAATATGGATTTATTTAATGGTCAATGTATTTCCAAGGTATGTTATATTAGAGAGATACGAGGGGGATATAGTGAGCATTTTACTATGAGACATAAAGGTTTAGGCATGTCTAAATTTTTAGTAATAGGAGTATTCTTTAGAGATTTCCAAGGAAAAGAATGGTTTAGAGATAGTTATGGTATAACGAAGAATGGAGAAGGATATAAAGATAGGTTATCTCATTTGCATTTGATTTCTCCACCATATCCTCGCAAAATAGATAATCAATGATTGAGATTAAAGTATCAACATGTTTTGTCCTATAACCTTATGATAAAAATAAAGTAGCTGTTATTAGAATGACCTAATAACAGCTGCTTTTGTAGGCGAACTACTCTTTAAAAAAGTTGATTCTAAGGGGCTAGCCCTTGTCTATATCTTTATTATATGCGTGGATTCATTGCTAGTCAATTTGACTTTGTGAATTTAGAGATGATTTCTTGATCAAGGCAATCTAGTGTGGAGTTTGATAATTTTAATTGGTATAAGGGATGTGTTTTAGTTTTAGGATAAATAATACGAGCTTTACTTATAGTTGTGATATCTTCTACTTTTAAATAGCTAGATTGCAATAACTTAGGAGCAGATTTATAGAAGTCGTCGAAATTTTTTAGTGATACTAGGATTTCTTTTAGCGTGTTTTTTAATTTAATGTCATCTTCTGATAGATATTTCATAGCTTGATTAATGAACGCGGTACAATTAGTAAATACTGTATCATAAGAACCAATGGCTGGTGAAATTGCTGTAAACCCTCTCGCTTGTAACTCGGGATAAAGTCTTCTAAAAGGTCTCCAAAATTTGGAACGTTCTTTATCCCTAATGATGGTTTCTAAATTATTTGCAAGTTCGTAATTGATTGCTAATTGGTGAGGATGAGGTTTTGAAGTTATAGGAACTACTGTTATTTTAGGATTGAGCCTTGGACTATTGTGAAGTGCTACACAATAATGTATATATCTAAATTCACTTAAAACATTATATCCAAAATTAACATAAAGAATTTGTCCACGCTTAATGTTGGGGAAAATTTTTTCAGTATCTTTATTTTCTAATGGAATATAATCAAGATATGTATTTAACCAATTGTCAAGCTTTCTGAACTTTTCGGGTGTATTTTGAGATATGAAATTTAATTTTCGCGTTATATTTTGAATAGACATATTTTTCCCTTATTATTATGCTTGAAAATATGTTTTAAGATATTATATGGTTATAGTAGTTGATTATTTATTAATTTTCAATATTGTATATGTTAAGATAAGAGAATTTGTGTAGAAATTATTGAGATTTTTATATTATATGGGAGGGAATAGCATGAAGTTTGTAGCAAAATTCCGATGTTATTAGTATTGTTAAGTGGGTTATTCTTGTTCGGTTCACTCAATTCTCAAGTTACTGATGTCTGAGTATCACAAAATATTAATGGTATAGATATTTATGTTATGGATGATACTATAAAATACGGTGTTAATAAAACAGGCAAGTGCTTCTCTGTATCAAAAAAAGGGTTTGTAGTGGTCGGTTAATTAGAGTTTCGACTACTCTTCAAAATATAAAAATGATATGTGACGATATTATATAAATACTCAACCAGCAGGTAGGTTTGAACCTGTTACACCTAAAAGCCAAGTGCGTGGGTATGTTATGAAGGAACTTCATTAGTATTATGAAGTTAAAGCTAGATATGGGCTTTCTTCATACTATTACTAAATTTTTACATTATTAGTAGTAACTTAACAAGTATATAAAAGAGATACGTAGAGATGCGTATCTTTTTTTGTAATTATAATTTAGTAAATATGAGTATTCTTGATTATGATAACATCTCCTCTATCATGATATAATTTAGATAAATAAAGTACTTGTAAAAATCAGTGTACATAGGGGAGAATCTATATGAGTATTTACAATTGGATTCAAGAGAAACTCTTTGATAATTACGAAGAGTGGCGCATGAAGAGCCCTGATTATAATGGAAACGGTTTTAACATAGTTGGGATAGATAATACATTAAAGGCCATGCATGATGGATTTTCTATGTACGTGGAGGTATACCCACCTCATGCCATCGATGGATGTACTGCGATGAAAGCCCGTGTAGGGAAAACGCAGGATGCAGTAGATTTATTCTTAGATATAGATGGTAAGACGTATCGTATGGCTGATGTAAGTTATCCTGATGCAGTGAAGATGATACGGGCTTTTGTGAAAAAACGCAGGGTACCTGATTGTAGTTTGTGTGTAGAAGTAGCGTATCTAGATATCGATCAGATGAAACTGACATTTACAGAGTTAGCAACGTTGTTGCTAGGCGATGCTAAACAAGCTAAATCGTTTATGACTAAGGCTAAGTTGCGCTCCATGGAAGAATTAGAAGATAGCTGGTGGAACCTCTATGAGAAACTAGTCTCTAAAGGATATGCCGTAGAGTTAGACTATAAATGTGAACTAGAGGACTTTATTTATTATGTACAGATGTTAATACGTAATAAGTCTTTAGATGCTGGCGAAGATTTAGTTGTTGATACCGCTACACTAGATGAAGAGCAATGCATTACAGATTGGAGTACAGATCTTAATTCTACGTGGAAAAACTATAAGTTAGTAGATATGGACATAGGAACAGATAGCTTTGTGCTCATAGTGCTTTCATATGAGGAATTCAAAACAGCCCAAGAACTAGCAAAAGAACTATTACATAGAATTGATGTAGCTGAACGCTCGTGATATAACAGAAAATTATGATGAGTAGCGTGAGTATAATGTAGGAGAGAGTCATATGAGTATTGTACGTCTACCAGAATATGAAGCAGAGTTTGAATCGGAAGAGTTTGAAATCTATGCATTGCCGCGCAGTGATGCAAATGGGGCTAGTCCTTATTTAGAGAAGTACCATAGACCACTAGTATCTACCGATGCTATCCTAGATACTCGAACTGGTGTGCTTGATCGTAGCGAAGGCATTTTGACGTGGATTATTGAGGGCCTTGACGATAGATGGGGGTATTCTTTTGAGCCTCATGGGGTCTATAAATTGTTAGTTAAGAAAGCAAAACCCTTAGAGGACTTGGGCTATATGCGCCCGTCTTGGAATAATCGTTATTATGTGCTTGAGGTATTAGAGGAGCATGCTAAACATAGCGAGTTAGAGGCGTTGTCGGCGTATTTGAAAACTCCTAAATACCTTCATACCGATAGGGGCGATTTCCTCTTAAATCGAGAGTATCAATATTACACAGCGAGAATTGGTGATTATGCATTCACTCTTGATGTGGATGAGGGCTCTGATGAAAGCTGTACCACAGCATTGGCTGCTTTCAATACAATCGATAATTTCAAAGCATTTGAACAACGAATTAGTATATATATTAGTGAGACCTTGTTAGAACTCGCTAATTACTGGCTCGACAATGACGATCAAGATCCGATTACATCAGACGTATTTGCTAAGCGTATTACGATGGGTGAATTGGCGTTTCGTAACGATGGCTCCATAGAGGTCTATTATGACGATGATGATATTTTCTGGGGGCACTGTATCATAGCTCATATTGATGCGGATGGGAACCCTGTTGATGCAGATATTGCAGGCTGATTAACTAATGGAGCGTCCTAATGAGAAAATCGGAATTAATGACATTATGGAATGTTGAAAGCTGGTCTGAAGAACCGTATGGCGTTTACTTTGTATCTCGCCGATTGGGCATTAATCGTTTAGAGAATGTAGGAAAGGCCTTTAAAAAACTTAATATTAGTTGTACCGGTTATACTGAAGATGATGTACTTTCACTATCAATATGGGAGCAATTATATGTTCAATTAGATGAATTAGACCAACTGGCGAAGGGGCTCATACAAAAGGGAATACCGCAAGAAGAGTCTGTTGTACTAACGCTAACGGATATAATGCTGGATAAATCAGGTTGTTACGATGCATTTGCACTAGGCTATGATGTGGGAGAATCCCCAGCAGGACATCTATATGTTTTGGTTCCTTTTGATGAAAACTTTACGGCTCAACAAGATGTGATATACGAAACCTTATAGAGTTGTTTTAAAGTGGTGATACTGGTGTTGTATTCTACCTAAAAATATAAGTGATATGCAGGAGAGAGACTATGGAAGATATGTATAAATTAGTCAAAGATTTCTTTAGTCATGATATGGATTTAGATGATTTATTTGATTCCGAAGCTATCATCTGGATTGACTGGCGCGAGGATGACGAAGGTGTGGTGAACTATTTTAATGACATGATGGATGAGCCTATCGACATTCAAACCGTTAGCAATGGAAAGCAGTATGGTGACGATATTGTACTACAAAAGGGCAATAAAAAATTGCTAATTCCCTACGGTGATGAGAAAGACCGGGATGTGACTATCAAATATTTCAACGACTTCGTTAAACCTGATTATGAGGTGCGTTGGTTTGCTGAAAGCCTTGGCGATGATACGCTCGGATTTACTGTGCTTTCAGGGACAGAATGGCTAAAGCTAGAAGATGAGTTTGGTGCAGATATAGTTTGTTATTATTTTGTACCTATTGATTTAGAAAGCAATATGTTTAATCTCAGTATGAGCGAGGTTTCTGCGTTGTTAGAATTACGAGAAAATAAGAGATGAAATAGAGAGAATAGGCGAATCTATAAGAGGTAACAATATGGATTATTTAAAAATATTACATGAAGATTCTAACTTGGCAGCAGATTTTGATGCACTATTTGATTTCTTTCTGCTTGATGAACCTACAAAACGTGATGAGGTAGAGGGGCGATGTACCTTTTCCGTGGATGGAGTAGCCTTTGCTCGTGATGGTGCAGGCGGTGAATATCATCAACTAGAGGATGGATCAATTGGATATATGAGTAGCGAAGGTGAATACGGTCGCATAGCTGAAAGTATAGACGATTTAATTTATTTATTGGTGTATAGCATTTGCTGGCATGACTATTGTGACTCTAGCCAATATACGGATGTAGGAATTCTTGAATCGTATGCTAAGGAGCGATATGCTCAAATTACATCCTATACAGATATGGATAAATGGGAATATGTTGTTAAGGTGCTAGGAATGCCTTCCGAAGCAAACTTGGCTGCTGTACTGCAAAAGTTTTACGATGCGGTACATCGAGAACCTGTATATCAAGGATTTTAACCATGAAGAAGATGGTAGTGTTACGCCTTATGAAAATCTGTTCTTTTAATATTCAAATCAAATATAAGGATTACATATAATGAATACAGTGACTCAAAGATATATAGAAACTGTGCAGATCAGTGATATACCGTGGCATCGGTTAACTACATCTTACGGGCGTGCTACAGATTTTCCTAGGGCGCTAGATACTTTATGGGCGATGGAGAGTATTGATGCGGTTGATGAGGCTGGTAAGGAGCTCGCCTTAAATATTGAACATCAATCGACTTTATGGCATTCTACGCCGTTTGCATTAATTTTTTTATTGCGTACTTTCAAAAAAGCCGTTGAAGAACAACGTCACAATGAAGTGGCTCGTTATTTAGCTGAAGCATTAGTAGAGTTATTTATTGTCATTGTTGAAAGTATTAGAGATGGTCTTGTGCTGGAACACGCGGATCCATTACCAAACTTTGTGGATATGCTCAACGAAGAATACCTTTGGTCTGAAGAATATGATGAAGACGAAGATATGATTCGGTATGAGGAAGATGAGGTGTTTCCGGATGACCTATACTTTAGCTTTTACTACTATTCCCTTCAAGTACTTTTACTATGTAAACCATTGTTAGACAAAACGAAAGAACGTGAGGCTGTGTTGTTAGAATTGCTTACAGCAGTAGATTGTTAACATTGCTTGTAGGTGAAAGGGGATAAGATATTTACGTCACAGTACATTGACAAATAAGATGACGAATATATTAAGTGTTTACGGAGGTTTTTACGGAGGTTATAGAGTATGGGACTCATTGCAAATTATAGCTATTTAAGTGATGAAAATTTAAAAGAACTTAAGTCATTAGGCTCATCAGAGGAGGATATTATTGATAGCGTTGAAGACTGGTCTGAGGAGGATGTATTGCTCGATATCGACAAGATGTGGGATGTCCTTCATTTCGTGCTTACCGGTGTGGGAACTGAACATAGGATTGACGATAACCCACTTAGCCAAGCGGTGCTTGGTGTGACGCCTATAGAGGACATATCTGAATATATGGCCTATACGGAACATTCCCAAATAGCTGATATCGTGACGGCTCTGGACGAATTTGACATTGAACAAGCACTAGAAACCTTCGATATGATGGCGTGCAAAGAAGCAGAGTTATATCCAAATATTTGGGACTATGATGATGAGAAGGACGAAATTATAGAGGAAATTCTTGATTATTTTGAACACATGAAAGGGTTTTATAAAAAAGTACTAGCATCGAATGGGAATGTGCTGATTACGATTTATTAATCATTAAACTTTTTACGTGATATGCAGCAATTGCGTTTCTCAACTCATAAAATTACCAAAGTTGAAGTATGGCTCTTTAATAGGATGCCCAGAATTATATACATAATAAATTTTTATATACTGCCGGCGATATTAGCGATTTTGTCTAAGAAGCGCCGGCGTTTTTTATCTGAGCTGTTTTCTGTGCCCGCCAACTGGGTATGTGTAACCGGTTTGATGCCGCAGGATTTCAGAATCTGATTTTTTAATATCTTGCCATAGTCCTGGATAAACGGCGTCAAAAAGGCGGGAGTGTTGTGGGTTGTGATAATCCAGGCCGATTTTCCTTGTAAATGACCTATAAGGCCTCTTTTACCGTATGAATAGGCAAAGCCCGCTGTAAATACGCAATCAATAAAGCCTTTGAGCATTGCGGGCATACCGCTCCACCAAATTGGGTAGATAAAGATGATATGGTCCGCCCAAGTAACTAAATTACGATATTTTTCCATGTCTGGCACAGTGCTTAAATCTCGACGTTTGTGCGTATCATCAAATCGCAATATAGGATCGAATTGCTCCTCATATAAATCCAAGGTGTTCACATTGTGATCCTTTGAAAGATTCTGTTGCACTACTTTCAGAATAGCGCTATTAAAACTTTGATGATTAGGATAGGTGTAAATGATTAAAACGTTCATGGCTAGTTCCTTTCTGATTAATCATCGTTGTTTGAGGGAATCTGGATAATAAAATGGTATCTATATTAAGTTAAAGTCTAGTGAAGAGTATTTATTCTGAAAGTAAATGGCGATAGAATTTGCTAAGGATATATTGTTCATTTCTTCTATTTGCAGGTGTTACCATAAAGGTATATAGTATAGACATGTGATGGATATAGTCACATGTCTATTTTTTATAAGGAGGACGCTATGCAACACGTTCAACCCCGCAGTACTACGTCCGCGTTAGTACTCACAGCCGTATTGATTGCCCTCGCAACATTGTTTACCATGTACACGAAAATCCCAGTACCTGGCATTCGCGGCTATTTCAATGTAGGAGATGTCGTTATTATGACGTCAGCTCTATTATTAGGTCGAAAATATGGCGCCTATATTGGTGCTATCGGTCCGGCGCTAGCTGATTTATTCCTCGGCTATGCAGTCTTTGTACCCATCACCTTCGTGGTGAAAGGCATTGAAGGCTATCTTGTCGGTACTGTCTATAACAATAAGACAACTACCTCTGCCTTGGTAGCAACTATCGTAGGCGGTATTGTTATCGTAGCCGGTTACTTTATCGCCGAATACTTTGTATTCGACCCGGGCGTAGCCATTGCCAGTATTTTAACTAATACTATTCAAGCTGTTATGAGCGTTATTATTAGCATGATACTCTATGCGATTTTGCGTAAACGACTTGGATAGTAAATTGACAGTCTTTAGAATTCAGACTATACTATAAGTACAAAAGAGCCAATTAACGTGTTCTAGGCGTTAGGCTCATCAAAGAAATTGTGAATTTGATAAACCTAACGTGTCTAAGTATTGCCGTACTTAGTCTTAAACGTTAGGTTTATCTTATTTTATAATCAATATATTGATTATTTCTTAAGAATTAACACTACGAGGGTAGCGAATAAAATCATTAATGATAATGCTTCGTATACAGTCATAATGTCACCTCCCTCAAAAGACGGAGATGAACCCAACTCACGTTAATGGCTCTTTCGTTATTAGTATATAGCAGAAAATATTGATTGAAAAATATGGATTAATTTCGTACAACTTGTACACAAATAAAAGGGAGACTCTATCAAGAGTCTCCCTTTATTAGTTATAAATAGACTAATATTTATTAATAGATTTTTATTGCATAGAACATAAGTTCGGTTTATAATAAACGTAAGATAGTCGAACGAGGTTGGGACACCCTTTTTCTTTGAAGGGGGTGAAAGCCTATGAATGCTTATGAAGTCATTATGATTGTCCTCGGGATTTTAACTGTCGTTATTTCCTTTGGCGCATTGATAGTGCTGATTTGTCGTAATAACGATAAATAGCCCTTCGTTACCAACTGGTAGCTGAAAACGAAAGGCCATTTCTGCATGTTTTATAATGTTTTGGGATGAGCCTGACGGAACCACTCGTCGACTATCTCTTTATTACATTATAATGAAATTGGCGTATATCGTCAATCTGGATGCGTCGTGTAATGTACATAATATAATAATGCTGTTGAGAGGGTCCGTAGGGATCCTCTATTTTTGTTGCCGTCGCTCCTTAATTATAGTACGTTTCGCTCTTCAAAGACTGCTTTCACCGTAAACAGTGCATTCAGCACGCGTGGAAATCCCGCATAGGGGATGCAGTGGGTGCAGACCTCTACGATTTGCTCGGGCGCGATACCGACGTTGAGTGCCGCGTTGGTATGTACTTTCAGCTGAGCCTCGCAACCGCCCAGCGTTAACAGGGACGCGAGCGTAATCAGTTCCCGTTCCTTGAAATTCAGGTTGGGGCGCATGTAGATATCACCGAACAGTTCGACCAATAAATCAGCGATGGCCGGTGAAATCTCTTGAATTGTGTTATACACCTCCTCCCCGTGCAGCCCGTCAATTTGTTTCAATGTGTTCATACCGATGTTAAAACGTGTTTCTTTCATAATTATTACCTCCGTCTAGACGTATGATATATGCTCGAGTATACTTGAGGTCAAGGTGGTGAAAGTATGAAAATCGGTGAATTTTCAAAATTGGTAGGGCTGTCTATTTCTACATTGCGATATTATGAGGATCAAGGGTTCCTTCACATCGAGCGACAGAACGGCATTCGCAATTACCATGCGAAGGATGTAGGCTTTGTGCAGTTTATTAAACGTCTGAAAGACATGGGAATGCCGCTTGCTAATATCAAGCGATATGCGGACTTGAGGTATGCCGGATCTCATACGGCCCGTGAAAGAATGGCACTGTTGCAGGAACACTATCGGTTTATTGAGGCCGAAATCAAACGATTGGAAGACTATATGAATAATCTTGAAGATAAGTTGGATTTGTATGAAACTTTAGTAAAGAAAAATGAGATTGAGTAGGTTTTTATTGTGGACATTATATAGCCATCGTATCAATATGGAGCTAATGGTCATCATATCAATATAGAGCTCGGTTTCTAAGGTATGGTATAATACTTTCATTATGTAGTGAAAAAAGGAGATCTAAATGGCAAATTTACCTAACTGCCCTAAGTGTGGCGATGAGTACACATATGAAGACGGTCATATGTTTATCTGCCCTATGTGTGGCAACGAATGGACAGCGGCCGATGCGCAAGCTGCAGCTGAAGCGGGTATCATTCGCGATGCTAACGGCAATGAGCTCGCTGATGGCGATACAGTGGTTGTTGTAAAAGACCTCAAAGTAAAAGGAGCGGGCGTATTGAAACAAGGTACGCGTGTAAAAAATATTCGCCTTATCACCGATGCAAGCGATGGTCACGATATCGATTGTAAAATTGATGGCTTCGGTGCGATGGCATTGAAATCTGAAATGGTTAAGAAAATCTAATCTAAGGAATCCCTACCGATAAAAATTCGGTAGGGATTTTTTCGTGGTATAATCAACTTATAATGCATATAGTAAGAGAGTTTTTAGATGAGAGGAAACTATGTTTAACCGTGTTATTTTATTGGCCTTATTAGTATCTATGATGAGTCCTATTAGTTCTCTAGCTGCAGATGTAAAGCCTGCGGACAAGCGTAATTATGAATTGCAACAACAGATTTCTTATAACGTAATCATTCCACCAGAGGCTTTTGAAACGAGTGCAGACGGAACATTAATTGTTCCTATAGAGATAAAGACGGACGATAAGGGCAATATTGTAGCTGTTGAAGCGGGTCCTAATAATTGGAAGCTAGATCGTGAAGCGTATCCAATTTTTGAGGAGGCTGCTAAAGAGGCGGCTTGGAATACTAAGCATGTTGATACTGATGAAGCGCTCGTTGTAACGATTCCCGTTAGTATTGTCATGTTATCTGATAACAATCTAAAGAAATGATAAAGGAGGACTTATGGAGGCTACAAAAGATTTAGAGAGATATACTTACGAGCTTCTCGCTGAACGGGGTGTCACAATAGAGGACATTGCAGAGCTTGTTTTTTATGTACAAAAACCATATATGCCGAATTTAAAACTTGAAGAGTGTAGAGATAGCGTGGCGTCTGTACTATCTAAACGGGAGGTACATAATGCAATTATTACGGGCATAGAGCTTGATAAGTTGACAGAGCAAAATAAATTATCTCAGCCATTGCAACGTATTGTTGCTAATGATGAAAGCCTATATGGTATTGATGAAATTTTAGCTTTTTCCATCGTTAATTTGTATGGATCTATTGGCTTTACAAATTATGGCTATTTAGATAAGGTGAAGCCAGGTATTATCAAAAAACTAGATAGCGAAGAAGGGGGACGCTGTAATACATTCCTCGATGATTTGGTAGGTGCTGTAGCGGCAGCAGCGGCAGGGAAACTGGCACATAATGAACCAAATCGCGTGCAACATGCTATAGTAGAAGAATAGAAGTCCGTCATATATCTACTTGTTGATAAAGTATGAGGTGGGCTTCGATGACTCATTGATAACACTTTCACAACAATTTGATGACACTTTCACAACAACTTGATAATAATTTATAGAGTTGGTAGATACTATTGATGTTATAAAGAATAAAGAGTATAAATAATATTGATTGGAAATAAGTACTTTGTTTTGTAGCTATATACAGGAGGAGCTATGCAAAAGGTTCTGGTAGTAATCGATATGCAAAATGATTTTGTAGATGGTGCACTTGGTTCATCGCAAGCACAGTTAATCGTAGATAATGTGCGTAAGAAAATTGAAAGCTTTGATGGTCCTATTATCTTTACTCGTGATACGCATGATAGAGATTACTTGGAACACCAAGAAGGAAAGCTTTTACCAGTGCCTCACTGCGTTAAAAATACCGAGGGCTGGCATATTGTGGATGGCTTGATTGAGGCTGCAGAAGGTCGATCAATTATGAGTCCTGTATCCTTTGTAGATAAACCAAACTTTGCCTCTTTTGAGTTGCTTACACGGTTAGAGGGCATGGATAGGGTAAATCCTATTGAGTCTATTACGCTCATCGGCTTATGTACAGATATTTGCGTTGTGTCCAATGCGATTATGCTGAAAGCAGGCTTGCCAGAGATTCCTATTCATATTGATTCGAGTTGCTGTGCTGGTGTAACAGAGGAGTCCCATCAAGCGGCATTAACAACGATGAAAATGTGTCAGTGTATCATTGACTAACTTGTGAATCAAATTTATATAAAACTATATGTGATTGCTGATCAAAAGTCATATAACAATTAACTAATTAAAGGCTGTAGGAGTTCCTATGGCCTTTTATGTTAGTCTTTTATATTGACGTTTTTCTATATAATGTGTACAATTAGATAAAGAATGATAATTCATATCAATTTGTTAGCTGAAATATTATATCCTAACTTCTGGTTACGTTAGGATAATCAGTCTCTTCTTGAAGTATATATGCTATGCTAGTAGATTGATTCTATATTACCGATGCAGGTGCATCGAATCGCTTTCACAAGAACGATGATACGAAACAGTTAGCATTGTTCTATGCCCTAAATTTAAGGAGGACTACTATGAAACCTTTCGAACTCGCACCATTACCGTATGCGTATGATTACCTTGAACCTGTTATCGATACAGAAACAATGAAATTGCATCATGATAAGCATCATCAAGCATATGTTAATAATTTGAACGCTGCCATCGCGAAATATCCTGATCTTCCGTATGGTTGTGTAGACTGCATTCTCGGCGATATTGCTAATGTGCCTAAAGATATCCGTCAAGCAGTTATCAACAATGGTGGCGGTCACAAGAACCATACCATGTTCTGGGAAATCATGACAAAACCAGATACTTCTAAATTGCAAGGTCCTTTGAAAGAGGCTATCGACGCTGAACTTGGTGGCTACGATGCTTTTGTTGAAAGCTTCTCTACTGCGGCAGCTACACGCTTTGGCTCCGGGTGGGCTTGGCTTGTAGTTAACAAAGATGGCAAGCTAGAAGTGACATCCTCTGCGAACCAAGACAACCCTCTATTGGAAGGTAAAAAAGCAATTTTATGTTTGGACGTTTGGGAACATGCATACTATTTGCACTACCAAAACCGTCGCCCAGACTATATCAAGGAATTCTTCCGAGTTATTAACTGGGACAAAGTTTCTGAAAATTACGAAAAAGCATTGAAACCACATCATGATTAAGTGGTACACTTGTTAGAAACAGAAACAGAAACAGAAACAGAAACAGAAACAGAAACGAGAATAATAATATAATGTAACGTAAATACCGGATAGTTGGTCTACATGATCGATTATCCGGTGTTTTATTACTGTTATTTCATCTTATAAATAACTTTCAAAAGTATAGCCACGGATACAGATTTTCTAATCGATATCGTTTATCATAGAACCATAGGTCATTACATATAGACCTTTTACCGTAAATAAATAGCTTCATATGTGTAATATACGCATATAGAGGAATGATACTATTTTATAAGTATAGTATAGAAATTTTTGACACGAGGGGAACAAAATGGAAAAGAAATTAGATTTATCCAAATCTGTATATGATTTGGTAAAAGAATATCCTGAAGTAACAGATATTATGAAGGAATTAGGATTCAGCGAAATCACAAATAAGGTGATGTTGAATTCTGTTGGCAAAATCATGACTATCCCAAAAGGGGCTAAGATGAAAGGTGTATCCATGATTGATATCGTGGGTGCTTTTATGAAAGCCGGTTTTACCTTAGAAGGTGACATGCCAAACCTATCGGGTGATGATGCGGAATCTACGGGTCATCCTAGCGTGGCACCTACTGCAGCGACTACAAAGCCTAATGTTACGGACGCATCTGCTAACGTAGCATCTAGCACAGTTGCAGCAAATGCAGTAGAAACAAATGCAGCAGCATCTACTACAGCGAAAGCTAACACTGACGAGAATTCCGGAGCTAAGGTTGAAGATATCGTTCAAGATAGCGAACGTGTAGAGCAACTTAAAGGTTTCTTGAAACGTTTAGGTACGGGCGAAGATCTTGGTGCCGTTCGTGAAGACTTTGCTAGTCAATTCGCCCATGTTGAGGCTAGTGAAATTATGAAAGCTGAACAAGGTCTTATGCGTGAAGGTACACCGTTAGCTGAGGTTCAACAATTATGTGACCTTCACTCCGCCTTGTTCCACGGTTCTACCATTCATGAACAAATGGAGTCAGAACATGCTAAGGTTGAGGCTGTGCTAGAGGCTCAAGAAAAGAGCAAAAGTGTGGTGTCCTTGATTGAAACTGTAGGACATCCACTCCATCAATTAACAGAAGAAAACAAGGCTCTTGATGCGTTAATTGAATCCATTCGACCTAAGGTGGCAGATAAAACGGCAACCGTTGATGATGTAAATGCAGTGCGTCAAGTATCTGTTCACTATGCTAAGAAGGGTGACCTTTTGTATCCGCATTTGAAAGTAGCCTATGATATTTCTGGTCCATCTATGGTTATGTGGACTGTTGATGGTGATATTCGGGACCAACTAGGTGATTTAGCTAAGTCTAGCCAAAGTGTAGATGATTGGTATAGACGTTTTGATGAGCTTCTTACACGTGCACAAGAAATGATCTATAAAGAACAAAATATTTTGTTCCCAATCTGTGCAGAAAACTTCAGCACTGAAGAGTGGTACCAAATCTACAAAGATACAGCACAGTATGAAGAAATTTTTGGGGTAAAACGCACTGCTTGGCCAGAGGCTGAAACCGCATTAGCAACACAAACAACAAAAGCAAGTGGCGATGATAATACCATTGCTCTAATCGGTGGTAGCTTGACTGTGGATCAATTAAATGCCATGCTTAATACAATGCCAATGGAAGTAACCTTCGTTGATCACGAAGACATTAACCGTTACTTCAACGATGGTGAAAAGGTCTTCAAACGCCCTACGACAGCTATTGGTCGCGATGTGTATTCCTGCCATCCACCAAAGGTAGAACCAATCGTACGTGGTATCATTGATTCCTTCCGTAAAGGTGATCGCGACAATGTAGCTGTATGGCTTGAAAAACAAGGTCGTCCGTTCTATGTTAATTACATGGCTGTTCGTGACCAAAACAATAACTATATTGGTACATTGGAACTCGTACAAGACATGCAATTTGCAAAAGATCATTTTGCTAGAACTAAATAAGACCCTATATATGTGGTAACCTGAATAGGTAACATATATAAGACATATATGAAAAAGAGGCTGCTCTAACACCGTTTGATGGTAGAGCAGCCTTTTTGTATGCCTCATAATTTACCGTACATACATCCTTGTATGTACTAAGGTTGTGTAGGGAAATAGTATGATTAGATAGGATTATTATGCTTAATATGACTGATATGTTAAATATTTCTAATAATGCTGTGAGTAGCGGCTTTTATATTTTCTAGGCTTGTAGCTAAGTTCAGACGTACAAAGGTTGCGTAGCTTTCACCTCCGAACCATTCGCCAAAGCTTGATGCGAGGCGGCATTTGTTTTCAAATAGGTCGTGCATATCTTCGGGCTTTACATAGGCACCAAAATCAATCCATGCTAAATAGGTGCCATCCATAGGGCTGATGCGGATTTTTGGTAATGCCGTACAAAGCTCTCGGCACAGATATTCATAGTTTTCACGAACGACGGCTAGTATATCTGTCAACCATGCTTCGGCCTCTGGGTGAGTGTAGGCTGCTGTGATGGCAGTTTCGGCAATAACGTCTGAGTCCGTATGGTATACATGAGCTTTATAGGCGTTGAATTGGCTTCGTAGCTTTTCATTAGGAATGATAACCTCTGCGTGGTGCAAGCTAGCCATATTGAACGATTTGGACAAGGAGGACATGGCAATCATGTTATCTGCATAGGCTCCGTTCTTTACGGTCAAGGCTGATGTAAAGGCTGTTGGGCCTGTAATAAGGTCTTGATGGATTTCGTCGCTTATGATGAACACATTGTGCTGTCGGCAGATGCTAAATAATCGGCCCATTTCCGCTTCAGTCCACACATGGCCGATAGGATTATGCGGATTGCAGTGAATGAACAGCTTCACATCGTGCTCGATAATTGCTATTTCAAAGGTCTCATAATCGACAGTATAGCGATTATCTTCGTTCCGTTTCATCGGAACTGCGATGATGTGACGTTGTGCATCGCTAGCGCTCGTATCAAAGGCGCCGTATACAGGACTTAGAACGGCGATGGAATCGTTTGGTTTTGTGAAAGCCCCAATACACCACATAATACCGGTAATGACATTGGGGGCGCTTGTAAGCCAATCTTCTTGAAGATTACAATGGTGACGGCGTTTATACCAGCTTATAACAGCATCTATATAATTTGGATTTATCATAGTATAACCTAACGGATTGGCTTTCACATAGTTACAGATGGCCTCTTGAATACACTGCGGTGGCATAAAGTCCATATCTGCAACCCATAATGGTAATAGGTCGGTGCGACTGAATTTTAAGTGCTGACCATCCCATTTTCGGGAATGAGAACCGCGGCGGTCTATATAGTATTTGCTAGTGAATTCTGCTGTGTTCATAAGAAACCTCATATAAGGATATACCTTGGCTTTTATATCTTTAATTCTTATATGTATGTATATATTCAATTACGAAATTGATATTTCTATTCCGTAAGGTGTATCTCTAATTCTTATTACTGTATCTATTATCAGTATACATGCATCCTATTATATGTAAATGGACTTGTATAAAATCTATGCAATCCTTGCATGAATAGGGGCTATATTCGTATACAAAAGGTGCTATATTTGCTTGACTGTTGGGACTTTCACAATTTAGAATATACTATAGAATAGTGTGAGTCTGACCAGTGACCACACGTCTATCGAATGGTTACAAAAGATAAATGTTAGCAGCATGTGGCGGCGTCCCTATGTGAGAGGGCTCATCGGAATGCTTAGGTGCATGCAACGCTGTAAGTATAGTATACTGGATCCTTGTTAGGAGGCATGTGCCATGAGTAACGAATTAAAACCACTACATTTTGATGCGGATTATACGATGGAGGAAGCGCTCGCGGAGGCGAAACGTTGTCTAAATTGTCCAAAACCTTTATGCCGAATGGGCTGTCCTATTGAAAACGAAATACCTCGTTTCATCCAAGCTATCGCACGTGGTAATTTTGGTGAAGCTAATGATATCTTAGCGGAACGAACAAATTTACCGTCTATCTGCGGTCGCGTATGCCCACGAGAAAATCAATGCGAAGGCAACTGTATCATGAATAAGGCGAAAAAACCGCCTATTAACATCGGTAAATTGGAACGCTTCGCTGCTGACTTTGAAAGCATCAATGAACTTCGCAAACCTAAGAAGATTAAACAAGATCTTGGTAAGGTAGCGGTAGTAGGGTCTGGTCCTGCAGGTTTGTCCGTAGCAGGTGATGTGGCTAAACTCGGTTATGAAGTAACCGTATTTGAAGGTCAATCTGAACCAGGGGGCGTACTCTTATTTGGTATTCCGGAATTCCGCTTGTCTAAAGCCGTTGTACGTCGTGAGATCGCTCGTCTTGAAGGGTTAGGCGTTAAGTTCGTATGCAATACATTTATCGGCCAAGATAAAACTTTGGATGATCTCTTTGCTGAAGGGTATGATTCTATCTTCATCGGTACTGGTACGCATATTCCTCAAGACGTGCGCATGGAAAACGATGAAGTACCTGGTGTATTCCAAGCAATGTACTTGTTGACGAATGTACAATTGGTAGAAAATGGGGAACTTGATGAAAATCAAATTCCTGTTAAAAAAGGTGACCGTGTTATCATCATCGGCGGGGGTAACGTAGCGATGGATGCGGCTCGTACATGCGTACGTTTAGGCTGCGAAGCGGTAACAGTAGCATATCGTCGTAGCCAAGAGCAAATGCCAGCTTTGTTATCTGAATACGAAGAAGCGCGCGCTGAAGGTGTTCAATTCCAATGGTTCGCTTCTCCAGTAGGCGTAGAAGGTAAAGATAAGGTAGAAGGCTTTAAATACGAAGTGATGGCACTTAACGAAGATGGTGCAGGTATCCACGGCACTGGTAACTTCCAAGTAATGCCTGTAGATAAAATCATTATCGCTGCAGGTCATAAACCAAATGCTCGTCTTGTTGGGGAAGGTAATAACCTACAAGTAGACGAAAAAGGTTACATCATTACTGCAGAAGATCCTTATGGCATGACTAACCGTAAAGGCGTATTTGCAGGCGGTGACGTTGTACATAAACCAGCTACTGTAGTATTAGCGATGCGTGAAGCTAAAAAAGCTGTTGATGGCATGGTTAAATACATGGAAATCAAAAAAGCACAAGAAAGCATTACTCAATAATCTTATATAAATACATAGAAAGGACTATACAGTTGAACCGTATAGTCCTTTTGTATTGTTAATAGACTTATTATTTCTCAATGTATGTTAACAATATTGCGTATTTACTATACATCGTATAGTCTTCTTGTAGTATTAATAGAACTAGGTGATTTTATAAATCAAGTATATGCATAATGTATGAATGCTGTATAGAAATGGTAATATATAGATAATACCTGTATTTTTTGATTTATTCACTGTATTTTTAATGATAATAATTTTTATATATACTAAAATTCCACGAAATGATGAAATCCTACGAAACGTAATCTACATAGTAAAAAGCCTTAACTAAACTAATTTAGACATTAGTTTTTGTTAAGGCTTTTGTGTTATTGCATTTCAACTACTACTAGGCACTGACTGAGCCTAGCCGTATAGTAAAGGCATAAGTATGTGTTGAGGGAGAAAGTAGATAGAGGTTGGCATGAATCCTATCGTATGTTGTCAAGACTTACAAGTTCGACAAGAAATTCATAAACTTGGCGTATTGATTTTACTTTGGCGCAGACAATTGGGAATGACCCAGTATCAATTAGCAGATAAATCTGGTCTAGCCCAATCTTATATTAGTGATCTTGAAAGTGGTTCTATCGATCCGAGGTGGTCTACAATTTATCGGGTTGTATACGGACTCGGAGAAATGAGTGTACAAGATTTTTTGAATGGACCTCAAGCTATTAGAAGCCTAAAGATTCATTAATGATGATGACTTCCATGGTTTGCATATTGCGCATCTTTTTATAGTAAATCGTTAATGCATTGCATATACGATCTGGAGAACCACAGTCATAGCATTTTTCTTCTAATCTAGAACATGGATTGAGAGAGCTCTTTTTGTTCTTTTTGCTATTGAGCGGAGCGGCCACATTCCGTGCACGATAGATGGCGGAAGCTAAATCTGGTGTGATTTTGTTGATGCCTAGCACAAAAAATACCTCTTGAGAGCCAAAGAGTGAGGCGGCAACACGATTACCCGTACCATCGATATTGACCATTTCCCCCGTTTGAGCAAGAGCATTTACAGAGGTGAGAAATACATCACGTCCCATGGTGCGCAATGCGGTGTCGCGGAAGCTTTCACCAGGAAGGGGACGTTGAATATCTGTTATATCATCGTTGACCTGGGCTAAGACATCATGAACCTTGAGCTCCAATAAGGTGTGAGAATCACCGATGGCTACACGTTTATTTTGAATACGACCTTTTAAATAGGAAATAGCTTCTGCGCCTGTTTCAAAATAATGAACTACAAATTTATTTCGCTCCAAGGCTTTAATCGTTTTCTCTATGTCTATAGGCGTTTCGTTATTTTCTGGATTTATAACGGCGTTGATTGTTGTCTCAGTATTTGCCATAAGCCCTCCTAAATGGGTGTATAAGGAATATAAATTGGCATTTGGCTATCCGTATTTTGTTTCTATTATTGTAGCGTGTATGTGTAAAGAGTTCAATTATTGGTATGTAGTTCGTAGATAAAACTTATTTGAGGCGTTAGGTTTTAAATTAAAAAATTAGGAATCTAATCCAATCTTATATTTAAAATGATAAAAAGTTGGAATGAAATCCAAGTTGATAATTAAAATTGAGAAAAGTTGGAATGAGTTTCAACTTTCACAAAAAGAGTATAATACTAGGAATGATATGTTAAGAAATAATTTTTACTTTTACCAATAGGTTGAATTTGCTATAATAATAGTATTGATATGGCGTAATGCCAATGTTAAGGAGGCAAAAATCGTGGATTTAATTCAAAATTTGAAAAACCAAGTAAAACCATTAGGTAAAAAAATCGTATTGCCAGAGTACCAAGATGAACGTGTTTTGGTAGCTACTGAAATCATTTTAAAAGAAGGTTTCTGCACACCTGTATTAGTAGGTAATCCTGCTGAAATCGCTGAAGCGGCTAAAGCTGCTGGCGTTTCTATCGAAGGCGCTGAAATCATCGATCCTGCTAACTACGATCGTTACCAAGAAATGGTTGATACATTCGTAGAATTGCGCGCTAAAAAAGGTATGACTCCTGAAAAAGCTGACGCAACTATGAAAGGCGACTGCTTATTCTTCGGCGCTATGCTTGTTCGTCTTGGCGCAGTAGATGGCATGGTTGCTGGTTCTGCTACTCCAACTGCATCTGTATTGCGCGCTGCATTACAAGTTGTAGGTACTAAACCAGGTCTTAAAACTGTATCCTCCACAATGGTTATGTTCACAGATAAAAAAGAATATGGCGATGATGGCATGCTCATCTTCTCCGACTGCGGCGTATTGCCTAACCCAACTAGCGAACAATTAGCTGATATTGCAGAATCCACTGTAGAAAAAGCTCGCAAAGTTGTTGGCATGGCTGATCCTCGCGTATCCATGTTGTCCTTCTCCACTAAAGGTTCCGCTTCCACTCCAGAAGTAGACAAAGTAGTAGAAGCTGTTAACATGTTGAAAGAACGTAATGTGGACTTCAAATTCGACGGCGAATTACAATTGGACGCTTCCATCGTTCCTTCCGTAGCAGAAAAGAAAGCTCCTGGTTCTCATGTAGCTGGTAAAGCTAACATCTTGATTTTCCCTGATCTTCAATCTGCTAATATTGGTTACAAATTGGTTCAACGCTTCGCTGGAGCTGACGCTATTGGTCCATTGATTCAAGGTTTGGCTAAACCTATCCATGACCTTTCTCGCGGTTGCTCCGCTCAAGACGTTGTAGATGTTGCGGCTATCGCTGCTGTTGAAAGCATCTAATTTCCATAATAACTTCATTTGAACGATTCAATGAAATATAAAAAGCTGATTCTTCGGAATCAGCTTTTTTGTTTTATACAGATATTGTTTGATATCTTTTGTAAATATATTGGTGAAAGCATATAGTGTTTGTAAGTTAATTTAGAACATAGAGAGTCAGAAAAATATAGTAGTTGTTTACATTTATATAGAAGGTGTATGATTAAGTTAAGAATATTTAATTAATATATTTAATCAATGTTTGAGTAAATGCACTTGATATGTACAAGTGTAGTTGTGTTTAGAGTCGTGAAAAGGAGAGGGCTATGATTTCTGTATTCGACACAAATCCCATTATTTTTGAAAGTGATGATCGTACCTTAACGATTAGTTACAATGGTGTACTTTGTAAAGATGCAAATGGGCAGGTTGTAACCGACATTAATTTTGAAGATGTAAATGAGCTTCATCTCACAAGATATTTAAATTCAAACTCTAATTATACGATTGTGTTTAGAGACCACAATTGGAAAAATATTGAAGGCCAAGATTTAGATACTGACCGTACAGATTGTAATGGTGGTCATAATATTCGTGAAACCAAAGCAATCATTGCTGCCTTTGCTCGCCATAAATTGACAGCGGACTTCCCTGCAAATTTAGACACGCTTCAATTACCATTGGATTATTCCATTATGGGTAAACGAGAAATTACCATTAAAAATGGCGTTATCTCTAATGGCAAGGTAGATATTCCTATTAAAGATATCCGTCGCGTAGTATGTGCATCTAATGGCACGATTAGCAAGCTTTTAGTATACAAGGAAGAAAAACCTAGCTCTTTCTTTAAAAAAATTTTTGATTCTCCTGATATGAAAATCACATTGAATGCAATCACATTACCTTTGTTGGAGGCTATCGTAACGCGCAATACAGGCCATGGTATTGATTTTACCCGCGGTAACGGTTTTGACCAAAAGGATTCCAACTATATTATTATCCGCTATCTTGACTCTGGTTACTTCCTTGATAAAGATGGTACAGCCCCTACAGAATGGCAGGAAACAGCCTCTGAAACAACGGCGGCCTTTGATTATGATATTCGTTATAAATATAATAGCGATTATTAATATAAGTTAGGAGATAGTATGTCTGTTTATCAATTTTCTCTGCCTACAAAGTCTGGTGAGTTACAATCATTGAAAGATTTTGAAGGCAAGGTTCTTATCATTGTTAATACGGCCAGTAAATGTGGTTTTACACATCAATATGAAGCCTTAGAGGCTTTATATAAGCAATATAAGGAGCAAGGCTTAGAAATTATCGCCGTTCCTTCCAATCAATTTGGAGAAGAAGAACCTGGTTCAAATAGCGAAATTCAATCGTTTTGTAAATTAAATTACGGTGTGACCTTTACGGTTATGGGAAAGGCAGATGTGCGCGATGAAAGTGCATTAGATCTTTTCAAATACATGATTCGAGAACATCCATTCCAAGGCTTCCCAGCTAGTGATAAGACGGAAATGCTTACGGATTATCTTAATGGTATTGACCCTAATTATCTAAATGATGATGAAGTAAAGTGGAATTTTACTAAATTTGTTGTAGATCGTAAAGGTAATGTAGTGGGCCGTTTTGAGCCTGTTGTAAGCCCAGAGGAAATGGAAGCTTTCATTAAAGAATTACTAGTGTAGTTTATATTCCTGAGGTGAGTACAGGCTGCACTTAATCAATTTAAATCAAATATTGAAAAATAATAGACATATAAAAACTGCTTGTACCATAGGTACAAGCAGTTTTTGTGTGTATAGATTTATATAGTATTAGTGTGTAAGTTATTATTCTGCATCCTCAAAGATAAAGCCTGTCATGGATAGGGAGCCTAAATTATAAGTTTGATTAAATACAGTCGGTTTTGCACTTTCACTCGCACCCATAATATAAATTAATGGCAGATAGTGATCTGGTGTAGGTGCTGCATAGCTAGCCTGAGGATGTCGAGTGTAATTAACAATAGCATCTATATCGTTTTCTAAGACTGCCTTAGAAATGTATTGGTCAAACTCAATTGTGGCGGAGGTGCCGGATGGACTGTCCCATTCTATGCGTCTTAGATTATGAACGATATTACCGCTACCCATAATAAGATAGCCTTCATCGCGTAATGACTGAAGTTTTGTTCCTAGTTGATAGGCTTCTTTTGGGCTCAGGTGTTTGTTGATAGATAGTTGGACAACTGGAATTGATGCATCAGGGAACATGTGAACTAACACGGTCCACATGCCGTGATCGATGCCCCAAGTGTCATTTATAGAAACGGAGTTACCCAGTAATTTTTGTACTTCTTTCGTTAAATTGCTGTCACCCTTTGCAGGATATACAACTTCGTAGAGTTCTTGAGGGAATCCATACATATCGTAAATTTGTTTTGGATTCTCTGCACTTTGAATATAGGTGCCATCTGCATACCAATGGGCGGAGATGGCAAGTATGGCTTTTGGTTTGCCATACTTGTTGATTATATTTTGTCCTATACTTGTAAAAGTATTTGTTGTTTCTGTATGTTCTAAGGCCATCATGGGACTGCCATGGCCTACGAATAATGTTGGCATGCGTTTCATAATATCACCTACTGTTTATAAATATAAAAATTAATATTTGTTTAAAGGTATTGATTTAATTATAAGCGAGGGCTATTGGTTGCAGTCAATAGCCCTCGGTGTCTTTATATACGTTGTTTTGTATTGGGAGGATGAGTGTTGCATATAGAGACATGAAAATAGATTGAGATATTAGTTTTGCACTGCCGTAAAACGTTGGCGACCTGCGTTACCATTGGCACCGATTACTAAAATATTCATGATCTAGTTGGCAGATGTCCTTTTGCAACGAGCCAAAAGTTATTGGCTGGCAAATGGTCTTTGTTGATTATGCATGAGTTGTCTGAAGGTCCTGTGCGCTTTCGTGAGTTAGAGCGTCGTCTACATCCCATTACGCAAGCTACATTGACAAGAGCGTTGCGTCAAATGGAGGATGATGGACTTGTACATCGTGAAGTATACGGTACCATTCCACCAAAGGTTGAATATAGCCTTACCGAAGTGGGGGCAGGTTTTAAGACTGTTTTAGTATCCCTTGAAAACTGGGGTAACCAATATATCGACTATATGAAAGCCGCTGGTCGCATCTAAGAAATGCCAGCGGCATTTCTTTTCAGTTTTTGCTACTATTAAATTGTATTAGTCCTTGTTATATCTAAGCGTAGGTACAAAAAATATGGTATAATAAAAAATACGAATGATATAAATTCTCAATAAATGAGAGGTATTGATAATAATGTTGAATGTAACTTTTTTAGCTCATAGCGGCTTCCTCGTAGATGACGGTAAGCGTTGCTATATGTTTGATTATTATAAGGATCCTAATAATATTGTTTGGCAATTGGCAAAACGAGGCCGTGAGCTTTGGTTCTTTGTGACACATACTCATGGGGACCACTTTAATCCGTCCATTACAGAATTTGATGGTCCTCAAACTCGCTATATTTGCCATCAAGATGTGCCGTTAGAGGGCAAAGTAAAAAAATGTATTACCATGCGTCCTGGCCAAGATGCGACATTAGATGATGTAGGCATCCATATGTATGGCAGCACCGATGAAGGCGGTTCTTTTTACGTAAAGACAAATACGGCCAATATCGACTCTGACTCTATCTTCCATGCAGGCGACCTTAATTGGTGGCATTGGCTTGGCGATACGCCAGAAAACAATGCGGATGCAAAGCGTATGGCTTGGCGTGAGTTCAAGGAATTAGACGGCTTATCCGTAGATGTAGCGATGTTCCCAGTAGACAATCGTTTGGAAGACGCTATGGAGTGGGGTAGTATTGAGTTTTTGCGCCGTGTACAGGTGAATAAAGCCTTTATTCCAATGCATTTAAATGGTCCATTATGGGCACCGTCTGTATACTTTAAAGCTCTCTTTGGGGAGGTGCCGATTTGGGAACCTCAAAAAGATGGCGATGAGGCTACTTTTTAGATTGTAGATATAATTTGTGAAAGTCCGTAGGCCTCGAGGTCACTACGTTATATAGGGATAGTCTATATGCGTAATTGAGTAAGTTAGGATCAAGTGATGATGAAAACCAAACCAGTGGCAACCACCCTATTGGTTGTCATGGCTATTATATTTTTAATTTCATATCCGCAACGACATGATACATTTTGGGCCTTTATCATGCATATCTCTGGAGCAGCTATGATAGGTGGCCTCGCGGATTGGTATGCAGTAACGGCTCTCTTTACGAAGCCTTTAGGCATTCCTTTCAAAACGGCAATCTTGCCGCGCAGTAAGGAACGATTAATTCAGATAGGCCGCACTATGCTCAGCGAAGAGCTATTGCGCGTGCCACAGATGTATTATGCTATCAAAAAAGAACGCGTTATGGTCCGTATCGTTGAATACGGCATGAGCGATGTGGGACAAGTTCAAATTCGAAATCTCTTGTACGGTGTGGGCAATCAAGTTTTATCTCATATGGATATTGAACCGATGCGCCAAGAGATTAATAAGGCCATTTATAAGGGGGTTACAAACTGGAAAGCAACACCCCTTGTTATTCTCTTTGGTCGTTGTATGCTAGAACGTCACACAGCAAGCGTGTTTTGGCTTTATTTTAACCGCACATGTCAGCGTGTTATCGCATCAAATCAGGTATATCCCTATTTGTATCGCGTCATGCTAGACATTATGAAAACTTATACAAAGGATTCTTTCTTTCGTGAATTGGCCATCGCCTTTGGCGGAGATGGACTTTCACCAGAACGATTGGTAGAAACGGTACAGAAAAAGGCCGTTCAATTCTTGAAGGAAAATGAATCTATTGACTCTGCATTGGGACGCTATGTATGGGGCCAAGCTATTCGCTTTTTCAATAATTTGGAAACTAATACAGAGTGGCAAGCTTTCATTGAAGAACATAAAAATCAGTGGATTAGAATGGTTCTTGAAGAATGGGAAGGCAAACTTATCGATGGGGATACATTGGACTGGAAACGCCTCATGGACATCGTTATGGAGCGCTTTAATGTGCTCGGTACCGAAATTTTGTTGAATCCAGACAAGCAGGCGCCTTTTGAGCGGTTCTTCTTGTTGCGTAGTATTCCGTGGTTGCAGAAATTGAACCCCCTCATCGACAGTGTGGTAGGTCAAGAATTATCCCGCTATTCGCCTGATGAAATCACTCAAATTGTTCGCGGCAAAATGTACTATGACCTTCAAATGGTGCGTATTAATGGTTCCCTTATAGGGGCTGTCCTTGGCGGCATCTTATACGGTTTGACCATCATTGTAGAGGGGGTGCTCAAATGATTAGTTATTTGAAATCCCTTACCTTGAAACAGCGTGCTAATGGCATTCTAGGCTTGACTGCCGTATTGTACTGCTTTGCTTTCGTAGGACAATTTTTCTTTGGCTATGAAAGTTGGTATCAACCGTTGTACTGGGCGGTTCAATCTGCCCTCATCGGCAGTGTGGCTGACTGGTTTGCTGTAACGGCTTTATTTCGCAAGCCACTAGGCTTCCCATATCATACAGCGCTAATTCCTCGCAATAAAGATCGCCTCATTAATGGTGTCATTAAACTTGTAGAGACGAAGATGCTTACCAAGGAGCGTTGTAAGGTATTATTGAAAAATGTGCAATTTGTGCCATTGTTTGAAAAGTTCTTGTTGTCTCCTGAGGGGCAGAGAGCAGCGCGCCTTGTGATTCATCAAGGACTACACCTTTTATGGAAATCTCAAACTAATGAAGAATGGGCACAATGGGGGGCAAAACGCATTCGCGGGTTGCTTCAACAACATTCTCTCGTGCCTGTTTTGAAACACGTATTACTCGATTTATGTGAGCATAATCGCTATGAAAGTATGGTTGTGCAAGTTTTAAACGTGATTCAAGAACGGATTAATCATCCAGCTATGGTTACCTGGCTTACCGCTGTCGTAGCAGAAGAGGCACATAAGAAAAAGCGGAAAGGCTTCTGGTCTGATTTCCTTATTTCTATGTCCGAAGCTACCGATGTAGTAAACTATCAAGAAATGGCAGAGGCTATTGTCCAAGAGGCCTATGCTATGCTGGAAAGCTGGAAACGACCAAATAGCCCTGAACGAACAGCTTGGTTGCGACAATGGGTAGAACCAATTCGTAATATTGAAGAGAACCATGAAGTCTGCGATGCTCTTGATGAAGCGTGGGAACGTTGGATTCGCGAACAAGATTGGGAATCTGTTATCAAAAACCATTTATGCCCTTATATAGAAGAACTATTGCTCGTAGGGGATGAAAGTGGAGAGACGCCGGCTCAGGTTTTAGTTAATATTGCTCTTGAATTATGGAATGTATACGGTCAATCAGAAGATCTTAGAAATCGTATTGAAAAAACCTTACACGATATTGGCGATTATGTACTTGAACAAGGGTATGACCTCATTGAAACTATCATACGTCAAGTATTAGGTGGCCTCAGTACAGATAAATTTATTTACTTTATTGAATCTAAGGTGGAGGATGATCTCAGCTGGATTCGTATTAATGGCGCTATCGTTGGTGCTGTAGCGGGTCTGCTTGTATGGACCTTCTTAGAATATGTATATATGCCGTTTTGGCAACAATTTGTAGGCTAAAGTTAATTATCTATAATAAGTTGCTTTAAAACTAAATACATAAAAACTAGCATATAGAAGGAGCTTCTATATGCTAGTTTTTTATGGTTTAATTAATTTCTACATTATGGGCTTTTTGGATTAAAATTGATATAGAAAAGGGACTGACCAATGGTCAGTCCCTTTTATGTTATTCTTCCGTTGTGTTGTACGGCAATCGCACTGTAAATGTAGTCTTTACTTGTGGTTCACTCGTGGCCGTTACTGTGCCATGGTGTAAGTTAATAACTTTATTTACAAAGTATAGACCTAGACCTATACCGTGATTAGATTTTTTGTTTCGCGATTGTTCCGTCTGATACATACGATCCCAAATATGATCCAGGGCTTCAGGTTCGATGCCAATACCATTATCTGTTACGGTAATGACTAAGTCTCTGCCTACGAGTTTAGCCGAAATATCAATAGTAGAGTTTGTAAACTTAATGGCATTGTCCACTAGGTTTGTGATAGCTCGACGTAATGATACTTCGTGAGCATTCATATGTAAATTAGGCTCAATGTGAGATGTAATCGTAATCTGTTTATCTGTATTTTCTGTACAAAGTCTTGTATAGTCGTGCACCATATTGGATAACATCAATGATACATTGACAGGTGCAAAGCTTAGACCTTGTGCATTTTCAAGGCGGGCTACATCAAGCAGTTGGCTTACAAGATTAGTCATGAACTTGGCTTGCTCTAAGATATGTGTTAAACCTTCCCGTAAATCTGCTTCCGTACGACCGTATTTTAAAGCAAATTCACTTTCTGCTTTAATAACAGCAATTGGTGTTCTCAATTCATGAGATACGTCAGAACTAAACTGTCTTTCACGATTGGAAGAATCCTCAAGACCTGAAATCATACGGTTAAACGTTGTGGTCAGCTCGTAGATTTCATCTCTTGCCGTGCGAGCAGGAATGTCGATACGACGGCTCAAGTCGTTGTTCTTACCGATGACTTTAGCTGTTTTCGTCAAAGTTCGGACGGGCTTAAGTCCTTTTTTGATAAAAAGATAACCACCTAGGGAGGAAATTAGTAAGAAAATGATATTTCCTAATAATAGGCTGTATAAAAGGTTTTCCGTCTTTTTAGAGGCTGTTTTTACTTTTGTAACAGCACGCAAAATACCACGATAGTTTGGTTCATTGACAGGCGTATCGTAGTAGTAGAAGGTATCATCACCTGCAGCAATTTCACCAACTTGGCCTAAGGAAAGAATTGTTTGGTTTGGAAACCCATCTGGCAAGGCCCCTTTAATAATATAACCGTCTTGAGTTGATACAAAGAAGAATGTATTATCTTGGTACGGTTTAAACTTGCGGATATCCGTAGCCATAATCATCGCTTGCTGCTGTAAGCGCTCGCGCACTTCTTTGTTGTCGGATTCATGTGTATATGCGTAAATCCATGCGGATGCAACCATCAAAATGATAAGCAAAAAGATGGTATACCACGACATAATTTTAAAGGTTAGGGGCAGCCGATTAAATAAATCGGTGGCTGCCCCAGACATGGTATCTAGATCTCGGTGAGGATCATTAGTTTTCTGTTTTGAGGACATACCCTACTCCACGAACCGTTTGAATGAGTTTTACATTTTCATCAGTATCAATTTTCTTGCGCAAATCTTTAATGTATACGTCGATAAGGTTAGAGTAGCTTTCATAATCGTATTCCCAAACATGGTCAAGGATTTGTTGACGAGATAATACGATATTTTCGTTACTTGCTAAATAGAATAATAGGTCGAATTCTTTTGCAGTCAATGTAATTGTTTCGCCGTCGCGTTTAACTGTACGTTGAGGAACATTGATGGTAAGTGGACCTACATGGATATCGTTTTGTGCATGACGCGCATTACGACGAGCCAATGCATAAATACGAGCAGTTAACTCTTCAAGATCGAAAGGTTTTACAAGGTAATCATCCGCGCCAGTGTTAAGGCCTGTAACTTTATCTTGTAAGGAATCTTTTGCTGTTAAAAGCAATACCGGTGTTGTATTACCGTCGTTACGCATTTGTGCAAGAGCACTGATACCATCGAGGATTGGCATCATAATATCCATTACAATAACGTCATAGCTGGATGTGTTAACGTAATCGATCGCTTGTTGTCCGTTGAAGCATGTATCAACTGTCATATTCTCTGCACGTAAATATTTAGCCGTGATACCATTCAGCATTTCTTCGTCTTCTACAAGTAAAATTTTCATTCTCTGTTCTCCTTATGTATGATTTAAAAATATAGCTCTCCAACTACATTAATTATAGTCATTATATATATATAAACTTCCTTTTTTTGAAAGCTACAACACCATATAAGGTGACTATATATATAATATTATATAACTTATTTATCTATTATCATACCTTATACAATAGTAATGAGCAAAAGATGAATGTACATGCGAGTTTACAAGACTTTTCTTCATCTTTAAAAGCCTTAAAAATGGTGAAAGACAGAAACTTAATGAATTCTGCTAATGAATAAAATCTAACTATATCGAAGATTGCCGTATGCGCATAGATGAGGATGATTTTATCGATTTTAGATGATGTGCGATAAATCACTAAAAAAACTTATGATAATTATTATCACAGAAATAAATGCTTGTTATGAGCGGAGAAAAACGATAATTTTCGATAATTAAATTCGAGGTGAATTTGGTAGGAATTTAATGGATATTAATTATTATAAACGGTTGGCAATGATTAAAAAACTAGTGTTTATGCGGATTATATAGATATCAAAGGAAATAAAAAAGTAGAAAAATTTCGGAACCGAATTACTTTCGTAAAATCCTTAACTTCTTGTAAAAATTATTCATATAGGTATTTTTTTGACTCCTCTTTTTACCTTAAAAATACTAAGTGAAATAAATTATCAATTAGATTAATCAAAATTAATTATGCATAATAGGGTTTAGACATGACCTGAAATGCTCTCTATAATTATAGGTAAAGGAATAAGAAAAATCGCATAAGTATGGGGTTTTTCTTGAAAGAAAAATGATTAGGTTATCAAAAATTTTTATAAGTTTTTGGAATGAGATAGTCTAACAAGTTTTCTTATTAATAGGTAGTTATGAGGAGGTCATTATGGAACAGTTTGATGTTCTAGTAGTAGGTAGCGGTGGCGCTGGTCAACGCGCGGCTCTTGAAGTAGGTCGTCGCAAAGGCTTAAAAGTAGCTCTTATTACTAAAATTTTCCCAACTCGCTCTGCAACAGCAATGGCGCAAGGCGGTGTAAATGCATGTTTGAACAACGTTGCAGCTGAAGATACAGTTGAAACTCATACTTTTGATACTGTAAAAGGCTCTGACTATCTTGGCGACCAAGATGCAATCGAATTCTTCTGCTCTCGTTGCCCAGAAGGCGTACTTGAAATGGACCACATGGGTGCTCCATTCTCCCGTACTGAAGAGAATAAAATTGCGCAACGTAACTTCGGTGGTCAATCCTATCCACGTACTTGCTACTCTGCAGATAAAACTGGTCATGTTATTTTGCACACAACTTACGAACAATGCTTGAAAGAAGGCGTACACTTCTTACAAGAATGGTACCTTTTAGATCTTGTTAAAGACGCAAATGGTCACGTTGGTGGCGCAGTTGTGTGGAACATGAAAGAAGGTAAAGTAGAGCAAATTAAAGCAAAAGCAATTATCTTGTCTACTGGTGGTGCAGGTCGTATTTTCTGGACTCGTACTACAAACCCATTCCTTTCCACAGGTGATGGCATGGCAGCAGCATTCCGCGCTGGTAATGGCTTAAAAGATATGGAAATGATCCAATTCCATCCAACAGGTCTTGGTCGTACTGGTATCTTGATGTCTGAAGCGGTTCGTGGTGAAGGTGGTTACCTTCTTAATGCTGAAGGCGAACGTTTCATGAAAAAATATGCGCCTAATAAAATGGAATTGGCATCCCGTGACGTTGTAGCGAAAGCCATCGAAGATGAAATCGCTGCAGGTCGTGGTTTCGGTTCTGGTCTTAACGCATACGTAGTAGCTGACCTTCGTCACTTAGGTCCTGAAGTTATTATTGAAAAACTTCATGGTATCCGTGACTTGGCTATGACTTTCGAACATTGCGATCCATTGACTCAACCGGTACCTATTCGTCCAACATGTCACTATACAATGGGTGGTATCGACGTAGTTGACTACAAAACTTGTGCATGTGAAGTGCCTGGTTTGTTCGCTTCTGGCGAAGCATCTTGTATCTCCATCCACGGTGCGAACCGCTTGGGTGGTAACTCCTTGGCAGACGGCGTAGTATTCGGTAAAGTATCCGGTGCTGGCGCAGCTGATTATGCTGAAACACATGAACAACCTAACGTAGATGCGGAACTTGCTGCAGCTGCAAAAGCTTGGGAAGCTCGTTTCACAGAAGTAACATCCCGTGAAGGCGGTCGTCCGGTTGTAGAAATTCGCGATGCATTGGCTGATGCAATGTGGAATAAAGTAGGTATCTTCCGTAATGAAGAAGGTATTACTGAAGCCTTAAAAGAAATCGAACAATTGATTGAAGATTATAAAACTTGCTATGTAGGTGACCCTGAACGTACTTACAACATGGCATTCGTAAACTATTGTGAAATTGGCTCCATGTTAACAGTAGCAAAAGCTATTGCTATGGGCGCTTTACACCGCCGTGAATCTCGTGGTGCTCATATTCGTGAAGACCATCCTAAACGTAATGATGAAAGATACTTAAAACATTCCTTGATCAAATTAGGTGCTGACGGTCAATACGAATTAACAGAACGCGACGTAGTGTTCACTAAATACGAACCACAAGAAAGGAAGTACTAAGATGAGACAAATCACCTACCATATTCACCGTTACCAACAAGGTCGCGCGTTTGTACAGACTTTCAAATTCGATTATGAACCTGACCGTACAATCCTCTGGGGCCTTCAAAAAATTAAAGATACTCAAGATCCAACATTGACATTCTTGGCAGCTTGCCGTTCCGCAGTTTGCGGCGCTTGCTCCATTCGTGTAAATGGCGAAGCGATGCTCGGCTGTGAATCTAAAATCGATGAATTAACAGAACGTTATGGCACAGACGAATTGACAATCGCTCCAATTGGCAACTTCCGTGTTATCCGTGACTTAGTTGTTGATTGGGAATCCAAAGTTGATCGTTTGAAAACAGTTGCTCCTTGGATTTTCCTTAAAGCTGAATTCAACGAAGGAGACAAAATTGTTCGCCAAACTCCAGCTGACTTCAAAAAATTCGTTGCTGGTACAGAATGTATCCTTTGCGGTTGCTGTGCGTCTGAATGTAACAAATTGACTGCTCGCGAAGACGACTTCTTAGAACCATATGTATTCACAAAAGCTAACCGTTTCGTATTGGATAGCCGTGATGATGCACCTATGGCTCACATTCAACCTGCATTCGACAACGGTCTTTGGAAATGCGTTCACTGCATGAACTGTATCTCCCGTTGCCCTAAACACTTAAAACCTGCTCAAGACATTTCCAACTTGCGTAAAGAAGCTACAAAAGCTGGTCTTACTAATAGCAAAGGCGTTCGCCATGCAGTTGCTTTCAAAGAGGATCTTTACAAAACTGGTCGCTTGAAAGAAGTTTCTATGAGCTTGAAATCTGATGGTGTTGTAGATTCCGCTAAACAAGCATTCTATGCATTGCGTTTGTGGAAACACAGCAAAATCAACCCATTTGAACTTGTAGTACCTCAAAAACCTGTAAACGGTATTGATGGTGTTCGCAGACTTATGAAAGCAGCTGAGGAGGTAAGCAAATAATGAAATACGCATTTTTCCCAGGTTGCGTTCTTGAAAGCGCTGCCAAAGAAGATTACTTAGCAACAGTTGCTGTAGCTAAAAAATTAGGTATTGAGTTGGAAGAACTTGACGGCTGGACTTGCTGCGGCGCTTCCCACGTTCAAGATATCGCTCCAGAAGTTACACTCGCTACAAACGCACGTAACATTGCATTAGCAGAAGAAAAGGGTTTAAACCTTTTAACTGTATGTAATACTTGTACTTTGATGCTTCGTGAAGCTAAAAATGAACTTGATGCAAACGAAAAAGAAAAGAACGAAGTTAACAAAAAATTGGCTCAAATCGGTAAACAATACCGCGGTACAACTGATATTACTCATTTCTTATGGGTATTGATTCGCGATTACGGTTTGGATAAATTGAAAGCTAAAGTTGTTAAACCGTTAACTGGTTTACGTGTAGCTGAATACTATGGTTGCCATATTCTTCGTCCTCAAACTGAACTGGGCTTCGAAGATTATCAAATGCCTACATCTTTAGCAGATTTGATCTCTGCTATCGGTGCTACACCAATTGACTTCTCCCGTAAACTTGATTGCTGCGGTTTCCATGCTGTATACCCTGCACATGATTCCGTAATGCAAATGACTGGTTCCATCAACAAAGATGCAGCTACAGAAGGCGCAGATTGCGTAGTAACTCCTTGCCCACTTTGCCAAATGCAACTTGATATGTTCCAAAAAGAAGCTAAAGAAGTTGTTGGCGGTGGCAAAGATATGCCAATCTTGCACATGTCCCAATTAGTAGGTCTTGCTCTTGGCATTTCTCCTGCTGAAATGGGTATGCCTAAACGTCACTTAACTGATACTGCGGCAGTGACAAAATTTGTAGGTTAATTCGTTTGATTTAGACATGATCAGAGTTGGTCTATATAGTAGTCTGAATCTAAACCTATTATCATAATTACCAGAAGAATCCCCTAGCTTAGGCTAGGGGATTTTTCTTTTTTATAAATAGAGCTCCAGTAATGTTAATGGTAATAGTAATAGTAATAGTAATAGATTTGGATTTAAGTGTACTGAAATATTAATCGTGAAATATATATAAACCGATAAATGTAAAATAAATACAGTAAAATACTAACTTTATAAATAAATTTGATTTTGATATCGATTGATAATTGTAGTATAATAAGTACACAAATTGTATACACTTATATGAGTAATAGCTAATATGTTGTAATTCATAAATTATTATAATGCTATATATACTAGACTATACAATATAAATTTGGGAGATATTATATTGGAAATACTAGTTATTATGCTTTGAGAGGGTGATTAGCATTATAGAGTGTATATACGGGGGGAAAATAATGAATGATATGCTATTAGAATATATCGATCGAATGATTGATCAAGAGACAGAACATCGTGTTTTTTCTGTGGATTTTAACAACAAACAGTACTTTGTAAAACAGGATATAAGTAACCATCGCTCTAGTTGGATTAAGCCCGCACCTAGAGCTTCTTTTGATTATGAGTTTTACAAGATTTCTTTTGTGAATACGCAATTACCAGTAGCTCCTGTTATTGCTGGTTTTAGAGAACATTATTTTGTTACAGAAGATTGTGGCAAAACGTTAACATATTATAGCCAATTGCCTGCTCAACATCCAGAGGATGATAGTTTGCAAGATATGTTAAGTCATATTTTTTATATGTTTGGCAAGACATTGGGTCGCTTGCATGATTATGGTTTGAGTCATGGCCGTCCTGCTATGCGCGACATTACCTATGAGCCTGAACTAGATAAGATCACATTGCTCGATTGGGAGAATAGCCGTCGTTGGCCTGAGTTAACACCGCAAGGCTGGGATTTACTCGTCTTCGTTCACAGCTTCCTTCGGGAGGATAATTTATCCATTTCGTATCTATATGCTATGATGAATGGCTATAGCTCAGCTTGTACAGCCCGTGAGACAGTGCTACATATAAAAGACATTTTGCGTAAACATGAATATCTTTTTAAATTCTGTCGTATGTTAAACCCTCTACATTTTGTGGACACTGAAGCCGCTGTTAAAGCATATGACTTTATATTGGCGTTGAAAACCGAATAATATGTATATGGATAGTACTCGCAGTAAGAGTACTTTGTAGACCTTTACTGGTGGTATCTAGAATATTAAGTTTCTAGATAACACTTGGTAGAGGTCTTTTTCTATTTCAATTCATCATATTACAAGTAGAGTTCAGCTACTTTCACCATAAGTACCTTAAATAACGGCAAAGGGGTTGTCGAATGAGGACCTCAGGAATATAAGAGGGTGAAAGGAGGTGATACGATGGCTAACATTAAACGCACTAAATTGGTGTTGCGTTTTAACATCGGTACCGAAGATGCGCCGAAGTACAAAGACGTAACCTATACTCGTGTTGCAGAAGAAGCGTCTGACGATAATGTGAAAACCGTTGGTAATGCGCTGGCAGCCTTGTATGACCACAGCTTGTCCGACGTGGTCCGCGTCAATGAAGTATCTTTAGGGCATTAAGGGTAGAGTTTCTACTCATTCTTGTTTTAGGTGATCCAAACACATTGTTAATTGCTGATTTCATACAGCCTCACATAGTCGTAAAGAGGTGTAGAAATAGCAAGTCCACACATTCCCATCCTTATTGATATGAATCGAAGATATGTATATTTGTAATCTAACATGTTTACAGCCTATCTAGATTCGATGAACTTGTTTATGAAACGTGAAAGGAGGCGCCCACATGGCGGAAAAACGCGTTGTATATCTTACATTTTCTACGGTCGGTGGTAAAAGCACATCAGTCACAATTAGTGCTCCTCGTGCTGGAATTACTTTACAAGATGCTAAAACAGCGGCTAATGCGTTAGTGGCTAATAAAGTAATTCTTGGTTCTGGTGATGCAGAATTAGCAGCATTTACTACAGCTCGTGAAGTAAAGACACAAACTACTGAATTGCAATAGTACTGCTTCTATGATGTAGTCTAGAAAGGTACAAATATAATCTAAAGGTAGTATAAAAGCGATCATGGAGAAATCCTGGTCGCTTTTTTGCGTATTAATTGAGATATAAATTCAAAATTATTTCAGATTCATAGATTATAATGCTCTTAAAGTGCTTGTTATACATATAAGATTGGAAAATGTAGTATGATATGATAGACTTATTAAGTGATTTTATTTATCAATTAACAATAGCATAGTCTGTTTGCAATCAGTTTGTTAGTGTAGGAAATTAGTATATAGAATTAAGCTACTTATAAAGGAGGTTTACGATGAAAGAGGCGTGGGAATTATTCTTACATGGTGGATTTGTTATGTGGCCGCTACTAGTGGCACTTATCATAACCGTAGCTATAGCGATAGAACGTATAGCTTATTATCGACAATTGAAGCGGGAAATGTTTGCTCTGAATGATGCATTAGAAGAGAGCGAAATAAACTGGCAATCCTTATTAACTAGCTTAGAATCTAAATATACAGCTAATATTTCGTATAATCTGACTCGCGTGCTTGGACAGTGTCATGATCGCAATGTATTGCAATCCAAAATGGAGGATATGGTGGCCCATGTTTATACGCACGCTTCACGTGGCCTTGATTGGCTCTCTACTATTGTTACGATAGCACCATTATTAGGCTTGCTTGGTACTGTAACGGGTATGATTGGTGCCTTTCAGGTGTTCGGTGCTGACGGTGCGGTACCTACTGCTATTACCGGTGGTGTGGGGGAAGCCCTTGTCGCAACTGCTTCTGGTCTTTGCGTGGCTATTGTGGCATTGTGTTTTCATGCCGGGTTTACTCATCATGTACGTATGACAATATCTCGTTTAGAAGATTCGTTTTCTCGTATTTTAGATTCTTATGATCGGGGGCATGCTGCATGAAACGAATGAGCCGTATGGAGGGAGAAAAGCCTACTTTGATGATTATCCCTATGATTGATATCATCTTTTTCTTGCTCGTATTTTTTATGATTAGCACCATATATACGATTCCACAACAATCCTTGTCTATTATGCTACCAAAAACGAAAACGCAGCAGTCTGCTGAGTTGCGCCCAGTTTTAATTGATTTTGAAAAATCTGGGCAGTTGATGATCGATGATGGATATGTGACGAAAGAACAGCTTATTAGCTCTGTGAAAGCCAAAATTGGAGAGAATAAAAATCAAAACTTCCTTATTCGTGCTGACAAGGATTTGAGTTATGGCAAGGTCGTGGAATTAATGGATGATATGAAATTAGCCGGCGCTGCAAGTATTAGTATTGCCACTGTTAATAAATAGGTGATGCTATGGCAAAAAAATATGTAGATGTGTGGAAATATCCACATATGACCTATAAAAAAGCCTTTGTTATTGCTACCATTATAAGTATTATTACGGTGGGTATTGCTTTTATTTCTTTTTCTGATTATATCGAATCTCAAATGACCGGATCGTTACAAATTAATTTTCTAACGGAACAGGAAGCAGAGAAACAAGTAGAGGAAATTAAAGAGCATATTAAAGAAGAGAAAGCTCATGAACTTCAACACCAAAAAGAATTGGAAAATAATAATGTTCAACCTGATAACGGTGGAGCCGGTCATGGAGGACAAAATGGAAACTCTGCTGTTCCTACAAAAAGTGATATAAGTCCGTCTAGTCAACAAGCGAGTATTGGTGAAATAGGAACGGTTAAACAATCTTCTGTTGGTAGCAATACGGGGAGTGGACTTGTCGGAGCTGAAGGTTCTGGGATCGGGTATGCACCAACAGGTAGCGGAGAAGGGCTTAGCGATCGTGAAGGTACCGGAGGTACTGAAGTTGATGTCGGTGATGGCGGCACATTCAGTTATGATGGGTATTGGAGTAATTTACAAAGTGCAATTAATAGTAATTACCCTACAGATGCATACACTATGGGAATTCAAGGTGATGTAACACTAAGAATTTATTTTGCCCCAGGTGGCAGTGTTGCCAGTGTGGAGGTACTCAATTCTGATGACCCTATGTTATCAGAGCATGCTAGGGAATATGCTCATAGTGTAGGTGGGGCTGAAAATTCTACAGGTACACAGCAATATGCAGATATCACAATTCACTATAATTTATAAGTATAATAAAAAACTAGTATCTTTATAGATACTAGTTTTTTTATATGTATATATATTACTTTAATAACATAAAATAATATTGATAGTTATTCCTGATGAATATATAATTGAGATTAGATATCGTTTTATACTATTAGAGCCCTAATATATTTTCTGGAGGTGTGTGATGAAAAAGTCATGGGCAGCACTATTGTGTGTTGTATATCTAACATCTGCTGCAGGTGTGGTAGGTGCAGAAAATAATAGTTCTACAAGTGTAGTTAGTGTAAATGAATCTCAAAATAATGCGAGCGATGAGCAGTCAAGACGTATGAAAGATATTACGGTTACTGCTACTCGTACGGAGGCTTTGGTTCGGGATGTACCAATTGCGACAACGATTATTTCACAAGAGGAAATTAAAGATCGTCAATATCGTAATTTAGAGCAAGCCTTACAAAGTGTGCCAGGCGTTGCTTTCAGCACCGATGCTCATGGTGGACAAAATATTACGATGCGTGGCGCCGAATCTCGTCATACATTAATTCTTATTGATGGACGACGTGTTACGGGAGAGTTGACGAAAACGAGAGCTAATGCCATGGGCTGGCTTCGTCAAGGCATGGATAATGTGGAACGAATCGAAATAACTCGTGGTCCGTCGAGTGCCCTTTATGGTTCTGAGGCGAATGGTGGGGTTATTAATATTATTACAAAGCAATCTAGAAAGCCAAGTGTAGAGGTTAATACTGAAATTTCTCGTCGTGATGCATCGAGTGCGACAGGATATAACTTCAATGTATTGGCTCGTAGTGGGCAAAAAGGAAAGTGGAACGGATCGATTGGTGCAGGTATTCGCAGGAATATAGCGGGTAATAATGATTCTGGCTCGGATAATAATTATCATGGTGACCGAATACCGCTTCATTTTGACGTATCTTATCAAGCGGGAAAAAGGGATAAATTTTCCTTCTTTATAGATCGAGAAACTGAAGACTTGGATATGAATACGAAAAAGGGTAGCGCATTAACTCAATCGGTTGATAAAAATACGACTACTACAAGCACAGGTCTTCGTTGGAATGGCCGTCGCGGTCGGTCATCGCTTATGGTGCAGTCTTACTACAATCATTACAAAGACACTTATGATCAATATAAGCGCACGGGTGGCATAAAAAAACTATCCATTTGGGATGAATATTATAATAAAGAATGGATTACAGACGCACAGGTTAACACGGCAATTGATAAGAAGAATCTCTTGACGTATGGCGTTCAATTCCGTCGTCAAGAAGCGATTAGTACGCGTATTAATAATGGCTCCATAGCATGGTCAAGAACTCGAGAAGGTATTACAGATACCGCGGGTAAGGCAACCATTAATTACGGTAGTTACTTTGTGCAACATCAATGGAAACCTAGTCGTAAATGGGTAATTATTCCTGCTGTTCGCTACGATACGTCAAATGCATTTGATAGCCATTGGTCGCCTAAGATTGGTGTTACCTATAAAGCAAATGATAGTCTTCGCTTTAAAATGAATTATGGTGCAGGCTATTCCACACCTGGTATGACGGAAATGTATCATCATTGGCTTATGGCATCTAATGTGCCGAGAGGACGATTAGGAGCTTTCGATATATATTTGCAAGGTAATCCTAATTTGAAACCTGAAAGCTCATATAACTTTGATTTCTCTGTAGAAAAAGATTGGAAACGGACAAATGTTAAGGCGTCCTATTTCCACAATGTTATTAAAAATTATATTGAAAGCGGTGCTAATCGTATTGATATGGCAAATCGCCGAATTTATGTTTCGTATTCCAATTTACCTCGTGCTGTATTGCAAGGTGTGGAATTATCTGTAAATCATAGACTCAATGATAAATGGGATGTATTCGGCAATTATACATATTTGGATGCGAAAAATGACGTGACCCACGACCGTCTGTTAAACCGTGGTCGCCATGTATTCAGTGGTGGTGTTAATTATCATCAAGGTCGTTGGACTGGTGCGTTCTGGGGTAATTATTACATTAACTACCTTGATGGCATTGATGCTATTGTTGTTAACCCACGTCTCAGCATCCCGAAAAAGAAAAACATTCAAACATGGAACATCATGGTGACTCGTCAGTTGAATGACAATGCATCCATGTATGTAGGGGTTGAAAATATATTTGGTGAAAAACAAGACTTACGAGATATTCATGGCGCCACTTACCGCATGGGCCTTAACCTGCGTATGTAATAGTGAGATATTAATGTGTGTATGAAATGCTGAGGCTTTAATGCATGTATTTCATACATAATATAGTGGTATTAATTTGAAAGTATAATCTATGAGGTTTAGCTTGCATAAGTTATCTGCGAGGTGATTATTATCAATAGGCCGTTATTATGTTTATTGGGGATTGTGGCCGTTGTGGGAGCTTTCACTACGGTTATAAGTTTTGAAGGCAAGCGAGAGGTATTCAGCGAGGCAGGTGCTATTCAGATTGAAGATGATACGAAGCAAATAGTGTCGTTGCCAAGCGTAGCAAGTCGTGTAGTATCCATTTCTTCGGCGGATAGTGAATTACTCATCGCTTTAGGTGTTAGCCCCGTAGGCGTAGTAAATTCAAGGGAGTTACCGGCAGATGTGCAGGCTAAAATCGCACAGTATCCAAATATGAATAGTGCTGTATCTCCAAGTATTGAACGAATTATTATGTCCGACCCAAATCTCGTTATCGGCATCGCCATGCCGTTTCAAACGGCGTTGCGCAAAGCATTTAATGCGAATCATATTCCTAGCTTTTACCATCTATCTTCCAATTATGATGACATTATGGACCATATCCGACATGTGGGCACCATGACTGGTCATGATAGGGAGGCGGCTGCGTTGGTCCAGAAATATAATGATATCCTAACGGAAATCATACAGCGTCATAAAGATGAGTCTGCACCGCGTGTCCTCATCGTTTTTGGGACGCCTACGAGTTACCAACTAGCCTCCAGTAAAACATATGTGGGAGATATTTTCCAAAGATTAGGGGCAAAAAATGTGGCTGATGTATATTTGCCGCAGGATGTATCGGAGAATGCTTTGGATGGATATATTCCGCTTAATCTGGAGACGATGGCCGTTCTTGATTGTGACAAGGTTATCTTGATTAATCATGGCAGTAGCGGTGAGAAAGATATAGCAGCTTTTAAAAAGGCTTTTAAAACGCCGGCATGGCAGAATGTACCTGCTGTTGCTAATGGGAATATAGAGGTCTTGCCGGGTCCTTTGTTTGCGTCGGTGCCGACCGCTCGAATGGATCAAGTGTTATTATATGCGGAAAAGGTGTTATATGGACAATCTCATTAATGTGCAGGAACGTCGTGGCTTACGCATTTTTGTGGCTGCGCTGATTCTGTTAATAGCAGGGGTGTTGCTGAGTATGAAACTGGGCGCCGTTCCATTAACTTGGGGCGAATTATACCAAATCATAACGGGGGGCGACACATCGAAAATTGGTCAAATTATCATGACTATACGCTTACCACGTGTTGTAGTGGGCTTTTTAGCCGGCATGAATCTTGCCTTAGCCGGTGTGATTTTACAAGGTATCTTGCGAAATCCTTTGGCAGACCCCGGAATTATCGGCATTACCTCTGGCGGTGCTTTGGCGGCTATGATTATCATGATTCTCATGCCTACTTACGTTATGCTTGTTCCTATTGGTGCTTTTGTTGGTGCATTAGTGGCATCGTTTTTGGTTTACGGGATTTCTTGGCAAGGTGGGCTCAATCCGTTGCGCCTTATCTTGGCCGGTGTGGCGGTAGCTGCTTTCTTCGGCGGATTTAATACGATTCTATCCGTGTTTTATCCGGATCGTGTTCAAGGAACGGTGAGCTGGATGGCAGGTGGTTTTGTAGGGCGCAGCTGGGACGATGTAATGATGATCTGGCCTTATACGGCTATAGGAATTATTGGATCTATGATATCTATCAGATGGCTTACATTGCTTAGTTTAGGCGATGATACGGCGCGCACTTTAGGTGTGCATGTTGAAAGATGTCGATTGTCCTTACTCGTATTAGCTTCTTTATTAGCCGCATCAGCGGTGAGCGTGTCGGGAATGCTGGGCTTTGTAGGCCTTATCGTGCCTCATGTGGCGCGTCTCATTGTAGGTGTGGATTATCGCTATTTGATTCCTACGTCTATGGTTTTTGGTGGCATATTAATTGTTTATGCCGATACTTTGGCGCGCATGATGATTGCGCCTGGTGAAATCCCTGTAGGCGTACTGATGAGCTTTTTGGGTGCTCCATTCTTCTTGTATCTATTGAAAGGGGTGGGGCGAAGATGAGTGTGTTAACAGTCGATAATATAACGGTAGGTTATGGAAAACGATTGATACTGGAAAATCAATCCATCGTCTTTGATAAACCGGAAATAATATCTATTATCGGTCCGAATGGTTCGGGAAAATCAACGTTTTTGAAAGCTTTGGCCCGACTTATTAAGCTAAAACAAGGCACCATATCGCTGGATGAAAAATCTTTACATTCGTGGAATACAAAGGAATTAGCGCGCCATATAGCTTTGTTACCGCAAATTACGACAGCCCCTGAAGGAATGTTAGTTGAGCAGTTGGTTCGATCCGGACGAAATCCGTATGTATCTATTTTTAAGGAACTATCTGATGCGGATTTAGCTGCTGTGGAGCAGGCGATGAAATGCACAGATGTATGGAAATATCGGTATCGGCAAATAGGGGAACTATCCGGCGGTGAACGGCAGCGTGTATGGCTTTCATTAAGTTTGGCGCAAGAACCGAATATTCTACTCCTCGATGAACCGACTACCTATCTCGATAGTCGCCATCAAATTGAGTTGATGGAGCTAGTTAAACGCACACAGCGGGAACGAAATATTATGGTCGTTATGGTGCTCCATGATTTGAATCTAGCTTTGCGCTATAGCGACCGCATTATTGCCCTTAAAGAGGGTGCTATCGTAGGTGATGGAGCTCCGCATATGATGATGACCCCAGAGAATCTAGCAAATTGGTTCGGCATTAAAGCGGATATTTTACAAAGCCCTCGCAGTGAAGAAACATGTCCTATATGTGTACCATATGGTCTTGCTTAGACCGAGGAGATTAGGTACCGTATAGTCAGTTAATTGTTAGCTGTTTTTACTGAGATGTATACAATAGCAAAAAAGTTATTGCGAAAATTGCATACTGTTTATACCTTAAAGAGGCCCCACCTGTGGTGAGGGTCTCTTTATTATGGTAAAATATATGGTGTACCAAATGGTTGGGTGAAATTTTCACGAAATGATGTACCAGAATAAGTACATTATAGAACCCGGATGGGGATTTTTAATGAGGTAAAATAGTGGAATATATTATTTCGTTTATGGAAACATATGGCTATACGGCCATGTTTATTGCAATGGTTCTAGAAAATGCTAACGTGCCTATTCCAAGTGAAATCGTACTTGGTTTTGCGGGGTATTTGATAGCTCAAGGCATATTTGATATGCATACAACAATGGTGGTAGGTATCTTAGCAGGTATTGTTGGTTCTATAGTATCCTACTGGATGGGTGAGCATGGTGGGCGCCCTTTATTATTGAAATATGGTAAATATATATTCTTTAATGAACATAAATTTGAACTGGCAGAAAAGATGTTTAATAAATATGGCGGTGTAGCTGTATTTTTTGGTCGACTTTTACCTGGTGTTCGTACCTTTATCTCCTTCCCTGCAGGAATGGCACGCTATCCCATGTGGCATTTCATCATCTGGACGGTACTCGGTACGATTCCTTGGACGATTTTGCTCGTTTACTTAGGTAAGGTACTTGGTGAAAATTGGCAAGACCTTATCGAGTACAATCATGAGTTCTTGATTGTTATGATTGTTGTATTTGTCATTATAGCTGTAGTACTGGGCTTTAGATACTATCGTAATCGTCGATAAGGAGGCCCTTATGAAACTCTCTCGATTAACACCAGTCGTATTTATTGTGTGGCTAGTGTTTTATATGTTTGGCAATAATATGTTGCCTGTTACAGATCCCGTTGAATCTAATTATGCGTTAACGGCAAAGGAAATGGTTCTTTCAGGTGATTGGCTATCTCCGCAGATTTATGGTACTTATTGGTACGATAAACCCATCATGATTTATTGGCTCATTGCTCTTGGCTTTAAAATCTTTGGAATTGCTGATTGGGTGGTGCGCCTACCGAGTGCTATTTTCGGTGCTTTGTCGGTGGCGACCATGTATCAATCTACGCGTACCATGAGCGGTAAGTGGGCACTTGGTCTAATTGGGGCATCCGTTCTGGGCACATCTCTTATGTTCTGGACCGTAGCTCATGGCGTTATTACGGATATGGTGCTCCTTTATACGACATTGATGGTCATGATTTACTCCTACAAGGGACTGGTGGAACAGAAACCGTATGCTATGATTGTGGCCTATGTATTCGCTGCGTTAGGCGTACTCACTAAAGGTCCTGTAGCGATTGTATTGCCTGGTATGATTCTGCTTGTTTTTGCAGGTATTAATCGTTCTTGGTCTATGGTGAAAGCCATCTTCGATTGGCGTGGCATTTTAGCTTTTTGTGTAGTTTGTTTGCCGTGGTATGTGTACATGTATAGCGTTCATGGTCAAGACTTTATCAATGGCTTCTTAGGACTTCACAATGTAACGCGTGCTACTCAGTCGGAACATCCAGAAGATAATGTGTGGTGGTATTATCTCGCTATCTTCCTTGGTGCTTCTATGCCGTGGACGGGTGCTGTTATTTACGGTATAATCGATGGCTTTAAACAACGTCATACAGGGTTTATCTATAATATGACTTGGGGTGTTGGAATTGTGCTATTCTACACCTTGATGGCAACAAAATACCCTCTATATACCTTTGTTAGCTTAGTCCCATTTAGTGCTATCGGTGCTTTGGGTGTTATGAAGCTTATTCGCAAAGGCAAATCTAGAGCCTTAAAATGGATTATTATGGGGCCGACGTTGCTTTTGTGGATTGCTTATGTAGCAGGCTCTTTCTTCGCACCATGGGGCTTCTATTTCTTGCTCTATGTAGTGGTTGCTATGGCAATATTGGCTATGTTCTATACATGGTATACGAAACGAGGATATCGTTTAGTTACAATTATTGTCCTTGGTACGATGGTTATATCTTCTATAGTTGTTATGGAAGGTTTAGAGCCATTCGTTAAGCAACGTAGTAATATTGATGTTGTTCCAGTAGTGGATTCCTATGAAGGGGATGTCTATTACTATAACGGCTATAGTACGGCTGTTGTGTATTATACGGGCCATAAGGTTATCAAGATTAATGGTGATGAAAGCCGCTGGGATGATCGAGATAAATTAAAAAAACGTAGCGCTGAATGGCAGAAGAAATATCTTATGGAACAAGTAAGTGAAGAGGAATTTAACAAGATTATCGAATCTGGTAAGCCACTTATGTTAATCGTTCCAAAAGGGGAAATTAAGCATTTCCGTCAGTCCTCCATTTATCCACATGTATCTGAGTCTAGTGAAGCAGGTACATCTGAAGTTTACGTATTAAATAAAAAGACTCTATTCAAATAATTGTGAAAACTTAATAAACATTAAAAACAGGTAGTATCCAATGGATGCTACCTGTTTTTTGTTAATTAGCGCCTTACCACTTTTTGTTAATTAGTTGTTTGCTGTTTTTGGTTGATTAAAATCTTGCGGCTTTATGTTATCTGAACGTTTACTGGTGTTGATCCTCTACATACTATCTATTTATTTGCCTTTTATATTAAAATGCTTATTTAAATGAATAGGCTCTTGTCTATATTGACATTTTTCGTACATAAATAATAATACCTACAATATTAATATGATTTATTGACATAATTAATACATATTGTTATAGTAGGTTATATTAAGTTTAGAAGACGAGGTGTTCTAAAGCCTGATTTCATCTAAGGTTTAGAAAAATGCGGAAATTGATATGAGTCATAAACGCCCCTTGTTGTGAGGTAGAAAGAGGGGACATTATGAAGAAAATTTGGTATCTAATCATTGCTGTTGTGCTTCTCGTTATCGGAGGTGCGGCGTATGCATATTATCAGCATACGGTACCGAAGTCAGCACAGGAGCTGAAGACCGTGCGCGTTGCGTATTTACCGATTACGCATGCGCTACCCGTATTTGCTACGAAGGAATTGGAGACAGCAGATGGTCCTGTCCATGTAGAGCTTGTTAAATACGGTTCCTGGCAGGAACTCATGGATGCGCTCAACACCGGTAAAGTAGATGCTGCAGCCGTTCTCGTTGAGCTCGGCGTAAAGGCTCGTGAACAGGGCATAGATGTGCGCGCGGCGGCATTAGGTCATACGGAAGGCAACATTATCGTTGTAAATAACGATATTAACTCTGTACAGGATTTGAAAGGTAAATCCTTTGCTATCCCTCATAAGCAATCAACTCAAAAAATCCTCGTAGACCTCATGCTTGAACGGGCGGGTCTTAGCGAGAAGGACGTACAGATAGTGGAGATGAGTCCTCCCGAAATGCCGTCCGCATTGTCGGTCGGTCAAATCGCTGGATATAGCGTGGCGGAGCCATTTGGTTCTCTTGCTATAGAAATGGGAGCTGGGAAGGTCTTTGAAGACCCTGATCACTTATGGCATGACAATATTTGTTGCGCCCTCGTGTTCAACGGTCAATTCGTCGATGAACACCACGATTTGGCGAAGGCTTTCACAAAAGCTTATCTCGATGCAGGTACATATTTAGACGAGCATCCGGAGGCGCAAAAGGAGATTTCCTTAAAATACATGAAGTTTAAGGATCCTGTTATTGAACGTTCCCTCAAAGTGATTGGGTTTAAAGATTTAGCCCTTACAGAGGAGCGTTACAATGCGCTCGTGCATCACATGACACATATTGATTTAATCAAAAATGTGCCGAGCTATTCAGAGTTTGTAGATCAAACATTGTTACCATAGGAGGGGGACCATGAAGAAATATACATATGTGCCAGGCTCATTTATCGCAGCGTGGCTAATTTGGGAATTAATCGTTCGCCTCGGCGGATTTAACGAAGCCTTGCTGCCGACGCCATACAAAGTGTTGCTCGGCTTTGGGGAGCTCATCGGAGACGGCGTGTTATTCAAGGATGTTGCGGACAGTTTGGTGCGCTTTTTCATAGGCTATATCATTTCCGTCGTAGCCGGCGTGTTTTTAGGACTTATTTTAGGCTGGTATAAAGGCATTTGGAATTATATCAATCCCATCGTTCAGGTGATTCGTCCCATTTCACCGGTGGCATGGTTGCCGTTTATCGTCCTGTTCTTCGGTATCGGACAGGCGCCGGCCATCGTCATCATCTTTATCGCGGCATTTTTCCCAGTTCTATTGTCCACGGTGTCCGCGATTCAGAATATCGACCCCGTATACATCAAGGTGGCTCGAAATTTTGGTATCAAGCAGCCGGAACTGTTATTTAAAATTGTATTGCCCGCCGTGTTTCCCGGTATTGCATCGGGACTTCACATCGCGCTCGGAACGGCGTGGATCTTCCTGGTGACAGGGGAAATGGTAGGTTCACAGACGGGGCTTGGATTCCTCATCATCGATATGCGGAATAATTTGCGTAACGATCTTCTGATGGTGGCGATTTTGACAATTGGCTTTGTAGGACTTTTGCTCGATTGGGGCGTATCCCTCATCGAAAAATGGATTTATAGACGTTGGGGCATTGAGAAATAGGAGGTGGACGCATGGGTTACATTTCGGTGCGCAATGCACACAAGGAATTTATGAAAGATGGAGAACCGCTCACCATCCTTGAAGATATTAATCTGGATATTGAACGAGGCGAATTTATTTGCCTTTTAGGTCCATCCGGGTCCGGTAAAAGTACGCTTTTAAATGCTATGGCAGGCTTTGAGCTCGTTACCTCGGGCTCCGTTACCATCGACGGCGCGGAGGTGAAAGCACCTCAACTGCGGTATGTAACGGTCTTTCAAAATTACGGACTGTTGCCGTGGCGAACGGTGGAAAGCAATATTGAACTGGGCCTTGAAAGTAAGAATGTGCCTAAGGAAGAGAGACCTGCTATTATCGACAAATACGTGAAAATGGTGGGGCTCGACCATGCGCGCAATCGCTATCCGGCGGAGTTGTCCGGTGGGATGCAGCAACGTGTATCCATTGCGCGGGCGCTGGCGGTCGATCCGGATATTATCTTCATGGATGAACCGCTAGGGGCCCTCGATGCGTTGACACGCATCAATTTGCAGGACGAAATCTCCCGCATCTGCCGTGAAGAGGGTAAAACGGTCGTATTCGTTACGCATGACATCGAAGAGGCTGTAGTCCTTGCAGACCGTGTTGTAGTGCTTGCCGCTAATCCGGGACGGGTGCAAACGATCATCCCTGTCAATCTCATCGATAGAACGGACCGGACCTCGGCGTCCTTCGTCAATATTCGAAACCACATATTTGAACAATTCCAACTCGCCAAAGAAGACAAAATCGAGTTTTATATATAAATGTGATGTCGCATGTAGATATATTTGAGTATTAATTTTGCATCAAATTTTCAGAAATGGATGCTATTATAAATATAGTAACAGCAACATTTTATGTAGTGCGTGATTATCGGATATAGTATCACATATCATGATTGGGCATCGTAATATATGGATTGTATTACTATAGGTTTTAGTGTATAAATACAGTATATAAAAGCTTGGTAATCATAATATACAGCATTATTAATTATATGGTTCGATAGTATAAATTGGAGGAGAGCCCATGTCCTTATTTGCACCAGAGGAAGAAAAAACGCTGTCTTTTGATGAATATATAGCCTCGTTTGATACGAATCAGATTGCAAAAGTACAGCAGTTTGTAGATTGGCTCGGTCAATATAGGGGCGAGCTTGTTCACAATCCGTGGGGTGAGGTGAATACTGACCTTGAAATTGTTCGGCCTGGCTTTGATGCGGCTCAGGTGCGTCGTAATAATTTGATGGCGTATTTGTTGCCGCGGTTGGGGCGCTCCAAAATCTTTGTAGTGGCGGAGGCTGTCGGATATCAAGGTGGGCGCTTTTCGGGCATTGCCATTACTTGTGAACGCATGTTGTTGGATAAGCATAAAACGATTCGGGCTCATCAGATAACACCTGTTACATTACACAGAACTAGCTCCCCTGTGAGTCCTATGCTGAAACGGACTCAACAGGAACAAGGGTTTAACGAACCTACGGATACGGTAGTATGGAGTGCCATCATTGAACAGGGAATCGATCCGTACGATGCACTGTTGTGGAATATATTTCCCTTTCATCCTCATAAGGCGGACGAACCGCTCACTAATCGGACACCGACCGAGTCGGAGCAGCAGCTGGGCTGGGAATATACGAAAAGACTGCTGGCATTGCATACCGAATTAGGTGGACCGAAGCCGCTCGTGCTCGCTGTCGGTCAAAAATCGGCGGACACGATGGGGCGATTCGGCCTTTCAGCCATCGGTCTTAGACATCCGGCTAACGGTGGGGCTAATTTATACCGTGAAGGTTTTGCTAAAGCTATAGGCCAATCAATATGGTGAGGCGTTGAGGAACATCGCCATTGACAAACGGTTGGCATCTATTATGAAGATATCGCCTACGAGTAGCGCTTTCACTACTCGAATTCTCGTTGCATTGCTGGTGAGTGCATATTGAAGGATTTTATAAAAGTATGCCAGATGATAAATAATGAAATGCTTTGGGGCGGTTCAGTTTGAGCCGCCCTTTTAAGTAGTAGTAAAATTTTATGTTACTTTTGATGAATCAAGCGTAGAACTCTTTTGTTTATGTTGTTTTTATGTTATAATGAGCACAACGTATGAAAGTGAGGCTTTCATCAAAACAGATCGGACTATATTGCACTGCGTATCGGATTGAGATAAAAATAGAAGTCTCTTGCGGTTGAAGCATCTGATAGTGCACTATACTCATTTGCTACGGCAAATGGCACACAAACTAGGAACGGCAAAATTTGATAGCGCATTTTTGCGCCCATTTGACGAGACGCTAGTATAATAGCGCCTTTTTCTTTGTGTGACATTTCCTCGTGGCATAGATCAATTCAAGTGATAGGTGAGAAAAACTATGTTAAATAAATTAATGAACAAAATTTTAGGAGGAACTGTGAATACAACAGATAATCAGGTTACTGCGCAAGTGAAAGCAGAACCAACAGTAGCAAAAACTGCTACTCTTACAGCTGCGGCTGAAGGCGAGCAAAAACAAACGCGTCGCCGTACAAATACGCGCCGCCCTGCTGGCGAAGGTCGTACGCGCCAACAAACAGCTAGTGAAGGTGAAGGTGCAACACGCCAACGCCGTTCTACAAATACTCGCACAAGTGCGAATGGTGGCCGTACTAATACGACTCGCCGTACAAATACACGTCGCAATGCCGAACAAGGTGAAGGTCAAGAACGCAAAACTCGCCAAACTCGTGCACCGCGTGGTGAAAATACACGTAATACGCGTACTAATAATGGTCGCAATGGTCAAAATGGTCAGAACCGCAATAATAACCGCCCAAATAACCGTTCTACAGGTTGGAATAATCAAGAGGAACAAGTGGAATTAGTCGGTCGTACGCCAAATGGCGCCAACAAGGGAAAATTCCAAATCATTCCATTAGGTGGGCTTGGTGAAATTGGTAAAAATATGACCATCTTCCAATACGAGGACGAAATTATCGTTCTTGATTCAGGGCTTGCATTCCCTAGTGAAGATATGCTTGGCGTAGATATCGTTATTCCTGATATGAGCTATATCATCGAGAATAAAGACCGCGTGAAAGCTGTCGTAATTACTCATGGTCATGAGGACCATATCGGTTCTTTGGCGTACCTTATGAAAGAAATTAGTTGCCCAGTATACGCAACAAACCTCGTTTGTGGATTAATCGAAGGCAAGTTTAAAGAACATAAGGTATCTCCAAAATGTCTTCGTACGATTGCTGCCGGCGATGAAGTTCAAATTGGTCAAGTGACTGTTGGTTTCATCCAAACAAATCACTCCATTCCTGACTCCTGCGCTGTATACTTTAATACACCAATCGGGACGGTTCTTCATACAGGGGACTTTAAAATTGACCAAACCCCAGTTGATGGCCGTTTGATGGATATGCACAAATTTGCTGAGCTCGGTAACAAAGGCGTATTAGCGCTATTATCGGACTCTACAAATGTAGAAAAACCAGGTACTACCGGTTCTGAAAGTTCTGTAGGTCCTGCGATTAAACAAGCTGTTGGAGAAGCAAAAGGCCGCGTTGTTTTGGCAACATTCGCATCCAACGTATCCCGTATCCAACAAGCTATTGATGCGGCGGTTATGTTCAACCGTAAGGTTGTAGTTATGGGCCGCAGCATGGTCAATGTTACAGAAATCGCCCAAGAGCGCGGATACTTGAATATTCCACCAAATACAATTATCGACGTAGATGTAATGCACAACTACACAGATGACCAAATCATGATCTTAACGACTGGTTCTCAAGGTGAACCGATGGCAGGCTTGTCCCGTATGGCAACAAGCAATCATCGTACTGTAGAATTGGCACCGAATGATACTGTTATCATCTCCGCTACACCAATTCCAGGCAACGAAGGTGCTGTAGGTAGAACTATCGATAACTTACTTCGTTTAGGTTGTAATGTGGTATATGGTAAAGACCGTGGTATCCACGTATCTGGTCATGCGAGCCAAGAAGAGCTTAAAACAATGCTTAACCTTGTTCGTCCAGAATACTTTATCCCAGTTCATGGTGAGTACCGTATGTTGCGTCGTCATGGTGAACTTGGTGTGGCCATGGGCGTAGATCCTAAGAAAGTTCTTATCGGTGATAATGGTCAAATCTTTGAATTTGATAAAGATGGTGGTCGCAAAGGCGGCCGCGTACAAGCTGGCGCTATCTTCGTTGATGGCCTTGGCGTTGGTGACGTAGGTAATATCGTTATCCGCGACCGTCAACAATTGGCACAAGAAGGTATGGTTATCGTTGTTATGGCGATGGACAAAGCTTCCGGTACTATCGTAGCTGGTCCAGACCTCGTATCTCGTGGCTTCGTATACGTTCGTGACGCAGAAGAACTTATGCTTGCTGCAGAGCGCCGCGTAGAACAAGTTCTTGAAGATTGCGAAATGCAACGCATCAAAGACTGGACAACTATTAAGCAAAACGTACGTGATGCATTGGGTAAATTCTTCTATGATAAAACCCGTCGTCGTCCTATGATCTTGCCGATTATTCAAGACGTATAATCTTATATAATACAGAAAAGTACCGCACCTCATGGTGTGGTACTTTTGACATTTTAAAAGAGCAATAAAAACTACCATTAATAGCACTGCTATCGCATTCGTCTACTATATGGGGTATTTGAAGTTACCGTTTTAAACTGTTATAATTAAAAGATACCAATTAATATATCTTCTTATGTAAGAATGGTGATTTATGAATAAAACAAATACAAGAGCGATGGTGGAAACTGCCTTTGTATCGACCATTGTTGCTATGTTGACTATAATTGGGGCAGTCATGCCGTTTTCAGCTTTTCTAGCAACTATGGTAGCTCCAGCAGGTATTTCTATCATTGGTATCCGTTGGGGTAGTAGATATAGCTGTACTTCCTCAATAGTAGCCTTTATATTAGTAACACTCTTTCTTGGACCATTAATTGCTATGTCTACCATTTTAGTATATTCATTGCCTAGTATATTTTTGGGGGAAGCTTTTAGAGCAAACTGGTCTTTTAGAAAGTTAATATTAGTGCCTGCTGCTGTATTGCTTGGTATGGGCCTCTTACAATTAGTGGTTGCTAATAGTTTTGCATCTGTAGATTTTATTAGCTTAGGACAAAATGTAAATAATGAGTTAAAAGAAGCTATGATTGAGTCTATACGACAGCAATCAGCACCGCAAGAACAGATTGATACGATGATTCAGCAACTTAATTATTCATTTGCTCAAGCAGAACGTATGATGTTGTCATTATGGTTCTGTGCATGCTCTATCATAACGTATATCATGGCTAAGTTAGTATCTTATATTGGTCGTCGAACTAATACAGTTCATAGAGAATTACCTCCCATGGCTACTTGGCGTATGCCGATTTGGGGTGCTGGAGTTCTAGCCATAGGGATTATTATTATTTATGGCTTATCCTATATTGGATATGATAATAGTTTACTTAAAGATATCGGAATGAATGTTGCTTTTGTGGGGGCTTTCATTTGCTTAGTTAATGGTATTACCTGTTTAATGGCAGTTATGAAAAACTATGGAGTAAATGGATTCTTTCAATTTATAATTCTTTTCTTCTTATATACAATGAGTCCGTATGGTCTTGTTTTCTATGGTATTTTTGATATGTTTTTAGATATGAGAGCACGTTTCGAAAAACGTAGCTCATAATAGAAAGGAGGCCGTTATGAAATCCTTTCAACGGAGATGGAAAGGTTTAGAAATTACCATTGTTGCCGTTCTCGTATTATTGCTATTATTGCTGGCCTATTTAAATTGGGCTATTGCGATTTTAGCATTAATCATTGTAGTAGCGGCGTATTTGGTTAATTATAATACCCTTCATAACCGGCGTCGTTTAGCAAGAGAACAGTTTAGTGCGATGATGAAAAATGTCACACAAGCTTCTAATTTTGCTTTACAAAATTTGCCAATGGGGATTGTTCTTGTTAATAAACAAGGCACATTGGTGTGGAATAATAGTGTTTTCGCTGACTGGGTTAAGGTGGATTGGAATAAGCTCCAAAAAATGTCTGCTTTGTTGCCTGGTTTCCGTATCGATAAAATCTGGGGTAAGTCCGGATATATGACGGAAAAATATGAAAATCGATACTTCCAAATTATTTATAAATTTATCGATCCTCGGGATACGCGATCAGATATTGATAGTGAAGATGAACTTGCGGAACATGCAGTGATGGCATTGTACTTTAAGGACATTACTGACCTAGAAAAGGCCCGTATTAAAGCGGAAGAGGGACAGCCTGTATGGGGCATGATTCAGATTGATAATCTCGAAGAATTGACAAAAGGTCTTAGTGATCGTGAGTATACTAGTATTTGGACAGATATAAATAATATCATCATGGATGAAATTGACCGCTACGAAGGTTTTATTCGTAACTTCCAAGATGATATGTATACCTTTGCCATTTCTCGTGGTGCGCTTCATGAGATGGAGGAAGACGGGTTTAAAGTGCTCGAACGAATCCGTAAAGTACCTTCTCCGCGTCAAGTACCAGCTACGATTTCTATTGGTATTAGTGAAAATGTAGGTTCTGTGAAAGATGTATCTGGCCGTGCTCGTGCAGCCTTAGATATTGCATTAGGTCGCGGTGGTGACCAAGTGTGTATTATGGATGGTGAAAGTACGCGCTTCTTTGGCGGTAATACGGCAGGCGTTGAGAAGAATACGCGCGTTCGTGCTCGTGTTGTATCTCAAGCGATACATGAGCTTATGATTGATTCTGATAAGATCCTTATCATGGGGCATCAGCGCGAAGACTATGATGCCTTAGGTGGCATTATCGGTGTAGCAGCCATTGCTCGAGCACTTGGTAAAGACGTGCGCATTGCGCTTTCAAAAGAAACTAGCGCCATCGATAAAATGGTGAATGTTCTTAACGAGTCAGAGTTCTGGAAAGAGAATATTATTACTGCAGAAGCTGCAAGAGTATGGGTAGATGCGAATACGCTCACTGTCGTGTGTGATACGCATCGTCAGGAAATGGTGGCGGCTCAAGAGGCGCTTGAAATTTCTGAACGACGCATCGTTATCGACCATCACCGTCGTGCAGCGGACTTTGTAGAAAATCCATTACTTACCTATTTGGAACCATCTGCATCGTCTACATCTGAGCTCGTAACAGAGCTTGTACAATATGCAGGTGTTCCTGTGAAACTTTCAAAAGCGGAAGCTACAGGCATTTATGCAGGTATCGTATTAGATACGAAGAACTTTGTTCAACAAACTGGTGCGCGTACCTTTGAGGCTGCAGCATTTTTGCGCCGTGCAGGAGCGGATATCGACAGAGTTAAACAATTGTTTATTGAAACTTTCGATTCTATCCAATTGCGTGCTAAAATGGTATTTGAAGCAAGTCGTACTGAAGGGATTGCTATTTCCGTAGCGCCTGAAGGTTTGAAGGATATGATGGCGTTGGCTGCACAAAGTGCGGACATGCTCATTAGTAATGAAGATATTGAAGCAGCTTTTGTACTATATTCCCTAAATGATGGCGGTATCGGCGTCAGCGCTCGATCCAAAGGCAAGGTGAACGTACAAGTTGTAATGGAAGCCTTGGGTGGTGGCGGTCATAGAACTGTGGCTGGTGCTCAATTACAAGGTATGACCATAGAGGAAGCGAAGCAGGCCATTTTGGAGCATGCTCTTGATGCGCTTCATTCCGTAGAACAAGAGGAGGAACAACAATGAAAGTAGTATTGTTAGAAGACGTTAAAAAAGTTGGTAAAAAGGGCGAAATCGTTGAAGTTAGCGACGCATATGGTCGTAATGTATTGATCAAAAAAGGCCTCGGCCTTGAAGGTACAGCAACTAACGTAAATAATGCGAAACAAAAACAAGAATCCATTGCTCATAATAAAGCCGTTGCAAATGACGAAGCTAAGATCTTGGCAGCTCAATTGACTAAGGTTGAAGTAACTGTAAAAGTTCGCATGGGTGAAGAAGGTCGCGTATTCGGTTCCGTTACTGCAAAAGATATTTCCGATGCCGCTAAAGCTCAATACAAAGTAGATATCGATAAAAAGAAAATCGAAATTAAAGAACCATTGAAAACATTGGGCGTACATGACGTATTAGTTCGTGTTCATCCTGAAATTACAAGTACTATCAAGGTTAATGTAGTAGCCGAATAATAGTATTCACCATGCTCTTTGAGTATGGTGAATTCTTTTATCCATAGTGGTTGTGTGAAGGGGATTATCATGGATGTACGCATTCCACCGCATAATCTAGATGCGGAAAAGGCCGTTTTGGGGGCTTTATTAACTAATGGATCCAATATGGGTGCCGTTGTAGATACAGTGACGAGTATTCTTAAATCTGAAGATTTTTACCGCGATGCACATCGTATTATTTACGATGCTATTCTAGAAATCGTGCATGCCAATAAGACGGCTGATTTTATCACGGTTGGTGAAGAACTAGACCGTCGTAAGCGCCTCGATGCGGTAGGTGGTCTTGCTTATATTACATCTCTTGCGAATGAATCGGTTTCCTACAATGTTGAGGAACATGCGAAAATCATCAGCGAGAAAGCTCAGTTGCGCCGCCTCATCGATGCAGGGAATAAAATCGTAGGCATGACGTATGCTGGCGAAGATGAGCCGACGGCAATCCTCAATAAGGCAGAGCAAATGGTGCTAGACGTAAGCGGTCAAACTCAGTCTGAATCATCCTTTGCAGCTATTGGTGAAGTGGTTTTATCTAATCTAGATAAACTCAATGCACTGCAACAGCATGATGGTGCTATTACAGGTGTGCCAACAGGCTTTAAAGATGTGGACCACATTTTCAACGGTTTACAAAAATCTGACCTCATCCTCGTAGCGGCTCGTCCTGCGATGGGGAAAACAGCTTTCACCTTGAATATCGCTCAAAATGTAACGATGTTGTATGATAAGACGGTGGCGTTCTTTTCCCTAGAAATGGGCAAGGAACAGCTCGTTGGTCGTATTTTGTCCTCCGTGGCAGGTGTGAGCTCTGAAAAATTGCGCCGTGCGAACATGGATCCTGCTGACTGGGAAAAGGTTATTGCCGCAGCGGACCGCATGAGTAAATCCAAGCTCTTTATCGATGATACGCCGGGTCTTACCGTACAAGATATGCGCTCTAAGTTGCGCCGTCTCAAGGTTGAACATGGCCTCGATCTCGTTATCGTCGACTATATCCAGTTGATGCAAGGTCGAAATGCTGGTAAGGGCAGTGAAAACCGTCAACAAGAGGTGTCCGAAATCTCTCGTAATCTTAAACTGATTGCCCGTGAATTTAACGTGCCGGTTATTGCTTTGTCTCAGTTATCTCGTAGTGTTGAAAGTAGACCAGATAAACGGCCTGTACTTTCGGACCTTCGTGAATCTGGTTCTCTCGAGCAGGATGCGGATATCGTTATCTTCTTGTACCGCGATAAATATTACGATGAAAACTCCGAAAAAGGGGACAATGCAGAAGTCCTTATTCGTAAACACCGTAATGGCTCCGTCGGTACCGTAGAACTCCAATTCGTTGGAGAATTAACACAATTTAGAGACGTAGAATTCCGAGACTTAGGGCCGGAACAATAATGAAAACTATCGTGGGGGTGCCCTATATTGATGGGGCCCCATAACACAGCTACATTTTAATTAAAAAGAAAGGACTATACTTCTTTGCTCCTCGTGACCTGATGTCGCTGCATAAGTATAGTCCTTTCTTTTTATCACTGTAGATATGAAGGTGTCCCATCAATATAGTGGCACTCGATAGTTTTCGTTGTATTGTTGGGAGAGGAGCGTATGATGGTTAGAGGTACTGAGTTTTTTGTGTTTTACTTCTTTTGTGTGGCTCTTGGGTTAATAATTAGTGGGTTGTATTTAATTATCAAACGATTTTTATTACGTCACAATGGAACTCCAGTAACGATTGTGTCTATACTTCCACGAGTTACAAAGGAAATACCATTTAGAGTGATTGGTGCGGATAGATATATTTATGGTTATGATATTAAGTATATTTTGAATGGTGAAACTCATACTGCTGAGAGTGTAGAGTTTTATATTCCTTTTGCACCAACCAGTGGACCTATGGTTCAATTTAGTCCGACAGGTGTGCTTGCAAAAAATGGAGAAGTAAGTATAGATAATGTGACGATAACTATTGAGTATGGCGCTGTTTCAATTGTATTAGGGGGATTAGTGTTATTAAGTTTGTTTTGATAGAAATAAATTAGCTATCTTTAATAGTCTGTTAAACATATGGCATCTAACATTAGATTATATATCTAGAGTTAGGTGCTTTTATTTTCTATAAATTTACTAGCATAAAAACAAACATATGTTTGAAAATACTTTGTTTTTTTGTTATACTAGTCATACAAATTCTTGTGTTCTTAATTTTTGTAAAAGCTACTTGTTTAGCGGTTTAGGGAGGTGTTTGTATGGGTTCAGCTGATACGGATCGGCTGTATATGTGTATTGATTTGAAGTGTTTTTACGCGTCTGTAGAATGCGCCGATTTAGGACTGGATCCGTTTATGACGCCTCTGGTGGTGGCCGATGGTTCTCGTGGCAAGGGGGCTATTACGTTGGCTATTTCTCCTGCCTTAAAAAAGTTAGGTGTTAAAAATCGCAGCCGATTATTTCAGATTCCACCGTATATTGAGTATTTGACGGTGAAGCCACATATGAAGCGGTATATGCAGGTGTCTGCTGAGATTTATGGAACCTTGCTCAAGTATGTGGCGCCCGAAGATGTACATGTGTACTCTATCGACGAGTATTTCATCGATATCACGCCCTATTTACCACTATATAAAAAGACGCCTCGTCAGTTGGCGCAGATGTTACTCGATGCTGTGCTAGAGGCAACGAAGATTTATGCCACCGTTGGGATTGGTACGAATCTGTTTCTCGCCAAGATTGCCCTCGATATTTTGGCGAAACATGCGCCTGATTTTATAGGTTATCTTGATGTAAGCCTCTTTAAAGAGAAAATTTGGTATCATCAGCCCTTGACTGATATATGGCAGATTGGTAAGGGCATAGCTAATCGCTTGCATAAGTACGGTGCTTATGATTTACATGGTATTACCATGATTCCAGAAGCGAAGTTGTACAAGGAGTTTGGCATTAATGCAGAGCTCATCATTGACCATGCTTGGGGCCGTGAGCCTTGTACGATTGCGGATATCCATGCGTATCGCCCCATTAAGCACTCTATCTCGCACAGTCAGATTTTGTTGCGCAATTATACCTATGAAGAGGCATGCGTGCCTATGCGTGAAATGGTAGAGTCCTTGGTGTTAGAGCTTTTACAAATTAAAGGGGTTACAAATCATATCTATGTTCATATCGGCTATGCTAATGAAATGATGCGCTCTACAGGAGGTTCTAAAAAGCTTAAGCAGTATACAGATTCTCTACAGACCTTGACGACGGCGGTTATTAAATTATACGAGCAGTATTGCCATAAGAATGAGCTCATACGGCGTATAGGGGTCAGCTTTGAGGATTTAGTCAATCGTTCCGCCATACCGCAAGAGGAGGACTTATTTAATATTCTTGCTACCGATACAGAGGAAAAGGAACGCCAAGTACAAGAAGCTATGCTATCCATTAAGGAACAGTTTGGTAAGAATTCTATATTGCGTGCCTCTAGCTTGCAAGAGGAAGGAACCATGCGCTTTAGAAACACCTTGGTAGGCGGTCATAATGGGGAATAGATATTATAATGGATACATTGGAAATACATTAGTCGCGTAAAGGGAGGTATACATTAATGAAACATCGTATGTCTCGTTTACAACGGGCAAAACAATTTATGCCCTTTGCGGCATTGAGGGGCTTTGAAGCATTATTAACTGCTGTAGCAAGGACAAAAGAAGATCGGGCAGAGTTGTCAGAGGATCAAATAGATGAGTTAAATACAGTTTTACAATCTGTACGTTGTGGGGAATGGGTACGAATTGTTTATTACAACAAACAAAAATATACGGAGCTTATAGGCGTTGTTGATATGATTAGTGAGCAATTACAAATTCTCTCTGTACAAGGGACTGTTATTCCTTTCAGATATATTAAAGAGCTGAACTTGTATGATATATAAATATAAATGATGGCTTTTACTGTGTATGGTAAATAGACTAGAGTTAAGAAATAATTAGGTATACAATAGTATCATGGGTAAATATAGCTTGATAAAGATTTCTTGCATTTTATTGACTCTAATATGCCTATATAATTTTTCGTGTTTCTTGACTTAGAAAGGCGGTGTATGTAATGCATGATGTCATATCATTACTTATAAATCGCTATGATTTTTTCCTCCAGCTATTATGGGAGCATATAGAAATTTCAGTATTAGCTTCTGTTATTGCTACCATCATCGGTGGATTATTGGGTGTGTTTATATATGAATATAAACGGCTAGCTGCGCCAGTTATGGTAGTAGTTAATTTCCTATATACAATTCCATCTATATCGATGTTAGGTCTCTTATTATATGTATCCGGCGTCGGTAATACGACAGCTATCATTGCATTGGTTATATATGCTTTATTACCGATGGTACGGAATACATTTACTGGTCTTAACCAGATTGATAAAGCCATGTGTGAAGCGGGAATTGCGTTAGGGCTTACGCGGATTCAACGTTTGTGGAATATAGAGATTCCCTTGGCTATGCCCACTATTATGGCTGGTATACGGACTATGCTCGTTATGACCATTGCCTTGACAGGTATTGCATCCTTTATTGGTGCTGGTGGCTTAGGTGTGGCGATTTATAGGGGAATTACAACGAATCAAAGTGCTTTGACAATTGCAGGCAGTCTATTGATTGCCCTATTAGCCATTACCGTTGATGCTCTCTTTTCTCTAGGTGAAAGAGTAACGCGTATTAGTCCTCATATGAAGCGCTATACGATTATATTTGTTTCGATTATGACGATAATTGCAATGGGTATAGGTGGCTGGGCTATGTATTGCCGTCATGTGAAGACCGATGTTATTCATATTGCAACGAAACCTATGACTGAACAGCTTATTTTGGGGAATATTTTAAAAGAATTAATTGAGAAGAAGACTGATTTAACTGTAGAGGTTACAGAAGGTGTAGGTGGTGGTACATCAAATATTCAACCAGCTATGCTTTCCGGCCAATTTGATATATATCCTGAATATACTGGTACGGCTTGGTCTGCTGTGCTAAAACGCACGGATACATATAATGAAAGTCTATTTAATGAGCTTTCACAGGCCTATAAAGAGAAATATAATTTTGAGTGGGTCGGCATGTACGGTTTTAATAATACCTATGGCATAGGGGTGCGTAATGAAATTGCTCAAAGTTATGGCGTAAAAACATATTCTGATCTTGCTCGTATAGCACCATCCTTAACATTAGGAGGGGAATATGATTTCTTTGGACGTGAAGATGGCTATGCTGGATTACAACGCGTGTATGGCATGAGTTTTAAAGCTACTAAAGATATGGATATAGGGCTAAAATATACGGCTATTGGTCGTGATGAGGTGGATGCAATGCCGATATTCACGACTGATGGTCAATTAAGTATTGCACCGATTACGGTGTTACAAGATGATAAACATTTATATCCATCCTATATGGCTGGTAATGTGGTGCGTAGCGAAGTGTTGATTGCTCATCCTGAACTGCGGCCTGTATTAGAAAGTTTAAATCATACGATTACAGATCAAGAGATGGCGAAGATGAATTACGCCGTTGAAACGGAACATCAACTGCCAGCTGATGTAGCACATAAATTCCTGGTAGAACGAAATTTGATATAAGGTGAATATAGTTAGAACTAAAGTAAATAAAATTTGATATATATTGAATATGATTTTGTATTGACATTTAATCTCCTTTGATGTAATATAAACATATGAACAGATATTCATATAAATAAAAATATCTGATGAATAATGTTTAGGAACATATATAACAAGATATGAAACAAGATATGTCTAATAAGTATTAGAAATAGACAATAAATTAACTTATAATACAGGATAGAAACTTTCACTATTATCAAAGGAGATATCATGGAAGAAACATTGTTGTTGAAGGATTTGAACTGTGCGAACTGCGCAGCAAAAATTGAAGATCGTATCCGTAAAATGGATGTTGTAGAGACTGCCAATTTTACACTTGCTACACATCAATTAAAATTAACCGGCTCTTGGGGAGACCGTGAAGCGCTTAAACGCGATATTCAAGATATTTGCGATTCCATCGAAGAGGGCGTAACAGTAGCTGATTACGAGCGTAAATCTAAAGCGGCTCTAGATGACCATGGTCATGATCACGACCATGGCAGTGAGGCGATGACAATTGCCGTTATCGTAGCGGGCTTGTTATTTATGGCCTATGAAGCGTTGACTACAATTGTTCCATCCATTAGTTTGCCAGAATCCATCGAAACTCCAATTTATTATATCGCTTATATCTTACTTGCATTCCCAGTATTGCGCATCGCAGCACGCAATATCTTAAAAGGCCAAGTATTTGATGAAAACTTCTTGATGTCTATCGCTACATTGGGCGCTATCGCTATCGATGCATTGCCTGAGGCCGTAGGCGTTATCTTGTTCTATCGTATCGGTGAGTTCTTTGAACATAAAGCCACAGATCGCAGCCGTACAGAAATCATGAATGCTGTTGATATGCGTCCACAAGAGGTACGTGTTGTGGATACATGCTGTGGCGGTGAAATCGTAGTTATGGCTCCTGAAAAGGTTGAGGTAGGCAGTACTATTGAAGTTCGCCCTGGTGATTTAATCCCTCTAGACGGTACTGTTTTAGAAGGTGAGACTCGTGTTAATACGGCTCCTGTAACAGGTGAACCTGTACCTGTTCGCGCCGTACCTGGCACACAACTCATGTCTGGTTGTATCAACGAATCTGGTCGTATTACGATGCGCGTTGATAAGGTTCTTGAAGAATCTATGGTTACAAAAATCCTTGATGCCGTTGAAAATGCAGCATCTTCTAAACCTAAAATCGACCGCTTCATTACGCGTTTTGCTCGTGTGTACACACCAATTGTTGTAGCTCTTTCCTTGGTGGTTGCTATCATCCCATCCCTTATTACAGGTGAATGGCATAAATGGATCTATACAGCCTTAACATTCCTCGTTATTTCCTGTCCATGTGCATTGGTACTTAGTGTGCCACTCGCATTCTTCTCCGGTATTGGTAATGCTTCTAAACACGGTATCTTGCTTAAAGGTGGTCGTGTTATCGAGGCCTTAGCTGGTGTGAAAGCAGTGGCTCTCGATAAAACTGGTACTATTACATCTGGTGAATTTAAAGTACAAAACGTAGAAACTGTAGGCTCCCATGTGAGTAAGAATCAATTGTTGTCCATGGCATCAGCTATTGAAGCAGTGTCTACGCATCCAATAGCAACAAGTATCGTTTCTGAAGCAAAGGAACAAGGTATTACTGTAGAGGCTTCTGATTTCGTTCAAGAATTAGCCGGTGAAGGTATGGTGGGCATGGTTGATGGCCAACAAGTACTCGTTGGTAATCGTCGCCTTATGGAACGCTATGCTGTTCAAGGTTATCCAACAGAAGCTACTGAATACGGCACAGAGGTTCTGGTCGCAGAAGGTAATGTATACCTTGGTCGTATCATCATCGCCGATGAAGCTCGTCCAGATTCCGCAGAAGCAATTGCTGATCTTAATGGTCAAGATATTAAAACGGTTATGCTTACAGGTGATGCTGAAGCAAGTGCTAAGTATATTGCCAAAGAAACTGGTGTAAGTGCTGTGCGTGCTCAATTATTGCCACAAGATAAATTGTCTGTTGTACAAGATATTCGCTCCGAATATGGTCCTACCATGTTCGTAGGGGACGGCATCAACGATGCACCAGTGCTTGCTGGTGCCGATGTTGGTGGCGCGATGGGGAGCGGTGCTGATGCGGCTATCGAAGCGGCAGACGTCGTATTCATGCGTCCATCTTTGACTGCCATTGCACATATCCTCGACTTGTCCAAAGCGACCTTGCGCGTTGCTTGGCAAAACGTAGTATTCGCTATTGCCGTTAAAATTCTTATCATGGCGCTAGGCCTTATGGGCTATGCATCCATGTGGTGGGCCGTATTCGGTGATACTGGTGTATCCATCCTTTGTATCTTGAACTCTATTCGTATCTTGCGCCGTTAATTTGGTGAAAGTAATCTTATAGAACCATACAGGAATATAACAAATGATACTATTCTGATCTGACAGAGTAGGATAAAACAAATAGCCTCTATATTAGCGACAAGCTAGTATAGAGGTTATTTTTATAAGATTTAACCTAATGATATATTGCTGATTATTTGTTTGCATACTTACTCACTGTAAGTTTTAGTGGTTTAATCTTTTGGGGGATTTGTTAGTTTAGCAGTCTTATTAATCTATCTGTTTGCTAGATTTTTTGGTAGATTTGATATAAGAATGTTTTGAGATGCTTTTAACATATACAATTGTGCATTGTTAATAGACATAAAGTGATTTATGTATATACTACATAAACAAAACTTTCACAATTGAATTGAATAATAGCTATAAAATAGTATATAATTTATTAGATGATTACTATATGTTCGTTGGAAGGAGGGATAGCATGATCACGGTGTACAAACACATAGAAGAAGAGTTAGTTTCAGACTGCACTGTATCAGATGCCACAAAAGGTTCTTGGGTAAATTTGGTGAACCCAGACCCCGATGAATTGTCCCTCATCAATATTTTGACGGAAATTCCAACGGACGTTTTAAAGACCGCTCTCGATATGGAAGAACGTTCTCACGTGGAGTTAGAGGACAATTATATTTTCGTGGTTATCAACATTCCTGCGATTCGCGGTAATGATATGTACGATACGGTGCCGCTTGGTATCTTTTTGACGCCTGACTTCTTCATTACCGTATGTCTTGAAGAGTCCGAGGTGTTATATCCGTTCATTTCAAATCAACTGTCTACATTCTATACATATAAAAAGACGCGGTTCTTGTTCCAGATCTTGTACCGTACAGCTACATTGTTCTTACGTTACTTGCAACAAATTAACCGCCGTACCGACGATATTGAAGTTCAGTTGCGTCATACGACGAAAAATAAAGACTTCTTCCAACTATTGGAATTACAGAAATCCATGACATACTTTACCTCTGCGTTGCGTACGAATGGAACTGTTATGGAACGCCTATTGCGCTTGCGTGGTCACAGCACTTATAGACATTTGCTTAAAATGTACGAAGAGGATGAGGATCTTTTGGAAGACGTTATCATTGAAAATAAACAGGCCATCGAGATGGTTGAAATGTATTCAAATATCTTGATGAATATGATGAACGCCTTCACATCGATTATTTCAAATAACCTCAATATGGTGATGAAAATGTTGGCAACCTTAACGATTACAATGGCCGTGCCAACTATCATATTCAGCTTGTGGGGAACGAATGTGGCGTTGCCATTCCAGGATGATCCGAATGGATTCTACGAAGTAGTAGGTATTTCCGTGGTGTGTTCCATCATTGCTATCATCGGCATGTGGAAAAAAGACCTATTCTAACATATATGACAAATAACTAATAGATTAGGGCAATACTAAATGTTAAATACAAATGAAAAAGCTGGCTGCAAGTCAGCTTTTTTGCTTGCTTATGTATTATATTATTGCTTATTTACGTATTACGTTGTTGCTTATTATTAGACCAATTTGATATAATAGTACCGTTATGGAGAGGTGTCCGAGTGGTTTAAGGAGCTGGTCTTGAAAACCAGTGACTCCGCAAGGGGCCGTGGGTTCGAATCCCACCCTCTCCGCCATTCATTTTTATGAGTTTTAATGACTATCAAAGAATATGAAAGAGTATATAAAGTTAGATAATACCTACACTCTTGATGCTCTTAGATATTCATGAGTAGTCTATAAGTTAAATATAATTTGCCCCCTTTTTTGCCCCCTAAAATTTATGTGGTAGAATAGAGGGGAAAGCAGTAAATATAATGTTTTCAAAATCATATAATCATCTCTAAAACCCTTTAGGTTACCGCCTAGAGGGTTTTATATATACCTTTAATCTCGTACTTGTGCTATACTATTTGTATACTATAAATCTTTAGAGATTGGTTGGGCCATTTGTTGCCTGTTGCCTGTCTCTTTTGATTTATTGATATAGAACCCTTTATTTCCGCCATAATAAAGCCCTCTAGGTTTATGACTAGAGGGCTTTTCAATCTTTATTCACTATGGTATGCTATCGATATATTTATTAGGTTTTCTGTAGAAAGGAGCTCGTATGAATCGACTTAGTTTCTCGCGAACTCAGATTTTAATTCTCCTTAGCGTGTGGCTCACGTTCTTGTTGAGCTTTGTTATGCGTTTGTCCTGGGCATCTGTTATGCCTATCCTCAATGAGGCGTTGCATTTCACAGCTAAGATGGGGGCTCAACATATTTCGGCCTTTTATTTTGGTTATGCTTTAACGGTATTACCAGGCGGCATCTTAGCCGATAAAATCGGTTATAGACGTACTATCTTGTTTAGTTTGATTGGTATGGCCGCCGTAACGGCTTTGATGAGTACCATTACAGACTATACCATGGCTTGGGGTTTGCGCTTCTTATTAGGGGTTATGTCTGGTCCTGTACAAGCTTCTTGCTTGAGTGCTATCGGAGATCACTTCGGTCCGAATCAACGGGGTGCGGCCGTAGGTATCTTTATGAGCTGTACTTCCTTTGGTATTACTACGGTAAACCTTTACGCACCATATGTGGCTACACATTACGGTTGGCAAACTGCATTCCTTGCTACAGCCATCTTGCCGTTGGTAGTACTCATATTATGTTACTTCACAGTGCGTAAGCCGAGTGCAGAAATTCTCGCACAACGAGAAGCAGAGGCTTCTGAAGCGGCTGCTAAGCTTGGTGTAGGACAAACGTCTTTAGTAGAAAACTTGAAGCATATCGTTTCAAACCGTAACATTCGTTGCTTGGCAATTGCTGGCTTCTTCGCCACAGGTACGACTTGGGGCGTAACGCAATGGGCGAACTTATACATGGTTAAACAATTAGGTGTAACTGCTATCTATGCAGGCCAAGTCATGAGCGTGTTCGGTACGGCTGCGCTAATTGCGAAACCAACGATCGGTATTTTATCTGATATCTTACCAATTAAGAAGAACCATTTAGCGGCTCTCGTTATGTTCTTGTTTGGGCCCGCTTTAATTTTGTTTGCAAGCACGTCAAATCCAAATATGCTCTTTGTAACAGGTCCAATTCTTGGTATTGGGGCCTTCATGCATAGTGCGTTGACCAATGCTCTCGTAGTTCAATCTGCAGCACCTCATTTGCGCGGTACTACAGCGGGCTTTGTAAACTTGTTTAATCAAATTGGTGCACTCTTGGCGCCACTTCTCTTAGGTAATATTCTCGTCATGACGGGCAGCTACCAAATGTCCTTGATGTCTATCGCCATAGCTCCTATTATCGGTGCATGTGCATTATTCTTTATTCGTCTTAAATAATATAAATGGATCCGTACATGAATTGCTCTTCTAAAAATTGCGTCTAATTGGAGGGCAGATCAAAACGGATCCTTTTTTGTAATTAATATGTATATTGTGTATGGTGTTCTTTTATTATATGATTAAGTCATAGTACAGGAGGGAGGGGTGAAGATGGGAATCATCTGTTTTGGCGATAGCATTACGCGTGGCTATGATGTGCCCTATGGACGCGGTTGGGTCGAAATCTGTGATGCCTCCATAGAGGGTGTTAATTTTATAAACTACGGTGAAGATGGCTGCTCCGTACAGGGGATGATTTATAATATTGAAAATTGGGCAGTTACTGCTGTATCCGATCCAACACATCATATTTTCTTGATGTGTGGCACTAACGATATTTTACAAGGTCGAGATAGTACCTATGTGTACAAGACTTTGGTGAAAGCTATTGAGCTTGCTAGTACAAAAGGAACGGTAATCATCGGTTTAGAAACTCAAATTGATAGCGATATGGACGGATTGAATCTGGTTGTACGAGAGGTTAATGAACAGCTAAAAGCTTACGCAGCGGCGCATAATATTAAAGTTATAGATTTCTATACTACCTTGTTTGAAGCAGATCAAATTGGACAAATTGTCTTTGCCGGAGAGGTACATCCCAACGAGCGTGGTTATCGATTAATGGCGTATAAGGCATTAGAGGTCTTTACGCGATTATAACGGCACTATAATACGACTGTAACGGGACTATAATGCAACTGTAATATAAAGAACATAAAAACTCCCCCAATGAGTTGCCTCATTGGGGGAGGTAGTGATTTATAGTCTTTTTTGCTGGTGAAAGTTGGGGGCTTTCACCAGATACAATTAAATTCGTAACGAATTATTTTTTAGATTTAGTAGATACTTTGTTATTGGACACCTTAGCAGATTGTGCAATTGCGTATGCAGTGCCTTTTACTAAATCAGAAGCTTCAGCAGTGTTGCCAGATACGGTTACAGCTGCTACAGTGTCTTCAGTTACTGCGAATAATGCAGTTGCATAAGGGTGTTGAGCACCATTTGGTACAGTTACAGCACCGGATTTAACAACGATGTAACGACCGTTGTTGTTGAAAATATCATAATGAGCTGCTTGTTTTACACCATCATAGCTTTCATTGTAAGCGAACAATGCAGCTACTTCACCACTTGCTACTTGACCAGATTGTTGCATGGAACGCAATTTAGCAGCTGCTACAGCTGTTGGTTGAGTCATGTTTACAGTGATGCGCAAAGAGTTGTTATTTACAACTGCTTCAGTGATTACGTTTGTAGAGAATACATTCGCAACACCGTTGCCAGCACGGTTGTAAGAGCTAGCAGTTTTAACTTGGTAGCCATTAGTGTATGCAGGCAAGTCATATGTATAAGTTTTGCCATTTAACAATAAGTCAAACGCATTCAATTGGTTAGCTTTGTAGCGAGAAACGTAGGAGCTGCCGTTGCCATTAGCTGTTACGGAGTTTACAGTTTCTTGGTATACCGGTTGGGCTTCAGTAGGGATAGGATCCATGATTTGAAGACCTACAGCTGTTGTTTGAGGTGCCACAAAGATTGGATCACCTAATTCTTTAGATACAGGCATTTGTTGAGCCATATCGCCTGCTGTATAAGGCACTGCTGGCAATGGTTTGTAACCAGGACGTGGTGCACTTGTGGCATAACTAGTTTGGTAAGCTGGCGTAGCCGCTTGTGGTGCAGGATAAGAATATTGCTCTGCTGAAGCACGTTCATAAGCGCGTGCATTAGCATCGATAGTTGCAGCAAAAGCAGAGAAAGACATTGTTGTCGCTGCAAATACTGCAAAAGCAGTTGCTAAATGTTTTTTGTTCATAATAATTTACTCCTAAATACATGATTTTACAAATAACACAGATACTAACTTGTATTATATAGGAATTCATGCTAATTGTAAATAAAATATAAAATATTATCTCAATTATAAATAAATATAATCAGATGAGTCAAATATTGTACAATTAGCCATAGAATGTCATATTACTATATAATAATAATCAGTATAGTAATTTATTATATCGAAAAACTTCGTTTAATGCTATATCTAATTCGTATAGTGCTACAATTAGTTTGTGTAGTGCTATATCTAATGCGTTAACTGATATGAGCAATATACATTTGTGGATTACATCAATTGAGATGGTGAAAGTTTCACTAGGGAGGTCTCATGAGTATTAGCGTCTATTATGGACGGGCTGGATCAGGCAAGACACGTGCCGTATATGAGCGCATACGTCAGGTCATGACAGATTGTCCAGGGGAACCAATAATTTTACTTGTTCCTGAACCTGCCACCTATCGGATAGAACGGGAGCTAGCTGAATTTATGCCTGAAAAAGGCTTTACTACAGTTCGTGTCGTAGGCTTTGGGCGTTTGGGTTATCAGGTATATCAATCGATAGGCTCAAAAGGGGTTGGTCAATCGAGTTTATCTAGCTTTGGCCGGGCTATGTTGTTGCGCCTTGTAATGAAACGAAAACAAAAGGAACTGGGGCTGTTAGAACAGGCTACAAAGCGGCCTGAGTTTTCCTCCGTATTGCAACAGCTCTTTTCTGAATTCCGCGCCTTTCGTGTAGGCCCTGCTGATCTAGAACGAGGGGCAGAGACTGTTAAAAATAATGTATTACAAAAGAAATTGCGCGAGCTAGCTATCTGTATGTCTGCCTATGAAGAGGAACTCAGTCGTCATGGGGAGCGCGACATCGATCCTATCATGGAAATCGTAGAGGCTTTGCCACAATCTCCTCTCATGGAGAATAGCCACGTCTTTATCGATGGTTTTCATTGGTTTACGCCCACACATTACGAGCTGATTTATACTTTGTTTGACTTGGCGAAGGAAGCCGTTATTACTATCGATTTACCGATGGCCCCAAAGGCGTTAAATTTAGCTCGTCGAGGGGAGCATCTCTTCAGCCGCCCTTTAGAGATTTACGACACCTTAGTTGCTCGTTATGGCTTTAATATCAACTGGGTTGGCTTTGATGGGAAACGAGGCCCTCAAATCGTTCAAGAGCTAGAGGCTAATTACTTTGCTAGCCCTAGTAAGAAAAATACTACAGATGCAACGATTCCGCTTATTCGAGGCTATAACAGGGAACGCGAAGCCGATGCGGTGGCTCGTCGTATTTTAGCCTATATAGAATCATCTGAAGAGGCTCGTTACCGAGATGTATGTATCATGCTCCGCGAGTCTGAAACCTATGGTGACACTTTAGAAAAGGTTTTTGCTCGCTACGGCATCCCGCACTTTATCGACCGTCAGCGGCCTATGAAAAACCATCCATTAGGTGAGCTATTGACGGCTCTTTTTGATATCGTGCGTCATAACTATAGTCGGGACAGCATGTTTCTATTGCTCAAGACGGACTTGATGCCGCTTACTCGTGAGGCTGTAGATGAGTTAGAGAACTATGTTCTCGAGTTTGGTATCGATCATTATAAATGGGAACGTGAAAGCTGGCCGTACCTACGAGGCTTTCATGAGGGGCAAGATGAAGAGAGCCACGTAGATGCACCACGCAGAGCACGTGTTAACAAAGCAAGAGAAATCATTATGGATATATTATCTCCATGGTTTGACTTTGCTGCTAATGCGGAGGGTCATACAGGGGCTGAGTGGGGTACACAACTTTATGGTTTATTAGAAATCTTACAAGTGCCAGAGCGGCTCTATGAATGGGCGAAGGATGCAGAAACTATAGGTGATCAAGAATCCAAAGCTAGTCATGAACAGATGTATAATGCGGTTCTTTCCTTTATAGACGAAATTTCTATGGTCATGAAGGATGAAATATTGACTCTGGATGAGATGATGCTCCTCCTCGAAGAAGGCCTTAGCGATGTAAACTACTCTATGATTCCGCCGTCTTTAGATCATGTGGTGATCACCACTATCGAACGTGGTTACAGCCAGTGGTGGCCTAAGGTGTTCGTAATGGGCCTCAACCAAGGCGTATTCCCTCAAAGTATGGGAGATGAAGGTCTCATCAAGGATAAGGAGCGTCAAGAATTGGCCGATGCAGGCATTACCTTAGCAGAAGGGGCCTTGCCGAAGGCTTTCAACGAGAATTTCCTATTATATCTCGCCATGACACGGGCATCCGATTCGTTGACCTTGTCCTATGCGGGCTCTGGTGAGGATGGAACAGGTCTTGAGCCATCCCTCGTTGCGAAACGATTAGAATCTCTTGGGTACATAGATCAGGTAGTAGATATTCCTCTCTCCATTGCACCTGATACAGAGGCAGATTACGTGTGGCGCCCACTCCAAAGTCTGTCATTGTTATCGGAGCGTTGGGGTGCGCTCTTTAGTGGTTATGAGGTCAATCCTCTTTGGTGGGGTCTCTATAACTGGGCTCGTGAAAGCGAAACCTATCGTCCTCGTTTAGCGGAGGTGTCACGTGGCATTCGAGATAACAACGATGTGCCTGTCATAACGCAGGATTTAGTGAATGGTCTATTCTTGTCTAAAGGCTACATGTCTGGTTCTGTGACACGCCTTGAACGATACCAACAATGTCCGTTTAAGTTCTATGCCCAATATGGTTTGAAACTAGAACCACGTCCAGTACGCTCCTTTGGAGCTCCTGAAATCGGTACGTTCTTACATGCTAATTTAGAGCGCTTAGGTAATTATCTATTAGAAAATAACAAACAATGGCGTGACCTTGACGAAGAGGAACAAGAAAATCTATGCCGTACTGTGGCAGACGAAATCTTGCAAGAAAATCAGCTAGGTGAAGAAACGAGCGATGCCTATCAAAAGGCCATCGAACAGCGTGTACAGAGAACATTACATGTGACGGTAGACCGCCTCGTAGAGTGGTCTAAGCGCAGCGATTTTGATACGAAGTATTTAGAGCAAGACTTTGGTCGTCAAGGTGGCTGGGACCCTATTCGAGTTTCTCTTGGTGAAGACCGTTACTTGCGACTCATCGGTCAAATTGACCGCATCGACGAATATACACGGGATGATCAAACCTATGGCATGGTTATCGACTACAAGTCGGGTGGTGCTCATGTGACGGCCCAAGATGTGTATTATGGACTTAAACTGCAACTCATGACCTATCTGTTGGCTTTGGAGTCCGCTTATGGTAAAACACATGGCGGATCTATGTCCCCTGCGGCGGTGGTTTACTCTTACGTGAAGAACCCTAAAATCCCTGCTGATGCGCCTATATCTTATGAAGATGCGGTTTTGTTGGCTAATGAAAGCGATGCTTGGCAAAACAGTGGGTACTTCTCCGATGATATTGAGTTGTTGACGCATATTGACAATAAGTTCTTGTCCTATGGTTCTAAGCGAGGGCCTTATGTGCCGATTGCTACGAAAAAAGACCAAACCATTTCCAGCAGAGATTTGCGGAAGGTTAAGTCTACAGGCGAATTTGACGTAATGTGCCGCTATACAAATCATGTGATGGCTGAGACGGGACGTAACATTGGGGACGGGCAGTTCCCAATTAAGCCATATCAATTGAATGGCCTTAGACCTTGTACATACTGCGACTACAGAACGGTATGTCGCTTTGATTCTAGCCGTAATCGATATAATTATTTGTCTAGATTGTCCGAAGATGATGCATTAGAACGGATGAAAGAGGTCTTAAACGACGGAAATAATAGTAGCGAAGGAGGTGAAAACCATGGGTGTTAAATGGACACCAGAGCAAGAGTCTGCTATTATAGCGCCTAAGGATTCCTCCTTAGATAATCAGACCTTACTTGTTGCGGCCGCTGCCGGTTCAGGTAAGACCGCGGTTCTTGTAGAACGCATTATTACGCGTCTTAAGGACATGGATAATCCCTTATCTGTTCAAGAACTCATGGTTGTAACTTTCACAAAGGCTGCAGCTCAAGAGATGAGCGCTCGTATTGGCCTTGCCTTGGCTAAAGCCATGGAATCTACAGATGATGCTGCACTACAAGCGCGCCTTGAACGACAGCTCAATCTGTTGCCCTCGGCTCATATTTCTACATTGCACTCCTTTTGCCAATGGGTAATCCGGTCCTATTTCTATAAGCTCGACATTAATCCGACAGCGCGCATCGGCAATGAAGCAGAAATGACATTGCTACAACAAGAGGTATTAGCCGATTTATTAACTAAATCCTATGAAGAGGGCCTTTATAATATCTATGAGCTAGCAGATTTCTTCAGCGATGATAAATCCGATGCAGGCTTAACGGCGAAGATTATGTCCCTGTATAACTACGCCATGTCCCTCGCCAATCCCGATGGATGGCTACGCAAAGCCTTAGAGCCTTATAAAGAGGCGATGGACATAAACCCTAGTGATACGTTGTGGGGTCAATATATGTGGTCTAATTACATGGCTGTCATCGATCGCATTCGCGAGCGCTTAGAGCGGATGGAACAAATCTTGCTCGATCCAACAGGACCTCATAAATGGCAAAACATATACGATAATCAACTGGCTGCACTAGGCATGCTTTCAGCGGCTCAAACTTGGGACGACATGGGGGAAGCTTGTAAACATATGGATACCTTTATTAAAGATCAGTTCCGTATGGGCTCAAAAGAGGCGCAAGCCTATGACCCTATATTGGTGGCAGAGTTTAAATCTTTGGGTGGTCAAAATAAAGATGACCTCAAAGCTATGCAAACCGCTATATTCACCGTTCCGGAGGCTACCTTGCAAGAGCAGTTTAAGGCTCAATATCCAATCATAGAAGGGTTAGTAGAACTGACGATTGCGTTCCATCAAGCGTATCGGGATATGAAACAAGAGCAAGGCATCATGGATTTTAGCGACCTTGAGCATCTATGCTTGGCCCTTCTCGTTGAGCCTGGCACAGAGGATGACCCTCAGCCGTCCGATGTGGCGAAGGAGCTCCAAGATACGTTCAAAGAAATCATGGTCGATGAATACCAAGATACGAACGGCGTGCAAGAGACGATTATCAACTTGATTTCTCGTGTCGATAATAGGTTCTACGTGGGGGACGTGAAGCAGGCTATTTATAGTTTCCGTATGGCCGATAGTTCTCTGTTCATGGAGAAATATAATACGTACGGCGGCAATGATGCGGTAGAACGTCGTATCGACCTAGCGAAGAATTTCCGATCTCACGAAAATATCTTGGCTGCAACGAATTTTTTGTTTTATCAAATCATGACGGAAGACGCGGCAGAGCTCAATTACACAGAGGCTGAATCGCTCATTCCTGGCCGTATCGTAGAGGATGCGCCAGAGGATTGGGTCGGTGGTGACGTGGAATTACAGCTCTTAGATGTGAGTAAGGATACCCTTGGTGCTAGTGAAAGTGACGAAGATGAAGGGGATGATCCTGAAAACAACGAGCGTGAGCTAGATTTTATCATTCAAAAAATCAAAGAAATCCATGCTACTAAGAAGCAGGTGCAAAATCCAGATGGTACATTCCGTCAAATCGAGTGGCGAGACTTTGCTATTTTGCGCAGATCTTTGGCGGGCTGGGGTACGCGTGCCGTAGAAGCCATGCGTCAAGCGGGGATTCCTGCAGTTGTAAATGAGCGAGACGGTTACTTTGAAGCACAAGAGATTCAACTCTTATTGGCGTTGTTATCCATCATAGATAATCCGGAACAAGATTTGCCGATGGCTGCCGTATTGCACTCCGGACTCGTAGGGCTTGATGCCAACGAATTAGGCGCATTGCGCCTGTCTGGTGAGGGTTCTCTATGGTCTCTTATGCCAACCTATGCAGAAGAGACTCAAGATGAGCGCTTATTAGCTTTCATTGGACATATGGAGCGGTGGCGCACTTTGTCGCGTCGTCACGGTGTGACTGATTTGTTATGGGATATTTACGAATCTCAAGACTATGTAAACTATGTAGGGGCTATGCCGAATGGCCTCGTTCGCCGCGCCAATGTGCTCGCCTTATACGATAGAGCTAAGGGCTATGAAGCCTCTGGCTTCCGTGGGCTCTTTAGGTTCTTGCGCTTTGTGGAAAGCTTGCGGGACAGCAACCAAGATATGCCTCTTGCCAATGTGGTGAGCGAGGCGGACAATGTGGTGCGCCTCATGACTATTCATAAGAGTAAGGGCCTTGAGTTTCCTGTAGTATTCCTATCTGGTGTACAAAAAAGATTCAATATGATGGACTTGCGTTCAGAGCTGCTTATCGATAAAAATGCTGGCCTTGGTTTGAAAGGGTATTTCCCGGATATTCGAGTGTCCTTCCCGACCATGCCTTGGTTCTATGTGAAAGACGTAAAAGAGGCGGCCCTCAAGGCGGAGGAGCAGCGCATTCTCTATGTTGCTTTGACACGGGCACGAGATAAGCTGTTCATGACAGGCTTTATTAAAGGCTTTAAAAATTCTAAAGGTGTGTTAAGCACCATAGGTGAGCTCATTAAAAATGCGGCTTCCGTAGAAACTCAACAGTTACCGACAGATATTATTACACAAGCTAATACCTATCTAGACTGGATGATTATGGGCTTTGCTCGTCATTTAGCTGGTGGCAATCCATTGCGCGTAGCCATCGAGCATGAAGGGCCAACTTATTTTGATTTACCGGATAAACAGTGTCGTTTAAAGGTTGAAATCCATGATGGCTCTCTTTATGGTGATCTCGATTACAAAGCGGATATCGACGAGACAACAATCAATAAGGTGCGGGACTTAAAAGCTGTTAATTCCGTAGAATTACCGCAGGAAATCGTGGACCGTTTTAACTATACCTATCCATATAACGATGCTACACGACGTACTGCTAAAATTTCCGTTAGTGAATTGAAGCGACGATTTCAAGAACGAGAACTAGAGGCCGGAAATATAGACACTCTTAATGAATCCGTTGCAATGGTAGATTTGGGTGCTAAACGAGCCGTGTCGGATGCGGTTCAGGCTATCAAGCTAGATACAATGAATCCGAATCTTAGAGCCGATGACATTAGTAATATTTGTGTTCAGCCTGTTATAGTTTCGGAGGATGAATTAGCAAATTCCGTATTTGGTCGCAAACCTCAAGCTTTACAGTCCAAAGAAGATGTATTGACAGGTGCCCAATGGGGTACCCTGATGCATGAGGCTATGCAATGGTTACCTCTTGTTGAGTATACGAAAGCTTCTTTGACGAAAGAGCTTGATGCATTGGTGGGAAAAGGGACTTTCACAGAGGAAGAACGAAATTTATTAAGCGATACAAGTTTGTATAAATTTTTCAGCTCTGATCTTGGTAAGCGCCTTATCAATGCAAAACGTATCGAGCGAGAATTGCCATTTAGCATGCTCTTTGAAGGAAAACGCGTATATGACACCTTAGAGGACGGGGAAAATCTGTTCCTTCAAGGTATTATTGATACGGCCTTTGAAGAGGATGGAGAATGGGTTCTCGTAGATTATAAAACGGATCGCGTTACATCTGGAGAAGACCTCATCAAGCGCTATAAAATCCAAATGGACCTCTATAAAGAGGCCTTGCAGCGATTGACGGGGATGCCCGTGAAAGCATGCTATATTTATAGCTTCCGCTTGCATGATGCAATCATTGTGGACTAATGCGCATAGATTCTTATAAATTAATAAACACAAAAGCTCTCTATCTTTTGATAGAGAGCTTTTGTGTTACCAATTACTTATTATATATGTGGTAGTTTAGGCAGATTTAAGGCTTTTTTCTTTTTGTGCTTTGCAGGTGCAAATACTTTGAGTACGCGTGGCAATACTTCAATATCCACAGGCATATCCGGACCTGCATCACCATCCATATTAGTCGATAAATCATCGACGTCAGATAGAAGTTCGATATGAGCTTTTTTCACCGTTAATGTCGTTGTATAACGAGAATTATAAATGGCACCACTGATAATGAGTGGTAATACGCTGAGAATATCGAGGATAAAATATTCCTTGAAGATGATAATACGCATATAACCATCATCTACAGAGGCTTCTGGCATAAAACGTTCAAAGCTAGACACTACATTGGTAAGTAGGGCTAAAACGAGAGGGGATTTGCAGATGAAATCGTCGTTCTCTGTTTTGATGCGGTACGTGTAGTCCTTTGTAGTGAACAACGCTTGGCCTGCTCGCAAGAAATACGCAAGAGGGCCGAGTATGCTTTTTTCCTTTGGTGTAACTTCATCCACAACCTTAGGAATAACACCAGCTGCAATATTATTGCAGAAATACCGATCATTACAACGGCCGATATCAATGGTTCGAGTTTCATTGATATCGATACGCCTGATAGCTTGTGTTGGATTTTGGTGAATGCCGAGCGCACGAGACATATCATTTACTGTACCAACGGGGATAAATCCAAAGGTACAGGAGAATCCACCTTGGGCAATACCATTAACGGTTTCGTTAACAGTGCCGTCACCACCCATGCAAAATACGGCATCAAACCCACGTTCACAAGCGTTCTTAGCGAAACGTGTAGCATCGCCTTCGCCTCTGGTGAATTTGACCTCAATCGTTTCGAACAAGGTACTCAATTTCCATTGTAAATCGAGGGCGTAACGGCGCGCTGCACCGCCTCCTGAGACAGGGTTGATGATAATCAAACAACGGCTCATAGTATACTTCCTTACTTTCAAAAATGAGATATAGCTATTATCTATAGTTAAATTGACAGTCTTAATGATGAGTTCTATAATTGTAATGTATGCACTTAATTTCGCACAACATACTGTCTAAGATATGTTGTATACTATATTATACTCATTTTAACCGTTCTTTGAAAGTCTGAAAGCATGAATGGTTAGTAAGGTTTAGGGGCTAGTAATGGGAAGACAAAGTTCAAAAGATAAATACAAATTGTCCGCAGTGGATTCTATCGAAAGATTACCTCTCAGTGAACAAGTATATTTAACATTAAAAACAGCTATCTTAACAGGCGAATTGATGCCTCAAGAGAAGCTTAACGAAGTAAAGATTGCAGAACAATTACAAGTGAGTGCTACACCTGTACGTGAGGCATTCCGCAAATTGGCTAAAGATAATCTCGTAGTTATCGTTCCTTGGAAAGGCGTTACTGTAAAAGCTGACACGCCAGAAGAAATCGTAGCACTTTACCAAGTTCGTGAAGTAATGGAAGGACTTGGTGCTAGATTATGTGCTCGTCATGCTACACCTGAGCAAGTACAAGAGCTAAGAACCCTTTGTAAAGAAATGCATGAAATTGAAGATGCCACAGAACGTGTTGATGTGAATAGCCGATTCCATACAATGATTGCTCATTACTCTGGCAATGAACGCATTGTAGATTATCTAGCAGGTTTCCGTGAACGCGTTAATCGCGACATGTACATCAGTTCTTTCAATGCTGTACGTACACATGACTGTGATGACGAACATGATCAAATCGTAGACGCTATTGAACGTCACGACGAAGTTGCTGCAGAAACAGCTATGCGTCAGCATATTAACAATGCATTTATCTTCAAAAAAGCAAATGCAGAAGTACAACATAAAAAACTTAATGAAGTATAATGCCTGCTGATGCTGTAATAGGCATAATGACATATGAAAAGCTCCGCTATTGACGGAGCTTTTTTGATTGTTATTTTGAATAGTTAATTCAACTTTCATTTAGAGTATTTAGCGTATCTTGATATAAATTAGGTATCATTTGTTGTATTTAATTAACCGCTATTTTAGCCTATCGGATTAGTTTGTTCTTGTTTTGTTTTGAGACGTCCTTTTGGTGTGGTTTAGAAACTCTAGTCGTTTATAGTGTGATGTTAGGTGAGCATTACAGTTTTTATAGTCTACAACACGCAGTCTTACGAGCTGACCTACGTTGATTTGAAAGGCTTGAGCGATTTTAAAAAGAATTTCCAAAGACATGCCGGAGATGCCTGTACCACATTCTAATTTACTTAAATAACTGCGACTGATACCAATGTGACGAGCTAACTCTTGCTGAGACATATTTAGGGATACGCGAATAATGGCGATTTTATGACCTAAACACACATATTGATGTTGTAAAAATGGGTCTTCGTACGTGTTGATCCGCAGTTCGGTGAGTGGTGTAGACGAGGGGTTCATAGGGACTCCTTCCTTTTCCCTACTCTCTAAATATAGTATACTGAGATTGTTAGCATCTGACTAATATAGAAAACTAGATAATTATCGGTTATTACAGATAATTACACGAATTGTGAAAGTAGTATTACATGTATGCTATAGTAATGTGAGCATACCATCTAGTATGTTATCTTAAGTAGAGGAGGCAATATGGAAAAATATATAGCCGTTGCCCTCGGTGGCGCCACTGGGGCCTTATGCCGTATGGCTCTCGGTGAATGGGTGATGACAAAGGTCAGCTCGTTTCCGTATGGTACGGTAGTAGTAAACCTCGTTGGTTGCCTCATTATCGGTCTAGTCTTAGGCCTTTATATGCAAAAGCCAGATCTACCTCAATGGGCGAGATTCTTCCTCGTTGTAGGTGGGCTAGGTGCATTTACCACCTTCTCAACCTTTGCCTTTGAAATGCTACAGCTTATGATGGCTGAATCCTATGTACAAGCATTATGGTACGGTGCAGTACAAGTCGTAGGGGGCTTAATCCTCTGTTGGGGTGGCATGCTAGTCGTGCGTCTACTCTGTACTATGTAAATATATTAATATTGAATAATAGTATTAAATACATTTTGATGTTATACAGTAACGTATTTTGTTATTAATGACTTGGGAGATATTATGAAATCTATTAGAACACAAGATGCCGTAGGGCAAATATTATTACACGATCTCGTAAGAATCGTCATAGGTGAGGTGAAAGACACGCCCTTCCGCCGTGGTCATGTTATCACAGAAGAGGATATTCCAAAATTGTTAGACCTTGGTAAGGAACATATCTTTGTGATGGAACCGGAAGATGAAGGTTTCTTGCACGAAGAGGATGTAGCTCGTGCTTTGTACCATATGGCAGGCGGCGAAAACATGCACGATGGCCCTATGGCGCAAGGTAAAATTGAAGCCATTGCAGATGTAGATGGTCTTTTCAAGGTCGATGTGGAACGTTTACACGCTATCAACAGCATTGGCGAACTGACTATTGTAACGAGATTTAATAACACACCTGTGAAAGCTGGTGATAAACTAGCAGGTATGCGTTGTATTCCATTATTGTTAGAAGAACAACAAGTAGAAGATGCAAAAAAAATTGCTGATGGTAAGCCTTTGTTACATGTAAAGCCGTTCGTGCGCAAAACAATGGGGATTGTTACGACTGGTTCTGAAGTATTTGAAGGTCGTATTAAAGATGCTTTCACACCAATCATTGAAGAACGTTGTGCTGAATTTGGTGTTACAAAGGTAGCTCACGAAATTGTAACGGATAATACAGACGATATCGTGGCGGCTATCGACAAGGTGAAAGCAGCAGGCGCAGATATCATTTTCTGCACTGGCGGTATGAGCGTTGACCCAGATGATCTCACTCCAGGAGCGATTAAACGCTATGCAGATCGCGTAGTTACTTATGGATTACCTGTGTTACCAGGGTCCATGGTTTGCATTGCTTACTGTGCAGATGGCACACCAATTCTTGGTGTACCAGGTGGTGTATTGTTCAGCAAACCGACTGCTTTTGATGAAATTGTGCCACGCCTCATCGCAGATGATGAAATCACCAAAGAAGATTGTATAGCTATGGGTCATGGAGGATTCTTGGGCTAATAGGCTAGTATAATAAGATTAGCTAGAATAACCAATATAGCTATTTTAAGTAATATAGCTAAAGCAAATAATATAACTAGAATAATTAGTATAGCTAGTATAATGAATATAGTTAATATAGCCAATATAAGGAGATAAGATAAATCTTATCTCCTTATATTGTTATTATGCTATTAATTTATAGTATGATGAATTTGATAGAATTTTTATTTATCGATAAAATTGATAATTTTATCTATTTTGTTAAAAATTCGTTTACTTCATTTAATATTTAAAGTACAATAATAGTTAAGGATAATGATAATACATTATTTAATAGTGGACATATTTTATGCTGAGTTTTGTTGAATATATATTATAAATGATAATATATTATCCGTTGTATTTATAATTTTAGATGTAGGGAGGAATAGTAAACGATGAAAAGCAAACAAGTTGCATTATCATTGGCAATACTACTTGCGTTAGGCACGGGAACTGTATTACATGTAGAAGCACAAGGAAATCCGACAGAGTATTCACGTCACTTTGGTGATGAAAACACGGTTACCAGTGACCATAGTTTAGCAGTAGGTTTCAGAAATACGGTATCCGGTTCATATTCAACTGCTGTAGGACAGTCTTCTACCGCATCTGGTGAGACTTCACTAGCTATCGGACGAAGTGCACAGGCAACTGCTAATAATACCAATGCTATTGGTCGGAGTGCACGAGCAGAAGGTGAAAATGCTACTGCAATAGGCCATGGATCAGTTTCTTCAGGGCGTAATTCAAATGCCTTTGGTTCATCCGCTAAAGCATCTGCTGAAGCTTCTACAGCGGTTGGCAATAGCACAAAGGCTAGTGGTATTTCAAGTACCGCTACTGGCTTTAATGCTGAGGCATCTGGTAATTTCTCTTCAGCATATGGTAATGATGCTAGAGCAAAGGGAAATCGTTCAGTAGCTGTTGGATATAATGCAAAAGCTGAAGAGAGTGCAACTGCTGTAGGTAATAATGCTAATGCTGGTGCTGCAAATGCTGTTGCACTAGGTTCAGGTAATACGATTACTGCACGTGGTGGAGTTGGAATTGGTAGCAGTAATTCTGTTTCTGGCATTGATTCTGGTGCTTTTGGGGTTAGTAATAACGTAGCACAAGCAAATACATATGTACTGGGTAGTAATGTGACGTCGACACAAGGAAATAGTGTTCTCTTAGGCAATGCATCTACCGATAGAGTTGCCACAACAGAAACACAAGCTAATATAAATGGTATTAACTATTCCGGCTTTGCCGGGGTAGGGTCAGCTCGTAACGGCGTTACGAGTGTTGGTGCATCTGGTAAAGAACGTCAGGTGATTAATGTAGCATCTGGGAAAGTATCTTCTGATAGCACGGATGCTATAAATGGTAGTCAATTATATGCAGTAGCAAATACAGTGGGCGGAATTCTTAATAATCACAATACATTAATTCAAAATAATATTAATGAAATCGATAAAAATAAAGAAAAAATTGCCGACAATGAACGAAAATTAAAAGATCATACAGATGTCTTACAAAAACATGAAGATATTTTAAATGGACATAGTCAAGAATTAGAAAAACATAATAAATTAATTGTAAATCATGATAATCAAATTACTCGTTTAACTAAAGAAAATCTTCGTCAAGATGCTGATTTACTTCGTCATGAAGATCAAATTCAAAATCATGACATTCAATTAAAAAATCAAACTGAACGTATGAATAATCAAGAAAAACGTATTGACAATCAAGATAAGCGTTTAGATTATTTAGATAATCGTGTTGATAATCATGATGCTCGAATTGAAAATCATAGTGAGCGTATCGAAAGTCATGAACGTCGTATTGAATATAATAAGACTTTAGCCACAGAAGCATTAAAAGAAGCTAAAAAACATACTAGTATTTCTGCAGGTAATAATGTAACTGTAACTACAAGCACAAATGCTGCTGGTGGTACTGATTACAAAGTATCTGTAGATAAAGTTAAATTTGGTAATGTTTCTTTGGACAATAAAGGTCTAAATAATGGTGGCAATAAAATCACTAATGTAGCCGATGGTGAAGTATCCGCTACATCTAAAGATGCCGTTAACGGTAGCCAATTGTATCAAGCTACTAGCGGTATTAGTAATGGTGTGAACCTATTAAATAGCAAAATAGGAAAAGTTGGTGCTGGTGCGGCTGCATTAGCGGCTATTCATCCATTGGATTTTGATCCTGATGATAAATGGAATTTTGCGGCTGGTTACGGTAACTATGCCGGTGAAAATGCGATGGCATTAGGTGCTTTCTACAGACCAAATGAAGACACTATGTTCAGCGTAGCTGGATCCATGGGTAACGGTGAAAACATGGTCAATGCCGGCGTTTCTTTGAAATTAGGTCAAAAAAATGGTGTATCTACTTCTAGAGTAGCTTTGGCTAAAGAGGTTCAGGACTTAAAGGCCATTGTAAAAGCCCAAAATGTAGAGATTCAACAAATGAAGGCATCCATGGGAATGGCACCTCAGTATGACAAGAAAGATGTGAACTTCCCTGATGTACCGGCTAATCATTGGGCTTATGAATATGTAAAAGACTTGGCTGATAAAGGTCTTGTTGAAGGTTATCCTGATGGCGAATTTAAAGGCGATCGTACGATGACTCGTTATGAGTATGCTGCGATCATTTACCGTGCTTTACAATTGGGTGCTCCAATTGATGGTAAAATGGGGCGTGCGATTAACGAATTTAATCCTGAATTGGCTCGTCTTCGTGACTTGGATCGCATTCGTGTGGATCGAATCTCTGGTAAAGACAATGATCGTCATAAGGTAGAACGACTTCGTGTAAACAATAAAGACAATAAGCAAACTAATGATTACAGAGATGTTTATGGTAGTCATATCGAGCGTAATGCGAAGTAATTACTTGTCATGAATTAACCTTTTAAACTAAAAGGAAGACAACAAAATAGTTCTTGTATAAACTAAAGAAAAAACAAAGGAGGCTGTGATAAACAGCCTCCTTTGTTCAATTAATTGCATTATTAATTGCGTTATTAAAATGATTTTTTACCTAGTGTAGGGTGGCTACAACGTTTTAGCGTTAGGGTATCAATCATATGGACGGCTTCGTCCAATGTAATATCTTCGCGCTTCGTTGGTGTTTCTAGGACAGCTAACGGATGATCCGTGCCTACCTCACCAGAAGGCAAGTATATATATTCTTGGTTGACGGCGTCACCAAAGATATAGCCGGCTTGTAAATGTTCTTTGTGAATGCGACTCATGGTCTCTCCTTAAATAATTTGCTTTAGCATGAAGTCTAGATAGTCTGCAGATACTAACTCTAGTTTTGTCGTACCAAATTCCTTTGGAATCCGGTTAAAGGAAATTTGATCGTGTAAGTGGCCAAAAATGCAGATATCTACCTTATATTGCTTCATGAGGTCCGTAAATCCCGAAGGGGCGTTGGACTCGTTGAATGGAGGGTAGTGTAGCAACAATAATTTGGTTACTGGAATATTCTCTATATCTATAATTAAATTAGATGTTGTAATTGAATCAGATGTTGATGAATAGGCCTTTTTAGAACAGGTCACATCTGTGACCTTTGTTTCCTCCTTAAGTTCTTCAAGCATATTATGTATAGCCTTATCTATTTCTTGAAGTGCCGCTTCAGTACGCATCACTTCTCTATCGTAAATGGATTGGTCCGTTTCTGGGGAGAAGTGGGAGTCTCCAGGACAGAGGTAGGCACGCGTTCCTCCGAATGCAATAAGACGCGGACCTTCTTCGGTTTGGATGAGTTCTGCGGTGCCGTGACCTTGTATAAAGGTAATAGCGTCGCCCATGAGATTATGCATCTTGTTTGCCGATGCCCACCAATAATCATGGTTGCCGCGAATCATATATTTTTTACCAGGTAAAGATGCAATTTCTTGTAAATCGCAGGCCGCTTCCTCGAGGCGGAGGGCCCAGCTCATGTCTCCTACGAGAAAGACGATGTCTTCATCGCTTACATTGGCATTCCAATGCTCTTTGATGCGGGCCCAGTGATCATTCCAGTGAGGACCAAAAATATCCATCGGCTTTGTGGGGGGATTGCCAGATAGATGGAGGTCGCCGATGGCAAATACTTTCATAAAAATCCTTTCAAATATGTATGGTTAAAACCATATATCAAATTATCTATCAAATTATGTACAGTATATAGTTAGTGCTATTTAGTAGCTTGAAAATAAGGTGTAATATCGTGCTTGATTTTGGCGGCTCGTCCCTCATCGCAAGTTTGTGGAATTTTGTAGCCTACATAGAGGGGCGTTGTTACATAACGCGCCACTACCTTGATGTAATCATAGCCGTCCTCAAGATTATATACAAAGTAATTATAGGACTGGCTAAAGTTTGCTACACTATGCAATACATAGCGCAAAATTTGCTGTAGTCGAAGGGCTACAGCACGAACCGGTGTATCTGGTTTAAAGCGAATATTGTACTCAAAGAACCCGATAATCGGATGGGTAGACAAGGTGATGCGTACATCTTGATCCTCGTGCAAGAGCCAACCCTCCATATTTTGGGCCGTAATATCTTTGTGGTAATCGTAATTCTCAAGTCCTATGATTTGGCTGTGAGGATGACGAATAGAGCCACCGGACATATAGCCATGATTCTTGAAGAACAGTACGGATTTGAACTCTTTACGCTGACGAGTTTCGCGCCATTTATCGAGACCAAATTGGAGAATATGGGCGGCTTCGTCTGTAGGTAAGGTAGAAAATTCGCCTTCGTCAGTTTCCGTTTCGATAATGACGGTAGGCCAAGTTTTTTCTAATACAGGATACTTGTTCATGAGCCATATAATATGGCCTGATGTATCGAGAATATCCGTTAATTTGGAACGATCACAGAAGGGACAACGCACTTGTTCATTGCGAATATTGACGGGCTTTGTCCGTCCTAATTCGATATTAAATCTAAGTGGTTTGTTCATCATGTGCCTCCTCCCTTGTAAGAAATTCTATACTCTTAATCATACCACAACTAGCACATTCGTACATGAAATAATGGTATAATAATAGTGTGTTATTTTTGTAATTAAGGAGACCCTATGAAACCAACGACACTCGTATTTCCCATTGATGAACAAAATCGTATATTGTTAGGGCGTAAGAAGCGTGGTTTTGGGGCTAACAAATATAATGGTTTCGGTGGTAAACTTGATGATGGTGAAAGCTTCCGAGAGTGTGCCATTCGCGAACTCTATGAGGAATCTGGCCTTCAGGGAACCCCTGAAGACTTAGAATGTGTCGCGGCTTTTGATTTTCAATTTCCTTTTGATGAAAGCTTAACGCACGTGAGTTATGTGTATTTCTTGCGTGCTTTCACAGGCAATGTAGAGGAAACAGACGAAATGGAGCCTCATTGGCTAGAACCGAATCAAATTCCTTATGGACATATGTGGGATGGTGACCGCAGATGGTTGCCGATGTTGTTAGAAGGTAAGAAATTAAAAGGACCTATTGTGTTTGGACGAGATAATAATATGGTGGATAAGATGGATTTGACCACTGTTGATACTGTTCTTGAAAGCGAACACTTGGCGCGCATCGATCTGTATATTAATGGATGATGAATGTACGATTTGTTACAATTTAACGTTAAAATCGTTATCTGGTGGGTATTGGAGTATAAAATAGGGATTATGTAGCCGTGAAAGTGGTACTAGGCTCCTAAATTTATAATATATTGAGGTAATATGACTGATAAAAAGAACCCAAAGTGGGTGCCACAGCTATTGGCGTGGTATGATGTACATAAACGGGAGTTGCCGTGGCGCGGTTGTGGGGACCCTTATAAGATTTGGGTTTCCGAGGTGATGAGTCAGCAGACCCGCATTGAGGCAATGAAACCCTATTATGATAACTGGATGCGTCTATTTCCAACCTTGGAGGATTTGGCAAAGGCCTCCGAAGATGAGGTGGTTCACGCATGGCAAGGGCTTGGTTATTATAGTCGTGCTCGTAACTTGCGTCTTGGCGTAAAGGACGTCGTTGAAAATTACGGCGGTATCGTGCCTCATGACCGTAAGACCATGGAATCCTTGAAGGGCGTAGGTTCTTATACGGCAGGGGCTGTGCTATCCATGGCGTACAACGAACCAGAGGTGGCTGTAGATGGCAATGTACTGCGCATTTATGCTCGGTTGTATCGCATCTTTGATGATATTTTGAGCACTAAAGGTAAAAAGGCTATTACGGCTATCGTAGAGGAGACTTTACCTCACGATCGACCTGGCGACTTTAACCAAGCCTTGATGGACTTTGGGTCTGCCGTATGTATTCCAAAGACACCCCGCTGTGGCGAATGTCCTATTGTAAATATGTGCGAAGCATACCAACATAAGGATACAGATAAACTACCTGTGCGCATCAAGAAAACAAAGGTAGTAGAGGTGCCTTTATTCGTGGGGATCTTGCAGTATAAAGGCTATTATTTATTGCATAAACGGCCGAACCGTGGACTTTTACGATCCATGTGGGAATTCCCATCTGTGGAAATGGTATCTGCCTTTGAGGACGGAGAACGAGGCCTTGAGGAATTAGTTCAGGCCCTTGGCTTTGATCTATCTTTGCAACCAGTACTTGTGAAAGAAATAACACATGTTTTCTCTCACCGAAAATGGTTTATGAAAGCATTCCGCGGTGATTTAACGTACACAGGGGACGCTAATAATATATTGATTGCAGATATCCAACAGCAATTGCCAAAGGACTGGATGCTCATCAAGCGCGATGAGTTCTCCGACTATGCTTGGGCGGGACCTCATGGTAAACTGACGGAAATCGCAAAGTAATTTGTAGGAGCAATGAATGAGAATTCTATTTAATATCATTTTTTCTGCCATCCTCGCAATAGGTCTGGTAGGATTTTGGACTCTATTCCTCAACTTGTGGAAGCCTAAAAAGAAATGGCCTGCCTGGGTGGGCTATATCATCATTATCGGTGCGTGGTTCGCGGCTATCCGATACTATATACTCAATCAAGTGGATTTATATGGTACGATGTACTATCCTTTGATGAATATGTTCCGTACTGAAAGCTATGGATTCCTCTTTGGCGTATTCCTAGCGATTCCTGTATTTATCATACTTAGTCTATTATATTGGACAATTAATAAGATTTGGAGCAAAACACCAGAGGAAAATAGAACGGGTCGTCGTGCTTTCTTTAGAACTGCTGCAACTATAGTGCCGTTGGCTACTATCGGTGGTTCTAGCTATGCTGCCTTTGCAGGTCAACAAGAGGTAGTAGTAACGCATGAAAGCTTTGGCTACACGAATCTACCACCTGGTTTGAAAAACTATAAAATTGTTCAACTTAGTGATATTCATATAGGTCCGAGTATCGACTTAGATGACTTTGATGAAATCCTGAAACTAGCGCTTTTACAAAAGCCTAATCGCGTTGTTATCACTGGTGACCTCATTGATAAGCTTGCATGGTTGCCGCAAGTCTGTGAAAGACTGACAACCTTTGCAAAACAAATCCCAGATGGGGTTGACTTTATCTTGGGAAATCACGAGTATCATCACGATGTAAATAAGGTGCTGGATTCACTTAAACGAAATACACCTATGAATATTCTTGTGAATAGTAATATTCAAATCATGGGGGGCAAACAACCTGTATATATTGCGGGCGTTGCGTACGATAACGATCGGGAAAAAGAAAAGCGTGAAGCTATGATTGATAAGGCTTTATCTGGAATTCCAGACTATGCCTTTGTTATCCTATTGGCTCATCACCCTGAATTCTTCGAAGAATCTATTGAACGAAAGATTCCGTTGACTCTATCTGGACATACCCACGGAGGTCAAATCGTATTTATGGGCGTACCATTAGTACCAACGGGCACACCATATACAAAAGGTCGCTATGTAGAAGAACAAAGCGTATGCTACGTTAATAACGGCACAGGACACTGGTTCCCAATTCGTATCAACTGTCCACGAGAAATTACGGTTATTACATTCTTTGATGGAGTAGCTTAGTTTGAAAGACAAACTCACTATAGGTATACATTAATGTATAGTAAATCCTTTATTTATAAAATCCTTATATGTATTATTGTGCTTATGCTATTTGATATCTCTCTAATCTACGATATGACAGCGGATATATATAAGAGATATCTCAAAATAGCAATACTAGTGGCAATTGGATGCCATTTAGATTTATACCTGGAACTTAGTAAACAAGAAATACTGCTAATACAGGCGTTTAAGAATGATACATTTAACGAGACCTATGAACTGTTAAATACAAAACAGGCTATTCTCATCATATTCTTGATTGTATTAATGACTATAAACCTTGTGGAATATTAGAAAAATATAGGGTACAAACAAAAAGAGGTATTGTATTTGAAAATATAATACCTCTTTTTATTATATGAACTTATATAATAAGTGTGATATATTAGAATTAAAAATTTTGGTTGTGTTATGAATATATAGGTTTTATGTTGGGAGTAAGCATATGTTTTTAAAACTTTATAATTATTTTGTGCGAGGCTTAGTACTTTTTTTACTTATATGTATTCCATATAGTCTTGTCACAAATCCAGAGTTGATTGAAGATGAAGTAGATTTTTATTTCTTTGTTATCGCATATGTTATAATACTTTTGTTTTATGTGGTATGGAACTATATTTATAACTATTTAAGACGTAAAAGAGGGTAGCATTTGTGTGCATTCATTTACCATTAGTTCTGGAATCTATCTTTTTTCGGTGATTGTTTTATATTGGATTATATAAAATACTGCTAAAAACTTTCACCATTATTGGTATCTATATGATAATTAAAAGTATGAAACAGTTTTTAGTTGATGAATTTAGTAAGTTTAAAATTGAAGTAGTAGCGTTAATTCAATATGTAAGAAATCTTAAAACACTTACGATGAATGTGCAAACTTATCTTTCAATAAATATTTTAGTTTTCTTGGGCATAGAAGCAAATATTTTCATGCTTTCTCTTCCTTTTGATAGAATATATAATCAAGAATACTATAATATGTTATTTTATGTAGGGCATACTCTTTATATTCTTTTTGTTTTTATTACAAATTACATGCGGTTGAATTATTATAAAAAGGCTTCTTTTAATTGGCTTAATGTCATTATAATGATTTCTTTAGTAATGGTTTTACTTTTGGGTAAAAGTATTACTATTTCTAGTTCTAATTTTAGCTTTAGAGGCACTACTGATTATATATTGGGGAATGAGGTACTATGGAGCGTAGATACACCTGAGATGTTCTTTCCTTTTCTGATGGGGTTGATACTATTTTGGGCATTTGGAATCGATAAATTATGGTCTGCTCATAATACTATTGAAACTAATGGGATTATTTTTGATAATAAAGTTATTGATGTGTGGTGGGGCAATAGAAATGATTTAACCGATGGGCAAATTAAGACCTTAAAGTTATATTATAGTCGACAGGAGTCCTACCCTTTTTGGATTGATATCTATAAAAGTATTTTAATAGATAGTTTATGGTTTTATGGACGCAGTACTGTTCGTCAGTGGCATATGTTTAATGTGTTTTTAGCTTTTATTATGTATAATTTTGTTGTAACTTATACTATTGAGCCATCCATTCTAAGATATACTTTATACATTTATCTTACATATACTGTAATTACTATGATATGTAGACGCTTGATGGATACCAATAGTAGTATTTTTTGGCTTATTTGCTTATTTGTACCTTTAGTTAATATATATGTGCTGTATTTACTATATAATAAAACATCTGCATTATATGATCAGGAAAGTAACTCAATCTTTTATTATCCTTTATAACTGATATTCTCCTGCTATGAGAATCTAGTAGCAGGGGGTATGAAAAAGCTGAATTAGTGAGAGAAAATGAATAAACTAGAAGAGATAAGATGTTATCTAGACATGAACGAAGAGGTTGAGTTTAGATATAAAGGATTAGAGTGTTTTATAACTCCAAATAGTGTTATTTGGGAGTTTTGGATTAATGATGAATGTGTCATTAAAGAGCCAGATTTAGACACTTTTTTAATGATACCTTGCTTAGAAGATCACACAATTAGTGATATTTTTGCTAATGAGTTATATGATGAAAAATCTTTGTACATTTTTTAAACCTTTAATATCAGTGTTTATAAGGTAATTGGCAGCATCTTAAGGCTAAGTATGTTTGACTAGAAAAATTAGGAAGGAGTAAACATCAATGAGTGATTCGGGTGCTTCTTTATATGATGAAGTTTTTGAAGGCTTGAAATGTAACAGAGAGTTAGAAATATATTATAATGATTCCACATATGGGGTTGTTACTTATAGGACGTTATGGCAACTCTGGAAAGATGAGGATCTTTTAGTAGAATGTAATGATTTTTTACCATTATTAGAAAATCCATTAATAAATGGGAGGAGTTTAAAAGATATTATAGAGCAGAGCGAGTGTGGATTGCTTTTAATGTAAAGGGTCTGAATTATAATCTAATGAAACTATAGAAGGAATGTAGATGATAGAATTAGAATCTATTAAGCAGATAAAAAGTCCAAGTTTAGAAAATGTTATAATTTTTGCTTTGCGATGTGCAAATTATATGATTATAAATGATAAACTTAATGGTTTAATTGTTTTGGACCTGGAGTGGAGAGAAGTTAATAGAATTTATATAGGCGAACAATTATTACTTATTGAAGCAATTTACACAGATGTGGTGAGAAATAGAATTGTATTTAAGTTAGAGTCGTCTTTATGCTTTGTAGATATCGATGCACATTTTGTTAAGATAATACCTATTCCTAATAATATTAAGGAATTCTATTTTTATCAATTATATAAATTTAGTGATGACATAATTTTAATGCGTACCAATAAAGGGGTAGTATCTTTGTCATTGATTGATTATTCTGTTCGTATTATAGATGAAATAGCAGACTATGATGAAAAATTTGCATATTTTGTTTATGAAAGTGAAATAAAAGAGTCCTTTCTTCATAATGGAAAATTAGTATGCTTGGATACAAATAATATTACGATATTAGATAATCTAAAAAAGATTCAGATTCAAAACCCTATTTCTGTTCCGTATTATGACATATCTGTGACTGATAAATATGGATTAGCTGTTGCAGAGAATCAATTACAGATTTTTAATCTCAATGGAGATATAAAAAGCAAGATATTATCATATAAAAGACCATGGTATGGTGGGAGAGCTGATATAGTTGAAAAAGATGATGGACTTCATCTATATGTAATAAGTCGTAATGATTTGGACGAATTAACAAGTCTTTCAGAATATGTAATGCCGTTTGATAAGATGCCTAATCATGTAGTGTTGTTATAAGATTTATATTTAGAAAGTCGTTTCTAGAAATGTCGGTTCTTTTACATCTGTTGCGGCAAGTGAGAGTGTGCTACAGATAAAATTAAATCTGATTAAAGAAGGATGTAGATAAGTAATGTATCAAGATCTGATTATAATATTGGGGATTATATTTCTCATATACAAACTTATTACGCATGAAGGTAAGCTTAGTATGGCTAGAGTTATTGCAACGTTTTCTATTATTGTCGGTTGTGGATTAGTATTGCTGAGTAAACTGATATCTCCATTTGTTTTACTATTTTGGTGGCTAATATGTATCGGGATTTCTTTGATAGGAATGTATTTTGTGCCAAGTAGTGAGAATTATGATGAGGATAAAACTCAAAAGCATCAAAAGCTATATAGAGGGGCTTTATACTCCTGGATATTTATGATAGCTTTATATATTTTTCTATATATTTTGATTTATTATTAGCTATATCCTTATTATTGAGCTAAGTATAATACCAATATAATATCAGGTGTATAAATCCACAAGGGAGACGCTAGCGTTAATATTCAAACACTGTAACGAGATACAAATGATAGCTTGAATAAGCTTGATGAAATCTTTGATAACAAGAAAATTGAAGAACGTCAAGAATTATCTAAATTATTTGCAAAAGAAGCCTTTGGCCAATTACATAATTTGAATCCAACCTCTAAAGAAGGTAAAGTTGCAAAAGCGATAGCCCATGGCATAGTCGCTGAAGTATCTTCCCGTATGGCAGGGAATAAACCAGGTAGTGGTTTTTATGCTGGTGCTACCAATGAAGCATTAATTGGAGAAATTCAAAAAATTGCAAAAGAAAAACCTGATGTAGCTCAAACATTAAGTGCATTACTAGGTGCTGCTGTAAATGGTACTTTAGGTTATTCTCCTGTAACAGGTGCAGCTGAAGCACAATATGGGACTAAATGAAATCAATTGAGTGAGCATCAGATAGAGTCTTTAAGAATTGCAATTATTAGAAACCTTGATAATAATGGTAGTGTTGAAGAGTTAATAAGAATACTTGAAAATGGCGTAACTATAAGTTATATTCAAGAAGCTGAGAATCCTTTTCTTAGTAAAAATGTAGATGGAACTTATACTATTAAAGCTGAAGGTTATTTTTATGATGATGATATGTTTCTAGGGGTTAAAGGATTAGGAGCAAGGATAGTCAATAAGCTAGGCATAAATTATCATGTCACTCTTATGAATAAAGATGTATCATTAGGTACTACAATCATACTAGATGAAATGGCTACTTTGGCTAGAGCCAAATACAGTAATGGATCCAATAATGAAAGATTCATTTTTGTTGATACATCTGATAAAGTGAGTGTAATGCCTGTATCTGAATCTAAGTCTATATTTGTTTGGACTAAGGATGCCTTAGGCAAGTCTGTTGCTCAAAATGTATTATCTGAAGTAGCAAATCAACCATGGGTTGGATATGTGTATTATGCAGAGAACGCATCAAAAATTACTCGAACTGTAGCGAAAGTTGGAGGGCCTGTTTCAATAGGTTTCTTACTTAACGATATACAAAATGATTACCAAATGTACAGTGGGCGTGAACTAGTAAAGGCTTGGGGAGCTAATTTGATTCCAGTAGCTACTGGATTAGGGGGTGGAGTTGTAGGAGGTAGTGCGGGCCCTGTAGGGTTTTTGCTGTTGGTGTTGCTGGAGCGTCATTTGGGGATTATTATAAGGATAGAATCAAATCTAATTTAAAAAAGGATATAGAGAAGTAATGCTTCAGGACTTAATTATAATAATAGGAATAATATTTTTTGTATACAAATTAATTACTCATGAAGGTAAGCTTTCATTAGCCAGAATTGTGGCAATGTTAGGTATGTCTATATGGCTTGGGGTAGGTTTGCTCCATGAAGTCGTTTCGATATTTGTATTATTCTTTTTGTCTTCAGTTGTTATGGGGATTTCTTTAATCGGAATGTATTATATACCTCGTAGTGAAAATTATGATGCGGTTGAAACACAAAAGCATCAAAAATTATTTAAAGGCGCCTTATACTCTTGGCTTTTTCTAGTAGCCTTATACATATATTTATATGTTTTAACCTATTATTAAATATTATACTTTTGCTTGGATTCGTTTAGCGTGAGTTTTTGCAAGTGGTAATCTAGAATTCGTGAGAAATCTGGATTTGGTATTAGACATGCGGATATTAAAAAATATTCTTATTACTATTCTAATTTTATTTCCTTTTTGTTGGTTCTATAATTTTGATTTAGATGGCACAATGAATTGGGCTTTAGGGCGATATGAATGGCCGTATCAATTTAATATAGCATTACGGGATAATTGGAAAAGAGTAGGAATAGAAGGTTATGTCTTTTCTTATGAAACACATTTTCCTTTTATATATGTTTATGGGGCTGGAGGGTTCACAAAAATATTAAATGTTCCGTTTATAGGTTATATAGAGAAACTACCCAATGATAGTTTTTATAATCAAAAAGGATACGGTGAAAAGTTAAGTTATGCTGATGATACAATAGCTGATATGAAAAAAGCCTATGGTAGCACATTAGTTATTTATACATCATTTAATGATTTCTCTATACACGACCAAGAAATTTTTAGAAATATGGTAATAAATACAAAAGCAAATGATTATAGATCTCCATATAACGCAAACGCTATTCAAGAAGGATATATTAATATTATTAAAGTTTTCAAAGGGTTAGAAGCTTTATTAGGTCAAAAAATTACAATCTAATTTTTTTAGTCTTATAAAACTCAAAAGAACGCTATAGTCTAATCTTCAGTAATAAGTAGTACTGAAGGTTTCAAGACTATAGCGTCCTTTTATTTTCCGTTCATTTGAGGTATGAGAGGATGTTACAGATATGTCATAGAGGTGAGAGATTTTATTTCATGCGAACTGCTTCGGCAAATTCGTCTTCGGTCATGAGTTTTTCTTCCAAGATGATTTCTTTAATAGAGCAACCGCGTTTGTACGCTTCTTTTACCACCTTAGCGCTCTTGTCGTAGCCAATATATGGTGTTAAGGATGTAGCAATCATGAGAGATTGTTCTACGAAGAAGTTGAGTTTTTCAGGTACAAATTCTACGCCGTCGATACAATGTGTTGTGAAAGAGTTCATAGCATCTGCGAGGAGGCGACAGCTTTCAACAAAGTCATAGATCATGATAGGCATATACACGTTCAATTGGAACGCACCGCTGCCTGCACAGAGCGTCATAGTTGTATTGTGGCCGAATACTTGGGCGCATACCATGGTCAAAGCTTCACATTGAGTAGGATTTACCTTGCCTGGCATGATGGAGGAGCCCGGTTCGTTTTCAGGAAGATGCCATTCGCCGTAGCCACAGCGAGGACCAGAGCCTAAGAAACGGACGTCGTTGGCGATTTTAAATAGGGTAGTCGCTAATGTGTTAAGTGCACCGTGAGCCATCATAAATGCATCTTTGAGAGCAAGTCCTTGGAATTTGTTATTCTTAACACGGAATGGAGCACCTGTTACCTCTGGCAATACAGTTTCCATAACGTCTAGATAGCCCTTAGGTGTGTTCACACCTGTACCGACCGCAGTACCACCGAGTGCTACGTCGAGTAGGTGGTCAGCATTTTGAAGGAGCATAGTTTTGGCAGTTTTTAGGCCGTCCACAAAGGCGCTAATTTCTTGGTCTACCATGATGAAAGTAGCATCTTGTAGGTGGGTACGACCAACTTTTTGCAATCCTTTTCCTTTTTTTTGCAATTTTTCAAAGGATCCGATAAGGCCGTCCAATGCAGGAATTACGCGTTTTGTAATTTCAAAGTATGCACAGATATGCATTGCCGTAGGGAATGTATCGTTTGTACTTTGACCGCGGTTTACATCGTCGTTAGGATGAAGCGGATTGGATTCATCTAACTGTTTAGCTCGGTGAGCGATGACTTCGTTCACATTCATGTTAGTTTGTGTGCCGGAACCTGTTTGGAATACGGTTAACGGAAATTCATCATCCCATTTTCCGTCCACGATCTCATCTACTACTTGAGCGATGAGTTTCGCTTTTTCCTCAGTTACTGCGCCACACTTTGCATTGGTTAAAGCACATGCTTTTTTTACAAGCGCAAGCGCCTTGATTTGTTCAATAGGGATGCGGTGGTCACCGATCTTAAAATTATTGAACGAGCGTTGCGTTTGAGGTCCGTAAATTCGTCTAGCGTCGACTTCGACTGGTCCCATTGAATCATATTCAATTCTTGTTTCCATAATGTTTACAACCTCCTTAAAAGACATGCCGACCCTACTGTCGGTACTTTAATTATATAAAATCCTGTATATTTGTACAGAATAAAAGAGAATGATTTCTATTTTCATATAATTGATAGGTGTATATGCATAATGCGCATATAAGAAAGGGGATGTATATTGCGCTTTCCTTCTCCCCATACCTTTATGATTTCAATCTATATGTAAGATTGATAATGCGTTATATGTAGAAAAATTATAAATTAAATATTTTATTTGGTGAATAATGAAAGGTCTATTTTTAGGGTAAACGATTAGGTATATATTAGCGTGGGGGTCCTCCAAAAACGACTTAGCGGCCCTGCGAAGCAGGGTGGATAGCTTTGGAGGCTTTTGGAGGGCTACCACGTCTAATAAAGTGTTTAGGGTACAGAATAGACCTTTTAAGATATCTGTTGGAGGAAGCTAAATTTATAATCTTTTATATGTATACATTATAAATATCGCATATATATTGAAATCATCGCTTTAACACGATAAAATGAAAGTAGCTTAGTATATTGTTTTAAGTTTATGATTTCACAGAGGAGGTAAGTACTTATGAAACATGACTTTACGAGCCATGACCTTCATCTGCCGGAACTGACGTTACGTGGGATGCTACTTGGTGCATTGATTACTGTTATTTTTACAGCATCTAACGTATATCTTGGTTTGAAGGTTGGTTTGACGTTCTCGTCATCCATTCCGGCTGCTATTATTTCAATGGCGATTTTGCGTTTTTTCAAGGATTCTAACGTTCTTGAAAATAACATGGTACAAACGCAGGCTTCTGCCGCTGGTACATTGTCCGCTATTATCTTTATCTTGCCAGGTTTACTCATGCTTGGGTATTGGAATGGCTTTCCATTCTGGCAAACATTTTTGCTCTGTGCCTGTGGTGGTTCTCTAGGTGTATTATTCACCATCCCATTGCGTCGTGCCATGGTAGTGAATAGTGATCTACCATATCCTGAAGGCCGTGCAGCAGCAGAAATTTTAAAGGTTGGCTCTCACAATGGTGAACAAGGCCCTCAATCTAGCTCCGGTATGACAGACATTGTGTCCGGTGGCTTTATAGCTGGCCTTATTAGCCTTTGTGCAAATGGTTTCAAAGTACTTGGCGATAGCATGAGCTTCTGGATTCCTGTAGGTAGCAAAGGTATTACTCAAATTCCTTTGGGCTTCTCTACAGCGTTGTTAGGTGCTGGTTACCTTATCGGTATCGCTTCTGGTATCGCTATCCTCGTTGGTGTACTCATCGCGTGGGCTGGCTTCGTGCCTTACTTCACTAATATGTTTGCTCCAGATGGCGGTGCTACTGCCAAGTTTGCAATGGCTGTTTGGAAATCTAAAGTTCGTTTTATCGGTGCTGGTGCTATCGGTATTGCTGCGATTTGGACTTTGATTACCTTAATCAAACCTATCATCGAAGGTATGAAAATTTCTGTTAAATCCATGAATAGCAGTTCCGCAGAACGTGAATTGCATCGTATGGATACAGATATGAGTACAAAATCCGTTTTAGGTGTATTCATACTTATTCTTATTGGTTTAGTATTTACATTCTGGGATTTCGTATCTGTCGTACCTATTAGTGCAGGTTTAATGTGGACACTCGTTGTAGTAGGTATCGTAGTAGCTTTATTAATTGGCTTCTTCGTAGCTGCAGCGTGTGGTTATATGGCGGGCCTTATCGGTACATCTGCTTCTCCAATTTCTGGTATCGGTATTTTAGCGACTATTATTTCTTCCTTAGTTGTATACTTTATCGCAGCGGAAAATAATTTATTTGCTACACAAGAAGGTGTTCAGTTCGCTACTGCTATGGCTATCTTTATGACATCCGTAGTTATTGCGATTGCATCTATTTCTAATGATAATTTACAAGATTTGAAAACTGGACAACTCGTTGGTGCTACACCTTGGCGTCAACAAATTGCCTTGTTACTTGGTTCTGTAGCCGGTGCCATTGCAATTGCTCCAGTTCTTAACTTGCTTTACCAAGCATACGGTTTCACAGGTGCGTTACCACGTGCTGAAATGGATCCAAGTGCTGCATTATCTGCTCCTCAAGCGACTTTGATGACTACCATTGCACAAGGTATCTTCAACTCTAGCATGGATTGGGACTATATCTTAATCGGTGTTGGCGTTGGTGTTGTGGCGATTATCGTCAACTTGATTCTCAAGAGCACAACTGCAACCTTAACATTGCCTCCATTGGCTGTTGGTATGGGTATTTATTTACCACCTACTTTAGAAGTACCGCTTATTATTGGTTCTTTCATCAGCTACTTCGTAGGTCGTTATCTTGTAGCTCGTGCTAAAATGCGTGCCGGTGAGCTTGCTGACTACGATGTAGAGCAATCCAACCGCCGTGGTGTTCTCTTTGCTTCTGGTCTGATCGTTGGTGAAAGCTTGATTGGTGTAATCATAGCTGTTATTATTGTATTGTCTGTTACAACTGGTGGTGGGGAAGCTCCACTTGAATTAGTAGGGCCTGAATTTGAAAGCACAGCACAATGGTTAGGATTGCTTGCATTCATATTCGCTGGTCTCTATCTTGTTCGCCGTGTTGTTACACACAAGTTCAATAAAGAAGAAGCTCTTGCTATGAAAGCTGAGCAAGAACAATAAGAGGTTAAACAATGAAATTAAAACAGTCTGTACTCATCATTATGGCTGCTGCATTGCCAGTAGCCTCCTTCGCAGCAAGCGAAGTAATACCTGTAACGCAAGATACTGTAAATGTACAAGCAAATCAAACAAATGCGAAACGTGTTAACCGTAATGATTTAACATATCGTATTTCTAGTACTGCTACACCTGAGCAAAATCGTGCGTTGCGCTCTAAAGCGTCTAAAGTAGATCGTAATGCAGTGGAAGTGGTAGCTCCAAATGCGGACCGTTATATGGATCGTAAAGAGGTTGCTGTATCACCTGTGGAATCTACTACAGATCATTTGGATTTAGTATTCCCAGAGGTTAAATCTGTTAGCCCTGCGGTAGAAAAAGCAATCAATACGACCATCAAAAAGTATGTTTCTAAAATACAAAATGATGTAGAAAAGTTAAATGCTAAAGAATCTGATAAAACAAATGTAGTTATGTACTATGATGTTAAAACAGATAAAAACGGTATTTTCAGCGTATTGATTCACACATATACTATGCGTGATCATGATGCCAATGGTGTAAACTATGTAAAAGGCTTCACATTTAACACTACAACAGGGCGACAATTGTCCTTGTACGATCTTGGTGGTCTTAATAAAAAAGAACTGGTGAATGCGATTAATAATAATCAAGATGTGAAAGATAAATTAGGTGGCGATGTAAATATCGATAAAATGCCTACTGAATTCTACACAACAGATGATTATTCCGTTGTAATGATCTTGCAACAAGATGTGGATGCAATCCATAGCGCAGGTACGGTATATGTACCAGTTGGTATCTTGCGTGACCGCGAAAATGATGTAACAAAAAAATAATCGAACTGTGTAAATTCGATTATGTGTGTATAGTAACAGCTGTTTAATTGTGAAAAGAACCGCTCCTAAGGGGGCGGTTCTTTTTTGTCTATGTTATTGTTTGTCGTTATAATAGTTTACGCGTGGTGGTAATGGGAATTGAATGTTTCCGTCTGACTTTGTAAGTGGTTCTGGTGGTAACTGTAAGAATACATTATCATGGAATTTCTTTTTAAATGCTTTCAATGTCGATTTTTGAATAGAATCAACGGTAATGAGAAGGGCACTTGTATCAGTATTTGGGGAGATGGAAAGAATCTTTCCTTGAGGTTCTTTTTGTTGGTAAAGGGCGATGGCATCGGATTGATACTCCTCTAGTTGGGCCTGATTTAATTTACCTTTTGATACGACTACAGTTCTATCTAGCTGTGGATCATGAGCCTCTGTAATCGCTTTGGAAACAAGGTCAGTTTTCTTTTGATCCGTTAAAGATGCATGTAATTGGCCTGCCTCCCAGAATAGAGCTCCGTCTTGACGGAATTTGGTGAAATCATTGCCATAGCCTAATGCTTTGTCGATGATATTAGCTGTTTTGTTTTCTACTTGTTGCTTGAACAATGTATTGTGGAAGGCAAGTGCTTGTTCTGTTTGTGTCATGCGGTACGCAATTTCCGCTGCTTCTGCACGAGTTACATATTTTTCAGGGTTAAACAATGTACCTGGAGCGTAGTTTGTGAACCCAAGATAGGCAAGCTCGCGAACGGCATCTTGTGCCCAAGGAGCTACAAATTTTTGGTCTCCATAGGCTATATTATCAAGAACTGTTGGGTCTTCAGTGGTATATCCTAAGTAATGGATATAGTTATCTGCTACTACCGCAAACTCTTGGCGGGACATATATTTCTCAGGTTTATAAGTGTCATCACCATAGCCGCTGATGATATTCTTGCGAGCTACAGATTCAATAGCAAGAGCAGACCAACGGTCAGATGTAATATCTTTAAATTTACTTGATAAAAAGGCGGCCGTACCATCATCCGTAATATTGTTGAAGAGCGCTGCTACTTCTTCACGTGTCATAGGTTGGTTAGGTCGGAATGTACCATCAGAATACCCTTTCATTAGGTTTGCTTTTGTTACAGTGCTAATCGAGTTAGCTGCCCAAAAATCACTAGGCACATCTGTAAAGATGTGGGCGCGGATTTTTTGAATATCTTGAGGTGTACCGATAGAGGTGTTTACAATTGCAGGTGATGCGGTATTAGTAGATTTAACGTTAGCCGCTTCTGTTTTAGTAGTCTCCATCTTCGTAGCATCTGTTTTAGCCATTGGTGCTTTAGTTGTTTCCATTTTAGTGGCTTCAACAGTAGTTGCAGGAGCATGAGTTGTAGTGGTTGTGTTTGCAGAAGCAAAACCAAGGCCTGTTGTAGTCAATAATGTGCCGAGTACGAGGGCACGTAATGCGTGAGGGGTATTCTTGTACATAAAAATCCTTCCTAATCATGGTAAAGGCTAGCGCTTGATAGCCGTAGAATATAAACTTTCACCAGCATAAAAAGCTATATCCGTCGCATCATAGTCAATTAGTTGGCATGCATAGTGATATACAACAAAGCAGCGTAGTACTGTCGAGTATACGCTGCCTTGGCTGGTTAAGTGTAACGCCGATTAGCGTTTTACTGTCATTTTTACTTTGGAACCGAATAATTTAGAGATTCCTTGTTGTGTTTCTTTAGATGCTGTAGATACAACTGCGTAAAGTTGGTTATTTTCTACATCAGGGAATGTAGCTAGAATTGTACCTGCTTTTTCATTTTTGTTGTAGTAGTTGCGGAAGTTTGTATCGATTGCATCGTATTCAGCTTGGCTGTATTGGGAGGATTCAACTACAACATAGTTATTTATAGTAGAATCACCACGGTTTGCAAGGTTAGCTTTTACTGTGGAAATATCGCTGTCTGTTTTTAAAGCTACGTGTAATTGATTGTCACGCCAGTACATTACGCCATAATTTTGGAATGCATCTTCTGTTTTATAAGTTTTATTTAATTCAGAAAATACTTTGTCTTCTAATGCAGCTTGTTGTTTTTGATCAAGTGCTTTTAGTGTGCTGCGACGAACAGGGCGAATGGTGCGAGTAGGTTCAGCTTTTTCAGCTACTGCAGCATCTTTATTGCCTTTTACGTCTTTTTCAACTTTTTTTGCATCAGATTTTACAGCTTTATCAGCTTTAGCTACATCTTTTTTAGCGTCTTTACTTACTTTAGATGTATCTTTCTCTAATGCTGTATCAGCTTTTTTGGCATCTTCTTTTACAGCTGTTTCAGCTTTAGCTTCAGTAGTAGTGTGTTTTGGTGTTGCAAGGCCAGCACCATTAAGCATACGATTTAAGATTGTTGCAGCTTGTGCTCTTGTTACAGGTTGTTTAGGGTTAAAGTTTTCTGTTGCCCCAGATGCTACGATGCCTCGTTGTGCCATGTATTGGATATCTGCCAAGTAGGCAGAGGAGATACTAGCTTCGTCCTTGAATGTTACTTTTTCTGCTTTTACAGGTGTAGAAAGATTCAATTTTTTAGCTAGACTAGCAGCAGATGCAACGAATTGTTCGCGGTCCATAGTTTTGCTAGGTGTGAAAGCTGTTTTAGATGTGCCTTCCATTACGCCTGCAGCACTAACTAATTTGATAGCAGAGCTAGACCAACGATCTGCTTCCACGTCAGAGTAGGAGGTAGAGGATTCTTTTGTTGCAATCTCTGCTAATTCTTGTTCGTTTAAGTTGTGTTGTAGTACTTTGCCATAAATAGCAGCTGCTTGTTCACGAGTAATTTGTGCACTAGGTTTGAATGTATTATCAGCATAACCAGAAAGGTAACCAGCTTGTGTCATTGCTTGGATAGCATCGCGAGCCCAGTTATCTTTTGTGTCAGGGTATACACCAGTAGGTAAGTTTTCTTTAGTTTTTACAACTTTTTTACCTTCTACCTTTGCAGCATCTTCTTTTACATCATTTTTTACGGAAGTATCAATGCGTTTAACGTCATTTTTTACAGAAGTATCAACGCGTTTAGCATCGTTTTTTACGGATGTATCAGTGCGTTTAGCAGCGTTTTTAGCGGATGCATCAGCATGTTTTGCATCACGTTTTACAACTGTGCTACCATGTTTAGCATCATTTTTGACGGATGTATCAATACGTTTAGCATCGTTTTTAACAGATGTATCAACACGGTGTTCATCCGCTTTAGCAGATACCTCAGCTCTAGTAGCCACATTAGATACTTCAGATTTTATATGAGTCGCAGTTGTTTCAGCGTGAGCCATGCTGAATGTAGAACCAAGGGCCAATGTAATTGCTAAAGACAAAGATAATTTATTTAGTTTCATGAAAAGGGCTCCTTTCAAACTATACTTATATAAAATAAATTATAACACTTTTTAAATTTATACACTACTATAAGAAAATGTAATCTATAAGGATAAAACTTACATGAATTTGAAAATTTGAGTACCATTATATAAATATAAAATGAAATATAGATAAAAGTTGATTTTCTAGTAGTTAAAAATGCAAAATGATAAACATTCGCAAAATCTAGATTTTATGGGGCTTTTACAAGAAAAAATGATAAATGAAATAATAGATGTGATAAAATTCAATGTTTGTTATTACAAAAAGTCATAACGATATAAGAAATAAAAGGGTACATACGAATATAGCAATTCTTTGGACAATATCTACATGATTAATTTATAATTATAGCGATGAGCTTTTGAATATTTATTTGAAAGCATAAGTAATGTTCAGGGCAGAAATTTAGTCGAAAAATTCACTACTAAAAATTGCCATAACACATACATATCAAAATTTTTTATTAGGTTAAGTACTAGAAAAGACGAGGAAGATAATATGAAAATTCATCTTTTCCAACAGTGTTTGATTGACATGTTCTACCCTCATGTAGGTATGGCTGGTGTAGAAGTACTTGAAAGATTAGGTTGTGAGCTTGTAGTACCTAAGAAACAAGTATGCTGTGGACAAATGTTCACTAACTCCGGTTATAATGACGCGGCTATGGACGCAATTAAGAATACAATCGAATGCTTTGAGAACGCTGAATATGTAGTCAGCATGTCCGGTTCTTGCGCTTTTGCAATCCGCGATGAATATCATCATTTCTTAAAAGATCAACCAGAGTGGTTGGCGCGCGCAGAAAGATTGAGTGGTAAAATTTACGAATTCACTCAATTTATTACTGACGTATTAGGTGTTGAAGATGTAGGGGCTCGTTTTAACGAATCCGTTACATACCATACATCTTGCCACGTAACTCGTTTGATGGGCATTAAAGAGCCTCCTTTCAAACTCCTTAAAAACGTTAAAGATATCAACTTGATTGAATTACCACGTGCAGATCGTTGCTGTGGTTTCGGCGGTACTTTCTCAGTTAAAAACCCTGAAATCAGTGAAGTTATGACACGCGAAAAAGCATTGGAAATTGCTGGCACAGGTGCCAACGTTATCTCCGGTTCTGACCAAGCGTGCTTAATGAACATCGCTGGTATGCTTGATCGTCTTCATAAAGAAGGCGAAATTGATCGCCGTATCAAAGTTATGCATATTGCTGAAATCTTAAACTGCCGTTAAGGAGGAGACGACATGGCACTTATATATGACAATCGCCCCTATAAAACACGTATAAAAGAATGTTTGGCTGACGATTTCAAAGTTGCAGCTATTAAAAAAGCACAAGACGTGTTTTATGATAAACGTAATACAGTAGTTGCGGATGTTCCTGAATGGTTAGATTTCCGCGCTGAAGCGGCTAAAATTCGCGATCACGTACTTAACAACTTGGATTACTATGTAAGTCAATTTGCTGACAATGCTGAAAAAGCTGGTTCTAAAGTTCACTTTGCGTTCGATGACAAAGAAGCGACTCAAATTGCATTAGATATCCTTCGCCAACGCGAAGCAAAAATGATCGTTAAATCCAAAACTATCTTAACTGAAGAAATTGGTTTGAACGAAGTATTAGAAGAAGCTGGTATTGAAGTTAACGAAACTGACTTGGCTGAATTTATTTTGCAAACTGCAGTAAGTCCTCCATCTCACATCGTAGTACCAGGTCTTCATTTTGAACGTAACAAAATCCGTGAAATTTTTGCTGAAAAATTAGGTTATACAGGAACTGAAAACCCTACGGAAATGACTCACTTTGTACGTGGTTATGTACGTGAGCGCTTCTTAAAAGCTGATGTAGGTGTTAATGGTTGTAACTTTGCAGTTGCTGAATCTGGTACATGTACAATCGTTTCCAACGAAGGTAACGGTCGTATGGCTAGTTCTATTCCTAAGACTCAATTAATTTTCTTAGGTACAGAACGTATTGTTCCTGATTTCAAAGCTCTTGATGTTATGATGGAAATGTTGAACCGTTCTGCAGTAGGTTCTAAGATTTCTAACTACTTCTCCATGATGACTGGTCCTGCGCGTCCTGGTGAAGCTGATGGTCCTGAAGAAACTCATATCATCATTATTGATAACGGCCGTTCTGGCATCTTGGGTGGTACATTCCAAGAAATGCTACGTTGTATCCGTTGTGGTGCATGTATGAATATCTGTCCTGTATACCGTCACGTTTCCGGTCATGGATATGGTTCTGTATATCCAGGTCCAATGGGTGCTGTATTGACTCCATTATTCAAAGGTTACGATGTAGCCGGCGATCTTCCATATGCTTCTACATTATGCGGTGCATGTACAGAAAACTGTCCAGTAGCTATTCCATTGCATGAATTGTTGATGGAGCACCGTCATATCATGGCTGATATTGAAAAGACTCGTCCAAAAGCAGAAGAAGCTATCTTCACAGCAGCTGCTAAGATGTTTGGTAATGCAACATTATTTGATCTTGGCACAAAAGCTGGTGCTATCGGTATGAACTTAATTAGTAATAAAGAAGGTAACATGCCTGAATGGACTCAAGCTATTCCAGTTATGAACGGTTGGACTAAGTCTAAAGAGTTGGGTTCCTTGAAATTCAAGAAATTCCGTGATTTATATGCTGAACATGAAAAGAACAAGAAGAAGGAGAAAAAATAATGGATGTAGCTAAACGTAATCAATTTATTGCACGTTTATCTCGTGCATTAGGCCGTGATCAAGAAATGTGCCCTGCTTTTGTAGAAGGCTTTGATTATAGCCATGGTCCTCAAGAAACTATGTTCCAAGATTTGAGTCGGGATCAAATTTTGACAATGTTTAAGGAACAATGTCAACGTGTTGGTACAAAATTCGTTGAAACTACACCTGACAAACTAGGTGAAACAATTTTGGCAGCTATCGAAGACTGGGGAAACGGTAAAATTGTATTCCCAAGCTCTCCTGAAGTAGAAGAATATAAATTAAAAGAATTGTTCGAACAAGATGCAGCTAATAATGGCGGCACTCGTACATACTTCCAATGGGATCCAGCTAAAGGTCGTGAAGAATGTATTTCTAATACTGCTAATGCTGATATTGGTATTACATTCCCATACTGCGGTATTGCGGAGACTGCTACTGTAGTACAAGCTTCTGGTGAGGACTCTGGCCGTGTGATTAGCTTGTTGCCTACAACACATATTGCTGTGTTGTATACTGATACAATCAACCCTCGCATGACACAAACAATGGAACATTTGGCTGAACGGTATCACAACGATCCAGCTAAGTTCCCTACAAATATCTGCTTGATTTCTGGTCCGTCCCGTACGGCGGATATCGAATTGGTAACTGTAGATGGTGCTCATGGTCCTATCCAAGTAACCTATATCTTAGTTAACAGATAATATAATAGCTAGATTTACTAAAGGCGATTTTCTTCTGGAAAATCGCCTTTTTGGTGTATATATTACAGAATACATTAAATATTACCAAAAATTAAATATTATACTTGTATTTTTTTCGATATATGCTATACTAAGTTAATAACCTATTGTTGTGATATGAATTAAAGAGGTGTATTATGAATATTCCATTCTTTACAGATTACCTCATGTTAAGCAATCCACTAAGTATTGGTATTATCGCGGTGTTCGTGCTCGTGTTAATAGGTATTTATGTATTGCAACGCAAGGGCACATCCTTCGGTAATCTCGTTATTATTGGTACTATTGTTGGTGCCGTACTTGGTATAGCGGTCCAAATTATTGCAGGCTTCCCTGATGATCCATCCAAAGTGGTTTACATCAAGGAAAGTACAAAGTGGTTCTCTCTCGTAGGGGGCGGTTTCATCGACTTAATCCGCATGCTTGTTATTCCTATCGTTTTTATCTCTATTGTTCACGTTATTTTGCACATGGAGGCAGGTGCTAACCTCAAAAAGTTAGTAGTTGCTATGATTTCTACAAATCTCGGCATGGTAGCCGTTGCTGCTATAGTCGGCCTAATTTTGGGGAATGCTTTCGGTTTAGGTCAAGGTTTTGATATTGTTGAATCTGGCAAGAAGATTCGTGAAATCAAACCTATGGTTGATACATTCCGAGCACTAATCCCAAGCAATCCAATTCAAGCGGCTGCTGAAACAAATGTTATCGGCATTGTCGTATTTGCAATTATCTTGGGTAGCGTAGCTCGTCTATTAAAACAAACAGGGACAAACTCTATGGAGGTGTTCACAAAACTATTTGATGAACTTCACCAATTGATTTCCTGGGTAGCTGATTTCATCATTGGTCTTATGCCATATGGTGTAGTTGCTTTGTTAGCTTCTACATTGGCAACACGCGGTGTACAAGCTATTCTTGATATGGGCTTGTTCGTAGTATTGCTTTACGTTGGTCTTTTGATTATGTTTGTCGTACAAGCAATCTTGATTACTAGCTTTGGCTACAATCCGATTACATACTTCAAGAAAGCGAAAGCACCACTCTTATTGGCGTTCACTTCTCGTTCTTCGATGGGTGTATTGCCATTAACTGTAGAGACTTTAACAAAACGTCTTGGTGTAAATGCTACAACTGCTAATACAGTAGCTTCCTTCGGTACTACTGCGGGCATGCAAGGTTGTGCCGGCGTGTTCCCAGCACTTGTTGTGGTGTACATCTCTAATGTAGCCAATATTCCATTCGATATGACTATGTATATCATGAGTGTTATCGTTATTGCTATTGGTTCTGTTGGTATCGCAGGCGTGCCAGGTACGGCTACAATGGCGGCATCTGTATCCCTTAGTGGTACAGGACTTGGAGCGTACTTCACCTCCATTAGTCCAATTCTAGCTATCGATCCATTGATTGACATGGGACGTACATGTTTGAACGTATCTGGGTCATTAACAAATGCTTTGGTAGTAGACAAAATTATGGGAACCATCGATAAAGACGCATACAATAATCCTAACGAAGGTCGCGTATAAAAACTAGCAACACTTAATCATATAATTATTATAAAAAGGGGCTGTAGCTGAATGTGGTAAAACCACATTTGGTTACAGCTTCTTTTGCCTTTTTAAAAGTGATAATTATTACAGATTGTAAACTATATTATTAATAATCGATATTGAAATTGTGAGCTTAGCTACTAACATACTTATGCATATATGGTATACTAAGCGTTATAAAGTTACGAATTATGCTTAATAAATATAAGCCAAGAGGGTAATAGTATGATTACACAAGAATTGAAAGATCGATTAATTGCAGATTATCCAAAGTTTGAGGATATGACACATAAGTTCTATAAGAAAGAATTATCCATTGCAGACTATAAAGGACAATCTGGTGCTTATGGTAGTTACGCTGAGCGCGGTGCAAATACTGGCATGAGCCGTTGGCGCTTCAACGGTGGTCGCATGACGCGCGAGCACATACAGTTTTTAGCGGACTCCATTCGTAAATATAACCTGCAACATGTACATTTCACTACCGGCCAATGCTTACAAATGCATGGCCTTGATGGTGATACTATATTGAGTCTCTATAAGGAATGTTATGACCACGGTATCTATAACCGTGGTGCTGGCGGTGACAATCCCAATGTGGTGGCTAGTATTTTACGCGGCATTGATCCTCGTGAAACTTTAGATATTACGCCATATACAACAGCTATTAGTGAATTTCTTATGGAGCAAATGTTCTATATCAAGATCCCTCGCAAATTTAAAATGGGTATAGATAATGGTTTTGATAGTACCCCACATTCTACGTTCAAGGACCTAGGTTTTAACTTAACAAAACACAATACTTTTGATGTGTATGCTTGTGGTGGTATTGGTCCTAATCCTCGCATTGGTATTCCGGTGGCACATGATGTAGCACCTGAGGATGTTTTGTATCATGTGAAAGCTATGCTTATGGTTTTTGCTAACCATGGTAATTTCAAAAACCGTGGTAAGGCTCGTACCCGTTACATGCCTGCTGAAATGGGTGGGGCGGAAGCTTTCATCAAGATCTATGAAGAAACCCTAGCTATGGTAAAAGAAGTAGAACACCTAACTATTAATCCAGCTGATTATGCTTATGAAATTACAAAAACTGGTAAGCGTGATGATTCTGTGGAAAATTATCGTATTCACCGTCAAAAACAGGAAGGTTTATATTACGTAGAATACCATCCAGCAGGTGGCGATGTGAACGTAGCACACTTGTTGGCTGCCCTTGACTATGTAGTGACACTTGACCAAGTAGAAGCACGTATTGCGCCAGACCAAGCATTGTTCTTCATTAATCTTACAGCTGATGAAGCACGCAAAATTGCGGAATTAACTGATGACAGCGCTGAAAATGATTTCCGCCGTTCCGTATCTTGCGTTGGTTCTACTATATGTCAGATTGGAATGCAAGACTCTAACGGTCTTTTGAAAGATATCTTCGCACACCTTGAAGAAAAGGGTATAGATACAAGAAAACTACCTCGTTTACATATATCCGGCTGTCCACACTCCTGTGGTACACACCAAATCGGTGAAATTGGTTTCCATGGTGCTGTAAAATTAGTAGATAAGAAACCTATGGTAGCATTTATCCTTGTAGACGGTGGCTCAGAACACATGGGCTCTGAAAACTTCGGTAAAATGGCTGGCAATATTGTAGCTACAAAGATTCCAGAATTTTTGGAATCTTTGGCAAATATTCTGAACGAATCCCCAGAACCAGACTTTGGGACCTGGAGAATGACACATAAAGCGCAATACATGGAACTTATAAAAGCATTTGAGTAAATCTTCTCCGCTTGTGATGGGGCCCTGTTAGATTGCGACAACTCAATAAATAATAAAAAGAGTTCCCTCTTTGCTCCGTCCTTCGTAAAGTCGCTGCAGAGGTACCCAGTTTCATTTTTATAACACCTGATGTAAATTAGTCCCATAGCAAAGCGACTTACCTTACTAATATACAGAGCGGCCTCATGACAAGCTACATTCGATATTTACTCAATATGCTTTTATAATTAGAGGAGCGGAGAGGCGAGAGCGGCTAAGTAGTTTTGACTGAATTTGCATCAAGACTAGCCAGTAGATTAGCCTCTGGCTAGTCCTTCCCATACGGTGGGCATGGCGCCACTACTATACAGTTTATTATAATGTGTAAAATGATAGTGTTTTCTATGATTTATTTCAAGGTGTAATTGTAATGACTCTATATAAGTATTAGCTAGATTATTTACGCTTTTGGATGGGACATCTTTATAAATATAGTGATAAAAAAGTAAGAATACGCTTGTGCAGAGACTTTGCGAAGAACGGAGCAAGCAAGCGTATTTTTACCAAGTTGTACTAACGAGATGGGGCCCCATCCTAAAAGCGGATGAACAAATGTTAGTTGAGTCCCAATACAATAAGAATAATTGTTTAAAACTAGATATGACTTGATTTTGTATGTTATAATAGGCTTTATAGTAGTATTTGGAGGATATTCAGATGTTATTTACCGTCAATACAGAAGTCTGTACACGATGCGGCCTTTGCGTTGCTGACTGTCCGACCGGATTGCTGGTGATGTCCGATGCTGGACCTGTAACTGGCAGGGGAGGTTGTATCTCCTGTGGGCATTGTATTTCCGTATGCCCAACGCTTGCTCTTGATAGCGATATGACACCGCGTAAAGAGCAAATCGATATTACAAAGGAACCTAAGTTAACGCCTGAGCAAGCTGAACTATTTATGCGTAGTCGTCGCTCTATTCGTAACTATCAAAATAAACCAGTCCCTGTAGAGCTCATTCGCAAAGTGCTAAACGTTGCAAGAATGGCGCCAACAGCAACTAACACACAAGGTATTTCGTATATAGTAATCCGAGATAAACAAACGTTACGCCGTATTGCTGATCTCGTTCTAGAGTGGATGCATTTAGCTGCAAAAACAGTGCCAATTATGCGCCTTTATGCTCGTGCGGCTCAAGCAGAAGTAGATAAAGGCAAGGAGTATATCTTGCGCGATGCGCCGGCTCTCGTCGTGGCAATTGGCTCTAAAAAAGATATTCATCGTACCCATGATAGTGGTCACTCTTGCTTGTCTTATGCTGAGCTATATGCGCCGACTTTAGGCCTTGGTACTTGTTGGGCAGGCTTTTTTGAACATGCTGGAGAAGCTGAATACCAACCATTATTAGATGAATTAGGTGTACCTGATGATAAAATTGTAGCTGGTGGCATTCTTATGGGATATCCTAAAGTACGATATCGCAATATTGTAGAGCGTCAACCATTAGATGTTACATTTGATACAGAAGAGTAAAAAAGAGATGCCCCAATGATTGTAATCATTGGGGTATCTCTTTTTAGTTATATAGTGACGATATAAACTTTATTAATTGGCAGTTGTAATAGTGCCTTTGAATGTTTCGTCGATGTATTGTTTAATAGCATCAGATTTGTAAATATCTGCAATTTTTTTGTATGTTTCGTTGTCTTTGTCTTCACTACGAACTGCAAGTACGATAACTGTTAGTGGTTCATCTTTAGATTCGAAGAAGAAACCTTGTTTTTCTACACTAAGACCAGCACTTTGCACATAGTTCATTGGAATAACTGCAATTGTTACATCATCTAGACTACGAGGTAATTGAGCTGCTTCTAGTTCTTGAATCTTTATATTCTTCGGGTTAGATGTGATATCTGCAACTGTTGCTTTGAAGCCGACACCATCTTTTAACGTAATTAATCCAGCTTTAGCTAATAATGCTAATGCACGACCACCATTAGTAGGGTCATTTGGGATAGAAACAGTAGCGCCTTCAGGTACATCTTGTACGCTGTGTACACTATTACTATATAAGCCCATACGCACCAAAATTGTTTTACCGATTGCTACTAAGTTGGAACCATTTTGTTTGTTAAAGTTTTCCATAAATGGTACATGTTGATAAGCATTCAGTTGAATATCGCCATCTGCAAGGGCTTTATCAGGTGTTACATAGTCTGAGAATTCAACTACTTTAAGATCGATTCCTTGTTTTTTAGCTTCTTTTGCTACAGCTTCAGCTACTTGTGCATGAGGACCAGATGTAGCACCTATTTTGATTTCTTTTTGTGTTTGTGTTGATTGATTTGATGTACTACCACAACCAGCGATAGCAAATGCAAGAGCACCGATAAGTAATGGTGCTAACAATGTTTTTAATTTCATATAATCATCCCTTTCAAGTCTTATAATGGTTATATCCTATCATGGATGAAGGGGATTTGTATATGATAAAAGCATATCAGTTAGCTATAGATTAAAACTATGGTGAAATTCTAGCTCATTTATAATACAATTCAATATAATATATTGATTAATGTGTTATATTGAATGTGTGATCGCTAGGTAGTAAATTTATATTTTAAATATTTTTGTATAATTCTAATATGGATTCATATATCTATATGTCGGATTAATGGAGGATGTATGTATAATTTTGATTTTTATAACCCTACACATATCGTATTTGGTAAAGACCGTTTAGATGAATTAGATACATTGGTACCAAAGGATGCAAAGGTGCTCATTACTTATGGTGGTGGCTCCGCTGTGCACAGTGGTCTTATTGATCGCATTGTGAAAGCTCTTGGTAACCGCAAGGTTGAGCAGTTTGGTGGTATTGAGCCAAACCCATCTCTTGAAACTTGTGAACGTGCGGTAGCTTTCATTAAAGAACATGGCGTAGATTTCGTTCTCGCTGTAGGCGGCGGTTCTGTAGTAGATGCTACAAAACTTATCGTTATGGGTGCTACCTATGATGGTCCCGTTATTGAGGTAATGAAAGTTGGTGTGCCAGAGGTTCCGGTAGACATGGTACCAAATCCATTACCATTTGGCACAGTTATGACACTACCTGCAACTGGTTCCGAAATGAACAATGGTGCAGTTATTACTTATGGTGACGGTAAATACCCTGTATTCAGTAGCTTAGTATTCCCTAAGTTCTCCATGCTTGATCCAACATTGACTTTCACCTTGCCTGAAAGACAAGTTAAGAATGGCGTTATCGATACCTTTGTGCATACCACAGAGCAGTATTTAACATACCCTGTAGAAGGTCGTATTCAAGATCGTTTCAGCGAAGGTATTTTAAAAACTATGATTGAAATCGGCAAAGAAACAGTAGAAAATCCAGAAAACTACGATATTCGTGCTAACCACGTGTGGGCCTCTACATTGGCATTAAATGGTTTAATTGGTGCCGGCGTGCCACAAGACTGGGCAACTCATCTGATTGGCCATGAGTTAACTGCGGCGTACCATCTTGACCATGGTATTACATTGGCTATCGTATTACCTGCATTGTTAGAAGTGAAAAAAGCAGACAAACTTGAAAAATTGGCACAATATGCTACACGGGTATGGCATATTACAGAAGGTACAAACGAAGAAAAAGCGGACAAGGCTATCGCTAAAACTCGTGAATTCTTCGAGTCCCTTGGCGTATCTACGCATTTGAAAGACTATGGTCTTGGTGAAGAAGCAGTTGATAAAATTGTGAAACAATTAGAGGACCATGGCATGACACAACTTGGTGAAAATGGTGATGTAACACCAGAAGTAGCTCGCGAGATTTTAATGCGTGCCTTATAATTAAGGGGATTAACAGTGTAAACTTGTATGATATGGAAAGGAGGCGCTCCCTATAAATAAAATAAAAAATAGAAGTGCATTTTCTTTTGCACTTCCGATTATGATTCCCATGGGGCTTAGTTTCCTCTTTCTTGGAGTAGGCTTTGGTTTGTATGCTACCAGTCAAGGGTTTCCTTGGTGGACCGCTCCTGTTTTAGCTAGTACCATATTTGCAGGCTCCATGGAGTTCGTAACTATTGGGCTGTTAATGGCAGGCTTTGATCCAGTGAATACTTTTATGTTGACCTTGTTTGTCAATGGGCGTCATTTCTTCTATGGTCTATCTGCACTACAGCGATATGTGCATATGGGATGGAAGTGGTTTCCTACAGTTGCGTGGATGTGTGATGAAAGTTTTGCAATTAATGTATCTACGAAGTTACCCGATGATGTAGATGAAAAATGGTTCTACTTCCATGTATCGTGGCTTAATTATATCTTCTGGGTTGTGAGTACTCTTGTAGGGGGATTGTTCGGCGATTTATTAGCATCTGTAGATTTGCGAGGTATTGGTTTTGTATTACCTGGCTTATTTATTGTTATATTCCTTGAAATGTTATTTAATGCTAAAAGTAATAATATTCGAGGCTTAGGTGCTGTTGGAGCCGTTGTAGCCCTAGCAATGCTTCTATTAACGGGAAAATCCTTATTTATGCTTGCTTCTATGGGGTGTATGCTCGTAGTATGTTATATAGCGTATAAGTGGGGAGGTGTACATCTTGACTAGTTTTGAAATAGTCATTACTGTTGCTATTGTAGTAGCAGGTACATTGCTTACACGATTTGCTGCTTTTCTCATTTTCCCTCCCGGTAAAAAGGCGCCAGACTTTGTACTGTACTTAGGTAAAGCTTTACCTGCAGCGATTATGGGTCTGCTTGTTGTGTACACTTTTAAAGATATTGTAGTTCTAATATATCCTTACGGACTTCCTGAATTAATTGCATTCTTAGTTACAGTGGGGCTTCATATGTGGAAGCGAAATATGTTCATGTCTATTGGGGCAGGAACTGTAGCGTATATGATTCTTGTACAAGCCATATTTAATGTAACAAGATAAAATAAACCACGTATATCTATTCCTATGAAAGGTTAGATATACGTGGTTTTATGTTTTATTTTAGTTGTAAAAGTCTTTCAAGACCTGGCGCAGTATGATGGTCTTCCAAGAAGTCTTGTTGGTCTAGTAGTTCCATAACGTCCATATCGATGTTGGTGAGTTTGAAATCGAATACATCGAAGTTAGCTTCCATATGGCTCACGTTATTTGCCTTTGGCAATGGAATGATGCCTTGTTGGATGTGCCAACGCAAGATGATTTGATGTTTTGAAACACCGTATTTTTCCGCCAAGCTTTTGATGATTGGATGGTCAAAAATCGGTTGGCGGTCACGGGTAAATGGAGACCATGCCATGCCTACAACTTGATGCTTTCTCATCAATTGTAAGAGTGATTGACGTTGGTTGAACGGGTGGCATTCGATTTGGTTGACCACCGGCTTTACATTGCAGTGGTACAACAAGTCAATGAGGCGATCCTCGTAGAAGTTAGATAGGCCTAACCCACGAAGTACATTTTGATCGTATAATTCTTCCATGGCGCGCCAAGAACCGTAGTAATCACCCAGTGGTTGATGCACCAGCATGATGTCAATATAGTTGGTATTTAATTTCTTTAAGGAGCTTTCAACAGCACGCATCGTATTATCGTAGCCCGCATCAGTGTGCCAAATTTTAGTAGTGATGATTATATCTGTTCGTTTAATACCAGATGCTCTGATTCCTTTAGCCACGGCTTCTTCATTGCCATAATAGGCGGCCGTATCGAGTAAACGATAGCCTACGCTAAGTGCATTGGAAACAGCTTGTTCAGTCTCTCCTTCGGTACCTGTTTTATAGGTACCATAACCGATGGAGGGAATAAAGCTACCATTATTTAAAATCCTAAAGTCCATCCGTTCTTCCATGAGAACCTCCGTTATATTCATAAATTAAAGGAATTAGCTTTCATACAATTCTAACTGATTTTATGATATACTAAGGTATTGATAAAAATCAATATGATAGGAAGTGACAGAATGCAAATAAATCGTTTTTGCTCTGTAATTGCTATCCTTGGCGTTATGATTATGACACTCGCTATTGCGGGATGTGGTACGAAAACCGTATCCGTCGCAGAGGTAACGTACAAGGATATGCCGTTGCAGATTCATAATGATGCCAATGTAACGGCCCTTAATAAGGCGACGATAACGCCGACCTTGACGGGGCAGGTCGTGTATGCCGTGAAAGTAGGCGATCAAGTACAGCAAGGTCAAACTGTGGCAACTGTAGATACATCGGCTTTACAACAACAGCTAGCATCCTTGCAAGGACAATTAGCGCAAGCCCAATCACAATCATATGCCACAGCTGTGACGACTACGACTGCAGCATCTATAGACAGTACTCAACTGGAACAGGCTCAACGCATGCGTGAAGCGGGCATAATCACACAAAAAGAATATGATCGTATTTTGGAACGATCTCAACCACAAACTACAACAGTTACAACCGGTGGTGGCGGAGGCATCAATACGGCAGCCATTGAGGCACAAATCGCACAAGTATCGGCTCAGATGGCGGCATCTACAATCGTGGCTCCTATAGCAGGTACTGTAACATCTATCTATAACGAAGACCGTCAAATGGCGATTGCAGACCGTCCATTTATGATGATTCAGCAATCTACGCCGATGGTTGCATCCCTCAGCATTCCTCGTGATGCGGCTATGAAATTAGGTACACCTGAAGCGAAGAATGGCATGAAGGTACTTCTCAAGGTAGGTGACCAAGAATTACCAGGTGAATTGACTTACGTAGATATTACTCAACCTGAAAATGTGCCAAGTGTTCTTGTGAAAGCCACTTTCAATAATGAGAAAGGCCTAATCAAGGCTGGTGAATTCTATACACTCGTTATTGAATCTAATGTGAAAGCCAAGATGCTGACCGTTCCAACTAAGGCGGTTCGGGAAAATCAAGATGGGAAATATGTATATGTATTGACTGAGAATAATACAGTTGATGTACGTGTTGTTGAGGTAGGCATCACTGAAGGCGATGACGTAGCCATTATTTCTGGCTTAAACGAAGGTGATAAGGTTATTACGACGGATGGCACCTTTGAGTTAGGTGAATCTGTAAAATTGTGATTACGACCCCTATGGGTTTAATACTAGATTGTTAGGATTATGTTTAAACATAATAGAATCGAAACTTTCACAGACCGTGAAAGTAACCTCATCAAAAGAGGAATCTGATAGGAGGGATTATTATTTTAGAATTTAAACGTTTTGAATTGCGAGATAAACCATTAATCGACAAGTATTTTGAACAACATCATTATGAAGCATCCGATAATTGTTTTACTACATTGTTTATGTGGCAAGATCCATACGGTATTCGCTGGGCTGAAGAGAATGGCGTATTGTACATCCAAGGTGGCGGCAAGCGTGAGCCATTCCTATTGCCTCCATTTGCTGGTAAAGATGCAAAGTTCCTTGATGGTTTGTTGCGTGCTAAAGAATGGTTCGTAGAAAATAAATTGCCGTTCCGTTTTAAAGGCGTTAGCAAAGATGTAAAAGAACGCATGGAAGACCTATGTCCTGGTCGCTATGCATTTACACCTGACCGCGACAACTACGAATACATTTACAAGTCCGAAGATCTTATCAACTTGTCTGGTAAGAAATTCCGTCAAAAGAAAAACCATTTAAATCAATTCCGCATGCAATATTCTAACTATGAATATGTGCCAATTACAGATGATATCATCCCATTATGTCGTGAAACGGCAGCATCTTGGGTAGAAACGCATCATGAAGAAGGTATCGAAGATGAATTGGTAGCCATCAATTTGTTGTTTGACAACTGGGATGTGTTGGGTCTTAAAGGCGGCGCCATTAAATTATTCGGCCGTGTTGAGGCTTTTAGTATCGGTGAACTTCTCAATGACAGAATTGCTTTGATTCACATTGAAAAAGCAAATCCAGATATTCGTGGTTTGTATCAAGCTATCAATAATGAATTCATTCGTCATGAATTTAGCGAAGTAGAATTTATCAACCGCGAAGAAGATATGGGTTTGCCTGGCCTTCGTCAAGCAAAAGAATCTTATAACCCAGATCATTTTGCTGAAAAATATGACGCAGTATATGCTAACGAAGCTGATAATGCGACAGGCGGTAAATAAAAATTTGAGCTATGAAGCCGATGTGCTCCATAGCTCATTTTGTTATAATAGAATTGTTAGCCTATCTATTTGAATGTAACTATTGTATCATCATGACGATATGGCGATATGGCGATATGGCGATATGGCGATATGACGATGCGATGTGCTTAGATTAGATATTATACGCTGTGAAACGACAGATAGATAATGGCTCTTATGATATAACGAGGATATAAATATGGAATTTAGAATTGCGACGGCTCAAGATACGCCTCATGTGGAGAATCTATGGGCGTACTGCTTTGAACCAAAGGAAGATCCATTCTTCCAATATTATTTTACAAATTGTTATGAACCAGAAAATACAATGGTCGGCCTAGAACAGGGCCAATTGTTGAGCACTGTTCATTTGCGTCAATACAATCTTAACGTTCGCGGTGCTGTATTACCTACGAGTTATATGGTAGGCGTAGCAACACATCCTGCGGCTCGCCGTGGTGGTGTAGGCGGTGCATTATTGACCTCTGCACTAGAAGAGCTTCGTAAACGCGGCCAAGCTATGACGATTTTGATGCCATCCAAGGCGGCATTCTATCAACAATATGGTTGGGAACTTTATGCTCATCAATGGGTGAACACCATGTCGCTAGACGACTTGCGCCCTATGACAGATAAAACGTTGAGCTTTGGCTTGCTAAATAGCGTAGATCAATGGACTTTGTTAGATCCAGTATATAAAACCTATACGGCTCGTCTTTCCGGCTACGCAGAGCGCGGTGAAAAGGAATGGAAACGATTATTAGGCAGCTTCTTTGCAGAAGGCGTAAACATTACTGTAGTGCGCAACGATGATAACGTCATCGAAGGCTATGCAGTGTATCGTTTAGGTCAGCCTGAAATTCCTGTTTCTGAATTGGTTTACACGACACGCCGTGCACAACGTGCATTATTGAACTACTTCTATAATCACCGTTCTCAAGGCACTTCTATTCGTTGGAATGAAGGTCTTCATGATACATACTATCGCTTTTATCCTGATGGTAGAACTGGTCACGCTACGATGCCGTATATGATGAGTCGTATTGTAGATGTAAAAGCTGCTTTTGAAGCGATTCCTGTAAATCCAGAGGCATTGATGATGCCTATAACAATGACCTTTGCAGTAAAAGATGGGCTTTGCAGCTGGAACGAAGGCCGTTATGAAGTGGAATATGGCGGTGCATTAACTCCATCCGTTAAAAAGATTTCTGATACATTTGATGGTGAAGCGGATATTACCGTTGAGGTCGGTGCATTAAGCCAGTTATTAATGGGCACTCTTACGGCTCGAGACCTTGTTTTTGAAGGGAAACTTTCAGTAAGTGAAGAATGGTTAGACTATTTCGATATTCTCTATCCTGAACAAAAAACATATATTAACGAATGGTGGTAATATGAGCTGGAAAACGTATACGGTGAAAGAACCGACAGAGTTGACGGTTTCTAAATATGTAAAGGAACGATTTTCCCTATCCTCTCGGGATATCCAAATGGTATTTCGCAAGAAACGGGTAAAAGTTAATAGCCGTGTGGCTCATTCGCAGCGAGCACTTAAAAAGGGTGATGTATTAACCTTGGAGTTACCACAAGATAAGGATTATGGGGTTGATGTAGAAAAGGGACCGATTACAGTTCTCTATGAAGATGCGCATACGTTAGTTGTAAATAAGGATCCCTTTATGCTCGTTCATCCTGCAGGGCAAACGAAGTCTTGTACATTGAGTAACTATGTGGCAGGGTATTATGCGAAGAAAAACGTAGTTCATAAGGTTCGACCTGTGCACCGCCTCGACCGAGATACATCGGGGTGCATTCTCTTTGGTAAAACAAAAGAAGCACAACAATACTATACGGATGAGCTACAAGCAGGTCGTATCGACCGCATTTATACAGGCCTTGTAGAAGGGCGTATTGATGCGGATGGTATGGTAGATGCGCCTATCGGGGTCGATCCAGTATTTGATAATCGCCGCGTTATCGATGAATTTGGGCAGCCTGCTCAAACAGAATATATTGTTCTTAATCATGAGGGAGACAATACTCTGTTACGTTTTAAGTTATTGACTGGTAGAACTCATCAAATTCGCGTACACATGGAACACATTGGTCATCCTATCGTAGGTGATGCTATGTATGGTACGCGCAATAAGCCTTATACACGCCAATGTTTACATGCATCGGAGCTAACCTTCGTGCCGTATGGTAAGGACGAAGCTATCACGATTACTTGTGAAGTAGGGGATAATTTTGGTCGAGAATAATAACCGTTGATTTTTCTGTTCTAAATAATATGCCTATCGCATCTATCGGACGAGATGCTTATTATCCCTGTATCCTTGTATACAAAAAACAATAGTGATAAAAACTCATAGTCTATGCATGAAAAGCATAGACTATGTTTTTTTTATATTTTCAATTCACAGTGGACAGGAGTATACTGTGTATAGACATAAAATTCTATAGAATGTTAAATTGATAATTTTATAGAGAAATAGTTTGTTAGTTATACTTTTACCAAGACCGAACGGAACGATGCCGCAGTGCTTGGAATAATCAAGTGATATGAAGGAGTGCACGTTATGGATATGAAGCAAAGCACAATAGAGCAACAACGTCTAGATCAAGCTAGACTTGAGGCCAATGGTATGTACAGCAGCCAATTTGAAAAGGATGCGTGTGGCATGGGCTTCGTTGTTAATATTAAGGGGAAGAAATCTCATGATATTATCGACGATGGTTTGCGCATTTTGGAGCGCCTTGAACATCGTGGTGGTGCCGGTGCCGATAAGGACACAGGGGATGGTGCCGGTATTTTGGTACAAATTCCGCACGAGTTCTTCAAGCGTGAGTGCGAAGTGCTTGGTATTCAACTGCCTGCAGCTGGCGAATATGGCGTAGGTATGGTCTTTGCTCATAAATATGAAAGTCTCCGTAACGAGCAAAAACGAATTCTCGAAGAGGTCGTACGCGAAGAGGGGCAAGTTGTCCTCGGCTGGCGTGAAGTACCGGTTGATGGTACAAAGGTCGGTAAAGAGGCAGCTGCGATTCGACCTTGGATGATTCAAATCCTTATCGGCAAAGGTCCCGATGTAACTAACAATAAGGAATTTGAACGTAAATTATATATCATCCGTAAACTGGCGGAAAAACGCATCATTCCATTAAGCAAGGAATTATCTAGCGATTTTTATATCGCATCTTTGTCTTCTAAAACAATCGTATATAAAGGTATGTTAACACCTGGTCAATTGCGAGACTTCTACCTTGATTTGAGCGACCTTGACTTTACATCTGCGTTGGCAATGGTGCACTCTCGTTTCAGTACGAATACATTTCCAAGCTGGGCTAGGGCACATCCTAACCGTTTCTTAGTTCATAATGGTGAAATCAACACCATTCGCGGTAATGTAAACTGGATCAACGCTCGTGAAGGTAAAGCGGAATCTCCATTGTTCCCAGATATCAAAAAGGTATTCCCCGTAGTAGATGATAGCGGTTCTGACTCGGCTATGTTTGATAACACATTGGAATTCTTGCACATGACAGGCCGTTCCTTGCCTCATGCGATTATGATGATGATTCCTGAGCCTTGGGAACGCAATAACCTCATGAGCCGAGAAAAACATGATTTCTATGAGTTCAATAGTTTTATGATGGAACCATGGGATGGTCCTGCGGCTATGGGCTTTACGGATGGTACAGTTATCGGCGGTGTCCTTGACCGCAACGGTTTACGTCCTGCTCGTTACTATGTGACAACAGATGACCGCGTTATTATGGCTTCCGAGGTTGGCGTTGTAAACGAAAATGCTGAAAATATCCGCGCTAAAGGCCGTTTGGAACCAGGTAAAATGCTTCTCATCGATACAGATGAACAACGCATCATTTCCGATGAAGAAATCAAACATCGCGTTGCTACTGAATTACCGTACAATGAATGGGTAAAAGAACACGTCATTCACTTATCTGAAATTACTCAGGCCGATGAAAGTACCATTCCAAAGGTAGAGGATTTGTTCAAGGAGCAACAAGCCTTTGGGTATACTCAAGAAGACCTTGTGCGCATGATTGTGCCTATGGCAAAAGATGGTAAAGACCCTGTAGGTGCTATGGGTGCCGATGCACCTTTAGCTATCTTGTCCGATAAACCACAATTGCTATATAGCTACTTCAAGCAAATGTTTGCGCAAGTAACAAATCCTCCTATCGACTCTATCCGTGAGGAGATGGTTACATCTACACGGGTTATGCTTGGTAACTCTGGTAATCTAACAGAGCCTAACAAAGCAGGAACCTATGCGCTGTCTATGCGCACACCAATCCTTACGAACCAAGAGTTGGCGTCCATCAAAGCTCTTGATTGTCGTCGCATGAAATCCGTAACCTTGCCAATTCTCTTCGATCCTACTAAGGGTGCTGAAGGCTTGCGCGATGCGCTAAATGATTTATGCGAAAAGGCAGAAGAAGCAGCTCGTACAGATCAAAATGTGTTGATCTTATCCGACCGCGGTGTCGATGAAAATCATACACCAATTCCAGCGTTGTTGGCTGTAGCTGCTGTTCACAATCACTTGATTAACAAAGTGTTGCGTACAGAAATTGGCCTCATCCTTGAATCTGGTGAACCACGCGAAGTTCATCACTTCTGTACATTAATCGGTTATGGTGTAACAGCTATCAACCCATACTTGGCGCTTGAAACAGTTCGCGATTTGCAAGCTCGTAAACGCCTTGGAGATATTACACCAGAAGAAGCAGAAAAGAACTATATTAAAGCCGCTGTAGGTGGCATCATGAAAGTTATGTCCAAAATGGGTATTTCCACAGTTCGTTCCTACCACGGTGCACAGATCTTTGAAGCTTTGGGCTTGAATACTAACTTCATTAATAAGTTCTTTGTAAATACGCCAACACGTATCGGCGGCATTGGTCTTGGCGGTGTAGCACATGAGGCATTAGCTCGTTATGAACGGGCTTTCAAATCCGACGAAACTGTACTCGAACCAGGCGGTTGGTATGGTCCAGTAAAAGATGGGGAAGAGCATCTATTTAACCCTAAGACTATCGACCTGTTACAAGAATCTCTTATCAACGGCGACTACACAAAATATAAAGAATACTCCAAAGCGATTCGCAACGATTACCACGTTACATTGCGTTCCTTGATGGAATTGAACTATCCTGTAGGTGGCGGTATTCCTATCGAAGAGGTTGAACCTGAAGAATCTATTGTAAAACGCTTTAAAGCTGGTGCTATGAGCTACGGTGCCATCAGTAAAGAGGCGCATGAAGCTATTGCCATCGCAATGAATCGTTTAGGTTCTACATCTAACTCTGGTGAAGGCGGCGAGGATGTAGATCGTTTTAAACCATTGCCAAACGGCGATAGCATGAACTCCGAAGTAAAACAAATTGCATCTGGGCGGTTTGGCGTAACCGCAAATTACCTCATTCATGCAAAAGAATTGCAAATCAAATGTGCTCAAGGCGCTAAGCCAGGTGAAGGCGGTCAATTACCAGGTAAAAAGGTATATCCTGAAATTGCCAAGGCTCGTCACTCCACTCCAGGCGTTGAGCTCGTATCTCCACCACCGCATCATGATATTTACTCCATTGAAGACTTGGCTGAGTTGATTTACGACTTGAAATGTGTTAACAAAGATGCGCGTATTTCCGTTAAATTGACTTCTGAAGCAGGTGTCGGTACTATCGCTGCTGGTGTTGCGAAAGCAAAAGCAGATAATATCTTGATTTCCGGATACGATGGTGGTACAGGTGCAGCAGGTCGCACATCTGTAAAACATGCAGGTGTACCTTGGGAACTTGGTCTCTCTGAAACTCATCAAACCTTGATGCTCAACAGATTACGTGACCGTGTTCAATTAGAGGTAGACTCCAAGTTGATGACTGGTTTTGATGTGGCTGTAGCAGCCATGCTCGGTGCTGAGTTATTCGGCTTTGGTACATTGCCTCTCGTAGCGGTAGGCTGTAAAATGGCTCGTGTATGTAATCTTAATACATGCCCTTATGGTGTAGCTACACAAGATGAAAAATTGCGTGCTCGTTTCATAGGTAAGCCTGAATATGTTGAAAACTTGATGATTTTCATCGCACGTGAATTGCGTGAAATCATGGCTCGTTTAGGTATTCGCTCCGTAGCTGAGCTCGTTGGTCGTATCGATCTTGTGCGTCAAAAATCTCAAGATGATAACTTCAAATTGTCTCGCGTCGATCTTAAACGTATATTGTTCCGTCCATACATCGATGCCTCTGTAGGCCATATGCACATGGTTGACCAAGATCACGAGTTGGAACGCACCTTGGATATGTCCAAACTCTTGCGTATGTGCCGTCCTGCTATTGAGGATCAAAAACCGATTCGCGCTAAATTGGCTATCACTAACATCAACCGTGTTGTAGGTACCTTGGTTGGTTCTGAGGTGACTCGTCGTTATGGTGAAAGCGGCTTGCCAGACAATACAATTAAGTTGAATTTCGAAGGCTCTGCTGGTCAATCCTTCGGCGCTTTCATCCCTAAAGGCATGACACTAGAACTTGAAGGTGATGCGAATGATTACCTCGGTAAAGGCTTGTCCGGTGGCACCATCACTGTATACCCACCTAAGAAATCCATCTTTGAAGCGGATGAAAATATCCTTATCGGTAACGTTGCATTTTATGGTGCAACCTCTGGTACATCCTACATCAATGGTGTGGCCGGTGAACGTTTCGCCGTACGTAACAGTGGTATCACTGCTGTTGTAGAAGGTGTAGGTGATCATGGCTGTGAATACATGACTGGTGGCGAAGTGCTCGTGCTTGGTAAAATTGGTCGTAACTTTGGAGCAGGTATGTCTGGTGGCTATGCGTATATCCTTGATTGCGATGAACGCTATGTTAACACAGGTCTCGTAGAATTACGTACTGCTAATAATGATGACCTTAAACGCATTAAAGAACTGATAGAACAACATGTATTGCATACTAACTCCGCTAAAGGCCGTCACATCTTAGAAAACTGGAATAACTTTGTAAATAGATTTACAAAAGTTGTGCCTGTAGCCTATGAAGAAATGCAAGCTGCTATTGAACGCTTCAAAGAACAAGGATTGTCCTTGGAAGAAGCACAATTGGCTGCATTTAAAGAGAAATATGCAAAATAATTTTTAATTTGATTGAATATCGTTTGGATAGGATATATGAAAAGCCTCTATAGCTTTGACTATAGAGGCTTTTTCATGTATAATATTTGTATTGCAATATTGGATCATGGCAGTTCTCGGGCCTGTGCAATGGGGGCCTGTGAATCGTGTCAGGACTGAGAGGTAGCAGCACTAAGCGGTAACCTTCATGTGCCACGGGGAACCCGGGGGCTGTCGTGATCGAATATTGCAAGGCGGCCTGTGGGGCCGCTTTTTTTATGTCTAATTGATGGGCTCAAATGACTAGTGTAAATTACTGATAAAACTCTATAAAATGAGTCAGATTTTCTTGAATATGGTATAATAAAGTATTGTAAGTTTCGGAAAAAAGGGGGTGTTCCAATGGCATATATTGCGCTATATCGTAAGTATCGTCCGCAGACATTTACCGATGTAGTTGGTCAGCATCAGGTGTCTGATACGTTGATGCGCGCTATCCGGGAGGATAAGGTAGCTCATGCCTATTTATTTGCCGGTCCTCGGGGGACTGGTAAGACGAGTATGGCGAAGATTTTTGCGCGCGCTATTAACTGTGAGCAGGGCCCAACGGATCACCCTTGCAACGAATGTAGTGCTTGTAAATCAATTTTGAGCGGCCAGTCCATGGACGTTCTTGAAATTGACGCCGCATCAAATCGCGGTATCGATGAGGTTCGTGCTCTTCGTGAAAGCGTCAAATTTATGCCTGTTGAGGGGCGTAAAAAGGTGTTTATCATAGACGAAGCCCACATGCTCACTACAGAGGCGTGGAACGCGCTTTTAAAAACAATCGAAGAACCTCCTGCTCATGTGATGTTTATCTTTGCCACTACAGAAATTGAAAAATTGCCTGTTACTATCGTGTCTCGTTGTCAGCGCTATACTTTTAGACGCATTACTTCTGATGACATCGCACAACGGTTATCTTACGTAGCAGAAAAAGAAGGCTTTGGTCTTGATTCTGCGGCGGCTCAGCTTATCGCTGTTCATGCAGATGGTGGTTTGCGTGATGCCTTGAGTATTCTAGACCAATGTGCAGGTATGGCAACGGGCTCTATTACACCGCAAGTGGTAGAAGAGTTAATCGGTCTCGTAAGTAAGGAATGGATTATTCACTTCCTAGATGCTTTGCGCAACGGCGATGGCCCTAAAGTATTATCCTACGTTCACGATGCATTGGCGGAAGGTCGCGATGCGACGCAGATTATGGAAGCTCTTATTCAACATGTGCGCGCCTTGCTCGTTGGTAAGGTGGCTCCAGATGCAGATGAGCTCAAGGTATACGATGCCTTTAAGAATGAGTTTCTAGCTCAGGCCAATAGCGTTGATTTCAATGAACTTAACCAATATGTGCGCAGTGCTCAATCCATCATGAATGATGCGAAACAAGTGGACAATCCACGAACCATCATTGAAATGGGTCTACTTGTGCTTTGCGCTAAATTAGGCTCTGTTGATGAAAGCTTAGAAGACCGTGTATATGCTCTAGAAAGTGCTGAGCGATCTGAACGAAATGATTTATTGAACCGCATGGCTCAATTGGAACAACGAGGCCCAGCGGCTCCTACACCAGCTTATAGTGCTAATGCATTTGGTCCACCTAGCGGCTATGCGAACAGCTTTGTTCCTGTAGATAATGCTGCTGTACAGAATACTTCCATGAGTAGTATTCAAAATACTGCTGTTGGCACTGTGCCACCTCCAAGCAGCGTAGGCATGACACCACCACCGATGGGAGCACCAGGTAGTACACCTCCTCCGATGAATGGAGTGGGTATAGCTCCGCCACCAATGGGTGGCGTTGGCATGGCGCCACCGCCAAACAGTGGGGATACGGCTTCCCGAAAACCTACAAGAAACCAAGCTAAAGGTCGCGGTAAAAAAGGCATTAGTACACAGGCCATCATTAGTGAACAAATCTTATCTGCTCAAGAGTATCGTAATGTACAATCCAATGTCATTAAATACTTGAAGGATAGTAATCGCAATATGACCTCTACCGTTATCGGTCAAGGTCAGCTAGTGTATGTAGACCAAAGCAAGGCGGTCATGGCCTTTAAAAATACATTACATCTCAATGTAATGACCAATGAAGTGAACTTGGCGGAAGCGGTTGATGCTTTCACCTATACACTGGGCTATGCAGTACACGTAGAAATCGTGGATGCCCTCACGCAAGTTTATAAAGACTATAAAAAGGCTGCTGGTAGCACCACACAACGCCAAGTAAAAGCACCCCAACGACCACAAGAACCGATGGTTGACGTAAAGACGACCTCTGGTGGGCAACCGACACAAATGGATTTAACCAATGATCCTCAAGAGAGTAAGCCTGATTCTGCAGCCGTGGACGCGGCTAAGGCTGCGGCTATGGCATTCTTAGCCAAGAAAACCGGCGGTGCTGTTGCAAATACAGCAGTTAATGATAGTGCGAATACAAGTACAATAGATACATCAGAAACTGCAGTAGGAGCTGATGTAGAAACAGAGCCAGCATTCGGTGGTGATGTGCCGATTACAACTTTTGATGGCAGTCCATCTAATCAGGTCCCCGATGGTGAGATTCCTATTGAGTCTCTAGCGGGTTCTATTGAAGGGGATGATATTCCAGTTCATTCCTTTGATGATGTGCCTGTAGATGATATGGAGGGTTCTTATGTATCATCCTTAGATGATATGCCGCCACATCCATTAGATAGTGTGACTGTTATCAGCGAGGATGGCGAAGTGTTAGAGCGCCCTATGGATAGCGGCGCGCATATCGAGGTTGAAGCTGTCCCAAAGTCTGATGGGGGTGAACCTCGTGAGGTAACCCCGCATCAAAGTGATGACAAAGCTATGCTTTCATCAGCACCTATTAAAGTAGAGGCTATCGATAGTGTTACGGTGGCTCGAGAATACGCCTGGGATCCAGAGCATATGACAGAAGAGGAACGAAGCAATCCTCTCTTGGCGGAAACATTAGAAAAATTATCTGAAGACCATGACATCATAGTCGAGGTTATCGAAGAATAGATAAAAAAGTAATTGTTAGATAATAACCTTTGGCCTTGGGGCTATTAGGTGACACATATGTTATAAATCTATGTCATATATTGTTAATGATGTGGACTTAGAATGTTAGTATAGGACGATGTCTTAAAAGGAGGAAATACAATGTTTGGTAAAGGTATGGGCAACATGACTGGCATGATGAAAAAAGTTCAAAAAATGCAAGCAGATATGAAGAAAATGCAAGAAGAGTTAAAAACTCGTACTGTAGAAGCTTCCGTAGGTGGCGGTGCTGTAACCGTTGTTATGAACGGTGAAAAAATCATTGAATCTTTGAAATTGAACCCTACAGCTGTTGATCCTGAAGATGTAGAAATGTTAGAAGATCTAGTAATGGCTGCGGTAAACGAAGCTAGTAAAAAAGTAGACGACCTCTTGGCTCAAGAAATGGGCAAGGTAACTGGTGGTCTAAACTTGCCAACAGGTTTATTCTAAATGACAAACGCTTTAGAACGGCTCGTAGAGCAGCTGCGCCGCTTGCCTGGTATCGGCTCCAAGTCAGCTAGACGCTTGGCGTACCATTTGGTAGAAATGCCGAAGGAAGAGGTAGACCGCCTTGTAGAAACTATCGTAGAAGCGAAAGGGGCTACGCGTCACTGTTCTATTTGCTTTAACTTATCAGCTCAAGATCCTTGCGAATTCTGTAGCAATCCAAATCGCGATCAAACGACAATCATGGTTGTTGAAACATCTCGCGATGTCATTGCTATCGAGCGTAGTGGTGATTACAAGGGCTTGTATCATGTATTGGAAGGTGCCTTGTCCCCTATGGAGGGCATCGGTGCTGACGATATTCGCGTAAAAGAATTAATTGCACGCCTTCGCGATGGTGTTGTACAAGAGGTTATCCTCGCGACAGACCCGGATGTCGAAGGGGAAGCAACAGCTCTGTATTTGGCGAGATTATTAAGTCCAAGTGGCATCAAGGTAACGCGAATTGCCCGCGGTGTTCCTGTGGGTGGCGATATCGAATATGCCGATGAATTAACGCTAGGCGGTGCCGTAGTGAACCGTCAAGAAATGAAAGGATAGTAGTATGGGAGCTTTATTAGCGTCACCGATTATATCGGCGGTTATTTCCATTGCTGTAGCCTACATTGCTTTCAAAGTAGCATTTTTCACCATTAAACGGGTGGCTATGAATGTTGTGATTGGTGGGTTAACCTACTGGGTATGCGTTCATATACTTAATATTCCAATGGATATAGGAGTTGGTATTTGGGCATTAACAGCAATTTTAGGTCCTATTCCTATGGTCTTAGCTGCTATATATTACGGCATTAAATAACAGGAGGTTTTTATGCTTATCAATCGTGAGCAACAACGCGTTATTGATGAAGTGGAACAGAATATCCTCTTGTTAGCGTCCGCTGGGACGGGAAAAACGAATACACTTGCTTATCGGGTGGCTCATCTCATCGAGGGTGGCTATGCGAAGGCGGAGAATATCTTGTGCATGACCTTTACGAACAAGGCCGCAAACGAGATGAAAGGCCGCATTCAATCGCTCGTAGGCAGTCTTGCAAAGGCTGTGGAGGTTAGTACATTCCACAGCTTTTGCTTTTTCATTCTCCAACAAGAAGGAAAGCGCAACGAAACCTTGTACACGGACGTGACCATTTTTGACGAAGAAGACTGCAAGGAACTATCTGAACCGTACCGTCCTGGTAAATTGCGAGAAATGTCCTTTGCTAATGTTATCGCTATGGTGAAAGAATATCGTTCCTTATATGGCTTTTATTCTGATGATCTCATAGGGGATTACAAGCGGACAATCGAACGCTTACAGAAGGAACAGCGCGAAGCCATTGAACAGCTCTTCTCTAGCTTTGGTAATGTCCTCTACAGTGAACTCCATGATTTCTTGAACCATGGTCACGAATGGATTGCTGCGTATGATGAAAGCTTAGCTTCCGTGCACGGCCTAGATTTTACAGACCTCATCTGCGGTGTTCATCGCCTATTTCAAGACCCTGTAGTTCGTGAACGCTGGCGCAACCGTTACAGCTATATCTCTGTAGATGAAATGCAAGATACAGGCGTACTAGAGTACAAGGTTCTAGAAATGCTGTGGGAAGGTAATCACGTGCTACTATGTGGAGACTATTTCCAAACCATATACGAATGGCGTGGCTCCGATCCGTTCCGCTTGCTTAAGCAATTTGATGCGGATTTCAAGCCCTTGAAAATCATCTTTTATGAAAATTATCGCTCTAACTGGACGCTTTTTACGATGGCTTTCAAAACCTTGCAAAATATGTTCCCCGATCTAGTTGGGTCTATCTACACTGAATTGCCTCGTGCCAATAGTGAAAGCAAGGGTAAGCCAGTTCTCATTAAAGGCTGTAAAAATAGTTATCTTGAGGGTCGATATATCTACGAATCCATCTGCGCTTTACCAAAAGATGCTAATATCGGCGTTCTTGTGAGGGATAATAAAAAGGCACAGCAGTTAAGTGATTCTTTTGAACGTCTTAACGGCGAACGACCTGAAGAGGAACGCCGTCACTTCATGATTATCGACGAGTTCAAATTCTTTAGACGTCAAGAAATTAAAGACGTTATGGCCTACTTCAAGTTGTTGATGAATCCTAATGATTCTGTCAGTGCGAAGCGCATTATCAAGCGCTATGTTGCAGGTATTGGTGACGCTCGTATCGCTGCAATTGAAAGCCCTGAGACGCGCCAAGTAGGTTTAAAATTGACGGACTTCATGGATATGCCTATTTTTGAAGCGGAGCCTTATGCAAAGCTTGTTAGTGGATTAGAACAGCACGAAGTAGTTGTTTATGACGTGGAGAGCACCGGTACAGATACGGCTCAAGACCATATCATTCAAATTGCGGCTATCCGCATCGATGAACATGGACAGGTCTTAGAGCCTTTTGAACGCTTTATCAATCCTGGTGTACCTGTTGGTCAATCCGAAGAGGTACACGGCTTCTCCGATGCGTATTTACAAGAGCACGGCGAAGAGCCAGCTATAGTGTTACAAGCCTTTAAGGAATTCTCTAAGAATGCTATTATTGTAGGTCACAATGTAAACTATGATGTGACCATCTTTACGAATGAATTGGCGCGTCATAACTTAGGCAATCCTGAGTTCAAGGCTATTTATGATACCCTCGATATCTACCGTCGTTTCTATCCTAATTTGCCAAATCATAAATTGGGTTTCCTAGCATCTAAGTTTCCTATACACCATGAGCCAACACATAATGCAATGGATGATATCTTGGCCACTGCACAGCTTTTAATTTATGCGGTGAAAGAAAAAATCGTACCGACCACAACGGGTCGCATGGTAGCTATAAATAAATATAAGGCAGCTTTCACGGATATCGCCTCTCAAATGGCGACCTTGCGTAGAAAAGCCTATACGGAGATGCCAACGAAATTATTGGCGTATATCATGAACCAAATGGGGGTTCTAGAATACTATAAATCTCATGGAGAAGCGGCAAAGGTAGAGCATATACGCGATTTATATCGCATCATGGAAAAACTAGATACGGCTTATGAAGGGCCACCAGGACTAGCGCGGTTAAATCAAATCTTACAGATGGCGGCCCTTACGGCGGGCGAACCTGCACAGCAAGTACGAAATGAAGATCGTATTCCTATCATTACCATTCACCAAGCGAAGGGCAGCGAGTTTGACCATGTATTCTTGGCCGGGCTAAATGAAGGAACTTTCCCGAGTCCCTTTGCCATTGCAGAAGGTCGTGAAGACGAGGAAAAGCGTTTATTCTATGTGGGCATTACTCGGTCTAAACAAGAATTGACCATTACCTTTGAACAGACGAATATACGAGGTAGAGCGGTTCAACCAAGTTCGCTACTCAACTATATGCCACGAGATCCTGAACTCGTAGAAAGGAGATACTAATGGCGCGAAAAACACATCGCCCCGATGATATTCTGTGGACCGTGACAGCTGTAGATATAGAAACTGTACTTAGCAAGAAAAATGCAAGACAAAAGCTAATAGGTAATGGTCAAGATATATCAAGTAAAAATCGAGATATATCGAGTAGCAATCAAGACATATCAAGTCGCGATTCTGAGCATATTGGAGAAGTACGCGATATTTCACTTGGTGAAGTGTTAGATACTAGATATCCTCGAAAATCTTTAGTTAAACTTTTTGAAGAGAAATTAATCCACATTAATGGTCATAAGGCTACGCCAAAAGATGCAATCTCTGAAGGCGACGAGATTTGGATTGCTATGGCGAAGGAAAAAATAGATCATGACCCTATCGAAATGGACTTACGCATTCTGTATGAAGATGATGATCTCCTTATTGTGGATAAACCAAGTGGTGTGACTGTAAACTCTAAAGATCAAGTTTCTCTTGCCAATGGTGTGGCGCACTATTTTAAAGAACATGGTATCAAGCGAAAGGTACGTTTCTTGAACCGTCTCGACAGAGATACGACGGGCTGCATTGTGATTGCAAAAAGTGGTTTAGCACAAAGTATTTATCAACAGCAAATGGATGATAATACCTTTGAAAAGTGGTATATGGCGACTGTGGAAGGCATTGTAGAAGCCGATGAAGATTCTTTGGTATTTCCTATGGAACGCAGTGCTGATGGGATTCATTACGAAGTGAATCCTAAGGGAAAAGAGACTCGTACAGATTTTTCCGTCCTATGTAGACATTCTTCGCAGGCTGTGGATAACTCTGTGAATAAGTCTAAAAATTCTGTGGATATAGGACTAAAAAATGTGGATATAAACTTAGGAGATGTTGATAAAAGTAATCAAAATGTGGACAAAACTGTGTATAAGTCCAATAAATGTGGATATTCTGAGGTTTTAGTTCGTTTGTACACAGGGAAAACACATCAAATTCGAGTAGCTTTCAGCCATATAGGGCACCCTCTTGTAGGAGATACCTTATACGGTGCACAACCTACGGAACAGCCATTTCAATTACGCGCTCAAAAGGTGGTATTTACACACATGCGCACAGGAGAGCGTATTACGGTTATGGCATAATCTGATCTGATTAACTTGTTACGTAATACAAAATACTAGTTTGTTAATAATAGGTTTGTACTATACATTGTGAAGTCACAATACATCAAATACTCTAATTGAGAAATGAGAATTATTGATAACTCAGTAAAATCAATAAGTTTAAAAATATTTTTCAAGAAAAATAATGACAAATGATAATCGATAAGCTATAATAGGAATATAAGTAAATCGATATAGTTCAATTTAAAAACTATAAATCAGAATGTAAGAGGTGTAGTATGATTTTACAAGATAATAGTGCAGCACGTAATCGGGGGATTACGCTTGCCAGTATAAAAGGCATTATAGGTAATGTCGTTCTCGTTATTTTTAAAATGATTGTGGGCCTTGCGTCTAATTCCATCGCCATTATCCTTGATGCGGTAAATAACTTAACAGACGTATTGTCCTCTGTATTAACTATTGTGGGTACAAAATTAGCCGCCAAAGGGGCTGATAAGGAGCATCCATTTGGCCACGGTCGTATAGAATATATGACTACCATGGCTATAGCTTTCATCATTCTCGGTGCTGGCATTGGATCCCTTAAGGAATCTGTGGAAAAAATTATTCACCCTGAGGTATCTACCTTTGATATTCCAGGCCTTGTTATCATCGCTGTTGCCATCGTGGTGAAAATCGTGATGGGCCGTTATATCAAGGCACAAGGTGAAAAATATAAATCCGATGCGCTCGTAGCATCTGGTATAGATGCCCTTTTTGATGCGGTAATTACCTTTGCCACATTGGTATCTGCAGGCTTAGTATTTTTCTTTAACTTTGATATTCAAGGTTATGTGGGCGCTGTTATTTCTGTTTTAATTTTAAAAGCGGCGTATGATATTTTACGTGAAATGTACAACCATTTGCTTGGTATTCGAGCAGATGATAATTTAATCCGTAATATTAAAGAAACTATCGCACAGCATCCGAATGTGGGTGGTGTATATGACTTGGTATTAAATAGCTATGGTCCGGGAGAAACAATTGGTTCTGTTCATATTTCTGTACCAGATACGATGACAATGGCAGAAGTTCATCCCCTAACAAAGGGCATTGCGGTTCATCTTTATAAAAAGTTTGGCATCAATATGACCGTTGGTGTATATGCTGAAAACCAACCAAGTGTAGAAGTACTTGAAATTAGAAAAGCTCTTGATCAAGTTATTAGTTTATATACACATGTAGTACAAGTACATGCCTTCTACGTACAAGAAGAAAAGAAGGTTATTTACTACGATATTATCTTTGACTTTGACGAAGAAGATCCGCATGGCACATTGGAAAAAATTAAGGCAGAAATGCAAAAACGTTACCCTGACTATACACAATTCGCTATTGTGGATACGGATTTTAGTAACTAATTTTATAAATTGTAATTTGTTTTGATAAATTCTCTAAGGAGAGATGGAATGAAAAAAATTGCTCTTACCGCATTAGCTGTAATGGCGGTTGTTGGTGTGTTCGCGGTTCAGCCTGCAGATGCAAAAAAGGTAGAACAAGATCCAGTAGTGGCATCTATTGATATGCCTATGAATGATGAGATTCAACAGGTTAATGGTGTTTCTAAATCAACAAATAAAGAAACACGACGTTTGTCTAATACTTTAGCAGAAGCTACAAAAGTGATGATTAAAAAGAATTGGAAGATCATTTATATTAAAGCAGTTCCTACGGGAGATAAGGATGCTGTACGCTTTTATTACAAAGATAATAGAGGTCAAGTATACAATGGTCAAGTCATTAGAAATACAGGCCTATCCAAGGGTAAATATATGGCTGGTTCTTTACGTCAAATAGAGGCCTTGCAAGAATTAGTTAATCACTTGCAACAGAATGGTCAAGAAGTACCATCCTCTATTGATATCATGATCACTCAAGAAGGCTATCGCATCAAGACTATTTTTAATTACAATGAAGATACAAGTAATTTACCAGCATATCTAGAACAATATGAACAACAGAATTTCCCTACTATGAAGTAAAAGAAAAGCTCGTGCTATGCACGAGCTTTTTTGTTAGATTACGTAATCATCGGAATCGTCTTTCTTAGGTTTTTTGTAAATTTCTTTTACACCAGCCATTTCGATGAGTTCTTCCCCAAGGGCATCTTCATCGTCTGTGTTAAGCATGGAGTAGAAGGCCCAAAGAATAATAAACCAAATTGGTGTGAACAAGAGGGCAATTCGCGTATCTTCGTTTAAGGCTAGAATGGCTAAAACGAAAACGAAGAACGCGAGGATAACGTAATTCATTACTGGGTATAGAGGCATTTTAAATTTAGACTGTGCCACTACATCAGGATTTTTTTTGCGATATTTGAGATGGCAAATAACCATCATGGCCCAAATAAAGATAAAGCAGAACGTAGAGATTGATGTAATCATAACGAATACTGCTTCAGGCATTACGTAGTTGAGTACAACCGTAATCAATAATACGGCTGCCGAGAAAATCGTTGCTTGGTATGGCACACTGCTGTGAGTCAAGCGGCGCATCGAACTCGGGGCGTGACCACGTTTTGCCAAGGCGTAAATCATACGACCAGTACTGAAGATACCGGAGTTTGTAGCAGATGCTGCAGAGGTAAGAACAACGAAGTTTACGATACCTGCAGCGGCTGTAATACCAACGGCGGTAAATACAGCCACAAATGGACTTGCAGCAGGGTTAACGGCAGTCCAAGGGTAAATACTCATGATGATGGCTAAAGAGCCTACATAGAATAAAATAATACGCAATGGAATATTGTTTATGGCCATTGGAATAACCTTTTCAGGATCTTCTGTTTCGCCAGCCGTTAAACCTACGAGTTCTATGCCTGTGAAAGCAAATACAACCATTTGGAATGATAGGATAAAGCCCATCGTTCCATTCGGAAACCATCCTCCGTAATTCCACATATTACTAAAGGCGGCGACGCCAGCATCTGTAGTAAAACCTGTAACAATCATGATGATACCGATGATGATAAGAGAGATAATAGCGATTACCTTAATCAAGGCAAACCAGAATTCCATTTCGCCGAAATGTTTTACAGCTGTCAAGTTCATTAACAACAAGACGATTAAAACGAGTAAGGCGGGTATCCATTGGGGTAGCCACGGTATCCAGTACTGCATGTAGAGGCCTACGGCCGTTAAGTCTGCCATGGCTAGTGAAAGCCAGCAAAACCAGTATGTCCATCCCGTGATAAATGCTGCTCGATCCCCTAAGTAATCTTCTACAAAGTCGATAAAAGAGTGGTGGTTTAGGTTAGATAACAGTAATTCGCCTAGTGCTCTCATAATAAAGAAGCAAATAACACCTGTTATTAGGTAGGCGAATATAATGGATGGACCAGCCAAGTGAATGGCGCGGCCGGAGCCTAAGAATAAACCTGTACCAATAGCACCGCCGATAGCGAGCAACTGTACATGCCTGTTCTTAAGACCCCGTTTTAACTGATGAGTATCAGACATAATAAAGACCTCTTTTCTACAAACTATCTATAAACATAAAGGCTATGGATTACCACAGCTTTAACAATCTATAGAATCTTTAAAACTATTTTTTTATAATACAGTATCTATTCTAAAAAGTCAAATGTATTTTTACAGTAGACAAAAGATGATATGATTTTCTGATAGAGTATATCCTTATATTGATAAAAGCAAAGAATATTCTTTTTTTATGAAGTTTATTGACGAATAATATAAAATAATTTATAATAAGTACACTTATAATAAAAGGAGGATATAAAATGGAATTTAGTTTTAGTTTGAAAATAAAAGCAACAAAAGAAGCTGTGTGGGCGTACTATGCGAATATCGAAAAATGGTATGACTGGGAAGAGGATCTAAAAAATATTACATTAAACGGTAAATTTGAGACCGGTTCATGTGGTACAATGGAGCTTGAAGGTATACCACCTATGGAATATCAACTTACTCTTGTAAAACCTTTTGAAGAGTTTTGGGATAAGACTGAAACTCCATTTGGTGCTATTCTTTTCGGACATCAAATAATTGATAATCATGACGGAAGTGTAAATGTAAAACATACTGTAAGTTTAGAAAGTGAAGATAAGCAACATTTGGAATTTTTAAGTCAAGTTTTTTCGGATGTTCCTCAATCTATATTTATTCTAAAAAATTGTTTAGAAAGATAAGGTGATTGCTGTTTGTTTACATCAAAATATAAAGACAATTCAGAAAAATCAACAGGATTATTGTTCATGAGGGTGTACAATAAATGGCATTTTACTATAAAACAAGCGTTAAAAGAGTTGAACTTAACACATCCTCAATTTGTTGTTTTAGCGTCTCTTTCTTATCTATCACAACATGATAACGAAGTTACACAAGTTATGATTTCAAAACTTTCAGGGATAGATGTTATGACGGTATCTCAAATATTGAGCTTATTGGAAAAACGTGGTTTTGTAGAGCGAAAAGAGCACTCTAGAGATACACGTGCGAAAGCTGTTCTTTTAAATGAAGAGGGCGGTGCAATATTACAAAAGGCAGTCCCATTAGTTGAAGAGATTGATGAAATCTTTTTCGGAAAGCTGAATAGTGATGAGGCTCAATTTAAACATCTTCTTGGCAGATTACATGAAGAGTAAGGTGTATTAATTTTCCGATTCTTGTGGAGGCTATTATGAGACGTCAAGATCGTATGGTTACAAATATAGATGAAATTAAGGGCATTTTAAGTAGCACTCGCATCATTCACTTAGGTATGATGGATGGTGATTATCCTTACGTGGTACCTTTACATTTCGGTTATGAAATTGTAGATGATATACTCTACATCTATGTACATGGCTATCATGAGGGGAAGAAGTTTAATTTGATTAAAGTGAACCCCCATGTATTTATCGAAATTGACGGTAATGATGAGGCCCTCGTATCAGGTGGAGATATTCCTTGTAAATATAGCTCAGTTTATTCTAGTGTGATGGGCCGAGGAGAGGCTACCTACTTAGAGCGTGTTGATGAAAAGGATCATGGTTTACAAGTATTAATGAAGCATCAGACTGGTCGAGAATTTCCCTTTACTGATGCCATGGTAAACTCTGTGGGCGTCGTTCAAATTAAAGTTGTAGACTATACCGCAAAGAGACGAAGACAGCTTGAACAAGATATTATTATGCCTCCATTAACTAAATAATAACAAAACATCCTATTGAACTCTATTGTAATATAGCGTTTAGTAGGATGTTTTATTATGTATAACTAGTTAGAATTAAAGCAGCTAATAGCTCATAACTATACTTTCACAATAGGAAAGATAAAAGTTTTATGAAGTAGCTAGGGCAACAGAATCGGCAGCATGTTTTTGATATAAATAAGAAAATATATCATTATATGTGTAAAGTATATATCAATTTTTTATAAAAGGAGAGATCATGAAGAAGCTTCTATTTAAGTCCGTTTTGTCTGCTATGGCTGTAGGATTATTGTGTGCAGGATATGTTTCAGCTGATGTTGTTAATGATTCAATATCTACCGATAATGTTGGTGTTTCCGCTGCCGTTACATTTGATATGCCTAGAGTTCATCCTGATTCAGCAATCAAAGCATTACCAAGAAAGACTTTATTAGAGTGGCCTATGAAAACGCAAGAAGGGGCTCGTAATTGGAAAGGAATAGTAGAAGCTGCACAGCAACTGCCGTATGAGGTTAAGGCACCTAGTTATATACCTTATGGTTATCAGCTTTATACAGCACGTCAAGATCGAAATGATGTATTAGAGGTTGTATATTACAAAAAAGGTGTGACTATCTATCGGGATGGGAAAAAATATATAGATAGTATTATGGCCTATAGAATGGGATATTCCTTAGATACCGTAAGAGATATACCATATGTTCCATCTGAGTACGGCGATATTGAATGGTCTAAATCAGGTGATTCTAGTGAGGTTTATTTTACAGGTGATCCTGAAACACATATGGTTCGCAGCATTTCGTGGACGAAGGATGGGATGGCTTATTCTCTATTCTTCTTAGAACGGGTGAAAGAGGCTGATGCGGAATTCTATAAAGAGCATGTAGTACCGTTGAAGAGTATTGATAGCTCTCGTTATGAACTAGTTGGTAACTATCCGACAACACCTAAAACAATTGAAGAAATAAAAGAGGAACATGTAGTGCCTATGAAAGCATAGACTGGTGTGATTTATTAATGGTACGTAATACTCTTGAAAGTCAGTGATCTGAGTTAAAAAATGTAATAGATAAATGATTACTTCGGTAATATATACTTATAAATATCTAAATTTAGAGAGAGCAGAAATTATGAGATTGAAAACAACAAAATCATTATTAGCAATGGGAATACTAGCTGCTGTGTTAAGTAGCTTTGGAGTACAATCAGCTAGTGCGTTATCCCCTTTAGTGGATGAAAATGGAAATACTGTTACCACTGACACAGTGGAAAAGAATAAAGAGCTAGTGAATCGCTATCGGTGGTATGAACAACTTGATAATGGTGATATCCTAGAGCGTAATATTGAGGCAACTACTAATTATTTTGGATATGATTTACAGATTCCATCTTATATGCCTGAAGACTATGCAGTACGCGATGTAAAGTCAAGAGATCATGACGTATTAGAAATCGTGTATACGGAAACGGGCCATAATGGAGAATATGGTCAGAAATTAACCTTCTCTAATACAGATATTGTGTATCGTATGGGGTGGGCTATCGATACCGTAGTAAAGCCTATATTGGAAAAGACAAAATACAATGCTGATGATGTCGTTAGCTTTACTACCCCTAATGGAATCTCTGTACATACGTTAGGCTCTAGCAACGATTCTGTTCAAATTGCTTATTGGGAAAAAGATAACAAAGTTTATATGCTCTACTTTGCTTCCTCAAGAAACCAAAACTATGTAAGCAAAATTGTAGATTCAGTAGGGTCGTTAAGTAATGTGGCTTCTGATGATACTAGATTACGTGGTGACCGAAATGATAAGCAAAATGTTAAAGGCAATAATGCGCAAAGTTTTAAACAAAATGGAGAACAAGATAGACCTTATTTTGAATCTATTGGGCTGCCATTGCGTACACATACGAATTCTGAGTGGCCTATACTTACGAGTAAATCTATCGGCTTACCTAGCGGTGTAATTGATGCATCTCGTAAGCTGTCCTATAACGTATCTGTACCAAGTTACTTGCCTCTTGGCTATACATACTATGCTACACATTTTTATGATAATGATGTATTAGAAACTGTATATTGGAAGGAAGGTCAAGAATATCAAGAACGCAGCGGCCGTTGGGTAAATCATGTTATGGCCTTCCGCATGAGTTACTCTAAGGATACTGTATGGCCTAAAGAATATGTTCCAACGGAATACCATGACGTACAGTGGATTGACTCTACGCCAACCGGTGATGTGCAGTATACAGGTAATGTAGATAAGAGCTTAGTTCGCAGTATTACGTGGAGCAAAGATAACATGTCATATTTCTTGTTCTTCCAAGTGCCTGTGAAAGCATCTGAAGCAGAGTTTTATAAAGATCATGTAGTACCATTAAATGATATTGATCCAAGTCGTACAGACTTAATCGGTGTAAAAACAATTCGTTAATAAGAAACAGTAATAAGAAACTATAACTATAGCATCATAATTTGGTGAGGCTATACGATATTAGTATTTACTATAAAATAACACATAATAAAAAGAACCTATCTCCTAGATATTAGAGTAATATCTTTGGAGATAGGTTCTTTTAGTGTATGTAATTTACATATATTTTGCTTTTAGGTATTAGTGATTTTATAGCTATCGAATATAAAGTAGCTTTCACTAATAGCATCATTATGGGTATATGTTAATTAGAAGAATACGTAACGGATGATAACGAGAACCGCCAATACGTACATAATCCAGTTAACTTCTTTTGCACGGCCTGCAATGATTTTGAGTAGAGGGTATGCAATAAGACCTGCAGAGATACCGTTAGCGATGCTGTATGTGAACGGCATTAATACGATAACGAGGAATGCAGGGAAGCCTTCTGTCCAATCATCGAAGTCGATGTTGCGAATGGCACCTAACATGAGGGCACCTACGATGATAAGAACAGGAGATGTGGCTGCATTTGGAACCAAGGATACCAATGGAGCCAAGAATAAGCAAATTAGGAAAAGTACGCCTGTTGTGACAGCTGTTAAACCTGTACGGCCGCCAGCCCCTACACCTGCCGCACTTTCAACGAAAGCCGTAATTGTAGAAGTACCGAGTAATGCACCGGCACTAACACCGATAGCATCTACGGTCATGGCTTTACCAAGACCCGGGAATTTACCAGATTTAGGATCTGCGATTTTCGCCTCTGTAGCGGTACCAATCAAAGTGCCCATAGAGTCGAATAATTCTACAAATGTGAAGGAGAAAATAATCGTAATTAAGCCCATGTGAAGAGCACCAGGAATATCTAATTGCAAGAATGCTGCTTTGGAGAAATCAGGAACGGCCAATACGGTGAAGTTCTCAGGCATTGTGGAAAGGCCTGTCGCATAGGAGATGATTGTTGTTACTAAAACGCCGATCAAGAGCGAACCTTGAATTTTGTGAGCCATCAATAAAGCTGTAAAGATGAGGCTAAATAGTGCCAACAATGTTTCACCACTGTGCAAATTACCGAGCGTCAAAAGTGCCTCAGATGCTGGAGGAACTAGATTACCATGTGTCTGTACGACTTGACCCAAGGAGTTTGGAGACAAACTTATGGAGATAGCCATCAAGCCGGATAACTTTAAACCGATGATAGAAATGAAAAGACCAATACCAACGGTAATGGCAATTTTCATGGAGGCTGGGATACCTTCAACGATCATTTGTCGTATTGATGTCAATGTTAATACGAGGAAAACGAGACCAGAAATGAATACCGCACCTAATGCTGTTTGCCAAGATACGCCCATACCGAGAACTACAGTAAAGGAGTAAAATGCCAAGAGGCCAACTCCTGGAGCGAGAGCAATTGGGTAGTTTACGAATAAACCCATAGCAATCGTCACAAGACCCCCACCTAAGGCTGTGGCAATGAGGACCGCATCCTTATCCATACCTGCAAGACTAAGAATGTTTGGCGCCAAGAATAGGATGTACGCCATCGTGATAAACGTAGTGATACCTGCTAAAATTTCTGTTTTAACGGTTGTACCACGTTCACTGAGTTGAAATAATTTATCTAACATTAGATAAAATCCTCCCTATATGAAATTAAAATCATACCTAAATAAAGATATTTCGATATATGTATAGTGTATCATATTTCCCACCATTTTTTGTATGAATTTGTGATATACTATTAATATATTATGAATGATATAGAGGTTAACTTATGAAAATATCTACAAAAGGGCGTTATGCCTTACGGATATTGGCGGATATTGCAGAACATGGGGTAGAAAAAAATGTACCAATTCGTGAGATTGCAGAACGCCAAGGATTTTCCGATAAATATTTAGAGGGGATTGTATCTCGATTATCCTCCGCGGGCCTCGTTAAAAGTGGACGTGGCAAATACGGTGGATATCGTTTGGTGAAAGATCCATCTGAATACAATGTATATGAAATTTTATATGCCGCAGAGGACTCCATTGCTCTCGTGTCTTGTTTAGAAGATGATGTAGAACCGTGTCCTATGTTTAATGACTGCTTGACAGCTCCATTGTGGCAGTATTTACAAGATGAGTTCCGACATGTTATGGAACATGTTTCCTTGCAAGATGTAATGGATCATAAATTTCCTACGGAATAATTGATAGCTCGGAAACTTTAGTTTGAATGATCTTTGAGGATTACTACATTGTATACCTATATTTTAGGTATTTTTTATGGAAAGAGTCGCGTTTCGTATGCGGCTCTTCTTTATATATGAAATTAAAATGTAATAACATCTTATGAATAGTAACATAGATTGAAATCTAAGTAGAATCGTAATTTAAATGGAACTGTAATTAAAAGTGATTTATGTGTATATTAGTTTATCTAAACGATTTTATGCGGAAGGGAGGGTACCATGAGTACAAGTGTATATGATGCTCGAGGTGGCATGCGCAACGTGTGGATTATCACAACTAGTATGACGGTGCTAGCCATATGTTATACAATGATAATTCCTTTTTTGCCAATATATTTATTGGAACTCGGTGTTCCAAAGGATGATGTGGCACTTTGGTCTGGTCTCGTCTTTGGTATTACATTCCTAATCGCTGGCATTATGGCGCCAATTTGGGGCAAAATTGCAGATAATAAAGGGAAAAAGCGGATGGCTTTGCGCGCTGGTTTTGCCATTGCTGTCAGTTATGTTCTCATCGGCATGGTAACGGATCAGTATCAATTGTTAATGGGCCGTGCTTTAGTTGGGTTCGCTAATGGTTTCTATCCTGCAGCGATGACCATGGTCTCCCTCAGTGTGGATGAAAAACAGGTAGGCCGTGCCCTCGGCATATTCCAAACAGGTCTAATTTTAGGTAATGTCGTCGGTCCATTTTTGGGCGGTGCCGTTGAAAGTGTTGTAGGTATGCGCCCTGTATTTTATATATCTGGTATAGCCGTATTCATTGCTACTTTAGCGGTATTGTTTCTTGTAAAAGAACCAAAACTAGAAGTTGAAAATACAACTTCTAAGGAGCAGTCCAAACAGCCGGTAAAAGCTACATCCTTGCGAGAAGATTTTAAGTCGGTTCAAGAACAACCTGTATTAGTAAGACTTTTATGGATTTACTTCTTTATGCAATGTGTCATCATGATGCTACAGCCTATTTTGGCGCTTTATGTAGGTGATATGCAAGGCACTATGGAAGGGGCAGCCATCATTTCAGGTACAATCCTCAGTATCGGTGGTTTAGCCGGTTCCTTAACGACCAATATATGGGTGCGCCTCGGTGAGCGTCGTGGGTACTTTAGAACCATTTCCTACTGTATGCTTGGTAGTGGTGTTGTTCTCTTACTTCAAAGCTTACCAGTAGGTATTTGGTGGTTTGGTGTACTACAAGTGCTAATTGGTTCTTGTATTGTGGGCATCAACCCATCTTTGAGTGCAGCCGTAACTCTTAATACAGAACCAGGCTTTAGAGGTCGCATGTTTGGTATGACGACGACGGCCCAACAATTCGGTTCTATGGTAGGGCCTGTGTTCGCAAGTATTGTATCTACCTACATTGGGATATCCTATGTATTTAGTATTACAGGTTTGTTATTACTCTATATGGGATTCCAATCACGGAAACTATCCGTACAACATGATAAATATAGTGTGTGAATTAGAGTCTAACAAGCTCCTTACTAATATATATTGGTAAGGAGCTTTTACTTTTTTAGGCTATTTTTATAATACGAGGCTTTCAGATACAGACCGTTTATTGGTAAGAGGTCTTAATCTAGGGTATAAGAAAAAGTGATGTTAATCGTTAATCTAAGAATACTGTTTTAGTGCATAATAGTAGGCTTTCATACGTTTTTAGTGAATAGCAATCCAATATGGGCCGATTGATTGCTTTTACAAAAATATTGGTATATAGTTAGTTTAAGGTAAGTCACTAGTCTCACCGTGTGGGACAGAAAGGAGTTATTATGGTCCGTATCGGTCATACTGTACTCGGAGAAAAGGGTACAAAAATATGCGTGCCTATTGTGGGCACAACAATGAAAGAGATTCTGGATGCCACCGCAGTAGCATGTAATACACCGTGTCACATAGTAGAGCTACGCATTGACTATTTCGAGCGGGCCCACTCCATTGATGCTATTATTGAACTATTAATGCTCATCAAGCCACAACTGAAAGGTCGTGGATTGCTCTTTACATGGCGCACAAAAGGTGAAGGTGGGGAAAGAACGATTTCTACACAAGATTACTTTACAATGCTAGAACGTTTGATTCCTACAGGATTGGTGGATGCTATCGATATTGAGCTGTTTTTTGATCAAGATAGAATGCTTAAAACGATAGAGTTTGCTAAGATTCATGGAATCACTATTATCATGAGCAACCATGATTTCCACTGTACACCGAGTCGTGAAGTCATTGTAAATCGACTTATTCAAATGAAAGAGTTCTTGGCCGATGTGCCAAAGATTGCCGTTATGCCTCACACAACTGGTGATGTATTAACGCTACTTGAAGCAACGGCTGAAGTGAAAGCTTTATATCCTTCGGATCCAATTATTACGATGGCAATGGGAGAACTAGGTGCTGTTACACGCACTGCAGGAGCTCTATTTGGAAATGCCATGACCTTTGCCTCTGCTGGTAAAGCATCGGCACCAGGGCAAATCGATGTACATGCTTTAAAACGAATTCTAGATACCATCGATGTAGATGGCGTATTCGATGAACAACAGCATAAACGGGTAAAAGTGCATTAAAAAAGTCGGCGAGAGCCGACTTTTTTATATGTTTTGTATTTCTTGTAGTATATTCATTTTTGAAGGGCGGATATAAAAAATATATATGTTATTATTAATGACTTTATATAGAATATTTCAGCTTTCCATATTTATAAATCTTCAAGGAGTTCATTAAAAATTTTTTCCGCAGGTTCACCAATTTCTTTTTCTGCTTGATTTAGCCCTAATTGTATTCTTGTAGTTAAATCTTCTTCAGTCCAGAAATCATTATTAATAGCATCAATCCATTCTGGACGGAGGATAGTAGGTGGAATATCCTTATTAAATTGTATTTGTTTAGATACAAGTGTAACTGTTTGTGACATGGTTAATCCCATTTCTTTTAGAATAGCTGTTGTTAGTGTCTTAACTTTAGGATTGATACGGATGTTAAGAACTCCTGTCTTATCGATTGTATCGAAGGATATTTCTTGATTTTCTTCTCTTGGTGTACCATATGCACCTATATGATCTGAGGCTTTTAATGTAGTTTGTGGTTGTTCATAGGTGCCGTTGTTGAGTGTGCTTGGTGTAGGTGTTTCATCGATAGGTGCCGTTGGTAACGCAATGGCAAACGGAATGCGACGCTCTTTGATGATTTGGCGGAATAGTGCATCTAGCATAGAGGTGTATGATAGACCTTGTGCTTTTAATATGCTAGATACCTCTTGTTTTAAGTCCTCATTGATGCGAACTTGTAGATTTACAGTTTTCATAATGCCTCCTATTTATGGTCGTCACGTTAAGACTATTGCTTATAGAAATTAGTTCATTGTATTTTGATAGTTCCATGGTGAAAGCTATTTTAAATTCTTTGTGTAATTACATTGTAATTGCTAAAGTGATTTTCTACCAATATATATAATACATAGGAGACATAAAAAAAGCAGTAGTTACCCTGAGGATAGCTACTGCTTTTCAGTTTATATCATTGATGTCATGATATGAGTTTTAGTTTTATCTAAGAATACAGATGTAAATGCTCTTACTTTTATAGATGTAGAAGCTCTTACTTATATAGAGGAAACAATCTTATAAATACTGTTATATAAACTCTTACTTTTATAGATGTAGAAGCCCTTACTTATATAGAGGAAGCAATCTTATAAATACCGTTATATAAACTCTTACAATAAGTTTGCTTCGAAGTCTTCTAGTATAGCTGCCACTGTTTTTGGTGCATTGCGATTATGTTCTACGATGCATTGTGCAAAGCTTTCATACATTGGAGTGCGAGTTTCTTCGAGTTCACGTAAGCGCTCTATACCGCCACTAGAGAGAACACGACCTGACGTAGATAGTTTTTCTACAGGTTGCGTTAATTGGTAAATACGACCATTTTGGCGTAGATGTGCATAGTTTTTAGGTACTGTTACACAGCCGCCACCAGTGGAGATGACAAGGCCAGTTTCTGTGCCTAATTTTGCAATCATGTCCGCTTCTTTTTTACGGAATGCTGCTTCCCCTTGTTCCGTAATATATGTGGATATATCACCGATTTCTTTTGCTAACTCTTGATCGACATCAATACAAGTACGGCCCATCTCTTTGCCGATTGCCTTGCCAACTGTTGTTTTCCCAACACCAGGCATACCGATGAGGATGATATTTTCCTTTTCACGGCGCATATCTCGCAAGATTTGCTCGATTTCGTTGGTGCCAAAGCTTTCACCTTGAAAATGATTAGCTGCCTCAACGCCTTGTGCTACGAGGAAAGGTAGACCATCACAGTGTGGAATATCCATCATTTCTGCTTGTAAAAGCAAAACTGTACGGCGCGGATTGTAGATGAGATCTACAACGCCTTCTAATTTGGAAAATTGCATAATATCTATCAGGCTAGCCGGATTATGCGGATACATCCCGATAGGAGTGCAGTTAATGATAATCTGTGCTGTTTCGTAGTAATTAGGTGCATCGGTATAGAGCGGAGCTGTTTTACGGGATAGATGCGTGATGCTCTTAGCACCTAGATCTTCAAGAGCCACGTGAACGGTAGCAGAAGATGCGCCATCGCCAAGGATGATGCACTCCTTATCAGATACATCGATACCAGCGTGTTTTAGGGTGAATACAAATCCATCGTAGTCTGTATTGTAACCATGCCATTTGCCGTCTTTACGGACCATCGTGTTTACACAGCCAATGCGTTCCGCGCGAGGGTCAACTACATCGCAAGCCTCAAGGGCATTAACCTTGTAAGGGAAGGTAATATTAATACCTTGTAATTCTGGATTTGCGAAGAACTCTTGCAGTTGACTCGGTTCTCGTTCAAATAATTCATAATTAGTATTTCCCAAAGCATTGTGGATGCGTGGGGAAAAGCTATGGCCCAACGTACGGCCAAGTAAACCAAATTTCATAGGACCTCCTAGGTCAATATACACAAAATGGCTAATAGGCTGTCACCTATTAGCCATTGGAGTTTTAAAACTATATCCATTGTACTATATATGTCATTAATAATCACTACCATAGAGGAAAATATTAATTTTCAGGATAATTACCGAGCAAACGGAATTTATCTTGCGATGCGTGGAGCTCTGCCAACACGGAGAGTACTTTTGGATCTGCTAAGGATGCTTCCAAATCGAGGTAGAACAAGAATTCAAAGTTATGTCCTACGATAGGGCGGGACTCAAGTTTTGTAAGGTTCACTCCGATGTTAGCAAATTTGGTGAGCAATGTACCAAGGCCCCCTGGAGCATGGCTTGCTGTCGTTACTACTGAGATTTTATTAGCTCCTGGGTATACGTGGAAGTCCTTACTAATACAGATAAAGCGCGTATAGTTGTTGTCGCTATTTTGGATATTTCTCAACAATGGAGACAAATTATATAGGTCTGCACATTGAGGTGCTGCGATAGCTGCCACACCTGGGTCATCACTAGCCGCTACGAGCTGTGCAGCTCGAGCCGTGTTGTCATAGGAGCGTAATTCTACGCCTTCCAACTTATCTAGGAAGTGACTGCATTGGCCCAATGCTTGAGGGTGGGAAATTATGGTATGAATATCTTCTAGTTTTGTTCCTTTTTTCACGAGCAAGTCGTGAGATATCCAAAGACGCGTACCGCGAACGATATAGCATTTGCGCTCTTCTAAGAGGTCATATACTTCTTTTACAGAACCATTGGAGCTGTTTTCAATAGGCAATACACCGAATTGACATTCCCCTGACTCTACGGCATCGAATACGGCACGGAAACCCGTTACATAATGGATTTGGCTGAGAGGTAATAATTTATCACACGCCATTTGAGCATTGCTGCCGAATACGCCGGCGCAAGCTACACTGCCCCGTTGAGGTGGCAAAGTAGGCGATTGCTCGATGGCTTTTTTCATTTTCAACGTGAATTCATTGTCTTGGAATAGTTGCTCAGATTGGTATGTACGACTCAAGCTAAATAATGCTTCAAAAAAGCGACGTGCATATAAATCGAGGTCCGGACCTGCATCTTTTGTTACCTTGTCGAGGATGTCGCGCTCTCGTTTGGCATCGTAAATAGCCTTATTCATTTCTTTTTTTGCAGCCGCTACGTCCTTGGAGAGTTCCATGCGCTCTTTGAAGAGGGCGAGCATTTGGTCGTTTATATCGTTAATCTTAACGCGTACTTCATCTAAGTTCATGGTCAATATCTCCTAAGAAATCAAGAATGACAAGGGCCGTAACGGCTTCGATAACAGGGACAGCACGAAGCGCTACACATGGGTCGTGACGACCTTTAATGGTGAGTAATGTGTCCTCTTTTTGTGAAAGAGACACAGAATGTTGTTCCTTATAAATGGATGGAGTAGGCTTGATGCCCACTTGCATAATGAGGGGCAAGCCGTTGGTGATACCGCCTTGAATGCCACCGCTATTATTGGTAGTTGTTGTGATTATATCGCCGTCCATGGTGAAAGCATCGTTCATTTCTGATCCAAGGCGAGAACACATGTCGAAGCCACCGCCAAAGGAAATGCCTTTGATGGCAGGTACGCCAAAGATCACGCGAGCTAATCGGTTTTCAATGCCGTCAAAGTTTGGATTGCCAAGTCCGATTGGTAGACCTGTAGCCACAACCTCAACGATACCACCTGTAGAGTCGCCGTCTTTTTTTAGTTTCATGATCAAGTTTTCTACTTCAAAGCGCTTGTCTGCATCGATCATAGCGATAGTTTCGGTAGCTATTTTGGCAAGTGCTTTCATATCTGGATGAACCATATCGATAGGAGTATCTTGGATTGTACCAACTTGTTTTAAATGGCCGTGAATTTCGATGCCTTTTTCACGCAATAACTGTAGTGCAATGCCACCAGCTACGCAAAGAGGTGCTGTAAGACGTGCCGAGAAGTGGCCGCCACCGCGCATATCTACCTTGTCACCATAGCGCATGCGAGCCGTAAAGTCCGCATGAGATGGGCGAGGAATGTCGCGCAAGTTATTGTAATCACCGGAGTGCTGCGATGTATTGCGAATCATAAATGCTAATGGAGATCCACTGAGCATGCCATCTACCATACCTGATAAGAATTCAGGTATATCGGCTTCTTTACGTTGCGTTTGTAATTGGTTTTGACCTGGCGCACGGCGCTTTAAGAAGGCTTGTAGCTCGTCGATGTCGATGGTATGTCCACAAGGGAGGCCTTCCACGATACCACCGATGGCGTACCCATGAGACGCGCCAAAGGTAGATACTTGTATGGTTTTACCGAAATTAGATGCCATTATATTTACTCCTACTTATAGTATGTATGACTAGTATTGTTATCTATTGAAACGCATTAACTATGATTAGGCAGCTATACTGGTTGTGCATTGCCACCTAGCATGTTCCAGTCCTCAAAGAAGTCAGGATAGGATTTTGTGATAGCTTCGCTATCTTTTAATATCACAGGGTTTTCACTGATGAGTGCCATCAATGTACCTGCCATAACGAGGCGATGATCATTAACACAATCACCTTGTCCTCCTTTTAGTATACCACTGCCGATGATATATAGGTCATCACCATCTTCGCGAATCGTGCCTCCTAAATCTCTGACGAGATTAGCAACGGCTTCGAGGCGATCGGATTCTTTCAAGCGTAGGCGCGCACCCTTAACAAAGGAGCTTTCACCCGTAATAGAACAAGCGAGGGATGCCATAACTGGCAACATATCGGGCATTTGCTCGAGGTCGGCATGAACTGGCTTACTAGCGCGACCTGATACAGTGATATTCATGTCGTCCCATGTAATAGTGCACCCTGAGGATTCGATGACCTGCATGATGCGGCGGTCAGCTTGTACAGAATTCTGGTTCATACCCGTAATGGTAATAGGTTGGCCTGTCATAGCGGCAGCAACCATCCAAATCGCTGTATTGGACCAATCGCTTTCGATTTGGTAATTACTTTGACCTTTAAAAGTAGCATTAGCAGTTACCGTAAAGGATTCTTGTACTGTGCCACGTGCGGGTGTATGGTCAACGGTTACGCCGAAGTCTGCCATCGTTGTAGTCGTCAATGTTACATAGTCGCTAGATTGAAGTTGTGTAGTAGATGTAACTGTAGCGCCTCCACATTGTGGGGCTGCTAACAATAATCCAGAGAAAAACTGGCTACTCACATCGCCAACCATGCTAAATTGACCACCTTGGAGAAGACTTGTCATAGTGAATGGTGGTTTATCTTGGGAGAATGTTACGCCGTGAGCTTTCATTTCACCGAGCATGGGTTCTAAAGGGCGATCTGGTAAACGCCCCTTTGCATCCACATCTACCTCATTACAAATGGATGCTGCCACTGGTAATAAGAGGCGCAATGTGGTACCAGATTCATGGGGAACTACATTGCCCTTTGTTGGTGCAGGACCAGGTGTAACAGTGACAACTTTATTTTCATACACAACGTGTGCGCCTAAGCCTCGTAAGGAGTCCATAGTTGCATCGATGTCTTTAGAGGTGCGGCTCAGTAGTATGGTAGATGGTGAGCTGGCGAGAGCGGCACAAATCAATGCACGGTGCGCATGAGCTTTTGCAGGAATGGACGCGATAGTCCCAGTAGGGATGGCGTTCGTTACAGAATGCATATAAATCTCCTTAATCTAAATAGGTAGCAAGTTCCTCGTGCGTTACTACCTTGAGTTCACTGTGACCATAGCTAGTAGGTACTACGATTTTAATGGTTGCTCCTTCGCTTTTTTTGTCGTGCTTAGCGGCAGCTAGAATCTCTTCTTTGCAAATTGTTGTTGTGGTTGGCAAATCGTGTGCTTTGATGAGGGCTTTTAATTTCTCTAAAGCCTCTGCATCTAATTCTCCATGTTTGACAGCACCTTGTGCCATGAGGACCATGCCAATGGCAACGGCATAACCGTGATGCACCTCGAAATGACTCGCTTTTTCGATGCCGTGACCAAAGGTATGACCGAGGTTTAAGAGGGCACGAACGCCAGATTCGCGTTCGTCTTGTTCCACGATATCCGCTTTTGCTTGTACGCAGCGGGCAATAACGCCACTTACACTACCGCGATGTTTAATTAGTGGTCTATTCTCAAGTTGCGTGAGTAAGCCCGGTACGTCTAGAAAGCCATATTTGATAATTTCACCGTATCCATTAATCCATTCCATTTCAGGTAATGTATTGAGTGTAGCTGGATCACAAAGGACTAGAATTGGTTGTTTGAAAGCGCCCCATAGGTTTTTGCCGGCTTCGAGATTGACTGCAGTTTTACCACCTACAGACGAGTCTACTGCGGCTAATAGGGATGTAGGAACCTGAACATAGTCGATACCACGTAAATAGGTCGCTGCCGCAAATCCTGCCATATCGCCTACAACACCGCCGCCAAGGGCGATGAGCAAGTCTTTGCGAGTCAATGATTGGGCCGCCATGTATTCTACTAAATTGATGAGTTGATGAGCATTTTTGGAGCTTTCACCAGCAGGAAAAACATAATCACAAACAGTATAACCCGCATGTTCCATATTAGCTTTCACAGAGTCCAAATAGTGGGGCGCTACATTGCTATCGCTGACGATGATAACACGGCAATTTGGTTTTAATGGTTTAATATAATCGGTGATGCGTTGTAAAGCGCCTTCCTCGATGACAACATCATACGGTGTAGATGCATTAATATGGATGCGAGTCATAACGGTTCCTTTCTTAAAAGAATAAGCTAGTATCTATTATAACGGATACTAGCTTATTTGTGTGATATGTAAGATTATTTAGTGCATTCTACCAATGCTTGGCGTAACGCATTAATTTCTTTCATAAGGCTAGTGAATTGGTCTGGACGCAATGCTTGCGGACCGTCGCACAATGCTTTGGCTGGATCGTTGTGAACTTCGATCATAAGGCCGTCTGCACCGCCGCCTACGGATGCAAGTGAAAGCGGACGAACCATGCGGCTCATACCTGCTGCGTGGCTAGGGTCCATGATAATTGGCAAGTGAGATAATTCATGCATCATAGGAATTGCTGTTACATCTAAGGTATTGCGAGTCTTTGTTTCGAATGTGCGGATACCGCGCTCGCATAATACAATTTGTTCATTGCCTTCGGACATGATGTACTCAGCAGCCATCAACCATTCTTCGTATGTTGCAGATAAACCACGTTTTAAAAGAACTGGTTTATTTAATTTGCCCACTTCTTTTAAAAGCGTGAAGTTTTGCATGTTACGAGCACCGATTTGAAGCATATCTACATTATCAAAGTATTGTAATTGGGAGATATCCATAACCTCAGAAACGATAGGAAGACCTGTTTCTTTTTTAGCAAGCTCTAATAACTCTAAGCCTTCTGGGCCCATACCTTGGAAGGAGTATGGGGATGTACGAGGTTTGAAAGCGCCGCCACGAAGGATGGTAGCACCAGCTTCTTTACATGCTTTAGCAGTGGCTAATACTTGTTCAGGTGTTTCCACAGAGCAAGGACCGGCCATTACTGCGAAGTGACCACCACCGATGAGGACACCACCAACATTGATTACAGAATCATCTGGATGGAATTTGCGGTTTGCTTTTTTGTATGGCTCTTGAATGCGAGTTACTTTATCTACGAAATCTAGAGACTCGATTTGACGGGCATCAAGAGATGCAGTATCACCGATAAGTCCTAGAATATTGTATCGAGTACCTTCTACTGGATGGATAACGAATCCTTGAGCCTCTAATTCACCGCGTAAACGGGATACTTCTTCCGCTGCTGCGTTTTGTTTCAATGTAATAATCATGATAATTCCTCCTTTTAACTACAGTGAATAGTAGGGCTTACCATACGGATAGCAAACAAAAAGGGCTACCCGTAATCTAATACGGGTAGCCCTTTTACTATTCTAAGCAACTAATATTGAATAATCCTTAATTAGCGTACCACAAATAGTTCCTTACCCGTACGTTGGATAAAGAACCAATAAAAGTATTGTTTTGTAGCTGTGCTAATTTGGTTAGTCATCTTTGGTTGCTCCTTTCTAAAAATTATGGATATAGTATAAACCCAAATGATAAAATTATGCAATACCTAAAAAAGAATTTCATGGAAGTTTTAAAAACAATGTGCTTAATAAATTATTTGAAATGCAGATATAATAAGACTTTTTGTATAAAAATGATTTTTGCTATTCATGACTAAATTGTAGTATAATGAGTTTATAAAGAGAGCCAATCAACGTGTCGGTAGCGTTAGGCTCATCTAAAATTTGGGTAAAAATGATGCGCCTAACGTGTTAGAGGTCTAGCCACCTCATTACGTTAGGCGTTTTCATTACCTTACTTAACTAAGGCAATGATAGTAACTATGGATAACAAAAATAATTTTACACAAATAGCGATATATGAGTAGCAGTGGAGGCGATATGGTGATTCAAATCTTAGATCATATAACTGATGAAATAAAACAAATTCGTATCGATGTATTTATGAAGGAACAGGGTTTTGAAGACGAGTTCGATGAAATAGATGAAATAGCAAAATTTGTCCTTTTATATATCGATGGTAAGCCAGCAGGTACATGTCGCTATTTCCCAAGCAACGAAGAAGGGGATGCCCATATTGGCCGTATGGCGGTGCGTAAGTTGTATCGTGGACAACATCTAGGTACTAAGATTATGATGGCCGCAGAAAACGGCATTCGCCGCGATGGATTTAAGACCTGCTCCTTATCAGCGCAAGTACAGGCAAAACCATTCTACGAATCCCTTGGCTATAAGGCAGAAGGGGAAGAATACCTTGATGAAGACTGTTCACATGTGATGATGTGGAAAGTATTATAAGAAACTAGATACTAAATATAATAGTTTGTATTAGTTCAGTCAGTATATTAATATCCATATATTTCAAAATATGAGGTGAGAGTTTATGAAACTAGCAGAAGCATTACAAGAACGTGCTGATTTGAATTATAAAATTAGCGATTTAGAGCTTCGTTTGACTCAAAATAGTTTAGTGCAAGAAGGGGAAACACCGAATGAGAACCCTGAAGAGCTTTTAAAAACATTAGATCAATGTGTAACTAGACTACAAAAGTTAATTGCACATATTAATTTAACAAATTGCAAAACTATTGTAGAAGGTCGTTCTATTACTGAAGTTATTGCGGAAAAAGATAGTGCTGCATTGCGTTTAAGTGCTTATAGGACATTGGCGTCTAGCGCAGGTAGTATCAATTTTCGTGCGAGAGGGTCTGAAATCAAATTAATCCCGACCGTCAATGTCAAAGATATTCAAAAAGAAGCTGATTACATCGCAAAACAAGTTCGTTTATTAGACAATCTATTACAGTCTGCTAACTGGACCACCGAATTGATTGAAAGCTAATATCTATATAGTTGGTAGTTTGATACAGGGTGGACACAAAACTTTTGCTTTTACCAAGCGTTTTATGAATACATTCATGGGGCGAATGCTAATCTACAGTGTAGGCCTATTTGCGCACAAATGTATTGATACAATTTATAATGTATTACCATGTGTCGACTGTAAAAACGAGGGTGGCGTTGGGGACTATTTCTAAATATAAACGATAAAAAGATACCCAATTCAAAGATCTGGATTGGGTATCTTTTTTGTTATATTCTAAGTTATCAAGATCAAATGCCATTGCCTTTGATTATAGGTACATTAGTATAACAATACATTTAATTTATAAATAAGTATATAAATTTTACGATTTACTTAGAGAATTATGCTATAATATTTATATATATTTACATATATATAAATATTAACTATTATTTGATTATATAGAATTTCTTAAGTAAGGAGAATTCATTATGACAGCAGAACAAAAAGCAGCTACGGCAGCAACAAGTTCTACCGCAGCTAAACCAACACCTGAACAAGGTACTGAATGGATAATTTGCCGTGTATGCGGATATATTGAGGAAGCTAAGTACAGGGATCAACCTTGTCCAGCATGTGGTTTCCCTCCAACAGTTTGGATGGATTACAAGCCACGTCGCATTGATCCAAAACGTGAAAAATTGCTAGATCTTCACTTACATCCAATTGCGGTACATTTCCCAATCGTAGCAACAGTAGCTTCTTTCTTAGTACCTGTTATTGCATTGTTGATTCCATCTATTGCAAATATATTATTCTCTGCAATTACATTAGTAGCAATGATTTTACCACTCCTCGTTATTATTGGTGGTATTTCTGGTTATATTAGTAGTAAATTACGTTACAAAACAGGAACATCTAAAATTCCTAAAGCAAAGATTTACTTAACAGTGATTTACTTTATTCTTTCCTGTGCACAAGCCTATATCGCTATTGCTAACGGTGTAAATGCTGATAACGCATGGATTATGATTGTTTTAGGTATCGTAGCTTCTGTCTTTGCTGCCAAACTTGGTAAAATGGGGTCCTATCTATTTGCAGGTCGATTCGGCCCATATACAGCTGGCTAACCATTATTAACTGAATAACCTTTATAATGAAAAAAGTGATTCTCTCACCGTGAGAATCACTTTTTCTTTTATCTTTTTTGTTATTATTCTAAATCATCAAAATCAAATGCTGCTGCTTTTGTATAGTTTGTAACTTTTGCTTCGAAGAAGTCAGTTTTTGTGCTATTCAAGTTGGAGAAGCTTTCAATCCATTCCATAGGATTTTCTTTGATTTCAGGGTATAGATGAGGCAAGCCGATTGCTTCTAAGCGGATATTGGCAAGGTATTTGATGTAGCGTTCAATAAGAACGTTGTTAAGGCCGAGGATTTTATCATCAGTGATGTATTGACCCCAAGCGATTTCGTTTTCTGCACCTTGGCGAATCATGTCAGTGATTTTCGCTTCCAGTTCAGGAGTGAACAAGTCAGGGCGTTCACGACGTAACTCGCGGATGATGTTTTGGAATAATACAAGATGAGTTACTTCGTCGCGGTTGATGTATTTGAAAATAGTGGATGTAGCTGTCATTTTACCTTGGCGTGCCAATGTGTAGAAGAAGCTAAAACCAGAGTAGAAGTAGATACCTTCTAAGATATAGTTGGCAATGATTGTATGAATAAGGTTTGCTTCGCTAGGATCGTCGCTGAAACGTTGGTATGCATCGGCGATAAAGCGGTTACGAGCAAGCAATGTCTTATCTGTACGCCATTCGTCATAGATTTTGTCACGTGTAATAGGATTTGTTACAGTGTCCAAAATGTAGGAATAACTTTGAGCGTGAATTTCTTCTTGGAATGCTTGGATATTCAATAAAGATGCCACTTCAGATGCTGTAATATAACGGCTTAAGTTAGGCAAGTTTTCAGATTGAATAGAATCAAGAAAGTTCAAGAATGCAATAATTTTGTCAAATGCACGGCGTTCGTAATCTGTTAAGTATGGGAATTGCTTAACGTCTTCGTTCAAGGAAATCTCTTCAGGAATCCAGAAGTTGTTGAGCATTGTACGGTACATTTGGTTCGCCCAGTCGTACTTGATACGGTTCCATTCGCGAAGGTTTGTGGTGTTGCCGCCAATCATAGATTGCGTGCCACGTTCACCATGTTCGTTGAAAATCAGTTTTTTATCCATAGTAGGACTCCTTTATACAACGATGCGACCTATACTGCTATAGGTCGTCATCAGATTTATAAACACATCTCGTATTAGGAGGAGCAGCTAGTGCATTCATCCATTTCAAGGGATTGGTTACGGATGTAGTAGATTGTTTTGATACCTTGTTTATAGGCCTCAACATAAAGATCTAGGATTTCTTTCGCTTTCATTTGAGGTGTGATATACAAGTTGAAAGATTGTGCTTGGTCAATATGACGTTGACGTACGCCACAAGCTTTGATGGACCATTGTTGGTCGATTGTATGCGCCTCTTTGTAGAGCCAGAATGTTTTGTTGTTCAAATCTGGAGCTGTTTTTGGGGTGAAAGAACCTTTCTTTTCTTCGATAAAGAATTTTTTGAAGATTGGGTCGATACCAGCAGTAGTATTTGCAATGTTGGAAGTAGAACCAGTAGGCGCTACAGCCATCAAGTAACCATTGCGAATACCGTATTTAGCAACGTCTGCCGCCAATTGTTTCCAACGATCAGATGTGTAGCCACGACGTGTGAAGTATGCACCAGTTTCCCATTCGGAACCTTTGAATGCAGGGTACGCACCTTTTTCTTTAGCCAATTCCATGGAGGCTTTGATGGAATAGTAAGCGATATTTTCGAACAATTTGTCCGCTACTTCAATGTGCTCATCAGATTCCCATTGGATATCGTGGTTTACGAGGTAGTGATGGTAACCGGACGTACCAAGACCAATAGCGCGGTATTTATCAGATGTCATGCGAGACTCTGGTACTGGCGCTTGGTTAATGGAAATAACATTGTCTAGCATGCGAATTTGAAGGGCAATGTTTTCTTCTAATTCTTCGTCAGTAATACGGCCAAGGCTGATGGAATTCAAGTTACATGTAACCATGTCGCCTGTATTTGTTTTTGTAGTGATAGTGCCGTCTTCGTTGATAATTTCTTCAGCAAGGTTTGTGAAGCCAACGTTTTGTGCGATTTCGTGGCACAAGTTAGATGCGTAAATCATACCTGCATGTTTGTTAGGGTTTGCAGCGTTTACAGTGTCGCGGAAGAAGATGAATGGTGTACCAGTTTCAACAGCAGAGCGCATGATTTTTTTCATCATGTCTAGTGCTGGAACTTCGATGCCGTGTAAGTTCGGATCTTGTTCACATTCAAGGTAACGTTTTGTGAACTCTTTGTTATCGTCTGTGTCGTAGAAGTCCTCTAGAGCATAGCCTTTTACAGCCAAGATTTCATGAGGGTCGAAGAGGGTGAAGTTTTCACGAGCTAACATACGCTCCATGAAGATGTTTGGAACAGAGATAGCAGGGAAGATATCGTGTGCTTTACGACGGTCGTCACCATTGTTTGTACGAAGCTCTACGAATTCGTAGAAGTCTTTGTGCCAAATATCAAGTGTTACTGTAGCGCCGCCTTTACGTTTACCCAATTGGTCTACTGCAACAGCTGTATCGTTGTATAAACGGATCCAAGGAATAACGCCACCAGAGGAGTTTTTGAAACCGCGGATGTCGGAGTTCAATGCACGAACTTTACCAAGGTAGATACCAAGAGCACCACCGTGTTTAGATACGCGGGAGAACTTGCTGTTTACGTCGTAAATGGACCATAAGTTATCATCTACACCAGAGATGAAGCAAGAGGACAACTGATGGAATGGTGTACCAGCATTTGCCAATGTAGGTGTAGCTGTTGTCATTTTTAACTGGCTCATCAAATCGTAGAATTTCTTAGCGTATTCTACTTTGTTTTTGCCCTCTACCAATGCCAAGTGCATTGCTATAGCCATGAAGCGTTCTTGTGGCAATTCAAAGATTTCTTTGTTGAAGCCTTTTACCAAGTAACGGTCAGCCAATAATTTAAGACCTTCATAGTTGAAGAGGTAGTCGCGCTTAGGTTTGATGTAATCGCCTAACTCTTGCAATTCATCAGGTGTATATTCTGTAACGAAGAAGTTAGCGTATTTTTTCTCTTCTACAAGCATATGTACAAGATTTGGGAAGTTACCATAACCGAATGCTTTATAACGACGAGTGATAGCTGCTTCTTTATAGAGGTCGAACAAGAAGAGGCGAGCTGCTACAAACTGCCAATCTTGGTTCATTTTATTAACTTGGTTGCCGAAACCGTCGTCTTTTTTAGAGATAACCTTTTCAATAGCTGTTTGTACTAAAGTTTTTTGAATCTCTTTAGTAGTCATGCCATCAACGAATTGTAACTTTGCATCCAACTCCAATTCTAGTGGATCACAAGAATCTAACCCCAAACATGCGAAGGCAATCATACGTTTCGTTTTTTCAACGGATAAAGGCTCGAAATGGCCATCCCGTTTCTTGATCATAATCTCCATTACTGTTCCCCTTGAGTCTTAAAAGTAATAAAACTGTTAATCTAAGCATATATAAGATTAGACTGAAAAGTATAAAATATCTTTAAGTTAAGTCTAATCAGAAAAATAAGAAAACTACTATATGTTGTAGTTTTCCTATTGAGCTTATACATTATGTTACGATTATAGCGAAAAAATTCTATACATTCAATATTGACATTTAGAAATTTATAAATATAGAATACTTAAATTTATCGATATAGTTATAAATGCTAGAAAGTACTATATAAAGAGCATATATGTATGATGATTTTGAATGATGTATCTCTTTTGTGAATAGTAAAATAGTACGTGACAGTATATAAAATTCCGTTCTATATCGTTCTATATACTATTGTGATTTATTTTATTAAAAGCATGTCATATATGTCCTATAATAGATATATAGTAAATAGGAGGTAAGACATGAAGTCTATTGTTATATATTCATCCCTTACGGGAAATACGAAACAAGTGGCAGAGGCTATTATTAGCGTATTGCCAGCAGGTACACCATGTGTGTCCATGAAAGAATTGCCTTCCGATATAGCATCCTATGATCTTGTGTTTGCAGGATTTTGGGTGGATAAAGGGACAGCTAATAAAGAAGCTCGTGATGTACTCGGTACATTAGATAATCCTCATATTGCCTTGTTTGCAACAGCAGGCGTACCACCGCAAATGGCACATGCAAAGGAAAGTTTAATCAATGCAGCCAATTGTTTACCAGATGGCGTAGAGCCTGTAGGAACCTTTATCTGCCAAGGCAAGGTAGATCCTAAGGTCATCGAAATGATGTACAAGATGTTCCCGAAAGGGCATAGCCACGGTCAATCTGCTGATCGCGATGCACGTCACAAACAAGCTGCAGTACACCCAAATGAAGATGATTTTAAAGCAGCCCAAGACTTTGCCCAACATATTCTAGCCAAGTTAGATTGATGAATAAAAGCAGTACCTCTTCCGGGGTACTGCTTTTGTCATATTATATATGATGTTGTAATTATTACTATATTGTATTATATGCTTAATTATAAAGTACATTAAATTTAAGTTTACGTGTATCGAATTGGTTTATGAAGTACGACGTAATTAATAACTTATATCCATTGCCTTCTATAATGACCGGATCGATAGCTGTTTTATCGACTGTAAGGAACTTATCATAAATATGATGAACCTCTGTTACTCCATTTGGTAGAGATACCTCTAAATCAAGGCCGTTGTTGAGGAACTTGAAGGAGATGGAGTCGAAGTTGGCAGACTCTACTTGGTATTCTTTAAGATCTTGTTCGTATACAATTAACTCGATGTTTTCAATGTATTTATCGTATCCTGCAATAGAGATAACCTTTGGTGCAGACAAAGCATCAAAATTGATATACTCGACGCGTCTGCCGTTTGTTGGGTTTGTATCTGGCAGTTTTAAATCATCTACAGGGACATATGGTGTGCCATAGTCCGTGAAGTTAGGGTCAAAGGTAGCAGCTATTGGTAGGCTTGCATGCCATTCGCCATCAACTTTAGTATAGGTCACAAATTCACGATACGTTGTATATCCTATGAATGGCGTCAAGAGAACAGTACCTAAGGCAAGAGCCATAACTGTTGTGTGTACAGATGGTTTTAAACCCTTCACAAGAGAGTATACATTGTGTACTAAGAAGATTAAATTGAATGCACTCACGTAAATCGTATTGAGCCAGAGAACTGGTTCATTAATCACACGTTTACCGATAAGAGCTAAGCACAGTGTAGTTAACGTAATGAATAAGAAACATAGGATTTGCTGTGTTCTGCTACTTTCACTAGATCTAAAGCTAGCCAAGTAGAATAGGTAGAAAATGGCTACATACGGATAATAGGTATAGAAGAAACGCGTATCCTCTCGAAGCCCTAACAGGATCAAGACTAAATAGATATTAGCTAGAATGCCTGTAATAATGGACGCCTTAGGCAAGATGATGCCGAATATAACAGTAAAAAATGAGTTTGGTGCTGGAGGACCTGCGGGATCCTCTTTGTAAGAACATACCATAGATAGACAAATGAACATATTAATGGATGCGAGTACCTTAAAAATGGTTTCTTCAAAGTTGAATGGTTGGTCCACGATGATGAAGAAGAACCATAAACTCATGATGATAACAATGTTATATATCGTAGACGTAACAAGGGTGATGCCAATCCGTTTGATGCGGTTAATGATTTCACCGATGTAGTGTTCACCAGGCGATGTGAAATACAAGGCAATCATGGAGTACAGCCATAGGTACGATATATTTTCCGTAGCCAGTTCAATACCCCGCACATAGCCGTAGCTTTCGTGAATCATATAAAGGCCAACACTGATTCCGATACTTACTAAGGTATATAAAACGGAAAACTTTCGAGCCCTTGTTATATAGCTTTGTAATATAACGATAAAGAAATACAGTGAGTATAGCTTAATGTCGATTTCGGCAAACCAATCTTGTTCAATATACAACGGTGTACATGAAAATATGGCAATTAATGCCAGTAATATAGGCGACTGCGTTGCTAGGTCCCGCAGCGAAGACCATAAATGTTTAATGGCAAATTTCATAGATGTTCTCTCCCTCTATAAATATAAATATAAATACCCCTCTTATTATTAGTATACCTGTTTTCTAGTGAAAGCCCTATGAGGTTTTACATGCTTTTAAATATCCTTTACAATAACACTAAGAAGTAGTTTTCAAAGAAAAGAGGTTATCACATGGAATTCTCTTATTTTTTACCTGTAAATATCCAATTTGGTTGGAATAAAGTAGATAATGTTGCTGAGTTTGTTGCACCGTACGGCAAGAAAGCACTTATTGTAACTGGTCGTACTAGTGCTAAAAAATCTGGTTTATATGACCGGGTGGTAGCAAAGCTTGATGCAGCTCATATCGGTCATGTATTGTTTGATCAAGTAGATGCCAATCCATTGACCACGACAGCCTTAGACGGCGCTGCGTTAGCTAAATCTGAAAGCTGTGATATGGTTATTGCTATCGGCGGTGGTTCCATCATGGACTGTGCCAAAGGGATTGCCTTTATGGCGGTGAATGAAGGCGATATTAACGACTATATTTTCAACCGTAAAGTTAGTGATAATGCGCTGCCTCTTATTGTTATTCCAACGACTTGTGGTACCGGCTCTGAAGGCAACGGTTTTGGTGTTCTTACTAATCCTGAAACAGGTGATAAGAAATCTTTACGCTGCAATGCTATTGTGCCAAAGGTTTCTATTGTAGATCCTGCCGTAATGGGCACAATGCCACCTCATGTATTGGCATCTGTAGGCTTTGATGCACTATGCCACAACATCGAGGCCTATACATCTAAAACGGCGCAACCTTTCACCGATGCGTTAGCTCATTATGCTGTAACCTTATTAGCACAATACCTTGTACCACTATATAAACATGTGAAAGCAAGGGCGGAAGGCAAACCAGCTGTTCTCAACGAAACTCAACTCACAAAAGCTTGGGAGTCTGTTACATTAGCTAGCACAATTGGGGGCATGGTTATTAATACAGCTGGTGTAACATTAGCACATGGTATGGAACATCCGGCAAGTGGCCTTAAAGATATTACCCATGGTGTAGGCCTTGCCGTTATTGAACCTGTTGCGGTGGAATATACATGGAGTGCAAACCCTGATAAATTTGGTGTCTTAGCTCGGATATTTAACCACGGAGATGGTTCCGAACTAGGCGAAGCATTACGCCTAGTCGTACATGACCTAGACCTTACTACAAACTTTACAGAATTAGGATTTACGAAAAAAGACATTCCATGGCTCGTAGATAATGTATACGTTGTAGCTACAGGCAATATAGCTAATACAGTAGCTAAAATAAGCCGTGAAGATATAGAAGCATTGTATAAAAAGATGTTTTAAGTGCTGAAGATGTTTTATGTGTTGTCCATAATAGGAGAGAGTTTTGTTCCAAGGATTTTATGGTCTATTAACAGTTCTACTATGCGTGTTGTTTGCAATTGTGGTAGTGCTATTTAATATAGCGCCTATTACATATATTGTTTTTGGCATAGCCATAGTATCGAGTATATTTCTACAATATAGGCGCTTTAAGAAACAGTCCATATCTGAAAAAAGGCACACTCAGTTGGCTTGGTGTTTGTATATTGCCTTTACCCTCAGCTTTTCTTGGTTAGTAAGCGATTGGTTTAGGTACGACTTAAAAACAAGCATTGAGCAATTTGATTCCTTCGAGTATAGTACCATGGATTGGACTCAAGGGTGGCCTAATAGTGGAGAACTACCAGATGGGTTAAAACGACCAGAAAAACTTCCCGACGGTATTTATAGAGCGTCTGCTTTTCGTAGTAGTTTAGCTTGGGCTAATGCATATCCAGAGAGATATACTGTACTTGAGGGGGACCCTAAAGTAATTGCTCAATATGAGGCAATAGCAAAGCAAAATGCAGCCTATACAGCGCAAATTGATGCGGATGGTGTATTACGTGATTTAGATACTAGGGAGAAAAAGCGTTTTATATCTCACCCTAATAGCTATAGTATTGTAGAGAGTATAGAAGAAGAATCCCTCAATTTGCCAGAACGGACTTTTATTGAGTGGCTACGCTTTGCACCTCGAAAAGTAACAAAAACAGTAGTCAAGGATACATATAATTCTACTCGAAATCATAGATTATATGTGTTTGTAGATGATGGGAATACTAAAAGGCCTCATTTTGTGGAACTTTTGATCAGTAATGATGGGACACGAGCTGTGTTTTATCAATCTAAGTAATTTGATTAGGTATTGTTGTGGAGATCGTAAATGCAACAGTGTTTAATTTACTTTAAGAAATTGTTTTTTTCTGATCCTTATAGAAAGAGTATATGGTTTTTTATAATTCTTTGGGTATTAACATTTTTCTTCTCAGATTATATCTCGTATTCTGGGATGTACTATCTGATTTTATTAATCGCCACGATTGTATTATTGCTTGAAAAATGTAGAGTTATTGATAGTGAGAAAACTGTACGTAAAAGATTTTTATCATATTTTTATGTTATCTTTTTTCTGTGTATGCTTCCTACATTAGCTGTTACCTTAGTGTTTTCTGCTGTAGGATTATCCCATTATGATACTCAACGGTGGTACTCTACATGGCCATCATCTAAAGCAGGTTATATTCCATCTCAATTGCAAGCGCCTAAGTCTTTACCAGAGAGTTTGAAAGTGGTTTCTTCTGCTGAGATAATAGGATTGGGTGGAAATTATAGTTGCTTAGTATTAGATGGTGATAAAGTAACGATTTCAAGGTATGAGGAAACTGTTAAATCTAATGCTTGGTATTCGTTTGTAAATGGCAGGGACAAGGATACTACAGTTGAAGCACTTAATTCGTTTACATATCCAAAAGATAAAAATGTATTGGTTAGTGACATAGATAATTATTATGAGATTATCACTATTCGACGACAAAACTGGAAATTATTTCCCTGGTTAATTGATGGCAGGCAGAGTGTCGGTGATGATCCTAATGAAGATTATTATTATAGTACTCGAGTATCAGCTGAGAAATATATAGTATATGTTGTTTACTATAACTTTGATCATGACCAGCCAAGAGTGATTTACTTTATGTTTAATCCGGAACGAACGCGAATGATTACTGTAGATATAGATATGTATCATTAGAGTTGGGCAGAGTTTGTATATAAAATTTGGAACAAAGGGGCTGTTTTGTTACAGCCCCTTTGATGATTCTACAAGTATTAAAAGGTACAATACTAGTAGAGATTGAAGTTGATTGTAGTGGTTGTTATAAAGCTAAGGAGTTGTATTGTGAAAAGAATATATTCATACATTGCTGCACTGTTAATGCTAAGTCTTATGGCTTCACAAGTACATGCAAAAGAGCCGGTTACTCAAAGTGATATTTCTGGTAGTGCTAAAGAGAAGTGCGTTAGTAGTGAACAAACTAATGATAAGATTGAAGCTGATTTACAAAGACATTTAGAACGAATGAGGACCGAGGACATAGCAAAGGGGTATTTACGTGAAGAAGAAACGTATGCTCAAGAATTAAGTTTAATTCGGGGGAGATTGTATCATTCAACGGATAAGTTGATTCATGATGAGAAAAAGACTACTCTTTTATCGTATCCAGTGGGAAGCAAGGTTCCTTGTAAGAAGAATTTAAATGATATAGATTCATATACAGACATTATTACTCGTAAAGGCATGACATTCCGCATTCCCAAAGGTGCAGAGTTGAAGATGTTCTATATGTTAGATGACAATATTTTTATAGAGTATGAGATAGGAGATATTTGGTATTCTATTCAGATTATTCCTTTAGATGTAGATCATCCTGATAGTACAGATATAGAAAATAAAGTGCTTGTAGATAAAGAGTATAATTTTTATCATTCTTTACAAACATATTGGCGCATTTGGGGACCGTACTATGAACCAAATGATACTACTTATTCAGTGGTATGGAATAATGGCTTACCTGGAATATTAGTAGATTCATATCATCCAGATAAAAAATCTAGGTTACAATTTGTTACATACGATGGACGTTATGCTGTGTTTAATCAGCTTGAATATAAACCAAGCACTAGTCCTTTTACTCATGAGCAGTTAAGAAATACGATTGAATATTTTGATTCTAATAATAATCCAGAGTTTAAGGCTAAAAAGCATAGATTATTCCCTGATGAGAGGATAATTCGTATATATGAGTACTAGTACAAAACCTATATTACTAATTATATAATTTGTGTTATACTTTTATATAGAAAAATATCGAATTAATAGAAGGCTAGTTGGCATATTCTTTGCAGACTAGAGATTAGAATGAAAGATAAGTCAGTATTACCAATTGAGGAACAATTAAATAGATTTCTTCAACCAAAATGCCTAATCCCTGGCGGTCTAGGCTTGTGGGAGGAGTATTTCCGAAAGATTTGTACTGCTTGGGGCGAGATTAGTGGTGAAATTCGACCTCAGCATATCATATTTTCTGCTGATAATGGTTGTAATATGGAAGGCTATGTAGGTTATAACTATGAGGTAACGCAAAAGCAGTCGCGTAATATGCTCTTGGGTCGTTCGTCGGCTACACAGTTTTGTAACTTTAACAACATTCCTTATGAAGTTGTGGATGTAGGAATTGCCTCAGATGATGGTATCGGAGTGGATCGCAAGGTCGCAAAGGGGACAAAGAATATATTAAACCACCCTGCTATGACTGAGGATGAATTTAATAGTGCCTTTCAAGCTGGCTATGAACGAGTTGAACATTATGTAAAGCAAGGGATAAATCTTTTTTCCTTTGGTGAAATGGGACTTGGTAATACGACGACTTCTGCCTGTGTGTTGTCTGCCTTAACTGGAGCTGATACCACTGAAACGGTAGGGCCCGGTTCTTGGCCGAATAAACCAGATTTGATGAAACGAAAAATTGATTTTGTGCGTGCTGTATTAGATAAGCATAAGGCTAGTATCGTTTCTGATAGTGAAGTTGAAAGAGTTCGTAAAATCGTAGCCCATGTAGGGGGCTTTGATATTGCTGCTATTCTTGGGGCTATGCTCGCTTGTGTTGGGTTTAAAAAGCCTTTTGTCATTGATGGTTTTATTACATCGGTAGCGGCAGCTTGTGCGGTACATATGAATGATCGTGTTAAGGATTATGCATTGCCATCTCATAACTCTCGAGAAAAAGGCACAGAGCTAGCTTTATCAGAGGTAGATATTACACAAGACATGGTTCCTATTCAAGCCCACATGTCGATGGGGGAAGGGACAGGAGCTATCTTAATGGTTCAAATGTTGAAAACGACACAGCATATGTTTGTAAACGTAGGGACCTTTGCAGATTTGATGAAATTATAAGGAGAAAGAATGAAAATAAATAAATACTTTGATATACATTTTGAGCGAGCTGATGATGCAACTATCGCTAAAAGGTTGATAGGTGGGGCTAAGATTAAGGGACCTGCGTTGGTTATCCTGATCCTCTCCATGTTTATTGCCTCTATTGGGTTAAATATGAATAGTACTGCAGTTGTTATTGGCGCTATGCTTATATCGCCGTTGATGGGACCTATTTTAGCAACTGGTTTTGGCTTCGCTACGCTTAATTTTACAGTTGTAAAAAGCGGTATTTTAAGATTGTCCTTACAGATTACGATTGCTGTTTTGGCATCTGCTTTATATTTTTATATTTCTCCCGTTCAGACGGCTACCTCTGAACTATTAGCGCGTACAGAACCGACTATTTTTGATGTATTCATTGCTATATTTGGTGGGTTAGCTGGGATTATTGGGCAAACGCGTAAGACCTTAGATAATGTTATACCAGGGGTTGCGATTGCGACTGCACTTATGCCACCACTATGTACGGCAGGATATGGACTTGCTAATGGAAATTGGCAATATTTTTTGGGGGCTAGCTATTTATTCCTTATAAATACATTCTTCATCTTCTTTGCATCTTTCATTGTTTTAAAGGGTGTATATCGTTTGCCATTCCATAAACAAGACGAAGAGCTTATTCGTCGTAACCAGCTAATATTTCTCGTGATTGGTCTTATTATGGCTATACCAAGTATTTATGCAGGCTATGATATGACCATCAAGTATTCTGAGTCAAATCATATGGAGCAGTTTATTAAGAATGATATTAATCAAGATGGACGTCGACAAGTGATTGATTATTCATTGGATCAAACGAATAAGCTAGTAGACATAGTAGTTATAGGAGCTCCTGTAACTTCAGAGGAGCAAGCCCAGTTGGATGACAAGTTACAGAAGGATGAGTACTTGCAGCCTTATACATTACGATTTGTTAATAGCGTAGATGAGAAAAAATCTACTATGGATAAGACAAACTTGAATAAATCTTCAGAGAATCTTGAAACATATAAAAACTTGAGTAATCTGTACCAGCCGACTTATCAATTAGTAAGTGATACTATAAATACTATGAAAACGACAGAAGCTGAAGCAAAGGCGTTATTCCCGTTTGTAAGCAAAGTGGAAGGCATGCCTTTAATAGATAATCTAGAACAGCCTAAAGCGAGTCGCTATATGGTGATTATCCATACTACATCCACTATATCTGATGCAGATTTGGAACGAATAAAAGCTTGGTTAGAGGCTAAATTATCAGCACCTGTAATTATTTCTATCGAGCAAACAACGTCAACTCTATAAGTTGATTTTTTGATTTTGATTATATTGTTTATTATATAGGGTGACATTTATAACGGTACTAAGTATGATTTTAGCTATTAGGTATATTACCTAGTAGTACGGGGAATCATCTTAGTACCGTTTTTATGTACTTGGCATAGCTAAATGTAATTACTCTTATCTTGCTATAGATTAAGGTTATATTAATTGATATGTAAAAACTATTATACGAGTGGGAATTAAATTGCTATACTTACAACATCGAAATTATTAAATAATTAAATGTAGATACAAGTTAAGAAAAATAGATTTATTACAATATCTACGAATGTTGTATACGTATGAGTCCTCGTCCGAGATGTAGGTTTTCATCGTAGATAGGAGGATTACATGAAAAAATGGTTAGCATTAGCAGCGACGGCCGTACTAGGTGCGTCCTTATTGATTAGTGGTTGTGGCTCTTCCACAAATAACGCGAGCTCTAGTGGCTCTAAAGAGGTATTAAAGGTAGCCGCAAATCCTGTACCTCATGCTGAAATTTTAGAACAAGTTAAACCTATTTTGGCTAAGGAAGGTGTAGACTTACAAATCGTTGAATTTACAGACTACATCCAACCAAATATGGCTCTATCTAGCCATGAAGTAGATGCAAACTTCTTTGCAAACGTACCTTACCAAAATAACTACAATAAAGATCATGGTACAAACTTTGTAAGCTTTGCACCAGTTCACATCGAACCATTGGCTATCTACTCTCAAAAAATTAAAGACTTGAAAGACTTGCCAAATGGTGCAAAAGTAGCTATCCCGTCTGACCCAACAAACAGTGCTCGTGCACTTCTCTTGTTGCAAAGTGCTGGTCTAGTAACATTGAAAGATCCAACAGGTTTGACTAACACACCATTCGATGTGACTAGCAATCCTAAAAACATCCAAATTACTGAGTTAGAAGCAGCTCAAATTCCTCGTTCCATTCAAGACTTAGACGCAGCTGTAATCAATGCTAACTATGCGTTGCCAGCTGGTCTTAATCCTACAAAAGATGGCTTATTCGTAGAAAAAGCTGACTCTCCATATGCAAATCTTCTTTCTGTTAACCCTGGTGATGAAAATAAACCAGCTATCCAAAAATTAGCTAAAGCATTACAATCTCCAGAAGTTAAGAAGTTCATCGAAGAACACTACAAGGGAGCTATCATCCCAGCGTTCTAATTGATCGTTAATAATATATGTATCTGATACAATACCTTCTCATGACAAACTCTATAGATACGAAAAAGGCGTAATACCATTGGTGTTACGTCTTTTTTTGTTGTACGCCGAATAGGCATGACTAAACCCCCAGTTAAACTTGGGGTCAGTAAAATTTCTTAGAGAAAAGGAAAGAACCTCCTAGTGATAAAATGAAGTTGGTCTGGCAACCACAACATTTTAACATAGGAGGTTCAATGTCAATGAATGACGTAAAAAGTTTATCACATAGTAAATGGAGATGTAAATATCATATTGTTTTTGTTCCAAAGTATAGAAGGCAAATAATTTATGGTCGGATAAAAGTTGATGTAGGTAAAATCCTAAGAGATTTATGTAAGAGAAAAATGTAGAGATTATCGAGGCAGAATGCTGTCTAGATCATATACATATGCTAGTAACAATTCCACCACATTTAAGCGTATCAAGTTTTATGGGATATTTAAAAAGCAAAAGTAGCCTCATGATATTCGATAAACACGCAAATTTAAAATATAAGTATGGAAATAGACATTTTGGTGTAGAGGATATTATGTGGATACGGTAGGACGATATGAAGGAGCGATAAAAGAGTATATTTGCAATCAGTTACAAGAAGATATAGCACAAGATACATTAAACTTTAAAGAATATACCGACCCGTTTACGGGTGAGCCGGTAAAATAGGCAAAATAAAAGCCCCCGAGTAGGGGGCAGCCAGTGGTAATAGAGTGGTTGTCAGATCATTCAATGCCCTCTTTAGAGGGCCACCACTAGAGAAAGACCCTTATAGGGTCAGAGCAAACCACCCGTTCTACGGGTGGTGGTTATGATTAATATGAAAAACCTTTGTTTTTAATTATTCTTTCTATAATTGATGCTGATTTTAATAGTTCCTTTTTTATTTTTAGTACTTTTTCAGATGATGTTGTGAATGTTAAAAAGCTAACGCTAAGGGCTGCGACTATTTTTCCATCTTCTCGGATTGGTAGTGCTATACAGCATGCATGATTAGTAATTTCTTCGTTTTCATAAGTAAAGCTATTATTATTATGAATATCATTATATAGATCTATAGGAGATCTTATAGTTTGTGCTGTAAATGCTTTAAATGGATTAGGAAATAGTTCTTCTAGCTCATTTATACTTTTATCTAATAATAAAGCTTTACCGAGTGCTGTAGCATAAGCTGGTAATCTTTTACCGACAGAAGAGATTAATTGGATTGGATTGGTAGTAGAGATTTTTAGTAAATACATAATTTCATTACCAGTTAGAATGCCTAAATGACAAGTTTCATTACATTCTGTAGATAATCGTTTCATCTGTTCTTGTATTAGATCTAAACTAGTATTAGTTGATTCATACATACTACTAATAAATAAAATCTCTTTTCCCATAGTATAAAGTAATGTTTCTTCAGAAAATAAGAGATAATTTTTTTCACATAATGTTTTTAATATTGGCATTAATGTGCTTTTTGGACAATTTATTTTGCTTGATATTTGAGATAAACTAAGGCCAGACTGATTTTCAGCAACAGTTTCAATTACTTCTATAACTCGTAGCGTTGGATTATGTAATTTCATATTCATATTATTGAGTATTCCTTTTGATAAATGATCTGCTTTCTAATATTTATAATATCTTTTTTTTCTTAAAATTTGAATAGATAACATTATCTGAGTACAGAATAAAATTAAATAGTAGGGGGTCTATTAGACTAGATAGCATTTCAAATATAGTTAGTTTTGAAGTGTTATTTTTTTTATTCATAATTATCTGTTCGCATATACGAATAATATTGACATTTGCGAACAATAGAGATACTATGAGATTAATAAAGATGATAAATTCTTAATAAGTTATGTAAGTTTAATTATTTTAAGGAGACGTTAATATGAATGCAATTCATGTGAATAACTCTGATAATGTAGGAACAGCACTAACTACACTGAATAAAGGTGATAAAGCTTTAGGTGTAGTTATAAAAGAAAATGTTTCTAAAGGGCATAAATTTGCAACCGAAGATATTTTAAAAGGGCAGCCAATTATAAAATATGGTGCGCATATAGGCGTTGCAAATCGAAATATTAAATCTGGAGAATGGGTACATATTCACAATATAGATGGAGAAAGAGGTAGAGGTGATTTAGACTCAAAAACAAAAGAAATTAGCCAAAATGGGATTAGAGATCATGTAATACTAAATAATAAAAAAAATTATACTTTATCGGGATTTAGACGACCTGATGGTAGTTTTGGTTTAAGAAATCATGTTTTGATTATTCCAAGCGTACATTGTGCCAATAAAGTGGTTGAACGCATTGCAAATGAGATTAAATATGGTTCTGTTGCAATGAAACCTGATTCAAAAGTAGTTTTTTTTAATCATCAACATGGTTGTAGTGAATTAAGTTATGATGCGAGCCAAACTCAAGATGTATTAGTTGGTTCAGGTACAAATCCGAATGTTTATAGTGTATTAGTAGTCGGATTAGGTTGTGAAGTTGTTCAAGCTAAATCTATAGCAGAACAAATAAAAAAGTATACTCCTTATAAAAAGGTTGAATACTTTAATATACAAGAATGTGGTGGTGTTAATGAGAGTGTAAAAAAAGGTGTAACAATTGTAAAAAAAATGTTAGATGAAGCTTTGCTCGTGAAAAGGAGTGAAGGCTGTCTTGCAGATATTGTATTAGGCACAGAGTGTGGAGGTAGTGATAGTTTTTCCGGACTGAGTGCTAATCCAAGTTTAGGTGCTGCCTCCGATATCGTTGTTGGCCATGGTGGAAAGGTTGTCTTGGCAGAAACTACTGAATTAATTGGAGCTGAACATATATTAGCAGAACGAGCTATTAATGCTGAAGTAAAAAAACAAATTTTAGATACTATAAAAGGATTCGAACAAACTGTTATTGATTCACATGCGGATATTAGGGGCGCCAATCCTAGCCCAGGAAATATCGAAGGTGGATTAAGTAGTATAGAAGAAAAATCTCTAGGTTGTATTTATAAGGCTGGGAATACATCTGTAAATTCAGTAATTGACTATGCAAAACCAATTACTGCTACAGGCTTGACTTTCATGAATACACCGGGAAACGATATAGAACAATTAAGTGGTATGGCAGCTGGTGGTTGTAATATAGTCGTTTTTACTACAGGTAGAGGAACACCAACAGGAAGTCCAATAGTTCCGACAATAAAAGTATCTTCTAATACCGATACTTATATAAATATGAATGATTCAATTGACTTGGATGCCGGCGTTGTTGTTAGTGGACAAAAAACAATACAAGAAATGGGCGAAGAAATAATAGATTTTATTGTAGAGGTAGGAAATGGAAGAGAAACAAAAGCAGAAATAAATGAACAAAATGATTTTTCTATTTGGCGATTAGCAACTACAGTATAAATTTATTACATTAATTATCTTTAGGAGGTAAGTATCATGGATTTGCAATTAAAAGGTAAAGTTGTTTTAGTTACAGGTGGTGGCAGTGGTATTGGTAGTGGAATCTCTCTTAGTTTAGCTGCAGAGGGAGCAATACCTGTTATTTTAGCAAGATCTCCTTTGACAAATGAATTTATAACTGAGATGGAGAAGATTACAGATAAATATGATTTCATTCAAATTGATTTAAATGAAGCAGATAAGATTAAATCAATTGTTGACTCCGTAGCAGAAAAATATGGTGGTATTTATGCTGTAGTTAATAATGCTGGTGCCAATGACAATAAATCCATCGAAGATACGACTTGGCAAGACTTTGAAAAGAGTTTACATGGAAATCTGACACATTACTATGAATTAGTCCGTTGTGCTTTACCATATTTAAAAGAAGCAAAAGGTTGTGTTTTGAATATAGGCTCTAAAACAGCGTTGACTGGACAAGGTAAAACTAGTGCTTACGCTGCAGCAAAAGGTGCTATTTTAGGTTTGACACGTGAATGGGCTGCAGCCTTTTTACCTTATGGTGTTCGTAGTAATGCGATTGTTGTAAGTGAATGTTGGACACCATTATATGCAAACTGGATTAAGACTTTTGATAATCCAGAAGAAAGAAAAAAAGTTATTACTGATAAAATTCCATTTGAAAGACGTTTTACTACAATTGAAGAGATTGCAAATACTGCAGTTTTTGTAATTTCCTCCCTATCTTCACATACTACAGGTCAATGGATTTATGTTGATGGTGGTTATGTGCATTTGGATCGAGCATTGAGTTAAATGACTCGGCTACAGGAGGTGTATTATGGATACCGATAAAACTATAAAAGTAAGTGCTAGTAATATTAAATTAGCGTTTTGGTTAGTTACAATTTTATTCTTCATGTGGGGGGTTAGTTATGGATTAATTGATGTAATGAATAAAAACTTTCAAAATCAATTAGGCATTACAAAAGCAACTTCTGGTTTATTACAAGCTGCATATTTTGGAGGATACTTTGTAATAGCTACACCAGCTGCTTTAGTAGCAAGAAAATTTGGCTTTAAGGGTGGTATTATCATGGGGTTGGCACTCTATGCTATTGGGGCACTATTAATAATTCCGGCTAGTAATGCCCATAGTTTCCATATGTTCCTTGGCGCATTTTTCATTCTTGCTTGTGGACTAGGTAGCTTAGAAACAAATGCTAATCCTTATATCACAAAATTAGGTAGTGACAAGGATGCTGCATTCCGTATTAATATTGCACAGATTTTTAATGGTGTAGGTCAATTTTTAGGACCAATTATTGGTGGTGCATTATTTTTATCAGTTACTCATGGGGGTGATGTAGCTGATAATATGCGTAGCGTACAAATGGTATATGTTGGAATTGCAGCGATTATTATTATTATGTTATTACTTTTTGTTTTTAACAAATTACCAGAAGGTTCTGAGGTTTCTGGTTCTACAGAGTCATCAGTAGATAATGAAGTAAGTTATGCGAAACTTTTTAGTTACCGTCATTTTAGATTAGGTGCATTATCTCAATTTTTATACGTTGCCGCACAGGTTGGTGCAGGTGCCTTTTTCATTAATTATAGTGTAGATAAGTGGTCAGAAGTAACTGATTCTCAAGCAGCATTCTTCTTTAGTATCGCTTTAGTTGCATTTATGGTTGGTCGTGTTGTTACTACTCCTTTATTAAAGAAGTTTAGACCAGGTTGTATCTTAGGTATTTATTCTCTTATTAATGTATGCATTATGATATTACTAAATATCTTGACTGGTAGCGTTTCTGTATTCACGCTTATTGCATCTTTCTTCTTTATGTCAATTAGTTTTCCAACTATTTTTGCACTTTCTATTACAGACATACCAGATGCATTGGTTAAGACAGCCTCTAGTGTACTAATCATGACTATTGTTGGTGGTGCAATCATGCCATATTTTATGGGCTTAGTTGCAGATCTTCATAATATTGAAACTTCGTTTTTATTATTAATACCATGTTTCTTATTTGTTGCTTGGTATGGATTTTTTGGGAGTTGCCCAAAAGTAATGAAACGAGACTAAATTACTTTATTGGATAATTAAATGTTTATCCTATTCGACGGATAGTCACGTTAAAGGAGACACATGATGCTTGAAATTGTAGATAGTCATTTTCACATTTGGGATTTAAATATATTAAATCTTCCTTGGCTAAATTCTTGCGCAGGGATTATAAAACGAAGCTTTTCAATAGATGATATTGCAAAGGATTATGGGCAGTATGATTTCAATTTTAAAGGTGGTGTGTATGTAGAGGTAGATTGTGATAACGCAATTCAAGAAGATGATTATATCTTTAAATTGAAAAGCCCATATATTTTAGCTCGTGTAATGAGAGCTAGACATTTATGTGAGCATATGCGATTACCAATCGGTATTGTTGGTGTAAGAGAACCACTTCATATAGATAGCTCTCCTCGAGGGAGATGTTTAGAACGAAGTTTTATTCAAGGTTTGGAAGTACTAGCTAAACAAGATTTATTATTTGAAAGTTGTAATCGAGTAGATGAATTAGAAGACTTATATAATTCGATTAAGCAAGTCCCAGAGGCTAAAGTAGTAATTAATCATTGTGGTAATGTGAGCACATTAGATGAAAGTTATAAAAAGGCAATGACAAAATTAGCATCACTGCCTAATGTATACTGTAAGATTTCAGGCTTCCCTACGGATAATAAGTTATTTGTAAAAAATCTTTTAGACTTTATTTCTGGAACCTTTGATCACTCAAAACTAATGTATGCATCTAACTATCCTGTAGTTAATTTATATTCATCTTTTGAGGATCATTTAAATTGTGTGCGTGAGTATTTTAATGATGATCTAGATATCTTTAGTAAAAATGCTAAAAAATTATATAAAATTAATCGTCCACAACTTTTTGCATCGGTTATTAAACTACGTCCAGAAAAAGCAGAATATTATAAAAAGTTACATGCGAATCCATTCTCGAGTGTTAATAAAATGATTAGAGAATGTGGTATTACTAAATATAAGATTTGGAATCGTGATGACTTACTATTTTCTGTAATGGAATATTGTGGTGATGATTTTAAGTATGATATGGCAAAAATGGCACAAGATCCTGAAACAAATCGTTGGTGGAAAGAAACAGACCCATGCCAAAAACGTATTGATGGTGCATTAAAAAGTGAATGGTGGGCAGATATGGATTTAGTTTATGATTTAAATAAATAGAGGGGAGTATTATATATGAATAGCAAATATTTTTGTCCAATATTAACATCTTTTAATGATGATAGTACTATTAATTATGATGATATGCATTCATTGTATGATCATGTACTTGAAAATGGTATTGATGGAATTTTAGTAGGTGGAAGTGCAGGCGAATTTTATGCCTTAGATTATAATGAAGCTGAACAATTAATATCAGATGCAGTTCAATATATTAATCATCGCGGAATTGTAATAGCTGGTACAGGCCGTATGAATAGATTAGAAACTATAAATCTATCTAATTTTGCTCTAAAAAAAGGCGCTGATGCAGTTATTATTGTTGGACCATATTATAGTGCATGCAGCCAAGAGGATGTATACAATTATTTTGATGATATCTTAGGCCATATTTCTGGTAATGTTTATCTCTATAATTATCAAGATCGCACAGGATATGATATATCTGTTAATACTGTATTGCGATTATTGGAAAAACATAAAAATTTAATTGGTATTAAAGATACACATCCAGTTTCTCGTCATAGTCAGAAATATATTAATGAAATTTTAACTCTATATCCAAGCTTTGCAGTATATACTGGTTATGATACTAACTGTGTTCCTGTAGTTATCTCCGGTGGTGCCGGATGTATTGGTGCATTATCTAATGTATATCCTAAATTGTGTCATGATTTAGTTATTGCCTTGAATGAAGGTAATTTTAGTCAAATTGTAGAAATTCAGCGTAAGATTGACACATATGCTTTATTCTATGAAGCGTATACTCCGTTTAACCCACTTATGAAATGGGCTTTGAGTGAGATGGGATGCTCAATCAAAGAAAATTGTAGAGTTCCTATTTCAAAACTAACAGATTCTGTAAAATCTGATCTAGATATGGTTGCCAAAAGACTTTGGAGAAAATGATTCCTAGGAGATGATAATATGAGCAAACGTATAATTCTCAATGAAACTTCATATTTTGGAAAAGGTGCTATTAAAGAGATTATAAATGAACTTCAAGCACGACATTTTCAAAAGATTTTAGTCACGACTGATAAAGATCTTCTTGAATTCGGTGTTGCTACGAAGGTTACAGATTTGCTTCGTGATGCGGGCGTTAATTTCGAAATATATACAAATATTAAGCCAAACCCAACTATTGAAAATATTAAAAATGGTGTTGATGTATGTAAAAGATTCGGTGCTCAAGCTATTGTAGCTATTGGCGGAGGTAGTATCATTGATGCTAGTAAAGCTATTGGTATTATAATGACAAACTCAGAATTCTCTGATGTTAGAAGTCTAGAGGGTTTAGCTGAAACTAAAAATAAGTCACTACCTATTATTGCAGTTAGTACTACATCGGGTACGGCTGCTGAAGTTACTATTAACTACGTTATTACTGATGTTGAGAATAAGCGTAAATTTGTTTGTGTTGATCCACATGATATTCCTGTAGTTGCGATTGTTGATCCAGATATGTCTGCTTCTATGCCGAAAGGTCTTTGTGCATCAACAGGTATGGATGCCTTAGTTCATGCAATAGAAGGGTATATTACTAAAGGTGCATGGGAATTAACCGATATGCTACACATCAAAGCTATCGAATTAATTGCAAAGTCTTTACGTAAATCTGTAGCTGGTGATTATGACGCTAGGGAAGAAATGTCTTTGGCACAGTATATTGCAGGTATGGGGTTCTCTAATGTTGGATTAGGTATTGTGCATTCAATGGCTCATCCACTTAGTGCACTTTATGATGTTCCACATGGCAAAGCTTGCGCAATGATGTTGACTGCTGTATTAAAGTATAATGCTAGTGCTACCGGTAATAAGTATAAAGAAATTGCTAGAGCTTTTGGTGTTCAAAATCTAGAGCAAATGAGTAAAGCGGAAGCTGATAGTGCTGCTATTGCGGCAATTCAACAATTAGCTGATGATGTTAATATTCCTAAACATCTTAAGGATGTTGGTGTAAAAGAAGAAGATTTAGAATTTTTAGCTAAGTCAGCAATGGCGGATGCTTGTACACCAGGTAATCCAAAAGATCCAACACTAGAAGATATAATTAATATTTATAAGTCTATTATGTAGCATTTGTATTTTTTTAGTTGTCTGCACTCCTCCTCTCAAATTTAGTATTTCTAAATAAAATAGAGTGGTGAAATCCTATATTTAGGATCTCATCACTCTATTTTTTATTACATAGTGAAACAGCTAATATTAAGTATATTACATATCTATTGGCTTAGCATATTTCTTCCGATACGAATGTGGTGTTTCGGTGGTAGCTAGCTTGAATATTTTACAGAAATAACTAGTTCTGTTATAGCCCAATGTTTTACTGATCTGATTAACTGTTAGTTGGGAATATACTAATAGTTTTTTCGCTTCTTGTATGCGTAATAGTGTTATATATTGCACTACTGAAAGCCCCGTATCATCTTTAAAAATCTTAGAGAAGTAGGACTCGCTTAAATGAATATGTTCCGAAATCCTTCTGAGCGACACTCGTTTGCTCAGATTTTTTTCTATATATAACATAGCCTTTCGAATTTCTGGACGATTAATAGGTCGTTCAGACTCCACAAAGTCTGGCAATTGTTCATAAGGCATCTCTTCTGCTATGGCATCGTTAAATGGGAAGTAGTGTTCTACCAAAATCCGTAAAACCTTTGTAGCACTATAAATTTGTTCGGCTGTCAAAACTGGTAAGGTCCGATATAAGGTGCGAAGCTTAGTGTCATCATGCCAATCGGTCTGGGTAGGCAAAATAGGTTTGATCGTTGTATCTTCTGTTTTTGTTTGTCCTGCCATGATGAAGCCTAAGATGGCGCCATCTTTCATGATGGGCACGGAGAAATCTATAAGGCCCATGTGACAGCGATACGGGCAGGATGATAGTTCTTTTGTAGCATCTAGGCCACCATATAAGTCGCATTGATTGCAGCGCTTGGCATAGATTGGATTGCGCCTTACAACCTTGCAAAAAGGGGAAAAGTTATATTCTTGAGATAACACTTTTCCACGATTATTAACAAAAATAGCCGCAATCTTTGTTATGTTTGTGAAATCGCGCATGATTTCATTAATAAGCTTAGTATCTTCATTCGTACAAATCATGGTAAAACCTCCAATCACAAATGTGTTAAGAGGGCTAGTAAGCACACCGCTAAAATAGCTCTACTTGCTCTCTATCTAAAGGGCAGGCTCTAAACCTGAGAAAAGAGAAAAGTGACATACCACCTAAAATTCATATACCTATAAAATTACGTTATTTCTTGCTTTTATATGTATAAGTATAACAGGATTGTCGTATTTTAGTAATAGAAAAATCGCATTTTACGAATATACATAAAAAAGTTGCATTTAATAATTTTTATAATAAAGGTAGATAAAAGCCTTATAGTACATGTATTTAGAAAGGATTGAGTCCGATGGGTTGTGACTGAATAGCAAGGCATGCTCTATAGTAATATATGTTGTACAGAATTTAGGGTTGCATACATATGAATGATTAAAGAAATGATAAAAAATATAAATTGGTATACCGCAACATAGTTTTCTGTACATAGATACTTTCATTATACGTATGGAGGGTATTATGGCGACAACATGTGGATTAACTGAATTTGTAGGGACTAGTAAAACTGGTGATACTATTGGTCTCGTAATTGCTAACGTAGATCAACAAGTATTAGATGCGATGAAACTAAAGAAAAAATATCGTTCCATCGGTATTTTAGGTGCTCGTACTGGTGCAGGCCCACACATTATGGCTGCTGATGAAGCAGTAAAAGCAACCAATACTGAAATTGTTAGTATTGAATTACCTCGTGATACTAAAGGTGGCGCAGGCCATGGGTCGTTAATCATTTTTGGTGGTGATGATGTATCCGATGTAAAACGAGCTATTGAAGTAGCATTAGCTGAAGTGGAACGTACTTTTGGCGATGTATACGCAAACGATGCTGGTCATATTGAACTTCAATATACAGCACGCGCTAGTCATGCAGTAAATGCAGCATTTGGCGCTCCCGAAGGTAAAGCTTTTGGTCTTATCGTAGGTGCTCCAGCAGCTATTGGTGTAGTTATGGCCGATGTAGCTGTTAAATCTGCAAACGTTGATGTAAACGGTTATGCATCTCCTTCTGCAGGTACAAGTAATTCTAACGAAGTAATTTTACAGATTTCTGGCGATTCTGGGGCTGTACGACAAGCGGTTATTTCTGCTCGTGAAGTAGGTAAACAATTGCTCGGTACGATGGGTGACGAACCAGTGAACGGAGCCCCTTCCTATATCTAATCTGAAAGGATGGTATGCCCTATGAAATCAAAACGTTTCGAAGTCTTAAGTCAACGTCCTGTCAATCAGGATGGTTATGTAAAGGAATGGGTAGAGGAAGGTTTTATAGCCATGGAATCTCCTCAAGATCCAAAGCCTAGCCTCAAAATCGAAGGTGGTCGCATCGTTGAACTCGATGGTAAACGCCGCGAAGATTTTGATCTTATCGATACATTTATTGCAAATTACGGTATCGTTCTCGATGGTGCTCAACAAGCAATGGCAAAGGATTCAAAAGAGATTGCTAATATGATGCTTACACCATCAGTACCTCGTGAAGAAATCGTTAAGATTTGTAAATCTATTACTCCAGCGAAAATGTTGGAAGTTGTTTCTTCTATGAACGTTGTTGAAATGATGCAATGTATGCAAAAAATGCGTGCTCGTCGTACAATGGCTAACCAAGCCCATGTAACGAACGTAAACGATAACCCAGTACAAATCGCAGCCGATGCTGCGGAAGGTGCACTTCGTGGGTTCGCAGAAGAAGAAACAACAGTAGCCGTTGCTCGTTACGCACCACTCAATGCGATTAGCTTACTCGTAGGCTCTCAATGTGGTCGACCAGGCGTATTGACTCAATGCTCCTTGGAAGAAGCAACAGAATTAGAACTTGGTATGCGCGGCTTCACAGCTTATGCAGAAACAATTTCCGTATATGGTACAGAAGACGTATTTACCGATGGTGATGATACACCTTGGTCTAAAGGATTCCTCGCATCTGCTTATGCATCTCGTGGTCTTAAAATGCGCTTCACCTCTGGTACAGGTTCTGAAGTACAAATGGGCCAAGCAGAAGGTAAATCTATGTTGTACCTTGAAATCCGTTGCCTATACATCACAAAAGGCGCTGGCGTACAAGGTATCCAAAATGGTTCTGTAAGCTGTATCGGTATTCCAGCAGCTGTACCTTCTGGTATCCGCGCTGTATTAGCAGAAAACCTTGTAGCAGCTATGCTCGACCTAGAATGTGCATCTAGTAATGACCAAACATTCAGTCATTCTGATTTGCGTAGAACAGCTCGTACATTGATGCAATTTGCACCAGGTACTGACTTTATCTGCTCTGGTTATAGCTCTACACCAAACTATGACAACATGTTTGCTGGTTCCAACTGGGATGCAGAGGACTATGATGACTGGACAGTTATCCAACGTGACCTCAAGGTAAATGGTGGTCTTATCCCTGCTCGCGAAGAAGAAGTAGTAGCAGTTCGCAATAAAGCGGCTCGTGCACTACAAGCTTTGTTCAAAGCATTAGGTTTGCCTCCGATTACAGATCAAGAGGTAGAGGCTGCTACTTATGCGAATGGCTCTAAAGATATGCCTCCTCGCGACAAGGTTGCAGATATTAAAGCGGCTCAAGACTTATTGAACCGCGGTGTTACAGGCGTTGATTTTGTAAAAGGCTTAGCTAAAGAAGGTCATCCTGATGTAGCACAAAGTATTTTGAATCTATTAAAACAAAAAATCTCCGGCGATTACTTACAAACATCGGCTATCTTTGACCGTGATTTCAATGTTATCTCCGCGATTAACAATAGAAATGACTATCAAGGTGTTGGCACAGGTTATCGTGTGGAAGGTGAAGATTGGGAACGCATTAAAGATATTCCAAACGCCATTGATCCACGGGATATATAAGGAGGTGTCATGATGGCTGAAATTAACAGAGATGTATTACGTTCTATTATCCTAGACGTTTTACAAGAAATGGGTGGTGTTCATGAAGCACCACAATTCAAGGCTAGTGCTGGTAAAAGCACAACACCAAGTGCGGCTCCTAGACATGAAGATCCAACTGGTGACGATAGCTGGCTCCAAACTGGTGGCCCTGCACAACCTGGTACAAGCGCAGATGAAGTGGTTATTGCTGTTGGCCCTGCCTTTGGCCGTAGTCAACGACAAACTATCGTTGGTGTACCGCATCAAGAGGTAATTCGCCAATTAGTAGCTGGTATCGAAGAAGAAGGTTTAAAAGCTCGTGTGATCCGCGTATACCGTTCCTCTGACGTAGCGGCCGTAGCCGTTGAAGGCGATTCTATTTCTGGATCTGGTGTATGCATCGGTATTCAATCTAAAGGTACTACTTTGATTCACCAACGGGACTTACAACCACTTTCAAACTTGGAATTATTCCCTCAAGCACCTCTATTAACAGCTGAAACATACCGCGCTATCGGTAAAAATGCTGCTAAATATGCTAAGGGCGAATCCCCAACACCAGTACCAACATTGAACGATCAAATGGCTCGTCCAAAATATCAAGCATTATCTGCATTGCTTCATATCAAGGAAACTAAGCATGTAGTAAAAGGTAAGCCAGCTGATGAAGTTCGTGTCACTGTATAAGGAGGTTTACTATGGCTAACGAATTAGAAGCCTTAATTCGGCAAATCGTATCTGAAATAGACGGGGCAAAGAGAAATACCACACAATACTCTGCGCCTCATACATCCTCTACACCTAATACAACAGTTGTAGATAGAGTGGTTACCATCGAGGATTATCCGATTGCTAAAAAACATCCAGAATGGATTGATCTTGGTCAAGGCCGAGATTTAAGCCATATTACGATGGATAACGTAATGGCCGGACATATTACAATGGACGATTTAAAAATTTCTCCATCTATTTTGAAAGCTCAAGGTCAAATTGCTAAGGCTGGGGGCCGTGATCAAATTGAACTCAATTTCTCCCGCGCCGCAGAAATGACGAAAGTTAGCGATAAACGCTTACTTGAAATGTATAATGCACTTCGTCCATATCGTTCTTCTAAACAAGAACTGTTAGATATTGCTAGCGAACTTGATGGTTTAGGGGCTCCAATTTGTGCAAACTTTGTACGAGAAGCTGCAGAAAATTACGAACGTCGTAAAAAACTTAAAGGTGATAATTAACCTATAGGAGATGTCATTATGAAACGAATTGTTGGCATCGATATCGGAAACTCTACAACAGAAGCGGCCTTGGCCGAAATTCATAGTAATGGAGAGGTAAAGTTCTTATCTTCTGCCATCGCTAGTACCACTGGTATTAAAGGAACACGCGAAAATATCGTAGGTCTCATGGATGCCCTCAAGTCGCTAATTAGGTCTGCTAATCTTACACTACGAGACATTGACTTAGTTCGCATTAATGAGGCTACACCAGTTATCGGCGATGTGGCCATGGAAACGATTACAGAAACCATAATTACGGAATCTACCATGATAGGGCACAACCCTAAAACACCAGGTGGCTTAGGTCTTGGTGTAGGGTATACCGTTCCCATTGAGCAACTAATTGATAAGCCACAAGGTCAGCCATACATCGTGGTAGCTCCAAAGATTATCGATTTTGAATTGATAGCACAGCTGATTAATGCATATTGCAAACGAGGTTATGATATTCGAGCTGCTATCCTTCAAGCCGATGACGGCGTACTCGTTAACAATCGATTGGATCATAAAATTCCTATCGTAGATGAGGTTGCGTATATCGATAAAATCCCAATGGGCATGCTTTCTGCCGTAGAGGTTGTAGAACCGGGGCAAGTGGTATCACAATTATCAAATCCTTATGGGATTGCCACTGTATTTGAGCTTTCACCAGAGGAAACAAAGAATATTGTACCTATCGCTAGAGCTCTTATCGGAAATCGCTCAGCTGTAGTCATCAAAACACCGGCAGGGGACGTTAAGGAGCGGGTAATACCGGCAGGATCCATCATTGTTATGGGGAATGATCGAACTGTATCCGTCGATGTATCTGCTGGGGCAGAGAGAATTATGGAAACCCTCGAATCTGTTCATCCTATCGATGATATCAGTGGTGAAGCAGGTACGAACGTAGGTGGCATGCTTGAAAAGGTTCGCCTTACAATGGCTCAATTGACGAATAAATCCCCGCAAGATGTATTCATCCAAGACTTGCTAGCCGTAGATGTAGCTGTTCCTATCAATGTAAAGGGTGGCCTTGCAGGTGAGTTCTCTATGGAACAAGCCGTAGGCATTGCCTCCATGGTTAAGTCAGATCATCTACAAATGGAAATCATTGCAAAGCAGGTAGAAAAAGAGCTAGGCGTACCAGTTGAAATCGGTGGTGAAGAGGCTGAATCAGCTATCTTAGGCGCTTTGACTACACCGGGGACAGCAAAACCAATGGCCATACTCGATCTAGGGGCAGGCTCAACTGATGCATCCATCATTAACCAAGAAGGAAAAATTAAAGCCATTCATCTTGCAGGAGCAGGAAATATGGTAACTATGCTCATCAATTCTGAACTTGGTTTAGAGGATATGCATATTGCAGAAGCCATCAAACGAGATCCATTGGCTCAAGTACTCAGTGTATATCACATTCGTCACGAAGATGGAACGGTGCAGTTCTTTAATGAACCACTTTCGGCAGCATTGTTTGGACGCGTTGTTATCGTAACGCCAGATGGGCTCGTTCCTGTAGAGCGAGATATCCCTCTAGAAAAGATTAAGCGTGTTCGTCAAACTGCAAAGAAACGGGTATTTGTCACAAACTCACTCCGCGCTTTGGCATCTGTTAGTCCTACTCATAATGTGCGAGATATACCATTTGTAGTTATCGTAGGTGGTTCTGCATTAGACTTTGAAATTCCTCAACTCGTAACTGATGCACTTTCACAATATGCATTAGTAGCGGGGCGAGGCAATATTCGAGGCGTTGAAGGGGCACGAAATGCGGTAGCAACAGGATTGGTATTATCCTATGTACAGAAGGGAGGCCTATGATGGATCAAAGTATCGTCAGTAAGCCAACCATATTGCTGTATGCTACAGAGCATATCAGTGAGGATATACTAAAACCCGTTCTATATGGAATTGAAGAGGAAGGTCTACCTGTTGTCATTGAGTCCCATAGTGGTACGCATATGACATTGGCTGACCTAGCATCTCGTAATTCCGCTTTATCTGTTGGGATAGGCGTTGATGATGAGGCGATTGTGTTGACCTATAAAAACATACCAATGCATCAATTTATTTATCGACTTACGGGTTATGCTCAATATCCAGATAGCTTACGCACCTTAGGTGTCAATGCAGCCCGCCTTGTAAAAGGTAATCCTTTCGTTTCCGATGAACGATTGGAAGTAGCTTTTTAAATCTAACTAACTTTAGAGGTGGTGCATATGGCTATTTATACGAAAACCGGTGATGCAGGTACAACGGCCTTATTTGATGGCACTAGAGTACCTAAAAATTCACTTCGTGTGGACACATATGGAACCTTTGATGAATTAAATGCACAGGTTAGTGTATGTGAGAAATTAGTCGTCTCACCAGACAATAAACATGTGCTTCACACATTACAACATCAGCTATTCCGCTTATGTGCGGAGGTAGCCACGCCTCATGTGGAAAATCTAAGTGAAAGTAGTAATCTAATTTCACAACAAGATATAAGCGAATTGGAATACATGATCGATGACTATACTAATCGATTGCCACAGCAACATAGCTTTATATTAAGCGGAAATTATCTATCTGCTGCAGAGCTACACGTGGCGCGTACTATTTGTCGTCGTGGTGAACGATTGCTTATAAGTTTAGGTTCTGTAGAACCTATTCGCGATGAGGTTCGTAAATTTATTAATCGACTATCTGATGCTCTATATATCATGGCTCGCATGGAAGACTATATACAATTTGTAGAAACAATTGTAGAACGCGTTTCAGAACGTGTAGCAACTAGTCGTGAGGAAATACTGACAGAAAGCAATCAATGCGTAAGTAATATAGAGCATACTGCTGAAAGTGGAGTTATTGATATGTCAACTGGAACAGAGTTAGAGAATATTATGACGAAGCTTTCACAAGCGGCATTGGACTACGCTCAGTCCATAGGCGTACCTATCGTTGTATCTATAGTAGATGCAAACGGTATATTAATGTATTTCCAACGTATGTCAGATGCATTGCTCATCAGTAACGACATCGCACAGGCAAAGGCGTACACCGCAGTAGCGCTTAAATCAGCAACTCATGAAATATATCCAAGCGCACAGCCTGATGGCGATCTATTCAACATAGAATCCATGGTAAACCGTAAAATTTGCACCTTTGGTGGCGGATATCCAATCATGATTAATGGAAAAATGATTGGTGGACTCGGCATTAGCGGTGGTACCGTGGCACAGGATATGGACATTGCATCTCATGCATTACAATCTCTGTTAACTCAATGAGGTGAAAACAATGGACGTAACGCAAATGTATATTAGTGAGTTTGTTGGTACTGCCGTTTTAATTGCATTTGGTAATACTACCAATGCATCTATCTTGTTAAAGAAAACCATTGTTAGTATTTTTGGTACTAACTGGCTACACATTATCTTCGGATGGGCATTTGCCGTAGCCTTTGGTGTATATGTAGGGATTACACTTGGTGGCCCGGGGCATTTGAATCCTGCCGTTACCTTTGCTCTTGCTGTAGCAGGTATATTCCCTTGGGATCAAGTCATTCCAATGTCCATAGCTCAAATTGCAGGTGGTTTTACAGGTGCTGCCATTGCTGCATTGTTCTATTATCCACACTTTAAAGTAACCGGTCCTGACGAAGGAAACTGTGTAGGGATTTTTGCAACAGGTCCAGCAATCGATAATAAACCTTTCAATTTGATATCTGAGATTATAGCAACATTTATGTTTATGCTAGCGATTCTCTGCTTAGGAAAAATGGCCGATGGTTTAGCACCTATGGTCATCGGTATTTTGGTAGCATCCATTGGTATGTCCTTTGGTGCAACTACTGGATATGCATTAAATCCAGCCCGTGACTTTGGTCCACGGTTAGCATATTTCTTATTACCGATTCCTAATAAGGGAACTGCGAACTGGCAATATGCATGGGTACCATTTATTGGCCCATTGATTGGGGCAGGTTTAGCTGTGTTGTTCTTCCAATTAGTGGCACCTTAACTATAGCTAGAGTATATAAAACAACGACAAACTATAACATGTCAGTATAGTTTAAAGAATACATATTACATTAGGAGGAGATTATATGGCCTTTCAAGAGGTAATTGATGCAAAACAGCGCATCATTCAAGAGTTTGTACCCGGAAAGCAGGTTACGATAGCTCATGTTATTGCCAATCCTAAGCCAGATCTATTTAGAAAAATGGGGCTTGAGGAAAAAGGACGCAATGCCATTGGAATTCTTACCATAACACCTGGCGAAGGGACCATTATTGCAGCCGATATTGCAAGTAAATCTGGTGATATCGAAATCGGTTTCATCGATAGATTTTCGGGGGCACTTCTCATAACTGGTGATGTATCTGCTGTTGAATCTGCTTTGCGCAGCGTAATTGAAGGTCTGCAACGCATATTAGGATTCTTTCCAACGGATTTAACAAGATCCTAATGAAAGGGTAATTATGAGCACCGAAAAGAAAGAAAAACGCATCCTTCTAGTAGGTCGTAGCGGTTGTGGTAAGACTACATTAGCAGATACGATTACTCATGGATCGGCTACGTATCATAAGACACAAGCCATAACGAGAGTGGGAAACTTTATCGATACCCCTGGAGAATATATGGAGAATCCTAATTACTATCGAGGCATTATCTTGCACGCCTATGATGCGGACGTAGTGATTTTCATGATTCCTGCAGGTGATGAAACAACCATATTCCCACCAAACTTTGGAAACTCCTTAAATCGCGAGGTTATAGGGGTTGTATCAAAGGTGGATACGGGTAAAGATGTTGAGGCGCCTCGGCGCAATCTTAAACTAGCGGGAGCCACTAATATTTTTGAAATATCAGTTCACGACGAAGAGTCGTTAAAACAATTATGTAACTACATATACGGTTAGTTGAAAGAAGGTTTTTCCATGGACAAAGTGTTTGAAGAACAACTTAATCAATTTATTTTAAATAAGGCGATCATTCCAAAAAGCTTGGGTCTATGGGAACGATATTTCAAAAAAATGTGTCTCGCTTGGCAAGATATGAAACCTGAGATTCAGGCTCAGCATATTATCTTTTCTGCAGATAATGGTATTTCCGTAGATGGTCTAATCGGTTATAACTATGAGATTACTCGTAAACAGTCTCAGAATATGATTGATGGTAAAAGTGCAGTTGCTAATTACTGTATCTTTAACCATATTCCTTATGAAGTGGTAGATGTAGGCATTGCTTATCCACAAGGTATTGGAGTCAATCGAAAGGTAGCTCAAGGCACAAAGAATATATTAGATGGTGCTGCTATGAGTGATGAAGAGTTTGACCTAGCATACCAAGCTGGATATAACCGAGTTGTTTACTATGCAGAATCGGGTATCAATCTATTTTCCTTTGGCGAAATGGGTGTTGGTAATACAACTACTTCAGCAGCTGTTCTGAGTGGTCTTACAAAACTAGACCCACGGATAACTGTAGGTCCTGGATCTGGCCCTGATGAAGAGGCGTACATGAATCAAAAAAGAGAGTTTGTACGTACTGCACTATCTCATCATAAGGGACACTTAAATAGTCCTAAAGAGGTAATTAGCCGCGTAGGAGGCTTTGATATAGCCGCTATTACAGGTGCTATGGTAGCTTGTACAGACTTACATATCCCATTTGTAATCGATGGATATATTACAGCCGTTGCCATGGCTTGTGCTACTCAAATGAATGGAGACGCTCCATTATACGGTATTCCATCTCATTATTCTCGCGAGGTAGGGATGGCCGCAGCATTGGCTTATGCAAATATTCGTCTTGATGAAGTTCCAATCCATGGACAAATGGCGTTAGGTGAAGGTACTGGTGCTGTACTCATGGTACAACTACTTAAAACAGCGCACTTTGCCTTTATGAATATAGGTACTATGGTGGAACTATTAGAAAAATAAATTTGTAATCTTTATTCTATGTTTTGTAAAAGGAGAGAAAACAGATGACACAAGAAGCATTAGGTATGGTGGAAACTAAGGGTCTAGTAGGCGCTATTGAAGCAGCTGATGCAATGCTTAAAGCAGCTAATGTGGAACTCGTAGGCAATGAAAAAATTGGCTCTGGTCTCGTTACTGTTATGGTTCGTGGTGATGTAGGTGCTGTAAAAGCTGCTGTAGACGCAGGTGCAGCTGCTGCAGAACGGGTAGGTGTTGTTATCTCTACTCATGTAATTCCAAGACCACATAAAGATGTAGAAGGTATTTTACCAACAAAGGGTGAATAATTATGGCCGATACTAAAAGTATGGTAGATGAGATTTTAAAGCGCGTATTGATGCGTATCGATAGTGCTGATTTAAGCACAACTTCAGGTGCGACTAGTAATGCATCATGTGCTTCGGCACCTGTAAGTTCACCTGCTGTAAGTCAACTACAAACTTCTATGATTACTGAGCACGTAGGTAGCACTACAACAGGCGATACAATTGGTCTCGTAATTGCCAATGTAGACAGTCAAGTATTGGAAGCTATGAAGCTCACTAAGTCATATCGATCCATCGGTATCTTAGGTTCACGTACAGGTGCAGGGCCGCAAATTATGGCCGCTGATGAAGCTGTAAAAGCAACGAATACAGAGATTGTTAGCATTGAACTGGCCCGTGATATGAAAGGTGGCGCTGGTTCTGGTTCCCTTATCATATTTGGTGGTGATGACGTATCCGATGTAAGACGTTCTGTGGAAGTAGCATTACGTGAATTAGAACGCACCTTTGGCGAAGTATATATGAATGACGCAGGCCATGTGGAGATCCAATATACAGCGCGTGCAGGAGAAGCCTTAGTCACTGCTTTTGGGACACCAGAAGGTAAAGCCTTTGGGTTATTAGTAGGTGCCCCAGCAGCAATAGGTGTAGTTATGGCAGATACAGCAGTTAAATCAGCTAATGTAGATGTGGTAGATTATCAGTCTCCATCGAGCTCAGATATGTCAAATGAAGTTGTTTTACTAATTTCTGGTGACTCTGGCGCTGTTAAACAAGCTGTAAAAGCAGCACGTGATGTGGGGTTAGCGTTACTAGAAACTATGGGAGAAAGACCTAAAAACAAAGGTAATGCTTACATCATCTAATGAATGATATTTTGACTCAAGAACCAGAGTTAAAATATTTGATTCGTCAAATGTTAGTAGATATGCAACGTAGCTAACATTATAGGAATGCATGAATCCTAGGTGCGAATTAGCAAAGGAATAAACGTCGGGAGGTGGCATGGTGAAAGATTCACTAGGGTTACTAGAAGTAGCTGGTTTGCTGGGGGCTATCACCGCATCAGATGCAATGGTTAAAGCTGCAAATGTACGGCTCATGGGAATAGAAAAGGCGAGAGGTCTTGGCTGGATGACCGTAAAGGTAACTGGTGATGTGGCAGCTGTTGAAGCAGCTGTTCAAACAGGTGTGGCGATTACAAAAGGTATGAACTTGTATGTAGCTCACAAAGTAATTCCTCGACCTGCAGAAGGCTTAGTAGAATCCTTTAATGATGATTTTACAGATAAGCCGGCTAAGGTAGCTGATGAAACAGAGAAACCCCAATTAGATGAAAAGGTTGTTGAGGTATTAGATGAGATAGTATCTAAGATCATAGAACCGAAAAGTTCTAAATCAACAGGTACAAAGAAAATAACACCAAAGAAAAACACTAAAAAGAAATAAAGTAGTAAATAATAAAGGAGATTATCATGAATAACGCATTAGGCATGGTAGAAACAAAAGGTTTAGTAGGCGCAATTGAAGCGGCTGACGCAATGGTAAAAGCAGCTAACGTTACATTAGAAGGTACTGAAAAAATCGGTTCCGGTCTTGTAACAGTAATGGTTCGCGGTGATGTAGGCGCTGTAAAAGCAGCTGTTGATGCAGGCTGTGCAGCAGCACAAAAAGTAGGTGAAGTAGTATCTACTCATGTAATTCCACGCCCTCATAGCGATGTAGAATTGATCTTACCTAAGAAAGGATAATAGCTTATGGATCGGGAACAGATTCGTGCTATCGTACGAGAAGTGATCGAAGCCATGTTCGAATCGTCCATTCCCGTAGGTGTGAGCAATAGACATGTCCATCTATGTCAGGAGGACTGGGATATATTATTCCCTGACCGGGCTATTACTAAAAAAAGTGACTTAAAACAAACTGGAGAATTTGCTTCAGAACAAACGGTTACTTTAGTGGGGCCTAAAGGGGTCATTCAAAACGTCCGCGTATTAGGTCCTCTTAGAAAACAGTCACAAGTAGAGGTATCTTTGACCGATGCTCGTACATTGGGTATAAAACCTCCTATTGTGCTATCTGGTCATTTAGAATCAGCCGTAGAGATTACTCTATGTACTGAAAATGGGGAAATTACAAAACCTATTTGCATCGTTGCAAAACGACATATTCATATGTCACCTGATGATGCAAAACGGCTTAATGTAAACGATGGCGATAGCGTTAATGTTGAACTTCAAACGCCAGAGCGCACCACTGTATTTGGTGATGTCATCGTTCGAGCCGTACCCGGTTTTGTCCTAGAACTCCATATTGATACAGATGAGGCAAACGCTGCCAATGTACAAGGTACAGTGATGGCGAGAATTGTACAGTAAAGTAGGTGATATGATGAAAGGTTTGAAAAAGGCAAATAATACCTTGCAAGAGTTCTCTGATCTTGTAGAGTCCAAACAAGTGAGCTCTCATAATCAAAAGAATTTACGCGTAGGCATTGACCTTGGTACATCATCTATTGTCCTATCCGTAGTAAACGATAAAGGTAAACCTATATATGGTGCTTTTGAATACAACGAATCTATTCGAGATGGCCTTGTAGTTGACTATGTGGGAGCTGTTACAATTACGAGAGCTTTAAAGGCTAAGGCGGAAGCCGCCTTATGCACAGAGCTTGTATATGCCGCAGCAGCTGTTCCACCTGGAACGATAGGCAAGAATAAAGAGGTAGTAGGTCATGTTCTTGAAAGTGCCGGTTTTGAAGTAACCTGCATTTTAGACGAGCCTACCGCTGCTGCTAATGTGCTCGGAATCACCGATGGCGCTGTTATCGACGTCGGAGGTGGTACTACGGGCATAAGCATTTTAAAAGATGGCCGAGTTGTATATACCGTAGATGAGCCTACAGGAGGCACCCATATGAATCTTGTTATTAGCGGGGCCTATGGCATCTCTATTCCTGAAGCGGAAGCTTATAAGCGCAATGAAGCGAATAAACGCGATGTATATGCAACCATACGGCCTGTGGTTGAAAAAATGGCAGCTATTTCTAAGCGTGCGTTACAAGAGGGTGGCTATGAAAAGGGGACTCCTATTGTTGTTGTAGGTGGTGCTTCTAATTTTGAGGAGTTTACAAAAACTTTCAGTCAATATATAGGATTATCCGTAGATAAGCCATTATACCCAGAGTTTGTAACGCCCTTAGGGATTGCCATGGGAAGTGAGCATTAATATGGATGCATTAGTTAAACTGGTGCTAGAACGCCTAGAAAAGCGCATGACATCCACTGCTACTTTTATGGTCACAGAGTGCAATAGCTATGATGAGCATATATTGTTGCAGAACCAACTCATTTCTTTCGCTGGTATAGATTATGGTCATTTACGAGAGTTAATGTGCGATACATTGGTGCCTTGGGTTGCCTATTTACATCGTGCATTAGCGTATGACTGTGAGGTGACGATACACCTAGCAGTTCCTGTAACCTCGTTGATGAATCCATCAGTCATTCTAGATTGGCCTATCAAATTTCTAGATAAATTTGGTCGTCCTATATATGCCAGTCATCAAGCGTGGATAACGACCTCTTTTGTTAGATCTTGTGAAAGTCAGTCTATTATCGTCATATATAGGGGACAACGGTTCACCATGGCTGCTCGAGATGAAATCGAGCGCTTAGGTATCACAATAATTGAAGGGAACGAGAAGTATGCAAGTCGGTAAAGTTGTGGGTAGTATCGTATCTACTCAAAAGCATGAATCTCTAAAGGGAATGAAACTGATGATGGTAGATATTCTCGATGGAGAACAAGAGTTGACGGGGCGCATAGAAATCGCCGTCGATACAGTATGTGCTGGTGAAGGTGAATATGTGCTTCTAACTCGAGGCTCATCGGCACGGCATATTTTCGAAGATGATAAAGGCACCGCAGTAGATTGCGCTATTGTGGGTATTATTGATAGTTTTGAAAAATAATTGTATAGGAAATAGCTGGTGCCAGAGTTAAACCTAGTTATTGTGTCACATCATGAATGTATCCTTGATTGTGGACACCGTTAGTTGACATGGTCATTGCATCAGCAATGCAACCTATATGGAGGTTCATGATGGAAAACAATACACAGTTGAAAGAAATGATCCGCTCCATGGTTATAGATATATTACAGGGGCAAAAGCAAGAAATGGCCTCATCACAACCTATTAAACAAGCGCCTAGAGGTCAAGTTGAGCCAGGTGTGTTTGATACGGTTGATGAAGCAATTCAAGCTGCAAAAGCAGCGCAAGCACGCTTTGAAGATTGTACCTTGGCAACCCGTGAAAAGGTAATAGCAGACATCCGTGCTGCTATGCGTCCACGAGTGCAAGAGTTGGCTCAGAAAACCGTTGACGAAACGGGGATGGGTCGCGTTGCGGATAAAGTACTAAAATTAAACCTTACACTAAATAAAACACCGGGCGTAGAAGACCTTGTTACAGAGTGTGAAACTGGTGATAATGGTATGACATTATATGAATTATCAGCCTATGGTGTCATCGGTGCTATAACGCCAAGTACGAATCCGGCAGAAACATTAATATGTAATTCCATCGGTATGCTGGCGGCCGGAAATGCTATATTCTTTAGCGTTCATCCAGGCGCCAAGAATTTGAGTCGAGAGCTTGTTAGTGAGCTCAATCAAGTTATTGCTAAATCGATTGGCATTGAAAACCTTATTGTTACACTTCGAGAGCCATCTATTGAGTCTGCTCAAGAGATGATGCTACATCCAGATGTGAGCCTATTAGTTGTTACTGGAGGTCCTGGCGTAGTAAAACAAGCGCTTCAAAGTGGTAAAAAGGTTATCGGTGCTGGTGCAGGCAATCCACCGGCCTTTGTAGATGAAACGGCAGATATTAAAAAGGCCGCTCAAGATATTGTTCTCGGCGCTAGTCTAGATAATAATATTCTATGTATCGCTGAAAAGAGCGTTGTAGCCATGCGTCAAATTGAGCCACAGCTAGTTCAAGAAATGGTAAAAGCAGGTTGTATTCTCGTTGAAAATCAACAGGATATTCAACGCCTAGTCGATTTAACAGTGTTGCCGAATGGGACACCAAATAAAAAATTTGTCGGTAAAAATGCAAGCGTTATTCTTGATGCAGCACATATTCCGTACAATGGTGATCCACGGTTAATTATCATGCGGGCTCCAAAAAATCATCCCTTTGCAGTAATTGAGATGTTAATGCCTATTTTACCTGTTGTTACAGTAGATAGCTTTGACGAAGGTCTTGATGTATGCTTGATGTTAGAAGCAGGCTTACATCATACGGCCACAATGCATTCCTTGAATATGGAACGCCTCAACCGGATGGCTCGTAAAATGAAAACTTCCATTTTTGTTAAGAATGGTCCGTCCTATGCAGGGCTTGGATTTAGTGGTGAGGGTACGACAACCTTTACAATTGCTACACCTACTGGGGAATCTACTACATCGGCTCGTTGCTTTGCACGATGTCGTAGATGTTGCTTAACAACAGGATTTAATATTCGATAGGTGGTGAGCATATGAATAAATGGACTTTTCCAACCCAGATTTATGCAGGGACAGATTCGTTAAATCGTCTTACAGCATTTTCTAATGAATCTATCCTTATCATATGCGATCCATTTTTAAAAGATTCTCCAAGCCTTACGTATGTGATGGGGTTAATGGACAGTAAAAATAAGGTAACCATCTACACTGATGTGGTACCTGATCCACCAATTACGCATGTAGTAAAGGGTATTGAGTTTATGGAAGGCATTAAACCAACTGTAATCATTGCCATAGGTGGGGGCTCCTGTATCGATATGAGTAAGGGCATTGCTTACTTTGGTCGTAAGTTAAAGCATATGGATATCAAATCCTTTATTGCTGTTCCTACTACTAGTGGAACTGGATCAGAAGTGACCTCTTTTGCTGTTCTTACAGATAGCGAAACACAAATTAAATATCCTCTTATGGATGATGCGGTATCACCAGATGAAGCATTATTAACGCCATTATTTGTAAAAACATCGCCTCCAAATGTTACTGCTTTTAGCGGTATGGATGTTCTTGTTCATGCGCTTGAAGCCTATGTAGCAACGGCGGCAAATAATTTTACTGACGCATTGGCACAACAAGCGATAGAGCTTGTCTTTGAATACCTACCAAAATGTTATAAGCCAACAGCCACAGACCAAGATCGCATGTCAATGCACGAAGCATCATGCCTTGCAGGACTTTCCTTTAACAAGGCTGGCGTGGGTCTCGTTCATGCCATGGCACATCAGTTGGGTGGGCAATTTCATGTACCTCATGGACTAGCTAACAGTATGCTTTTGCTTTATGTGATTGGATTTAATTGCTCTCGTAACCAAGAGGTGGCCAAGAAATATGCCCATCTATCTGCTAAGTTGGGCTTTGCATCGCATAAAGCATCCGATGGAGATAAAATAGGTGCATTACTAGAGGCGATTGTAAAACTACAACGAACTTTAGAATGTCCAATGACACTGAGTGAATTTGGTGTAGATAAGGCTACATCTGAACCAAAACTTAACCTCATGGCAGATAGAGCACTAGAGGATATGTGTTATAGATTTAATCCATACCCAGCTAACCATGATGATCTTATCGGATTATATAAAAAGGTTTTGTAACCTATATAAAGTGAATAATAAAACTCAAAAGTATATAATGAATAATACAAATACAAGAGGCTTCCATGATTTCATAGAAGCCTCTTTTTGTATCCCCTTATTCTTGTTAATTGAAATAGAAATAATATTTACCTATTTATTGCTTAAGTTATGTGCTATTAGGTACACCTTTTTTCATCTTAGAATGATATAATCAATTTTACATCCTATCTTGATGTAGAGGTGTTATTCAAGTTTAGTCATATTCCATATAACTCATTGGAATATAGAAAAACATAGATTTTATCTACATTTGTTGTATAATATGTATAGGATATTTAAAAAATTAGATGTTTTTGTGAAAGTCTATCCTTATCTAAGTTTAATTAGATGTTTGGTGCATTATATTTTAGATTCATGCTCAATGTACTACTTTCACAATATGAGTATGATCTTGTGTGGTCATACGTTTTTTGAAAAGAGAGGTATTTATGCAACACATGCTACGCATGGGTATTGACGTGGGCTCTACAACTGTTAAAGTTGTACTATTAGACGAACACGATAATTATTTGTATAAAAAGTACATACGCCATTATGCAAACATTTTGGACACCGTATATACCTTGCTCCAAGAGGCTCAAGTGGGCCATGAAAATGATCAAGTTCATGTATGTATTACCGGTTCTGGTGGTATGGCGATGGCTGAAAAGGTACGCATTCCATTCGTGCAAGAGGTTATTGCTGAAACACGTGCTGTAAAAGCGTTGTATCCAGAAACTGATGTTATCATCGAACTTGGTGGTGAAGATGCGAAGGTAACCTATTTAGGTCAAACGGCAGAACACCGTATGAATGGTTCTTGTGCAGGTGGTACAGGTGCTTTCATCGACCAAATGGCGACTTTATTGCAGACAGATGCATCTGGCCTTAACCAATTAGCCATGAATGCTGATACGATTTATCCAATTGCGGCACGCTGTGGCGTATTTGCTAAAACAGACGTACAAGCTTTGTTAAACCAAGGCGCATCTCATGAAAATATTGCAAAATCTGTATTCCAAGCAATTGTAAATCAAACGATTGCTGGCCTTGCATGTGGTCATAAAATCGAAGGTAATGTAGCGTTCCTTGGCGGTCCGTTGACATTTTTGTCTGAATTACGCCAATGCTTTTGCGATACCTTAGAGCTAGATGAAGCGCATCGCATTATCCCTGAGAATGGTGAATTGTTCATTGCTTTAGGGGCGGCATTGATGAAAGATGAGTGCCGCGAGATTACTGTTGGCCAATTGACAAAGGAAATCGGTGCACTTATCGGTATTCCCATGGAAGCTACAGACCGTGTTGATCCGCTATTTAAGAATGAACAAGAATTAGAAGATTTTCGTGCTCGTCACGCTAAGGCTGTAACGCCAAAGGCGAATATCGAGGATGCTCAAGGTCCTTGCTACCTTGGTATTGATGCTGGTTCTACTACACTTAAGGTAGTTCTTATCAATAGCAATAAGGAAATTATATTCTCTCATTATGGTCCTAACCATGGTAAACCATTAGAAAAATCTCGTGAAATCATCGAGAAAATATATGAATTATTGCCAAAAGGTGCCTATATTGCACACTCTGGCGTAACCGGCTATGGCGAGGCCTTTCTTAAACGCGCTCTCGGCATCGATATCGGTGAAGTAGAAACGATGGCTCACTATCGTGCGGCCCGCTTTTTCTGCCCTGATGTATCCTTTATTTTGGATATTGGCGGTCAAGATATGAAATGCTGTAAGGTTCGTGATGGGTATATCGAAGATATCGTGTTGAACGAAGCTTGCTCCTCTGGTTGCGGCTCTTTTATTGATACATTTGCATCGGGGCTACGAATTCCTATCGATCAATTCGCAAAAGAAGGATTATTGGCACCTATGCCAATCGATTTAGGCTCTCGTTGTACCGTATTTATGAACTCTAAGGTTAAGCAGGCTCAAAAAGAAGGTGCTACGGTACAAGATATCGCAGCAGGTCTTGCTTATTCTGTTATTAAAAATGCCCTTTATAAGGTTCTTAAGGTGAAAGATCCTAAAGAATTAGGCGATCATATCGTTGTACAAGGTGGTACGTTCTATAACGAATCCGTTTTGCGTGCCTTTGAGAAATTGATGGGTGTAGAGGTGATTCGCCCTGATGTATCTGGGTTGATGGGTGCATACGGTATGGCTCTTCTTGCAGCAGAAACGGCGGAAGAGTTACAAAAGGGTGAAAGCACATTGCTAGATAGTGTAGGCCTTAATTCTTTACAAGTATCTACGACAATGCGCAATTGTGGTCTTTGCCCAAATAATTGCATGCTTACTATTAACGCTTTCTCCGATGGTCGTACGTACGTAACTGGCAACCGTTGTGACCGCGGTGCTGGCGATATGATCCAAGAGAAGCGTAAGCCAGTTCCTAACTTGGTAGATGTAAAATTACGTCGTTACTTTGATTACTACTTGAAGAAAAATATTCCTGAGTTTGAAGGTAAAATGCGTGTAGGTATCCCTCGCGTTCTCAACATGTATGAGGACTTCCCATTCTGGTTCACATTCTTCAATAGTTTGGGTTATGAAGTAATCCTTTCAGATTATACGACTAAGGATCAATACAATAAGGCTATCGATACAATTCCATCCGATACAGCTTGCTATCCTGCAAAAGCTGTACATGGTCATATTCGAGATTTAGCGAATGCACAGGTAGACTTTATTTGGTACCCTTGTATTCAACATGGCCCTAAGGAATTTAGCCGCGACAATAATTACCATTGTCCAATGGTTATTTCCTATCCAGAACTTATCAAAAATAATATGCAAGAGGTATTGGGCGATACTCCGTTCCACGCACCATTCTTGCCGTTAGCTGATAAAAAATCCCTTGTTCCGGCTCTTGTGAAAGCATTGGATTTCTTGGACCTCAAGAAGAAAGATATTGTTAAGGCTGTAGACCTTGCTTGGGAAGAACAAGAAAACTGTAAAGCTTCCTACCGTGAAACGACGAAGAAAACTGTATCTCGCCTTGTAGCAGAACAAATTCCGACAATCGTATTGGCTGGCCGTCCATATCATTTAGACTCCGGTATTAACCACGGTATTCCTGAACTTATTACATCTCTTGGTATGGCTGTTCTTACAGAAGATGGCGTTGCCCCATTAGGCAATGAAATCAAGCATTTACGCGTTGTAGACCAATGGTCCTACCATAGTCGCCTATATCGTGCCGCTGAATTTGTAAGTAGAACTGAAGGATTCCAAATTGTAGAGCTTAACTCCTTTGGTTGTGGACTGGATTCTATCGTAGCAGATCAGGTAAAAGATATACTTTCAGCAAACCACAAAATCCATACCTTGCTCAAAATCGATGAAGGTACAAACCTTGGAGCCGTGACAATCCGTTTACGATCCTTGCAATCTGTAATGGAACGTAGTTTGCGTCGTCATCATAATCCTGAGGCACCGGAAGAGGTAGTGGTAGAGAAATTACCAACTTACGATTACAATCGAGTTGTCTTTACAGAAGAAATGCGTAAGACTTATAAAATCTTGGTACCACAAATGTCACCATTGCATTTTAGCCTCTTAGAGCCAGTTCTCAAAAATGAAGGATATGACTTTGAAATGTTGCCAGCGCCTACGCGTGATGATATTGAAGTGGGTTTGAAATATATCAATAATGATGCATGTTACCCCGCGATTATTGTTGTAGGTCAGCTTATGTCCGCACTGTTATCCGGTAAATATGATGTAGAGAAGACTGCTGTTATCATCTCTCAAACTGGTGGTGGTTGTCGTGCTACAAACTATATCGGTTACTTACGTAAAGCATTGATTGATGCTGGTATGAAACAAGTGCCAATCCTATCCCTCAATGCGAGCGATATGGAACGTCAACCGGGCTTCAAATTGACAAAAGGCTTCTTACATCGCATGATTCAAGCCGTAGTATACGGGGACGCTATCATGCAATGCGTATTGGCTACACGCCCATACGAAAAGAACCCTGGCTCTACTGATGCATTATGTGATTACTGGCTTAAAAAATTACGTGAAAACATTACATCTGCCAGCCTTCGTCAGTATAATAAGTACATCAAAGAAATCATTCATGACTTTGATAACTTGCCAGTCAACAAGGATGTACAGAAACCTCGTGTTGGCGTCGTAGGGGAAATTTACGTTAAATTCCACCCAAGTGCTAACAACCATATTAATGAACTCATTGAAAAGGAAGGCGGCGAAGTCGTTACATCTGGCTTGCTAGATTTCTTCTTGTACTGTGCAATGGATAGCACTTATCGTGCGAAACACCTTGATGGTACATGGCTATCAGGCTTCTTTGGTACATTGGCTCGTGAAGCCCTTGAACTATACCGCTTGCCATACGCTAAAGCTGTAGCGGCGTCTAAAAACTTTGATCCTCTACAACGTATGACAGAAGTGGCTAAAGAAGCAGCCCAATTCATCGGTCTTGGTAACCAATGCGGTGAAGGCTGGTTCCTAACAGGCGATATGATCGACCTCATCGAAAAAGGGGCTAAACAAATCGTATGCTTACAACCATTTGGATGTTTACCAAACCACGTAACAGGTAAAGGCATGGTGAAAACACTATCCGCTGCATACCCGGACGTGCGCATTGCAGCTATCGACTACGATCCAGGATCCAGTGCGGTAAACCAAGCAAACCGATTGAAACTACTACTATCGACAATGTTTGAATAAGAGTGCTCAGTTATATTTTCATTGGGGCCCCGTAACAACTACATAATACTAGTATAGAAAAAACACAGCCCTCTCTTGGCTCAGTACGGCGCTACGCTTCGTAAAATCGCTGCAGAGAGGGCTGTATTCTTTTCTATATACGCTAATTATGAAGATGTCCCATTATAAAATGTAAATGATTTAATCTACTGTATATCTAATAGCTCCATCGTTTTTTTATCTCATTATTCACAAAAAATTCGCAATACATCTAACGGAAAAAGAGGAGAGAGGGCTGTATTCTTTTCTATATACACTGGTTATGAAGATGTCCCATTGAAAATGTAACTGGGCAGAGGATGGTCGGAGCGAGGAGATGTGGCTGTGCCACATCTCTTTTCCCTACAAACAGTTGAGCAGGCGCTTTCCGTTATTGTGTTTATGTATATTGGCGTAGATAGAAAGAATAGTGCCAAGTTGATATTAAAATGTATAATACATATCTTTAAACATTTTTGCTGATGCTATTACGTCGTAATGGGACTTTTTCATAGCAAAGGTTAATAAAAATAGCACCACCTTTTTCGCAGCGATTTTACGGAACGTAGTGACGTACTGAGCAAGAAGAAGGTGGTGCTGTTTTTATACTAAATTTATTCTATTGTAACGGGGCCCCATTACGACTTAGACATACAAATGCTATAATACTGTATTAACTATTGTAATAAGACTGGCACTATTCTTTCTCAACTAACCTATATAGGCACAATAAGGAAAGCGCTGCACATACTAGCATTGTAATCCCCATGGGGATCCCCGTATATTCCCCACCAATACCAACTAATGGAGATACGATTCCTGCAGAGAACATGCTAGCAAAGCCAAGTACTGCAGAGGCACTTCCAGCCATTTTACCGTATTTAGCCATTGCCATAGAGAAAGAGGCAGAGCCAAATAGGGATACTGTACATACGGTAAAGAATAGAATGGCCGTTACAGGAATAAGTGGCCATTCGAAAAGCATAGCTATTAAGAATAGCAAGGAGCCGATTGTTAGTTGCCAGAGGGCAAATGTTAGTAATTGTCGAACTGTGATTACATTACTTAATCTAGCGCTTATGGCACTAGCTAAGATAATACCACAGCTATTGATACCAAAGAGATAGCTAAATTCTTGTGCAGATAGTTGGAAGATGTTTTGGTATACAAAGGATGAACCTGAGATATACGCAAAGAATCCACCAAAAGCAAAGAATTGGATTAGTGTTTGCCCAAGGAATCGCTTATCTTTAATAAGCGTAATGTAGTTCTTTGTAGCAGTTGCAACGCCACCTGTAACGCGTTTTTCTTTAGGTAAGCTTTCACGGAAGAGAAGAGATCCCGCTAATAGAATAGCAGAAAATATTGCTAAAATAACGAAGATAACGCGCCATGTAGTGAATAGTAATAATTGACCGCCGATGAGCGGAGCGATTACTGGCGCCAAACCGTTAACCATCATGAGCAATGCAAAGAGTTTAGTCAATTCTTGACCAAATGCAAAATCTCGAGCGATGGCCTTAGCAATTACAACGCCCACAGATCCTGTTAAACCTTGTAGAAATCTTCCGAGTAAAAGTATTTCAATGCTTGGTGCATAAGCACAGATTATGCTAGAGATAACGCAAAGTAAGTTGCCTGTTATAAGAGGCAACTTGCGGCCCATAGTATCACTAATAGGACCTCCAAATAATTGACCTAATGCAACACCAAAAGTCATCACACCAATGGTCATTTGAATATTTGATGCAGATGTATTTAGTTCACTAGGCATAATTGGTAATGCTGGTAAATATAAATCTGTTGCAAGTGGTGTGATGGCTGTCAACAGACCAAGGAATACTACTAAGATGAAAGAGACCTTAGCAGAATTTTCTTGAGTCATAAAACCCTCCTATACTAAAGTGAGAAAAATAAAAGTCTGCGAATCGCACTTCGCAGACTGCATTTAATTTTTTCTATTTGATACGATGTATTTTACCATGATTGAGAAAAAATATCTATATGAAATATTGAGTTTGCTATATCTCTATTTATAGATTACAATTAGTATATTAATTATATCTAAAAATATCAATGTGTTTATTGGCGATGGGAGAATTATATGAAATATTAACTAAAAGGTTTTGTGTTAGCTGCAATAGTAGTAATCGGGACAGCTACGGTTTCATCTGTAGAAGCAATATCATTAAACCATGTTATATGTAGTATTCTCATATGTGGCAACAAAAAAGAACAGCTCGTGAAGAGCTGTTCTTTTTTTGTTACCAGTTCTTAGAAGAAAAAGTGGTGAATTTCATGGATGAAATGTTGACCGAAGAAGGAAATACAACCGTGCATTACGATGAATACAATGAAGTATTTGAAGGCACTGTTCATGATAACGCTTGCTTCGATTTCATGTTCTAGTTTATGAGCTTCTTCAGCACTGATTTCTTTGTGGTTTTCTAGGTATGCTTTCAAAGCAGGCCCTACGGCACCAATAGAAATCGCGATGGATTGTGGGGACAACATTTTGCCGATACCAGCTGCACCGGAGTTAACTGCTGCCAACCAGAAACCAAGGTCTTCGAAGTTTGTAGGATCTAAGCCTTGGGCTGCAGCAATTTGAAGTGGGCCAAACAATACGTTGGAGTTTGTACCAGAACCAGTCAAGAAGGCACCTAACGCACCTACGATAGGTGCGAATAGAGGGTACAATGTACCTGTACCAGCAACCATTGCTTTTGCAATATCTGCAGTCATACCAGAGTAAGTCATCAATTTAGCTGTCATAACAACTGTGATGATTGTAAGGTATGTGAATTTCAAGTTTTTAACTGTGCTACCCAATGTACCGAAGATTTCGCCAGCTTTTGCTTTTTGGATGAAACCACCAACAATACCAGCGATAAAAATCATAATACCAGGAGTTGCAATCCATACGAATGTGTAAGGTTTTGCACCAGCACCTTGATAAATAGGTACAGATGTTTTAATGGACGCAAGAGGACCATTAATTGCAGGGAACAATTTAGAAGTTAATAACAATAATACGAAGATTAAGATGAATGGCATTGCAGCTACAAGGCCTTCGCCACCAGAAACTTTAGGGACTTCGCCAGTTTGTTTAACTGCGTATTTAGGATCATTAGGAGGCATGATTTTTGCACAACCAATGATAACTGCCATGATAACGATGGATGCAGAAATTACGGATAATTCTGGACCCATTACAGCGTTGATTACAGTTTCAGGAACTGCTAATGCTAAACCAGAAAGTAATGTTACAAGGAATACGCCTTTTAACGCTTTAATACCGCCACCAATAATCATAACAACAAAGAATGGAGCGATAAGGTTAAGCAAGAACAATTGTACGGAAATGAATGTACCTAAATGGCTTGGATCAAGGTTTGTTAAGGATGCCAATGTAGTTGTTGGAATCCCGATAGAACCAAATGTTGTTGGTACGGAGTTTGCAACGAGACATGCGATGATAGATTTAAGTGGGTCAAAACCTACGGCAACCATCATAGCTGCAGGAATTGCAACGGCAGTACCGAAGCCAGCCATACCTTCCATGAAGGCACCAAAGCCCCATGCAAGTAGTAATGCAAGTACACGAGTATCAGATGTTACAGAAGAAAGCATGGTTTTAATAGTTTCCATTGCTTTCGTATGTACTACCAAGTTATAAACGAAGATAGCAGCTGTAATAACTAATAGGATTGGCCAGATTGCCAATGCGGCACCTTCAAGGGCACCAGTGACCATAATAAATGGGTCAGCTTGGAATGCTGTAATAGCGATAATGAAAGAACCAATCGCAGCAACACTTGTTGCTTGCCATGCAGGTAATTTCAAGATGGATAACGCTACAATCAACCAAATGATTGGAGATAGCGCTAATAGAACGGTGATAGCACTCATTTCTAAGATCATCCTTTCAAGTAAAACAAAAATATATGCTCAACAGGACGACGTAGTTTAATCAATTTAATTGATGAATAAATCGCTATGATGTTAATTTGTAAAAGTTCAGTTAAAATAAAAGCTTACAATAAAATAACAGATATACTTATCATAAAAATTGATATAGTACATAAAATTTTTTAACCTCATAGCCTATGAGGTTAAAAACATAAGAGAGGGGACATAAACAGTGTTTATGTCCCCTTCTGTACTAACTACAAGTCCTTGTTAGGGCCATTACTAAGTTTAGGTATTAGTAGTTACCTTTGAACATTGTAGCAGGAGCTTCTGGTACATAATCGCCGAAGTAGGATTTGAAGTCTAGACCTAATTCATTGCAAAGGTCTTGAACTTCAAGCATTGTACCGTTAAGTACAGGGATGCCTTCAGCTTTAACTTTTTCAACGGATTCATGTTCTTTTTCGCCATGAGTATAGATACGATCTTGACCTTGAGCTTTAGGTGCTTCACGTAATTCTTGTAAGAATTGGGAGAAGTGTTTTTTGATTTCCGCAGGGTCACCGAAGAATTCAGGGTTGATAGCCATGAAGCCGTGGCAGATATTGGATTTACCACCAACCATACATTTGTTGGAAGTACCACCTTGGGACAAGATAGAGGAGAATAATTCAGCAATCATGCCGTTACCATAACCTTTGTGGCCCCCAAGAACTTCTGTAGCACCACCTAAAGGAAGGATACCGCCGCCTTCATGACGGGAGATGTTGCCCAATACTTCAGCTGCATCAGTGGAAGGAACGCCGTCTTTATTAACAGCCCAACCATCTGGAGTAGCTTTGCCCATTTTATTGTACATTTCAAGTTTACCACGAGTTACTACTGTAGTGGAGCAATCGAAGAAGAAGTCAACAGGATCAGCTGGTACAGTCCAAGCGATAGGGTTAGAACCAAGCATAGCTTTACGAGCATATGTAGGAACCATGATTGCTTCGGAGTTTGTACAAGAGAAACCGATTAAGCCTTGGTCGGATGCCATTTTAGCATAGTAACCGGCGATACCGTAGTGGTTGGAGTTACGTACGGATACGATACCAACACCGGATTTTTTAGCTTTTTCGATAGCCATTTCCATAGCTTTATGACCCAATAATTGACCCATGCCGTCATGACCGTCGATAACTGCAGAAATTGGAGTTTCTTTTACGATTTCAGGTTTAGCGTCGATTTTAATCAAGCCATTAGTGATACCTTTATGGTAACGAACCATACGTTGCATACCATGGCTTTGAATACCGAACAAGTCAGAAGTCAAAAGTACGTCTTGGATGATGTCAGCTTCTTTTTCGGAGAAACCAAATTTTTGGAAAGCGTCCATGCTCAATTTTTTTAGTGTTTCATAAGGGAATAACACAGTGTTTTTTGCGTCTGCCATCGTTAAAACCTCTTTTCAGAAAATATGTACCTGATATAGCTACTTCACATTAGATAACCATGAATTCAAAATGATTTCTTGTGAGTTCTATATCCTCTCAAATGACACTGTCAGTATAGCACAGAAACAAGTGAGATTGAATAGTCTTACAGTCTGAACGACATTACTAAATACGCATACGTACCGGTGATTTTTGTCACATAATCTATACGACACTATTAAAATGTCTGATTATACCTAAAACTATATGGTTATGACTTTTAGTAATGATTACATGATTTTTTTGAAGAATTTTGGTATTTTTATAGAACTTATTAGTATATCTGTTTAGGCATTGGACAAGAATGATAATGGATAGATATCGATAAAACTTGAAATGTCTAACTATATATATCAAAATAAATGATGAGGTCATAAATGTAATGTGATAATCGAATGCATTGATATACATAAAATAATCATTTCTAAAACCTTTTTAATTCAGAAGATGTGCAAAAGGTTATACTTATACGAGTCATACTATAATATAATATAAATATACATCCTATAGTTTATACAATTTATAAGCGAGGTGCTTATCATGAAAGAATATAAATCTGTATGCCCATACGATTGTCCCGATGCATGCGGTCTCATTGTATCAGTCGATAATAATAAAGTAATATCTGTTCGAGGGGATAGAGCACATGCTTTCACAAGAGGTACACTATGCCCTAAGATGGCACATTATGAAAAGGTAATCCATTCTCCATTGCGCTTGAAGTCCCCTATGAAGCGTGTCGGTAAAAAGGGAATTGGTGAAGATCAGTACACTCGTATTAGTTGGGATGAAGCCCTTGATGCAATTGTCAATAATTTCAAAGAAACTATTGATACTTATGGCAGTGAAAGTATTTTGCGTTACTCTTATGCAGGAACAATGGGGGTTATTCAGAGTCCTGCAGCAGATTATTTTTTCCGTTGTATTGGTGCTACAGACCAAGATCGAGGTATTTGCTCTCCTGCTAAACAAGCGGGGTTCCGTTCTGTTTACGGTGATACCTTAGCGATTAAACCACAAGAGGCGCAACATAGTGATCTTATCGTCTTGTGGGGGATAAATGCGACAGCCACAGATGTTCATATTTTACATGATGTGAACATTGCGAAAAAGAAGGGGGCTCGCGTTTGGATTATCGACACTCATAAAACTTATACTTTTAGCCAAGCTCATGAACATATTTACGTTAAACCAGGAAGTGATGGGGCACTAGCTTTAGGGATGCTCCATATCATTCATCGTGATGGCTTGGCAGATATAGATTTTATTAAGAAGCATGTCCAAGGCTACGATGAGTTGGTAAAAGAGGTGTTGCTTGACTTTACGCCGGGAAAAGCGGCTGAAATTTGCGGTGTTTCTGTGGAGCGGATGACTGAGTTTGCTCATGCTTATGCAAAGTCAAAAGCGCCGTTTATTCGTCTCGGCAGTGGACTATCTCGATATGGCAATGGTGCTATGACATGCCGTGCTATTAATGCCTTGCCTGCTGTGGTTGGAGCATGGCAATATCCTGGGGGTGGATTGTTGTCGAGTGCTAGTGGTAGTAAATTTATTGGCAAAGATGTGATGCAACAGGCTCATGTTCATGCGCCAGCTAAACGATTGATGCCTATGATTAAACTGGGTGAAATGCTTATAAACCCTGAAGGAACTAAAGTTCATAGTTTATATATCTTCTCTTCAAATCCGGCTATCACAGCTCCTGACCAGAATGTTGTACGTAGAGGGTTGATGCGCGATGACTTATTCACTGTGGTACATGAGCGTTTCTTTACGGATACTTGTAAGTATGCTGATATTATTTTACCAGCCACAACATCTGTGGAGCATGATGATATTTATAATTCTTATGGTCATTACACAATTGGGACGGGTTACAAATTGATTGAGCCAATTGGTGAATCTCGTTCCAACTGGCAAGTTATTGCTGAGTTAGCAAAACGCATGGGGTTGGAGGATGATTTTTTTGACCTTAGTGAAAAAGATCTTATTGAACAAATTGTGCGGACTTCGAGTCGTATATCCAAGAGGGACCAAGAGTTGATTTTAAATGGTGAGCCTGTGGAGATGACGGTACCTGAGAGTTATAAGATGGATTTCAAAACACCGTCTGGAAAAATTGAATTATATAATCCGCAGGATGTAGAACCATTAATTCGGTATATGCCTCCATATGGTGATAATGCACCGTTTTGGCTTATAAATGGTAATGATATTCGAATTTTGGACTCTAGCTTCTGCGAATTAGACTTTAATGATCCTGAGTTGATGAAACTTCGCATCCATCCAGAAGATGCAAAAATGTATAACATAAACGATGGTGCTGAGGTAGAAATCTATAACGATCGTGGCAGTGTAAAAATTAAAGCATACTACGACGATGAAGTACAGAGAGGGACATTGGTAACACTAGGTGTATGGTGGCAATCTCAATCGAGTGATCCTCACGTGGCAATCAATGCGCTTACCGCAGCTCGTCCTACCGATCAGGGATGGGGGAGCACCTTTTATGATGTACAAGTTCATATAAGAAATCTTTTGTAGTGAATGACCAATTAATAGTCTGTAATGATTACTGTAAAATAGGAATTTATCTACTTATTTCTATAAGTAAAAGTTAAAGTCTGTTACTTATGGGAATAACTCTATACGGATATAGAATAGTGAGGATATTTTTCTTGTATACCCAAGCCCCTTTAGATTATAATAGTAATATTATTTTTATATAACCTAAAGGGGGTTACATTTATGAATGGTAACGATAATCTGTCGACCCGTGCTTATCTGGCTATAGGCATGATGTTATTTGCTCTATTCTTTGGGGCAGGGAACTTGATCTTCCCAGCGGCCTTAGGTCAACAAGCTGGTGATAATGTCGGTTGGGCATTGCTCGGTTTCGTATTAACTGGTGTAGGACTTCCACTCTTAGGGGTTGCAGCTATGGGTTACTCTTCCTGTAAAGATGTTGAAGAACTTGCAAGTCGTGTGCATCCGATTTATGGCTTGTTGTACACAATTTCTTTATACTTGAGTATTGGTCCAATGTTTGCGACGCCGCGTACTGGTACTGTAGCTTATGAAATCGCAATTAAACCTTTTGCTGAAGGTTTAAGCATGAATATGAATATGGAACCAATTTTCTTGGCATTATTCTTTGGTATTTCTTTGTGGTTATCTATTAGTCCGCAAAAACTTGTTAACCGTATCGGTAATATTTTGACACCAGCTTTACTACTTGTAATTTTGTTGTTGATTGTTAAATCCTTTATTACTCCACTTGGTGGGTATGCGGTACCACAACCGGCATATGGTGATGCACCAACGGCTGTGTTACAAGGCTTCTTAGATGGCTACAATACAATGGATGCCTTAGCTTCCGTAGTATTTGCTATTCTTGTAATCGATTTTGTACGCCTCAGTGGTGCTACATCTCGTGCTGTGATTACAAAAACAGTAATGGAGGTAGGTGCAATTGCGGTAGGCCTTCTTGGTATCGTGTATGTATTTATCGCTAATATCGGTGCTACAAGTGTTGAACGCTTTGGTTTGTTCGAGACAGGGGCTCCTGTATTGTCCGTAAGTGCTAACTATTTGTTTGGTGAGTTCGGTCAAATCATCTTGGCTATCATCGTTCTGCTAGCTTGCTTGTCTACAAGTATTGGCCTTATCACTTCTTGCGGTACGTATTTCCACAAGCTGACACCAAAGATTAGCTACAAATTATATGTAGTAATTTTCTCTCTAGCGGCGTTTGTCCTCAGTATGTTTGGCTTGAAAACAATCATCAGTGCAGCAATCCCTGTGTTGATGCTCTTGTATCCGTTGACTATCGTAATCATTTTGTTGGCACTTCTTCATAATGTGTTTGGTGGTCGTCGTTGCGTATATGCATGGACTATGGCTTTCACAATGATCTCTGCCCTCATGACTGGTCTTGAAACTGCAGGTATTGCACCTACAGCTTTGGAACAGCTCTTTGCTCAATATATTCCATTCCAAAGTGCTGGTATGGGATGGGTGAGCTTTGCGGTATTAGGCTTCGTTGTAGGCCTTATCCATAAAGGTCTTGCTTCCGATAATAAGTAATAAAGATAAAGGCTCTATGCTTTCATTTTGTGAGAGTATAGAGCCTTTTTATGTTTTGATTGTTGTCATATAAAATTGATTTTGTGTGTAGAAGTTTCTATAATAAGGATAAATAAGGATATAAATGATAAAAGAAGGAAGGAAATTTTATGCGTAGTACTCATTGTTTACCTAGTTATAGTTTTGGAGGTCATGATGTATTTGACGCTATTCCAAAGTTTACAAAATTATATGGCAAGTCTGTAGCTATCATCGGTGGCGAAACAGCTCTTTCTAAAGCTTTGCCACACATTCGTCCCGTGCTTGATAAAGCGGGGATTAAGGTGCTAGATATTATCCACTTTGGTGGAGAGTGTACTTTTGCTCGAGGCAAGGAAATTGCACAAATGGCATCTGTAAAAGATGCGGACTTTTTGTTTGCTGTTGGTGGTGGTAAGGCCATGGATACAGTAAAAGTAGTAGCTATAGAGTTAGATGATAAACCATTCTTTACAATTCCAACCATTGCATCTACTTGTGCGGCAACGTCAGAAGTGGCAGCTGTATACACGGCAGATCATACTTTTGATGACGTAGCTTTTGTAAATCATCCTCCTGTGCACTGCTTTATTGATGCTGATATTCTCGTAGAAGCACCAAGCCGTTACTTGTGGGCAGGAATGGGAGATACTATTGCAAAACACTATGAAACTCATCTTTCTGCTCGCAATCGCGAGCAAGACTATAATACTCAGTTAGGCCTTACTCTAGCTTCTATGTGTAGTGAACCAATTTTAGCACATGGTATACAAGCCTATAAAGATAGTCAAGCTAATAAACGTAGTGATGCCTTTGATACCATTGCTATGACTGTTATCTTTACTACCGGTGTTGTATCAGGTTGTGTTCCTATGGCATATAATAGCAACATGGCTCATGCTGTATGTTATGGCTGTGTTACTAATAAAGAAACAGAAGAAAATCATTTGCATGGTGAAATAGTAGCTTATGGCTTACTTATTTTGTTAACCGTTGACCAACAAATGGATGAGTTACAACGGTGGTTGCCAGTATATCGCGAATTAGGTTGGCCTACTAAACTTTCACAATTAGATCTTACTGCATCGCATATTCCTCAAATTGTTGAAAAGGCTACATCTGTTCATGATATTGATGTATCTCCATATAAAATTACAGCAGATATGTTGACTAAAGCTATTCAATATATGGAATCTCTTGATTAATATGGTTTGTAACTATTTGTGTATGTTATGTGATGAGGTTATAAATGCAAGAAATTGTAAAGGGTGGCTTATATCGTCATTTTAAAGGCATGTATTATTATGTGCTAGATGTAGCGACTCACTCTGAGACGGGTGAAAAGTTTGTAGTATATCAGAAACTGTATGATGAGCGCGATATGTATGTACGTCCCTTAGAAATGTTTGTGAGCGATGTGGATTGTGAAAAATATCCAGATGTAGTGCAAAAAGAACGATTTAAGTTAATGAGTGGACGTGATTAGGAGGGCCTGTGGAGCAGAAGTTTTTCTTTTTCGATATCGATAATACTTTAGCTGTATGGCCTGAAGGTAAAATCCCTGAAAGTGCTCAATACAGTTTAGATGAGTTAAAGCGTCGTGGTCACCGTGTAGCCTTAGCAACTGGTCGTATTCAAGTGGATGCTAAGCGTTTTGCAGAGCAAGCGGGCCTTACTGATTTTGTAGCAGATGGTGGTCACAGTATCACTGTTAATAATGAATTGGTATCTATGATAGGTATGGATCGTGATGCATGTATTAAATATTTAGAGTATTTAGAATCACATAATATTCCTTGGGCCGTAACTGACCGCAATAAACTCGGTCGTATTACGCCGTATAAGGAAATTTTAGAGTGGCATCCCAATTGGGATGTGTTTAAAACAACTGTAGACCCTAATTTTGATTTTCATAGTGTTGAAGAATTTTATAAGATTTATGTGTTTTTCAAGGAAGGAGAGGAAGAGGAGAAGGATATCGAGCATATGACACATAAGCTCATTCGTTATGGTGATGGCTGTGTTCTATATGAGCCTATGGAAAAGGCGTTGGGTATTCGTAATATGCTTGAACACTTTGGAATGAAGCCAAATCAAGCTGTTGTATTTGGTGATGGGTATAATGATTTGTCTATGTTTAGACCTGAGTGGTTAAATATTGCTATGGGTAATGCGCGCCCTGAATTAAAAGCAAAGGCTGATTATATTACTACAGACTGTGATAAAGATGGCATTTATAATGCGTGTAAGCATTTTAAATGGATCGATTAATTATTGATAATTCCTCTAAGTTAGGTGAAGCTTATATGAAGATTTATTTTTGTAGCTGTGGCTACAGAATTGGTGTAGTATAGTTAGTATAATGCGCTTAGTTCAATATTCATGTGTTAAAAGGAGAAGAGAAGATATGAACAATAAACGCAGATTATTTTCAACTTTACTTTGTGTAGCAGCATTGACAGCAGGTTTATTTGTTTCTGGTTGCGGCAGTGATAAAGCGGGTGGCATTGGCTCCGTAGTCTCCTCCGTAGTTGATGGCGGTAGCGATGAGAAAGCAGCTGCTAAGCTTAATACCCTTATTGATGCAACAAATCGCTTCAATGGTGACAATGCTACTTGGGGTCAAAACTATGCAGACAGTTTGGCTAAATTAAAAGGTGGTTTCCAAGAAGGTGCTATTGGCCGTCAACCTCACTATGATACTTTAAAAGAAGCTTTGGAACAATCTAAAAAAGAAGGTTCTACGTTCAAAGAAGTTGATACAGAACGCGATAATGTATTAAATGTTCTTAATGAATTAGTACCAACATTCAAAGATTTGAAAGCTTATGATGATTCTAAAGCTTACATGAACGATGGTGGTGCTAAAGGTAAAGAACTAGCAGCTAAATACGTAGCACAAGTAGAAAAATTTGATGCAGCTTATGCGAAGTTCAATGATGCTCTTAACAAAGCTAACACTGAACAAACTAAGAAACAAATCGAAAAATTGAAAAAAGACGGTAAAAAAGGCTATGCAGCAGCAATGGAATCTACGCTTCGCTTGACTACTCTTGTAGAAAATGTAGAAAAAGCTCCTAAAAATGCAGACAAACAAGCTGTAGAAAAAGAACTTAATGAAATTCAAACATTGCTTAAGAGCATAAATAATGATCGTGGAGAAGTGCTTGTTAACTCTTATAACTCTGTAGTTGGTTCTGTACGTCAAGTACTTACTGATGCAAATGAAAACAATCTTAACGACATGATTGAGAATTTCAATAATTATATTGAGTCTTATAATAATACAACTCCAGACCAATTTGACTCTAAATAATCGAATTAACTAAGTGATTAGTTGAGGCCTACAAAAACAGAGCTCCTTTGAAGCTCTGTTTTTTGTTGTTATATTATTTTTTTATATTTTTAATCTCAATAGCGCCATAATATGATATACTAAAAAAGAGCCGCTCATGGGTTGAGCGGTTTTTCTATGTAAATTTTAAATCTACATTTAGTTAAATATAATATTAGTATTTTGGGGGACATATGAACTGGAAACGCTTGGCTTTATGCGCAATGTTGGGGATTACAGTACTTAGTACAACAGCATGTAGTACCAAAACTGGGGAGCAACCACAAGGTAATACTGTGAAAGCAGAAACTGTGGCGATGCCTAATTTTACGAATGCGCCAATTGCAGATGAATATGCTATTTTTGATACAAACTATGGTCAATTTAAGGTTCGTTTGTTAGGGTCTAAAGCGCCGATTACGGTCAAAAATTTTGATTATCTCGTGAAAAAAGGCTTCTATAATGGTGTGACATTTCACCGTGTTATCGAAGGCTTTATGATTCAAGGTGGAGATCCTGATGGCACAGGTGCTGGTGGCCCAGGCTATACAATTCCTGATGAATTCTCCAATGATTTACACTTCAATAAAATGGGCGTTCTAGCCATGGCTAACCGTGGTCCTAATACAGGAGGATCTCAATTTTTTATTACCTTGGGACCTACGGATTGGTTAGATAATAAACACACCATCTTTGGTACTGTAGTACAAGGCATGGATGTAGTTGAAAAAATCGGCAAGGTTAAAACCGGTCGCAATGATAAGCCAGTAGAACCAGTAATCATCAATACCATTACATTGGAGCCGATTACTGATGATGCGAAAAATGGCAAATAAGAAAAGTACTTCTCAAGAGTCTCTTTCTGGTGAATGCGCATCTACACAAGAGGTACAAGGTATAATTGTAGATTGTGATACAATCTTGAACGACGCTAGTGTTCAAGGCGATGAATCAAAAGAAATGCACTATATTTACTTAGTGCGTTGCTCTGATGATTCTTTGTATTGTGGATGGACTACAGATCTCAAACGTCGAATAGATGCTCACAATGGACATATCCCAGGCGGTGCAAAATATACGCGAGGACGTCGTCCTGTGACCTTGGTATATGCTGAAAGCTTTCACCAAAAACAAGAAGCACAACGCAGGGAATATGCTATTAAACGGATGACGAAGACTAAGAAATTGAGACTCATTAAGGGTGCAAAATAGTCCTTGATTATGGTATAATATGATGATTAATTACTACCACGGAGGTTGAAAATGAAGCGGGTTCTAGTGTCCGTAAAGAGTGTACAACGAGATATGGATGGCAAGGATACCGTAGTGGAACTGATTTCCCCAGGTACGTCACATGAAAAAGGTAATGCTCAATATGTGCGTTATGAAGAATCTAGTGTGACTGGATTGGATGGGGTTAAGACGACCATTAAAATTCATGATGATTCTATCGTGTTGCTCCGAACAGGGGCTGTCAATATGCGTCATCAATACGTCCGTGGTGAAGAACGTGAAGCCGTATATGAAACACCATATGGTGATTTACATATGGCTGTAAATACTCATGAATTAACAGTAGACTTTCATGATGGCGTAGGTCATGTTCATTTAGGATATGATATTTCCGTTGAAGGTGAATGGCAATTTTATAATCAGTTAGATATAGACGTGCGGGAGGATATAGAGCATGGACATGAAGGAAATCCTGAAATCGGGGATTGAACAGGCATTACAAGATACGATTAACAGCGGTGATTTGCCGGCTGGGGAATATCCAGAAATCGTTCTCGAAGTGCCACCTCAAAAGGAATTCGGTGATTTTTCTACAAACATCGCTATGCAATCCGCTCGTGTAGCTCGTCAAAATCCTCGAGCCATTGCTGAAGCTTTGATTAGTCATATGAATTTTGATTGGCTTGAACGTGCTGAGGTTGCCGGCGCAGGTTTTATTAATTTCTTTTTGAAATCTGATATGGTGTACGATACGTTAAAAGCCATTTTGAATGCTGGTACTGAGTATGGTGTTCAACCATTGCGTGCGCGCGATACAATTCAAGTAGAGTACGTAAGTGCAAACCCAACAGGTCCATTGCATGTTGGTCATGGTCGCGGTGCTGCGTACGGTAGTGCTCTTGTAAACTTGTTACGTGCAGCGGGTTATAATGTACAATCCGAGTACTATATCAATGATGCAGGTAATCAAATCGACAACATGGCTATTTCCATTGAGTACCGTTTCCAAGAGTTACAAGGTGCTACATTAGTATTCCCACCTAAACGCAATGAAGACGGTTCTATGCCTGAGTTCGATATTCCAGAAGGGGCTTTAGTGTTCCCTGAAAATGGCTATCGTGGCCCAGATATTATTGAAACAGCGAAAGCGATTGCAGAACGCGAAGGCTTTGATAAATTAAATGCTATGAACGAAGCAGATCGTGTAGCCTTGTTTAAGGAAGAGGGCTTAAAAGAAAAATTAGCTCGCTTAGAGGAAACATTAAGAAACTTCCGCGTTACTTTTGATAATTGGTTCTCTGAACGTACAGTTCATGAATCGGATGAAATTCATCATTCTGTAGAGGCTCTGAAGGCCCTTGGTAAAGTCTATGAAAAAGATGGTGCATTGTGGTTAAAATCCACTGACTACGGTGATGATAAAGACCGTGTAGTTATTCGTGATAATGGGGTTCCTACGTATTTAGCGGCAGATATTGCATATCATCGCAATAAATATGATCGTGGTTTCAAGGAAATGATTGATATCTGGGGCGCTGACCATCATGGCTATGTATGTCGTGTAAAAGCGGCTATGGCGGCGTTTGGTTATGACCCTGATAAATTAACCGTATTGTTATTACAAATGGTAGCATTGTTCCGTGACGGACAACTTGTTAAATTGTCTAAACGTAGTGGCGATAGTGTTACATTAGATGAATTGATCGAAGAGGTTGGCGTAGATGCGTCTCGCTATTTCTTCTTGATGCGTTCTTTGGATAGCCAACTTGATTTTGATATTAACTTGGCAAAATCTCGCAGTAATGACAACCCAGTGTATTATATCCAATATGCTCATGCTCGTATTCACAGCATTTATAACCAAGTGCGTGAAGCTGGCATTGCATTTGGCAATTATAGTGAAACTGATTTCACAACGCTTACAAGTGAAATGGAATTAGAATTAATTAAGAAATTAGCTGAATATCCGGAAGAGGTCGTTCAAGCTGCCGAACATCGTGCCCCTCATCGTATTGCTCGTTATCTATATGATTTGGCAAGCATGTTCCATTCATTCTACCGTCAAGGTCGTATCATTGGCGTAGATCCAGCATTACAACAAGCTCGTCTTGGATTAATTACAGCGATTGCCCTCGTTCTTCGTCAAGGCTTGGGTATTTTAGGTATTTCCGCTCCGGAAAAAATGTAATAGGTGGGAGGCATCATGGCAACTAAGTATATTTTCGTAACTGGCGGCGTTGTTTCTTCTCTTGGGAAGGGAATTACAGCAGCATCTTTGGGTCGTTTACTAAAAAACCGTGGTTTCAATGTAACGATTCAAAAATTTGACCCATACATTAATATCGATCCGGGTACGATGAGCCCTTACCAACATGGTGAAGTATTTGTAACAGATGATGGCGCTGAAACTGACCTTGATTTGGGTCATTATGAACGCTTTATCGATATTAACCTTAGTAAACGTTCCAATATTACAGCTGGTAAAGTATATTGGTCTGTAATCAATAAAGAGCGCAAAGGTGATTATCTAGGTAGCACTGTACAAGTAATTCCACATATTACAAATGAAATTAAACAAAATGTTTACCGTGTAGGTAAAGAGGATAATGCTGATGTAGTTATTACAGAAATTGGTGGTACCGTAGGTGATATTGAAAGCTTGCCATTTATGGAAGCCATTCGTCAAGTGAAAAAAGAAGTAGGTCGTAACGACGTACTTTACATTCACGTTACATTAGTGCCTTACATCAATGCCGCAGGCGAGTTGAAAACAAAACCTACACAACATAGTGTAAAAGAATTGCGTAGCATTGGTATTCAACCAGATATTTTGGTATGCCGTAGCGAAAAACACATTTCTGATGAAATGAAAGAAAAACTTGCGTTGTTCTGCGACGTAGAACCAGAAGCCGTTATTGAAAACCAAACTTGTAGCTCCATCTATGAAGTGCCATTGATGATGCAAGATCAAGGTCTTGATGATATTGTTATTAAAAAATTAGGCCTTGAAGATCGTCCTTGCGATATGACTGCATGGAAAGAAATGGTTCATAAGATTTTGAATCCTAATAAAGATATTACAGTTGCTATCGTTGGTAAGTATGTAGCGTTGCATGATGCGTATTTGTCCGTAGTTGAAGCTCTAGATCATGCTGGTATTGCTACGGGTACTAAAGTGAATATTCGTTGGATTGACTCCGAAGAACTTGATGATACATCTGTAGATCCTAAAGAGGTATTTGAAGGTGTTGAAGGCATCATCGTACCTGGTGGATTTGGTTCCCGTGGTGTAGAAGGTAAAATTCGTACAATCCAATATGCTCGTGAAAACAATATTCCATATCTCGGCCTATGCCTTGGCATGCAGTCTGCAGTCATGGAATTTGCTCGTAACGTATGTGGCATGGAAGGAGCAACCTCTAGCGAATTCGACGAAAATGCTAAGTACAAAGTAATTGACTTGATGAGTGATCAAGTTGATGTAGATAAAAAAGGCGGTACGATGCGTTTAGGTATCTATCCATGCAAAGTGGAAGCCGGTACGAAAACTCACGAGGCTTATGGAGAAGATTTGATTTATGAACGTCATCGCCATCGCTATGAGTTCAACAATGAATATCGTCAACAATTGACTGATGCAGGCCTCGTAATTTCTGGTACATCTCCAGATGGCCGTCTCGTTGAAAGTATTGAAGTGAAAAATCATCCATTCTTCATTGGCACACAAGCACATCCAGAACTTAAATCTCGCCCAAATAATGCACATCCATTATTCCGTGGTTTCGTAGATGCAATCTTAGAACTAAAAAAATAGATTAAAGCGATGGAATCTATTTTATCTATTATAGGTTTATTTATATTAGCTGCACTCAAACTAGAGCAGTTTGTATATGGTAAATCGGGAAAAGAACAATCTATAACTGGTCACATAGCACGGAGAGGGCTTGCTAATATAGCGGGTTTAATAGCTTTTGATCACGCTACTGTGAACAGTAAGTCTGTTGTAGTATGTAAAAAGAAGAAAGATGCTCAGAAATGAGCATCTTTCTTCTTTTTTTTGCTTACATCGAAAAAAGTTGGAAAAATATATCGATAAATTTAAAAATAATGCTTGCAATATTGAATGATATTTGTTATTATATAGACAAAGATAGATATAGATGCGGTGTTAAGTACACCAATATAAATATATTCGTTACATATGGAACTCAAATAAGGAGGACATAACATGTCTATTATTGGTAAACAACTTCCTGAATTTACACTTGATGCTTTCAAAAAACCTGAATTGGTAAAAGTTAGCACTGCAGACGTGTTGGGTAAATGGTCTGTATTCGTATTCTATCCAGCAGACTTCACATTCGTATGCCCTACTGAGTTGGAAGACGTACAAAACTCTTATGCAGAGTTGAAAGAATTGGGTTGCGAAGTTTACTCCGTATCTTGTGACTCCGAATTCGTTCACAAAGCATGGTCTGATGCTTCTCCAAGCATTAATAAAATCGAGTACTACATGTTGGCTGACAAAAAACATGAATTAGCTGATTTCTTCGATGTATTCCAAGAAGAATCTGCTATGGCTTACCGTGGTACATTCGTAGTAGATCCAGAAGGCTTCGTGCGTACAGCAGAAATTCATGATATGGGTATCGGCCGTTCCGCTGAAGAATTAGTTCGCAAAGTACAAGCTGCTCAATTTGTAGCTAAACATGGCGATCAAGTGTGCCCTGCACGTTGGAAACCAGGTAAAGATACTTTGAAACCAGGTCTTGATCTTGTAGGTAAAATCTAATTAAGAAACTTATACTTAAATGCTAGAGTAATCTAGACAACTCCTCAAATGACATAAACACGGGCGCGCATCGTTTTCCTGACGATACGGTAAGTCCCAATACCAGATGAACCCTCTCCAATTCATCATGGTAAACCTCATATAACAAACTACAAACTATACGCAAAAGGACTGGCCTTCGGGCTGGTCCTTTTGTGTTATAAGATTATTCTTACTTCGTTGTGTTGCGAGTTAACAAAAGTATAATAACTTGAGCTTTCTACGAGGCAAGTTATTAAGTTAAAATATAGGATAAACTCAATAAATATAGGATGAGTAGATATCCCTTTATAAAAGTAGGAAATAAGTTCTTGCATTTTTATAGTGAGTGGTCTATAATGAAATTAATTCCTATTAATGTGAAAGGTTTTATAAATAGCTTTATAAATATAATATAAGCACTTTTTAATATGGGTGTGTTTAACACTAACGTTTACAAAGAAAGGCAAGATATATGAGGATTTCCACAAAAGGTCGTTATGCATTGATGGTTCTCATCGATTTGGTAGAGCAAGGGCAAGATAAACCAGTTTCCTTGCGATCTGTGGCAGAACGACAAGGCATATCTGAAAAATACCTAGAAGGTATCGTAGCTCGTTTAGGCGCTGCTAACCTAGTGGATAGTATCCGCGGTAAATACGGCGGATATCGATTGTCTAAAAGCCCTAAGGAGTACACAATTATTGAAATATTGCTTGCTACTGAGGAATCGATGGCTATCATATCTACCCTTGATGAAGGGGTGAGTACTGATACAGTAATCAACGAACGCACCGTTGGTTTCTGGGCAGGCTTACAAAACTATATTCATGATTATTTAGAAAACGTAACCCTACAAGATGTAATTGATGGGACTTACGCTAAACTTGATACAAAATATGATAATTGGGATGGTTCTATTTAATAAGGAGTGACCACTATGTCTAAAATTGCAAAATCTTTTGTTGAATTAATTGGTAAAACACCATTATTAGCTGCTACACGTTTTGGTAAAAAATATGGTGCAAACGCTAATATTTTCGCAAAATTGGAATACTTCAATCCAGGCGGTTCCGTAAAAGACCGTATCGCAGCAGCAATCATTCAAGCTGCAGTTGAATCTGGTGAATTACAACCAGGCGGTACAATTGTAGAAGCTACATCTGGTAATACTGGTATTGGCCTATCTGCTGTAGGTGCTGCGCTTGGCTATAAAGTTGTAATCGTAATGCCTGAAACAATGTCCATTGAACGCCGTAAATTAATGCTTGGTTATGGCGCTCAGCTCGTATTGACTGACGGTTCTCTTGGTATGAAAGGCGCTATTGCAAAAGCTAAGGAAATCGTAACGGCTACAGCTGGTGCTATTGAAGCAGGTCAGTTCGTAAATCAAGCTAATCCTGCAATTCACTACAGAACAACTGGCCCTGAAATCTGGCAAGATACTGATGGTACCGTAGATATCTACGTATCTGGTGTTGGTACAGGCGGTACGTTGACAGGTGCAGGTCGTTACTTAAAAGAACAAAACCCTGATGTACATGTGGTTGCCGTAGAACCAGCAGACTCTCCTATATTATCTAATGGTAAACCAGGCCCTCATAAAATCCAAGGCTTAGGTGCTGGCTTCATTCCAGATACATTGGATACTAACATTTACGATGAAGTAATCCAAGTTTCTAATGAGGATGCTTTTGCTACATCTCAAGCTTTTGGTCACACAGAAGGTGTATTGGTAGGTATTTCCTCTGGTGCTGCGCTTTGGGCGGCTCAAGAATTGGCAAAACGCCCTGAAAATAAAGGTAAAAATATTGTAGTAATTCTCCCTGATACAGGCGAACGCTACTTATCTACAGCTTTATTCCCTGAAGTTTAATCACCTATCATGGTGAAAGCATAATAATTGCTTTTACCTTAATATAATTAAGTAGTCTCTTGCTTAGTACTATGCATCGATTTTTTGGATACATAGTATTTATTGGCTCAGACACTCAGATGCCCTCTGTATTTTACAGGGGGCATCCTTTTTTGATTGAATTCTTTTATTATTATAATAGGGTGATGTACTGATTAAATAATGGTGCAGATTATTCATAGTCGGAGAGGAACTTTCACAATAACATTTATAATTGAAAACACAAGAAAATTTATAATTGTATATGAAAAAGGAGCTACTGGGTAGCTCCTTTAGTATTTTGGTATGTATTTAATTGTAATTATCTACCGTTTTTAACGATATTATCCATCCAGTTGAATAATTCTTCTAAATCGTAGTCACCAGAGTGATCTACATTAAATGGTGTTGCCATATCTACTCTGTACCCAAGGTTTTGAGCACGTGTACCTACGATTAAAGGAATTGCAACAGATGTATTACTGTCGGCTGTGCCATAACGAATACGATAGAATCGTGCATTTGTCGCAGCAGGAGAACCAAGATAGTTCATTGGGTTCATCATAGTAACGATCTTAGCATTTTCTACGTATACATCTTGGTTAGCTGTTGAATCGTGTAATGCAGCAGTAATGGTAAAGTGATTATTATCTGTAGTACTTGTACCAAATAGATTGTTTTCACCTGTATCATTAGCACGAGAGTCAAAGGCACCAGGCGCTTTTGAGCGACTTACAAAGTGGTTATATGCTTCCCAGTTTATGTCTTTGATAGTTCCTGTTTTATTATCTCGTACAAGGTATGTATGCTTGGATAAATCAGTACCTTTAGCTGCTGCTTTATTAGCGGCAGCAACAATAAATTCTTTTACATAATTTTTGAAAGTACCGTTACCGTTCTTGTCAAGTTTTAGTACACGACCTAGAGAGTCACGTAATTGTAAGTTATTTACGTAATCAGGGAAGTGTTCGCTGAGCATTTTAGAGTATGATAGATCGTCTGCATTCAAGTTTACACGTTGCATCGTGCGTTGTGGTGGAGCAGAGTTGCCACCTACATTAGCTTGTGGTAATTCGCCTTGGCCCATAGTTACTTTGTTAAAGGATGTGATACCATTATAGCTCCATTCGTAAGCCATATCAGCCGCATCAAGGTTAGTGATAGGGGCATACGCAGATACTGCGTATACATTAGTTGCCGCTGTAGCTGCACCTAATGCTTGTAAATATGGTTGGAAGTCGGAACTGTTACCAGTTGCACCTTGTAACAAGGATACACCACCGCCTGCACTTGTACCATTTGTGATAATGCGGTTTGCATTACCTGGCATAGCGGAATCGTTAGCGTGTAAGTAGGCTGTAGCCGCTTGTAAGTCAACGATTACTGCCGGGGCCTTACCGATGAAGTTGCCATCGGAAGCTTTATTGGTACGACCACGAGTAGATGGGGAAGCTACTACATAACCACGGGATAATGCGTAAAGAACACTGTTAGGTTTTCCATTTTCCACCTTAGGCGTCATAGCTTGGCTCGGCATGTAACCACCTACTGCATTTGGCATGAAGATAGGGGCTGTTTGGGTATTGTAACCATTGATTGTACCGTTGTTGAAATATTCCTCTGGTACATAAATGTTCATGTATTGCTGATCTATGTCGATTGGATTAGCCACGTAAGGGATATACTCGAAGGCGCGATATTTAATTTCCTTATTATCTACTGTGGTAGACATGGATTCATAATTTTTCGCGTCGAAAGCAAGACTAATCTTTGCAGACGCATCAGCTTGCAATGGGGGTTCAATTGGTTGGGAGAGAATATTTTTCTCTTCTGTAACAGTAGAGCCCTTTGTGGAAGCTTCATTACGAGCGTTTACATAAGATTGCGGTAATTTACTTTCTTGAACCTGTTTAGTCTCTGCGTCAGATTTAGCTTTTGCTTCGGCTTCAGATTGAGCTTTAGCCTTAGCCTCGGCTTCAGCCTGAGCTTTAGCAGCAGCATCTACTTCTGCTTTAGCTTTTGCCTCTGCTTCAGCTTGCGCTTTAGCAGCAGCGTCTGCTTCTGCTTTAGCTTTTGCCTCTGCTTCAGCCCGAGCTTTAGCAGCAGCGTCTGCTTCTGCTTTAGCTTTTGCCTCTGCTTCAGCCTGAGCTTTAGCTGCAGCTGCCGCTTCTTCTTTTGCTAGTTGTTCAGCAGCTAAACGTTCTTGTTCTTCTTGGATCACAGCTTGTCTTGCAAGTTCCGCTTGTTTAGCAGCAATACGTTCTTGCTCCGCTTTTATAGCGGCTTCGCGTTCAGCTTTAGCTTTCTCGGCCGCGATACGCTCTTGTTCAGCTTTTAAAGCTGCTTGCCGTTGAGATTCAGCCTGTTGTGCGGCGATACGTTCTTGTTCTGCTTTAATAGCTGCTTGGCGTTGAGCTTCAGCCTGTTGAGCTGCCATACGTTCTTGTTCTGCTCTAATAACTGCTTGTCGTTCGGCTTCAGCTTTAGCGGCGGCTTCAGCACGTTGGCGAGCTGCTTCTTCAGCCTGTTGAGCGAGGATACGCTCACGTTCAGCTTTTAAAGCTGCTTGGCGTTGAGCTTCAGCCCGTTGAGCGGCAATACGCTCTTGTTCAGCTTTAATAGCTGCTTGGCGTTGCGCTTCGGCTTGCTGAGCGGCGATACGTTCTTGTTCTGCTTTAATAGCGGCTTGCCGTTGCGCCTCAGCTTGTTGAGCGGCGATACGTTCTTGTTCAGCTTTAATAGCTGCTTGGCGTTGAGCTTCAGCCTGTTGAGTGGCAATACGCTCTTGTTCAGCTTTTAAAGCGGCTTGGCGTTCAGCCTCAGCTTGTTGAGCAGCGATACGTTCTTGTTCTGCTTTAATAGCGGCTTGACGTTGCGCTTCGGCTTGTTGAGCGGCGATACGTTCTTGTTCCGCTCTAATAGCCGCTTGACGTTGAGCTTCAGCTTGTTGAGCAGCGATACGCTCTTGTTCCGCCTGTTGCTCAGCAATACGGCGTTGTTCCTCTTGGATACGAATGCGTTCCAGCTCTGCCGCTTGACGACGTTCTTCTGCAATACGCGCTTGCTCAGCTTGTTGGGCCGCAATACGTTCCTGCTCAGCACGTAAAGCCGCTTGGCGTTGAGCCTCTGCTTGTTGAGCTACCACACGTTCTTGTTCCGCCTGCAAAGCTGCTTGCCGTTGGGCTTCTGCTTGTTGTTGTGATTGTAGTGCGGCTTGCCGTTGTGCTTCAGCTTGCTTTTGAGCAAGTTGTTGTTGATCAGCTTGTGATAAATTTTCTTGTTGGGATGCTTCTTCAGCGGCTAGTTGAGCTAGACGCTCACGCTCAGCTCGTTGAATATCTCGAATCGTAAGCCTCTGTTTTGCTACTACGGCTTTTGTTACTGTAGTATTTGATACAGTTAATGGAGCTATGGATTCTTGTTGAATAACAACAGGCGTACGCTCTACTTGTGTAGTTTGTACTTGTTGCTTACCATCCACTGGTTTCTCTACAGTAACAGGTTCAGTTTTTCGTTGTACATTTATCAAACTGTGCATTGCTAATGTAGGCTCCATGACAGTTTTTGTATCTTTATTGACAACATACTGAGGTTGAGTTTGAACCTGTTGTTGAGATTGCATTGGTACTACTTGTTGCGGTACTGATTGCAATGGTGTAACTTGTTGAGTTTGTACAGGGCTAACCGTTGCTGGTTGCATCACGTAGGATGGTTGAGGTTGTGCCATCGGTGGTGTTTGTTGTTGTACAACGGTGGCCGGTTGTGGTGTAGCTGGTAAGACTGGCTGAGTTGCAATTGGTTTCACGACTGGAGTTGCTACACTTGTAGGACTCTGTGTCGTTGATTCAGCACTGGTACTCGTACCTACTAAATCATTCATGTTAAGTGTAGGCTCTGCATGGGCAACACCACCCAATGCAGCTGCAGCAAGAAATGCAGCAGTGACCTTACAATTTTTGGATGATTTCATGAATTAGCTCTCCGAACTAGATTTCTAATAATAGTTTATAATTTTAAAGTTTATTAATATTTATATAGTTTAACATAAATCGATGTGATTGTACAATTTTGAGGACTTGCTTCCACTTTTGAAAGTAGTCTAGATTATAAAATATAAAATAATATTAATTATTTTTGAATATCAGAAAAGGACTAGATCACGTATACTTCTGAATTGTTGTTCCAAAATTGTGTCCAATTTTAGGTCAGTTCAGAATACGTATATTCTAGTCCTTTTACTATATCTACTGGTGTGACACCAGCTTTCACCATCGATAAGAGTCATTAATCAATTAGTCGCTAAATGTTAACTATTAGTTACTAACTGCTAATCGTCGAAACTCATCATAAACAATCAACAATTATCAGCCATCAATCAATCATATATAAGCTATAATTGATGGTTAATTTTAATGATTTATTTTGTGATACTATTTTTTAAGCTTGGCTTTACAAGTGCTAAGATAAAGCAAGCCACAACGGAACCGATTGCGATGGACGCAAGGTATAGTAGTGGATTACCAATTGTTGGTACTACAAAAATGCCGCCGTGTGGAGCGCGTAGTGTGCATTCGAAGAACATGGATAACGCACCGGCTGTACCAGCACCGATAATACAAGCTGGTAATACGCGAACTGGATCGGCTGCTGCAAATGGGATGGCACCTTCTGTGATGAAGGAAAGGCCCATGATGTAGTTTGTGATACCAGATTTACGTTCAGCCTCTGTGAAGCGGCTAGGGAAGAATGTAGTACAAAGAGCGATTGCCAATGGAGGAACCATACCGCCTGCCATGACAGCCGCCATAATACCGTATTCGCCAGTTGCAAGAGCACCAGTACCGATAACATAAGCCGCTTTGTTTACAGGGCCGCCCATGTCAACGGACATCATAGCACCAAAGATAAGACCTAACAATACGCGGCTCGTTGTGCCCATGGATTGCAAGGAGTCCATCAACCAGTGGTTAAGTGCGGATACAGGAGGATTGATGATAAAGGTAATGGCGATACCAATGAATAATACGCCAAGCACAGGGTAGAAGAGAACCGGTTTTGTACCTTCTAAGGCTTGAGGTAAACCAGATACTAATTTCTTAACTAATAATACCAAATAACCTGCTGCGAAACCGGCAATCAATGCACCTAGGAAACCAGAGCCACCTTGGTTAGCTAATAAGCCTCCAACAAAACCAGCTACAAGACCTGGACGGTCCGCAATACTCATAGCGATGTAACCCGCTAATACGGGTAACATGAAGCCAAAGGAAGCGCCACCGATTTGCATTAAGAAAGCTGCAAGAGGTGTACCGGAACCAAAGTTTTTAGGATTTGCTGGGTCGAATACATCGAATAAAAAGGCAAGGGCAATTAAGATACCGCCACCGATAACGAATGGCAACATGTGGGAGACACCATTCATCAAATGTTTGTAGATTTGACGACCAAAGTTATCTGCCGCATCGAATGCAGCCACTGCACCATTTTTGTCAGATGGGGAAGCATGGTATACAGGTGCTGTACCAGCCATAGCTTCACGCAATAACTCTTCCGCTTTATTGATGCCGTTCGCAACCTTAGTTTGAATCATAGGTTTGCCATCAAAGCGTGCCATCTCTACTTGACGGTCAGAAGCTACGATAATGCATTTAGCGTGCTCGATTTCTTCTGCTGTAAGAGCGTCTTTAACACCAGATGCACCATTCTTTTCTACTTTTAAAGAAACACCCATTTCTTTAGCTTTGCGTTCTAAAGATTCAGCCGCCATATAGGTATGTGCAATGCCTGTAGGGCAGCCAGTAACAGCAAGTACATCATAATGCGGGTTATCTACAGAAATCTTAGGTGCTACCTTTTCAATTGCTTCTGTAGCCTTTGCTTCGATAGCATCGGTAATGCTGGTTGCTTTTTGATCCTCTGCTGGTTTGATATATCCTTCTACGGATGGGTCAAAGTTTCCTTCTTCTTTAGCTGTAATGAGCTCTAAGAATCGATCAACAGTAGCCGCTTGAATTAGGGCTTCTTTGAAGTCTGGGTCAATCACCATAGTTGCTAGTTTGCTCAATACCTCAACATGAGTGTCAGCGGCGCCTTCTGGAGCCGCAATCATGAAGAATAGGCGAGAAGGTTGACCATCTAATGCTTCAAAGTCTACCCCATTAGGTACAACCATAGCGGCGAGGCCTGGTTCTTTTACTCCTGCAGATTTAGCATGTGGTGTGGCAATACCGTCGCCAAGGCCTGTAGAACCAGACTCTTCACGAGCGAAGACAGCTTTTAAATATTCTGCCTTGTCTGTCAAATAGCCTCCTTTGTCCATCAATTCACCTAAGGTGTAAATGGCGTCAGCTTTTGTGACAGGATCTGCATTCAGTAGGATAGATTGAGGTTTTAATAGATCAGTGATTTTCATATGTGTACTCCTTGATGCACATAAAATATAAAACTATTTAACTCGTACTTGTGAAAGCAGTGTTTCTACTTCTTCAAGGGTTGCGAGGTTTTCAGAGTAAGCGGAGGCAGAGCCACTGGAGATACCCCAATAGAGCGCCTCTTGTAAGTCACCCGTCTTTTCATAGCCCGTAATAAAGCCGGCTACCATGGAGTCGCCAGCACCCACGGAATTCACGAGAGTTCCTTTAGGGGCAGGACTGGTATATACAGTGCCGTCAGCGGACACCAAAATAGCACCATCACCAGCCATGGAGATGAGCACGTGTTGTGCGCCTTTCTCTTGCAATGTTTTTGCTGCTTCTACAAGCTGATCTTTTGTAGATAAAGTGCGCCCAAAGATTTCACTAAGCTCGTGATTATTTGGCTTAATTAAAAATGGTTTATAAGGCAAGACTTTTGTGAGTAGATCCTTTGTAGCATCGACTACGATGCGAATATTTTTATGTTGTAAGCGCTCCATAATGAGTTCGTACATATCGCTTGGTAGGCTAGAAGGAATGCTGCCAGCAAGGATTAAGGTGTCCTTTTCGGTCAACGCATCAAGCTGTTTGTATAGAGCTTCTAATTCGTCGGTAGCAATGATTGGGCCGCGGCCATTAATCTCTGTTTCCTCATCAGAGGCTTTTACCTTAACATTGATGCGGGTTAATCCTTCGCGAAGCCGGATGAAATCTTCTTTCACGCCGAATTTCTTGAGTTGTGTTACGATTTCTTCGCCTGTAAACCCTGCGATGAAGCCGAGTGCTGTCGTATCCATGCCAAGATTGTTGAGCACGATAGATACGTTGATACCTTTGCCACCACCGAGAACGTATTCTTGGATGGTGCGATTAATAGTACCCGTCTTGAGGTGATCAAGGCGCACGATATAATCGAGAGCTGGATTAAAGGTAATGGTATAAATCATACAATTTCCCCTTTTGAGATAATACTAATTAGCGTATGATTGGTTGATCTTGCTTCCGTAATCGTAACCAATAGATGAGTGGTACTAGATATAGGAAGAAGGCAAATGGTACATAACCTGTTGAACTTGTACCCATCATGACAATGGGCACGTAGGCAGCGATATTCCATGGTTGTAATGGAGCGATGAGAATGCCACTATTTTCAAAGTCTAGCATTACATCTTCGTCTTGAATACCTCGCTGTGCGTAGGTAATACGCATAATAGAGTGCGTCATAACTACCGCAATAGCTTGGCTGCATCCAACCGCACCTGTTAAGAAAGCAAGACCTACATTGGCAGCAAATACATCGCTCCGTGTTTTAGCTCGCTCTAACAGTTGTCGTATATCGTTCCAGAAGCCAACCCCTTCGAGCATGCCTGAAATGGCAGTAGCCATAAAAATTGAAAGGGTAGGGATAAACATCGTTTGTAGACCGCCGCCATGAATGATATTAGCTAGTGGATTATAGTGCGGTAGTTCAAAGCCTGTTAAGGTATACCATCCCAACTCTGAGAGGCTCGCATCCTGATTGGTATAGGCTAGAATGGCCGCCGCTAATGCACTGAGTCCGATAGGCCAACGGATAGATACTTTCAAAGGCAATAGACCAATGACGATGATGACTGGAATCCATAATGTCCAATCGATATTGAAAATAAAGTGAATTGTATCGGATAGTAAACTATTTTCGTAATTGAGTGGGTACCACTGAGATAGTAATAGATACAACACTGTAGAGATGATGAGTGCTGGAATACCATCTTTAAACATAATGGGAATATTCGTCGATACCTTTGTATGGGTCAAGGCCGCTACAAGAGATGCACTAGAGGATAGTGGACCGTTTCGATCACCAAAGTAAGCACCTGCAATAATGGCACCAACTACGATATTTTCTGGAATACTTCCAGCTCTTGCCATGGTGATGAGTACGATGCCTATCGTTCCTACAGTGCCCAGTGCAGTACCTAACAGCATACTCACTATGGCTGTTATTAAAAAGGCACAGACGATAAAGATGGATGGATCAATTAAATCGATACCTGTGGCGATAATCATAGGAATAACGCCTGCTGCTTGCCACATGGCGATGAGCCAACCGATGAGAAGGAAGATTTGCATCACTATGATGGATGTTTTCGCACCTGTCCAAGATAGGTTTAATAATTCTTTTAGGGCATATCCTTTGCGGTAGAACACGTAGGCCATGATGCTCCATACGACAATCAAGGCATAACCAATAGCGATGCTATTGGCTACGGCTATGAGGATGACGAGAATGGATGCAAGTAGTCCCAAAAGGGGCTCTATATTCCGTGGTATGAGTGTGCGACCCTGTTGGTACCTTAGGAACGCATTTAATATAAGTTGTAACCACTTCATTTTAATCGATAGGAAGTTCTGTTTCGAAGACTTCCTCAGCCGGGCCTGTCATGAGCACCGTGCCATCCTCCAAGTATGAAATATGCAATGTTCCTAAATAGAGTTCCACATCTACTTCGCGGCCTGTTAAGCCCTTTTCAAAGGACATAGCGGCAGAGGCACAAGATCCTGTTCCACAAGCTAAAGTAGCGCCAGCGCCGCGTTCCCATGTGCGCACCTTGATGTGTTTGTCGTTTACCACTTCAATGTAGTTTACATTGGTGTTGGCAGGGAAGGCATCGTGCTTTTCAAGGATAGGGCCTTGTGTTGTAACAGGGGCTTTTGTAATGTCGTCGATGAATACCTCCGTATGAGGCACACCGAGCAATACAGAACTCACTGTTACGGTTTCACCGTTTACATTGAGGTCTACGTCGATAACCTTATCCATGTTTACATTCATAGGAATGTCTTGGGCCTTAAAAAATGGTTTGCCCATGTCTACAGTAACTTGTGTGACTATACCGTTTTCGATAGTCAATGTAGGCTTCATTACGCCAGCTAAGGTTTCAATGGTGAAAGTCTCCTTCGTTGTTTCACCGTGTTCATAAGCGTATTTGGCAAAGCAACGGATGGCATTACCGCACATTTCTGCTTCACTACCATCGGAGTTGATGATGCGCATGCGCACATCACAGGTTTCGGAAGGAACTAGGATAGCAAGACCATCAGCACCAATACCCGTGCGACGATCGCAAAGGCGGATGGCGAGGTCTGTGTAGTCTTTAGACGTCCCTTGTGGGTCGGCAAAGAGGATGAAGTCATTGCCGAGACCATGCATTTTCGTTAATTTCATAAAGTCTCCTATCAATAAGTAAGACTTTCACCATGAAGCCCGTGAAAGTCTCATATGTTTATTATTATATATTCTATATTATAATATTATATCATAAATAGGTCCTAAGCATGGCATGGAATCGTATAAATTTATAGCAAAATAAAGGGAAAATAAGGAAAGCTTACAACGTTTATTGAGAGTTATAGTAAAACAAAAAATGCCCCATATGGGACGGTTATTTAAGGGAGTATAGGTATTTGGATTACTTTATTGTTTAACAGAGAAATGATAAAATAAAGAGTAATGTAGTTAATCGTAATAGAAAGAGGAACACATATGCGAATTCAAGGGATTTCTGGATCTCGTGGCGTTGCAGTAGGCAATGTATATAGATATATTCAAGAGGAAATTGTCATTCCTGATTACAATGTAACGGAAGACAAGGTAGAAGAAGAAATTGGCAAGTTTGCAACTGCTATGGCATCTACCTTAAAACAATTGGATACTATTCGTAAAAAAGCGTTGGATGAAATGGGGCCAGAAGAGGCGGCTATTTTTGAAGCGCATATGCAAATTGCTCAAGACCCATCCTTATCTGACGGAATTAAATCCCTTGTTGAGTCTAGCCATATGAATGTGGTAGCGGCTACGGCTCAAACAATTGAAACCTTTGCAAATATCTTTCTCGGCATGGAAGACGCCTATATGCGTGAACGAGGCGCAGATATTAAGGATATCGGTGATCGTTTGATGCGTAATATGTTAGGCATGAACCCTCGCGGTTTATCACATATTTCTGGCGAGGTTATCTTGGTGGCTCATGATTTGGCACCATCTGATACGGCATCCCTTGATAAAGCGGTAGTAAAAGGTATCGTTACGGCAGCAGGTGGCCCTACATCTCATGCGGCTATTATGGCTCGCACCTTAGAGATTCCTGCAGTTATGGGCGTTGGTGATATTGAAAGCTTTGCAGATGGCGATAAGGCAGTCGTTCTTGGTACGGATGGTATCGTGGAAATCAATCCATCTGATGCGGATTGGACGGAGTATACAAATCAAGCGTTGGCGTTCCAAGAAGAGTTAAAACGGTTACGCGAATCCGCTAATCTTGAAGCTACTACCATTGATGGTCATCATGTAGAACTATTCGGCAACATTGGTAAGGCGAAGGATGCTAAACATGCGCTCACTATGGGCGCACAAGGTATTGGTTTGTATCGTACAGAATTCCTTTACATGGAAAACGATGAACTGCCTTCGGAAGATGTACAATTTGAAGAATATAAAAAGGTGGCCCAAGAGATGAAGGGGCAGCCTGTTATTATCCGTACCATGGACATCGGTGGAGACAAGGAATTGAAATGCCTTGATTTACCAAGTGAAATGAATCCATTCCTAGGATATCGCGCTATTCGTATATCCTTAAATCGTCCAGACATCTTTAAGGTACAATTGCGTGCCTTATTACGAGCTAGTGCGTTTGGTGATATTCACATCATGTATCCTATGATTGCTTCCGTTGAGGAAGTGAAGCAAGCGAATGCTATGCTTAGTGAATGTAAGGAGGAACTGGAGGCTGAGGGTAAGGATTTCAACAAGGATATCAAGGTTGGCATCATGATCGAAGTACCAGCGGCAGCTGTTATATCTCCAATCCTTGCTAAATATGTAGACTTCTTTAGTATCGGTACGAATGATCTTTGCCAATACACATTGGCAGTAGACCGTATGAACGAAGCAATCGGTAGCTTGTATCAACCATTGCATCCAGGCGTGTTACGTCTTATTAAGCACGTCATTGACGCTAGTCATGAGCAAGGTAAATTTACAGGTATGTGTGGTGAGCTTGCTAGTGATCCTGTGGCGACCATGATTTTATTAGGTTTTGGTCTCGACGAATTTTCCATGACTGCTTCTTCGATTCCTCTTATTAAAAACATCTTGCGTTCTGTTTCCAAAGCAGAATGTGAAGAGGTGGCAAATAAAGTACTTACTATGGACACAGCAGAAGAGATTACAGAATACGCTAAATCTGTATTAGCTGAAAAAGGTTTACTATAATCTAGTTTTACCTTAAATAGAATCATTACATAGCAAATAAGATGTAATATACTTGAATTGAAATGCTTGATATTGATACAATATATCTATTAGAACGTATGGATAGGCACCGCCTATCGAGATAGAAAGAGGTTATCATGAAAGAATTAACAGTAGAAATTACTAACGAATCCGGTTTACATGCTCGTCCTGCTACAGCTTTCACACAATTGGCTGCTAAGTTCGCTTCCAAAGTGACTATCGCTGCTAATGGCAAAACAGCAGATGCTAAATCCATTTTAACTGTATTGACCTTGGGTGCTACAAAAGGCACATCCGTTACCTTGACGGCTGACGGTGCTGACGAAGACGAGGCACTCGCTGCATTGAGCGAATTCTTAACAACTAACCACGATTAATATGAGGGTAATAAAAAGGACCCTACATTTTGAACTGCATCTCCCAAAATTATGTCCAATTTTTTGGGTGCAATTCATTTGTAGAGTCCTTTTTTATTTACCCATATTTGCAAAGCGCTCTACAGCTTTTGTAAAGTCGCTAATGGTTTTTTCCACGTCACCATGTTCGATACCATCTCGTACGCAGTGGTTGATATGTCCTTCAAGAATTACTTGTCCTACTTTATGTAGTGCAGATTTAGCTGCATTAATTTGGCTCAACACATCTTCGCAGGGAATGTCTTCTTCAATCATTCGATCAATAGCTTGCACTTGACCTAAGATTTTACGCAATCGACGATGCAGATTTTCTGAATCCATACACTGTTTCATTTTACTCCTCCATAGGCATGTTTTTATCATCTCATACATTATACTCTATTTAAAGTTTTTAATACAACTTAATAAGTATAACTAATATGCATTAATCGGTATATATAGATATAGGGTATCATGCCATTATTAAGATATATTAAATATATTTGTAGTATGAGTGGACGTAAAAACTAGTGTTTTACATATCTTCTTATTGATTGATGTGATACAATACATTTAATATACTTTATATTTGTATATGTATATAAGGTATTGTATAGATAGCTAGATTATAAACCTATAGTTACATGTGTTTATATTACAGACCTTTAAGAAATAGGTGAAAGAAATGAAAGTATTTCGCTACCTTCGAAATCTAGTTGTGTTCGTGGTGGTCATGATTTTGGCTATGTTTATATATGACGGATACCATAGCTTTCAAGGGACAAATCGTGAGAGTAAAGCTCATACAATTGTTGAAAAACAAATAGAACAAAGTGAAGATACGCTCAGTCGTACAGATCGAATTATACGACTGTTTACATTTAGAGATAAAGTACAGATAGCTCTTAATCAACGTGTTTCAAAAGAGCATTGGGTGAAAGGGGATGTTATTCCTGAGTATACAAAAAATGCATTAATCGCTATTGAAGATAAGCGGTATTATAAACATGGAGCTATTGATGTACTCGGTATTATTCGCGCCTTGTACACAAACACTATAGCAGGTGAAACGCTAGAAGGCGGTAGTACTATTACACAACAACTTGTAAAAAATCTGTTCCTTTCCTCGAAGCGTATCATGAGTCGTAAGGTGGAAGAGGCCATCCTCGCTAGTGAAATGGAACATTACTACTCTAAGGAAGAAATCCTTACCATGTACTTGAATACCGTATATTATGGTCATAATTATTACGGTATCTATGAAGCAGCTCACGGATACTTTGGGACAAGCCCAAGCCGATTAACATTGGGGCAAAGTGCTTTGCTCGCAGCATTACCCAATGCACCGTCCTATTTAGATCCTTATACGAACTATGAAGGTGCTAAAGCACGGCAAAAGCTGGTGCTCGAACAAATGGTAGACCAAGGCATGATTACACAAGCCGAGGCAGACTATGCGTACGAACAGGACTTGGAGCTTGTGGAAGAATAATTAAATTACTATTTTAGAATCTCTGTTAGCTGATTAATAATTGGCTAATAGAGATTTTTTTGATACATTTGTGTTATTAAGATGATTTTTTAGAGAGAATTTCGAGCATAAGGAGCGTAGATATTGGATAATGTTGAATTAAAGCGTTATGAAAAGGGTAACTTTTCTTCTATCTATATAGGTGTAAAACCTATAATTAAGTTTGCCATGCTTAGGCTGGAGAATTTTATAGCCTATTATTTAAGAGGTCCTGGAGGAGTAGATTATAAGTCTGAATTGCTTGATGTAGATTCCTATGCTCGTGAAATCTTTTACATTGAACAAGCTGATGCTTATAAAATTGAAAACTGGATAGTTTATTATGATGATGAACATGATTGTATGGCTGTAAGACATTGCTTTTGGGATAAAGCCTTGGATAGAGAGTTAATAATGGCTGATGAATCGTTGCGAGCTACTGTTAGAGAAGAATATATTGTTGATACAATTCCACATATTTGTAATCAGACCATTGTCAGTGTAAATGTAATGGCGAAACATAATATCCTAAATGCTATAAATGCTTTTGATACAGCAATATCTAAGATGAATATATTGGAGTTATTTAGAAATGTAGATTACTCTACAGGTAATTATAGAATTTCTAGATCTTATGATTTAGATGTTCGCATTGAAGCTATTATTAATGAAGAACAAAATGAGCTTTACTCGATTATAGGTGAAATTAAGTCTTTTATTATTGAGACTTTAAAAGAACCCCTTGATACAACTGATGATTATAAGATAGCTTTAGATTACCAATTTTCACCTATTGATATAATTTAAGGCCATATATTCCAAAGTGGTAATAAAAATAATAATTTGCTTGAACTAATAAATGATTTACAGGTATTAATAATTAGTAAACACAAAAAAAGCTATAACATATGCTGGTTTAAAATGTTGGAGCTTTATTACTCTCGAATGGTTACGTTCCGAATAATATTATATAATTGTATAAAAATAATACTTGCATTTATAATTATACAGGTGTATACTATTTTTTGTCAGAAGGAGAAAATGCTTGTCGGTAATAGAAGATACCACGGTACTTTCACAATTATCTGATACTGTATTGATTATATGAGTCTAAATAGATAGTGGTTTATGAGGTGTTATCATGGGTAAAGCAAATAAAGTAGTACTCGCATATTCTGGTGGCTTAGATACTTCTGTTATCATTCCTTGGCTGAAAGAAAATTATGGCGCTGAAGTTATTGCAGTGTGTGTAGACTTGGGCCAACCTGAGGATTATGATGCAGTTGAGAAAAAAGCGATCAAATCTGGCGCATCTAAAGCGTACATCGTTGACGCTAAGGAAGAGTTTGTAAAAGATTATGTATGGCCTACTGTAAAAGCTGGTGCAATTTATGAAGGTAAATATTTATTAGGTACATCCTTCGCGAGACCTTTAATTGGTAAAATTCTTGTAGATATTGCAAAAAAAGAAGGCGCTGATGCAATCGCTCATGGTGCGACTGGTAAAGGTAATGACCAAGTTCGTTTTGAGTTGACTATCAAAGCATTAGCTCCTAACATGAAAATCATCGCTCCTTGGAGAGAATGGGATTTGAAATCTAGAACAGACTGTATGGAATATGCTGCTAAACACGATATTCCAGTTGTAGCTACAAAATCTCATCCATATTCTATGGACCAAAACGTATGGCATTTGTCCCATGAAGGCGGCGATCTTGAAAATCCAGCAAATGCACCTAAAGATGATGTGTACTTGGTAACACATACACCTGAACAAGCTCCAGATGAAGCTGGTTATGTAACTGTATCCTTCAAAGAAGGTGTACCTGTAGCTGTAGATGGTCAAGAAGGTACTCCATTACAAATATTAGAAAAACTCAACGAAATCGGTGCACACTATGGTGTAGGCGTTGTAGATATCGTCGAAAATAGATTGGTAGGCATGAAATCCCGTGGCGTTTATGAAAACCCAGGTGGCTCTATCATCATGTATGCTCATAGAGAACTTGAATACCTATGCCTCGACAGAGCTACATACCACTACAAAGAACTCATTGCTAACAAATACGCTGAACTCGTATATGATGGCATGTGGTTCGCACCATTGATGAACGCGTTACAAGCGTTTGTTGACGAAACTCAAAAAACTGTAACAGGTGAAGTAAAACTTAAATTGTACAAAGGAAATATCATTTCTGCAGGTAGTACTTCTCCATATTCTTTGTACAGCGAAGATTTCGTAACATTCGAAGAAGATGATGTATACGATCAATCTGATGCAGAAGGTTTCATCAACTTGTTCGGTTTACCTCTCAAAATTAATGCATTGATGAAAGAGAAAGCAGGTAAATAATGGCTAAATTGTGGGGCGGGCGTTTCACAAAAGGCACTGATAAAGCGGTAGAGGATTTTACATCCTCTATCGCTTTTGATGCGCGGATGTACGCCGAAGATATTGCAGGCAGCAAGGCTCATGCGACTATGCTGGCAAAACAACATATTATCTCCGACGCAGATCGAGATGCTATTTTAGTAGGTTTAACGAAGATTAAAAATCAGATTGATAAAGGAGAGTTTCCGTTCTCCGTGGCTCTTGAAGATATTCATATGAATATTGAAAAACGCCTTACTGATGATATCGGTGAAGCTGGTGGTCGTTTGCATACAGGCCGCAGCCGTAATGACCAATGTGCAGTAGACTTGCACATGTACGTGCGTAAAGCTGTTGTGGAAATGGGTGAACTCATCGTAGATATGCAGAAGGCTCTCATCGAAACAGCTGAAAAGTATAGTGATGTTATCATGCCTGGCTATACGCATTTACAACGGGCTCAACCTGTATTGTTTGGGCATCATATGATGGCCTATTTCTCTATGTTGGAACGTGATTTTGATCGTTTGTTGATGGTATTCAAACATGCTGACATCATGCCACTTGGGGCCGGCGCATTAGCTGGTTCTACATACGGCATTGATCAAACATATACGCAAAAGCTTTTGGGCTTTTCTCGTATTTACGAAAATAGTATGGACGCCGTATCTGACCGTGACTACGTAGTTGAATTCTTGTCCTTTGCATCTCTAGTAATGATGCATTTGAGTCGTCTTAGCGAAGAGTTGATCTTGTGGTCTACCAATGAGTTCAATTTTATTGAACTTGATGATGCTCACTGCACGGGCTCTAGTATTATGCCGCAAAAGAAAAATCCTGACGTTTGCGAGCTGGTTCGTGGTAAAACAGGCCGTACCTATGGTCATTTGTTAGGCCTTTTAACAACTTTGAAAGGCTTGCCTCTTACATACAACAAGGATATGCAAGAGGATAAAGAAGGTATCTTCGATGCTATTGATACAGTACACTTCGCATTGTCCATTAATGCGGCTATGATTCGTGGTATGAAGGTCAATGGGGCTCATATGAAAGCAGTCTTGGATGACGACTTCTCCAATGCTACAGATATGGCGGATTATCTTGCGAAGAAAGGTGTTCCATTCCGTGAAGCCCATGAAATCGTAGGTAATGCGGTGCATCATTGCATCGAAAAAGGTTGTGTACTCCTTGATCTATCCGTAGAGGACTTCAAAGCTATTTCCAACCATTTTGATGCAGATATTCTTGACGCTATCTCCATCGAAGCTTGTGTTGCAGGTCGTAATAACTATTCTGGTACGGCTCCAGAATGTGTGGAACGACAACGTAATAATGGTAAAATCATTATCGCTGCTGAGGAAAAGCAAATTGCTGAATGGAAAGAAATCGTTGAATCTGTAGAAGAGTAGAGCTTAGTGCGGAATAAGTAGTAGATAAAAATAAAGAATAGTTATCAATAAAATCTGGAAAAATAAGATCGATATACATATAAGGATTTCATTAAGGGTCTAATATTGCCCATTATACTTATATGTATATCGATTTTTTATTTAAAAGCTAGACGATACCTATAAAGCCCAAAATTCTAATTGATAATCCACTATTAAAATGATGTATTTACATGTACATATATAGTGGACTGTGAGAGAATAATAGTCTTGTACTAGGACACTATAACCGTGATAGATAGGAAAAATTACATCTATACACAGAATAAAATGGGGTAAAAATATACTTTGCTACGATTAAAATGAGTTCTGTTCGATTTTGATGATAAATTACCTATGATTTATTCAATTCGTGTAATATGCCTTGTCCGCCAATAAAGTACTTTTATTTTGGTTTCATAGGTGTTATTATTTAACTCGTAATAAGAATAAAAACGGTAAATTCACATTCAAGCCCATCACAGCACGAACTGAATTTACTTAGCGGTATATATATTTTAAGTGAATTATGGACGAGAAAAAATTCACCTTAGTGAAAGGGGATTGATACATGAAAACCACCGCTAAAAAAATGTCTGTATTCCAGCTAACCACAATGGTAGCAGCCAATATGCTAGGAGCTGGGATCATTATGTTACCAACTAATTTGGCTCAAGTTGGTACTATTTCAGTTTTATCTTGGCTCGTGACAGCTGTGGGTGCGCTTTTACTAGCGTATATTTTTGCTCAAGCGGGTATGTTCTCCCAAAAACAAGGGGGCATGGGCGGTTATGCAGAACATCGCTTCGGTAAAACTGGACATTTTATGGCGAGCTATGCTTACAGCATATCTCTCATCATTGCTAATATCGCCATCGCGGTATCTGCCGTAGGTTATGGCGCAGCTTTCTTTGGTGTTGACCTCAATGCGACACAAACAAGTCAAGTAACAATTGTGCTCTTGTGGTTTGCAGCGATTCTAAACTTCAGAGGGAATCGTTTCACAGGTCGACTCAGCAATATGACTATTTGGGGCTCTATTGTTCCGGTTTTATTAATCGGTACAATCGGCTGGTATTGGTTTGATCCATCTATCTATTGGGCGGCATGGAACCCAAATGATCTTCCGCTTTATGATGCGGTAAAACAATCTATTTCCCTAACTTTATGGGGCTTCCTAGGATTTGAGTCCGCAGCGGCTAATGCTGATGCTGTTGAGAATCCAAAGAAAAACGTACCTATCGCAACTGTGGCGGGTACATTAGCAGTGGCAGTGGTTTATATCTTGTCCACAAACGTTATGGCAGGTATTGTGCCTAACGTTGATTTATTAAATTCTAACGCACCATTCGGTTTGACATTCGTATACATGTTCAATGATACAATTGCAAACATCGTTATGGCTGCTATGGTTATTTCTTGCTTTGGCGCTTTGCTTTGCTGGCAATTCACATTGTCTCGCGTCTTCAAAAGTGCAGCAGAACATGGTTACTTCCCTAAAATATTCGCTCGTGTAAATAGCAAAGATGCTCCTGTTCGTGGTGTATTGATTTTACTCGCTGTTGAAACATTACTTACTTTATTCACTGCAAGCGAATCCTTGCGTGAGCAGTTTGAAATCCTAGTAAACTTAGCGGTTGTAACTAACGTAGTACCGTATGTATTGTGCATCTTGGCAGTACCTACAATGATGCGTATGGCTGGCGTAGCTGAAAGTCGTATTAAACGCTCTAATTACTTGTTCGGTATAGGCGTTCTTTACTGCCTATATGCAATCTACGCATGTGGCTTTGATGCTATGGTAGGTAGCGCAGTGGCAGTAAGCATAGGCTTGGTGATCTATGTTTTGCGTAAAGCGTGGGATACACGCAGAGCACACCGCTTACAACAAAGTATTGATTAACTGAATACATCTCGTCTTATTAGAGGCTATTACTTGGTAATAGCCTCTTTTTTATCATAATCATGCATTAGACTTATAATTAATGCGAGCTAGATATGAAAAAATATAAAGAGTATTATTATTAATCAAATTTTTGCTGTGTATAAAAAGATTTTATAATAAAGTTTTTACATTGCTTTATTATTATTAAAATTAATATATATACCGTCATATACAGTAAATATAATAAAAAATTATTTATATAAGTTAATTTATATAATTTTATGCAGGATTGTGAATTTAATCATTAATCAATATTTTTTATCAGTATAAAAATTATATTGAAAATATGCGAAATACATATACCCATAAGGGGTATATGTATTGTAAATAGAGTGTTAATATAGTATATTTATAATCGATAAAAATGAATGAACTAGTGAGTGTCGGTATTTACCGAGCGTAAAAGAGGAAAATGGGTGAAAAACCCATACTATGCAAATAGCTGTAATGAGGAGCAAGGTTTCATTATAGGGTCACTGGGAAACTGGGAAGGCCGAAATGTTGCGATGAATCAGAGTCAGAAAGCCTGCTCTAAAGGCATGGTATGCATATGCTGTGCTTAATTTGGGTTAGTCGGGCGACTAACCTTTTTTCGTTCCCTAGCCTTTAAGCTTCATCGCTATATAAAAAGCTAGTACCATTAGTTTGTCATTTGAATTGTTGTTAGTGTTTAGAGAGTTTAGGAGGCGCCTATGGGCAAACGCTTTGTCAAACAATTGGGGCAATTTATTGTTACCTTGTTTGGCATCACATTTTTGACATTTTGTCTCACCTATTTAGCACCAGGTGACCCAGTAACGATGTTACTTGAAACGGCAGATACTATCGTATCTCAGGAGCTTATCGATGAAACTCGAGCTCAGCTTGGGTTAGATAAACCATTTGTAGTACAGTATGCAAACTGGGTCGTCAATGCCGCACAAGGTGATTTAGGGATGAGTTATTCTGCTAAAAAACCAGTAGTAGATCGTATGTTGGAGGCTTTACCAGGTACATTAATGTTAGCGGGTACGGCTTTAGTATTTACGCTGCTCTATGCATTGCCTGCAGGTATTATAAGCGCCTTAAATCGTAACAAATGGGTTGATTATGTGTTGAGATTTCTATCCTTCGTAGGCGTATCTATGCCTACGTTCTGGTTAGGTCTTGTACTGATTTACATCTTCGGTCTTAAATTGGGCCTTGTACCGATTGCATCCTCTCGAGTGACTGCGTCTGGTGTTATTTTGCCCGCTATTACTTTGGCAGTTGTTGTTGGGTCTAAATACATGCGTCAAGTGCGGCTAGTTATCCTTGAGGAAATGCAAAAGGATTATGTTATTGGCGCTCGTGCTCGCGGTGTTAGTGAGATAAAAATTTTATTCGGTCATATTTTACCTAATGCGGTGTTACCACTCATCACTATTCTTGGTGTTGTTATTGGTTGGTTACTAGGTGGTGTGGCAGTCGTAGAAATGGTATTCTCTTGGCCGGGACTTGGGAATATGGCAATTTATGCTATTACTATGCGCGATTATCCATTGATTGAAGGTTTTGTGTTGTGGGTTGCTTTAGCATATATGTGTATTAACGCATTGGTTGATGCATCATATATCTTATTAGACCCTAGATTGAAAAGGGAGAGAGCATAATGGCAGAATTTATTCAAAAACATAAATTGTTCTCTTTCTATAGTGGGTTGATGATTATCATTGTTCTCATCGCTATCTTTGCACCCTGGCTTGCACCGGGCGATGCTTTCACCTCAAATATAAGTCAGGCATTGCAAGCACCAAGCAGCCAACATTGGTTTGGTACAGATAAATTAGGACGTGATGTATTATCTCGTATCATTTATGGTACTCAATTATCCTTGTTCATGGGCGTATCCATCGTCGTTATCATGGTGAGCATTGGTACTATCATCGGTGCTATAGCAGGCTATTTTGGCGGTAAAGTTGAAATGGTTCTTATGCGTTTAGCAGACATCATGTTATCATTCCCTGGTATCGTATTGGCTATTGCTATTGCTGGTATTCTAGGTGGTAGCATTGTAAATACGATTTTAGCCTTATCTGTTGTAGGTTGGGCAAAATATGCTCGTATTGTACGTTCTATGACGCTCAAGGTGCGCGGTGAGGAATATGTAACGGCTGCTGTTATGATGGGCGCATCTACGACGGCCATCATCAGACGTCATATCATTCCTAATATTATGCCTCTCGTTATTACAACAGGTGCATTAGATATCGGGGCTATCATGATTGAGGTAGCAGGTTTATCCTTCCTTGGCTTTGGTGCTCAGCCACCGACTCCAGAATGGGGTCTTATGCTTAACGAGGGTCGCCAGTACTTGCAAACGAGTCCATGGCTCATGGCATTCCCTGGTATGTCCATCCTTATCGTGGTTGCTATTTTTAATCTTTGGTCTGACTCCTTACGAGATGTAGTGGATCCAAAAAATCAAGGATAAAATTGTTTTTACCTTCATAAATTTGAATCTTTATCTAGTGAAAGTTTCATTATGACTGGTAAGAAATTATGGTTTTTCCATCACAACTATTTTAGATAGTGATGATGTTAAATGTTTTTATGTTTTACATGTAGTTGTAAAAGGAGATTTTAAATGAAAAAATCTTGGAAAAAGGCCCTATTAGCAGGTCTTAGTATTGTAATGATGGGTTCCTTCATAGCTGGTTGTGGGTCTGATAATAATGGTGCTGCTAACAAAGATGTATTAAAAGTAGGCGTTACTAACTTCGCATCCACATTAGAACCTACAGAAAACTTCTTCGCATGGGTTGTAATGCGCTATGGTGTAGGTGAAACATTGGCTAAGTTTGACGAACAAATGAAACCTCAACCATGGATTGCATCTAAATGGGAAGTATCCCCAGACCATAAAACGTGGACTTTCACAATCAATGATAAGGTGAAATTCTCCAATGGTAAAAAAGTTGATGCAGCAGCTGTAAAGGCGTCTATTGAACGTGCTTTTGCAAAGTCTAATCGTGCGAAAACATTCTTCGAATATGACTCTATGGAAGCTAATGGTCAACAATTAGTTATTCATACAACAAAAGAATATCCTAATATGCCTGGCCTTTTAGCGGATCCGTTGTTCCTAATCGTTGACGTTCAAGCTGAAAAAGATGGCCGTAACTTTGCGAAGGAAGGTCCTATCGGTACAGGCCCATATGTAGTTAAATCCTTCACTAAAGAACGTGCTGAAATGGCTGCGAACGAAAACTACTGGGATGGTACAGTACCATTTAAAACTGTAGAAATTCCTTCCATCGATGACCCTAATACGCGTGCTTTGAGCTTACAATCTGGCGACGTAGATATGGCTGTTAACATCGGTCCTGGTGAAATTGGTTTATTCCAAGGCAATGATAAATTCAAAGTAGATGAAATCGCATCTCTTCGTGTCGTATTGGCCCGTATTAATCAAAAAGGTATTCTTGGGGATGACAAAGTTCGTGCTGCAGTTATCTCTGCAACAGACCGTAAAAACTATGCTGATGTATTGTTAAAAGGTACATTTATTCCTGGTTCTGCTCCAATTCCACCATCCATGGACTATGGCTTCAACGATTTGAAAGATCCTAATGCGTATAATCCTGAACGTTCTAAACAATTGTTGGCTGAAGATGGTTGGAAAGATACTGATGGCGATGGGATCCTTGATAAAGATGGCAAACCATTAACATTCAACTTCATAGTATATAACTCTCGTGCAGAATTACCACTTTATGCAGAAGCTGTTCAAGCAGACCTTAAAAAGGTTGGCATCGATATGAAAATCAAAACAGTTGACTATAACTTGATCGATAAAATGGGTCAAGACGGCGACTATGATATGCTTATCTCCAACATTGTAACAGCTAATACAGGTGATCCAATCTGGTTCTTGGCTAACTATTGGCACACTAACAACAATGGCTCCAACCCTCAAAATGGTTCTGGTTACTCCAATCCACAAGTTGACCAATTGTTAGATGCAGCTGAAACTGAATTCGACCCAGCAAAACGTCGTGATTACGCAATGCAAATTCAACAATTGTTGATGAATGATGGTGCTGCATTATTCTTAGGCTATCCTAAAACTAATATCGTTACAGGTTCTTACTTGAAAGGTGCTGTAATGTACCCAAGTGATTACTACTGGATTACTAACAAAATTACAAAATAGTGAGGAGCTATAATGGCAGAAAACATACTAACTGTAGAAAACCTTAACATTGCGTACCAAGGTGTGCCTGCTGTTATGGATGTGAACTTTACCTTGGAACGCGGTAAGGTATTAACCATTGTAGGTGAGTCCGGATCCGGTAAAACTACTGTAATCCGGGCCCTCATGGGTTTATTATCTGTAGGTGGTGAGGTTACAGACGGTACAATGATCTTTAACGGTCACAACCTTCGTACCCTATCTAAGTCAGAATGGAGAGCCATACGTGGTAAAGATATGGCTATGATTTTCCAAGATAGTGGTAGTGCATTAGATCCAATTGTTCGCATTGGTAAACAATTTAGAGAATTGTTTACATCTCATATTGAAATCACTAATGATGAATGTGATCGACGAGCAATTGAGTTATTAGAATCTGTATCTCTTCCTAATGGAGCGGATATATTGCGCCGTTATCCACACGAATTATCTGGTGGTCAACGTCAACGTGTTGGTATTGCTATGGCGTTAGCATTGGACCCAGCATTACTCATCGGTGACGAACCGACATCTGCACTCGATGTAACAACACAATCTCAAGTGGTTATGCAAATGCTTGAACTAGCTAAAGAGCATAATTCTGCAATAGTCATGGTAACTCATAACCTTGGTGTAGCAGCGTATATGTCTGACTATATTATTGTTATGAAAAAGGGCCGTGTTGTAGATGCTGGAACCCCACAAGACATTTTGGAAAATCCATCTAATGAATATACGAAACAACTAAAAGACGCTGTGCCAACATTGGGAGGAGGTCGTTACATTGACTAATTACGCAGTAGAAATTAAGAATGTATGTAAACGATTCCCACTTCCTACTGGTGGTGAGCTTGAAGCATGTAAGGATATTAATATAACTCTCGAAAAAGGTCAGTCCCTTGGGATTGTAGGGGAATCTGGCTCTGGGAAAACAACATTGGTTCGTATGATTATGAAGATGCTTCCTATTACGGAAGGCGAGATTTATGTAGATGGTGTAGAGATTCAACATATGAATTCTGAACAAACGAAAGAATATCGTAAAAAGATTCAAATGGTATTCCAAGATCCATCTGCAGCTTTTAACCCACGTATGAAGGTTAAAGATATCATTCTTGAGCCACTTTATAATTTTGGTCTTCTTGAAAAGGGAAAAGAAGAGCAAATCGCAGGTGACTACCTGGAAATGGTAGATTTACCTCGCGAGTTTATGCATCGCTATCCTCATGAAATGTCTGGTGGTCAACGCCAACGTGTTGCCATTGCTCGTGCTATCGTTTTAGAGCCCGAAATCCTCGTGTTAGACGAGGCTACTAGTGCCCTAGATGTATCTGTACAAGACTCCATTGCGTACCTTTTGGCGCGTTTACAAAAAAAGAAAAATTTAACATACCTATTTATTGCTCATGATATTGCCTTTATTCGTACGATGTGCCACAAGGTGGTCGTAATGTACAAAGGTGCTATCGTTGAAGAACTAGATGCTTTCCACTTGGCGGATGCAAAACATCCATATACAAAGGTTTTATTGAGCTCTATCTTTGAAATTGGTCAAGATCATAAGCCGCTTACCTTGGATGAGGCTGCATTAGAAGCTTAATAGGAAAATTTACTTTCAAAATTTCAAAAGTATAAATTTGAAATGTAGAGAGTTACATCGGATAGGTAAACTTAAAATAGCAGTTAGTTTCAAGACTAACTGCTATTTTTATGCATAGTTAAGATATGAAATTTTTTAATAGATATATTGAAATGTTTCTCAAATTATACATTGTGTTAACACCTAATATATAGTATAGTTGACTGTATAAAATATACCCCTATGGGTATAACAAGATATGCTCATATGAAGTGATGTACATAGATTCTCTTTATATTAACTATTGTAAAAGCAGGTTATATTTACTAGATTATGTTAATGCAAAAAATAGTGAGTATCTGAGTATAAATAGATAGTTAATGTGTGTAGAAAGGTTAGGTGTATAAATGAAAGGATTACGCAAGGCTTTACTAATTGGTATGACCCTTGGTGTGACTATGCTCGGGACTATTGGTTGTATGAATCAAGATTCTGCTTCATCTAATGATGTATTAAAGGTAGGGGCTATTAGTTTTGCTGGCACATTAGAACCAACGGAAAATTATTTTAGTTGGGCCGTTGTACGATTTGGTATAGGTGAAACGCTTATCAAGTTTGATGATCAAATGAAAGCAACGCCTTGGCTTGCCACCTCTTGGAAGCAAGGTGATGACAAGTTAACATGGACTTTCACCATCAATGATAAAGTTAAATTCTCAAATGGTAATAGTTTGACAGCTGAGGCGGTAAAAGCATCTTTAGAACGAACTTTTGCTAAAAGTAAACGAGCAAAAACGTTCTTTAACTATACAGAAATTACTGCTAACGGTCAGGAGTTGACCATCAAGACTGACAAGGAATATTATAATTTGCCCAACTTGTTAGGAGATCCATTGTTTTTGATTATGGATGTGACAGCAGAGGCGAATGGTCGTGATATTGCAAAGGAAGGTCCTATTGGTACTGGTCCATATGTAGTATCCTCTTTCACAAAAGAGCGTGCTGAACTAAAGCGCAATGATAATTACTGGGATGGCAAGGCAGGCTTTGCTAAGGTTGAAATCCCATCTATTAATGATGCGAATACTCGTGCTATGGCGTTACAAGCGGGCGATGTAGATATGGCCGTTAACATTGGACCTGGTGAATATAGTATCTTCCAAAATGATAAGAAATTCACTATCTATGAAGTGGCTTCCTTGCGTGACGTATTTGTTCGTATGGGGCAAAAAGGGAAACTACGAAATCCAAATCTTCGTGCAGCCCTCATTGCAGCAGCAGACCGTGAGTCTTATGCGAAGAACCTCATGAAGGATACCTTCGTAGCCGGTAAGGCTCCATTGCCACCATCCATAGACTATGGCTTTAACCAATTGCGTGATCCTAATAAATATAATGTAGAACGTGCTAAAGAATTACTGAAACGTGAAGGTTATGAAGATACAAATGGCGACGGTATTGTAGATAAAGACGGTGAAAACCTCGTACTTGATTTTTATGCCTACACAACTCGTCCTGAATTGCCATTATATGCGGAAGCATTGCAAGCGGACTACAAAAAAATCGGTGTAGATTTACGAATTAAAATCGTAGATTATGCGGTTATCGACACATTATCTCAATCTGGTGATTATGATATGATTATCTCCAGTGTTGTAACCGCTAATACGGGTCAACCAGTATGGTTCTTGAAACAATATTGGGGTATAGGCGTTGAAACTAATGGGTCTGGCTTCTCTAATCCTCGTTTCGATGAATTGTTGGCTCTTGGTGAAAGTAGTAGCGATCCAGTGGTGCGTCGTAATGCGGTTATCAATGCCCAACAACTGATGTTAGATAACGCTGTAGCATTATTCCTTGGGTATCCTAAAATTAATATTGTAGGTAATAAACATATTGATGGTATCAAGATAACACCGTCTGAATATTACATCATTACAAAAGATTTGAAAAAGAAATAAAGTTTGCTGCTTACATAAAAATAAAAGGACTAGCTCGCATGGGCTAGTCCTTTGTGTTATCTAAATATTATTTTTTTTCTGTTACATCTAAGTCTGCCATGTTAACTGCATTGGCCTTGCCAATCATTTTATTATACTTGGTAAATAATTGCGTATAAGCTTCGCCATAAGATGAGTTGATAATAATGTAGTTGCGTGCCTCTGCAACAAATTCTTTTACTGAGTCTTGATACTCTCTTACCGCATTTTGTACTTCTGGTGTAGTACCAGGTTGTAATTTATTGAGGCGTTGTGTAATTTGTTGTAAGTTTGATTCTACCTTTTGGGTGTCTGTATTCCCATCTGGATCAATAAGGTCAATAGTTTGTGCTGTTATGAGATTTATCTCTATAAAGTTAACCGCATTTTCCCGCTTTTCTCCCTGATACTCAGTCATGCGTTCGTTATAAAGCTCATTATTACGATTATCTAAAGCTAAGTCTAATGCATTATATGTAGCGTAGAACTGTTCTGCTAAAGGTACATATTGAGCTGCTAGCTCATCGCTACCTTTATAATTATCCTTTTCATAACGACGTTCCACATAGTAAGATTGCAACTGATCAGCAATAGGAATAATTTGATCAAGTACTACGAGGACGTCATTTGTCGCTTGGTTTACGTCTTCGTAGGGTGTAGAACTATCTTGTTTTGCTACCTCTAATGCAGCTTTAAGTTCCTTATATTTAGGTAAGGTAATCGTCGTATTATGAGACCCATTGCGCAACTCTTCAAGAGTTGGCTGTAATTGGTTAGCATAGGCTACACTGTATGAGTTATATGCATCTAATGCAACAATATAAGGTCGTATGGCGTTGATTTTATCGTCAACGGTTGATCGATATAAAATTGTCGTTGTATTGGATGATAAGAGTGTATACACCCCATAGATCCCACCACCGATAATAGCAGCACCGAGCACAATGGCTGCTATTAACTTGATGTACCCCTTTTTCAACTGCGCACGCTCCTTGAAAACACACTAACTCTTTTGGATCCATTTGGACAGACTAATGTCCTAAGAGTAATTATTTACATTATATCACAACTTTACGTGGCAAAAAAGACGTATAGATACGATAATTATAAGGAATAGATGAAAATGTTAGATTTGGACATGTATTTATATTTATAATTAGCGATTAAACGATGAATGAGGCTGTAAGCTGTTATAAAAATATACTTTTAAAAGTAAAACTATATACTCTCTAGACGTTGTAGCTGCGGCTGGTATAATAGCAAGTATAGTATTCATTATATGGGGAGTTCGTTATGTCAGAATCGAATCATTTAATCAATTTTGCTACATCTTCGGAACTTATTGCTAATGGGGAAGGGCGTAATGTATTATCTGCTATTGAAGATGGATTACGCAATTGTGATGAGTTTTTAATATCGGTAGCATTTATTACTCCAGAAGGCTTATTAACATTAAAACCAATTCTTAAAGAGTTAGAAGAACGTGGCGTCCGAGGACGTGTGTTAACGACGGATTATCTTGGTTTTAATAGTCCACAAGTTTTGGAAGATTTAGGAAATTTAAATAATATTGAGTTAAAAGTGTATTGCACTACACAAGGTAGTGGTCATGGATTTCATACAAAAGGCTACATTTTTAGAAAAGATGAATCTTATCAGATTATAGTTGGTAGTTCTAATTTAACTATTAATGCATTAAAGAAAAATCGTGAATGGAATACTCGATCTGAAGCTCATTGCAGTGATACCTATGCTAGAGAAATCACGGAAGAATTTGACTTGTATTGGAATTCAAAATTTTCTATTCCTTATGAAGATTTTATTCCTTGGTATAAACCAAGATGGGTGCGTCCAGAGCGAACTTCACAAAGGACTGTAGCAGAGCAATTTAGAAAAATAGATTTGCTTCAACTGGAACCTAATAGTATGCAACAACAGTTTATTGCTAACTTCAATGAACTAAGAGCTAATAATGCTAAAAGAGGTCTTTTGATCTCTGCTACGGGTACCGGCAAAACCTATGCGGCAGCTTTTGCTATGAGAGAAATGAGGCCTAAAAGAATATTATTTTTAGTACATCGTGAACAAATTGCAAAACAAGCGATCGCTAGTTTTGAGCGGATTTATAATGATCCATCTATTACATTTGGTTTAGTTTCTGGGAATGCTAAATACTATAATGCGACTCATGTATTCTCTACAATGCAAATGATGGGCCGTAATGATGTAATGAAACAGTATGCTCCAAAGGAGTTTGACTGTATTATCATTGACGAAGTACATCGCGCAGGTTCAGATAGCTATCAACGCATTATTGAATATTTTGAGCCTCAGTTTTTATTGGGGATGACGGCTAGTCCGGAACGGACAGATGGCTATGATTTGTATGAATTATTTGACCATAATATTATTTACGAAATCCGATTACAACAGGCTTTAGAAGAAGACTTACTATGTCCATTTCATTATTTTGGCATTAGTGATTTGTGGGTGGATACTCAAGAAGATATTTCTGATATGGAGGTATCCTTTTCAAACTTGTCTACAAAAGAGCGGGTAGATAAAATTATAGAAAAGATTCGCTATTTTGGACATAGTGGTAGTCGTGTAAAGGGGCTAGTATTCTGTAGCAATCGAGTTGAGGCAAAAGCGTTGTCTGATGCTTTTAACGAGCGTGGTGTTTATCGCACTGTATGTTTAACTGGTGAAGATAGCCAAGAAATTAGGGAAATAGCAATTGCTCGATTAACGGGAACTTGTGATTATCAGGGACGTTCAGACCTACAATTAGATTATATCTTTACCGTAGATATCTTTAATGAAGGTGTTGATATTCCAGAAATCAATCAAGTTATTATGCTACGTCAAACTGAAAGTCCGATAATCTTTATTCAACAACTCGGACGTGGTCTTCGTAAATTTGAAGATAAAGAATATGTAGTTATCTTGGATTTTATTGGGAATTATACTAATAACTTTATGATTCCATTAGCCTTATCAGGTGATAGGAGCTATAACAAAGATACATTGCGTCGTTATGTACAAGCTGGTAATCGTATTATTCCAGGTACCTCAACTGTACATTTTGATAAAATTGCAAAACAACGCATTTATGAATCTATTGATACGGCAAGATTTTCTGATATGAAATTAATTAAAGAAGCCTATTTTAATTTACGCTTCAAATTAGGTCGTATTCCTAAAATTTTTGATTTTGCTGATCATGGTTCGATTGATGTTAGTAGAATTTTCAGTAAATTTAAGTCATATCATCATTTCTTGATAAAGGTTAAGGATAAGGACTATGATATATCCTTTACACCGGTTCAGGAGAGAATGCTACATTTTATATCTCAGAAATTAACGACCGGTATACGTGTAAGAGAGCTTCTGTTGTTGCAAGCATTACTAGATGGTCGTGATGATGTGATTAATTATGTTTCCGAAGAGCTATTTGATAGTTATAATGTAGAACTATCGGAATATGGACGTGTTAATCTCATCAATATGATGACAAATCAATTTGGTGTTCAAGTAGCACAAAAGACATTTGCCGATAGTGAATTTATTGAATTTTCCAATGGTAGCTATGGTATATCTCGAATCTTTAAACAGGCTTTAGAGGATAATAATTTTAAGGAACAAGTTCAAGAGCTTATTGCTTATGGGTTGAAGCAGTTCAATGAAAAATACAAAGACAATATTTATAGTAATACACCATTTGCATTATATGAAAAATATACATATGAACAGGTGTGTCAATTATTAGAGTGGCCTCAAAACGAAGTACCTCTCAATATTGGAGGATATAAATTTCATAAGGAAACTAAAACATACCCTGTGTTTATCAACTATCATAAAGATGATGATATTCAAGATACTATTAAGTATGAAGATAGATTTGTAAACCCAGGTTTACTGAAAGCTATTTCTAAGAATAAGGCAAAGTTTACATCTCCTGCTATAAAAACTGTATTTAAGGCTGATGAATTAGGTGTTGCAATGCATTTGTTTGTAAGGAAGAACAAAGATGATGAAGAGTCTAAAGAGTTTTACTATTTGGGACCGATTCATTCTACTGGTCAGGAAAATGCTAAAGAAATTTTTATGGCTAATGGTACTGCGGCGGTAGAATTAGAATATGTACTCGAAGTACCTGTACGGGATGATATTTATGATTATATTGTTAATGGATAAGGATATATATGAGTGAACAACGAAAACATATTGAAGTGGTGGCAGCTATTATAAAAAAGGATAATACCATACTAGCAACTCAACGAGGCTATGGTGATCTTAAGGATGGATGGGAATTCCCGGGTGGCAAAATTGAATTAGGTGAAGCCCATGATGTAGCTCTTATTAGAGAAATCAAAGAAGAGTTAGAAGCGGATATTAACGTTCAAGAGCATATTATTACGATCGAATATACAGGTTATGAAAAGTTTGATTTAACAATGCACTGTTATTTATGTTCGTTGGAAAATGATTCTAATATTACTTTAGTAGAACATGAAGCTGCAAAATGGTTATCTAAAGATAGTTTATATTCTGTGGATTGGTTACCTGCCGATATTGATGCGGTAGATGCCATATACAAACGCTTGTAAGTTAAACATTAAATTACGTATAAGTCCCTATCTTAGATAGGGGCTTTTTCATGTTTATCTAGTTTTAATATTACGCAAATAAATAACTTTTACTGTGCCAAAATAAATTGTATATCCCGTTGTACTCGTATATAATAATATTATCAGATTTGTATTTTTCGATATAATCAAAGAAAGGAGTACAACATGTCAAATTTTATCACTCCTAAAGAATTATTAGCTTGTTTCGATGAGGTCATCATTTTAGATGCTCGAGGGTATCAAGATTATAAAAAGGGCCATATTAAGGGGGCTTATGCGGTAGATTTAGATAAGGATTTAACAGGTCCTTTGGGCGAGCATGGTGGTCGTCATCCGTTGCCAGATATGGAACGATTGGCTCATACCTTTGAGTCTTATGGCATTACTCGCAACTCCAAGGTTGTAGTATATGATTCTTGGCTATTTTTAGCGGGCCGTCTTTGGTGGACGTTGCGCTACATGGGCTTAACTGATGTACGTGTATTGTCTGGTGGTGTTGAACGTTGGGTTCGAGAGGGCCATCTCCTAACTAAAGAGCCTACTCCATTACCTGCTGAACCATCTATCTTTAACTACGAGTTGCAAACGCATATGGTTATGAGCCGTGATGAGGTACTCAAGGCTAGTGAAAGCGGAGATCATGTTATCATTGATGCTCGTGCACCATTCCGCTATGATGGATCTCAAGTAGATACGATGGATGGCATGACAGGCCATATCCCTGGCGCTGTTAATCACTTTTATGAAAGCGGTTATACCGTAGATGGTCCTAAATCCTTGAAAGATTTAGAGGCTGAGTATTACAACGAAATTTACCAAAATAGGCCAGTTGTAACGTACTGTGGGTCTGGTGTGACTGCCTGCAATGCGTTGTTAACCATGAGTGAAGTAGGGCTTGAATCTGCTTTATATGTTGGTAGTTCTAGTGACTGGGTAACGTATGAAAGCTTCCCGCTTAGTACAGGTGTAGAAACATTAAACTAACTTAGGAGGGCGAATGAATCTATTAAAACAATTATTAACAGTCGTTGCCTTTGGTTATTTGTGTTATCATATCTATACCTTTGGACCTGGTATGTTTAATGTAACTGTATTAGTAATCCTTGTCTTGTCGGCGGTGGCTAACTATTTTCGTGAGAAACGTGAAAGCGATCTTAAAGCAAATGAAAATGCCCGCAAGGCTCGTGCAGAAGCAAGACATGCTAAGAAACATAAAAAGCAGTAGTATTGCTAACATATAATCTTTAGATTAGCTTACATTAAGCAAAAACTTGACGTATATTCTATGTGAAAGAGACTTTCACCAAGTTAAATACGGTGAATAGTATTAGATTGATGCGAAGTATTATAAAGGAGTAAGAATTGAAATTAATTTCTTGGAATGTAAACGGCCTCCGCGCCGCTGTAACAAAGGGATTTATGGAATCCTTTAATGAATTAGATGCAGATATTTTCTGCCTGCAAGAAACAAAATTGCAACCCGATCAAATTTCTTTGGAGTTGCCAGGGTATGAGCAATATTGGAATAGTGCAGTTAAGAAAGGCTATAGTGGCACGGCTGTATTCACGCGTATTAAGCCATTGTCCGTAACGAATGGCATCGGTATTGAAGAACACGATCAAGAGGGTCGTGTTATCACTGCTGAATACGATAATTTCTATTTGGTATGCTGTTATACACCGAATAGCCAACGTGAATTAGCTCGCCTTGATTATCGTATGACTTGGGAAGATGCATTCCGTAATTATCTACTTGAATTAGATAAGAAAAAGCCTGTCATCCTATGTGGTGATCTCAATGTAGCCCATCAAGAAATCGACCTAAAAAATCCTAAGACGAACCGTAAAAATGCAGGCTTCTCCGATGAAGAACGTGCAAAGATGACAGAACTCTTAGGGGCAGGTTTTACAGATACATTCCGTCACCTTTATCCAGATGCTATTGAACAATACAGCTGGTGGTCCTATATGGGGAAAGCTCGTGAACGGAATACAGGATGGAGAATTGACTATTTCATCACATCTAAACGCCTTGATGATAAAATCCAAGAAGCGAAGATTCATCAACAAATCTTTGGCTCCGATCACTGTCCAGTAGAATTGGTTATTGATCTATAAAATTTTAGTGAATGTAAAAGTACAGCCTCATCTACGGATGAGGCTGTTGTGATAGAAAAGGAGATACTATGGCTCAAAAACAAAAAGCTGTCGTTCTATTTAGCGGAGGTGTAGATAGTACTACGTGTTTAGCCCTTGCTATTGAACGATTTGGCAAAGATAATGTGGTACCCTTATCGATTCAATATGGTCAAAAACATAGTAAAGAATTAGAGGCTGCTATAGCTATTTTAGAGTACTATGGTATGGAAGGTAAAACGATGGATGTTGCTAAGCTATTTGCCTTTAGTAACTGCTCTTTATTAGTACAATCTAGTGAAGATATTCCGCAAGGTTCCTACAAAGAACAACAAGATGCAAAAGGTGAAGGTACGGTAAGCACTTATGTACCGTTTAGAAATGGCTTATTCCTATCCGCGGCAGCATCCTTGGCACTATCTTTAGACTGCGGCTATATCTACTACGGTGCTCACAGTGATGATGCGGCGGGCAATGCATACCTTGACTGTACAGAACAATTCTACAAATCCATGGGCGACGCCATATTTGAAGGATCTGGGAAAGAATGCTCCTTAGAAGCACCCTTTATTAACTCTAATAAAGCAGACATCGTAAAAGAAGGCCTACGCCTCGGAGTACCATACCACTTAACCTGGTCCTGCTACGAAGGCGGAGATAAACCATGCGGACACTGCGGCACATGCATCGACAGAGCAAAAGCCTTCCACGCAAACGGAGTCAAAGATCCAGCATTGTAAAAGTAGTTATCTCTATATACTTCTACTAAAACTGGCTTAAATTAGTAGTCGTCTTTGGGCGACTACTTTGCATATATTCTAATTGGTTAGAGTGTTCATTTGACTTAAGGCGGACCTTTACGTCACTAGTATTGTGATAAACGTTGATTTGCTTAATTTGATGTGGTGGGAGATACCTTTTCAAAGAGCGACTTTGGCAGGTCGAGGCCCTAGGCCGATGACCGGTTCGCCAGTGGAGCGATGAGGAAAGGTATCTGCCACTACCCCCACCTTACAATCTTGATACTAATCGTAGATGATCCTACAAGTCCGTCTTAATCCCAATTAATTGCGAAAATATTAGATATATGATATATTAGTACTGCCTAAAGGCGACAACTAAATAAGACAGTTTGAAACCATCCTGTCTCTAAACAAAACTACGGAAATTCATAAGCATTGTAAGCATGGTAGTTTTGCCATGCTTTTTTATTTTGAGGAGGTGAGTGTTATGATTTCTACACGCAAATTGACTATTTCTGCCATGGTTGTGGCATTGTACATCGTTGTATTGTATATAACGCAAAGCGTTTCTTTCGGGGCGTATCAAATTCGTATAGCAACATCATTATATGCACTTGCTTATGCCTTTCCGTTCTTGGTAATTCCCATGGGGATTGGCAACCTCATTTCTAACTTCCTATTCGGCGGTCTTGGTATCTTCGATATGATAGGGGGCTTTGGTGTCGGTGTAGTAACGACAGGCATCATCGTAGGGATGCGCAAGCTTGGCCTCAGCGCTTGGTGGGCAATGCTGCCAATCGTCTTTGTGCCTGCGTTATGTGTGCCCTTGTGGCTCAGCCCATTACTTGGTCTACCGTACTGGCCATTAGTGTTGAATCTTATCGTGGGTCAAACTATTCCAGCGATTCTTGGTTCTGTATTGGTGAAAGCTTTGATGAGCCGTCCTAGTGTGGCTGCTTTGTTAGGTGCTTTTAAATAATAAGTGGTTTTATTGACAAAACTAAGTAAATAATTGAGCCTCAAGAGATGTTTTGATTATGTATATAGGCAAATAAAAAGGCGTAAGCTCAATGTGAGCTTACGCCTTTTTTCATGGCTAACATGTATGGAGGTATAGGAGTTTAACAGTTGTAGCCACGCCATTTAGTTTCAACTACGAGTCGTTCAAGAGCAACCATGTACGCTGCTTGACGAGGAGGTACATTATATTTATGTTGCATGTCCCAAACAGCTTCGAAGCTATTTTGCATATTTTTAGTTAATCTTTCATTAACTTCTTCTTCAGTCCAGTAGAAGCTAGCTTTGTTTTGTACCCATTCATAGTAGGATACAACTACGCCGCCACCGTTAGCAAGCACATCAGGAATGATATCGATGCCCTTTTCATAGAAGTATTTATCCGCATCATTAGTAGTAGGGCCGTTAGCGCCTTCCAAGATGATCTTAGCTTGGATATTTTCCATGTTGTCTTTGTTTAATTGGTTTTCAAGGGCCGCCATGTACAATACATCCACTGGTTGAGCCAATAACTCTTGCGGTCCAATTGTAGTCATACCTGGTTCGCTGTAACCTTCTAGGGAACGACCATGGGAGTTAGCATATTCGTATGCTTTTTCTACATCAAGACCGTTAGGATTGTAGATGTTAACACTTACGTCGCCGATAGCCACAACTTTAGCGCCTGCTTGTGCAATGAGACGAGCGCCTACGGAACCTACGTTGCCAAAGCCTTGAACTGCAACTGTAAGGTTTTTAATATCTAAGTTTTTCTTAGCAAGGTAGCTTTGCAATGCGATGAGACAACCGCGACCAGTCGCTTCATTACGGCCCAAGGAACCGCCTACTTCGATTGGTTTACCTGTAACGATACCTGGGCTCCATTCGCCTTTTAATGTGCTGTATTCGTCAGCAATCCAGCTCATGATTTGGGCATTCGTATTTACGTCTGGTGCAGGAACGTCAGTATTAACACCAATGATAGGAGCAATACGGCGTACAAAGTTACGAGTTAAGCGTTCTAACTCACGAGGGTTTAAAGTTTTCGGATCGACTTTAATGCCCCCTTTACCGCCGCCATAAGGAATGTTAGCGATAGCGTTTTTAATAGTCATCCATGCCGCAAGTGCACGCACTTCATTTTCGTCGGAATCTGGATGGAAGCGAAGACCGCCCTTAGCACTACCACGCAATGTGGAATGTTGGCAACGATAGCCTTCGTATACTCGAACTTCGCCATTGTCTAGTTGAAGAGGAACTGCTACTTTTAGTTCCCGTTCTGGGTGACGCAATACTTCGTATTCACTACGAGTATAGCCGAGCTTTTCAGCTGCTACGTCTAATGTGTTTAACATGTTTTCATATGGGTTATAACCGCTCATAATTACCTCCTGGATAACAGAGTAAATTAATTAGTGCTAATTTTTCACATACTTAAGTATTCGACATTATAAATAGAATACCCTTTATATTTTTATAAATATATTCTATAGTTTTTGACCTTTAAAGGTAGGAAAAATATAGATGGTTACTGTGATATCTGTCACTTTAAAATCTCTTGGTGGAGGATATTTCTATCTATGGAAATGGATACTTTTACAAAAAATAAAAATCTATATTCCGAAGAATATAAACCTATCTGTATGTATTAATAAAGTATTTTAAAGATTATACGAATTTAAAGATTATACGAAAAAGACTGGTGAAAGATACTTTCACCAGCCTCATAGGTCAATATATTTTATTTTTCCACTGTATCTTCAATCGGAGTAGGAGGCACGGAGGAGTCTGTAGTTTGACCATCGCCCCACCATACGATGCCATATGTGTGATTTAGGATGGAACGGTTAAATACAGGCGTTTCAATACCTGCTTTGCGTTGTTTGATATAGTCGTCAAGGGCAAGACCTGCTGTGCGGCCCATGCGTACGATGGAACTTACATTAGTTAATACTAAGAAAGCCATGAATAAATCGGCTAGATTCCATACGAGATCTAGAGAAGCAATAGAGCCAACAAATGTCATAAGAATTACGCCAATACGGAACAAATGTAGGTAGAATCGTTTATTTGTTAAGTGGCTGATATTGATTTCACCGTAGTAATAGTTACCAATTAAGGAACTAAAGGAGAACATAACGATGAAAATGGCTACGGCTGTAGGCGCCCAAGAACCAAGTTGTTGAGCTAGATTATGTTGTACAAGAGCAATGCCTGTTAGACCTGTAGTGCTGTAATCACCCACGATGAGTACGATGAAAGCAGAAGCTGTACAAATGATGAATGTATCAAGGAATACCCCGAATGCTTGTACAAGACCTTGTTCCACAGGGTGGTTAACAGCTGCCGTAGCGGCTGCGTTTGGAACAGAACCTTCACCGGCTTCGTTAGAGAAGAGCCCCCGTTTGATACCATTCATAACAGTAGCACCTAATAAGCCACCACCTGCTGCAACAGGCTCGAATGCGGAGGAGAAAATAGTATAGATTACATGTGGAAATTGGGTGATATTCATAATTACCACAAATAACGCAGTAGCAATGTATAGAATCGCCATGATAGGAACAATGATTTCAGATGCTTTTGCAACGCGGTTGATACCACCGAATATGATAATACCAAGAAGGACTGCTACTACAGCGCCTGTATAGGACACATCAAGGTTAAATACCTGGAGAGATGCAGCCAAAGTATTGGCTTGTACAGAATTGTAAATCCAACCATAGGTAATACTGATTAAAATAGCAAATAGAACAGATAATGCCTTGTTGTTTAGACCATACCGAATATAGTAAGCTGGTCCGCCATAGAAACCGCCCTTAGCAACAGGTTCTTTGTAGATTTGTGCTAATGTAGACTCGATGAAGCCCGTGGCAGCACCGATGAGTGCGATAACCCACATCCAGAAAATAGCACCAGGGCCACCAAGTACAACGGCAATAGCTATACCTGCGATGTTACCAACACCTACACGAGATGCGGTACTAACACAGAATGCTTGAAATGAGGATACATGGTTCTTTTCTGTAGAGCTACCTGCGCCGTTAATTACGAGGCGAATCATTTCTTTAATCATGCGAATTTGTACAAAATTCGTTGTCATCGTAAAGAAGAGACCTGCGCCGATGAGAATAAAAATGATGAAATAACTCCATAAATAACCGTTTATGGTGGATATAGCATCATTGAGCATTGCTTCCATAAAAACTCCCTTTCTTATAAAAAATCCATATTTCATAATAATCAATGATATTGTATCAATTTCTATAGACTATGTAAAACAAAAATCCTTCACAAATAGGAAGGATTTTTGCTTTATATAGTATTTTGTAGAATGTTTTTTATGCCTTAGTAAATTCTTGTGACTCTTCCATTCCTTGCAACAAGGTTTGTTCGGAATGTTCCATGTGAATTCGAGCTAGTTTACGAGCTTGTGCGGCATTGTGAGAGGCGATGGCTTCCACTAATTGACGATGTTCCTCCCAAGTTTTTCTAAGACGACCTGGTTGGTTCATAGAAAAACTACGGAAGCGATAGGTTTGCTCTCGCAAGTTGTGAACGATGTCTGCTAATCTTTCGTTACGAGATGCGCGGTAGAGGACTTCGTGGAATTCTACGTCCGCAGCCACAACGGATTCCATATTTTTGTTTTCCATATGATCGCCGATTTCTACAAGCATTCTCTCCAACGTTTCGATTTCCTCTTCTGTAATGCGTTCTGCTGCAAGACCTGCTGCAAGTTCTTCAAGGGCAGAGCGGATTTCAAATACTTGCGTGATATCCTTCAAAGAGATGTTGGCAACGTAGGTGCCACGGCGAGGCACCATAACGACAAAGCCTTCTAGTTCAAGTTTACGTATGGCTTCACGAATGGGGGTACGACTTACACCTAACTCTTCGGCAAGGGGAATTTCCATGAGGCGCTCCCCAGGTTTTAACACCCCATCTTGGATGGCTTGACGCAATGTTTCACTTACCACTTCTCTTAGTGGTTTATACGCATCGAGTCGTATAGGTTGTAACCGTTTTGTCATACTAAGTCCTCCTGTGTACATGTTTTAGTAATGAGTGACAGCCAATCATGACCAGCTGCTTTAATCTCTTCTTGTAATTGTAAGGCTTCCATAGGTTTGCTAAGTAATACTACCATCGTAGGACCGCTTCCTGTCATGATGGTTGGGTAACCACGGCTAGTGAAAAACTCCTTACATATTCCTAGTTCTTCGTGATCTGGGAATAATAATTCTTCAAAAGTATTAGCGCTACTAGTGAAAGCAGATTGTAAATCATTATTCTTAAGATGATTCAGAACGGTATCGATTGTTTTGGTGGTGGCATTAGATTTACCACTGAAGCGACCATAAGCAATCGCTGTAGAAATAGATACCTTTGGCTTTACTAGTAATAGCCAATGTGCCTCTGGCGATTGGCTATAGGTTAACACTTCGCCACGACCTGTTCCGCGAGCTGTACCACCTTGTAGTAGGAACGGCACATCAGATCCGAGTGAGGCACCAATGTTTAAAAGTTCCTCTTGTGTGAGCCGTAAGTCCCAAAAGCGGTTGAGACCTAATAACATGGCCGCTGCGTCTGCACTACCGCCACCAAGACCCGCTTGAATAGGAACGCGTTTTAATAGGTGGATGGCGGCACCGGCTTTACAACCCGTATAGGCTTGTATGGCACGCAACGCTTTGAGCGCGAGATTATCTTCTCCATAGCTTACGAGTTTTTGCATGTAGTCAGGCAATTCGGGAGCGCCACCAGAAAATACTACGGAATGATGCTTAGCGAAATAAATAGAATCACTAAGGCGAATCGATTGAAATATAGAATCGATGTCGTGGTATCCATCGTCACGCTTGCCTGTAATAGCAAGCCCAATATTAATTTTGCTGCAACCGAGTTGCTCAAAACTTTTACTCATAATAGCCTCGTTTGTAATGTACAAAATATATGCAGTTTATATGTTTATTTTATACTGTTATAAAGTGATTGAAAATAACCATTAAGTGGTTTATGATGATTTTGTATATACCTGTTGTTTGATTATTAAAAGCATTGTAAACAGCGTATGTTTTAATTAGTTCATTATAGAATATTTATAGTGAAATGGCAATTTGGAGGGAGCTATGTTCGCCAAGTATAAAGATGTTGTCTATCAATGTGTCATAGTTGCTATTGGTTGTGCAATTTTTGGTGCTGGTTTAGATGCCTTTGTACTACCTCACAAACTGGTTAGTACTGGTATTAGTGGGGTAGGGTTGATTTTGTATTATTTAACGGGATTATCCGTTGGTTCTTGGAACGTTATTTTGAACGTCCCTATATTTTGGGCTGCTTGGAAGTGGCTTGGTAAACGCGTAGTGCTTAATACCTTGTATGGTACGCTCATGTTATCGTGGATGATTGATCTGTTTAGTTTCTTGCAATATGACATGATTATTAAGGATCCACTACTCAGTTCTATGATGGCAGGTATCACAACTGGACTAGGGCTTGGTATCGTCTACCGTGTAGGTGGTAATACAGGAGGCCTTGATCCAATTGCACTTATCGTTCGTAAATATTATGGCCTTCAAATGGGGTCCATTAATAGCGCTATCAACTGTGCCATCCTCTTAGTTGCTGTCGGCGTTGTTGGACTTGAAGCGGTAGCTGTAACTCTTATCAGTGTGTATGTGTATACTATTATTACAAATAAGGTGGTAATCGGCTTTAATCAACGTAAAGTTGCTTTTATCATTACCTATCGCACCGATGAAGTATGTGAGTGTATTATCAATAAGGTTGGTCGTGGTGCCACTATTATTAATGGTATTGGTGCCTATACACGGACGCCTAAGCAAATTGTGATGGTTGCAGTCAACTTGCTGCAGGTAAATAAATTGAAAGAGGTTATTCAAGAAGCGGACCCAAATGTGTTTATCTTGATTACTGATGCCCAAGAGGTTATCGGGCAAGGTTTTACTCAACCTATTGTTCCTGCGGAAATATCTAAACAGCTGAAATCAAAAGATATAACTACCGAAGCGAACAATAATGTTGTAATAGATATAGATGAAAATAGTTGTAATAAATCAAAATAAAGAATTATGATAAAATCTCTGGCTGTTGTCATCTTATATTAATTATGTGTAAATATAATATTTTATGAATGATACATACATTTTGAAAATAGTTTAATGTAATTGATCGAATATCAAGGTTGTAAAATGAGAGGGCTTGCCCTCAAGATAAGATTAGAGGTTTCTATGACTCACAAATTAGCAGGTACGCCTGTACAAGAACAAGATATTATCGATGTGCAAACCCTTGTGGATGCATATTTTGATAATGCTCCGGATATTACAGATCCGACACAACTCGTATCCTTTGGCACATCTGGCCATCGCGGTACATCTTTAAATGGTACTTTTACGGATTTACATGTGGCCGCTATTACACAGGCTATTTGTGATGGCCGTGGCCAATTCGGCGCTACAGGTCCGATTTTTGTCGGTCAAGATACACATGCTTTATCTCAGCCAGCCCTTGTAACGGTTCTAGAGGTCCTTGCTGGCAATGGTGTAACGGCAATGGTTGATTCCAATATGGATTTCGTGCCGACGCCATCTATATCTCGTGCTATTATTCGTTATAATGAAAGCCACGATGATAAGGCGGATGGTATCGTGATTACGCCGTCTCATAATCCTCCAGATAATGGTGGCATTAAGTATAACGCTACCAATGGTGGTCCAGCGGATACGTTGATTACTAAATGGATTGAAACACGTGCCAATGAATATGTTCACGCATATTGTGAATTAGAAGGATTTAAACGTATTAGTATCGACAATATTGAGCCCGATCAACAGGTTCCATATGACTATAAAGGTCTATATGTAGAAGAACTATCTTCTATCATTAATATGGAGGCAATCCAAAGTGCAAAACCTAAGGTCCTCGTTAATGCTCTCGGCGGTAGTGGGCTAGGTTATTGGCGTGCTATTAAAGAGCGATATCATCTAAACCTAGATATTATTAATGATGAGTATGATCCAACCTTTAGCTTTATGACCTATGACCATGATGGTAAGGTACGTATGGATTGCTCATCTGAATATGCCATGGCTGACGTAATTAAACAAATTGGTAATTATGATCTCGCTGTTGGGAATGACCCTGATTATGATCGCTATGGTATCGTTAGTCCGCATGGGCTAGCTTCTCCAAATGCATTCCTTGTGACTGCGGCGGATTATTTGTTTACGACTCGTGGTTGGACAAATAAAGGGGTCGGTAAAACCGTTGTTTGTACCACTATGATTGATAAATGGGCTGCTAGTAAAGAGGTTCCTGTTTATGAGGTTCCAGTAGGTTTTAAATATTTTAGTTCCCTATTATTCGATGGTGAGATTGGCATTGGCGGTGAAGAATCTGCTGGTGCATCGTTCCTTAAAAAAGACGGTACCGTATGGACTACTGATAAAGATGGCATGGTAATGGCTCTCCTTGCGATGGAAATGTATGCCGTTATGGGGGCTACTGTTGACCGTCTCTATAATAATCTTGTTGTAGGGTGTGGCGATCCTCGTTTTGGTCGTATTGATGCACCTTGTACAAAGGCGGCCAAGGCTAAGTTGAAACAATTAAATGCAAGCTCCATTACGGCTACCGAAGTAGATGGTGATGCGATTACTAATGTTCGTACTACTTCTCTGTATAAAGATATGCCTATTGATGGCGTTCGTGTGGAAACGGAAACGGGCTGGTTTGTAGCACGTCCATCTGGTACTGAAGATTTATATAAAATTTATGGTGAAAGCTATAAAGGGGACAAAGGTCTTATCGCATTGTTAACTGCTGGTGAAGAGATTGTAACAAGTGCTTTGTCTGACGAAGTATAACATATTGTTTTCACTAGAAAACTCATAAAGATTTCACTCATGAAAAATAATAAATGTGTTATAATATATTAATATAGTTTATTGAATGCCCTTTACTGGCTATATAGTTTGTAGTGCTTAGAGAAGGTGATGTTATGAAATTAGTTGTTACCGTTGTCGGCGTAGACCGCGTTGGTATCATTGCTGGAGTTAGTACTGTACTCGCTAACTACGGTGTAAATATTATGTCCATTAATCAGACCATCCTTGATGGCGTTTTCAATATGATTATGATGTGTGAAACTAAGGCTGAAGACATGAAAAATCTTACAGCTATCCAAGAGGCTTTGACGACTCAAGGTAAAGAACTAGGTGTTGAAATCCGTGCACAACATGCTGATATTTTCTTAAGCATGCATCGCGTAGGATAGGAGGCACTTATGTTATCTATCGATAATATTTTAGAAACGAATCAGATGATTCATGATAACAAGCTTGATGTTCGTACTATTACGATGGGAATTAGCTTGCTTGAATGTGCATCTAGTTCTGGTAAAGAGCTATGTGACCGTATTTATGACCGTATTACAAAAGAGGCAGAACATCTTGTATCTACAGGGGAAGATATTGAGCGAGAATTCGGCATCCCTATTATCAATAAGCGTATTTCTGTAACACCCATTTCTTTAGTTGCAGGAGGTAGTGATTTAACATCTTATGTTCCTGTGGCGGAAGCTATGGATCGTGCTGCAAAAACTGTAGGTGTTAATTTTATTGGCGGCTTTTCTGCGCTTGTAACAAAGGGCGCCACTCGAGCTGACCGCATTTTGATTGACTCTATTCCTGAAGCGCTGGCAACTACGGATATCGTTTGTAGCTCTGTTGCTGTGGGCTCTACTAAAACTGGTATTAACATGGACGCAGTGCGAGACATGGGAATCATCGTTAAGAAAACTGCAGAGCTTACAAAGGATAATGATGCTCTTGGTTGTGCTAAGCTCGTAATATTCTGTAATCCTGTAGAGGATAATCCATTTATGGCGGGTGCTTTCTTCGGGGTAACAGAAGGGGATAGTGCTATTTCTGTAGGTGTATCTGGCCCGGGCGTTGTAAAACATGCGCTTGAATCCGTTCGAGGTCAATCCTTTGACGTTGTAGCAGAAACGGTTAAACGTACTGCTTTTAAAATCACGCGCGTAGGTCAATTGGTAGCCCAAGAGGCATCTCGCCGCCTAGGTAAACCATTTGGTATTATTGATTTATCTTTGGCGCCAACGCCAGCTGTAGGTGACTCTGTAGCTCATGTTCTTGAAGAAATGGGCTTGTCCTCTTGTGGTTGTCATGGCACTACAGCGGCACTAGCATTACTTAATGATGCGGTGAAAAAAGGTGGTCTTATGGCTTCCTCTCACGTAGGTGGTCTTAGTGGTGCATTCATTCCTGTCTCGGAAGATGCAGGCATGATTGATGCTGTATCCTGTGGTAGTTTGACACTTGATAAATTAGAGGCCATGACATGTGTTTGTTCTGTAGGGCTTGATATGATTGCTATTCCTGGAGACACTACTGCTGACACCATTTCTGCTATCATTGCAGATGAATCAGCAATTGGTATGATTAATAATAAGACAACTGCGGTTCGTGTAATTCCTGTACCTGGTAAGACTGTTGGAGAGGTTGTTGAATTTGGTGGATTATTAGGTTATGCTCCTATTATCGAAGTGAGTCCATATAGTGCAGCCGAGTTCATCGCCCGTGGTGGCAGAATTCCTGCTCCTATTCGTAGCTTAACGAACTAATCCGTTTTTACAACCTACTTGTTGGAGGTGTCTTATGAGTGAATATGTGCTCGATTATGTGTGGGCCTTTGCACTAGCGCTCATCATAACCTTTGCACTTACCCCATTGGTAAAACGCTTTGCCGTTGCTGTTGGGGCAATAGATAAGCCTGATGCTCGAAAGGTGCATCATGGTGCGATTCCACGACTTGGTGGATTAGCAATCTTTCTCGGTTATGTGGGATCGGTTCTTTTTAACGATTCCATTCCGCATGATCATAAATTGTTTGGGTTTGTCCTTGGTACAGTCATTTTGGTGCTAGTTGGTATTTGGGACGACATTAAACAAATTGAGCCAAAAACTAAGTTAATGGGCCAAATTATAGCAGCCGCTATTTTGGTGGCTTATGATATTCGAGTAGATTTCATTAACCTTCCTTGGGGTGGTGTAGTATATCTCAAGTATTGGGCTATTCCATTGACTATTTTCTGGATAGTTGGTTTTACAAATATTGTAAACCTCATCGATGGCCTTGATGGCTTGGCTGCAGGTATTTCCTTTATCGCATGTATCGCTGTTTGTGCAATGACATTGCAACTTGGTCAAACTGATCTTGCTTGTATCTCTCTTGCTTTAGCAGGTGCGACTGTAGGTTTCTTGCGGTATAACTTCAATCCTGCAAAAATATTCATGGGTGATACGGGATCCATGTTATTAGGCTATACATTAGCAGCTATTTCCGTTATGGGCGCTGTGAAGACGGCGGCTATGATTGCTCTAGTGGTACCTGCCATTGTGTTAGGCTTGCCTATTTTAGACACCTTATTTGCCATTGTGCGCCGTAAAATCAGTGGACGTCCCATCTTTAAACCCGATAAAGGTCATGTTCACCATCGCTTATTGGCACAAGGATTAACACAAAAGCAAGCTGTATTGTTGATGTATGCAGTAACAGCTCTTTTCGGCGGTGTATCTGTTATCGTTGCAGAGGTCAATGCTTGGGTCGGCGCGACTTTGGTATTAGTAATTTTCTTGTGTAGTATTTATATTGCACGACGTCTTGGCGTTATCATGCATAGTGATGCGGCAGGGCATCCGTTACCACGTCCTACAATTGAACGCAGCGACTCGGATGATACCATATCCTTTGATCGCGATGAATTGGCTAAAGCCTTGGAGAATACTGATGATTCTCATAAGGAATAACCATCTGTGGGGCGCTTGGCGCCCCATTTTTTCTATCCTACTACGTTGGAGGCAACTATGTTAAAAGTTATGACAATCTTTGGTACAAGACCTGAGGCTATCAAGATGGCTCCTCTTGTAAAAGCATTACAAGCAGCACCAGATATGGAACCTATCGTAACCGTTACGGCACAGCATCGAGATATGCTCGATCAAGTACTAAACTTGTTTAATATTACCCCAGACTATGATTTAAATATTATGAGCCAAGGTCAAACACTATATGATGTAACTAATCGTGCTTTGATGGGCCTTAAAGATGTATTAGAAGAAGCAAAACCTGATGTGGTACTCGTTCATGGTGATACTACAACTACCTTTGCTGGGGCATTGGCTTCTTTCTACCAAGAAATTCCTGTAGGTCACGTAGAAGCAGGACTACGGACAGGTGATATTTACTCTCCATTCCCTGAAGAGATGAATCGAAAATTGACGGGTTCGATCGCGACGTATCACTTTGCGCCTACTTCTAGTTCTGAAAGCAATTTAAAAAAAGAAAATATTAATACAGAACATCTTTATGTAACGGGGAATACTGTTATTGATGCTCTTGATACGACGGTACAAGACAGCTATGTATTCGATGATGCAGCTATTAATGCTCTTGATCCTAAAAAACGTACGGTTCTTGTTACCACACATCGCCGAGAAAACTTAGGTGAACCTATGCGCCATGTATATCAAGCCATTCGAGATTTAATCAATGAATTTGAAGATATTCAAGTTGTTTTCCCTGTACATAAAAATCCTAAAGTTCGCCAAGTTGTACAAGAGGAACTTGGTTCTGTGGAGCGTGTTACATTAATTGACCCTCTTGACTATGAACCATTTGCAAACTTGATGGCTAAATCTTACTTGATTTTGACTGATTCAGGTGGGATTCAAGAAGAAGCCCCAGCTCTTGGTAAGCCTGTTCTCGTATTGCGTGATACGACAGAACGTCCTGAAGCGGTAGAAGCAGGCACTGTTCGCCTTGTAGGTACTGATAAAGATGCGGTACATAAAGCCGCTTATGAATTATTGAGCAATGCTGAAGCGTATAAGTTAATGTCTAATTCTGTTAACCCATATGGTGACGGAAAAGCCTCTGAACGCATCATTCAAGCGTTGCGACATGAATTCTTAGGTGATGCGCGTCGTCCTGAACGTTTTGGTAAATAATATGGATAAGGATCTTGTGAAAGCCCTCGCCATGGCAACATCAGCGGGGGTCACACTGGTCTCCTGTATAGGAGGTTTTATTTGGCTAGGTTATAAATTGGATACTTGGCTTCAAACGGAACCACTCTGCATGGTCATATTTGGCCTAATAGGAGCTATAACAGGGTTTTATATGTTATATAAACAAGTTAAGTAGTGAGGTATGTATGAATCAATATATAAAATTCATAGTGCGCGTGCTACTGACTTGTTTTTTTATTGCCTTTTTAGGTGTAATAATACAGGTTGCATGCGGATTACAACACTATGTATGGGGATGGCTGTGGGGCATTTTTATAATGGTGCTCTACTTGCTTAGCCTTGCACTACATGGTCAAGCGATTATGTTAAGTGATCCTTATAAGGCTGTTCGTAAGGTACGTAGACAGATGGTGTGGCGTCTTATGCTTGTTGGATCTTTAGTCGTATTAGGTTTGAAGATTCCCAATGTAGAAGCAATTAGTATGTTTGTAGCGATTGCACTTATCCAGCCTGCACTTTATATAGTGTATTGGCGGCTTAGTGGACGGTTCTAATTTTTATTATTTTAATTAAGAATTTTATTGCATTTAAATTAATGTATTGTATTCCAATTAATGTATTGATGTGGATTTTAATAAGACATGGAGTCGTATTCCAATAATGCATTGAATACATTCTATTTATGATTATTTGGAATTGTTTACCCTTCAAGTGTTGATTATATATCTATAACGATGTATGATGATACATATATATTATATTTATATTAATGTAAATATATTAGGTTTTTATTAGGTTTATGGAAGGGGTTGAGAACGTGGAATTACATGCGGGACACCATGAGGTCGTGCAGTGGTTGGGGTTGACATTTAATATGGATACTTTAATTGCTACATGGGTTACTATGGCTATTGTAATACTGATAACAGTATTAGCCACCCGGGGACGTAAATTGGTGCCTGTAGGCTTGCAAAATATAGTGGAATCTATATTAGAAGGCTTAGAGGGGCAATTAGCTCCGAACTTGGGTCGTCATTGGCCGATGGTGAGTTCCTTGTTATTTACGTTTTTCTTATTTATTTTTGTAGGAAATGAATTAGGCTTAATGCCTACACTTAAGGCGTTAACATCACCAACATCTGATATCAATACTACAGTTGCATTGGCTTTATGTAGTACATTAGTAGTATGGGTTATGGGTATTAAAGTTAAAGGCTTATCTTACTTTAAGCATTTTGTACGACCTTATAAGGCTTTGCTAGTACTTAATATCTTTGAAGAGATCGCTAGACCTGTTACGCTTGCTTTCCGTCTATTCGGCAATATCGTAGCTGGTGAAATTTTGTTAGAAGTATTATACAAGTTGCCTTGGTTTGTACCTGTACCATGGGTGTGGATTGCTTTTAGTTTGTTTATCGGCATTATTCAAGCCTTTATTTTTACCGTTCTTACAGCATCCTATTTAGGGATGGCTCTTAGTGAGGAACATTAATTATTATATATGGAGGATATATTATGGAAGCTCAAGGTTTATTCGCATTAGCAGCAGCGATCGCAGTAGGTTGTGGTGCCATTGGTGCAGGTATCGGTGACGGTCTTGTATCTAGTAAAGTAATCGAAGGTATTACACGCCAACCTGAATTGCGTGGTCAATTGATGTCTACTATGTTCGTTGCGATTGGTTTAATCGAAGCGATGCCTATCATCGGTGTAGTAGTTGCGTTTATTTTGTTATTCAGATAATAACGAGGAGGAATAACCTTGGTTGACTTAAGCCTTGGAACGATTCTTGCTCAAATGTTGAACTTTTTTATATTAGTTTGGCTATTGGCGCGTTTTGCATATAAACCATTATTGGCTATGATGACAGAACGTAAAGAACGAATTGCTAAAGATTTAGAAGCTGCTGAACAAGCCCGTGCAGAGACAGAAAAGTTTAAAGCTGATTATGCAGCTCAAATTTCTAATGCTCGTGTAGAAGCACAACAAATTGTTGAAAAAGCAATTCAAGAAGCAGAAAATACTACACGAGAACAATTGGCAACAGCTCGCGAGCAAATTGAACAAGAAAAAAATCGTGCTCGTCAAGATATTGCCATCGAACGCGATCGTGCTATGAACAGCTTGCGTAACGAAGTGGTATCTTTATCTGTAGCTATGGCTGGTAAAGTTGTTGCTAAAGATATGAACAGCGAAACTAATACAAAATTGATCGAAGACGCTATTCGTCAACTTGATAGTAAAACGATAGGGTTGTGATACGATGAGCATAGAAATTGTAGCAGATAAATATGGTTCGGCTATGTTTGAATTAGCTCAAGAACAAAATATTTTGGAACTCATGGAGGAGCAATTAGGTTATGTAGCGTCCGTTATGGCGGAACAGCCTGAACTTCGTTTATTCCTTGAAAATCCAATCGTTACAGAAGATGCAAAGATTAAGTTAGTTGGTTCCATCTTTGAATCTAGTATCGACAAAGTTGCTTTACACTTTATCTATGTGATGATTAAACGCGGGCGCCATCGTTATATTGCACAGGCCATTGCAGCGTTTATTCAAAAATCACGAGAGGCTCGTGGTATTTTGGAAGCTACTGTAACTGTAGCAGAACCAATCACAGCTGATGTAGAAGCATCTGTACAAGCTAAATTACGAGAAGTAACAGGGAAAGATGTTATTTTATCTGTGCGTCAAGATCTATCTATTATGGGTGGTATTATTATCCAAGTAGGGGATAAACGCATTGATGGCTCTGTATCTCGTCGTTTAGAGGAATTAGAAAAATCTTTATTAAGAACGAACTCTATTAGATAGGGGTGAATGGGTATATATGAAAATGAAGCCTGAAGAAATCACTGCTATAATCAAACAGCAGATTCAGGACTATGATGTTGACCTCAATGTCGATGATGTGGGTACTGTTCTCGACGTAGGGGATGGCATCGCCCATATTTATGGTCTTGAAAGAGCCATGGCCGGTGAGTTGCTAGAATTACCACACGGCGTATATGGCTTGGTTTTGAACTTAGAATTAGATAATGTGGGTGCCGTACTATTAGGTGATGACTTCTTGATTAAAGAAGGGGACCAAGTGCGCCGTACTGGCAAAATTATGGACGTTCCTGCCGGAGATGCCTTGATTGGTCGCGTAGTAAACCCTCTTGGTCAACCTCTTGATGGCAAGGGTGCTATTCAAGCTACAGAACGTCGTCCTATCGAACATCCAGCACCTGGTATTGCGGATCGTCAATCCGTAAATGAACCATTGCAAACAGGTCTTAAAGCGATTGATGCGATGGTACCAATCGGCCGTGGTCAACGTGAGCTTATCATCGGTGACCGTGGTACAGGTAAAACTGCGATTGCCTTAGATACTATTCTGAACCAAAAAGGCAAAGATGTTATTTGTATTTATGTAGCTATTGGTCAAAAAGAATCTACAGTTGCTCGCGTAGTACAAAAACTTGAAGAAGCAGGCGCTATGGAATATACAATCGTAGTTTCTGCGAGTGCTTCCACAGGTGCACCTCTTCAATACATTGCCCCATATGCTGGTGTTGCCATGGGTGAATACTTTATGTACCAAGGTAAACACGTATTATGCGTATATGATGACTTAACAAAACAAGCGGCTGCATATCGTGCTATGTCCCTATTATTGCGCCGTCCACCAGGGCGTGAAGCATATCCAGGCGACGTATTCTACTTACATAGTCGTCTATTAGAGCGGGCTGCGAAACTTTCATCTGAACTTGGTGGAGGTTCTATTACAGCGTTGCCAATCATTGAAACACAAGCAGGTGACGTATCTGCATACATTCCAACAAACGTAATTTCCATTACTGATGGTCAAATTTTCTTGGGAACAGATATGTTCTATTCTGGTATTCGTCCAGCTGTTGACGTAGGTCTGTCCGTATCCCGTGTAGGTGGTAGCGCACAAACTAAAGCGATGAAGCAAGTGGCGGGCCAATTGCGTTTGGACCTTGCTCAATATCGTGAGTTGGCTGCTTTCGCTCAGTTTGGTTCTGACCTTGATGCGGCTACACGCGCTCAACTTGATCGTGGTGAACGCTTAACTGAAATGTTAAAACAAGGTCAATATGAGCCTATGAGTGTAGCGGAAATGGTTATCAACCTTTACGCTGGTACTAAAGGGTACTTAGCAGATATTCAAGTGGCAGATGTATTGTCCTTTGAAGCTGAACTTTTACGTTATGTAAAAGCAAATTATCCTGAAATCATCACTAACATTGAAACGTCTAAGAAAATTGACGAAGAAACTGAAAATCTATTGAAGCAAGCAATCCCAGAATGTGTTGAAGCATTTGGCTCTACACATACATTAGTGTCTCGTAAGGAGGCGTAATGTATGGCTAGTGCACAAGATTTGCGAAAACGCATAAAAAGTGTTACCAATACGCAACAAATTACAAAAGCGATGAAGATGGTAGCTTCTGCTCGTCTTCGTAGGGCACAAACAAAAGCGGAAGCTACTCGTCCTTACGCAGAAAAGATAGGGCAAATCTTGCGTCATATGTCTAATAGTGATTTAGAAGGCTTTGAAAGTCCTCTTTTAGATGTGCGACCTGTAGAGCGCACTTGCTATATTGTAGTAGGTGCAGATAAAGGTCTTGCAGGGGCATTTTCGTCTAATGTATTGAAATTTGCCATGGAACAATTACATGGTAAATCTCCTGATACATACCGTGTTATCACGGCAGGCAGAAAGCCTAGAGACAGCATGAAATCTAGAGGTGTTCGCATCGATAAGTCTTATGCGGGCTTCTCGGATAAACCATCCTATGAACATGCGCGTACTATTATGCATGAAGCACTTTCACTATATGAACGTCATGAAGTAGACGAAGTCATCATGATCTATACACGTTTTGTAAATTCTATGACGCAAATTGCACAGGCTGAGCGCTTGTTGCCAATAGAGCAACCACAAGATGAGGTAAAAGGCGAAGAGTATGATTTCATGCCGTCCGCCGTATCCGTCTTGGAGGCGTTGCTGCCAAAATACTTAGAAATTACAGTTTATAATGGATTGTTGCAATCTGCAGCTAGTGAATTAGGTGCTCGTATGACGGCCATGACATCGGCTACAGATAATGCAGGGGAACTCATTGAGTCCTTAGGCCTTGAATACAACAAGTTGCGTCAATCTAGTATTACAAACGAAATTTCTGAAATCGTTGGTGGCGCTAATGCCTTGCAATAGATAAGGAGACATCTGTCGATGAGTAATAATATTGGTAAAGTTGTGCAGGTCATCGGCCCAGTTGTAGACGTGCGCTTTGATGCTGGTCATTTACCAGCTATCTACAACGCTATCCACATCTACCATGACCACAAGGCACACGATAGACAAAAAATCGTAGTAGAGGTTATGCAACACTTAGGCGACGATACAGTTCGTTGCGTTGCCATGAGTTCTACTGACGGTATGACACGTAATATGGAAGCAGAAGATACTGGTGCTCCAATTTCCGTTCCTGTAGGGGAAGGCGTATTGGGTCGTATCTTTAACGTACTTGGTGAAACTGTAGACCATGATCCAGCACCAGTTGTGGCTGATGAAAAATGGCCTATTCACCGTCCAGCACCTAAATTTGATGACCTTTCTCCAGACACAAAAATCTTGGAAACAGGTATTAAGGTCGTTGACCTTATCGCTCCATATGTAAAAGGTGGTAAGATTGGCCTCTTCGGTGGTGCCGGTGTAGGTAAAACCGTATTGATCATGGAATTGATTCACAATGTTGCTACAGAGCACGGCGGTTATTCCGTATTCTCCGGTGTAGGCGAACGTACTCGTGAAGGTAACGACTTGTGGAACGAAATGAAAGAGTCCGGCGTTATCAACAAAACAGCTCTCGTATATGGACAAATGAATGAGCCACCAGGGGCTCGTATGCGCGTAGGTCTTACAGGCCTTACAATGGCCGAATACTTCCGTGATGTGAAAAAACAAGACGTGCTCTTGTTCATTGATAACATCTTCCGCTTTATTCAAGCGGGTTCCGAAGTATCTGCCCTCTTAGGTCGTATGCCATCTGCCGTAGGTTATCAACCTACATTGGCTAATGACGTAGGGGCATTACAAGAACGTATTACATCTACAAAAGAGGGCTCCATTACTTCCGTACAAGCTGTATATGTACCTGCTGATGACTTGACTGACCCTGCTCCAGCAGCGACATTCGCTCACTTGGATGCGACAACAGTATTGTCTCGTTCCATTGCGGAACTCGGTATCTATCCAGCGGTGGATCCTCTGGACTCTACAAGCCGTATTTTGGATCCACATGTACTTGGGGAAGAGCACTACGCAGTAGCTCGTGGCGTACAAGAAGTATTGCAAAAATATCGCGATCTTCAAGATATTATCGCAATCCTCGGTATGGAAGAATTGTCTGACGAAGATAAACTCACAGTATCCCGTGCTCGTAAAATTCAACGTTTCTTGAGTCAACCATTCTTCGTAGCAGAAGTATTTACCGGTTCTCCTGGTAAATATGTGCCATTGTCTGAAACATTGAGAGGCTTCAGAGAAATCTTGGATGGTAAATATGATGAATTGCCAGAAGGTGCATTCTACATGGTTGGTACCATTGATGAAGCCGTTCAAAAAGCAAAGGAAATGCAAGAGAAGGGGGAATAATCCATGGCGGAACCTATGACCCTACAGATAATTACACCTGATGCAATCGTATTCGAGGGCCAATCTACATTCTTTGTAGGTAAAGCTATCGATGGTGGTTTTGGTATTTTGCCAAATCATGCGCCTATGATTATTGCATTAGACTTAGCACCTTTACGCATTGATCAACCAGATGGAACATCTCGTGAATATGCTGTATTTGGTGGCTTCTGTGAAATTGAACATAATAAGGTGAGTATTGTAACCCCTGACTGTCAAGATCCAACATCCATTGATGTGGAACGTGCTCGTCGAGCTAAAGAGCGTGCAGAAGGTCGGTTATCAAATCCTACACCTGATATTGATGTAGAAAGAGCGGAAGCAGCATTGCAACGTGCTTTACTGCGCTTGCATGTTACAAAAATGTTATAAGAAAAAGGCTAGCCAGATGGCTAGCCTTTTTATCTTTCTAATTTTGATTATAAAACGCTCACACCTTTTAAGGAGTATGCAGTATTCTTAGGTTGTTCTACTTGAAAATCTAATACAACAGGTGCCTCAGAATTGATACCAGGTGCTTGGTAGCGGTCACGATCTGTTGGAATTCGTTTGTATGGTAATTTATCAAGTAATATAGTCATAACTTTGTTCCAAACTGATTTATGTGTTGGCATAGTTAAAGAGTCATCAGTTTGGTTGAAGCCCGTACGAACAGTATGGATTACCTTATCGTTTACATCATAATAGTATAAAAGGGCATTAACCTTTGCAGCGATATAAATTTCATGATTATCCTTATTGTATGGATCTGGGCTGTTAATAGTATTAACTTGTACATATACGTCTTGTAATGGTACAGGCATAATAACGATTTCAGAATTTTGGGCCTCTGCAATTTGAGCAAGATCAGCGGCTTTAATTTCTGCAGTTGGTGTGTTAGTACTTACGATGGTTGTATCATAGTAAGGATATTTAAGTGTATTTGATAAGCGATCTGTCATGTAGTGACCAAATTGAGCTGTGTTTTCATTGCGCAAATTTGCTGGTACAACAATAGTTACTTTGCGGCTTGGAAAGTTTTCCAAGTGACCATCATGACTTGTACTAGTAGCATTAATAGTTGCTTTTTCTGAAACTCCAGAAATTGGTGTAGATGTTGGTGTGGCAGCTACTTTTATGACAGGCTCCATATTTGTTTTAGGGGTCAATGTAGAAGCCTCATTACTTGTGTTACTTTGTATAGTGCTAAGAGCCACAGGTTGCGTTGTATTTGGTGTTAGCTGACTCAAATCGATCATAGCGGCACTAGCTGTTGTAAATGCAGTTGTGAGTAGTACAGCAAGTACTGTAAGTAGTGGACGTTTATAGAGTCCGAAGTTATGTAACATAATTCCTCCTCTTAATAAAACTCTTTTAAAATTACAAATTATACAATTTATATTATTATATCATATATATAAAAAAAAGAAGCAAGCTTAACAGCTTGCTTCTTTAGTCTGGTGGACGATGACAGGATCGAACTGCCGACATCCTGCTTGTAAGGCAGGCGCTCTCCCAGCTGAGCTAATCGTCCATGTGGTGACCCGTCCGGGAATCGAACCCGGGATACCGCCGTGAAAGGGCGGTGTCTTAACCGCTTGACCAACGGGCCAGAATGGCTCCTCGAGTAGGACTCGAACCTACGACCGATCGGTTAACAGCCGATTGCTCTACCGACTGAGCTATCGAGGAATGGTACGATTGTTATTATATGTTAGATTAATTATAAAAGCAAGCATTTTTTTTAGAACACTATAAAATAGATACTGTTAATTATGACTAAAAGACATAACTTTATAAATAAAATTGGTTATCAATAATTTTGATGAGAGAGTCATTAAAATTAATAAAATCTATAGAGCTTAATAACTATAGATATTTACTGTGTTCTAAGGTGATTGCATGACTCCAAGTGCATGGGAGTTAGCAATATAAGTATATTGAAGATAATCGGTATACATATGCATTATAGAAAAGTTTAAAAGATTTAGTTGAAAAGTAGTATCAGTTAAGAAAGAAGTGTATTTATCTTATTAGATATAGCCTATGTTTGTGGTTCATTTTAAACCAAATCTATATATAATAAAGTAGGTAAAAATATAAGATATAAAAATCTTATTGATATATGATAGACTATGACTTTTATCACAATGCAGGGCTATTTTAGTGACTAGAGAATAAGGTCTATATAGCCTATTGAAAAACCGAAATATATACAAAAATATTCGTGAAAACAATTCTCAAAAACCGAAAAAGCATTGAGAAAACTGTATAGGTAAGGCGTTGAATCCCCCTATATTGTGTGCTACGATTTATGTATAGAGTTAATCTCATCGGTTTGAGATAGATATTCTTTCATATGTTTGAGAATTTTATTTTATCTCATCGGTATTAGAATTAATATTCAACTATTTTCCTGAGGAGGGATTATCTTGCGCGAGATTCAAGTATCTGAAATCACAAAAACAGTCCGTCAAATGTGTATGGACGCAGCTTACCACTTGCCAAAAGACATCTATGAAGGTTTGAAAAAAGGCCGTGAAACAGAAGAGTCTTCAGTAGGTCGTATCGTTCTTGATCAAATTATTAAAAATGCAGAAATTGCCGATGCTGAAGATCGTCCATACTGCCAAGATACTGGTATGACTATGGTATTCTTAAAAGTTGGTCAAGATGTTCATTTCGTTGGTGGTGATCTTACAGAAGCTATCAATGCTGGTGTTGCAGCTGGTTATGTTGAAGGTTATCTTCGTAAATCCGTTGTAGCTGAACCATTGTTCAATCGTAAAAATACACAAAATAACACACCTGCAATCATCTATACTGAAATCGTTCCTGGCGATAAAGTAGATATTCAAGTAGAATTAAAAGGTTTCGGTTCTGAAAATAAATCTGATGTAGCTATGCTCGTACCTGCTGATGGTGTGGAAGGCGTTAAAAATGCAGTCCTTGAAATCGTAAAACATGCAGGTCCTAACCCATGCCCTCCAATTGTACTCGGCATTGGTATTGGCGGTACTATGGACCAAGCAGCAGTTATGTCCAAAAAAGCGTTGCTTCGTGACATTAGCGTACCTCATAAAGATGCAGACTATGCAAAATTAGAAGAAGAAATCATGGAAATGGTTAACAAAACTGGTATTGGACCACAATTGGGTGGCACTACAACTTGTATCGGTGTAAACATCGAATGGGGTGCAACTCACATCGCAGGTCTTCCTGTTGCAGTTACTATCATGTGCCATGCTGCTCGTCATGCTCACGTAGTACTTTAATCGATAGGAGGTAAAAACAATGGCTGAATCAATTCGCATTAATACTGAAGAATATAATGAAGAGTTTTCCCGCAAATTAAAAGTTGGTGATAGCGTTCTTATCACTGGTAAAATTTACTCCGCTCGTGACGCTGCTCATAAAGTTATGACTGAAGCTTTAGCGCGTGGTGAAAAATTACCAATCGATTGGACAAATAAATTCGTTTATTATCTTGGACCAACACCTGCAAAACCTGGTGATCCAATTGGTTCCGCTGGTCCTACAACTTCCGGTCGTATGGATGCTTACACACCAACAATGCTTGACCAAGGTATCAAAGGCATGATTGGTAAAGGTTCCCGTAAACCAGAAGTAGTTGAATCCATGAAGAAAAATGGTTGCACATACTTCGCAGCAGTTGGTGGCGCGGCAGCATTGATTGCAAAATCCATCAAAAAATATGAAGTACTTGCTTATGGTGAACTTGGACCAGAAGCTTTGGCTGAATTGACTGTTGAAGATTTCCCTTGCATCGTGGTTGGCGATACTGAAGGTAATAACTTCTACGAATTAGGCCAAAAACCTTACAGAAAAATCTAATATCACCATTGAGTGATTGAAAGAGGCTTGCTAAAGCAAGCCTCTTTTTGTTGTTAAGCCATAATCATAAGATGTTCATCCGTTACGTGTAGAGTTTAGTCTACCGATTCTGTCGGTTTTATGATAATATACATATAGATTTTATACATTCAATTTGAGTGAGGCGATAACATGACTTCTGTAGAAACTATTCGTCAGTCAACTCGCAACGCGATGGCTGAATTACTTGATTTAGCAAAGGTTCGCGAAGGTCAATTATTCGTTGTTGGCTGTTCCACTAGCGAAATTGTAGGTAAAAAAATCGGCACTGACTCTCACCTTGATGTGGCTCAGGTCGTATTTGATGAAATATACAATGCTGTTAAGGCTAAAGGACTTAACTTGGCTATTCAATGTTGTGAACATATTAATCGTGCACTTGTTATGGAACGTAGCGCCATGACATGGGAGGAGGAAGTTAATGTTGTTCCTCAACGTCATGCGGGTGGTGCCCTGGCTGTGATGGCGTATGAATATTTTGATGATCCTGTGATGGTTGAATTTATTCAAGCTGATGTAGGCATCGATATTGGAGATACTTTCATTGGTATGCACATGAAACACGTTGCAGTGCCTGTACGTCTTTGTGTGAAAGAAATTGGGAAAGCACATGTGACCGCTTGTCGTGTTCGTCCGAAGAGCATTGGCGGTGAGCGTGCTGTATATAATGAAGCATTGATGTAGGGGGATAGTATGTCAAACCTAATACCGTATTTTGTATTAGCCGTCGTGGCATTGGGATTCTTTGCTGTTTGCTATGCTGTATTTAGCGGTGGTGATGGTGAAAGTAAGGCAAAGGAAAAATCCCATAAAAACATAAGTAATAAAAATAATCCTAAAGAGTATAATGATGTTATATTTGCAACGGAGTCGCAAGAAGGCAATGTAACAATTACTCATATGAGTGGTACTAATGTATATACTGCATCAATTCCGGATACAGTTGAAACTATGGATAGTGAAGAGCGAGAATCTGTTGAATCTTTAGTTGATCCTATAGATACCTCTTATAATAAAAGAAGTACTCTAAAGTCTAATTCAAGTCATGTTTCAGAGGGAGAATATGCGTTAGCATTAGGTTCGGATAATGGAACACCAATAGGGGATGAAACCATTGTGATGACAGCTGTATCAGATCTTAAGCAAGCTAATCAAGCCAATCAAGGTGTTACTCCGTTGGTGGATAAAACTATTGTCCTCGATGTTGTTACAGATGAACTTCTCAATAGCGCTAACTCTGTTGAAGATACAATTGCTATGGGTGAATCTGTGGAAGCCTTTGAAGCTGATGAAGCGGATAGCATAGATGCTACACAAATGATAGGTGGTGCAAACGAAATACAAACCGCGGAAGGTCCATCGGTATTAGATGAAACGCGTTTGTTTGATGCTTCTGAAATTGAAGCACAATTGGCGGCAACAAGTTTAGCTGAAGAGGAGGAACCGCATGGTCAATGGGCAAAAACGGCACATGAGGATAAATGCGTTGAGTTGGCTATAGCACCATTTGTTCATTCCTTTGGGGTGTTACATGGTGATACGCAACACTATGTAGAATCTATTACAAGAGATGCTTTAGCGGCTCTCAATATTACAAAAATTGTTGAAGTGAATGCATTACTAGAGAATATTGTTATTCAAGAAGCGTTGATGAGTATGCAAAAGGCATATGCCGCTACAAATACAGAGTGGATGAAGTCCGCTGCGTTAGGTGCTTTTCTAGATGTGGTTCAATCTCCTAAATCTAGTACGCCATACCTCGTAGCTTTTGATGCATTACGTGTATTACCTCATTTAACATTAGGTCACTTCCAAGTTATGGCCTTAACATTATTGTTACAATATTCTAGAAATTCTAATAACTATGGATTGATTCACTTCCAACATTATGTGGAAAAATATATTGAGCCATTCATCTCTGATTTACCTCGAAATGATTCCTTCTATCGCCAGCTGGACTACTTACGCTGCACACAAGAAGAACAAGAGCCTATCACTTTATGCCAAGTGTTGTCGAATTCATATCCGTTTGTATTCAACTATCGTGGTTTCTCTAAGGAAGAACTCTTCCGTGCTACAGATGGTCATGGTGTGGATCCACGTTATGTGGTGCGTAGCTTGAACTCCAATCTTTATAAATTAGCCTTGGTAGATGAGTCTTTAGCACCACAATTCTTTAGACAAACACGAATTTCTAATGCTATGGTTCAACGTGATCTTTTAGCTCTGATGAAGAGCAAACCTACTGCTTTCAGGGGACAAGAGGCGCGTGATATCATGGATGATATTTCACCGGTTCTATTGGACTTAGCTGATGTCTTTGATAGCACGCCAATGTCTAAAATTAGCTTAACATTGTTAGGCCTTTACTTAGGTCGTGCTCATGTGAAAGCAACCATTGGTGAAGAATTTGATTTGTCTCATTGGTTCTAATTTACAATTTTAAGCACTATATAGTTTGAAAAATTATATTATATAGTTATTATATACTTAAAACCGTTATATATTTTATGAGTCGTGTAATAAAAAAGTCTCTCAAGATAATCTTGAGAGACTTTTTAGTTTGTTAAATTTAATAGACATTAAGTATTAAAAGGTGTTAAAGCCGAATTCTTCAATGTCTTCAATGTTTTTAATTGTTACGGTGCGCCCTGTAATATCAATGAGACCTTCATCGCGAAGGCGTCCTAATTCACGGCTAAGGGCTGTGCGAGATACATTGAGAACCTCAGCCATTTGCTCGCGGTTGTGGGGTAATTGAATTGTGTTAGAATGCTGACGTTTATAAATATCTGTTAAGTACGCAAAAATCTTTTCGCGCATCCCTTTTAATGTGAGGTAGTGGACTTTTCTGGTTAATAGAATTGCTTTTTCAGATAAATCCTCTAATAGATTAGATAGGATTTTAGTTTGGCATTGATGACAATCCGGTAATGTTTTAATAAAGGTTTCAAGGGGAATAAACATAATTTTAGTTGCTTTTGTTGCTTTAATGGTAGCAGGCCATAAAGGCTGTTTGCTAAATAGTAGTGCTTCTCCAAAAATATCTGATTGCTCTAAGTTTGCCATAATAACCCGTTGCCCCATTACATTTTCACGAGTCAGTAAAGCGCTGCCTTCAAGAATGACACCAATACCCTCCATAGGATCTCCAGCGAGGGCTATAAAATCATTTTTTTGGTAACTGTGGATGATAACTTTGGCATTATTTAAATAGCTACGCAGCTCTGGCTCTCCTAATGTATTGAATAAAGGACATTTCACGAGGGTGGGCATATATTGATTAATGATATCGTTTGAAAGTATTTGTTTCATAAGCACCTCCGGTGTGATAAAGTCTATAGCAATTAAAAATGATTATTGTATAATAAAAGTATAAGACTAAATGGTCTACCTGTTCCATAAGGGAAGTCAGGAAAATTTTTGAAAAAGTTTTTATTTGTTGCTCAAGCTACAGAAATTGTATCATCTTTACGTTATACTTTCAAATGTAATCAATCAGACAACTGATAAAACATCAGTGTAATGTATAGGTTTTATATTATCTAGCTTGACTGCGAGGAAGTCTCGCAAAGGAGGATTTTTAAATGAGTATGTTCTGTTATCAATGCGAACAATCTGCAGCACCAGGTGGCTGTACTGTACAAGGTGTATGTGGTAAAACTGCACCAGTTGCTAACTTACAAGACGAATTAACTGCTGCCTTAGTTGGCTTGGCTCGCGCTTTAGACGTAAAGGGTCATACTAAAGAAGGTATCGATTATATTATGCGCGGTTTGTTCATGTGTGTAACAAACGTAAACTTCTCTGAAGACCGCGTTCAAGAATTCATTGACGAAGTAAATGCTTACCATGCAAAAGTGGATAGCGCTCAACAAAATTTCGATTGGGAACAATTGTGGAAAGGTGAAGAAGACATCGTATCCCTTCGTTCCACATTATTGTTAGGTATGCGTGGTATGGCTGCATATGCATGGCATGCTGCTCGCCTTGGCTTCCACGATGCTGATGTTGACGCTTGGTTCGTTAAAGGCATGGTAGAATTCGCTAAAGATCACAGTGCTGAAGAATGGCTTGATCTTTTGATGGAATTTGGTCAAATTAACTTGAAATGTATGGCTGTTCTTGATAAAGCTAATACTGAAACATATGGTACACCTGTACCAACTACAGTTCCTTTGACTGTAGAACCAGGTCCTTTCATCGTTGTAACTGGTCATGACCTTCATGACTTGAAACAATTATTGGAACAAACTGATGGTAAAGGTGTAAATATCTATACTCATGGTGAAATGTTGCCTTGCCACGCTTATCCTGAATTGAAGAAACATCCTCAATTGAAAGGTAACTTCGGTACAGCATGGCAAAACCAACAAAAAGAATTTGTTGATGTTCCTGGTGCATTCTTGTTCACTACAAACTGCATTATGCCACCAAAAGAAAACTACAAAGCTAATATCTTCACTACAGATATGGTAGGTTTCGATGGTTGTGCACATATCGAAGAAAAAGAAGATGGTACTAAAGACTTCTCCGCAGTTATCAACCGTGCTATCGAATTGGGCGGCTACAAAGAAGCTCAAGAATTCACTGGTATCAACGGTGGTCATGAAGTAACTACTGGTTTCGGTCATGGCACAGTATTGGGTATTGCTGATAAAGTAATCGACGCTGTAAAAGCTGGCGCTATTAAACACTTCTTCTTGGTAGGTGGTTGTGACGGTGCTAAAGTTGGCCGTAACTACTACACTGAATTCGTTAAACAAACTCCAAATGATACTGTAGTATTGACATTGGCTTGTGGTAAATTCCGTTTCAACGACATGAACATCGGCGAAATCGGTGGTATCCCTCGTATCCTTGATATGGGTCAATGTAACGATGCTTACTCCGCTATTCAAGTAGCAGTAGCTTTAGCTGGTGCATTTGAATGTGATGTAAACGACTTGCCATTGACATTGGTATTGTCCTGGTACGAACAAAAAGCGGTATGTATCTTGTTAACATTGTTGGCATTGGGTATCCGTAACATTTACATCGGACCTTCCTTGCCTAAATTCTTCTCCAGCAATGTATTGAACATTTTGGTAGAAAAATTCCAATTACATCCAATTACAACTCCAGAAGCTGACATGAAAGCTATCTTGGGCTAATAGGATCTATTAATCTGTTAACTACAGTCCTACGTCCCCTCTCTTTTATGATTTAGGACTGTTGTTATAAATAACGCACCTAGGGTTATCCTTAGGTGCGTTTTTTTACTATTATTGTGAAAGCTATCTGTTAGTGGTTGTATATTGATGGGGCCCAAAATTATTTCGACAACTTGGTTACCAACAGGCACAACCTATCTCATGCCTCCATACGGCACGTAAGTCGGCCCTCAATAGGTTGTGTCTGTTAGTAAAACGTTTGTGGAACATAAGTCCCATCAATATACAAACTCATAAAATAGCTTTCATCAGAATAGTGAGGTGAGGGGGAGATGTCGCTGCATAAGTATAGTCTTTCCCTTTTATAACTGTAGATATAAAGGCGTCCCATCAATATACTGCTCTTTGATAGTTTTCATATAAATAGTAGTCCTTCATAGACGCACAAAGATGCCTCTAATGTGCATATAGACAAGGCTCGATATTGGTTGCTATACTATAGGTGAAATAGGATTTTTTCACATGGTTTATGTGTATATAGAGGCATATATGAATAGTATTTTTGATATTATAGGACCTATTATGATTGGCCCGTCTAGTTCGCATACAGCTGGTGCTGCGCGGCTAGGTAAGATGGCGCGGTGCATTTTTCGTTCCACACCTAAAAAGGTAGATTTAACCTTATATGGCTCTTTTGCTAAGACTTATAAAGGCCATGGTACAGACCGTGCCTTGATTGGGGGCTTATTAGGTTTTAAAGAGGATGATACGAATATTCGTGTTGCTCATAAATTAGCTGAAAAAGAGGGCATGGAGTATAACTTTATCGAGTCTCCTCTTGATGTAGGTCATCCTAATGTAGTTCGTTTTGATATGTACGATGAACATAATCGTCATATGACTGTGATTGGTCGTTCTCTTGGTGGCGGTCAAATTATGATTACCGAAGTAGATGGCAATGATATGTCTATTACTGGCGATGAGTTTACTCTTGTTGTATTCCATGAAGATAGACCTGGCGCTATCTCTTTGGTGAGCCAAGCATTGAGTGAGTCCGATATTAATATCGCTACTATGCGCGTGTTTCGGAAGGGTAAGCACAAGGATGCAGTGATGGTCATTACTACAGATACAGTAGTAAATCCTATTACCGTTCAGTTTATGCGCGAGTGTCCAGGCATTCAAGATGTGATGACCTTTGAAGCGTTATAGGAGGGCGAATGATGAGTTATGCATACGATACAATTGCAGATATTATTCGCTTAGCTGAGGAAAATAACATTTCCTTTGGTGAAGTAGTACTGCGTTATGAATTAGAAAATTATGACCGCAGTGAAGAAGCGGTTATTCGTGAAATAGAGCATCGTTTAGACATCTTTGAAGGTTCTATTCAAGATGGTATAGACTATGCAGAAAAAACAGCGTCTGGTATGTCCGGTGGCCAGGCAGCACAGCTTAATGGACAAACACCAAGATTTATGAGTGATATTGCGTACAAAGCTATGACCTATGCTATTGCTGTTAATGAAGCAAATGCAAAGATGTTCCGCATTGTTGCGTGCCCTACGGCTGGATCTTGTGGTGTTATGCCTGGTGCGGTGAAAGCAGTAGCGGACCATTACAAGCTAGATAGAGCAACTATGATAAAGGGCTTCTTGGCTGCCTCTGGTATTGGCAATGTCGTAGCGAATCGCGCTTGTGTGGCTGGTGCCGTTGGCGGATGCCAAGCAGAAATTGGTACGGCCGCTTGTATGGCTGCCGGTGCCATTGTAGAAATGATGGGCGGTACGCCTCGTCAAGTAGGACATGCTATCGCATTGTGCATGAAAAACTTATTGGGCCTTGCCTGTGATCCAGTAGCGGGGCTTGTAGAGGTACCGTGCGTTAAACGTAATGGTTTCTATGCAGTTCATGCCATTACTGCATCTGAATTGGCGTTGATGAATATTGAAAGTCAAATTCCACCAGATGAAGTTATTGAAGCAATGAATAATATCGGTCGCGCTATGCCAGCCGCATTGCGTGAAACGAGTGATGGCGGCCTTGCGGTAACACCGACGGGTACAGCTATTGCAGAACGAGTGCAATCCTTATAGGATTGCACTTTTTTCATGCTTTCATTTGTAGTAAAATAAAGGTTAGACTAGTTCAGAAAGGAGTGTGCATGATGGAACAAGCAAATCGAATATTGACTGTATTAGAAGAAGCAGGCTATGAAGCCTATATCATTGGCGGAGCAGTGCGCGATATTTTGATGCATCAAAAGCCTCATGACTTTGATATTGTGACGTCTGCACGCCCTGATACGGTAATTGAAGTCCTACGCGGTCAAGATATTCAAACGACAGACTTAGTAGGAAAATCCTTTGGTGTAGTAGTAGCTACACTAGAAGGAAAGCAATATGAAATTGCAACGTATCGCACTGAACGATATGGAGCGGATAGTCATCGACCAGAAGAAATCGCTTATGCCGATACCTTGGAGGAAGACGTGTTGCGTCGCGACTTTACGGTCAATGGCATGGCGATGAATCGTTTTGGTGAGGTCATAGACCTAGTAGGGGGACGTCGAGATATCAAGCATAAGACATTGCGAACCATTGGCAATGCACAGCAACGCTTTGAAGAAGACGCATTGCGATTATTTAGAGCATGCCGCTTTGTGGCAAAGCTAGATTTCTTACCTACCGAAGACTTATTAGAAGCTATGCCAAAGGCATTTCATCGTGTGCCTGGATTATCTCTCGAGAGAGTTCGTAGTGAACTGGACCGACTCATGTTAGAGCCTGCTGTGGCTAAAGGTCTTGATGTATTAGTACAATCTCGCTTGGCCGAGTGCTCTTGTCGCGTTGTAGAAAATGGCGTCGCTCATGAAGTGCCTATTTTATCAGAGCTATACCATCTTGTGAATTTACCACAAGAAAAAGACTTTCACGAATTTGATGGTTGGTATCATACATTAGCCGTTGTATCTCATACAGAACCAGATTTAATATTGCGTTGGGGTGCACTGTTACACGATGTAGCAAAGGGTATGCCAGCGGTACGGGCTGTTATTAACGGACGTTTGACGGATCGTGGCCATGATACATTAGGTGCTGAAATGACAGAAACCTTGCTTACTCGTTTAGGTTACCCTAAGAGTTTTGTGCGCCGTGTAGCTTGGATTGTAAAAAATCATATGCGCTTTCACTATTTTGTACAAAATGGGGAAGCTAATGAGAAGAAGTGGATCCGTAAAGAGGCTCGCAGCGGTGAGTTTCGAGATAGTCAAATTATGCGAATTGCATGGGAACAATTATCTAAGGTTTGTGCTGCCGATGTATTAGGCTGTGGGAAGCCTTATGCATCGACTGATGGCACCTTAGCCTTTGGTGAATGTATGGCAGATCTTAGCCTAGAGATGCCTATCCATACAAAGGATTTAAATTATGACGAACGAGTTATTAAGCTTGCAGGGAAAAAAGTGGGGGAAGGATTGCAGTATTTATTAGGTCAGGTTCAAAATGGGGTGATTCCCAATGAACCAGATGCATTATATGATGCATTAGACCATAAGTTACGCCGTCCAGTGGAGAAATGATGAAGTTATTAAATAAAGCGTTATTACGCATGAGTGATTGGAGTCGCACTACGTGGTGCCTTGCCATACTCATGACCGTTGCCTTCGTCCTTATCGGGCGTTTAGCACAGTTACAGGTCTTTGATACCTTTGACCTAGAGAAGAAAAACTTATTACAAGTTCAAGTAGATAGAAAATTACAATCGCCGCGCGGTACAATCTATGACCGTAATGGCAAGCCTTTGGCGATGAGTGTAGTTACAAAATCTTTATATGCGGATCCGAAGATGATTAAACAGTCTCCTCAAGAGATTGCGGATCTCATCTCACCGTACGTAACGATGTCAAAAGAGAATATTGTGAAAGCTTTGCAAGAGGATACCGCCTTTGTCTGGTTGAATCGTATGATGGATGCAGACAAATCAAAAGGGGTACAACAAGTTATTAAGGATAATAATATTGCAGGCCTTAATTTCGTTGAAGAATCTAAGCGCTATTATCCAAATGGTGTCTTAGCGGCACAAGTATTAGGCTTTGTCGGTACTGATGATAAAGGCCTTGATGGGCTAGAAATGGTTCTTGATGACGAATTAAAGGGGGGCGTACAACAAGAAATTGTAGCTACTGATAATAAAGGGAATGCCATCTTTGGTTCCGTACTATCTAAATTTTTACCAGATAAGGGTAAAAGTGTAACCTTAACCATCGATGCAACAATTCAATTTATTGCAGAACGCGCTCTTGATAAGGCGATGGTTGATACAGGAGCTAAGCATGCCAGCGTTATCGTTATGGATCCAAAGAACGGTGAAATATTAGCGATGGCCAATCGTCCAAGTTATGATCCTAATAACTACAACCAAAGTGGTGAAGAGGCTTTCAAAAATATTGCGGTTACCAATTTATATGAACCAGGCTCTACATTCAAACCTATCATTGCATCTGCAGCTCTTGCAGCAGGCAAATGGAAGTTAGACACTGTGTATAACGATAAAGGGGCCTTCGCTGCCAATGGACATATCATTAGAAACTGGAATGGTGAGGGATATGGTCCTGTTCGTTTGCTAGATATTTTGAAGTACTCTATTAATACTGGTATGGCTGAAATTGGTACATTAACAGGCGCAGATATTCTCTCGAAATATGTACGTGATTATGGCTTTGGTTCTGAAACAGGTATTGAATTGCCTGGTGAAGGAGCAGGTATTTTGTATAATCCAGAGGATATGAGTAAGCTAGATGTTGCTACTATGTCCATCGGTCAAGGTATTGCGGTTACACCATTACAAATGGTTCGCGCCTTTGGTGCCCTTTCTAATGGTGGGGCTATGATGAAACCACATATCATCAAGTCTTATAGTAACTCTCAAGGCGATGTAACAAGTACGACTGAAACATCTGTTGTGGGACAACCAGTTCCGGAGGAAACCGCTAAAACCATTGTAGATATTCTGGAAAAAGAAGTATCTGAAGGTGGCGGTACAAAAGCGATGGTAGAAGGTTATCACTTCGGCGGTAAAACTGGTACGGCGCAAAAACTAGATACCAAACATGGCGGTTATCTCGACGGACAATACATTGCGTCCTTTATTGGTTTTGGCCCTGTAGAGGATCCAAAATTTGTAGTTCTTGTCGTTATTGATGACCCACAAAAGGGTTCTTATTATGGTAGTCAAATTGTAGCCCCTGTATTTAAGGACATCGTATCTCAGCTTGTACGGTATTACCAAATGAGTCCGTATGTTAAAGAAAGTACACCAGTAGCTGTTAAAGCTGCTAATACACTACCTGAACCAAAACCGGGAAGTGATGGTTCTGTTACATTGCCTAACTTTACTGGTTTTACCTATGGTGAAGTGCGTGATTGGTTACATAAGGCGGGACTTGCCTTTAAACCGGATGGAACTGGTACGGCTACATCTCAAGATGAAAGTAGCGGTACAACTGTTCAGGCTGGTACAGCAATTACTGTTCATTTCCGTAGATAAAACGAATTCGGTCATAATTAGAAATTATAGACAGTTCGTTATATAATAGAATAAGAGACTTAGGTGCCTCTCCGGAGGCACCTTATTTTATAGATAGTTTGAATGAATGGAGATACACATGATCGAATTACGCGGTAAAGCAGTAGCAGATGCTCACAAGGCGATTTTACAAGAAAAAGTTGCAGCAGTAGGCGACTCTGTAATTACTATGGCAGTATTACTCGTTGGTGAAGACCATGGGGCTCATATGTATGCTACATTTATGGAAAAGACAGCTAAGAACTTTGGCTATGGCTTTGTATTAAAGGAATTACCTGAAACGGCTACACAGGATGAAGTAGTTACAGCATTGCAAGAATTAAATAATGATGCAGCAGTTCATGGAATTTTACCGTTAATGCCGATGCCTAAACACATTGATACAGAGGCTCTTATTGATATGCTAGATCCTAAAAAAGATATTGATGGTTTAACTACGTACAATATTGGCCTTGTAACTGCAGGTAAAGGTGGTTTTGCCCCTTGTACTGCTAAGGCGTGCATGGCAATTTTGAATCACTACGATATTCCTGTAGAGGGGAAACATGTGGTAGTAATCGGTCGTAGCCAAGTTATTGGCAAACCAGTAGCTCTTATGACCCTTGGTGCACATGGTACTGTTACAATGTGCCATTCTAGAACTCCTGATTTGGCAGAGCAAGTAAAACGAGGCGATATCGTCATTGCTGCAGCGGGTCGTGCTCATATGATTACAGCAGATATGATTAAGCCAGGTGCTGTTGTTATCGATGTAGGCATTAATGAACTAGAAGGTAAGACGGTAGGCGATGTTGATTATGAAGCGGTAAAAGATATTGCGTCTGCAATTACTCCAGTGCCTGGTGGTGTAGGCTCTGTAACGACTACTATGATGCTTGAAGCTGTATATGAGGCATACCATGCATGAGATGTCTATAGCAGAAGGTATACTTGATGTAGCCCTCGATACATTGCGCCAACACGATGCATCTGTGATTCATTCCGTTCAACTCGATTTGGGCCTTATGAGTGGAGTAGAGCCAGATTCTCTCCTATTTTGCTGGGAAGCCGTTACAAAGGGGACTGCAGCAGAAGGTTCGCGTATAGAAATTAATACGATTCCTATTGAAGGAAAGTGCTTGGATTGTGATAAAACATTTCCTGTAGAAAATTATAAGTTTATCTGTCCCTATTGTGACAGTCATTTCGTACAAACCATTGGTGGCCGCGAACTACAAGTGACCTCCATGGATATCGATTGATAGAAAGGTTAGGCATGCAAGTTCAAGTTAAAACTAATGTATTGGCAAAAAATGATGCCATTGCAGAGTCCTTACAACAGTTGTTTAAGGAAAAAAATATTTTTGTATTTAATCTATTAGGTTCTCCAGGGGCTGGTAAAACATCTCTATTGGAGGCAACTTTACATGATTTGAAAAAAGATTACCGCCTTGCTGTTATTGAAGGTGATTTATTTACTGCTAAGGATGCGGAACGGATTCATGAATTAGGCGTTCCTGTTATTCAAATCAATACAGTGGGAGGTTGCCATCTTGATGCACAAATGATTCAAGATGCACTAGGTGATTTAAATCTTGATGAACTCGATATGATTATTATTGAAAATGTAGGCAATTTAGTCTGCCCTGCGGAATTTGAGATTGGTGAAAGCATGAAAGTAACGGTTTTATCTGTTACTGAAGGTGAAGATAAGCCCCTTAAGTATCCTTTAATCTTTAAAGAATCTAAGGCCATCCTTATTAACAAGATTGATTTATTGCCCTATGTGCCTTTCAAAAAGGAGCAGGCAATACAAGATATCCATAATTTAAATCCAAATGGAGAAATTTTTGAAGTAAGTTGCACGGCCCACAACGGTCTTGAACCATGGTTGAATTGGTTGCGTGCACAGTTGGAGAATAATCGATGAACTATTCTATGAAGAGCCATATTGTAGCAGCCCTCCTTGTGGGCTTGTGTGCTACTACAATCAGTTATGCAGCAGAGCCTGCCATTTCCATTGCTAATCCAGTTGCAGTAGAAACTACTGATGACACTAACGTTGTAGCTCAAGATTCCGCTAATGCGAGCAATGATGGTAGTGTAGATGGAATTGGTGAGGTTGATAGCTTGTCTTACCTTGATAATGCACCAGTTAGAGTTGTTAAGCTAGACCCAAAAACGAAACAGGAAGGTTCTAAAACTGGATGGCTCGCAGAGCAAATGGCTGTAACTGAATTTGGTGATTCTATACAATTCTGGCAAGCGGCTAGTGAGAACGAAGGCCCTTTGCCGAGTATCACTCAGAATAATTTAGCTGATATTGGTAAGTCTTATACGGCAAACAGTTTACCGCCTTTAGGTTCTCAGGATGACTATGCTATCGGCACATACCGATTGGGGGATCAGTTTGAAGTCCCAAAAGATGTAGAAAAAACTGAGGTACGTGATAACTTTACTACGTATTACATGAAAGATGTAGCAGTAACTGTATATACTGGACCTGCTCAAGAATTGTTGGTTAACAATCAATTGCGCGGTCAAGGGGCGACTTACTTCTTTGAACCAAATACTATTACAAATATTCATAGTACAAAAAAAGGCGCTAATACAGTACGTGACATTGGTCCTGGTAGCACACGGATGGAATTGATATTTGCCTATGGCAGTCCTAATGCGATGTGGCGTGATAAGAAAAATGAGACGTATATTTTCCTTTATGAGGGGCATTCCGAAAATTCATTGCCTCAAAAAAAGGAGTTTAAGAGTCCCGTAGAGAATACAAATAGTAATAGCCAACAACAATCTATGCTTGGTCAGCAAAAAGAATATATTGCTTTCACCATTAAACAAAGCAATATAGAGGCTGTAGACATTATTAGTGGACAAGTATGGCCTAGGTTTGGATTGCCGAAAGCTGAAGTGTATGATTTTGAAGCTGGTACACTTACGGCTGATGATTTTGTATTGCGTGGTTTCAAGTTGAATGACCATTTTGTTAATGATCCTAATAATGATTGGAAACATCAAGGCATATTGTTTGGCTCCACATTTATTGGCTATAATGAATACGGTGTGAGTGTAGATAAAAAAGATCTTATCAATCGCGTATTATTAAATGTTTATACGCCTACACGTCGTGGAATCGCAATGGGTGATACCAAATATTTATTGCTCTTTGTGTATGGTATGCCAACTCGTATTGTTGAATCTACAACAAAGGCGGGGACGTCTACCGTATATGAATATAAAAATCCAGCGGCAAGCAACTCTTATTTACAGTTTGCCCTAGATGATAAAAACCAATATATCAAATCCGTTATGTTATCTGACCGTCCTGTAAAATAGGATAGGTCACAGCGAGGAGGCAAAGGGTATGGTTACTGTACAAGATGTAAAAGAACGTTGGGAAAAGATTCAAGGTGATGATGAACGTATATTGTTTATCGTTGGTGGTCCAGGTTCTGGTAAAAGTTTGCTAATTCGTGAATTGTCTGAGCAGAAGGGCTGGAAATACTTGGAAGCTAAGCAACTCATCGAGGAAGAGTTTTTGCTCGTGCCTCGTGATGAACGGCCTCAATTAGCGGAAGAAGTTATTTGCCGTGCTCTTAGCCGTAGCGATACGGAAGTAGTCTTGCTAGATGGCATTAATGTATTCTTTGCACCTATCTTAAATCTAAAACCATTTGAGTTGTTAAAAACTATTAGTAAGAAGTATCCTATTGTCGTTGGCTGGCGTGGACATATTGAAGGGGACCAGTTGTACTTAGAACATAACAATAATCCTAAACATGCTGTAGTTAGTATTGCACATCCAGATCATGTTATTGCAATCGACTAAAGGTATGTTTGAACATATTGGTTGAATATAGAGAAAACTATAAATGTATAGAAGGAGATAGCGGTCTATCTCCTTTTTTAGTTATATAATTACAGTTATTAGGTAAAAATATAGTTTTGTAACTTCCTATTATTTGATTCTACTAAACCTGAAATATGGATAGTAGTAAGTATGGACTGGCAAGGGATGCAACTATATAAAGGTATATAAAGAATATACTAGTAAATAAAAGTTGATTGCTAGATATATCCTGAAAACAAGGCATTTTATAGAGGATTGATAAAATATAAATTTTTTTTGACAAAATACTTGCATAGGGTATCGTTTCATGTTATTATGATTAAGCACTAAGGGTGACCGCAGTGAACGAAAAAACTTCAAAAAAGTTTTTAAAAGGTTCTTGACACTTAGTGTGCTAGGTGATACAATTCATCTTGTCGTAATGATGCTGGCGTAGCTCAATAGGTAGAGCAGCTGACTTGTAATCAGCAGGTTGTGGGTTCAATTCCTATCGCCAGCTCCATTTTATTTATGGAGGGATTCCCGAGCGGCCAAAGGGAGCAGACTGTAAATCTGCCGTCTTCGACTTCGAAGGTTCGAATCCTTCTCCCTCCACCATTCATAGCGGGGTGGAGCAGTTGGTAGCTCGTCGGGCTCATAACCCGAAGGTCGCAGGTTCAAGTCCTGTCCCCGCAACCATAAAAACCACAGTGAAATGATCGTTCATTGTGCTGGTGTAGCTCAGTCGGCAGAGCGTATCCTTGGTAAGGATAAGGTCACCGGTTCAATCCCGGTCACTAGCTCCATACATGGCGGCATAGCTCAGTTGGCTAGAGCAATCGGTTCATACCCGGTGTGTCCGCGGTTCAAATCCGTGTGCCGCCACCATTAAACCTCACCTTGGTGGGGATTTTTTTATTTCTTTACATATGACATGCTATTCTAAGACTTTGTATATATGGTATAATAATAGGTAAGGAAATCTTATATTCCATTGATAAATTAGGGTTAATATATTATATTAATACTAGAATGTAATTTGTTTTTGTGAAGGAGGATATAATCCTAATGGCAAAAGAAAAATTTGAACGTACGAAACCGCATGTTAACATCGGTACAATCGGTCACGTTGACCATGGTAAAACTACTTTGACTGCTGCAATCACTAAAGTATTGGCTGAAAAAGGTCAAGCTGACTTCCAAGATTACAGCATGATCGATAAAGCTCCAGAAGAACGTGAACGCGGTATCACAATCAACACTGCACACGTTGAGTATGAAACTGCTAACCGTCACTATGCACACGTTGACTGCCCAGGCCATGCTGACTATGTTAAAAACATGATTACTGGTGCGGCTCAAATGGACGGCGCTATCTTGGTTGTATCCGCAGCTGACGGCCCTATGCCTCAAACTCGCGAACACATCTTGTTGGCTCGCCAAGTTGGTGTTCCTGCAATCGTAGTATTCTTGAACAAAGCTGACATGGTTGACGATGAAGAATTGATCGAATTGGTAGAAATGGAAGTTCGTGAACTTCTTTCTTCCTACGAATTCCCTGGCGACGAAGTACCTATCGTTGTAGGTTCCGCGTTGAAAGCTTTGGAAGGCGACGCTCAATATGTAGCTAAAATTGACGAATTGATGGACGCTGTAGACTCCTACATCCCAACACCAGTTCGTGACACTGATAAACCTTTCTTGATGCCTGTGGAAGACGTTTTCACAATCACTGGTCGTGGTACAGTAGCAACTGGCCGTGTTGAACGTGGTCAAGTAAACGTTGGTGATACTGTTGAAGTAGTAGGCTTGAAAGAAAAAGCTGAACAATATGTAGTAACAGGTCTTGAAATGTTCCGTAAAGTGTTGGATTCTGCAGTAGCAGGTGACAACGTAGGTGCATTGCTTCGTGGTGTTGACCGTAAAGACATCGAACGTGGTCAAGTATTGGCTAAACCAGGTTCCATCAACCCACACACAAAATTCAAAGCAGAAGTATACGTATTGACTAAAGAAGAAGGTGGTCGTCATACTCCATTCTTCTCCAATTACCGTCCACAATTCTACTTCCGTACAACAGACGTAACAGGTGTTGTAAACCTTCCTGAAGGTGTAGAAATGTGTATGCCTGGCGATAACGTAACAATGGAAATCGAATTGATTACTCCAATCGCTATCGAAGAAGGTCTTCGCTTTGCGATCCGCGAAGGTGGCCATACAGTAGGCGCTGGCGTAGTAACAGAAATCGAAGGTTAATACAAGTTTATAGCTCAATGTATCGATACATTAGCTATATAATTGAATTTTAGATTCAATAAAAGGGACCCAATGGGTCCCTTTTATTTTGTATATATTGATGATTAAGAGTATAGAATTGAATCGCTAATATATTGAAACAATGATGATTTTGTAATGTGACATATACGTTGTATTCAGGCTTCAAAGGATAATCATACTATTGATACAAATTGAGAAGAAATTTTAATATATTGTAACCTTAGATACAACTTTATTTATAAAATTAGTGTATATTATATATGAGGAGAGCATAGGCTCTCTTTTTGTGCTTTTATAGAAAAGGAGGTAATGTGATGGGCGAATACAAAAAGTATTGGATAGCCGTAGTAGCAGTTCTTATTATTGGATTCTCTATTCTTGGCTATTTGGGTACTGATGTATATCATCAAGCGCCACCGGTACCAACCGCGTATGTATCTCAAGATGGACAGGTTTTGTTCACTAAGGATGATATCTTACATGGTCAATCGGCTTGGCAATCTACAGGTGGTCAATCTGTAGGGACCGTACTAGGTCATGGCGCATATCAAGCCCCGGACTGGACAGCTGATTGGTTGCACAAAGAAGTGTCCGTAATGCTTGATATCAAGTCTCAAGAAGCTTTTGGTGTTCTTTATGAACAGTTAGGTGATGTGCAGAAAGCGGCTGTTAAAGAAGCAGTTAAAGCAGAGTACTTTAACAGTGCTGTTCGTGAAGATGGAACTGTTGTGCTTTCACCGGAACGTATTACAGCGATGAATTTAACCGGACAATATTTTATTGAACTGTATGGTGATAACCCTAAATTGTCCGAAACACGCGATCATTTTGCGATGAAAGACAATACGTTGCCAGAATTAAAAGATCGTATTGATATGGCACGATTCTTCTTCTGGACTACGTGGATGGCATCGACTCAACGTCCTGGTACAGATGCAACATACACCAACAATTGGCCTCACGAGCCATTGTTAGATCATAATCCAACACCGGAAAGCGTAGCTTGGTCTGTTGTGAGTGTTATTATTTTACTTTGTGGTATTGGTATTGTCGTATGGATGTGGGCATTCGGTCGCAAACAAGATGAACATGAATTAACACCGCCTACGGAAGATCCAATTTCCAAATTGCATCTCACACCGTCTCAACGGTCTTTGGGCAAATATTTATTTACAATTTTGGCATTATTTTTATTACAACTTGGTATGGGCGGTATCATTGCGCATTACACTGTAGAAGGACAGGCTTTCTATGGCATTCCATTGGCGCAGTATTTCCCATATTCTATTGCTCGTACTTGGCATATTCAAGCATCCTTGTTCTGGATTGCGATGGCATTCTTGAGTGCCGGTTTATTCTTGGCGCCGATTATTAATGGCGGTAAAGATCCTAAGTTCCAAAAATTGGGCGTGGATATTTTGTTCTGGGCACTCGTTGTGTTGGTAGTGGGTTCCTTTACAGGTACATATTTAGGTGTTGCTCATGAGATTCCGGCGTCTCTAAACTTCTACTTGGGTCACCAAGGATATGAGTTTATCGAGTTGGGGCGCGTATGGCAATGGATTGAATATATCGGCATTCTATTTTGGCTTGTACTCATGGTGCGCAGCATCATTGGTGCTTTCAAAAATAAAGGGGATAAAAACCTTATTGCTGCCTTTATTTTCTCCGTTGTGATGGTCGGTATTTTCTATGGACCAGGTCTTTTCTACGGAGAACACAGCCACTTGGCAATCATGGAATACTGGCGCTGGTGGGTTATTCACCTTTGGGTAGAAGGATTCTTTGAAGTATTCTCTACTACGTTGATGGCCTTTATTTTCGTAACACTTGGTCTCGTATCTTACCGTGCAGGTACCATAGCAGCGATTTCGTCCGGTGCCATTTACCTTATCGGCGGTATCCCTGGTACATTCCATCATCTTTATTTCACCGGTGTTACATCGACTATCGTGGCCACAGGGGCATCGTTCTCCGCGTTGGAAGTAGTGCCTCTTGTACTCTTGGGATATGAAGCGTTTGAAAATTATACACGCCTTCATAGTGCTGCTTGGATGCATCGACTAAAATGGCCTGTATACTGCTTCATTGCCGTATCCTTCTGGAACTTGGTGGGTGCAGGTATCTTCGGCTTCTTAATTAATATGCCGGTTTCCTTGTTCTATATTCAAGGTCTAAATACGACAGCTGTTCATGCTCATACGGCGTTGTTCGGCGTATACGGGTTCTTGAGTTTAGGCTTTGTATTCCTCATCGCTCGTTATATTCGACCTGAAGTGGAATTTAACGACAAGTTGATGAAATTCGGTTTCTGGGCATTGAATTGGGGCCTTGCGTTAATGGTTCTTATCAGTCTATTGCCAATTGGCTTGATTCAAAGTTGGGCAAGTGTTACACAAGGCTTATGGCTCGCTCGCAGTGAAGACTTTATGCAACAACCATTGTTACAAAATTTGCGTTGGCTTCGCATGGTTGGCGATACCATCATGATATTGGGGGCATTGGCCTTCTTCTGGCAAATCGTGAAAGTAACTTTCACAAAGAAACAGTAATAAACGAAGCAATAATAGTAAATATGTAATTATAATATTAAATATAATATATATAAGCTAACTATAAGCTAATATGACATGGCGTTCTTTGGGTAGACAAGGGGCGCCATTGTCTGTTATACTATCCATGTCAGGCATACGTGCCTGGCTTTTTTGAGTTGCTTAATTTCTTGACATCGCTTGCTACGTATGATATAGTTTTTTAGTATGTAGTCGAGCGTTTTCGAGTACAAGAGACAGATTAGTAAATATAAAGCGAGGTGTATCCGGATGCGTAATGCCATTACTTTAGCTTGCACAGATTGCAAACAACGCAACTATCAAACGAACAAGAATAAAAAGAACAATCCTGATCGTATTGAAATGATGAAATATTGCAAATTCTGCGGTAAACATACATTACACCGTGAAACAAAATAATTCTTATCATTCATTACCTGTTGATTTGAGGATGTGAAACACAATGGCAAAGTCTAACTCAGCAGTGCAGCAGCGTGGTGGATTTGGAAAATTCTTCCGCGGTGTGAAAGCTGAACTAAAAAAAGTAGTCTGGCCAACAAAAAAAGAGCTTATCAATTACACAATAGTAGTATTTTTAGTGACCATATTCATCGCTTTGATTATTTCTGTGCTTGATGGACTCTTCGCCCAACTTTTTAATACGTTGTTGCACTTTGTTGGATAAGGGGGCCATTACATGGAAGCAGATAAGAAGTGGTATGTAATTCATACCTATTCAGGCTACGAAAATAAAGTAAAAACCACTCTTGAACTTAAAGTTCAATCTATGGGGCTACAAGATGTGATCAGCCGAATTTTGGTGCCTCTTGAAGACGAAATAGATGAAAAAGATGGGGTTAAAAAAGTAGTAAAACGTAAGATATTTCCTGGGTATGTATTGGTGGAAATGGAAGTTAATGACCGTTCTTGGTATGTTGTACGCAACACGCCAGGTGTAACAGGTTTCGTTGGCTCTGCTACAAAACCAGTTCCACTTTCTGATTCCGAAGTAGAACATATACTTAAGTCTCAGGGCTTGGATAAGAAACCAACCATTAACGTTGATGTAGAAGTTGGTGAAACGGTTCGCATTACGTCCGGTGCCTTTGAAGATAAACTAGGTGTTATTACCGAACTTAACCCTGAAAAAGGAACATTGAAACTTAGCGTAGAAATGTTCAATCGAGATACCGAGGTAGAGTTAGAGTTCTCTCAAGTTGAGAAAGCTCTTTAATATATAAATATAATAATATAACTCTAAAAAGAGCAATCGATTTTGGTTGCCAGTGGGAGGATGTATATCCGTTACCACCACAGTATAAGCATAGGAGGTTTAATTACCCATGGCTAAGAAATTAGTTAAACAAGTAAAACTACAAATTGAAGCCGCTAAAGCTACTCCAGCACCACCAGTTGGTCCTGCACTAGGTCAAGCAGGTGTTAACATCGTTGCTTTCACAAAAGAATTCAACGAACGTACTGCTAAACAAGCTGGCTTAATTATTCCAGTAGTTATTAACGTATATGAAGATCGTAGCTTCGACTTCATCACTAAGACTCCACCAGCTGCAGTATTGTTGAAAAAAGCTGCAGGTATTCCAAAAGGTTCTGGTGTGCCTAACCGTGATAAAGTAGCAAAAGTAGGTCGCGATAAAGTTCGTGAAATTGCTGAATTGAAAATGCCTGACTTGAATGCTAATACCGTAGAACAAGGTATGCGCATGGTGGAAGGTACTGCTCGCAGCATGGGCATTGAAATCGTTGACTAATAAGCGTACGACTTGCGCATAAGGCGCAAATCGGTGGGAGGGAATTCCCGTTTGACCACATAAGGAGGATATTATAATGGCAAAAGTAGGTAAGAAATACGCTGAAGCAGTAAAACTTATTGAAGCTGGTAAATTCTACGAACCAGTAGAAGCAATTGAGTTGGTTAAGAAAACTGCAACTGCAAATTTCGATGAAACAGTTGAAATTGCTTTCAACTTGAATGTCGACCCTAAATACGCTGATCAACAAGTTCGTGGTGCAGTAGTATTGCCTCATGGTACTGGCAAAACTAAACGCGTTCTTGTATTCGCAAAAGGCGACAATATTAAGGCAGCTGAAGAAGCTGGTGCAGATTTTGTAGGTTCTGAAGAGTTAGTAGCTAAAATCCAAGGTGGTTGGAGCGACTTCGACGTAGTAGTTGCTACACCAGACATGATGGGTCAAGTTGGCCGTCTTGGTAAAATTTTGGGTCCTAAAGGCTTGATGCCAAACCCTAAAGTTGGTACAGTAACTCCAGACGTTGCTCGTGCAGTAAACGAAATCAAAGCTGGTAAAATCGAATACCGTACTGATAAAGCAGGTATTATCTCTTGCTCTATCGGTAAAGCATCTTTCGATGAAGAAAAATTACTTGACAACTACCGTACAATCGTTGATACTATTATCAAGGCTAAACCTGTAGCAGCTAAAGGTCAATACATTAAATCTGTAACCTTGTCCGCTACAATGGGCCCTGGTGTACCTTTGAACGTGTTCAAATTGAGCACTGTTTCTAAAGAGCAATAATTAAATATGTCTCTTAGCTGTAGACGGCTGGTATGTATAATGGATGAAAATCCGCCCGCTGAGGCTGACACTAGAACAACCTAGGACTAGTTACGACCTCATCGCGTGCGATGGGGTCGTTTTTACGCTAAGATAGTACATAGAGCACCAAAAAAATCTACAAGGAGGTAATCTAATGGCTGTCACTGAATCAAAAAAAGCAATCGTTGCTCAAATGAAAGAAACTCTTTCTGAAGCAAAAGGTGCTGTATTGATTGGTTACTCTGGTTTAACTGTTGCGCAAGCAACTGATCTTCGTCGCAAAATGTTGGCTGAAGGTGTTGAATACAAAGTAATCAAAAATACTTTGACTCGTATCGCTGCAAACGAATTGAATCTTGAAGGTTTCGCTGAGCATTTAGAAGGTCCAACTGCGTTGGCTACTTCTAAAGACGATGCTGTTGCACCTGCTCGTGTAATCGAACAATTCATCAAAGCAACTGAAAAAGAAGTTGTAACAGTTAAAGCTGGTATCGTTGAAGGCGAAGTTATGGACGCAGCAGGCGTTAAAGCAATTGCATCTCTTCCAAATCGCGAAGGTATGCTTTCCATGTTGCTTTCCGTATTGCAAGCTCCTGTTCGCAATGTTGCATACGCTGTCAAAGCTGTTGCAGAAGCAAAACCTGCAGAATAATATTTTTTGCAAAGTATTCGTTGGCCGCTTGAGGCTGGCACTATAAACTAATTTATGGAGGAAATCTAAAATGGCATTGAACATTGAAAACATCGTTGCTGAATTGAAAGAAGCAACAATCCTTGAACTTAATGATCTTGTAAAAGCAATCGAAGAAGAATTTGGCGTAACTGCAGCAGCTCCTGTAGCTGTAGCAGCTGCTGGTGGTGCTGAAGGCGGCGCTGCTAAAGATTCCTTCGACGTAATCTTGAAAGATGCTGGCGCATCTAAAATCAACGTAATCAAAGTTGTTCGTGAAGCAACTGGTCTTGGCTTGAAAGAAGCTAAAGCTATCGTTGACGGCGCTCCTGCACCTGTAAAAGAAGGCGTTGCTGCTGAAGCTGCTGAAGCTTTGAAAGCTCAATTAGAAGAAGCTGGCGCATCCGTAGAATTGAAATAATTCTGGACATATTAAAGGCGTACCTTATGGGTACGCCTTTTTTTATTATTGTCTTTAGACTGGTTCGTGACGTAGTCGCGAACCATAAAACCACCCGCTATGCGGGTGCGGCAACGAAAGTTATACAAAAAAATCACCTTGCTTAAGTATAATGTAGGTGTTCAAGCCGCATTATATGCAAAAGAAAGGTGATTTTATATGGCAACAAAGACACAGAGTCTTGCGCACACAAAATGGTTATGCAAATACCACATAGTATTTACACCTAAGTATAGACGTAAAGTTATATATAATCAATATAGAAATAGTTTACGTGAAATACTCAGGCGTTTATGTGAATATAAGGGCGTCAAGATTATAGAGGGGGAGCTCATGGCAGATCATGTGCATATGTTAGTATTAATTCCACCTAAAATAGCAGGTTTATCTTTTATGGGATATTTAAAAGGTAAAAGTGCACTTATGATGTTCGATAAACATGCAAACTTAAAGTATAAATTTGGAAATAGACACTTTTGGTCCGAGGGATATTATGTTGTACAGTAGGTCTAAATGAGGCAACAGTAAGAAAATATATACGTGAGCAAGAGTTACAAGACCAAATGAAGGATAAGTTGAGCGTAAAAGAATATGAGGACCCTTTTAAGGGTAGCAAGTAATACATATCCCCTTTGATGGGAAGGTTACGAGTCAATGGCTATGCGGCTTGAACGTAGTGAAAGCCAGCGCCTTTAGACGCTGGCCTAGTACTACGGGCTTATAGCCCGTGAGCAAACCACCCGTTTTACGGGTGGTTCTGATTGAAGCTTATAAATTGATGCGAGTTTTGTTTTGTTAACTAATTTGGCTTTTGGATACGGTAATGTATTAGAGAAATCCTTATCATATTTTTTAGGAACGATGACATAGGCACCGCGATTATTTGATGTATTACTTAAAAATGTTTCTTTAGTTATTGTAGGCATTAATGTTTTGCCTTCGGTCCATATAGAATCATCAGTTGTATCTACGAAAACTTGGGTGGGTATAGTATCCATGTAATATACAATAGAAGTATAGTAACTGCCATATATATATATTGGTTTTGATGTATCTTCGATGAACGTTCTAAACTGTAAACCAGATTGATTAAATAATATTGGTGGTACTGTAATTGTAATAGCCGAGTATAAAGTAATTAGTGGAACTAAAGCATATATTGCTAGTTTAAAAAATGATGTTATGTAGTATCGACCGATTAAAATCATACATACTATAATAAAGGAACCTACGATTAATGGTTTACTATCAAGACTTTGATCAAAAGCTGTAGCAAATGTAAAAATCATGTAGTAAATACCTAGTGGTAGGGTAATTAAATAATTAAACTTTTTGAATGATTGAGTAAATTCACCGGTTTCTTTGTCAGTAACTAATTCACAAATTTTTACGGCCGCCCATATTATACAAGGGATAATGGCAGGTAATGTGTAGGTTAGATACTTTGTAGCTACTAGAGAGTAGAAGAGTACTATAACTATAAACCATATAATACCTAATAGATCAAAATCATCTTTCCAGTTAATATCTTTTAAATGATAGACTATTACAGGTGTCCATGGTAATAGTGAAAGGGGCACAATTAATAGATAGTAATACCATACATCAAATTTAGGATGCTCAGATACAAGGGCTCGATCTACATTGTGTAGACCCAAGAATCCAGAAATAAACTGCTCACCGTGTATGGAATACATAGCAATATACCAAGGACTAGCTATCGCTATAAAGACTAATAGTCCGAAGGGATTAAATAGTAATTTTATATCCTTTGAAAGTTGATAGATTTCATCCTTTCTATGGATTGCGTAGCGTGCACATACATAAATAAGTAATATTAGACCAGGTAAGATGATGCCTATAGGTCCTTTGGTAATTACAGCTAAGGCCGCAGCAATGTAAGCTTTCACCATAGCTGACTTGTCATTGTTGGTAAATGCTAAATAACTATATCCAAATATAGCTAAGGTGAAGAAAAATAAAAATCCATCGGTTATAACTGCATGAGATATGTACCAAAACTGTAGTGTACTCATTAATAAGATCGCACAAAGTACACCGGCAAAGGTGCTTTTAGACATGCGGTAAGTTATATGAAACATTAGGGCCACACTAGCTCCCGCAACAAGTGTATTCGGTATACGAGATGTAAAGTCAGATATGCCAAATAGTTTGTACGTAATCATAAGTGCCCAATAGGTGAGCGGTGGTTTATCATACCATACGTGATCGTATATCATAGGGGATATCCATGAGTTATGTTTTAGCATGGTGATGGCGGAGAGAACATAGTTGGACTCCACCGGATCAGTGATTGGCAAATAGGCATTATAAAAGCCGTAGCTCAAAACGGTTAATAAAAAGAGCGCACCTATGCGCAGCATGTGATTGTTAATCATAGTTACTCCTTACTTACATAGTTTATATTATTGTACTATAGGGCGTGTAATATTTAAACCAATCAAAGATAAAAACATAGCCTTTATAAATATGGAGATAATATGGAGATAATATGGAGATAGTTACAAAAAAATAATTATTTATGAAATAATATATTGTATAGAATATTGTTTATTCGGAATACATGAAATGACTTTTATGTATACAAAATACATGCTATAATGAGCGCATAAGATAAAACCGTTTCATTAAACTATCATCTAATATATGAAATAGTGGAAAGAGGATCTATTATGAGAAAAGAACATGATTTCCTAGGTGAATTAGAAGTAGCGGATGAGTTATATTATGGTGTGCAAACGATTCGTGCCTTAGAAAACTTCCATATTACAGGGAAACATTTAGACCAAGATTTTATTAAAGCTCTAGCGATGGTAAAAAAAGCATCTGCTTTAGCTAATATGAAAACAGGTCGTCTCAATGTATCTATCGGTAAAGCGATTGTTCAAGCAGCTGATGAAGTTATTGCAGGTGAATTTGCTGACCAATTTCCAGTTGATCCAATTCAAGGTGGTGCTGGCACTTCTGTGAATATGAATATGAACGAAGTGTTGGCAAATCGTGCTTGTGAAATTTTAGGTCATCCAAAAGGTAGCTATGATATTGTAAGCCCTAACAATCACTGTAATATGGCACAATCTACAAATGACGCTTTCCCAACAGCGATTAAAGTTTGTGCAATTTTGAAATCTAAACCGTTACTTGAAGCTTTGCAACGTCTTGTTGATGAGCTTGAGAAAAAAGCTGAAGAATATAGTGAAATTTTAAAAATGGGGCGTACTCATTTACAAGATGCGGTGCCTATTACATTGGGCCAAGAGATGGGCGCTTATGCATCTGGTATTCGTCGTGGTATTAAACGTATTAAATCTGCCGTTGAAGGTGCACATGTAATCAACATGGGGGCCACTGCAGTTGGTACAGGCCTTAATGCTGAACCTAATTATATTCATGATGTAGCGTACGAATTAAGCGAAGTAGTAGGCGAACCGTTCTACACTGCGGAGAATTTAATCGATGCCACAAACAATACAGATGTATTTGCTGATATCTCTAGCGGTTTGAAGGTAACTGCACTTGTGTTGATTAAGATGGCAAATGATTTCCGCTTAATGGCATCTGGACCTCGCTGTGGCATTGGTGAATTAAAATTGCCTGCCCGTCAACCAGGCTCCTCTATCATGCCAGGAAAAGTAAATCCTGTTATCGCTGAAGTATTGAATCAAGTGTGTTACCAAGTTATCGGTAATGACCTTACTATTACATTAGCTGTAGAAAATGGTCAATTCGAGTTAAATGTTATGGAACCTGTATTGGCATACAACTTGTTCAATAATCTTTGCTATCTCAAAAACGGTGTAAATACATTCGTTGATAAATTGCTTGTTGATCTTGAAGTAGACCGTGAACAATGCGAGTACTGGTTGAATCGTTCCGTTGGTATCGTAACAGCATTGTTGCCACATCTTGGCTATGAAACAGCTTCTGCATTGGCGAAAGAAGCGTATGAAACAGGTCGAGCTATTCGCGATATCATCTTGGATCAAGGTTTATTGACTGAGGATGAAATTAATCATATTCTTTCTCCTAAAGAAATGACTCGCCCTGGTATCGCTGGTGCGAATCTTTTAAAACAAAAAGGCAACTAATTTATGGTTCTCTTTTGATACATGAATAAAGCATGAAAATGAAAGACTGTCAACCCTTTTGGTTGACAGTCTTTTTTAATACTGATAGAATTATATATTGCAAAAGTAGCGTTTTCTGCTTTTGGATGTAAAAACTATAACACAAATAGTGATGAGGTTTTCTTCCAAGGTTGTGCTTGGTTAATGGGAAGCAAGGTTATTTTAAAAATGAAATGGACCTTGCTTTATTTGACGTTGCCCGAGCAGGAAAACTGAGACCTGTAAGATGTCTTTTTCATGCCGTTATAGAAAATGGTAGACCAGTGTGTTTTGATAGGGGTGAAAGCAAATATGTTCAAACCTGAACAGGTAGGCAAACGAACTCGTTATACGTACGCTAAAATTAACGAAGTTATCAAGATGCCGCATTTATTGGACATTCAACGTAAATCGTATGAGTGGTTCTTGGAGAGTGGTTTACAAAATATTTTCAACGATATTTCTCCGATTAAAGACAATTCAGGTAATCTAGTACTTTCTTTTGAAGGTTTCAGCTTAGGTGAACCTAAGTATGATATTAATGAATGTAAAAACCGTGATGCTACTTACGCAGCACCACTTCGTGTAAATATTCGCTTGGTAAATAATGATCCAGAAAATATGGACATTAAAGAACAAGAAGTCTTCATGGGCGATTTCCCATTGATGACGGATACAGGTACTTTCATCATCAATGGTGCAGAACGTGTTATCGTATCCCAATTAGTACGTTCTCCAGGCGTTTACTACAATAAAGAAATCGATACAATGGGTAACCGTTTGTATGATTCCACAGTTATTCCTAACCGTGGTGCATGGATTGAACTTGAAACAGATGCTAGTGAAGTGGTGGCTGTTCGTATTGACCGTAACCGTAAATTACCAGCTACTGTATTGGTACGTGCATTAGGTTGGGATACGAATGAAAGTATCCTCGACCTCTTCTGGAATGGTAAAACTGATGAGGATGGTTTACCAGTATATGATGAACGCATCGTTCGTACATTAGAAAAAGATACAACTCAATCTGCTGATGAAGCATTGGTTGAAATCTATAAAAAATTACGTCCAGGCGAGCCTCCGACTGTAGAGTCTGCTCGTAACTTGTTCGATAACTTGTTCTTCGATGCACGCCGTTATGACTTAGCGCGCGTTGGTCGTTATAAATTGAACAAAAAACTTGGCTGGCGCCAACGTATGTTGGGTCAAACATTAGCTCAACCAATTGTAGATCCAGAAACTGGCGAAATTATCCTTGATGCAGGCGTACAAGTTGGGGAAGAACAACTTGATATCGTTGCTAATAGCCATGTTTTCGATGGTGAAGGTTTTGCTGAATTCTATATCGTAAATAATGATGGTGTAGAGTCTAAAGTTATCTGTAATAACTGCAACTTACCATATGATCACCGTACAGTAACACGTGAAGACATGATCGCTAACATTTCTTACTTGCTCAACCTTATGGATGGTGCAGGTCATACAGATGATATCGACCACTTGGGTAACCGTCGCCTTCGTTGCGTAGGCGAATTGTTGCAAAACCAATTCCGTATCGGTTTAACTCGTATGGAACGTGTTGTTCGTGAGCGCATGACAATTCAAGAAACTGAATCCATTACGCCTCAAGCGTTGATCAATATTCGCCCTGTAGTGGCAGCTATCAAAGAATTCTTTGGTTCTTCTCAATTGTCTCAGTTCATGGACCAAACAAACCCATTGGCGGAATTGACTCATAAACGTCGTTTATCTGCCCTTGGCCCTGGCGGCTTGTCTCGTGAGCGTGCAGGCTTCGAAGTTCGTGACGTGCATCATTCTCACTACGGCCGTATGTGTCCTATCGAAACTCCAGAAGGTCCAAACATTGGCTTGATTAACTCCTTGTCCAACTATGCAAAGGTAAACGAATTTGGTTTTATCGAAGCACCATACCGTAAGGTAGAAAAAGTGTATGGCAAAGGCAAGGATGCTGATAAAGTTGTTAAAGTACGCGTATCTGATAGTGTAGTATACATGACAGCTGATGAAGAAGAAGGCATGACAATTGCCCAAGCAAACTCTCCACTTGATGCAGAGGGGTACTTCACAACTGAACACGTAGCTTGTCGTCGTGGTCATGACGTATTAGAAGTTACACCGGATAAGGTTGACTATATGGACGTAAGTCCAAAAGAAGTTGTATCTATTGGTACAGCTATGATTCCATTCCTTGAAAATGACGATGCTAACCGTGCCTTGATGGGCGCGAACATGCAACGTCAAGCGGTACCACTTTTGCGCGCTCAAGCACCACTTGTTGGTACAGGTATGGAATATACAGCAGCTACTGACTCTGGTGTTTGCGTATTGGCGCGTGAAGCAGGTAAAGTTGTACGTTGTTGGGGTAATGAAATCCACGTTCTTCGCGACAGCGATGGTCGTGTTGATACATACCATTTGAATAAATTCCTTCGTTCTAACCAATCCACGTGCTTTAACCAAAAACCAATCGTCAATCGTGGGGACCATGTTGTAAAAGGCCAAGTATTGGCTGATGGTCCTGCTACAGATGGCGGCGAATTGGCATTAGGTTATAACGTTCTTGTAGCGTTCATGCCTTGGGAAGGTTATAACTACGAAGATGCTATCTTGCTTAGTGAAGAACTCTGCAAAGAAGATATCTATACATCCATTCATATTGAAGAATACGAATGTGATGCTCGTGATACCAAATTAGGTGCTGAAGAAATTACTCGTGAGTTGCCTAATACAGGTGACGACACACTTAAAAACTTAGACGAAGATGGTATTATCTGCATTGGTGCAGAAGTACATCCTGGCGATATCCTTGTAGGTAAAGCTACTCCAAAAGGTGAAACTGAGCTTACTCCAGAAGAACGTTTGTTGCGTGCTATTTTTGGTGACAAAGAACGTGAAGTTCGCGATACTTCTTTGCGCGTGCCTCATGGCGAATCTGGTAAAGTCGTAGATGTAAAAGTCTTCACCCGTGAAAATGGCGACGAATTACAACCAGGTGTAAATAAACTTGTTCGCGTATATATCGCTCAAAAACGTAAGATTCATGAAGGCGATAAAATGGCGGGCCGTCATGGTAACAAAGGTGTCGTTTCTCGCGTTATGAGAAAAGAAGATATGCCATTCCTTCCAGATGGTACTCCAGTACAAATCGTATTGAACCCATTGGGCGTACCTTCTCGTATGAACATCGGTCAGGTTCTTGAAACTCACTTGGGGTGGGCTGTTCAAGGCTTAGGTATGAAAATCAAAGCTACGGACCTCCACATTCAAAACGTGTTGAAAGAAGCCCGTACTGATGCATCTTACTGGGAACAAATCGATGCAATCCGCGACCTTTATGCTCAAATTGAGGTATTGGAAGCGAAAGTTGCGGAAGATGTTACGGTAAATCATTTCGAAGAAAATGAGCAAATCATTGCTTTGAAAACTAAAATTTTAAAACATGTAGAAGCAGCAGCGCAAAAGAAATTGGATGCTATGGGTGGCGAAGCTCGTTTCCAAGAGCTTAAAGCTATTGAAGCTAAATACAATGCACTTCATGTAGAATTCTTTGATTCTGAAGAAGAGGCTCCTGAAATGGATCCTGCGCTTGTAGAAGAATTAGAGGCAATTAGCAAAGTCAAGAATACTCTTAACAACATTCACTCTGCTGAAGAAAAACGCGTTGAAATTCGCAAAGAGTTGGAAAGCCTTGGCTATGATTTTGACAAATATGGCATGCCAAAACCAGATGTAGCAGGTATTCATATTGCTACACCTGTATTTGATGGTGCTCACGAAAAGGACGTATTCGAAACATTGGCGATTGCAGGTCGTCCTGATGATGGTAAAACTGTTCTATATGATGGTCGTACTGGTGAACCGATGGATAACCGCGTTACAGTTGGTTACGTTTACATGCTTAAACTCCATCATTTGGTTGATGACAAAATCCATGCTCGTTCTACAGGTCCGTACTCCCTTGTTACACAACAACCTTTGGGCGGTAAAGCTCAGTTCGGTGGCCAACGTTTCGGGGAAATGGAAGTTTGGGCTCTAGAAGCATATGGCGCAGCCTATACCCTTCAAGAGCTATTAACTGTTAAGTCTGACGACGTTGTTGGTCGTGTGAAAGCATACGAAAAAATCGTTAAAGGCGAAAACATCCCTGAACCAGGTGTACCTGAGTCCTTCAAGGTATTGCTTAAAGAACTTCAAAGTATCGGTCTCGATGTAAAAATCTTGAATGAAGATCAAGAAGAAGTTGTTATGAAAGAACTTGAGGACGAAGATGAGGTGGTAGAAACTGGTATTGAAGAAGTTATGGAAGGCAGTGCTGTAGAAACTGATGAAGTAACTGTAGTAGAACCAGAAGTAGAGGAAGAGGAAGAATTACCAGCTGATAATGGCGGTGAAGATGATATCCTTAGCCAATTGGCGTACCCAATGGGCGACTCCTCTAACGATGAAGACTAAAACTATCTATAAGGAAGGGAGCGATAGTAGTGCTAGACGTAAATGAATTCGATTCCATGCGAATCGGTTTAGCCTCTCCAGAGCAGATTTTATCTTGGTCTCATGGGGAAGTTAAGAAACCTGAAACAATTAACTACCGTACGTTGAAGCCAGAACGTGATGGTCTATTCTGTGAACGCATTTTTGGACCAACAAAGGACTGGGAATGTCACTGCGGCAAATATAAACGCATCCGTCATAAAGGCGTAGTCTGCGACAAATGTGGTGTAGAGGTTACTCGTGCGAAAGTACGTCGTGAACGTATGGGCCATATTCAATTGGCTACTCCTGTATCTCACATTTGGTACTTCAAAGGAATCCCATCCCGTATGGGTCTTATCCTTGACATATCACCACGTTCTTTGGAACGCGTATTATACTTTGCTTCCTACATCGTAGTAGATCCAGCCGGTACACCATTGACAAAACGTCAATTGTTGTCCGAGCAAGAATACCGCGAATACGAAGCTCAATTTAATGAAGACGGTTATACTATCGGTGGTAAATCCGTCGTAATCGAAACAGTGGCTCAACGTAATGAACGTTTAGCTATTGTTCGTGAAGCACAACGCAAAGAGCGCTATAATGCGGCTCTTCGTGATGATGCAACAATACCAGAAGCTGATAAGGAATACGAAGAATTAACTCGCGAAGAACGCTATGAGTTAGGCGCTGCTGAAGAGGTTCTCTTCGCATGTATCGACATGGGTGCTGAAGCGGTAAAAGCTCTCTTATCAGAACTTGATCTTGAAGCATTAAATGCTGAATTGCGCGAAGAGTTGAACACTGCTAGTGGTCAACGTAAAATCCGTGCAGTTCGTCGTTTGGAAGTAGTAGAAGCATTCCGTCAATCTGGGAACCGTCCAGAATGGATGATTATGGACATCGTTCCTGTAATCCCACCTGAATTGCGTCCTATGGTCCAATTAGATGGTGGCCGTTTTGCTACATCTGACCTCAACGATTTATACCGTCGTGTTATCAACCGTAACAACCGTTTGAAACGTTTACTCGACTTGGGTGCTCCTGATATCATCGTGCGCAACGAAAAACGCATGCTTCAAGAAGCGGTTGATGCATTGATTGATAATGGCCGTCGCGGTCGTCCTGTTACAGGTCCTGGTAACCGCCCATTGAAATCCTTGTCCGACATGCTTAAAGGTAAACAAGGTCGTTTCCGTCAAAACTTGCTCGGTAAACGTGTTGACTACTCCGGTCGTTCCGTAATTGTAGTAGGTCCTGAACTTAAAATGCACCAATGTGGTTTGCCAAAAGAAATGGCATTAGAATTGTTCAAACCATTCGTTATGAAACGTTTGGTGGAACGCGGTCAAGCATCCAACATCAAGGCTGCTAAACGCCAAGTTGAAAGAATTGGCCCTGGCGTGTGGGAATCCTTGGAAGAGGTAATTAAAGAACATCCAGTTCTCTTGAACCGTGCCCCTACATTGCATAGACTTGGTATCCAAGCCTTCGAACCAATCCTTTGGGAAGGTCGTGCTATCAAATTGCATCCATTAGTATGTACAGCCTTCAATGCCGACTTTGACGGTGACCAAATGGCGTGTCACTTACCATTGTCCGTAGAAGCACAAGCGGAAGCTCGTACATTGATGCTTTCTAGCCATAATATTTTGTCTACTAAGGACGGCAAGCCAGTAGCAGTACCTTCTCAAGATATGATCTTAGGTACATACTACCTAACAGTTGTACGCGAAGATACTCGTGATAAAGCAAAAACATTTGCTAACTATGATGAAGTTATGCTTGCCTATGAGTCTCATATCATTGGTTTGCAAGATATTCTTTATATCCGTTTACCTGATCATGGCCGTGTAGAAACAACAGCAGGTCGCTTGATCTTCAACAATGCTTTATTCCCAGAATTGTGGCAATACGAGAAACGTGAAGATGGCACTTACTCTTTAGGTAAGGTTATGGATAAGAAAACAGTTGGTAAATTGGTTGATCAATGTTTCCAATTGTTTGGTAATGAAAAAACAGCAGAATTATTGGACCGCATCAAGTCCTTGGGTTACTCCTTCGCTCGTCGCGCAGGTATGACTGTAGCTATTGCTGATATTAAAGTACCAGAAGTTAAAACTAGCTTGTTAGATACAGCGGAACAAGAGGTAGAAAAAGTATCTCGTATGTACCGCCGTGGTCTTATTACAGAAGAAGAACGTTACCGTAAAACTATCCAATTATGGACAAAGGCAACAGAAGATGTTACCGATGCGATGATGGATAATATGGCGTGCGATAAAGACGGCTTTAACCCTGTTTATATGATGGCTATCTCTGGTGCCCGCGGTAATAAACAACAAATTCGTCAGCTTGCTGGTATGCGTGGTTTGATGGCCGATCCATCTGGTCGAATCATTGACTTGCCAATTAAAGCAAACTTTAAAGAAGGCTTGACTGTATTGGATTACTTTACATCCTCTCATGGTGCTCGTAAAGGTTTGGCCGATACAGCGCTTCGTACAGCTGACTCTGGTTACTTGACACGTCGTCTTGTTGACGTATCTCAAGATGTAATCGTTCGTGAGGACGATTGTGACGTTGTAGGTATCGATCTCGTTCGTGAACGTGCTCGCTTGGCTACATCCCCACGTCAAGCATTAGAATTGCTTAAAGATAAACTCATTGGTCGCGTTTTAGATAAAGATGTTGTGAATGCTGAAACAGGGGAACTTGTTGTACCAGCTGAAACTATCTTGGATGAACAATGCTTGGCAGATATTGCTGAAGCTGGTGTTACATCTATCGCATTGCGCGGTGCACATTTGGGCTCTGATAGCGATATTAACCATACTAACTTGGTTCAAAAAATTATTCTTGGTGAAAGCGACGATAGCATCCGTGCAACATTGAAAGAAACTATGGTTCAAAATATGTTGAACAAGGATACTGTACAAGCAATCGTTGACAGCGAAGGGGTAGAAATCTTCCCAGCTGATACACGTCTTACTGAAGAAGGCATCGAAGCTATCCTTAACTCCGATGTAAAAGAAGTACAAGTGCGGAACAATGAAATCCATGGTATTGAAGTGGAAGCTATCGTTGAAGGCACTGGTGTTATCGAGCCATTAAAAGACCGTATCGTAGGTCGTATTGCAGCTGAAGAATTAGTTAACAAGGAAACTGGCGAAGTCATCGTTCCTCTTAATGGTGAAATCACAGAGGCGTTAGCTGATGAAGTTGTAAAACACTATGAAACAGTAAAAATCCGTTCCGTATTGACTTGTCGTAGCCCATATGGCGTATGTCGCAAGTGCTATGGTCGTGATCTAGGAACTGGCAACCAAGTTCAAGTTGGTGAAGCTGTTGGTATTATTGCGGCACAATCCATCGGTGAACCTGGTACTCAGTTGACAATGCGTACATTCCATACTGGTGGTGTCGCAGGTGATGATATTACACAAGGTTTGCCACGTGTCGAAGAATTGTTCGAAGCTCGTAAACCAAAACGTAATGCTATCATCGCTGAAAATGAAGGTACAGTTCGTGTTGTACCTAATGAAGGTAAGAAAGGTACGAACACTATCTTTATCACTGGTGAAGATGGTATTGAACTTGATTACCTCATTCCTTACGGCTCCCGCATCATCGTTAAAGACGGGGATGTGGTATCCTTGGGAGCTCGTTTGACTGAAGGCTCCATCAATCCTCATGACATCATGCGTGTTATGGGTACTGAAGCAACTCAACGTTACCTCGTATACGAAGTACAAAAAGTATACAAATCCCAAGGTGTAGAAATTAACGATAAACATATCGAAGTTATCGTTCGTCAAATGCTTCATAAAGTTAAAATTGAAACAGCTGGTGATGCGGATATGCTTCCAGGGGATATGGTGGACGTTAATACCTTTGACGAAGAAAACCGTCGTCTTACTCTCAATGGTCGTGAAAATGCTACAGGCAAACGCACGCTATTGGGTATTACGAAAGCTGCTTTGGCAACGGACTCCTTCTTGTCCGCTGCGTCCTTCCAAGAAACAACACGTGTTCTTACCGACGCTGCTATCAAGGGTAAAATCGATCCATTATTGGGCTTGAAAGAAAACGTAATTATCGGTAAGTTGATTCCTGCTGGTACAGGCATGAGTCGTTACCGTAAGATTGAAGTTGTAAAAAATACACCTGAAATCATTGATATTACGGAAGAGGTTATGTCTGAAGATTAATTACTTTGGATTAGCCGTTAAGCTATATTAACTGTATAGACTTGTTGCATAGTTGATATTGTGCGACATAATAAAAAGGGTGCACCTGCGAGGTGCACCCTTTTGTTATAGGTATTATTGGTTTCTATTCAGCTGCTTCTTCCGCGTCATGAGACATGATGTCATAACCGACGTCATCCGATAAAGTAAGATATCGTTCGTACTGTCGAATGATATCGGTAATGATATCCTCCCGTGTCATATACTGCGCATCGTATCCGGCACGCCCGTCACTGAAATATGTCATAGGAATTGCGTTGGTGCTTTCAGTAATGTGAGGAATGTTAGGATCTTCGATGAGATGATCCGATACCTCTTGCGTAACGAGTTTGATGCCATAGGTAAAGTTGCGCATTGATTCTTTTTCGATGGTTAACTCTACGGAGGCGTCGTTACCATTGAAATGTTTGTCAATTCTCGTAGTTAATCCGTACTCTTCGGTTAATTCTTTATTGAGCTGATACATAGCAGGCAATGCTGTTGTTTTCATAAAGGAAATAACATCTTCCGATTGCGTTTGGTTGAGTATTTTGGCAAGACCTTGTTTCCAGTTCTTGCTGTCCCAGTAGATGGATGTGGTTGAAAGTTTTGTGTTAAAGTATTGCGTATCTGTTAATAATCCTTGCCATAAGCTGTAGCACATGATAACCATCAAGGCTGCAAATGGTAAGGCGAGAATGAGCGTTACCGATTGTAGTACATTAAGCCCACCAATGCTGAGCAAACTGATGGCAAGAAAGGACATTACAGAGCCCCACATTAAGCATTGCCACTTTGGAGATGAAGTGGATTTATCATAGGCCGCAATATTATTTAACACATAAATGCCTGAATCGGCAGATGTGATAAAAAATAATGCTAATACGATAATTGATAGAAGACTAGTTAAACTGGATAATGGTAAATATTCAAGGAATGCAAAGAGTAGTTGTTCTGGTTTATCGGTTAATGCACCGAGTGCACCGTTTGCTACTGTTTCATCGATATAAATTGCAGTATTACCAAAGATAGTAAACCAAACGATAGTAAAAACAGTTGGAATAATGAGTACCCCAAAGATGAACTCTCGAATAGTCCTACCTTTTGAAATACGCGCAATGAACATGCCCACAAATGGTGCCCAAGATAACCACCAAGCCCAGAATAGTATGGTCCAGCTGAAGAACCATGGACGGGTTTCTGGTGTATAGATAGATGTATAGAAGCTTTGCCCTAAAATATGTGATAGATAGTATCCAAAGTTTTCTACCATTGTATTTAATAGGAGTAATGTAGGACCTGCACAGAGTACAAAAAGCATTAAGACTAATGCAACAGATATATTAATTTCGCTGAGCAGCTTAACGCCTTTATCAATACCTGTAACAGCAGATAGAACGGCAATGGACATAATGATGATAATGATGACCGTTTGGGCGGAAAAGTCATTAGTGGAGATGATATCAATATATAGGAACCCTGCACCTAGTTGGGCCGCACCAAATCCTAAGGTGGTTACGATACCTAATAAAGTTACACAAAGTGCGATGATATCGATAATGTGCCCTCGTGGGCCATTGATCTTATCCTTCCACAGCGGATAGAAACATGAACGTAGTGATAAAGGCAACTTATAGCGAAAACCAAAATACGCTAATGCTAAAGCCATAATTCCGTATACCGTCCATGCATTGATGCCCCAGTGGAAGATGGAGCGGAATAACGCTTCCTTGGCGCTAGGAGCACCATCGACTAAGCCTACAGCGGAGTGATAATGTGAGAGCGGTTCAGCAGTACCGAAGAACATGAGACCTACACCAGTACCTGCCGCAAATAACATGGCGAGCCAAGCTGTATAAGAGAATTCCGCTTCTTCATCGTCGCTACCAAGTTTGATGTCACCTAGCGAACTAAGTGCAAGAAAGATATTGAAGATAAAGAAGAGACTTATGGATAAAACATAAAACCAGCTGAAATCTTCAAATATAATATCACGAATCCCTTGGAGGATCGTTTGAGATATTTGCGGAATCAGAAGGGCACATAAGCTCAGCCCTAAGACGATAGACAAGCTACCTATAATTACAGGGGGATTAAAGTTTGAATAACGTTTAATGAGTTTAATCATATAATCTCCTTTCTTTAGTAACTTATAAATACAAATATTTGTTCTGTATTAATTTATATCATAATAAAATGGTGTTTATATTAATTTTGCATAATTGGTAAAAGAAAAAATAATAGCAAATGCATAGAATGATTATTTATACATGAAAATAATAATATATGAATAAAAAATCACTCTTCATTTATAATTTAAGATTGAATGAAACACACGGATGAGTGTACACATAAAATGCAGCTGTAGAGCGGTGTGTGACATTGGAAATTGTTTGACATGGACTGCTGTAATTGATATACTTACATAGTGCTTTAGGCGAGGTATGCCTAATGGGCATAATTTCGTAAGGAGAATTAGTACAATGGACATTGCCCATCTGAAGTCGGTGAACAAAACAATCGGTGCCAAGCAAACGTTGAAACAAATTGCTAAAGGTGCTGTGAAGTACGTGTTCCTGGGTTGTGATAGTGATGAACGTGTGGTACAGCCTTTACGGATTGCTTGTGAAGAACAGGGAATACCTGTGAATGACAAACACACCATGGATGATCTCGGTCGTGCGTGTCGCATTAAGGTGCGGGCCACAGCTGTAGGCGTCCTACGTTAATCTTGGTAATATCCGATGTAACACTTTGTTATGACGGATCAATTATAAATCTCAAATTTGGAAAGGAGGTGCCCAAATGCCAACAATTAATCAGCTAGTACGCAAAGGCCGCATGAGCTTGACTAAAAAGTCTACAGCTCCTGCCCTTCAAGAATCTCCACAAAAACGTGGTGTATGTACTCGTGTGTACACAGCTACTCCAAAGAAACCAAACTCCGCGCTTCGTAAAGTTGCCCGTGTACGTTTGACAAACGCTATTGAAGTAACTGCTTACATCCCAGGCATTGGTCACAATTTACAAGAACACAGTGTTGTACTTATCAGAGGCGGTCGTGTAAAAGACCTTCCAGGTGTGCGTTATCACATCGTTCGTGGTGCATTGGATACAGCTGGCGTACAAAATCGTATGCAAAGTCGTTCCAAATACGGCGCGAAAAAAGCTAAAAAATAATTTTAGCCATTAAACGAAATTAACACACATCATTATAAAGGAGGAATTGAACATGCCAAGAAAAGGCCCTGTTCCGAAACGTGATGTACTTCCAGATCCGGTGTACAACAGCAAATTAGTAACACGTTTCATTAACAAAGTTATGTACGATGGTAAAAAAGGCATTGCTGAAACTATCGTATATGATGCATTCGAAATTATTCGTTCCAAAATGGGTCAAGACCCAATGGAAGTTTTTGATCAAGCATTGAAAAATGTTATGCCTGTACTTGAAGTGCGTGCTCGCCGTATCGGTGGTGCGAACTATCAAGTGCCAGTTGAAGTTCGTGCTGATCGCCGTCAAACCCTCGGTATTCGTTGGGTTGTAAATTATGCTCGTCTTCGTGGTGAACGCACTATGAAAGAACGTTTGGCAGGCGAATTGATGGACGCTTTCAACAATGCAGGCGCTGCAATCAAGAAAAAAGAAGATACTCATAAAATGGCAGAAGCTAATAAAGCATTTGCTCATTATCGTTGGTAATAAGAGGTGACAACTGTGGCAAGAGAGTTTTCCTTAGCAAAAACTCGTAATATCGGTATCATGGCTCACATCGATGCTGGTAAAACAACAACTACAGAACGTATCCTCTACTATACAGGTATCGTTCACAAGATCGGCGAAGTACATGAAGGCGCTGCTACGATGGACTGGATGGAGCAAGAGCAAGAACGTGGTATCACAATCACTTCTGCTGCAACAACTTGTCAATGGAAAGAACATCGTATCAATATCATCGATACTCCTGGTCACGTTGACTTTACTGTAGAAGTAGAACGTTCTCTACGTGTACTTGACGGTTCTGTTGCGGTGTTCAGTGCTAAAGGTGGCGTTGAACCTCAATCCGAAACAGTATGGCGTCAGGCTTCTAACTACGGCGTACCTCGTATCGCTTATGTAAATAAGATGGATACTGTAGGTGCTGACTTCTTCAACGTAGTTGATATGATGAAAGCTCGTTTGGGTGCAAATTCCGTAGCTATTCAAGTACCAATCGGTGCTGAAGATACTTTTGAAGGCATCATTGACTTGATGACTATGAAAGCGGAAATTTATAAATCCGATGACGGTAAAGAATATGAAATCACTGATATCCCTGCTGAATATCAAGAAGTAGCAGAAGCTCGTCGCGAAATGATGATCGATGCTATCGCTGAAACAGATGATGATATCATGATGAAATATTTGGAAGGCGAAGAAATTTCTGTGGAAGAATTGAAAGCGGCATTGCGTAAAGCTGTTATTGCTAACCAATTATTCCCAGTTCTTTGCGGTTCTTCCTATAAAAATAAAGGTGTTCAAATGTTATTGGATGCTGTTATCGATTACATGCCAGCTCCAATCGATATCCCACCTATTAAGGGTGTTGTTCCTGGTACTGAAGAAGAAACAACTCGTCCTTCTTCCGATGAAGAACCATTCTCTGCGTTGGCATTCAAAATCATGGCTGACCCTTATGTTGGTAAATTAGCGTTCTTCCGTGTGTACTCCGGTACATTGGAATCCGGCTCCTACGTTTTCAACTCCACTAAAGGTAAAAAAGAACGTATCGGTCGTATTCTTCAAATGCACGCTAACTCCCGTAAAGAAATCGAACGCGTATATTCTGGTGACATCGCTGCGGCGGTTGGCTTAAAGGATACTACTACAGGCGACACATTGTGTGATGAAAAATCTCCTGTAATTCTTGAGTCCATGGAATTCCCTGAACCAGTTATCTCCGTTGCTGTTGAACCTAAAACAAAAGCTGACCAAGAAAAAATGGGTACAGCTCTTGCTCGTTTGGCAGAAGAAGATCCTACTTTCAAAGTTCGTACTGATGAAGAAACAGGTCAAACTATTATCTCCGGTATGGGCGAACTTCACTTGGATATCATCGTTGACCGTATGAACCGTGAATTCAAAGTAGATTGTAACGTAGGTAAACCTCAAGTAGCATACCGCGAAACTATCCGTAAAGCTGTTAAGGCTGAAGGTAAATTCGTACGTCAATCTGGTGGTCGTGGTCAATATGGTCACTGCTGGTTGGAATTGATTCCTCAAGAACCAGGTGCTGGCTTCGAGTTTGAAAACAAGGTTGTAGGTGGTGCGATTCCTCGTGAATACATCGGACCTGTTGAAAGCGGTGTTAAAGAAGCTATGGAATCCGGTGTTATCGCTGGGTACCCTATGGTTGATGTTAAAGTTATCGTATTTGATGGTTCCTACCATGACGTTGACTCCAACGAAATGGCCTTCAAAATTGCTGGTTCTATGGGCTTCAAAGAAGGTGCTCGCAAAGCAGATCCTGCATTGCTTGAACCATACATGGCTGTAGAAGTAGACGTTCCTGAAGAATATATGGGCGACGTTATCGGTGACTTGAACTCTCGTCGTGGTCGCATGGACGGCATGGAAGCTCGTAATGGTTCCCAACATATCAAAGCATATGTTCCATTGAGCGAAATGTTCGGTTACGCAACTGACCTTCGTTCCAAAACGCAAGGCCGTGGTAACTACTCCATGACATTCGATCATTACGAAGAAGTTCCTAAGAAAATTGCTGAAGAAATTCAAGCAAAGAAAAACGGTTAATCTCATATTAGATTAATAGAATTACTATTTTCCTCGGAGGATAATTTAAAATGGCAAAAGAAAAATTTGAACGTACGAAACCGCATGTTAACATCGGTACAATCGGTCACGTTGACCATGGTAAAACTACTTTGACTGCTGCAATCACTAAAGTATTGGCTGAAAAAGGTCAAGCTGACTTCCAAGATTACAGCATGATCGATAAAGCTCCAGAAGAACGTGAACGCGGTATCACAATCAACACTGCACACGTTGAGTATGAAACTGCTAACCGTCACTATGCACACGTTGACTGCCCAGGCCATGCTGACTATGTTAAAAACATGATTACTGGTGCGGCTCAAATGGACGGCGCTATCTTGGTTGTATCCGCAGCTGACGGCCCTATGCCTCAAACTCGCGAACACATCTTGTTGGCTCGCCAAGTTGGTGTTCCTGCAATCGTAGTATTCTTGAACAAAGCTGACATGGTTGACGATGAAGAATTGATCGAATTGGTAGAAATGGAAGTTCGTGAACTTCTTTCTTCCTACGAATTCCCTGGCGACGAAGTACCTATCGTTGTAGGTTCCGCGTTGAAAGCTTTGGAAGGCGACGCTCAATATGTAGCTAAAATTGACGAATTGATGGACGCTGTAGACTCCTACATCCCAACACCAGTTCGTGACACTGATAAACCTTTCTTGATGCCTGTGGAAGACGTTTTCACAATCACTGGTCGTGGTACAGTAGCAACTGGCCGTGTTGAACGTGGTCAAGTAAACGTTGGTGATACTGTTGAAGTAGTAGGCTTGAAAGAAAAAGCTGAACAATATGTAGTAACAGGTCTTGAAATGTTCCGTAAAGTGTTGGATTCTGCAGTAGCAGGTGACAACGTAGGTGCATTGCTTCGTGGTGTTGACCGTAAAGACATCGAACGTGGTCAAGTATTGGCTAAACCAGGTTCCATCAACCCACACACAAAATTCAAAGCAGAAGTATACGTATTGACTAAAGAAGAAGGTGGTCGTCATACTCCATTCTTCTCCAATTACCGTCCACAATTCTACTTCCGTACAACAGACGTAACAGGTGTTGTAAACCTTCCTGAAGGTGTAGAAATGTGTATGCCTGGCGATAACGTAACAATGGAAATCGAATTGATTACTCCAATCGCTATCGAAGAAGGTCTTCGCTTTGCGATCCGCGAAGGTGGCCATACAGTAGGCGCTGGCGTAGTAACAGAAATCGAAGGTTAATTTAACCTTTTATGCTCATCGTAGAATGCGTTGAGCACAATACATGCAGCACTCAGAGCGGCAGATAATGCCGCTCTCGTGTTGTGTTTTTAAACTATGAAGTAGAAGGTTGCCTCTGCGGAGGAGAATTTCTATGGAGCAGCCCATTCACGAAATGGACGACAGGAGGAATTATTAATAATGGCTAAACAGCAAAAAATCCGTATTCGCCTTAAGGCATACGACCACAAAGCTCTCGATCAAAGCGCTGCTAAGATCGTAGACACTGCAAAAAGAAATGGCGCTATGGTATCTGGTCCGATTCCATTGCCAACAGAAAAGAATATCTTCACAATTCTTCGTTCTGTACACGTAAACAAAGATTCTCGTGAACAATTCGAAATGCGTACACATAAACGCTTAATCGATATTCTTGAACCAAATTCGAAAACAGTAGATGCTATCACTCGTTTAGATTTACCAGCTGGTGTATCTATTGAAATAAAACTATAAGGAGGTGCGATAATGTCTAAAGCTATTTTGGGTAAAAAATTAGGAATGACACAAGTCTTCACAGCTGAAGGCCAATTAGTTCCTGTAACAGTAGTGGAAACTACCCCAAGCGTTGTAGTGCGCGTAAAGACTGTAGAAACAGACGGCTACGAAGCAGTACAAATTGGTTACGGTTCCATTAAAGAAAAACATTTAACAAAACCTGTAAAAGGTCAGTTCGACAAAGCTGGCGTAGCTCCAGTGAAATATCTTCGCGAAGTTCGCGTAGCTAATGCAGCTGACTACACAGTAGGCCAAACTCTGGCAGCTGATATCTTCGCAGAAGGTGAATTGGTGGACGTAGTGGGTACAGGTAAAGGTAAGGGTTTTGCTGGCACAATTAAACGCCATAACTTCTCCCGTGGTCCTGAAACTCATGGTTCTAAATCTCACCGTGAACCTGGTTCCATCGGTCCTATGATCTCCGGTGGCGGCGGTAAGGTATACAAAGGTAAAAAACTCCCTGGACAAATGGGTGGTTACAGAGTTACCGTACAACGCTTATCCGTTGTGAAAGTTGATGCTGAACGTAACCTTTTATTGGTTAAAGGTGGTATCCCAGGCGCTAAAGGTAGCTTGGTTATGGTTCGCAACACGGTTAAACCTGTTAAATAATCATTTGTCGAAAGGAGGATTATGTAATGCCTACAGTAGCAACATATAATCAATCCGGCGTTAAAGTCGGTGAAATACAGTTAAACGATGCAGTATTCGGCGTTGAAGTTAACGAAGCCGTAATGCATCAAGCCGTAGTTCGTCAATTGTCTAACGAACGTCTCGGCACACATGCAACAAAAACTAGAGGTATGGTTCGTGGCGGTGGCCGCAAACCTTGGAAACAAAAAGGTACTGGCCGTGCTCGTGCAGGCTCCAGCCGTTCCCCAATCTGGATCGGTGGTGGTACTACATTTGGTCCACAACCTCGCAGCTATTACAAAGCTATGCCTCGTAAGGCTAGACGTTTAGCAGTTAAATCTGCTCTTAGCGATAAAGTGAATAATAGCGAATTATACGTTTTGGAAGAAATCACATTAGCAGCTCCTAAAACAAAAGAAGTGTTGAACATTATTAACAGCTTCAACGTTGGTGATGCAAAAGTATTGTTCATCACTGAAGGTGATGTAAATGTTGAACGTTCCGCTCGTAATATCCAAGGTGTTAAAGCTTTGGCTTGCGAAGGTATGAACATTTTCGATCTTCTTCATTACGATAAGCTCTTCATTACTAAAGGCGCTGTCGCAAAAATCGAGGAGGTGCTCGGATAATGCAATTACATGATGTACTAATCCGCCCGGTTATTACCGAAAAATCCACTATGCTTATGGAAGAAGGAAAATACACTTTCCGTGTGCCTTTGACTGCAAATAAAGTGCAAATCCGTCAAGCAGTTGAAAAAATCTTCAATGTAAAAGTAGAAAAAGTAGCTACTATTCGTGTTTTAGGTAAGACTAAACGCATGGGTCGTACACAAGGTAAACGTAGCGATTATAAAAAAGCTATCGTAACCTTAAAAGCTGGCGAATCCATTGAATTCTTTGAAGGTGTCTAAGAGTCTAGTTGTAAGGAGGCCCACTAATGGCAATTAAATCATTTAAACCGTACTCCGCTGGTCGCCGGTTTATGACAGTATCCGCCTTCGACGAAATCACAGCAAGCAAACCAGAAAAATCCTTGCTCGCTAAGATTTCTCAAAAAGGTGGTCGTAACAATACTGGTAAAATGACAGTTCGTCACCAAGGTGGCGGTCACAAACGTCAATACCGTATTATTGACTTCAAACGTACTAAAGATAATATTCCAGCTAAAGTAGCAACAATTGAGTATGATCCTAACCGTTCTTCTCGTATCGCTTTGCTTAACTACGCTGATGGTGAAAAACGCTACATTTTAGCTCCTAACGGTCTAAAAGTTGGTGACGTTGTATTCTCCGGTCCTGAGTCCGATATTAAACCTGGTAACTGCTTACCATTGGCTAATATTCCAGACGGTACACAAATCCACAATATCGAATTGAAAATCGGTAAAGGTGGTCAAATCGTTCGTTCCGCTGGTACATCTGCTCAATTGATGGGTAAAGATAATGGCTACGCTATTCTTCGTTTACCATCTGGTGAAATGCGTCGTGTTCGTCAAGAGTGCCGTGCAACAATTGGTGTTGTTGGTAACGCTGACCACAGCAACCTTGTAATTGGTAAAGCTGGTCGTCATCGTTGGATGGGTGTTCGCCCTGGCAACCGTGGTGTTGTAATGAACCCTTGTGACCATCCACATGGTGGTGGTGAAGGTAAATCTCCTGTTGGTCGTAAACATCCTGTTACACCTTGGGGCAAACCAGCACATGGTGTTAAAACTCGCGACAAGAAAAAAGCTTCTAACAGCTTAATTATTAAACGTCGTACAAAATAGGATAAAGGAAAGGAGATAAAATAGTGTCCAGATCTATTAAAAAAGGCCCTTTCGTAGCAGATCATTTGCTTAAGAAAGTTGAAGCTTTAAACGAAACTAACGAAAAGAAAGTTGTAAAAACCTGGTCCCGTGCCTCTACTATTATCCCAAGTTTTGTAGGCCACACAATTGCTGTGCATGATGGTCGCAAACATGTACCTGTATTCATTACAGAAGATATGGTAGGTCATAAATTAGGTGAGTTCGCTCCTACACGTACTTATAGAGGTCATGGTAAGGACGAAAAATCTACAGGCAAAAAATAGGAGGAAATAATACATGGAAGCAAAAGCAATCGCTAGACATATCCGAATCGCGCCTCGTAAAATCCGTATCGTTGCAGATTTAGTGCGCGGTAAAAACATCGGCGAAGCATTTGCCATCTTGAAGTTCACTCCGAAAGTTGGCGCTGATGTAGTAGAAAAAGTTATGCGTTCTGCAATCGCAAACGCTGAACATAATTTCGATATGAATGTTGACAATCTTTACGTATCCGAGATCTTCGTTGATCAAGGCCCTACATTAAAACGCATTCATCCTCGTTTCCGTGGTCAAGCTTTCAAAATTTTGAAACGTACTAGCCACGTAACAGTAGTAGTTAAAGAAAGAGCTTAAGAAGGAGGGAAACAGAGTGGGTCAAAAAGTTAATCCACACGGTTTGCGTGTCGGTATCGTAAAAGATTGGGACGCAAAATGGTATGCAGATAAAGATTTCGCTGCTAATCTTCATGAAGACGTAAAAATTCGTAACTTCTTGAAAGAAACCCTTTTCATTGCTGGTATTTCCCGCATTGAAATCGAGCGTACAAATAAACGTATTAAATTGACTATCCACACTGCGAAACCAGGTATGGTTATCGGTCGTGGTGGTGCTGGTATCGAAGATATCAAAAAAGCAATGACTCGTTTCACTGATAAACAAGTGGACGTTAACATTGCAGAAATTAAACAAGCAGACATGGATGCAACATTAGTTGCTGAAAACATTGCGGGCCAATTGGAACGTCGTATCGGCTTCCGCCGTGCAATGAAACAAGCTGTAGGTCGTACAATGCGCTTAGGTGCAAAAGGTATTAAAATCATGGTAAGCGGTCGTCTTGGCGGCGCTGAAATCGCTCGTAGCGAATCCTACCGTGAAGGTTCTATTCCTTTGCATACACTTCGTGCAGACATCGACTACGGTACTGCTGAAGCTCATACAACATATGGTTGTATCGGCATTAAAGTATGGATTTACAAAGGTGAAGTTTTGCCAGAAGCAAAACAAGCACCTGCTAAGAAGGAAGAAGGTGGCAAGTAATGCTTATTCCAAAGCGCGTAAAACATCGTAAGCAATTCCGCGGCCGTATGAAAGGTCGTGCTATGCGCGGTAATACAGTGTCTCATGGTGAGTTCGGCTTGGTAGCATGCGAACCATCTTGGATCACTAACCGTCAAATCGAAGCTGCCCGTATTGCTATGACTCGTTATATCAAACGTGGTGGTAAAGTATGGATTAAAATTTTCCCTGACAAACCAATCACAGCTAAACCAGCTGGTACTCGTATGGGTTCCGGTAAAGGTTCTCCTGAATACTGGGTAGCAGTGGTTAAACCAGGTCGTGTAATGTTTGAAATGGACGGTGTGCCAGAAGCTACAGCTCGTGAAGCTATGCGTCTTGCAAGCCATAAACTTCCAATCAAATGCAAATTTGTTGTTAAGGGTAAAGAATTGGGTGGTGACGTAAATGAAGGTTAATGACATTCGCAATATGAGCGCTGCCGAAATGGAACAAAAAGTTTCCGGTCTTAAGGAAGAGTTATTTAACCTCCGTTTTCAGCTTGCAACAGGTCAATTAGAAAATCCTATGCGCATTCGTGAAGTTAAGAAGACAATCGCTCGTATTAAAACTGTACAACGTGAAGTTGAACTTAAATCTGAAAACGCATAATAACAGATTTGTTAAAGTTTGAAAAGGAGGCTTAAAATCGTGGCAGAAGAAAGAAACGTACGTAAAGTCCGCGTAGGTAAAGTTGTTAGCGACAAAATGGACAAAACTGTTGTTGTTGCTGTTGAACGTAAAGTACCTCACGCATTATATAACAAGCCAATGGTTAGCACAAAACGCTTCAAAGCTCATGATGAAAATAATGAGTGTCAAATTGGCGATACAGTTAAAATTGTAGAAACTCGTCCACTTTCTAAAGATAAATGTTGGAGAGTTGTTGAAATTCTTGAAAGACAAAAATAAGAGTGATGTAAGGAGGAATAGACGATGATCCAGCAACAAACAATTTTGAATGTTGCCGACAACACTGGTGCTAAACGTATTATGTGCATCCAAGTCATGGGCGGTTCTTATCGCAAATTCGGCAATATCGGTGACGTAATCGTTGCTTCTGTAAAAGATGCATCACCCGGTGGCGTTGTCAAGAAAGGCGACGTAGTTAAAGCTGTTATTGTTCGTTCTAAAAAAGGTATCCGCCGTCAAGACGGTTCCTATATTCGTTTCGATGAAAACGCAGCAGTAGTTATTAAAGATGACAAGACCCCTCGTGGTACTCGTATCTTTGGACCTGTAGCTAGAGAACTTCGTGAAAAAGACTTCATGAAAATCGTTTCTTTGGCTCCAGAAGTATTATAAGAAGGAGGAACGCAGCATATGGCTAAGCTACAAATCAAAAAAGGCGATACAGTTGTTGTTATCTCCGGTAAAGATAAAGGTAAGCAAGGTACAGTTATCGCAACTGAACCTAAAAAAGAACGCGTATTTGTTGAAGGCGTTAACACTGTAAAACGTCACACAAAACCTTCCCAAGCTAACCCACAAGGCGGCATCGTTACTAAAGAAGCTGGCATTCATGTTTCTAACGTAATGGTTGTTGACCCAGAAACTAAAACAGCTACTCGTATCAAAAAGGTAGAAGGCAAGGACGGTAAATTCGTTCGCGCTACTGTTAAATCCGGTACAGTACTTAAATAATCAGGAAAGGAGGAGCTACATAAATGTCTCGTTTGTTTGAACAATACAACTCTGAAATCAAAAAGAGTATGCAAGAAAAATTCCAATACGGCAATGTAATGGAAATTCCTAAATTGGAAAAAATCGTTATCAACATCGGCGTAGGTGATGCAGTAGGCAATGCAAAAGCATTGGAAGCAGCAGTTAATGACTTGACTATCATTGCTGGTCAAAAACCTGTCATCACAAAAGCTAAAAAATCCATTGCGAACTTCAAAGTTCGTGAAGGCATGGCGTTGGGTACAAAAGTTACTCTTCGTGGCGAACGCATGTATGAATTCCTTGATAGATTGATCAATGCGGCATTACCTCGTGTACGTGACTTCCGCGGTATCAGCGCTACTGCATTCGATGGCCGTGGTAACTACGCTTTGGGTCTTAAAGAACAGCTCATCTTCCCTGAAATCGAATATGATCAGGTAGAACGTGTTACTGGTATGGACATCATTATCGTAACAAGTGCTAAGACAGATGAAGAAGCTCGTGAATTGTTGACTCAATTCGGTATGCCTTTTGAAAAATAATAGGAGGAACATATAGATGGCTAAAAAATCTATGATTGAACGCGAAAAGAAACGCGCTAAAATCGTTGAAAAATATGCAGCTAAACGTGAAGCGTTAAAAGCAGCAGGTGATTATGAAGGCTTATCCAAATTACCAGCAAATGCATCCCCAACACGCTTGCACAACCGTTGCAACTTAACTGGTCGTCCTCACGGCTATATGCGTAAATTCGGTATCAGCCGTATTGCGTTCCGTGAATTGGCGTACAAAGGACAAATTCCTGGTGTTAAAAAAGCCAGCTGGTAATATTAGACGAGAGGAGGTTTTTAGATTATGGTAATGACCGATCCTATCGCGGATATGCTTACGCGCATCCGTAATGCAAACGCTGCACTTCATGAAACGGTAAACATTCCTGCATCTAGAATGAAAGCAGCCGTTCTTGACATCCTTTTACAAGAAGGCTTTGTAAAGAACGTTGAAAAAGAAGAAAACACTTTAAAAGTAACTTTGAAATATGGTTCCAATAACGAGAAAGTTATTACAGGAATTAAACGTATTTCCAAACCAGGTTTACGTGTTTACGCGAAAAAGGAAGAACTTCCTCGTGTACTTGGTGGTTTGGGTATCGCAGTTATTTCTACGTCCAAAGGCGTTATGAGCGACAAACAAGCTCGTAAAGAAGGTCTTGGTGGCGAAGTAATCGCATACGTTTGGTAATAGTAGCAATAGGAGGTAGAAATAATGTCACGTATCGGTAGAATGCCTATCGAGATCCCTGCAGGCGTTACTGTTACATATGATAACCATCATATGAACGTAAAAGGCCCTAAAGGTGAATTATCTCGCGATTTGCATCCAGATATGAATATCACTGTAGAAGGTAACACAATCACAGTAACTCGTCCTTCCGACGATAAAAATCATCGTTCCCTTCACGGTTTGACTCGCGCTCTTGTTGCTAATATGGTAACAGGCGTATCTGAAGGATTTACAAAAACTCTTGAAATCAACGGTGTTGGTTACAGAGCGGCTAAACAAGGCAATAAATTAGCTCTTACACTTGGCTTCTCCCATCCAGTAGAAATGGAAGCTCCAGCTGGTATTACAATCGACGTTCCAGCTCCTAACAAAATCGTTGTGTCTGGTGCAGACAAAGAAGTTGTAGGTGCAGTAGCAGCTGATATCCGTAAATGGAGAAAACCTGAACCTTACAAAGGTAAAGGTATCCGCTATGAAGGCGAAGTTGTTCGTCGCAAAGCTGGTAAAGCTGGTGCAAAAGGTAAATAGTAATATCATCTATATGAATGAAAGGAGTGAATATCTTGCCTCGTAAATCTAGTAGAAATATCGCTCGAGCAAAACGTCATCTTCGTATTCGCCGTCACATCTCTGGTACGGCAACTTGCCCACGTTTGAACGTTTACCGTTCTTTGAGCAACATTTACGCACAAGTAATCGATGACGTAGCAGGTACAACTTTGGTTGCTGCTAGCTCTTTAGATAAAGATTTGAACTTATCCTATGGTGGTAACGTAGCTGCTGCTAAAGCTGTTGGTGAAGCAGTTGCTAAAAAAGCTATCGCTAAAGGTATTGACACTGTAGTGTTTGACCGTGGTGGTTACATTTACCACGGCCGCGTAGCAGCCCTTGCAGAAGGTGCTCGTGAAGCAGGCTTAAAATTCTAAGAAGGAGGAACTATAGACATGGCGAGAATTGACTACACCAGTCTTGATCTTAAAGAAAGAGTAGTATTCATCAACCGCGTAGCCAAAGTAGTTAAAGGCGGTCGTCGTTTTTCCTTCAGCGCTCTTGTAGTTGTTGGTGATGGCAACGGTTATGTAGGCGTTGGCTTAGGTAAAGCAGCGGAAGTACCAGAAGCAATTCGCAAAGGTATCGATGATGCTAAGAAAAATATTGTAAACGTAGCTATTAAAAATGGTACAATCCCTCACAGCGTAACAGGCGTATTCGGTGCAGGCCGCGTATTCTTGAAACCAGCTGCTGAAGGTACTGGCGTTATCGCTGGTGGCCCTGTTCGTGCCGTATTGGAATTAGTAGGTGTTCGTAACATCTTGACTAAATCTTTGGGCTCTTCTAACCCTAACAATATGGTTCGCGCTACAATCGAAGGTTTGAAAGATTTGAAACGCGCTAGCGAAGTTGCTGAGCTTCGTGGTAAAACCGTTGAAGAAATCTATAACGCGTAATAAGGAGACAAGAAATGGCACAAGTTAAAGTAACATTAACAAGAAGCTTAATCGGTCGTCCTGAAGATCAACGCGCGACAGTTAAAGCTTTGGGCTTGAAAAAAACTAATTCTCAAGTCGTAAAAGAAGTAACACCTCAAATCGAAGGTATGCTTCATAAAGTTAGACATTTAGTAAAAGTTGAAGAAGTTTAATACTGATAAGGAGGTGCACTGAATGAAACTTCATGAATTACAACCAGCAGCTGGTTCTAAAAAAACTCGTACTCGTGTAGGCCGTGGTTTAGGTTCTGGCTTGGGTAAAACATCTGGTCGTGGTCAAAAAGGTCAAAACTCCCGTTCTGGCGGTGGCGTTCGCTCCGGTTTTGAAGGCGGCCAAATGCCTCTTTATCGTCGTTTACCAAAACGCGGTTTCAACAACAGCGTTTTTGCTAAACAATATGCTGAAGTTAACGTAGCACAATTAAATCGCTTTGAAGATGGTGCAACAGTTGATCCAGTAGCTCTTATTGAAGCTGGCATTTTGAAAAATGTACGCGATGGTATTCGTATTTTAGGTAACGGTACATTGGAAACTAAAAACTTGACTGTTATCGCTAATGGCTTCACTAAAGCTGCTGAAGAAAAAATCACAGCAGCAGGCGGAAAAGTTGAGGTGATCTAGGGTGCTAGATAGCCTCTCGAACATCTTTAAGATTACTGAGTTACGTAACAAGATCTTGTACACATTGATGATGTTTGCTGTGTTTAGAGCCGGCATTCACATCCCAGTACCAGGTGTAGATGCATCTGTTATCGAATCCTTGTTTACATCCGGTAACCTATTTGGTCTATTAGACTTGTTTGCTGGTGGTGCGCTAAGTAAGTTCTCTATCTTTGCGATGAGTATTACCCCTTACATTAATGCTTCCATCATCATGCAACTGCTTCAGTCTGTAGTTCCTCAGTTTGAAGCATGGAGTAAAGATGGTGAAGACGGGCGTAAGAAAATAGCGAAGGTAACTCGTTATGGCACCGTAGTCCTTGGCTTTGTACAAGCCGCTGGTATGGCATTTGCTCTTAGAGCAAACAACGCTTTGGTAAATAATGATTTCCTTAGCGTATTCGTTGTGGCCATCATCCTCACAGCAGGCACATGTTTGTTGATGTGGATTGGTGAGCAAATCACAGCATATGGTATAGGTAATGGTATTTCTTTGATCATCTTTGCTGGTATCGTAGCTCGATTGCCAGATGGTCTCGAAACTATTTATCAATATATCCAAAACGGAACCATTAACATGTTCCAAGCATTCTTATTTGCTGTAATTGCACTTGCGATGATCGCTGTCGTAGTGGCAGTTACACAAGGCCAACGTCGCATTCCTATCCAATACGCAAAACGCGTAGTAGGGCGTAAAATGTACGGTGGTCACTCTACATTCTTGCCGTTGAAAGTCAATCAGGCAGGTGTAATCCCAATTATCTTTGCGTCATCTGTGTTGATGTTCCCTGTAACAATTGCACAATTTATTGACAATGAATTTGTTCATAAAGTTGCTGATTTATTTACATGGGGGACGCCGTTACAAACGGCATTGTATGCGATATTGATCTTTATCTTTACGTATTTCTATACTGCAATCTCTATCAACATTACAGATATGGCAGATAATATGAAAAAATACGGTGGTTTTATCCCAGGTATTCGTGCGGGTAAACCAACTGCTGATTATGTGGATAACGTGATGACCAAGATCACTTTGGCTGGCGCTGTATTCTTAGCTGTCGTTGCTATTATACCGAATTTCCTCGGTAGTATAACCGGCGTCCAAGGCGTATACTTTGGTGGTACGGCTCTTCTCATCGTTGTAGGTGTAGCACTTGATACAATGCAACAAATTGAGTCGCTCATGGTAACACGCCACTATAAAGGCTTTGTGAAATAGGAGGGAAACGATATGTATATTTTATTAATGGGACCTCCTGGTGCTGGTAAAGGCACTCAGGCAGCTCGACTTATTGAAAAATACGGTATTCCCCAAATTTCAACAGGTGATATGTTCCGCGCTGCGATTAAGAACGAAACACCTCTTGGAGTTGAGGCTAAGAAATACATCGATGCTGGTCAATTGGTACCAGACAGTGTAACTGTTGGTATCGTACGTGATCGCTTGGTGAAAGATGACTGCAAATCTGGATTTATTCTTGATGGATTTCCAAGAACTACAGCGCAAGCTGTATCCTTGGATGCAATCCTTAAAGAGTTAGGAATTTCTTTGGACGCTGTACTTAACTTAAACGTTCCTTCCGAGGAATTGGTTAAACGTATTAGCGAACGAGCTGTTCTAGAAAATCGTGCTGATGATAACCCTGAAACAGTACAGAAACGTCTAGCTGTGTACGAAGAATCTACTAAACCATTAATTGATTACTATCGCAATAGCGGATTATATCAAGAAATTAATGGTTTACAAGATGTAGACGCAGTATTTGCTGACATCATTAAGGCGTTGGAGAAATAATCTATGATTATTTTAAAATCGCCCCATGAGATTGAATGTATCCGCAAGGCAAGTAAGCTTACAGCAGACACGTTGTCCTTGTTAGTAAAAAAGGCTAAACCTGGCATCACGACGCTTGAGTTAGATACAATTGCCGAAGAATATATTCGCAGCCACGGTGGTATACCAAGTTGTAAAGGGTACTATGGATTCCCCGCTACAATCTGTGCTTCTATTAACGAAGAAGTCGTTCATGGTATTCCGAGCGCTAAGCGTAAGCTTAAAAACGGCGATGTCCTCAGTATTGATCTCGTATCATCTATTGATGGATATCACGGCGATTCGGCTGTGACGATTCCTATCGGTCACGTCAAACCCGATGTGATGAAATTGTTAAAAGTTACAGAGGAAAGTCTGTTCAAGGGAATTGAACAAGTGAAAGTTGGTAACCGTATTGGTGCTATCGGTCACGCTGTTCAAACGTATTGTGAGAAACATGGTTACGGTGTCGTACGCGACTTCGTAGGTCATGGTTTAGGCCGCGAAATGCATGAAGATCCGCAAATACCAAACTATGGTAGTCCTGAGCAAGGACCTCTTATGAAACCAGGTATGGTATTGTGTATTGAACCGATGATTACATTAGGTACTCACCGTGTTCGTGTATTAGGGGATGACTGGACAGCAGTTACAGTAGATGGTAAACCTGCTGCTCATTTCGAACATACAGTGGTTGTTACAGAAAACGGCCCTGAAATATTAACTATGCGGGAAGAACCGCGGTTAATTAAATAAACAGGTAACCGGAGGAAAAGATATGTCAAAAGAAGACGTTATTGAGGTGGAAGGTACGGTCGTTGAGGCATTACCGAATGCCATGTTCCAAGTTGAATTGGAAAATGGTCATATCGTATTGGCTCATGTGTCAGGTAAAATGCGTATGAATTTTATCCGTATTCTTCCTGGTGATAAAGTTACTATGGAACTGACACCGTATGACTTAAATCGTGGTCGCATCACCTATCGCTTTAAATAAGCATAGGGTCCACAAAGGAGGTACTAATGAAGGTTCAACCATCAGTTAAAAAGATATGCGAAAAATGTAAAATCATTAAACGCAAAGGCCGTGTAATGGTTATTTGCGAAAATCCAAAACATAAACAAAAACAAGGATAATCTGATAGGAGGTGGATGATTAGATGGCACGTATCGCCGGTGTAGATTTACCTCGTGACAAACGAGTGGAAATTGGTTTAACTTATATTTATGGTATTGGTCCGACTTTAGCATCTGAAATTATTGCTAAAACTGGCATCAATCCTGACACACGCGTTCGCGATCTTTCTGAAGATGAAGTAGCGAAAATCCGTGAATTGTTAGATGCTGATTACAAAGTAGAAGGTGACCTTCGTCGTGAAGAAGCTCTTAACATTAAACGCTTAATTGAAATCAACTCCTATCGAGGCAAACGTCATCGTATGGGTTTACCACTTCGTGGTCAACGTACTAAAACGAATGCACGTACTCGCAAAGGTCCTAGAAAAGCAATTGCTGGTAAAAAGAAATAAGATAAAGGAGGGATAAAGCGTGGCTAAAAAAGTTGTTAGAACTAAAAGAAAAGAAAAGAAACATATTGAATCCGGTGCGGCTCATATTCGTTCTACATTCAATAACACTATCGTAACTTTGACAGATACAAACGGTAATGCGTTGTCTTGGGCTTCCGCTGGTGGCTTGGGCTTCCGTGGTTCTCGTAAATCCACTCCATTTGCTGCTCAAATGGCTGCTGAACAAGCTGCTAAAGCTGCAATGGAACATGGTCTTCGCACTGTTGAAGTATTCGTAAAAGGTCCTGGATCCGGCCGTGAAGCTGCAATCCGTGCTTTACAAGCTGCAGGTCTTGAAGTTACTTCCATTAAAGACGTAACTCCAATTCCTCACAATGGTTGTCGCCCTCCAAAACGCCGTCGTGTATAATTTATAGTGACCGATATGATACGGTGCTATAATTAACTATGAACGTGTGTTATATAGGAGGATGTTCCTGATGAGCGAAGAAAAGAAACTTAAAATCGAGAAAGTGGACATCGCCGATGGCGGTCGTTATGGTAAGTTCGTATGTGAACCATTAGATCGTGGTTATGGGATCACTCTCGGTAATAGCTTACGCAGAATTTTGCTTTCATCCTTGGATGGGGCAGCTATCACCTCTATCAAAATTGATGGAGTTCTTCATGAATTCTCTACTATTCCTGGTATTCGCGAAGATGTTACGGATATCATCCTTAACTTAAAGCAATTGTGCATCAAAGTTGAAGAAGAAGCACAATTACCTTTGGAAGTTCATTTCGACTTCCAAAAGGATGGAATATTGACAGCTACTGATTTAGCTGAACAATTCCCGCCAGAGGTAGAAGTATTGAATCCTGAACTCGTGATTGCGACAATGGATGAGACAGCTCATCTCGTAATGGACGTAGTAATCGAACGAGGTAAAGGCTATGTTCCTTCAACGAAGAATAAAAAAGATACTGATGTTATTGGTTGTATTCCAATCGATTCCATCTTCTCTCCAATTCTTCGTGCTAAATACGAAGTGAGTGATGTTCGTGTAGGCAATGAAATGGACTTCGACAAGCTTACATTAGAAGTTTGGACTGATGGCTCCATTACTGCTGCTGATGCAGTGGCAAAATCTGCTGCCATTATGATTGGTTATTTAGGGAACTTCACTAAATTAGCGCATTCTGCAGATGTTGTAGATGTAAACACTGGTGAAGGCGGTATCGTTATAGATCCAGTAGGTTCCGATAATGAAGAACCAGCTGTAGATGACGGCCCAGCAAAGATTTCCATCGACGAGTTGGAACTCTCTGTTCGTGCGTATAACTGCTTGAAACGTGCTGGCATTAATACAATTGCAGACCTGCTAGACAAAACCATTGATGACTTAGGAAAAGTTCGCAACTTAGGTAAAAAATCTATCGATGAAATTGAGGAAAAACTCAATAATCACCCAGGTGGTTTTCAACTTAAACAAAAAGGCGAATAAGGAGGAAGACGAATGTACAGAAAATTAGGCCGCGACAGCTCCGCTCGTAAAGCGTTGTTCCGTAGCATGTTAACATCTTTCTTCCAATATGAGCGTATTGAAACGACTGAAGCTAAAGCGAAAGAACTTCGTTCTTTAGCTGATCAAATGGTAACTTTGGCTAAACGTGGTGATCTTCATGCACGTCGCCAAGTTCTTGCATACCTCATGGATGAAAGTGTAGTAAAAAAATTGTTTGATACAATTGCTCCAAAATATGCAGACCGCCAAGGTGGTTACACTCGTGTAATCAAAACTGGTCTCCGCAAAGGTGACGCTGCACCTTTGGCTATTATCGAGTTAGTTTAATCAAACTCATACGGTGTTGTAACTTACGTTGCAGCACCGTTTTTTTATTGTCAATTTTATGGTACAATCGACTAGTATAATATCGTAATATGTTAGCAGTTATCGTAAATAATGAATATGTATTGTCAACTTTTTGCATAATATCTAAGACATTATTAAATTCCAGTTCTATCAATAGGATAAATTGAAATAAGGGAATCATGCACAGTATGAGTATGATAGATGATGCAAATGGTTCTACTTTCATAGAAACGAAATTGACTAGAAAGATATGAGGTTATCCATGAATGAACAAGACATTATGATTGAGGTCAATCATATGAGTCATATTTATACTGATGAAAACGGCAATGATGTACGTGCCTTAGACGATGTGAGTCTAACCATTAAGCACGGCGAATTTGTTTGTATCATTGGTACTAATGGCAGTGGTAAAAGTACGCTTGCCAAGCATTTTAATGTGCTATTACAACCTAGCGAAGGATATATCAACGTGTGTGGTTTTGATACGCGAGATGAAGCGCATATTTGGGAGATTCGCCAACATGTGGGGATGGTATTTCAAAATCCTGATAACCAAATCGTAGCGGCCGTCGTAGAAGAGGACGTTGCCTTTGGTCCAGAAAACTTAGGTATTCCTAGTGCAGAAATTAGACAACGTGTCGATGCAGCGTTAGCCGCTGTTAATATGACTGAATATAGAGAACATGGGCCCCATTTATTATCGGGTGGACAAAAACAACGTATTGCTATCGCAGGTGTATTAGCGATGAAGCCTGATTGCATTGTTCTTGATGAACCAACAGCTATGCTCGACCCCAAAGGTCGTCGTGAGGTTCTTGAAACAGTTCATAAGCTCAATAAAGAAGAAGGTATTACCATTGTATATATTACACACTTCATGGAGGAAGCTGTTACGGCAGACCGCGTTGTGGTTATGAAAAATGGTGTGAAATTACATGATGGTACGCCTCGTGAAATCTTTAGCCATGTAGATACCTTAAAAGGTCTGGGCCTCGATGTACCGGTGGCATCAGAAATTGCTTTTAAACTGAATGCTAAAGGGTATGAAGTTGGTAAGAGCATCATTAATAATGAAGAGTTAGCAGAGGGCCTTAAAGGCTCAAAGTTAGGCAAGCAATTATCCGCTATACACTCAACAGATGCTTCAAGAGGGGAGGAAACCCACTAATGGCGATCGTATTAGATAATATTACATATACTTACGGCATGGGTACTCCTTTTGAAAAGACTGCACTTCGTGGCGTATCTCTTACCATTGAAAATGGGGAGTTTTTAGGTGTTATCGGTCATACTGGTTCCGGTAAATCTACCTTTGTACAGCATCTAAATGGTCTATTACATCCTACAACTGGTACCGTTACGGTCAATGGTGTAGATATTAGCGCTTCCACAGAGGAAGCTAAAAAAATGCGCCATAAGGTTGGTATGGTATTCCAATACCCAGAGCATCAATTGTTTGAAGAAACCATTGCTCAGGATATCGCCTTTGGTCCTAAAAATTTAGGGCTTAGTGCTGATGACGTAGACGAGCGTGTGCGAGATGCGATGAAGTTCGTAGGACTCGATTACGATACATATGCAGAACGTTCTCCATTTCATTTATCTGGTGGTCAAATGCGCCGCGTTGCTATTGCTGGTGTAGTGGCTATGAACCCAGATTTCCTTGTGCTTGATGAACCATCTGCTGGTCTTGATCCATTTGGACGGGAAGAAATTTTTGAAGAAATCATTCGACTTCATAAAGAAAAGGGAATAACTGTAATTCTTGTATCTCACAATATGGAAGATATTTCTCGCATGGCTTCCCGTCTCGTAGTACTCGATAAAGGGCGTGTCGTTCTCGATGGTGAGCCGATGGACATCTTTAATAATCATCGTGATGAGTTACAAGCTGTGGGTGTAGATGTTCCACCAGTATCTGTTACCATGGAATATTTGCGTGAACAAGGCTTTGATGTATCTAATCGCGTACTGTCTGTAGATGATGCGGTACAAGCAATTCTAGAGGGAGGTAGCCATGTTAAATAACATTACTATTGGTCAATACTTCCCAGGGAATTCCTTCTTGCATCGCATGGACCCGCGAGCAAAGATTATTGCTACTACCATCTTCGTAGTGGCTATCTTCTTGGCAAATTCTCCACTAGCCTATGGCATAGTAGGTGGTTTCACCATCTTTGCAATGCTATTATCGCGTTTGCCATTACGCCTGATGTGGTCTGCTATTAAACCGCTTTGGATTATCATCGTATTTACCATGGGTATTCATATTTTTACGACGCCTGGTAATCCAATTTTCCAATGGGGAATTATTAATATTACGGATCATGGGGTGGCAATGGGTCTTCAAATGGCGGCACGATTAATCTTCTTAATCTTGTTCTCTTCTTTGTTGACCTATACCACATCACCGATTCGCTTAACTGATGGCATCGAGCACTTGCTCAATCCATTCCGTCGCATTGGTGTTCCTGCTCATGAACTAGCCATGATGATGACTATTGCGTTGCGTTTCATCCCTACCTTATTGGATGAGACAGATCGTATTATGAAAGCACAATCTGCTCGTGGTGCAGACTTTGTGACAGGCTCTATTATTCAACGAGCGAAAAACATGGTGCCACTTTTAGTGCCATTATTTATCAGTGCGTTTCGACGGGCCGATGAATTAGCTATCGCTATGGAAGCGCGTTGCTATAGAGGTGGTGTCAACCGTACGCGTATGAAGGAATTACAAGTTACTTATGTCGATTATATTGGTGTTGGCGCTGTTGTTTTGGTAACTATTGTACTTGTCGCATTGTGGTGGTTAGATCTATGAGAAACATACAGATCATAGTGGCTTATGATGGTACAGATTTAGCAGGTTATCAAAAGCAACCTAATGATAAGGGGTTAACGGTACAAGGATGTTTGGAATATGGTTTATCACGTATTTGTAATGAACCGATCCAAATTTATGGTGCCTCTCGTACGGATGCGGGTGTGCATGCTAAATTTCAAGTTTGTACATTTCAAACGTCGGGGACTATACCAGTAGAAAATATTCCTCGCGCCATGATAGCTCATATTCCTAAGGATATAGTCGTTCTAGAAGCGGTAGAAATTCCGCTAGATTGGAAGCCACGGTGGAATATATACGGTAAAGAATATATATATACGATTCATAATCAGCTCATTGCAGATCCTTTGACGCAACGATATCATTGGCATGTGAAAAAGCCCTTAAATATTGCTCGTATGCAGGCTGCAGGTAATGAACTAGTAGGTACACATGACTTTACAACCCTAAAGGGAACCAACTCAACTTCGGCGGATCCTGTAAAGACAATTATGGGAATTCGTGTTGAGGCCCGAGGTTCACAGGTGACGATTTCTGTGATTGGTGATGGTTTTTTATATCATATGGTTCGCAATATTGCAGGCTTACTTGTAGATATAGGTCTCGGTCGTCGTAAGGTTGAGGATATTAAAGGATATTTAGCCGCTAAAGACCGGCGTGCTATAGGGAAAACTGCACCTGCTCAAGGCTTATGTTTAGAAGAAATATTCTTCACTGAAGAGCGACAACAAGAGGTATTACGGAATAAATATTTTAGATGATTCGAGAATAAATATTCTATATAATTTTATATAGACTCTTTTTTTGATGTGAAAGTATAAAACGTTGAGCATAAATACTAAAAGGATACTACTTCAAAAGTAGTATCCTTTTTTTCTTATAATTTTTAGTTATAATACCTTAATTTATACCTATTATTATGTGAAATGATACATTGTAAACCTAAAATATACATGATACAATGGCGATATAAGACAGGTTCGTACTATAAAACATTAACATAGTAAGGTAGACTCTTGTCAGCAGTGTAATTTTTATCCTAAGGAGGGTGAATCTCTTGCAAAAACGTAAAGATTTTATCTGGAAAATGGGCGGCCAACAAGGTGAAGGTATCGAGAGTTGCGGCGAAATTATGGCCACAATCCTTGCTAAAGAAGGCTACTCTTTGTATAGCCAACGTTTATTTGCATCTCGCATCAAAGGTGGTCATACTACATTCGCATTGCGCGTAGCATTGGAACAAATTATGTCCATTGGTGAAGGGGTAGACTTCTTGCTTTCCCTTGATCAAGAAACCGTTGATATGCACGGTTCCGAAGTACGTGATGGTGGATATATCATCTGTGATAGCAAAGTTAATCCAGACTTTTCTAAATTTGAAGGTACAAAGATTAATTGCTTATCTTTGCCTATCTCTGAAACAGCAATGAAACAAGGCTCCTTGTTGATGCGTAATATCGTAGCACTTGGGATGTCCGTAGCGCTTCTTGGCTTTGATACTAAGATGTTTAAAGATGCTATTACTGAGAAATTTGCAAAGAAATCCCAAGAGATTATTGATAAAAACTTGGCTGCTTTCGATGATGGTCATAGCCTTGTAATGGAAAAATTAGGCGATGTTGAAATCGATACATTGCCAGCGCCTGGTAAGAAAGATCAAATGTTCTTATTAGGTAACGAAGCATGTGCTCTTGGTGCTATTGCAGCAGGCTCCCGTTTTATGGCGTCTTATCCTATTACGCCAGCATCCGAAGTTATGGAATACATGATTAAAACTATGGATAAGTTGGGCTCAACTGTTGTTCAAACAGAAGACGAAATCGCAGCATGTATGACAGCTATGGGTGGCGTATACGCAGGTGTTCGTGGCTTCACATGTACTTCTGGCCCAGGTCTTTCCTTGATGGCAGAATCCTTGTCCATGGCTTCTATGGCTGAATTGCCAATGGTTGTTATCGACGTTCAACGTTCTGGCCCATCCACTGGTATGGCTACAAAAGTTGAACAATCTGATATTGATGCGGCTTGTTACAATGCACATGGTGACTATTCTGGTATCGTAATTTCTCCAACATCTATCGAAGAATGCTTCTATGAGATTCAAAAAGCTTTCAACTTGGCAGAAATGTACCAATGTCCAGTTATCTTTATGCCTGACTTACAACAAGGTTTGAATAAACAATCCGTTCCTTCCTTCGATTTGAACCGCGTACCTATTAATCGCGGTAAAATGATGAAAGAAGCTGAACTTCCTGAATTGGTACAACCTAACTACTTCAAACGCTTTGAATTGACTGAAGATGGCATTTCTCCGCGTACAATTCCAGGCATGAAAAATGGTCTATTCCTTTCCACAGGTTTAGAGCATAATGAAGAAGGTAAACCAGCAGAAGCGCCTACAATGCACGTAGCGCAAACTGATAAACGTTTCCGCAAATTGGAAACTGTAGCTGATAACTATGAACCATTCTTGAATAATGCTAAATACGACGAAGCAGATGTACTCGTTGTAGGTATGGCTTCTAGCCGTGGTGCTATTGAAGAAGCCGTTGCTGAATTTGATCAAGAAGGCGTTAAAGTTAATCACTTACAATTGCGCTTAATTAAACCATTCCCAGCAAAGCAATTACAACCGTTCTTTGATGCTGCGAAAAAAGTAGTTATTGTAGAACACAATAAAACTGGTCAATTGGCTAACTTATTTAAAATCAACATGCATAAGAAACATAAGATTTCTAGCTGCTTGAAATACGATGGTAATCCATTCACAAAAAGTTATGTGAAAAATGCGATTAAGGAGGTCCTATAATATGACAACAGCTAAAGATTACAGAAATGATATTCGTCCTAACTGGTGTCCAGGCTGTGGCCATTATGGGGTTCAAGCGGCGATTACTGACGCTGTAGTAGCGAAAAATATTCCACCAGAAAAATTAGCCGTAATTTCCGGTATCGGTTGTTCTAGCCGTATCGGTGGCTATTTTTACGCTTATGGTGCGCATACAACTCATGGCCGTGCGCTTCCTTATGCGCAAGGCGTTAAGCTTGCTAACCAAGACCTAGAAGTTATTGCATTTTCTGGTGACGGTGATGCCTTTGCTATCGGTATGGGTCACACCATTCATGCTTTTAAACGTAATGTAAACATGACATACGTAGTAATGGATAACCATGTATATGGTTTGACTAAAGGTCAAGCATCCCCTCGTTCTGACATCGGTTTTGTTACAAAAACAACTCCTCATGGTGCGTTTGAGTCTCCATTGTCCGTTTGTGAAACTGCGATTGCAGCAGGTGCTACATTTGTAGCGCAAAGCTATATGGTGAATCGTAAAGAGCTCGTTGATTTGATTCAACAAGCTATGGATCATGAGGGCTTCTCCTTCATCAATGTATTTAGCCCATGTGTTACATACAACAAACGCAATAGCTATGATTGGTTCAAAGAACATTTAGTAGCATTGCCTGAAGGTTATGACCCAACAGATCGTGCAACAGCGCTTAAAACTTTGGGTGATACTGATGGTTTGGTTACAGGCCTTATCTATCAAAATACATCTAAACCTTCCTTTGAAAAAGCAATGGCTGCAGCAAATGGCGGACCACATCCTCGTCCATTGACTGAAGATGTTGTAAAACCTGACCAAGCATTATTTGATAGTCTTTGCAATCAATTTAAATAATATTAGTATCGTACCCATTAGGTAGGATGCTGATTAAAGAAACGTGTCACCTTTGGGTGGCACGTTTTTTGTATGTACTATTTTATGAAAAACTATTTAGTATATTGCTTTCTGCGATTTGTCCCATGTGGTTATATAACGTGATATAATAAGGACATTGTATGATATTCATTGCAATCGTATCGTATTCATTGCAGAGGTTTTTATGAAAGCATACGAAAAGGGGATTAGTCTATCTATCTGGACTTTGAGTTGGCCTATATTTATTGAAGTGTTCCTACAGATGCTAGTAGGTAATATAGACCAATTGATGATGAGTCACTACTCGCCTCAAGCGGTAGCAGCGGTAGCTAATGCCAATCAGATTTTAAATATCTTTATTATGCTCATCATCGTCATGAGTACAGCTACGACGATTTTGATTGCCCAATATTTAGGAGCGAGAAACCAGTCCAAGCTATCAGAGGTATGTACGGTCAGCTTAGTGATGAATTTTCTCTTTTCATCTATAGCGGCAGTATTCTTTATTACTTGCCATGAATGGATCTTTACATGGCTAGGTATACCACCAGAAACGATGAGTGATACGTCGATATATACTACTATCGTTGCTGCAGGGCTACCGATACAAGCGATGTATTATGCGTTAGTAGCCGTATTTAGAGGTCACTCATTAACACGCGTTACCATGTACATTGCTCTTGTGATGAATATCATTCATATTCTAACAAACTATGTATTAATCTTTGGACATGGTCCAATACCAAGTCTTGGGGTATTAGGCGTTTCTATTTCAACATGGCTATCTAAAGTGGTAGGGCTCGTGATTATTGGATATACTTTTAAGAAATTATTAACCTTAGAGGTGAGCTTTACATTCTTAAAACCATTTCCGTGGCATACGGTTAAATCTTTATTGCATATCAGTGTTCCTTCTGGTGGAGAAACATTGAGCTATCAATTATCTCAAACTACGATTATGAAAATGGTCAATATTTTAGGCTTAGCAGTTATTAATACTAAAGTTTATGTATCTGTTATCGCCATGCTTTGTTATGTATACACCATAGCACTATCCAATGCTTCACAAGTTATCGTAGGTTTCCTAATGGGCGCTAAACGCCAAGAGGAGGTTACTAGTCGTGTATGGAAGTCCATGTATTTAGCGATTGCTATTAACGTAGGTCTTGCTACATTCTTCTATGTGACTAGTGATTTTGTTGTCTCTGTGTTTACTTCGGATCCGGAAATCCTAGAGTTAGCACATAATGTATTACTGGTTGAGATCTTTCTTGAGTTAGGACGTGCAGTAAATATCGTTATGGTTGGTTGTTTGCAGGCTGCCGGTGATATTCGTACACCTATGCTAGTGGGAATCTTTGGCATGTGGTTATGCGCCGTGCCATTATCGTATCTATTTGGTATTTACTGGGGTTGGGGCCTTGTTGGTATATGGATTGCCATGGCCGCTGATGAAATCTTGCGAGGTTTATTGTTTATATATCGTTGGTATAGCGGTAAATGGAGAAACAAGCATCTTATCGAAGCTTAATTTCATTCTCCCTAATTTTGATTTACAATTAGCTAAATAATAATGTAATATAACTAGCATTATATTGGAGAATAGATATTGCTAGTTTTACTTGAAAGTAGGTTTATATGAGTAAGACAGTAGGCATTATTGGCTTAGGCCTATTAGGTGGATCCTTGGCAAAGGCCTTAAAGGAATATACAGATTATGAGGTAGTAGGCTATGCACGTCGTCAAGAGGTCTGTGATGCGGCCATTCAAGATGGTGTGGTAAAAGCTGCGTGGACTGAAGTTGAGCCATTGATTAAGAACTCAGATATCGTTGTGTTCTCCTTGCCACCTGATACAAACGCACGGCTTTTTACTGAAACGGCTCATCTATTTAGACCGGGGCAAGTCGTAACCGATGTATCTAGTGCGAAGGAAAACTTTGTACGAGCCGTTTATGAATCGATTCCTAAGGGGACCGTTTTCGTATCTGTCCATCCTATGGCAGGATCCGAAAAGGGTGGGTATGAAGTATCTCATAAAAACCTATTCAAAGGTATGGGCTGGATCGTGTTAGAAGATAAGGCATCTGATGTATATAGTGAAGAAGTAGCTCAAGAATTAGCTGACATGGGTCGTGCCTTAGGGTCTCGTATCGAGTTTGTCGATATTTATGCTCATGATGCATATCTGGCTATGGTTAGTCATATGCCTCACTTATTGGCCTCTATTTTAACACAAGTTTCGGGAGGCGATGAATTGGGCGAATTGCGTATGAAATTGTCCGCAGGGGGCTTTAGAGACTGTACACGTGTGGCTGGTGGATTACCATCGATGTGGCGCGAAATTATCTATGGCAATCGTCATAATGTTATTGAAGGCCTTACACAAATTGAATCAGAAATTGAACATGTTAAAGTGATACTTTCACAAGATGACGAAGGACAAGAATTAGAAAGCTATCTTGAACGAAGTCGCGAGATTCGAGGAAAGTTACCGTATTTAACTGGTCAAATCAAGGATAATTAAAATGGCGTAGTTTTGTATCCTATAAGAGAGTAAATGTAACTGAAAAAACATGACATATATCAAGAATCGTGTATACTATATATCGATATGAGTATGTAAATATATTATGTTAAGGGAGCTTTTATGAGTTTGTTACAAGAAACTTGTGGCGCTATTACAGGTCGCAGCCTAGAGATTGAACAATATATATTTAATAGTTGGAATGCAGAATCGCCGGTGGAACTATATGGTAGTCTTGTAGATGTTGTGGCTCAATATGGGGCGGCTACAAATCAAGAGCAGGTAACCGTGCCAAAACCATGTATGATTATTGCTTCTGCAGATCATGGCGTAGCTGATATGGGCGTCAGTGCGTATCCAAAAGAAACGACCGTTGGGATGACACAAAATTACCTGATTCCTAAGGGGGCTGGCGCTAATTCTCTAGCGAATTACTGTGGAGCTCAAATGGAAGTTATCGACATGGGCATTGATGCGGATATGAGTTGGGTTCCAGGCCTTCGTATTCATAAACTTGGGATGGGTACGAAAAACTTCGTAGAAGAGCCCGCCATGACGCGCGAACAAGCCGTGGAGGGCATCGAAACAGGGATTCGTCTAGTAAAAGAAAAAATTGATGAAGGCTTCAATGTATTTTTAGTAGGCGAAATGGGCATATCGAATACGACAGCTAGTGCCCTTATGACCGCTAAGTTTGCAGGACTTACAGCGGAAGAGGCGACGGGACGAGGAACGAATATTTCCGATGAACGACTCAAACTAAAACAGCGGATCGTTCATGATGTGCTAGAAAAATATAAGGATATTAGTAAGGATGATGCTCTTGGTATTTTATCTTCTGTAGGCGGTTTTGAATTTGCTTGTATTGTGGGTGTTATCTTAGGTGCTGCAGCAAATCATGGGTTAGTTATTATCGATGGATTTAATACATCGGCTTGTGCATTGGTGGCTAAAACATTGGCTCCAAAAGCGATGGATTATGTGATGGCTTCACATTTATCTGCTGAAAAAGCGGCCAAATCTTCCTTAGAAAATTTAGGCCTTGAAGCCTATGTAGATTTAGGCCTTTGTTTAGGTGAGGCTTCTGGTGGGTCCATACAAATGGGGATGCTAGATCTTGCGGTGCATATGTATATGGCCATTACAGGAGGTAATAAATGAGAACTTTCAAAGTTGAGCCGTTAGATACACAAGCAATGGAAATATGTCGATTCCGTATTGATAATTTGACAAAGCCTATCTATAGCCTGGCTACGTTAGAAACTATAGCGGAGCGTTTTGCAGGAATTTTAGGAGACCCTAAACCGAATCATTTGCGTCAAGGTGTGCTCGTTGTGGCAGCTGATCACTTGGTAGATGGACCGCAAAATAATCAACATGGTAGTGAAAGTTATGCTGCCATAAAACGCTTTAATGAGGGAAGAACAGCTACACAAGGGGCTGCAGCTAAATTAAATGCTGTTGTACACGTGGTGAATGTAGGTCTAGAACAAGACACTTCTGATTTAGCAAATATTGAGCAACAGGTGATTCGAAAAGGATCCCATTTCTTTGGCGTAGAACCTGCTATTTCTCGTGAGGAATTAGAGCGTGCTCTTGAGCTCGGCTTTACCTATGCAGATAGATTACATGCTGATGGATTACAAGTGGTGGCGATTGGTAACGTAGGGGAGAGGGCCTTTCTAGATTCTCTTGTCACGACGGCGACGATCACAGGTTGTGCGTATGAGGATATTCTCGTTCATAATGAATATGGACCTACAGTAGAGCAACGTGCTGCTCATATTCATTCTTTTGTAGATCGATTTAATATCGGTGTTGATGATTGGTCTGCTTTGAGTGAAAGCGAGCGCCGTGATGCGGTATTGAACTTGCTTCATGTAGCAGGTGGTTTAGATATTGCGTTTTTAACGGCCTTCATCTTGGGGGCTGCTAGCCATCGCATGGCTGTAGTCTTTGATAATGTAGTAACTGGTGCAGCTATTTTGGCGGCGGTTACCATTGATCCCCTAGTTAAGGACTATGTGTTCCCATCAGCTGTCTATGATGAGCCTATACATGATGAACCTATACATAAGGAACAATGTCGTTTCTTAGGGGTAAAGCCTTATTTGCACTATAATCTGCTAATCGATGAAGCCTTAGGTTCAACTATGGGACTATCTATAATCGATGCATCCATGCATATGCTAAATGACATGAAGACCTTCATCGAAGCGGAAGTTAGCGTGGCTGAAGATGGGGCTGGTAAAGGTAGACAAAAGGATAAAGAATAATCTATTTTAAAGGGGGATTGTATATCCCCCTTTCTCGGGTAAAAGATGTTCTTGTATGCTATATTTTCAAGGAACTTTACGGAAAAACCATTGACACTATATGTGTAAATTGATATTATTATATGGCAGTCAGGATGGACTTAATTCATCCTTGACGACAGATTGATAATTATGTTATAGTAATTATCGGTTCTGTATGCGGGAATAGCTCAGCGGTAGAGCACCGCCTTGCCAAGGCGGGGGTCGCGAGTTCGAATCTCGTTTCCCGCTCCATACATTCCTCGATAGCTCAGTCGGTAGAGCAATCGGCTGTTAACCGATCGGTCGTAGGTTCGAGTCCTACTCGAGGAGCCACTTGACTCACTAGCTCAGTTGGCAGAGCACCTGACTTTTAATCAGGGTGTCCCGCGTTCGAGTCGCGGGTGAGTCACCATTTCTGGCCCGTTGGTCAAGCGGTTAAGACACCGCCCTTTCACGGCGGTATCCCGGGTTCGATTCCCGGACGGGTCACCACATGGACGATTAGCTCAGCTGGGAGAGCGCCTGCCTTACAAGCAGGATGTCGGCAGTTCGATCCTGTCATCGTCCACCATTTGCGGGAATAGCTCAGCGGTAGAGCACCGCCTTGCCAAGGCGGGGGTCGCGAGTTCGAATCTCGTTTCCCGCTCCATACATTCCTCGATAGCTCAGTCGGTAGAGCAATCGGCTGTTAACCGATCGGTCGTAGGTTCGAGTCCTACTCGAGGAGCCATTCTGGCCCGTTGGTCAAGCGGTTAAGACACCGCCCTTTCACGGCGGTATCCCGGGTTCGATTCCCGGACGGGTCACCACATGGACGATTAGCTCAGCTGGGAGAGCGCCTGCCTTACAAGCAGGATGTCGGCAGTTCGATCCTGTCATCGTCCACCAAAGCAAACGGTTATCTTCGGATAGCCGTTTTTTAGTATGTAAAATTATCGCGGTGCGTACATGATGATATATACACCTACAAGACATACGATACCACCGATGATATCATACATGTCTGGTCGCAAGCCGTCCACAAGCCATCCCCAGAGAATAGAGAGGGCAATGAATACACCGCCATAGGCGGCGTAAACTTTACCAAAACTAGCTTCTGGTTGAAAGGTAGGGATAATACCGTATAAAAATAATATAAATGCACCTGCGATCAGATAAATCGGTCCTTTGTCATCGCGCATATAAAGCCATACGAGATAGCCACCACCGATTTCCGCAAGTCCTGCCAATATAAAGAAGAGAATAGATAAGAGCATAGTAACCTCACTGTATTCTTGCAGTATTAATTGAAATCTATTCTCTATTTTACAACCTGAGTTAGAAGAGAGCAATTATTTTATACCCTTAGACTATTAACTGTTTAGAATGAAAGAGAAAATTTACTTAAATATAGATTTTAGCAGTGATGGAATTGAGTCGTGTTGTAAATATAACAAAACCCCGTACACCTAAAAAAGTATACGGGGTTTTGTTATTTTTTATAAACGTGGTGGTGATTCGCTTTGTACATAATCCATGAAGGTATGCATGGTTTCTGTTTTAGAATTGTTCTTCTTAAATGCGAAACACACTTGAAGTTTGAATGGTTTTTCTAAAGGTACAAAGCCATCATTGATATTTAAGGAACTTAAAATTTGACGTGCTACAATGCAGCCAGATTTATTCTTTTGACAATAGTCAATCATTGTATATGGATTGGACAGGCGACTACCGCGGATATGTAGGTTTTGCTGACCGTTTCCAACATAGTTTTTTAATGTGCGGTACATAAAGTATTTAGGAGGATACATGAGCAATGGTTGCTGCTGGATAGCTTTCAAACTAGCCGTTTCCATACCGTTCACTAAGTTTGGCGCATAGTATACAAACTCATCTTCTCTAAGTGCAGTGGATTCGTATGCAGACATATCCTTATTGTTTGGCAAATAGAGTAATGCAATGTCGATGCGATTTTCGCGCAAGTCGAGCATCAATTCTTCTTCCTCCATGTCGTAAATACTGACAGAGAATTCAGGATGGTTTTGGAAGAAGTGGGATACGTAACCATTTAGACGGATATCCCCGAGACTACGTAATACGCCAATGTTTAGAATTGGTCGTTCAACCTTGCTGGCCAAACGAATGGATTGGATCGCTCGTTCCAATGTGTCGAGAACTTGTTCTGCTTCTGGTAGAAATAACTCACCTTCTGGTGTTAAACGGCTACCTCTTGTAGAACGGGAGATTAATTTTACACCAACTAAACGCTCTAATTTTTTCATTTGAGCGCTGAAAGCTGATTGTGTAATATTCATAGATTGTGCTGCTAATGTAAAGCTTCCTGTTTTATTATAGGTAATAAAACTTTGTAGCTCTTGCATTGTAGGTAACTCTTTCATGCTATTCCCCCAATTTAGTTATAAGAATCCAATGATACCTATTACCTTACTTATTCATATTGTAGCATACTATAATTGATTTTTCATCTAAATCTATAAAATATGATGAAACATGCACAATCGATATAGAGAGTAGTATTATCGTAAAAAAGTGTAATCAAAAAATGTGATTATGCACTTATTTCAATAACTTTCACAAGTATCGATAATTGACATAAGTAGATGAAAATGATATTATACTTGGGTACCATTATGTGTAGGTACAAGTTTATTTTAATCTTATGAGGTGATAATCACATGGCAACGAGAAGAGAGGCTCGATTCAAACTTTGTCGTCGCTTTGGTGTGAACGTATTCGGTCACGCAAAAGCCTTGAATCGCGTCAAAAAAGACCAACGTCAGAAGAAAATGTCTGAGTATGGCACACAATTATTAGAAAAACAAAAAGTTAAAGCTTACTACAACTTGCTAGAACGCCAGTTCGTACGCTATTATGATAAAGCGAAAAAAATGCAAGGTGTTACAGGTCAAAACATGTTGATCCTTTTGGAACAACGCCTTGATAACCTTGTATATCGCATCGGCTTCGGTAACTCCATTCGTCAAGCTCGTCAAATGGTAAACCATGGCCACATCTTGGTAAACGGTCGTCGTGTAGACATTCCTTCCTTCTCCTGCAAACCAGGCGATGTAATCGAATTACGCGAAGCATCTCGTGACAACGAAATGTTCAAAACTAATTTCCAAGAACTTCGTTCTTTCGAACTTCCTTACATTGAAAAAGACTTGGACGGCTTCAAAGCTACTTTCACTCGTCTTCCTCAACGTGAAGAACTTCCTATCGAAGTTAACGAAACACTTATCGTCGAATTGTACTCCAAATAATTTGGCGCTTTTGGGAAAACCACTCAGAATTGGGTGGTTTTTTCTTTATGAATATTAGTGTCAAAGGGCTATGACAGTGCAAAAAACAATTGACATAGACAACCAAAATCTGTATACTATTTTGAGTAAGCTTTAGTCGTGTTTCCATTAGCCCCGGAAGCAAAGGACAAGCTGATTTTGGTAGAATTATGACGTTATTAGGAGGATATGCAGCATGAAAACTACATATATGGCCAATCCGAACACAATCGAACGGAAATGGTATGTTGTTGACGCTGAAGGTAAAACTTTAGGACGCCTTGCTGCCGAAGTTGCAAAAGTTCTTCGGGGCAAAAATAAACCAACTTTCACACCACACGTAGATACTGGTGACCATGTGATTGTTGTAAACGCAGAAAAAATTCGCGTAACTGGTAAAAAATTGGAACAAAAGGAATACTTCCGTCACTCTGGTTACCCAGGTGGTTCCCGTTTCACTAAATTGTCCATGATGCTTGAAAAACAACCTGAACGTGTTGTTGAGATGGCAGTTCGTGGTATGCTTCCAAAAAATAAATTGGGTGCACAACAATACCGTAAATTAAATGTATACGCTGGTCCTGAGCATCCACATGCAGCTCAAAAACCAGAAGTGTTAGAAATTTCCGTACGATAATCTAGAGGGAGGAATATATAATGGCAGTAGCACAATATTACGGCACTGGTCGTAGAAAATCTTCCGTTGCTAGAGTTCGTCTGGTACCGGGCACAGGTAAAATCACTGTTAACAAACGTGAACTTAATGATTATTTCGGTCGCCAAACTTTGGAATTGATCGTAAAACAACCTTTGAACTTGACTAACACAGTTGAACAATACGATGTTATCGCAACTGTAGCTGGTGGTGGTCCTTCTGGTCAAGCTGGTGCAATTCGTCACGGTATCTCCCGTGCGTTATTGGACGTAGATGGCGAACTTCGTCAATCTTTGAAAAAAGCTGGCTTCTTGACTCGTGACCCACGTATGAAAGAACGTAAAAAATACGGTCTTAAAAAAGCCCGCAAAGCAAGCCAATTCTCCAAACGTTAATATTTGGAATACAGGATATTACACCTGCAGACAATGTCTGCAGGTGTTTTTGCATTATTAGATAATTTTTAATACTCAAGTCAGCTTAATTTTCATTCTTTCATTTACATCTATATTTAATTCTCCTATAATAGATATATAATAATCGAATTTTTTCGAAAATAGATTTTTATATAGGAGAAATCATATGATTTATAATACAATTCAGTACGTAGTGGACAACGGTATTGGTACGTTGACCTTTAATCGTCCAACCGTAGCCAATGGTTTTAATATCGAGATGTGCAAGGAGATCCTTGAGGTCTTAGATAAAGCTCATAATGATGAAAGTGTTCGTGCGTTGCTTATTAATGCAGAGGGGAAGGTGTTCTCTGCGGGTGGCGATTTAACAGAGATGGAGCGCGCTGTAAACGAAGGGGATACTGAGTCTTTATTTGAAATCGTTGAGCTAGTAGCTGAGATTTCTATGGCTATGAAGAAGTTACCAAAACCTGTTATCATGAGCCTTCAAGGGGCTGCGGCAGGTGCTGCCTTCAATATGGCTTTAGCGGCAGATTTTGTTGTGGCGGCTAATAATGTACGCTTTATTCAAGCCTTCGTAAATGTAGGTCTTGCTCCTGATGCTGGTGGTTTATTCTTATTGGCTCGCTCTATTGGTATGAACCGTGCTATGCATATTGTTATGACCGGTGAAGCCGTATCTGCTGAAAAGGGTAAGGACCTTGGCTTTGTGTATAAGGTTTGTGAATTAGAAGATTTAGAGACTGCTACAAGACGCCTTGTTGAGAAGTTGGCAAAAGGGCCTGCACAATCTTACCGCGTTATGAAGGAAATGATGTGGAATAGCTTCTTAGCAGGTTGGGAAGAGTACAAGAAGTTTGAAGTAGAAAACCAATGTAAATTAGGCCTTTCCGAGGACTTCAAAGAAGGTGTACGTGCTTTCACAGAGCGTCGCCGTCCTAAATTTGGTCAACAATAATATTGATTTATGGATATATGGAATGGAATTTCCTGTAATTCATAAGAAAATACAAATATAATTAGAACCGATGTGGCTCCAACTATTGAGTTGCATCGGTTTTGCTTTCATTACACAGAAAAAGTGTATATAATAGAACTATTGAAATAGTTTTAGGAGGTCATTATTACATGGCTCAAGATACAATTAAATGTTATGACAGCCCTAGCGATGTAGTTAAAGCATTAGCAGAGGATTTTATTGCTTTCACTAACGAGGAAATCAATCGCACTGAAACGTGTGTTGTTGGTATTACAGGCGGGACTGTTATTAATGGTTTATTAGAATTGCTTAATTCCCCAGAATATATTGAACGCCTTAATTGGGAACGCATATTCTTTGTATGGACTGATGAGCGATTCTTGCCGCAATCTCATGAGGATAATTACTTCAATCGCGTGAAACCTTACTTGTTGTGTAAGGCGAAAGGGGCGGCTCATTTCTTGCCAATCAATACAGATTCTAAAACTGTAATAGAAGCGGCAGCGGAATACGAGAAAGAGGTTAAGAATGTTCTCAAGGCTTGTAAAAAAAGTGGACTAGATTTGGCATTGCTCGATCTTGGTGAAGATGGTCATACAGCCGGCCTATTTGCAGGTTCTCATGCATTGCGTGTCACAGATCAAGACGTGGTAGCCGTTGAGGATGGAAAGGTATGGGAACGTATTTCTATGACCTTTTCGTTCCTAGCAAAATCTGATGCGGTTTGGTTTACCGTAACTGGTGAAAGTAAGCGAACTGCTTTGACAAAGGTATTGTATCAACGCGAAGATTACGAGGATTTACCTTGGGAAAAACGCATTGGTCGTGTATTGCCTGGAGCAGTGCTTTCACAAGAAGCTATGACCTGGTATGTGGACAAGGCAGCCTATGATGATGTACACTAAAGAGTATAAGTAGTAGTAAAAATAAAGGAGATACATATGGGGTCTATAGGAACACCTGAATTAATAGTTATATTAGTGATTGCTCTAGTTATCTTCGGACCTGGTAAATTGCCTGAAGTCGGTAAAGCTATTGGTAAAGGCATCAATGAGTTTAAAGATGCTATTTCGGGGCCTAAAAAGGCTGTTGATGAAACGAAAGAAGCCGTTAAGAAAGCGACTACTATCGATGTGACAGCAGGGGCTAAGAACGACGATAAACATAAAGAAGCTAAGGATTAATAGGAGGTAACACTATGTGCAAAGATTGTGGTTGTGGCGAAGATAATGGCGTTGTAACAAAGGTATTTACTGTACCGGGGATGATGTGCAACAACTGTAAAGAAACAGTTGAAGGTGCATCTCTAGGTTTGCCTGGCGTATTAAGTGCAGAAGTAGATTTGCCAGAAAAGACAGCTACCGTTTCTTTTGATCCAACAAAAGTATCTGTAGAAGTTATTACAAAAGCCATTGAACGAACTGGCTTTGAAGTGACAGGCGTTGCAGGCGGTGTACAAAAACATAGTCATGGATTACTAGGCACTTTGAAACGTCTCTTCAAATAATCGAACCGATGGAGCTGTATTGAAACCTTGTTTCGATGCAGCCCTTTTTTGTTTAAAGAGGTAATACGATGATACGTAAGTTTGATGCTAAAAATTTTAAGTGGGATGGTATTGAAACCTTGGTATATAAACAAGATGGTAGTCCTTTTAAAGATGTAACACGTCAAGTATTATACGATGGTGCTTATGATATTCCGTGTCAATTCCGCTATTTTGAATGTTTGCCAGGGGGATATTCTACCTTGGAGTATCACGATCATACGCATATGGTTATGATATTTCGCGGCAAGGGGCAAGTCTTATTGGGCGATGAAATCCACGATGTAGAAACTGGTGATTTTATCGAAATTCCAGGCAAAACAATTCATCAGTTCCGTGCTAATAAGGGCGATTATATTGGTTTTCTTTGCTTGGTAAATCAAGATCGAGATAAGGTAAAATTATTATCCCCTGAAGAGATGGAAATGTTACGAGCAAATCCTAAAATCAAAGAATTCTTGGAAAGTTGTTAAGCCTGATGGAGGTTCTATGAATACTTTTACACGAGCGGCCCTTACCGTTTTAGTGGGCCTCGTTATTTGGTTTTTACCTCATACAGAGGCAATCAAGCCTGAAGGTTGGCATTTATTAGCTATCTTTACGGCTACTATTGTGGGCTTTATCTTACGTCCCTGGCCAACGGGTATTATGGCCCTCTTTGGTATTGTTGTAGCCGTAGCCACTAATTCCATCACTATGGTACAGGCTCTAGGTGGCTATGCAGAGGCGAATGTGTGGCTTATCGTAGCGGCCGTATTCTTTTCACGAGGTATTATTAATTCTGGCCTTGGTAAGCGTATTGCGTACACCTTGATTCGCTCTTTTGGCACAAGCTCATTAAAGCTTGCCTATGCGTTGGCTTGTACGGACTTGATTATTTCTCCAGCTACACCATCTAATACGGCGCGTGGAGGTGGTATTGTATTCCCCATTGTACAAAATATTTCCTTAGCTTTTGGTTCTGAACCTTATGGTAATACGGCCCGCCGCATTGGGGCGTACTTGATGACGACGGCACATACTATTAACACTATTACTGTGACGATCTTCTTGACCGCATGTAGCGGTAATTTGCTTATTACGTCTTTAGGTGCTAAACTGTTTGGCTATGATATATCTTGGTGGGAATGGTTCCAAGCAGGTGTCATTCCTGGTGTGATTTGTATGATTTTGATGCCTTGGTTTATCTATAAAATCTATCCACCAGAAATCAAGGAAACACCAGAGGCTGCTGTAATGGCTCAAAAAGAACTAGATGCTCTTGGACCTATTACGAAGGCTGAAATTTCTGTTGCTATTATCTTTGTACTTTGCATCTTGCTTTGGGCTACAGCAATTTGGACTAAGCTTCATCCTACAGTAGTAGCGATGATGGGGGTTCTGGCGTGTGTTGTGACTGGCTCTCTTACTTGGGAGGATATTTTGGGTGAACGTACCGGTTGGGATATCCTTATCTGGATGGGTACGCTTGTGGGCATGGCTGGGCTGCTTGGTAAACTCGGTGTAGTAGCTGTGTTTGCAGACTTTGTAAGTCAACATTTAGCTGGCTTTGACTGGTTCTGGGCATCCTTTATCATTTCCGCTACCTTTGTGTACTCTCAGTATTTCTTTGCCAGTGGTACGGCGCGTATTACAGCTTTATTCTCCGCCTTTGCAGCCATTTTAGTGGCGATGGGGGCTCCTATTCCGTTTACGATATTGCTCTTTGGTTTGATGAACAGTCCTGGCTGTACATTGACTCATTATAGTTCAGGTGTAACACCAATCTTCTTCGGTGCTGGCTATGTGCCACAAGGTACATGGTGGCGCGTAGGTCTTGCCATTTCCGTGGTGAGCTTCCTCATTCATTTCTGGGGCGGCACTTTTGGCATGTGGCTCTTTGGTATTTTATAATATATTCAATCCCTCACTACGGTGAGGGATTTTTCTTGTTATATCTATATTTTTTATACCTTACTAGGTTTGCTATAGTTTTTGGGTATGGTGAACTTCATAAAAAAACTATGATGAATCTATAGAATTTATTGTGAATTATCTTGCGCGGGATAATATAACGTGTTATTATTATTCCGTGATTATTATTACAGAATATTTTAGGAGGAAACATGTTAGGTTTAGTCATTAGCTTATTGATTATTGCGCTAGTCGTGATTATTAATGACATTCGAATTATGAACAACAACTTAACACGTTTTTGTCTTAGAAGTTCCGCGAATGGTTTAATATACAATCAATAAGATTTGACTATATGGTTTGTTTCTTATGTGTATATTTTCCAAGGGGTACATAGGATTATTTATGTATATAGGAATTCTGTAAACAAAAGGAATATCATTTGTAAACTTTTAAGACGATTCATTGGAATCGTCTTTTTTTATGCGTCGTGAAAGCTGTCCAAGTGGATGCTTTCAAAAGTGAGGAGATTAACATGAGTTGTAGAAGTGACAATTTGAAAACAGGCGTAGCACGTGCACCACACAGATCTTTATTAAAAGCTCTGGGTTTTGTTGATGAAGAAATGGGTAGACCAGTCATCGGTATTGCCAACTCTTTCAATGAAATCATCCCTGGTCACGTAGGCCTGAAAAATATTGTACAAGCCGTAAAAGACGGTATTCGCAACGCAGGTGGTGTGCCAATCGAGTTCAATACTATCGGTATTTGCGATGGTTTGGCAATGAACCATATCGGCATGAAATACTCCTTAGTTACACGTAATATCATTGCAGATTCTATCGAAGCTACTGCTATGGCTACACCATTCGATGCGATGGTATTCATTCCAAATTGCGATAAGGTAGTGCCAGGCATGTTGATTGCAGCTGCTCGCCTTAATATCCCATCTGTATTCGTATCTGGTGGGGCCATGCTCGCTGGTGTACATAAAGGTAAAAAAATTGGTTTGTCCGACGTATTCGAAGCCGTAGGCAAACATCAAACTGGTGAAATGGATGATGCTGAGTTAGCTGATATCGAAAATACGGCATGTCCTACATGTGGTTCTTGCTCTGGTATGTATACGGCAAATACAATGAACTGCTTAACAGAAGCTCTCGGTATGGGCCTTCCTGGCAATGGTACAATCCCAGCGGTATATTCTGAACGTTTGCGTTTAGCTAAGTTAGCTGGTATGCAAGCGGTAGAGATATTAAAAGCAAACCTTCGCCCTAAAGATATTATGACTCGTGAAGCCTTTGAAAATGCGGTAGCTCTTGATATGGCTTTGGGCGGTTCCTCTAATACGGCGCTTCATTTACCGGCTATTGCTCACGAAGCAGGTGTACCATTATCCTTAGACGATTTTGATCGCATCGCTCAAAATACACCTCAATTATCTAAATTATCTCCATCTGGCGTATACTTCATTGAAGACTTGTACGCTGCAGGTGGTGTATCTGCCGTGTTGAAACGTTTAGCAGAAAATGGTCGCCTTCATACAGATTGCAAAACTGTTGCTCTTAAAACACAAGGTGAAATTGCAGCGGCAGCTCATGTTGTGGATGAAGATGTTATTCACCCATGGGATAATCCAGTACATGAAACTGGTGGTATCGCGGTTCTTAAAGGTAACCTTGCTGTAGATGGTTCCGTTGTAAAAGCCGGTGCCGTAGATGCAGATATGCTTGTTCACTCTGGTCCAGCAAAGGTATTCAACAGTGAAGAAGAAGCGGTTGAAGCTATTACAGGCGGTAAAATCGTGAAAGGTGATGTTGTAGTTATCCGTTACGAAGGCCCTAAAGGCGGTCCTGGTATGCGTGAAATGTTGACTCCAACATCTATGATTGCCGGTATGGGTCTAGATAAAGATGTAGCATTGTTGACAGATGGACGCTTCTCCGGTGCTACTCGTGGTGCATCCATCGGACATGTATCTCCAGAAGCAGCTGCAGGCGGTACCATTGCCATCGTTGAAAATGGTGATATTATCAACATCGATATTCCAAACGGTAAATTGGAACTAGCTGTATCTGATGATGAAATCACTCGTCGTAAAGCTGCATTGAAACCGTTCAAATCCAATGTAACTGGATATCTTAAAAAATACGCTCTTCACGTATCCTCTGCTGCACAAGGTGCTATCGAAGTATTTGAAGACTAATACTAGACTTTCATTTAATACTAACTAGAGGAGACCGTGTATATGTATAAGTTATATGATTTTATGGAGGCTCGTGAGCGCTTGAGCACAATCACGGTGAAAACGAAATTGCTTCACAGCGATGTGTTTTCTGACGAGTGCGAAAATGATGTATATATCAAGCCAGAAAACTTGCAAATAACAGGCTCTTTTAAGGTTCGTGGAGCTTATAATAAAATTGCAAAGCTGACAGAAGAGGAAAAGGCGCGCGGTGTTATCGCTGCGTCTGCTGGTAATCATGCACAAGGCGTGGCCCTTGCTGCGAAACGCCTTGGCATTAAAGCGACTATTGTTATGCCGAAACACACGCCTCTTATAAAGGTTAATGCAACAAAACAGTACGGCGCAGATGTCGTATTACATGGTGAAATCTATGATGAAGCTTGCCAAAAAGCGATGGAACTCCAACAAGAACATGGTTATGTGTTCGTCCATCCCTTCGATGATGAAGATGTCATCGAAGGGCAAGGGACAATTGCTCTCGAGGTTCTCGATGAACTTCCTGATGCAGATGTATTGCTTGTTCCTGTTGGGGGCGGTGGTATCGTATCTGGTATTGCGGCAGCGGCAAAGTTAAAAAATCCGCGCGTTAAGATTATCGGTGTAGAGCCTGAAGGTGCCGCAAGTGCAATCGCTGCATTAAAGGCTGATCATCCGGTACCACTCGATGAAGTAGCGACGATTGCAGATGGTACGGCAGTACGCCAAATTGGGGAAACTACATTAGAATATATCAAGCAATATGTAGATGACATTATTACTGTTTCAGACTACGAATTGATGGAAGCATTCCTGTTGCTTGTTGAAAAACATAAATTAGTAGCAGAAAATTCCGGTATTTTACCATTGGCAGGTCTTAGAAAATTGAACTGCACAGGTAAAAAGGTTGTAGCCATTGTCAGTGGAGGTAATATCGACGTACTTACCATTTCCTCTATGATTAATAAAGGTCTTGTCGTACGTGGTCGTATCTTTACTTTCTCCGTTAACCTTCCTGATAAACCAGGCCAGTTAGTGGCTGTATCTCAAATGTTAGCCGATGCAGATGCAAATGTTATTAAACTTGACCATAATCAGTTCAAAAACCTTGACCGTTTCCATGAAGTGGAATTGCAAGTAACGGTAGAAACAAATGGTGAAGAGCACATCCAACACATTATTGATACTTTCAAACATAATGGCTACATTATTAAACGTTTAAATTCCAGCGAGATATTGTCTGAATAGCTGGGTGAAAGGGTTCCTATGAGCGCAGAAACAATCAATGGGGCACGCATTGTCCTTGAAACATTGCATCGCCTTGGTGTAACCGATATGTTCGGCTATCCAGGTGGCGCGGTAATTCCAATTTATGATGAAATATATAGCTTCCCTGAAATTAAACATTACTTTGTTCGTCATGAACAAGGTGCTGCACATGCAGCAGATGGTTATGCTCGCGTATCTGGTCGCGTAGGTGTATGTCTTGCTACGTCTGGTCCTGGTGCAACGAATCTTGTAACAGGTATTATGACTGCGTACATGGATTCCGTACCTATGGTGGCCATTACAGGTCAGGTTGGCCGGCCCTTTATCGGTAAGGACTCTTTTCAAGAGGCGGATATCCAAGGTATTACGATGCCTATAACCAAGCATAACTATCTTGTTCAAGATATTCATGATTTGCCTCGCATCATTAAAGAGGCGTACTTTATTGCTGGCACAGGTCGCCCAGGCCCTGTACTTATCGATATTCCGAAGGATATTCAAACCGAGAAAATATCCATGGCGGAATACAACAAATTGTACGAAGTACCTATTCATCTTGAAGGCTATGATCCAACCTATAAAGGTCATCAAGGTCAAATCAAAAAAGCAGCTACTCTCATCAAAAATGCAAAGCGTCCACTTATCATTGCTGGGGCAGGCGTATTAAAGTCTGGTGCTATGGATGAGCTTAAAGAATTAGCTGAAAAGGCTCAAATTCCGGTGACGAATACATTAGTTGGTCTTGGTGGTTTCCCAGGAGATCACGAATTGGCTCTTGGTATGGTTGGTATGCACGGTTCTGTTGCAGCTAATAATAGTACAGATGAGGCAGATCTCGTGATTGCTGCAGGGATTCGTTTCCATGACCGCATCACAGGCCATCCAGATTTCTTCTGTAAAAAAGCTAAAATCATCCATATTGATATCGACCCAGCTGAAATTGATAAGAATGTTACAATCAATGTGCCTATCGTAGGGGATTTAAAACAGGTATTAACGGAGCTTAATGCTCTTGTAGAACCTACAACTCATGAAGCGTGGCTTGAGCAAATCCGAGAATGGCAAGCGGAATACCCTATGGTAATCCCTGAGTCTAAAAATGATGTATTGCATGCACAATATGTGTTATCTGAGCTTAATAAGATTGCCAAGGAAGATGCCATAATCGTAAGTGACGTCGGTCAACATCAAATGTGGGCGGCTCAATTCTTAACTCATAAAAAACCTCATACTATCGTTACCTCTGGCGGTGCGGGTACCATGGGGTATGGTTTGCCGGCGGCTATTGGGGCTCAAGTAGGGGCGCCTAAGAAGCAAGTTATCCTTGTTGTCGGTGATGGTGGGTTCCAAATGACTTGTGAAGAGCTCATGATGGTTCGCCAATATAATTTGCCAATCAAGATTATTATTATTAACAACGGCTATCTTGGTATGGTTCGTCAATGGCAAGAAATCTTCAATGATAGACGCTACTCCTATGTAGATTTGGAAGTGAGTCCGAACTTCGTGAAACTCGCAGATGCATTTGACTTGAAAGCAGCGCGTCTAGATAATGTTGAAACTTTCAACAAAGAATTTAAATCATACATTACATCGGATGAAAGCATTGTCTTGGATTGTCGCGTTGAACGAGAGGATAATGTATTACCAATGATTCCAGCAGGCGGCACGATAAGCGGTATGATGGGTAAGAAAGGGGTGCTATAATGGCGAAAGAACATCAAGTCTTAATCATTGCAAAAAATGCACCAGGTATTGGTACACGTATTTTGGCACTCTTTAACCGTCGTGGCTTTAACGTTACAAAAATGACATCTGGCATTACAAATCAGCCAGGTTATGCACGTATTACTATTACTGTAGAGGCCGATGACCGAATTCTCGATCAAGTGCAAAAACAAATCTACAAGCTTATCGATGTTGTTAAGGTTAAAGTGTTTGAAGATCATGATGTGGTATGCCGTGAGTTAATGCTTATCAAGGTAAAAGCATCTGCTTCCACAAGATCACAAATAGTACAGATTGCCGATGTATATCGTGGTAATGTGTTAGATATTTCTCCTACATCTATGATCATTGAAGTCATTGGTAGTGTAGAAAAATTACGTGGCTTCATTCAAATTATGGAAACTTATGGTATTCTTGAAATTGCTAAAACAGGTATCACCGCTATGAGCCGCGGAGAAAAAATGTAGGAGTTGATAACGTGGGGCGTGAATTACTCCATTATGAAAATGTCTGCTTTCGCCGTGATGGTAGATCTATTTTAGATAATGTAAATTGGCATATAGAGGACGGTGAACATTGGGCCTTATTAGGGCTTAATGGGGCTGGTAAATCAACGCTACTCAGCATGATACCTGCTTATCAAATTCCCACAACGGGTACTTTGCGTGTGTTTGGTAAGGAATTTGGTAAATATGCGTGGCCCAAAATCAAGGCTAGACTAGGATTTGTTAGCTCTGTGCTTGGACAATTTCAGTCAACCTTGGATAAACAAGTCGTTGAAGATATTGTTATTTCTGGTGCATTTAGTAGCATTGGTATATACCAAGAGGTAGCACCTGAGGTGCGTCAACGAGGTATGCAATTATTATCTGAATTTGGACTAGACTATTTGGAAGGTCATCGTTTTCGAACCTTATCTGCTGGCGAACAGCGCCGGGTATTGTTAGCGAGGTCTATTATGGCAAATCCAGAATTATTGATTTTGGATGAGCCTTGCTCTGGTTTGGACTTACCAGCGAGGGAGCAGTTTTTACGCATCGTATCTACTTTGGTAGCTGAGCAGCAGACACCGATTATCTATGTGTCACATCAAATTGAAGAGATACTACCGTTTATTACTCATGTAGCTATCTTGCGAGAGGGCAAGATGATTCATGCAGGTCCTAAACACAAGGTACTAACTGATGATATTTTATCTGATGTCTTTGGACTTTCCGTACAAGTTGTATGGAAAGATGATCGTCCATGGGTGATGGTTCGGTAGTTATCAATTTTTTTTATCAGAGGCTTAAAACTTGGCTTGCTGATACTAAATTAATGTACGCCACATCTTGCAAAAATTTGTTAGATTGTGTACAGTATATATAATCTATATTCTATTGAATATGTTTGGAGGTTGTCTAATATGGCAGGTAAAATTTTAGGTACTACAGTTTATTATGATGCAGATTGTAATTTGAGCAAATTGGAAGGCAAAAAAATTACAGTTTTAGGTTACGGCTCCCAAGGTCATGCGCATGCATTGAACTTGAAAGAAAATGGTATGGATGTAACAATTGGTCTTCGTGGTGGTTCTTCTAGCTGGAAAGCTGCTGAAGAAGCAGGCCTTACAGTTAAAGAAACTGCAGAAGCAGTTAAAGGCGCTGATATCGTTATGGTATTGATTCCAGACGAATTACAAGCAGACGTATATGCACAAGATATCGCTCCTAACTTAAAACAAGGTGCATACTTGGCATTTGCTCACGGCTTCAACATTCACTTTGGTAAAATCGTACCTCGTGAAGACATCAACGTATTCATGGTAGCTCCTAAAGGCCCTGGTCATTTAGTACGTCGTACATACCAAGAAGGTTCTGGCGTTCCTTGCTTATACGCTGTAGAAAAAGATCCATCTGGTGATACTGAAGAAGTTGCATTAGCATGGGCTTCTGGTATCGGTGGTGGCCGTTCCGGTATCTTGGAAACTAACTTCAAATCTGAAACTGAAACTGACCTCTTCGGTGAACAAGCTGTATTGTGCGGCGGTGTTACTGAATTGATCAAAACTGGTTTCGAAGTATTAACAGAAGCTGGTTATGAACCTGTAAACGCTTACTTTGAATGCTTGCATGAAATGAAATTGATCGTAGACCTTATCTACGAAGGTGGCTTCCAAAAAATGCGCCACTCCATTTCCAACACTGCTGAATACGGCGATTACCATGCAGGTCCTCGCGTAATCACTGCAGATACTAAAAAAGCTATGGAACAAATCTTGGCGGATATTCAATCTGGTAAATTTGCTGATGAATTCTTAGCAGATTCCAAAAATGGTCAAAAATTCCTTAAAGAACATCGTGAAGCAGCTGCTAATCATCCAATTGAACCAGTTGGCGCAGAACTTCGCAACTTGATGAGCTGGTTAAAATAAGAGTATTACTTAGGTAATCTTTTGTGAGATTATATGCTTATTAAAAGCAACCCCGTAAGGGGTCGCTATTTTTTATCTTTTCTTACATTATTTTGGGCCATCTTGACGATTACATCGAAAATATTGGAATCAAATATGGTATAATAAAAAGTAATATTTGAAAGGAGTGTAGCATGGATTTTTACACATTAGCCTATGTTGAAAGTCAGGCTGTAATAGGTCAAACTTGGGGCTTTATTATAATTGTAGCTGTTCTGTTAGCATTACTCATTTTGGGAGTACAAGTATTGCGAAATGGTTTTACTAGTCGCTATCGTGACCTGATGATTATATTGTCTTTAATCGTAGTGTTCTTCTTAGGGCTTGAATACCAAGAGTATAATCGGATGAAAACCTATTCTGAGGACTCCTCTCGTATGGCTCAATTTTTACATTCTTTTAGTTCAGATCGTTCCGTACCGAGCGACCAATTGGCGGTTAACTCCTTAAAGATTCGTAATGGTATGATTTTAAAAGTAAGTGACGCTTACTATGAGGTTCAATTTAATCCAGAATTTTCAACCTATTATACTATTACACGTGTTTATAAGGTAAGCCCTATAGATCGAATTCACGATAAAGAGGATGCATTACAATAAGGAGGACCACATATGACAGAAGCTATGGCCGTCTATGGGATGGTCTTTGCAAAACTCGCCATCGGTCTCTTGGCGATTATTTTACAAATCAATTTAATGGGTAAGGGCAATTTAGCCCCAACCTCTGCCTTAGATCAACTGCAAAACTACGTACTTGGTGGTATTATCGGTGCCATTATTTACAATGATCAAATTGGTATTTTACAATTTATGTTAGTCCTTATTTTATGGACTATCCTCGTAATGACTCTTAAGTTTTTAAAAGGGAATCTTCGTATTTTTAAAGCAATTCTTGATGGTCATCCAGTTATAGTAATCGAAAAAGGTCATATTCTAACAGAAGAATGTATGCGTTATGGTATACAAGCGGCTGAACTTAAATTAAAACTTCGTGCTGCCGGTGTTCAATATATTACGGATGTTAAGCGTGCCGTATTGGAGCAAAACGGTCAGCTCAACGTGGTTCAATTCGGTGAAGATAATATCCGATTTGATCTTATCGATGATGGTCAAATTAATCAGTTTACCCTCGATGTAATTGAAAAAGATAGAGAGTGGCTTGAACAAGAAATCCAAGCTCAAGGATACTCTGTTAAGGATATATATATTGCAGAATATAAAGATGGAAAAGTTGTTGTATATCCTTACGAAAGAAAACATCGTCCACAAATTGTAAGCACTCTTAAAAGTAAGACCAATTATACTAAAGATAAATTGAAATCTAAATTATAATATCTATTGCTCTTATAGTATAGGCGAGATACGTATTTCGTAGTCTTATAAATATATAAATAATATATATAATGTTATTAAGCCCACTATTCGTAGTGGGCTTATATAGAAAGGAAATTAGTGAATCGTAAAGATTTAATAGATCGATTACAAGAATTATATAAAGATGAAGATAGTCGGGTAACAGTAAATCCTCATGCAGGGCAAAAGGTGGCCATCGTCTATCCAAATACATACTTCGTGGGCATGAGTAATCTTGGACTTCATATCATTTATGAGGAAATCAATTTGCGAAATGATAGCGTTTGCGAACGGATTTTCTTGCCTGAGAAAAAGGAATTAGAAGCTTACGATAAGACTAAGACTCCCCTTATGAGCGTTGAAACACAACGGCCTATGCATCAATTTGATGTAGTCGCTTTTGATGTTACCTTTGAAATGGACTATTTCCATATTCCTTTGATGTTGCGTCATGGCCGAGTCCCTATCATGGGAAAAGACCGTACCGAGTTTGATCCTATCGTTATTGCAGGGGGCCCTTGTGCGACCTTCAACCCTGAGCCTTTTGCTGATTTTATTGATGCTTTCATCATCGGTGAAGGGGAAGGCATCGTAAGTCGTGTACTAGATATCATTCGAGATGGAAAAATGGAAGGCTTGGATCGCCATACTATTTTACGTCAATTAGCGGATATATCGGGCGTGTATGTACCATCCTTATATGTGCCGATTTACAGTGAAGACGGTGAATTTAAAGGCTATGATATTGCAGAGGGCGTGCCTAAAACGATTAAACGGCACTTTGAAATGCTCACTAGCGGTGGTGAAACGGTAGTGGCTACGAACTATACTGAATTTGGTGCTATGTATATCATTGAAGTAGCCCGTGGGTGCGGTCGTCATTGTCGCTTCTGTATGGCTGGGTATTGCTTCCGCGTACCTCGTGTACGTCCTTTAGACATTTTGAAAGAAGGCGTAGAACGCGCAGAAAAGCTAGGTAAAAAGGTAGGCCTCATGGGCGCTGCTATCTCGGATTATCCTGAGGTAGACGAACTCGTTAATTATATTCGCTCTAAAGATATGCGTTACTCTTGTGCATCCTTGCGTGCTGACTCGTTAACACAAGCCGTGGTGGATGGACTAGCGGATAGTGGACAAAAGACGATTACCATTGCGCCAGAAACGGGCAGTGAACGTTTGCGTCGGGTCATTAACAAGGGAATCAGTGAAGAGCATTTACAAAATGCAGCCACCTTATCTGCGAAGTCAGGTATTCAGCATATGCGCTTGTATATTATGATTGGGTTGCCAACGGAAACCGATGAGGACATTGAGGCTATTGTAGGACTTGCGGAAAGAACACAGGCTCATATGGAAAAAGTAGGCTGTAAAGGTCGTTTAACGCTCAGTATTAATCCGTTTATTCCTAAACCTTTTACACCGTTCCAATGGATGGCCATGGATAACCAAAAAGTGGTGGAGAAAAAGTTACAATACATAAAGAAAGCATTGCAAAAGAATCGCCGCATCGAGGTTCTCGTAGAGTCGCCTAAAGAGGCGTATATTCAAGGCGTTCTTGCTCGTGGGGATCGCCGCTTAGGCGCTGTTATTGCAGCATGTGCAGCCGATCGAGGCAGTAAATCTTTTAAGTCCGAAATGAAGGCTGCTGGCCTGGATATGGATAATATGAATTATCGTGAACGCAGTTTTGATGAATTCTTGCCGTGGAGCCATTTAGACATGGGCATGCAGGAGGGGTATCTTGAAATGGAATGGCAACGATCCCTCGATGAAGCATATACCCCTCCATGTGCAGCAGGTTGTAAACGCTGTGGCGTTTGTAAATAGGAGGAACAGATGAATCAATCTGTAAAACGTATAGATGTGAAAGGCCCTCATGGAACATGGTCTTATGAGGCGCCAAGCTGGGTTGATCGATTTCCTATTGTAATGGGCGATACTTATCGTCATGGTGGCGTATCTAAAGCCCCTTATGAATCATTAAACCTAGCGTTTCATGTAGGGGATGAAGCTCAAAGCGTACGAGAAAATCGAGCTATTATTGTGAAATATTTAGGTGTTGAACCAAACCGTATTTCTTGTGGCAATCAAGTCCATGGTTTAAAGGCTGTAGAAATCACAGAAGACCTTGTTGGGGCAGGTGCTTTTGGAGAAGATACCGCTATCGATGATTGTGATGCGGTATTTACAAATCTACCGCATGTGCCATTATTTCTGTTCACAGCAGACTGCGTTGGCGTAGGTATTTACGATGCTAAACATCATGCGATTGCTACGGCGCATGCAGGTTGGCGTGGTGCCATTGGCCGTTTACCAGTCCTTACCATTGAGGCCATGAAAGAGGCGTATGGGACCGAGTTCAAAGATTGCTATATATATCTTGGGCCTAGTATTGGACCTGAGTCTTTTGAAGTAGATGTAGAACTAGGTAAACGCTTTGAATTGGCTTGGAGAGATATGACAGACCGAGATTCATCTGATGTTGTCAATTATTCTGCTGATAAATTGGACAAGGCTTATATCAATTTATGGAACTTTATTGGTGAGGATCTCGTTGTAAATGGCGTTCCTCCAGAGAACATCACGATTGGTGGTACCGATAGTGTAACGGAAGTAGATTGTTATTCCTATCGTCGAGAGGCAGGTCGAACCGGTCGTATGGCTTTATTTGCGATGTTACAAGAACGATAAAACTCGACTTTCACAGGAATCATAATAACGTATGATATTTTTATTATATTTGCTTGGATTTGTGGAGGGGATAGCCTTAAATCATGTACATTTGACCTTAAATACTATATAATAAAATAGTCTATACAAATATATTTGATGATTATGATATATAGATTGAAGGGGGCATTCACATGATTGAAGAATCCCTACACGCTATACAGCAGCGCATGGCTGATGCTATGGCGCGTGTTGGTCGCGTAGATACAGCATTATTAGTGGCGGTTACAAAGAACCACCCTGTGTCAGCTGTGGAAGAGGTCGCACGGCTCGGTGTCACTCATGTAGGGGAAAATCGAGTACAAGAGGCCAAAGAAAAACAGCTAACCTATAAGGGGCCACAATTAACATGGCATTTGATTGGTCATTTACAGGTCAATAAGGTGCGCCAAGCGGTCCCTATGTTTGATTTAATTCATTCTGTAGACAGCCGTAAATTATTAGATGAAATCGAAAAGGTTGCTGCAAAGCACGATAAAATACAAGATGTATTACTGCAAGTCAATGTGGCCCGCGAAGCTTCTAAAACGGGAATGACCGTTGAAGAGTTTCCGGAAATACGAGATTATGCAAAAACATTGCCTCATGTACGCGTAAGGGGCTTGATGTGTATGGCGCCATTTTTCGATGATCCACAGGAAGCTCGTCCAATCTTTCGCGTAGCGAATGCCTTGTTTGAGGATATGAAACGCTACTTTGAAGAAGGGCAGATTCAATATTTATCTATGGGGATGACTCACGACTTTGAGGTCGCTTTGGAAGAAGGGGCTAACATCGTTCGTGTAGGCACAGCAATTTTTGGGGAACGTGTATATTATTAAGGTTCGGGTTACCTGATAATTGGAAGCGTTAATTGTATTAGGAGGAAATCCAAATGGCATTGGGAGATTATTTAGACAAAGCAAAAAACTTATTCTTAGGCAGAACTGATGATGACTATGAATATGATGATTACGAATACGAAGATGAAGAGGAATACGAAGCTGAACCTACCCCAGTAGCAACAGCGGCTCCCGTGTCCGGCGCATCTGAATTTCATCCACGCAAGGTAGGAGGCCAATCTACGATGACACAACGTCCAACAGCTATGAAAGTAGTTGTAATTGAACCAAAAGTATTTGAAGATTCTGAAAATATTACACATCAATTGCGCGACATGCGTCCTGTATTGATTAATTTTGAAAATACAGACCCTCATGAAGCAGCTCGTATTGTAGATTTCGTATCTGGTGCGACCTATGCATTGGATGGCAAATTGGAAAAAGTAGGTAAAGACATTTTCATGTGTGTACCTGTAAATATTTCCATTGATTATAATGACAATGAAAGCAACACAACTGAGCAAAACGAATATTCTTGGGAAAACAAATAATCTCTCTATAAATGGTGGTGATAACTATGTTAGGTAAAACCCTATGTATAGGCGTTGGCTCAATGGGGGGCGCTCTATTGCGCGGTGCATTACAGCATGGTGTATTGAAAGCCTGTGATACACACATTCTAGTGCGTCGCGAAGAACAATGTAAGGCTCTTGCAGAGGAGCTTGGTGTAGTAGGTTTTACTATATTGCCTAATGTAAACGAGTACAACACTATTCTATTGGCTGTGAAACCACAAGTGTTACCATCTGTGTTAGAGACTTTAAAAGAAGTACCTTATGGGACTGTTATGATTTCTGTTGCCGCAGGCGTCACATTAGATACTCTTGATGCGGCGATTCCACAAGCTAACTGGTTTAGAGCTATGCCAAATACACCGGCTTCTATCGGTGCAGGTATGACGGCACTTGCCGGGGATGATGTGAATACTGACCTAGGTCGTGCTGTACAAGCCTTATTTGAGGCTGTAGGCGAGGTAGCAGTGGTGAGCGAAGCCGATTTGGACCGCTTAGGCGCACTATCTGGTGCGGGACCTGGCTATATGTTTGTCATCCTCGATGCATTGGCTGATGCGGGTGTTCGCATTGGTTTGCCACGTCAGCTAGCCATAAAGGCAGCTGCTCAAACAATGTACGGTGCAGGTAAGATGGCTCTTGAAAGTGGCAATCATCCAGCAGTACTACGAGATCAAGTGACCAGCCCCGGTGGCACCACCATTGCTGGTATTGGTGCCATGGAAAAAGGTGGACTTCGCAGTGCTCTCCAAGATGGCGTAGTAGCATGTCTTGCTCGGTCGAATGAGTTGGGGAAATAATTTTGGCAGATACTAGTAAATTAATACGATATTTCGAGGCCAGTGGCAGTGGCGAGGAAGCTCGTCGCATGCTAGATTTGGCTGAGCAGGTCGTAAAAGGTCGCCCATACCGTGTGGCGGATTTTACGAGTCCTGCAGGCCTTGTTATTGCAGATGCTATTAAGGCTAATTACCCACAGTTAACAGTTAAAACTGATGGTGGCTATGAAGGGGCGGAACGCATTCGTATCGCTTTCGTAGACAGCGACTTTAACGGTACTGTGGATATGGGCATTCGCGCCCTTAAGGTGAATTGGGACCCTCGGTTCCGATTGCTCACTCATCGCGATGTGCTTGGCTCCTTAATGGGCCTAGGCATTGATCGCTCCAAATTTGGGGACGTTATCGTCCAACAAGGGGGCGCTCAGATTATGGTGGATGAAAGCGTGGCTGATTTCGTAATTCAAAACTTTACGAAAATTGCTATGGTTTCCGTATCTGTAGAGGCTATTGAGTTATCAGATATAGCACCAAAAGAAGAAAAAATTAAAGAAGTCCGCACTACTGTTGCCTCTTTGCGCTTAGATGCGGTAGCCAGCTCTGGCTTTAGTGTATCGCGCACTAAACTAGTGAGTGCTATCAATGCGGGCTTATTACAAGTAAACTGGCAACCAGCTAAGGGGGCATCCCAAGAAGTTAAAGAAGGGGATGTTATATCCATGCGTGGTCGTGGCCGAATTAAGGTAGAAGCTATTACAGGTACCTCTCGTAAAGGGCGTATCGGTGTATACCTGAAACGATTTATGTAGGCAGTTGAAAATCGGCTTGACCATCAAGCCGATTTTTTTATATATGGTAGGACAGCCATGGTATCCATAACATTTCAACCTACAACTGAAGATAGAATCCTATTCGTAGGCGGCGGAGAAGTAGCGGAACGACGGATACGGCTCTTTATTGAGGAGCCTTGTAACATTGTTGTTATCGCTCCTGTTGTGACGGATAGGATTGGCCAATGGGCAAAAGAAAAGCGCATCATTTGGTGGGACCGTGCTTTCACCAGTGATGATGAACAATTCATCATCACGAGCAGTTTGTTCTTTATCTGCACAGATAATCATAAATTGAACGATTCGTTGCATGCACTTGGCAAAAAGCATCACGTGTGGACCAACCGCAGTGATGACCCTGGGGCGTGTAGGTTTACCATACCTTCATCACTTGAGCTAGGCGATCTTCATATTGCTATTAGCGCCAATAATGTGGGCCCTCGTATTAATCGTCTCGTACGACAAGATATGATGAATCGTTATGGTCAGTTGCAAAAGGCTATGCCTAGACTTAAAATATTTAGAGAAGAAGTAAAGTTACTGCTTCCTACTCCAGAGGCTCGACAGAAATTTTGGCGAGACAATCTGACGGTAGAAACATTTGAAGCCATTCTCAAGGGAGAGTGGACGATTATAGAGGAGAAACTTAACCATGCAATTAGTGGTATTAGGTCTAAATCATAGAAGTGCCGCTGTAGAGGTGCGTGAACGTTTCTCGTTTGATAAAGACGAGGTAGTTGCCGCACTAAACCGCCTCTATGAATTTGACTGTATCTCAGAATGCGTTATATTATCCACCTGTAATAGAACGGAAATTTATGCTGCTTTAGAAGGCGTAGAATTTCCAAAGGATTACATGTTGGCAGTGTTAAAAGATTTAAAAGGCGCAGATTATATTGATGCAGATGCATTCTTCTTCTACGAAGAACGGGACTGTATTGAACATCTATTCCGTGTGTCTGCTAGCCTTGATTCCCTTGTGTTGGGGGAAGGTCAAATCTTGAGCCAATTAAAAGGAGCCTATATTCAAGCTTATAGCGCAGGCTGTACGGGCACAATATTTAATATTTTATTCCAACGTGCTATTGGGGTTGGTAAAAAGGTGCGTACCAATACGGGCATTGCAAATACGCCTGTATCCGTTAGTTACACCGCTGTTAACCTAGCTGAGGATAGCTTAGATAAGCCATTATCTGAAGCTACGGTACTCATTTTAGGGGCAGGTACTATGAGCGAGTTGACGGCTACACATTTACAAGCGAAGGGTGTAAAAACGATTTTCGTATCTAATAGAACCTTTGCTAAGGCTGAAATGTTAGCGGAACGCTTTAATGGTAAAGCTGTTAAGCTCGATAACTTTGTAGACTATGCTAAAGATGCGGATATTCTTATCACATCTACAGGGGCACCACATTATATTATTACGGAACGAGAAGCCAAGAAAATTACGACTCTTCGTAAAGGTGAACCTATCGTTATGATCGATATAGCGGTGCCTCGCGATATCGACCCTGCGGTGGCAGACTTGGACGGTATTTATCTATTTAATATTGATTCTCTTGAAAGTGTAGTAGAAGAAAATAAGGCGCAGCGCGAAGAGGAAGCTCGTCGGGCAGAACCTATTATTCACGATGCTATTGAAGAGCTATTGGATAAATTAAGCTATTTAACAGTGCGTCCGATGATGGCATTGCTTACAGAAAAAGCGGAGCGTATTCGCCGTCGTGAATTACATCGCGCATTAGCTAAATTACCAGATATTTCCGATAAAGAGCGCCGTGTTATGGACTCGATGAGTCGCATGATCATTCGCAAAATGTTGCGTGAACCGATGATTCACTTCAACGAAATTGCTGGTACGGAGGAAGAAGGTCTGTACTGGGACTTATTCAAAGATATGTTTAATCTTGAGAAAGAAGGCTAATGCCATGAGAGATCATATTCGAATCGGCACGCGAAAAAGTGCCCTTGCCCTATGGCAGGCTGAACATATTAGTGCAGAATTACAACGTCTGTACCCCAATATTACGGTAGAGCTAGTTCACTTTAATACAAAGGGTGACCGTATCCTAGAGAAACCACTGGCTCAAGTTGGTGGTAAAGGTTTATTTACTGCTGAGCTAGAAGAGGCTATGCATAAAGGCGATATCGATATCGCCGTACATAGCTTAAAGGATATGCCTACAGAGTTGCCAGAAGGCCTCACTCTTGGGGCTATTTCTGCTCGTGAAGTGCCTTATGATGCGCTGGTGAGTCCCGTGTATAAAACACTAGACAAATTGCCACAAGGAGCTCGCGTTGGTACCAGCAGTTTACGCCGGCAAGCGCAGTTACTGCATGCTCGACCTGACCTAAAGGTAGAGGTTATTCGCGGTAATGTACAGACTCGTTTGAGCAAGATCGAAACGGAAAAGTTAGATGGTGTTATCTTGGCTCAAGCAGGGCTTAAACGATTAGGTTTAGAAGACCAAATCACACAAGTCTTCAAGGCTGATGAAATGATTCCTGCCGTAGGTCAAGGGGCTCTCGCTATTGAGTGCCGCGCCGACGATGCGGAAATGCTTGATATGTTGGCTCCTATCAACGATGAAGCAACGCGCTATGCCGTTGAAGGGGAACGCAGTTTCTTGCGTCAACTAAATGGAGGTTGCCAAGTGCCAATGGGGGTGCATGGTACCATAAATAAAGGACAATTAACCTTGAAAGCCATGATTGCATCCCTCGATGGAAAAACTGTGTACGAAGGGGAAATCTCTGGCCCTGCTAAAAAAGGTGAAATTCTTGGGAAAAACCTTGCAAAAGCTTTATACGAAGAAGGGGGCAAACGTATTGTGGATGCTCTCATAGAGGAAGGAATCATAAAATGACAGGTATGGTATATCTAATTGGTGCGGGCCCTGGCGATGTTAAACTCATCACTGTAAAAGGTCGTGAATGCATCGAAAAGGCAGATGTAATTGTATATGATTATTTAGCGGATGCTCATTTGTTAGAATGGGCGCGCCCAGACGCAGAGTTGATTTACGCTGGTAAGCAGTGTAAAGATCACACAATGCATCAATGGGAAATCAATGAGCTATTAGTCCAAAAAGGTAAAGAAGGCAAAATTGTAGCGCGATTAAAAGGCGGTGATCCGCTCGTATTCGGTCGTGGTGGTGAAGAAGCGATGGCTCTTGGCGAAGCCGGTGTACCATTTGAATTCGTGCCAGGTGTAACATCTCCCATCGCAGCGCCTGCTTATGCGGGTATTCCTGTAACACAACGCGCTATGGCTACATCCTTTGCGGTGGTAACAGGTCATGAGGATCCTACAAAAGCAGTATCTGGCATTCATTGGGAAGGCCTTGCTACGGCGGTAGATACACTTTGCTTTGTAATGGGCGTTGGTAACTTGCCTGTCATTGCAGAAAAGTTGATGGCTCATGGGCGAGCAGCTTCTACACCTGTAGCGCTTGTTCGGTGGGGAACAAAAACAGTACAAGAGGTATTAGTTTCTACCCTTGAACATGTCGTTGAAGATGTAGCAAAGGCTCAATTGAAAGCGCCAGCTATCATCGTAGTAGGTGATGTTGTCAACCTTCGTGAAAAATTACAATGGTTTGATAATAAACCTTTATTCGGCAAAACTATCGTAGTCACACGCGCTCGCTCCCAAGCAAGTGCATTCCGTGAAAAATTAGCGGCTCAAGGTGCTAATGTAGTGGAAGCAGCAGCAATTAAAACATCTCCATTGGAATTGTTTGAGGAAGATAAACGCATCATCAACAATACAAAAGAATACCAATGCATCGTATTCACATCTGGTGAAGGGGTTCGCTACTTCTTTGATGCTCTATATAAAGAAGGCAAAGATACACGTGCTTTAGGTAATTCTAAAGTGGCGGCTATCGGCTGTGCTACAGCTCGTGAACTTCAAAAATATGGCATCGTACCGGATATCATTCCTGTAGACTATAAGGCTGAATCTGCTGTAGAGGCTCTTGAAGAAGAACTCAATGCAGGGGATTCTGTACTGTTGATTCAACCAAAGGTAGCACGCGATGTGATTCCACGTTGCTTGCGTCACCGCGATATGAATGTAGATATCTTGCGTTTATACGAAACTACACAAGATACATCTCAACAAGAAGCATTAGTAACAGCGTTAACAGAAGGCAATGTAGATTACATTACCTTCACAAGTTCTTCTACTGTAACAAATACAATCCAATTATTGGGCGACAATGCACTAGAGCTATTAGGCAATACTAAAGTGGCTTGCATCGGTCCAATTACGGCTGCTACGGCTATGAGTGCAGGTCTTAAACCGGCTATCATTAGTGATGTATATACAACTGATGGCTTAGTAAACGCTATTGTAAAAGATATTTAGGAGGATTACATGTACGATTTAACATACCGTCCTCGCCGCTTGCGTATCAATCCAGAAATGCGAGATTTGGTACGCGAAACGACACTCGACGTAACTGATTTGATTTATCCATTATTTATTGTGCCTGGAGAAGGTATCAAAAAAGAAATCGACACATTGCCAGGGCAATATCATTTGTCTGTTGATGAGGCTGTGAAAGTAGCGCAAGAGGCGTATGATCTTGGTGTGCGTGGTGTAGAAATCTTTGGTATTCCTACATACAAAGATGAGCAAGGTTCCTCTGCATGGGATATGTCCCAACCAGTACAACAAGCCATCAAAGCCATCCGCGAAGCCGTGCCAAATCTCTTGGTTATTTCTGACGTATGCTTGTGTCAATATACCTCTACTGGTCACTGTGGCATGATCGATGACCATGAAATCTTGAACGATGAAACATTGCCATTGCTTTGTAAAGTAGCGGTGAGCCAAGCGGAAGCAGGTGCACATATGGTGGCTCCATCCGACATGATGGACGGTCGTGTAGGTGCCATTCGTGAAGCCCTTGATGCGGCAGGCTATACCAATGTATCCATCATGAGCTATGCTGCAAAATACGCATCTGCTTACTATGGTCCGTTCCGCGGCGCTGTTAATTCTGCGCCAAAATTTGGTGATCGTAAATCTTATCAAATGGATCCAGCCAATCGCTTGGAAGCTTTCAGAGAAATCGAACTCGACATCGCTGAAGGTGCGGATATTATCATGATTAAACCGGCTTTGTCCTACTTGGACATCGTTCGTGAAACGCGTGACCGCTATGAATTGCCGGTTGCAGTATACAATGTATCTGGCGAGTATGCGATGGTTAAATCTGCCGCAGCGGCTGGTCTTATCGACGAAGAACGCCTAGTTATGGAAACAATGCTTTCCATGAAGCGTGCTGGTGCTAAAATCATCATTACGTACCATGCCTTAGATATTGCTAAATGGTTACAACAATAAGGAGGAACTATGTTCCAACTCGGTAAATCTGAAAAGGCCTTTAACGAGGCTAAACGTTATATGCCTGGCGGCGTAAATAGTCCTGTTCGTTCCTATCGCAGCGTAGGATCCAACCCTCCGTTTATTAGCAGTGCCAGTGGTAGCCGTATTTATGACATCGATAATAACGAATACATCGACTATGTATTGAGCTGGGGCCCTATGATCTTGGGCCATGCGAACCCAGAGGTTATCGCGAGCCTACAAGAGGCTATTCCTCGCGGTACTAGCTATGGTGCGCCTACATTACTAGAAACAGAATTGGCTAAAAAGATACAAGCCTTCATGCCATCCATGGAGGTTATCCGCCTCGTAAACTCTGGTACAGAGGCTACCATGAGTGCCTTGCGCGTTGCTCGTGGCTATACTGGTCGTGATCGCATCGTGAAATTTGTAGGCTGTTACCATGGTCATAGCGATGCTCTCTTGGTAAAAGCTGGCTCTGGCCTTGCTACCTTTGGTGTACCAGATAGCCCTGGGGTTCCACAAGGCGTAGCAGAAAATACCATAACATTGCCATACAATGACTCTGATGCGGTTCGTAAATTATTCGACGATATGGGCGATACTATTGCGGCAATCATCGTTGAACCTGTAGCTGGTAACATGGGTTGTGTGCCTCCAGAACCAGGTTTCCTCGAAACCTTGCGTGAAGTAACTAAGGCTCACGGTGCTATACTGATTTTTGACGAAGTCATGTGTGGCTTCCGTGCTAGCAGCGGTGGGGCTCAAAAACGTTACAATATCAAACCGGACCTTACATGCCTTGGTAAAATCGTTGGTGGCGGCATGCCACTTGCTGTATTCGGTGGCTCTCGTGAGATTATGAACCAAATTGCTCCAGCTGGTCCTATTTACCAAGCTGGTACATTGAGTGGTAATCCTATTGCTGTTACTTCTGGTTTGGCAACACTTTCCATTCTGCAACGGGATCCAACGGTGTTTAAACAAGTAGAAGATACGACGATTGCCCTTTGCGAAGGCTTTGAAAGATTGGCGGCACAATACAATGTGCCTGTTGTTGTGCAACGAGTAGGCTCTATGTTCACCATCTTCTTTACTGACAAACCAGTTAAGAACTTTGATGATGCAGCATCTTGCAACGAAGAACAATTTAAAATGTTCTTCCACCATAACTTGAGTCATGGTATCTACTATGCGCCAAGTCCTTATGAAAGTAATTTCGTATCTATCTGCCATAAGAGCAGTGAAGTGGAACGCACATTAGCCGTTGCTGATGAAGCTTTCAAAAAAATCAGTGATACATTATTATAAGAAGTTATAGTTTGTAGTTGTTTATGTATCGATACAGGTGATGAACATGCAGTTTTACAAGAACTTAAAGCGTGCTCGCGTGCGCATGGGTAAAAGCCAAATCGAAGTAGCAAAGGCCGTAGGTATCAGTAATGCGGCGCTTTCAAATTACGAAACAGGGTATCGCGAACCAGATTTAGATACACTCTGTGCTCTGTCTCGATATTATGGATTGACCTTGGATGAGCTGTTGGATGTAAATGGAGAACAACACGAGCCCATCTATGATCTCAGTCCTGTATTAAAAAATAAATACATCGCCTATAAAGGTGAAGTATTCGAGTTGAAAGACTCACAAAAACGTGCGCTCTTGCGTGAGCTAGACAATCTATTTACTAAATTTGAGAAATCAAAAGTAGAAGATAAAGACAGCAAGCCAAAGACGTACAAACATGGGAACCCACATATCAATCGGGCTGGACTAGCTAGCAGTGCTGGTAGTCTGGCGGCACGACGGAATCTAAAATAAAAAGCACCATCTATTTAGGGACTAAACGAAACATAAGTCGTCCCTCGATAGATGGTGCTTTTTTTGCCGTATATAATAAAATATTCGTTGGTGGTATACATTAGTTTAACATATAATTGAATTATAGACGTGGAATAAATATTTACTAGTCTTACAGGAGAAAGCTATGATAGTAGTATTTGCAGGATTTTTAGCATTTTTATTTTGTCTGTATTTCATTAAAAATCCATACTTCACATTACAGCATATTAAAATTAAACGCTCAAAATCTTTGTTAATTTCAGAGCTGCTTTTAGGTGTGATAATTTTCTTATATATTATTTTTGCAGGATATTCTAGACTAGTGCGGTTTTTAATAGAATTGACATCTGTAATTCTGTTTTTATTAGAAATGTGGTTAAGAGTTCCTGCTATTGAATTGGATTGTAGTTTATCACCTGACGTGAAAGTAATGCTCATTAAAAAAGCTAAAAAAGATTTTTATTCTATATTGCCAATATTTTTTATAGCAACATGTATGTTTGTATTTAATTTCATCAAGATTTAAATAGATTTAATTTAATTGGAAAAGTGAAAATTAATAGGAGTACATATGAATATATACATTAATAAAATAAGAGATATATTAGTTGATTTAATGCCCAAGCATTGGTATAAAATTTATTTGTATTTTGAATGTTCTGAGTTAGGATCAACATCAGGTTGTTATTATATAAAAACGCCAGGTGGATCTATTATTCAATATGGTGAATTTATATATAATTTTTCTGATGAAAATAGCGAACGAATGAAACAGGGGATGTATGATATTTTAACGAATGTTAGATTATTACACGAAGCATCGATTGAGAAGTGGACTTGGGGAACAATGTATATTTCACGCGATGATTATGAGCCCCATTGTGAATTTCATAATGATCCTGTAACTGACGATTGCTGGCTCCAAAATAGATATAAGTGGGTATATAAAAACTTTGGTATTTTGGAAAATGAAGATGAATTTGATCCGAATGTATATAAAGAAATGCTAAAAGGTCCACGAGGTGTTTTATTATTGGAAGATATGGAGTCTCGTGTATTAGCAAAAAATTATACTGCCATTGATAAGGCGTTTAAGTTAAAGCATAAAAGCTTAGAATCAGAACTTGAAAAACATTATAATAAAGTGGCCAAAAGTATATACAAGTTAACGCCTCTAAATTGGCATCGTGCTAAATTACACTTTGATATGAATGTTAATAATCCCTTTGTAGAGCTTTGGGTTTATAAAACTGAGGATGACTCATGTATTACAAAGTATGTGGAAAATAATGATGAAGAGCCTGCTATTATTTCGGAAATTATGTATGATTTAAAAAATGAAGTTGTAGCGATGATTGAGACTTTTAAATTCTATAATCAAAACCCATTCTCTGGTTTAGTATATACATTAACCTCTAATGGTGAGGTATCTTTAGAGCTAACTTATGGAGATAAATAATTTTAAGTTCGTTGATGAAATTGATTGGATAAGCTTTCATGCAGATAGGAAAAAACTCAAAAAAATGGCTTGAGAGAATACTTCTTTCTTGTTTAATAGTAGTAGGTATTATTTTTGGCGGTTGGCTTTTCTTTGCTACAAACTTTATGCATCCATTTATCCACTATTTGGATCTGAGGGGAGGTATAATATATTACAAAGAGCCAACTAATATAATTGCTTCTAATGTTCTTGGTTTTGATGAAGTACGAGGGAAAATATATTATATAACTACAAATGGTATTGGTGTATATAATGAATTAAATAACGAACATGTATTTATATTACATAAAGAGCCATCTAATGAAATCAGAATAAATGACATTACTAATGTATATCCAGAATTTAGTCGTTTTTCTGATTCGGAACAGGAAGTTTGGAAAAGCAAATTTTATGCTGATTTTAGGCAAAGAATTCCTATAGAGGAGGGAAGTATCATTAGATTTCCATTCTTTTTTTCTTACGAAACCCGTGGAATTTATAATTTAGCTACAGGATCTAAATTATCGAAAATTGATACGTATAAAATTTCTAATAATATATTCTATAATGTTGATTTTGGAAGCATTACTAAGATAGATTTAGAAACTGGTATAGTATGGAAGTACTATTCTAATAACTTATTAAATTATAATTTTATTAATGAAACGGTTTCTAGTAAATCAAAAGAGTTTAGTATTAATGAATTAATCAAAGAACGAAATCATGATAAACAATTGAAAGATAAAATTATAGCTATAGATCATTATAGTCAATTTAGTAAAGAGGATAAGGAGGTTATAGAAGAATTATTTGTTAAGTTAGTCACTGCACGAGATAATATGAGCTTAAAACCAGAACATAAAATGAGGTTAGAAAACTATTTAGAGTGATTAACTTTTCAATGTATTCATACTTAGTTGGGGAGGCTGGCTAAAGAATATATATTATTTATTACTATAAATAAAAAGGGTTAATGATAAACCAGTAAATCGAAAGCTAAAATAAATTAGTGGACAGAGGTATAAATATGATCTATTTTAAAAATAAAAAAAGTTTAGATACATTTTTAATGGTCTTTATATTGGGCGCTGTTAAGGCATATAGACGAAATTATATTGATTTGACCATTCTAGAATATTACATATTTAGTATGTTAATTCGATTAATGTGTAGAAAAGCACATCTGTCCGATAAATTGTTAAATATTATTGGAGATGGGATGAGTTTAGAGGATGTTGATGAGTGGATGGCTCGTAGGATTCCTATACCACCATTAAATGATATGTTAGATGATATTGAATGCAGTAGTTGGATTGCTTTAATAGAACGGGAGTTAGAGGGTAATACTTTATCTGAAGCGTTAAAGATTTCTACACATGATGAAAAGAAGTTCGGTATCTATTTCTTTACCGATTATGTAGAGGAGATATTTTGGGCGTTGTTTTTGTTAGGATTGTATGAAGTCTTACAAAAACCTGAATTCATTTCTGAATCAATCTTAAGTTGTATTAAACAGACCTATTTGTCTGAAATATATACGTGTGAACGTATTCAGAATGAAGATTTTCAAGCATGTATTTCCAATTTACAGGAGATAGTTGATACTAATATATCCGGGCAATTAAGTAAAGAATTAATTACTATGAAAGCAAAATTAGCATCATTACAGGTATTATTACCATTTTATGATGTGAGTTTTGATAAGTTAAAAACAGACATTGATTTAAAAGCTACTAGAGGGATGTTCTGGCAAATTAAAGTTTTAGGGAAGTTTATAGACTTGGGATTATAGATTCTAAAAGATTATTAAGTTGGTTCTATACTTATGATTACTTTTAATTTTGGGATTAACCTTTATTAACTTCTATCCTTAAATAATATTTAGTGTTAAATGTTATAAGCTTATTTTAATGACATCTATACCTTTCATAAGGGACTGGTATAGGTGTCATTTTTATATTGAAAACTAATAAAAATCAGTATTGATTAAAATCTAAGTAGTTCTATTAAAATTACCAGAATTCTACGTTTTCATGAGTGTTTTATGATAAAATAAAAGGTATGAATACTTCAACAACTAGGTCTATTACCTATAATGGCGACAGAATTGAATATGAGTTAACCATCAAGCGTGTGAAGAACATGAACATGCGCATTACAAAGGATGGTGTGATCCATGTGTCGGCGAATGGGTATGTGCCGGATTATGTGGTGGATAAATTTGTCATCGAGAATATGCCCTCCATTGAGCGGGCTCGTTACAAGATTGATGCATTGAATGCCAAGCGCGTCGATGCATTGCAGTATATGAATGGTGAAAGCTTATCAATTCTCGGTATTCCCGTTACCTTGCGCCTAGTTGAGCAGGATGGAAAGCCTCATATCGGCTTTGACGGAAAAGCTATTCTTACCATGGTTGTACCTCGTGGTACGACCTTTGAAGCTAAACATAAATTAATGCAAAGTTATTGGCGTAATTTAGGGGAGAAGGTCTTTGTCCATTGGGCAAAGGTCGTGTATCAGCGCTTTCACAAGCAAGGTATTGATGTGCCTATGCCAATCATAAAACAGCAGCGAATGAAGAGTCGTTGGGGTTCTTGTACGCCTGCAAAGCAGCTCGTCAAGATGAACACCCGTTTGTTAGAGGGACCACAGGCGTATATTGAGTACGTCATGGTTCATGAGTTTGCTCATTTTAAATATTTAGACCATTCCAAGAACTTTCACAATCTCGTGGCACAGTTTTTGCCAGATTGGAAGGTTCGTAAGAAGTCATTGAACGTGTATTTTGCTCATCGCCCTTAAAGGAGGTGTACCATGCAGCCATTTGTACATTTACATAGTCATACAGAGTTTAGTTTGCTAGACGGCATCAGTCGTTTGCCTGACATGGTACGTCGTGCGAAGGAGTTAAATCAGCCGGCCCTTGCCATTACAGACCACGGCAATATGTACGCCGCCATTTATTTCTATAAAGAGTGTATGGCCCAAGGCATTAAGCCTATCATTGGTTGTGAAGTATATGTAACGGAAAATAGCCGATTCGATCGTCCAGAAGGTCGCAGCCGTGAAAGACTAAAACATCTTATCTTGTTGGCTGAGACCATGGAAGGGTATCGTAATCTCGTTAAAATCGTATCTAAAGCATCTACAGAAGGTATGTTGTATCGTCCTCGTGCAGATCGTGATTTATTGCGCCAATACAGCAAGGGTATAATTGCCCTTAGTGCTTGTATTCAAGGAGAAATCCCTCAGTATATCTTGCAAGATAATATGGAGGGCGCGAAGCGTTCCATCGAATGGTATATTGAGACGTACGGGAAAGACAATTTCTTCTTGGAAATCCAAAATCACGGGTTACCAGAAGAAGCAAAGGCACAAGAGGAGCTCATTAAGCTCAGCAAGGAATACGGTCTTGGCATCGTAGCGTCTAATGACTTCCACTATGTCTTAAAAGAGGATGCAGACGCTCAGGATATTAAGGTTTGTATTTCTACAGGCCGCCGCCGTGCCGAAGTGGACCGCTTAAAGTTCCCTAATGATGAGTTCTATCTAAAGTCTGGGGATGAGATGGCGCAGTTGTTCTCTCATATTCCTGGGGCCATTGAAAACACATTAAAAATTGCAGAGCGCTGTAACGTAGAATTCAACTTCGACGAACATCACTTGCCTCACTTTGATGTGCCAGAAGGGGAAACGTCTAAAACGTATTTACGTAAGGTTTGTGAACGAGAAATTCCACGCCTTTATGGTGAAACGTCTGAAGCGTTACAAAAACGTCTCGACTACGAGTTAGATGTTATTGGAACCATGGGCTTTGAAGATTACTTCCTCATCGTGTGGGATTATGTGCGGTATGCCCGTGAGCACGATATCTTAGTAGGACCAGGCCGTGGTTCTGCGGCAGGTTCTGTAGTAGCGTACCTTTTAGGTATTACAGGTCTTGATCCATTAAAATACGATTTGCTTTTTGAACGGTTCTTAAATCCAGAGCGGGTAAGCATGCCTGATATCGATATTGACTTCTGCTATGAAAAACGTGGTCAAGCCATTGAATATGTAACGCGAAAATACGGACAGGAGCGTGTATCCCAGATTATTACGTTCGGTACAGAGGCGGCTCGTGCCGTAATTCGTGACGTAGGTCGCGTGCTCGACTTACCTCTGGCTGAAGTGAACCGCATCGCTAAGATGATTCCCAACGAACTGGGGATTACCTTAGATAAGGCTCTACAAGGAAAAGAGTTAAAAGCTTTATACGAAGCCGATCCAAATGTAAAAGAGTTATTCGACTTTGGTAAAAAGCTAGAAGGGATAGCGCGAAATTCGTCCACGCATGCGGCGGGCGTCGTAATTTCTGCAGACCCTTTAGATGACCACGTACCAGTACAAAATGCCAATGAAGAAGGCTTTGTAACGCAGTACGATAAGGATAATATCGAGGAACTTGGCCTCTTAAAGATGGACTTTTTGGGCCTTCGTACCTTAACGGTTATGGGGGATGCCTTAAAGCTCGTCAAGGCTAACCGTGGCATTGACCTCGACTTAGATGCTATTCCGCTCGATGATAAGGCGGCTTGTGACATCCTTACAAAGGGCGACACCTCTGGTGTGTTCCAGCTTGAGTCGGAAGGTATTACGAAGCTTGTTATGGATCTTAAACCTGAGCATTTTGAGGACTTAATCCCGTTGGTAGCTTTGTACCGTCCAGGGCCACTAGGTTCTGGCATGGTGGCAGACTTTATTGATCGCCGTCACGGTAAAAAAGAGGTTACCTACTTACATCCCATATTGGAACCCATATTGAAAGATACCTTCGGGGTAATCTTATACCAAGAACAGGTTATGCAGATTGCCTCTGCCATGGGGGGATTCTCCCTTGGTCAAGCGGATTTGATGCGCCGCGCCATGGGCAAGAAAAAGGAATCTGTTCTAAAGGCACAGCGGGAGTCCTTTATTCAAGGTTCCATTAATAATGGTATAGAAGAATCCGTGGCGAACGAAGTATTTGACTTGCTCGTATACTTCGCGGGCTATGGGTTTAATAAATCACATAGTGCGGCGTATGCGTATATCGCGTACCAAACGGCGTATTTAAAAGCCCACTATTTCCCAGAATTTATGGCTGCAACCATGACTAGTTTCATGCAGAATATGCAGAAATTGACTTATTACATCAATGCCTGCAAGAAGCACAATGTTAAGGTACTAGGCCCAGATATTAACTATTCTGAGCGCAGCTTTGCCGTACAAGACGATGCTATTCGTTTCGGACTTGGTGGTATCAAGAACGTAGGGGACAATGCCATCGATTGCTTGATTCGCGAGCGCAATGAGCACGGTCTGTATACAGATATCGTGGACTTTTGCAAACGGGTGGACAACAAGGTCGTTAATAAACGACTTCTTGAAAGTCTCATTCGCTGCGGCGCCATGGATGGTTTCAAGGAAAATCGTAACCAATTGTTGCACATGTATGAAAGTGCACAAGCCGTTGGTGCTAAAGAGCAAAAAGATGCCGCTATGGGTACCATGAACCTCTTTGGCGATATGGAAGAATCTGTCGATTTCATTCCTGTTCCCAATGTGGAGGATTTATCGGAAGACGATAAATTAAAGGATGAAAAGGAATATACCGGCTTTTACATTACGGGGCATCCATTGCAAGGATATGCGAAGGAGTTGGAGGGCCTCTTTGAACTGGGCGCTCTCGTAGAAAATCCAGAGCAATACGATGGTCAAACCATTACCTTTGGCGGTCTTATTCAAAATAAATCGGACCGCATGACAAAGCGTAATGAGGTTATGTCCATTCTTCGCATCGAAGATTATTCTGGTGCGGCTAATGTAGTGGCATTCCCTAAGGTCTTTAGTCAAAGTCAGCAATTCCTTGCGGTCGATATGATTGTTAAGGTAAAAGGCCGGGTTGATGCGGATGAAAAGGGCGTGCAAATCATTGCAGACCGTATTACGCCATTAAAGGTAAACTATAGTCAGGCAAAACAGGTGGCAATCCACATTTATAGCCAATATGATACGCCAGAAAATAGCGAAGCCTTAAAACGCGTGTTGACTAGCACTGCTGGCTCCGTGCCAACGTCATTATATTTACACCGTCAACGAAAACGGATTAATCTGCCACCAAATATGTGCTTTGACCCTAGTGATGAATCCATTAGGGCTATTGAATCTATTCTAGGCGAGGGCTCCGTAGAGGTGCAATAACATATGTTGCGTGGAGCACAGATAGCTTTCACCAACATTGATATAATAAGAAATGAAAGATCCAATCTTGGAGGTGCTTTCATAGGAGGAAAGATGAAACGTACAAAGATCGTATGTACTGTAGGTCCGGGAACGGATAAATTTGGTATCTTAGAAGATATGATGCGGGCGGGCATGAACGTAGCTCGTTTTAACTTCTCTCACGGATCCCATGAAGAGCAGGCAGAACGCATGCAAATGGTGCGCGATGCAGCGATGATTGTGAATAAATCAATCGCATTATTGCTCGACACAAAAGGCCCTGAGGTGCGTCTCGGTCTATTTAAAGAGGGCAAGGTATTCCTCGAAGCGGGTCAACAATTTACGTTGACTACAGATGATGTGGAAGGCACAAAAGAGCTTAGCTCCGTGAATCACAAAGGTCTTACAGGCGATGTGTCCGTAGGGGATAAAATCCTTTTGGCTGATGGGCTTGTAACACTTACCATCGATGCTATCGAAGGCAATAATATTGTTACAACTGTTCAAAACAGCGGAGAAATCGGCAACCGCAAGCGCGTAGCCGTACCAGGTGTAGCACTAAGCTTGCCACCCGTATCTGAACAGGATGAAGCAGACTTGCGCTTTGGCTGTCAAGAAGGGGTAGACTTTGTGGCCGCATCCTTCATGCAACGCGGTAAAGACATTGTGGCTATTCGCCGCATTCTTGAGTCTGAGAAAAAAGATATTAAGATTATCGCGAAAATTGAAAATGCAGAAGGTGTTAAAAATATTGATGAAATCTTGGAAGTAGCTGATGGCCTCATGGTTGCGCGTGGCGATCTCGGTGTAGAAATTCCTGCAGAAGAAGTGCCAGTACTTCAAAAGCTGATGATTGAAAAATGCAATAACTTGGGTAAACCCGTTATTACGGCGACACAAATGCTCGAGTCTATGATTCAAAATCCACGCCCAACACGTGCGGAAGCAAGTGACGTAGCCAACGCTATTTTGGATGGTACCGATGCGATTATGTTGTCTGGCGAAACAGCCAATGGTTCCTATCCTGTAGAAGCTGTTGCAACCATGACTCGCATTGCAGAGGTAACGGAGAAGGCTGCAATTTATGATAGCTATAGCCGTGCTCGTGAGGATGAAGAAATGACTACCACAAGCGCCGTATGTTTGGCTAGCGTGCGCGTAGCTCAAAACCTCGGGGCTGCAGCTATTTTGACATGTACTGAATCCGGTCACACCGCACTTAGTGTGGCTCGTCATCGTCCAGATTGTAAAATTATCGCTGTTACACCTCATGAGGAAACTATCCGTCGCATGCAATTATGCTGGGGTGTAGAGGCTATCAAGGGACATGAAATCATCAACTCCGATGAAATGGTTAAACAAGCTATTACCGGTGCTCTCGGCACTGGCGCCATCGAGTCTGGTGACCTCGTAGTTGTTACTGCTGGGGTACCATCTGGTGCAACAGGTACGACCAATATGATTCGCGTTCATATTGCAGGTCGAGTGCTCCTGTCTGGTAATGGTATTTTACGCAAATCCGTTACAGGTAATGTGTATATTGCTGCTAATCATAAGCACAATTATGAAAGCTTCAAAGACGGCGATATCCTAGTAGTAGGTACAATGGAGCCTGAATTGATGGCCATTGCCAAACGCGCTGGCGGTATCATCGCAGTAGAAGATGGTTATACATCGGACAGTGCTATCGCGGGCATTACGTATGGTATTCCTGTTATCTTAGGCGCTAAAAATGCCCACGAAGTGCTCCTCGAAGGTCAAGAAGTGACTATCGATGGAGAACGTGGTAAGGTATTTGCGGGCATTGCCAATGCTCGATAATCGCTATAAGTGATAATTAAATAAGGAGGGATAGTATGAATCCATATAATGTAACAGGACCTACTGCAGCTGAGGTTGCACAGGTTGAAAGTATCGTATCCCAACGATTAAAAGGCTCTTTCTTGTGGATGGTTGTAGGTTTGCTTACAACTATTGGTGTTGGCTTTGCTGCATTAGTGAATCCAAATTGGTTACGCTTTGCGTACCAAAATTTTAATATTATCTTATTAGTAGAGCTAGGTGTGGTATTTCTTTTTAGTGCTCGTGCATATTCTGCTAATGTAATGACGTTACGAGGTATGTTCTTTCTCTATAGTGCTTTGAATGGTCTCACATTGACTTTGGTATCGTTGCGATATGATGTGTTTGATGTTGTTATTCCGGCGTTAATAGGTACGCTTGCTTTCTTCATTGGCTTTGCCGTGGTAGGGGCTACTACAAAACGCAATTTATCATCTCTGACACCATATGTGATGGCAGCATTGTTCGGCATGATCATCGTATCCTTGGTGATGATGGGGGCCCGCTTCTTTAACTGGACTGTACTCAGTGGCTTTAGTGATACTGTTAGTTTAGTTCTAGGTTATGTAGGTGTTGTAGTATTCTCTATCTTTACAGCTATCGATGTGAACCGCATTAAAAATAATGTGACACAAGTGGCGCTCATGGAGGATGAAACAATTTTAGACCGCATTGAAATCACAGGCGCTTTGAGCCTATACCTAGATTTCATTAACTTATTCTTATCCTTATTACGTATCTTTGGTAATAAGCGATAATAAAGGAGTTTGTATGGACGATAGAGAATGGCAAACCTTTGTTACTGTTGTGGATGAAGGCAATATTACAAGGGCTGCTGAAAAATTATTTTTATCGCAACCAGCGTTGAGCTATCGGTTGCGTCATATGGAAAAAGCCTTGGGCCATTCTCTGTTGTTGCGGACTGCTGAAGGGATTGCCCTCACGGCACAAGGCGAAATTTTCTATGATTACTGCAAGCGAATGATGCAAGAACAAGAGGCCTTGGAGAATGCTATGAATTCCGCTTCTGGCAAGATTCAAGGGACATTGAAAATCGCGTCATCTATTAACTTTGCAGACTATGAACTACCAGCCTTATTGAGATCTTTCCGAGAACAATATCCAGATGTTCACATTCAAGTGAAGACTGCTTTCAGCCATCAAGTGGTAAAGATGTTTAATACCGGTGACTGTATGGTCGCCTTTGCTCGTGGTGGTTATGATGTGTCTGGCAAGTCTGAATTGTTACTAGCAGAACCATATTGTTTAGTATATAAAGAATTAGTGCCACCTGAATCCTTGGTAAAAGTACCATTCATTAAATATCAAACAGATGCATCGGTGGCAAATATTATCGAAACTTGGTGTGCAGAACATTTTGACGAACCACCGAGCGTGGCGATGGACGTAAATTCTATGAGTACGTGTCGTCACTTTGTGCGCGCAGGTCTAGGATGGTCTATTTTGACGTATATGGGACTTGGATCCTGTAAGGATAAAGATATCTATGTGAGTCCATTACGCAGTAAAAATGGTGAATATATCACCCGTGATACCAATATGGTGTACACAAAAGATTCGGAAAATTTAATCGTTGTTAAAACCTTTATTGAATATGTCCGTAATTATTACAAGGAACACACCGTTGTAGATAATAGTATATTTAGAGAATATAAGTCCTAGGAATTATCAATAGAGCATATCTATGAGGTTTTCTAACTGTTTATCCATGCTATTTCAGTATTGGACTTTTTCGATATAATAGATAATAATAAAAGTGTCTCGAAAGAGAAAGGCAGTACCATGTAAGTGCATGTATACACCCCTTTGGGGACGTATACATGCATTTTTTTCATTTGGAACTACAATTCTATGCTCAAAATGCATAAAAAGTATGATTAGTAGATATAAAAGTTTTTATAACCCCTATAAAGGTAATCTATTATTCATATTTCTTTTAAACATATATAATGAGTGTAGACAAAAAATCCTAGAGTTCAATAGATGATAGTCGCGTATTAAGAATTTCTGGGGTAGTGTTAGGATGATATATATGCCTATGTTTTTAAGAAAGGAATAAACATGGAAAGATTCTTAAAACTAGCACTTATTGTGCTAATCCCTGTTATCCTCTGGTTCACAACTCCACCAGAAGGACTTTCAGATACCGCCTGGCGCCTATTTGGTTTCTATATTGCAGGTATCTTAGGTTTGATTTTAAAACCATATCCAATTCAAATTATTTTATTAGCTGTATTATCCGCTTCCGCATTATTCTTGGACAATGCGAAAGAAATTTTAGTAGGTTACGGCTCCACGGCATTGTGGATGATCATCGCGGCGTTCTCCTTGAGCGTAGCGTTTGGTAAAACTGGTCTTGGTCATCGCGTGGCGTATCACCTAATTCGTGCATTCGGTTCTACCGTATTGCGTTTGGGGTATGTAACAGCACTTCTTGATTTGATTCTATCTCCGGCAACACCTTCCAACACGGCACGTGCGGCCGGTATTATTTATCCGATTAACTTATCCATCGCCGAATCTATCGGTTCCTATCCAGGCGATACGGCGAAACGCGGCGGTTCCTTTATCTTGATGAATGGTTACTTCGTAACAAAGATTACATCCTTCATGTTCTTAACTGCTATGGCTCCAAACGTGTTGGCACTGGACTTTGTTACCAAGATTACCGGCCTCAGCATGACTTGGGGCGAGTGGGCATTAGCTTTGGCACTTCCTGGCCTTGTAATGTTAATCTTTGTTCCTCTTATCGGTTACTGGATTGACCGTCCTGAAAGCGTGGAAATCGACAACAAGAAATTGGCTGCCGACGGTCTTGCTAAATTGGGACCTATGAAAGTATCCGAAAAGATCTTGGCTGTTGTATTTATTCTTGCTCTTATCGGTTGGGCATTGCCTTCCATCGGCGTTGATTTAAGCGCGACTGCAGTAGCATTAGTCGCTATGACTATCGTATTCTTGAGTGGTATCATCACTTGGGATGACATGGTTCAAACTAAGGCTGTTTGGAATACATTCATCTGGTTCGGTGCTATCCTCGGTTTATCTACTGCTTTAACAAAAGCTAAATTCTTCGCGTGGCTTGCAACATTCATGCAAACAAACTTGGCACTCGATTTTTCGCCACTCGTAGTTGTATTGATTCTGTCCGCTATCAGTGTTGTGATTCGTTACTTGTTCGCTTCCAGTACTGCCTATATCGCATCCATGCTTCCTGTATTCTTAACTGTAGGTATGGCATCAGGTGTAGATCCAGTTATGTTCGGTCTTGTATTGCTTGCAACAAATGCGTTTGGTGGTCTTGTAACTCACTACGGTGCATCTCCTGGTCCAATCATCTACTCTGCAGGTTATAATAACTTGAAAGATTGGTGGACTGCTGGTGCTATTTTAGCAGTATTGAGCTGGGTTCTACTCTTCGTAGTAGGTATCCCTTGGTGGACTTTCATCGGTATGATTGGCTAATCATACCATCTTATAATCAACATTGTTTTAACAGCACGGACCAGACATTCGCGACACGTCTGGTCTTTGCCATTTGATATATTTATTAGTGAAAGGATGCAACATGGCACAATTAGTAAAAGCTGCACAAGCTGGCTTCGACGAAAAAAATGATGCATTAGTAACGGTTGAACCGATTGCTAGCGGTATCGAAATTGAATTAACATCCAAAGTTATCCGCCAATACGGCGACCAAATTAAATCCGTTATCTTGAACACAGTGAAAGAAGCTGGTTATGATGGCGTAAAAGTAATCGTACAAGATAAAAATGCTTGGGATTACACAATTAAAGCTCGCGTATTAGGTGCATTGGAAAGGGGGAGCAAAGCATAATGGCTAACGATAAAACATTCCCAGAAGTTAAAACTAACCCATTAACAGAGGCTGCTAAAAAACGCTTGTCTCGTTCCATGATGTTCGTACCAGGTAATACACCTAAAATGATTAACAGTGCAGATATTCACGGTGCTGACTCCATCATGATCGATATCGAAGATTCCGTGCCAATTACAGAAAAAGACACAGCTCGTCTTTTAACTGCAGAAGCATTGAAATCCCGTAAATTCCGTGCAGAAACAGTTGTTCGTATCAACCATCCTACACAAACTCCTTATGGCTATGACGATCTTGATGTCATCGTTCCAGCTAAACCTGATATGATTCGTTTACCTAAAACTGAAGATGTTTCTGAAGTTGAAATCGTAGCGAAGAAAATTGAAGAAATAGAAAAAGCTAATGGCTGGCCAGAAGGTACAATCAATATTATCGTAGCTATCGAATCCGTTCGTGGCTTATACAATGTTCGTGAAATCTGCCATGGTCCTCGCGTAGTAGCTATCGCTCTTGGCGCTGAAGACTATCGTGCTGACCTTCGCACAGGTAAACATAAACCAGCTGTTGAATTGTTGTTCGCTCGTCAAACAATCCTTCATGCAGCACGCGAAGCAGGTATCCGTGTAATCGATACTGTATTCTCCGACGTGAAAGACCCTCAAGGCTTCCGCGAAGAAGTTGAATTCATTAAAGCTTTGGGTTACGATGGCAAATCTTGTATCCACCCAAGCCAAATCAAAATTATCCACGAAGTATTCACTCCTGACGAAAAAGAAATCGCTCATTCTGTTAAAGTATTGAACAGCTATGCAGATGCATTGCGCAACAATAAAGGCGTAATCTCCGTAGATGGTAAAATGATCGATGGTCCTATCGTAGTTCGTGCACAACGTGTAGTTGATAAAGCACGTGCAGCAGGCATTAAAGTTGAATTAGAGGAAGGAGCAGAATACGATGTTAAATAAAGTAGGTCGCGATATCCCAACAAATATCCCAGCACTAGAAGGTCGCGAAGTATATCAAGGTGAATTCGCAATTGAACCTAAAGCTCATCGCGCAGGTAAACCTGTACACATGAGCCGTGTTGGTACAAATAAAGTACTTGCTTCTATTGATGAAGCAATTGAAAAAGCTGGCGTAAAAGATGGTATGACATTGTCCTTCCATCATCACTTGCGCAATGGCGACTATGTAATGAAAATGGTTATGGAACGCGTTCAAGCAAAAGGCATTAAAGACATTACAATCGCGTCTTCTTCCTTGTCCCCATGCCATGAATTTTTGGTAGAAATGATTCAAGATGGTACTGTAACAGCTATTGAAACATCTGGCTTGCGCGATCGTCTTGGTAAATTCTTAACTCAAAACCCAGGCGTATTGAAACGCCCTGTAGTGATTCGTTCCCACGGTGGCCGTGCTCGTGCTATCGAATCTGGCGAAGTTCATATCGACGTAGCTTTCATGGGTGCCCCTACAGCTGACCCACGCGGTAACGCAACTGGTCGTATGGGTAAATCCGCATGTGGTGCTCTTGGCTATGCTAAAGTTGACTCCCACTATGCAGATACAACTGTTATCATCACTGATAACTTGGTTGACTATGTACACAACTATGCAATTCCTCAAACTGATGTAGATTATGTTGTTGAGGTTGAAAGCATTGGTGATCCAGAAGGTATCGCTTCTGGTGCAGTAGGTTTCACTAAAAACCCTATCCAAATCAAAATTGCTGAACTAGCTGGTGAATTCCTTGACCAAGCTGGCATTATTAAAGATGGTTTCGTATTCCAATTGGGCGCTGGTGGTGCTCCATTGACTGTAGCGAAATTCATTGCTGAAAAACTTCGCAAACGCGGTGAAGTAGGTGGCTTCGCTATCGGCGGTGCTACTGGTATCTTGACTGGTATGCTTGAAGAAGGCTTGATTCGTGCTATTTACGATACTCAAACATTCGATACTACTGCAGCTGCATCTTTGGATAAAAACCCTGCACACATCGAAATGTCCGCTTCCATGTACGCTAACCCATGGACTGACTGCACTACAAACTACTTAGACGTAGTATTCCTTGGTGCTACTGAAATCGACCTTGATTTCAACGTAAACGTAATGACTGACTCCAACGGTGTATTGATGGGCGCTTCTGGCGGTCACTCCGATACAGCAGCAGGTGCTAAATGCACAGTTATTACTTGCCCATTGATCCGTGGCCGCTTGCCAATGATCCGTGACAAAGTTGCAACTGTAATTACACCAGGCTCCTCCGTTGACGTACTCGTTACTGAATACGGTATCGCAATCAACCCAGCTCGTACTGATTTGATTGAACGCTTCAAAGATAGCAACTTGCCTATCTACACAATTGAAGAATTACAACAATTAGCATTTGATTTAGTAGGTAAACCACAAGATATTCCTGTATCTGATAAAGACGAAGACATCATCGCAATCGTAGAATATCGCGATGGCTCTATTATCGACGTGGTTCGCAAACCTCTATAATTGAGTAGTGATGAGAGTCCGGTAGAAACCGTAACGGTTTCGCTGCTGTCTCATATCCCATGCTGATTAGATAATATAAAGACCCTCTCTATAGTCTTTGGACTCATAGAGAGGGTCTTTTATGTATATAAAATGTTGCTTGAGTAATTGTAGTATAGATGAATATACGATATACTATAAGGTAAAGGAGGTGTTTTATATTACGTTTTATCTATAGGAGAGAGCATATGAGCCAAGTATTTAAACAGGATTTAACAGATAATTCAGTTCGTCCTGGCGGTTTGTTTTTCGTTGAGTTATTAATGCCGGAGCAGTGTGATATGCCTAATCGAGATACAATGGTAGAGGTATTCACAAAGCATTTAGGAACTATTGATTGCTTTAGTTATGGCACTGAATCTGCTGGTTTTGCGCCTCAGAATTATAAGGTTCATTATGAGGATAATGATGCTGATGTTCCACCGACTTTAATGGTGACGAATTGTGAGAAAATCGATAAACCTGTACTCGATGATTTTGAGCGCAGTCAGGTGTGGGATTGTCCAAATGTAGATGAGTTGCTAGATGAGTGCCAATATAGAGTATTTGCTACAGATATGTTAGCTTCGGGTTTAGAGCCTAAAGAACGGGCTGATATGTTAGTAAAATATGTAGATGCACTGCTAGAGTTATATCCATCTTGTAAGGCCGTTGTCTTTGGTCCATCTCGTAAGTTCTTAAGTCGAGAAACCATTGAAAATCATCCAGATAAAGCTGTAACTCGTTTTATTTATTATGCCGTAAATGTGCGATATTTTAGCATTCAAGGCACAGATGACATGATGGTTGATACGCTTGGTATGAGCACCTTATTCTACCCTGATTTGCAGTATCATTTTCACGGTATGAATCCCGATGAGATTGTAAATCATGCGTATAGTGTGTTGTACTATATCTTTGAGCACGATAATCCTATTGATGACGGGCAAACGATTGCAGGCTTAGAAAATGGAGATATGAATCCAGATATTAAATGGGCGGTTCAGTATGAGGATTCCTTGATTCAACCTCTTCGAACTGTTATAGATATTAATATGAGCGAATATGCATCTGGAACTCGCTAGTTGTAAATCGATGAAAGGTGTGAGCATTATGAATGATCAACGTATTTTTGACATGGAACTTGTGAAAGTCGAAAGTTTGGAGAAAGCTGTTAGGACACCATTTTATGAAACTGATTCCACAGGTGGTTCAGTATGGGTTATTAAACCTGGTCAAACCTTACCAAAGCATTACCATCATAACTCTGATGATATATGGGTTATATTGCAAGGCAAGGGGGTATTTTATCCAACGCCTGATACGGAGGTGCCTTTTACAAAGGGGCAAGTTATAGTATCTAAAAAGGGTGAATGTCATGGCGCAAAAAATACTGGAACAGAAGATGTTATCTTTGTGAGTATCGTTGCTCCTGTACCTGCTGATTATGACCCTGTTAGTACTAATTAATATGAAAGCACTTTATAGTATTTTATTATCTTGTAATAGAGATAGAGTTATACTATAAAGTGCTTTTTATTTTATACAGTTATTCTTTGTGAATATACCTTTTCTATTTTCAGATGCTATCATTTTGGTTTTGCTATTCTTATTTGTTATTTCTATATTCTATATAATTCCATTGACAGAGGACTTTTGTTTTCTTAAGATAATAAGGTATGTAATATCTTAAGTAGTAGAAAGGAATTATATGAACTCATCTACACCAGAGCCTCAAAGTGGGGCCATCGACTTTAAGGACTTTACGACGCGGCGTATGCTCCATGTAGTCCTACCATTATTTATTGTTTCTATTATTGCCTTCCTAGACCGTGTAAACATTGCCTATGCAGGCTTGACCATGAAAGAGAACTTGCCATGGTTGACGCCAGAGGTATTTGGTATGGGCGCCGGTATCTTCTTTATTGGTTATGTTTTATTTGAGGTGCCTGCATCATTAATAGCGGCTCGCTGTAATGCAATGCATTGGGTGGCGCGTATTATGTTTAGTTGGGGACTAGTATGTATTCTTATGACGACGATGACCACAGAGTTGGAATTTTATGTTTATCGATTTTTACTTGGTCTATGTGAGGCTTCTTTATATCCTGTAATTTATTCATTACTCATTCCGAATTGGTTCTTGCCAAAGGAACGTGCAAAGGCGATCTCCTTGATGTTAACATCTTTATTGTTCTCTAATATCATCGGTGGTCCATTGGCAGGTATCTTACTTGATACAACATTCTTTGGCCTTCATGGCTGGCGCACACTCTTTATTGTTGAAGCTATTCCAGCTGTTATTTTTGCTTTCATTTTCGCATTCTGGATGAAAGAACGTCCAGATCATGCATCTTGGGTAACGGATGCAGAAAAAGTATATATTAAGGCTGAACTTGAAAAAGAAGAACAACAAAAGCAAGCTGTAAAGAAATATACCACATGGCAAGCTTTAAAAGATCCAAAAGTATTGCGTTTAGCATTAATCTATTTCTTATGGGTTATTGGTTTCTGGGGCTTTAGCTTCTGGATGCCTCAAGTTCTTAAAAGCCTATCTGGTTGGCCGCCAAGCGTAGTAGCGTGGTCTATTGCTATTCCAATGACAGCAGCCTTACTTGTACAAATATACTGTGGTTACTCTTCTGAAAAGCGCAATGAAAAACGTTGGCACGTTGCTACTACATTGTTCATTGGTACTATTGGTTTCTTAGCAACACCACACAGTCCATCTCCAGAAGTTAGCTTATTCTTTATATGCTTAACTGCAGTAGGTGTTTACGGTGGTATGGGTGTATGGTGGACCATGCCAACAACCTTCTTATCTGGCGCTGCTGCAGCGGGGGCGATGGGACTCATTAACTCTTCAGGTAATATGGGGGGCTGGGTAGGTCCTTATATGCTTGGATTCATCAATGGTCACACTGGTAGCTTTGCTTATGGTTACTATGTAATGGGGGCTTGTATGTTCCTTGCTGGTCTATTAATTTTGACACTTCCAAAATCTATGGAACATAAAGAGGATTAAGTAGAGCTATATTATAGATAACTAGATTATAGACAACTTAATAGGAAAATATTTAACGAATGCTTCAATGGTGTGATTTTGGATACTATTCAATTTTATGTTACAATTTACAAAATAGTATTATTTAAACTTGAGGAGACAAATATTGAAAGAGTGTAGACCTAAGTTTGATGAAATTACATCATTTGATGAATTTAATAAATATTATTGGTATCGTGATGAACTTTCACAAATATGTAAATCATTAGGATTAGAATATAGGGGAACAAAACAAGAACTCAATTATATTATTGAGCAGTACTTTAAAGGCGATTTAATTAAAAAATCATCAATAAAAAATAGAAGAAGGCAAGTGGAAAGTATTACTTTAGATACACCATTACTTGAATGTAATTTTTCCTTTAATACGAAGTTTAGAGAATATTTCTCTGCTTTAATAGGTGTTTCACGATTTAAATTTAATGCTGATATGGCTACTGCTTGGAGAAAAGTAAAAAGTGAAAAAAATACAAGCTTTACAATTGGAGATTTGCTGAAAGTATATTATGGTGAATCAGATTATGCAAAGTATGACAATTCGGTTTGTCAATGGAATCAATTTTTTAAGGATTTTTGTGCAGACGAATGTAGTGGCAATTATTCGAATAAATTAAAAGTAGCATCTATTATTTGGAAAGAAGTTAGAGATTCAAAAAATGAAAAAATTTATTCAAAGGAGCTTTTAAGTGAATATGCATATAAATTAGAAGCGTATCGCAAGTAGAAGCAACTTGTCGTTGCAGAGATGTATGGGAAAACTAGCAATTAAATCTATAATAGAATAACGATAAAAGCACCTTATATCCTATGAGAAGAGTCATTTGTGATGACTTTTGTAGGTATGTAAGGTGCTTTTATTTATTTCTGATTTCTTTATTGATTTTGTTTTGTTACATCAGGCACTTTCCCAGGATTCATATCCAGGTTTAGATCTGTGGATTTGAATGGGTGTGGGTTTGCCTCTGGTGGTTGTACTTTGAGCTCTGGATGCAACCATTGCAGTTGCTTTAGTTCCCAGTCGTACTTGGCACCGTCATTTTGTAGTTGACGAATATCTTTTAGGATTTCGTTTAGTTGATCACTATGCTTATTAGCCATCCCTTCAAGAATGTAAAGACGACCTGCTACACTGTCGATGGTAGAGCCATCGTGGTCTTCATCGACACGCCATTGTAATTCAGAGATTTGTATTTGCTGGAATATGATAACGATAACCAGCACAATGATAACGCCCCACATGGGAGCTTCTTTAGCTTTCAAAAGGGCTCGCAATTTAGATGCGAGCCCAGATGGTTTGTTCATTATTGACGATCCTCGAGTTGTAATCCAGGTAATGGTAATTTGGAGTTTACGAAGTCTAACCACAAGCGAGAAGCGTGGGAGAGGTAATGACCCTTTTTCCAAATTACATAAAGGGTATGAATAATTTCAGGTACGAGAGGTCTTACGACAACCTTAGAACCAACCTCTGTATTTTCACCTACCTCAGGGCAGAGGCGAGATGGTAATAATGCGATAGCAAGGTTTGCACTAACCGTTTGTAACATGAGATCACGTTGGCTCGTTTCAAACACGATGTGCGGTTGGAAGCCGGTGTGTTTACAAGCTTTGATGATTTCATCATGTAAGTTGAAATCGTCTTTATGCAATACAAAGGATTCATCAGCTAGCATTTCTAGGCGAATTTCTTTTTCTTTTGCCAAAGGGCTAGATTTTGGAATGATAACGGACAGTGGGTCACTCGTAAGGTAGAAAGATTCAAATTCTTTAGGGTTTGGTTTAGTACAGATGATGCCAATATCAATTAAACCTTCCTGAACGCTGATCTCAACCTTTTTAGAACCTTGTTCGTAGAGTTCCAATTCGATTTGTGGATATACTTTTTTAAATTCACCTAATAACTGGGCAAAAATGGGAGCATCCGTAATTGGTGGAATACCAATTCTGATAGAACCTTGCTCCAAACGAAATTCGTTTTCAAAATCAGTTTTTAGATGTTCAAACATAAACACAACGCGTTTAGCGTGGGTTAAGAAGATGGTACCCCCATCAGTAAGTTCTACAGATTTAGCATTACGCATGAAGAGAACAACACCAAGTTCGTCTTCTAAAGCTTTAATTGTACGGCTGATTGCAGATTGGGAGATGTGTAAATTCCTTGCAGCCTTACTAAAGCTTTTTTGATCAGCTACTTCAACGAAGTATTTCAAATGATGAAAATCCATAATTAACCCCCTAAAAATAAAACTTGGTTATAGGACGTGACCTAACTAAATGAGAATAGTTATTACTGTAATGCAATTAGCTATTACTTTATGTAAAGCATGGATAGCAATATTGGCAAAGCGACAGTCACTGTATGTGTTGCGTTGATAGGGCCCAGCACGTTATAATTAGCATATAGGGCTATATCAAGTTATGATATTAGGAATTATGGTTGTGCCCATCACAAAAAAGTATGCTCACACATAATGCCATATTATATATAACATATATATTATTGCATTATTTTTTCATGTGCGCAAGTTTGTAATGGTTGTTATTCCTAAACATAATGATAGATTAAGCAAGTGTTCTATTTTTGCTAAATGCTTAAGGAGGCAATAATCACATGAGTCGTAAATTTAAAACTATGGACGGCAACCAAGCGGCTGCTCACGTTTCTTATGGTTTTACAGAAGTTGCTGCGATTTATCCAATCACTCCATCTTCTCCAATGCCAGAACACATTGATGAATGGGCTGCATCTGGTCGAAAAAACATCTTCGGCAACACTGTTCAAGTTGTAGAAATGCAATCTGAAGCAGGTGCTGCTGCTGCAACCCACGGTTCTTTACAAGCTGGTGCATTAACAACAACTTTCACATCTTCCCAAGGTTTGTTATTGATGCTTCCTAACTTATATAAAGTAGCAGGTGAATTACTTCCAGGTGTATTCCAAGTAGCTGCTCGTGCATTGGCTGCACATGCTTTGGCTATCTTTGGTGACCACCAAGACGTAATGGCTGCTCGTGCAGCTGGCTGTGCTATGTTAGCTGAATCCTCTGTACAAGAAGTAATGGACTTGTCCGCTGTAGCTCACTTGACAGCTATTAAAACTCGCGTACCTTTCATCAACTTCTTTGACGGTTTCCGTACATCCCACGAAATTCAAAAAATTCAAATCTGGGACTATGAAGATTTAAAACCATTGGTTGACATGGACGCTGTTAAAGCTTTCCGTAAAAATGCTTTGAATCCAGATGCTCCTGTAACTCGTGGTACTGCAGAAAACCCTGACGTTTACTTCCAACATCGTGAAGCATCCAATAAATTCTACTTGAACGTTCCTGACGTTGTAGAACACTACATGAACGAAGTTAACAAATTGGCAGGTACTAACTACCAATTGTTCAATTACCATGGTGCTCCTGATGCTACTGACGTTGTTGTAACTATGGGCTCTTCCGCTCAAGTTGTAGAATCCACTGTGGATTACCTCAACAAATTGGGCCGCAAAGTTGGTTTTATCAACGTTCATTTGTTCCGCCCATTCGCAACAGATCGTTTGTTGAAAGCTCTTCCTAAAACTGTAGAACGCATTGCAGTTCTTGACCGTACTAAAGAACCAGGTGCTTTGGCTGAACCATTGTTCTTAGACGTACAAGCAGCTGTAGTTGACGGTGGCCGTAATGTAAAAGTTATCGCTGGTCGTTATGGTTTGAGCTCCAAAGACGTTATCCCTGCAGATATCGTTGCTGTATTCGATAACTTAGCTGCTGAAAATGGCAAAAAATTCTTCACATTGGGTATCAATGATGATGTTACATTCTTGTCCTTAGATCGTGCTGAAGGCGTAGAAGTTGAAACTCCAGGCTTGACTGAATGTAAATTCTGGGGCTTCGGTTCTGACGGTACAGTTGGTGCGAATAAATCCGCTATCAAAATCATCGGTGACCACACTGATATGTATGCTCAAGCATACTTTGACTACGACTCCAAAAAATCTGGTGGCGTAACAATGTCTCACCTTCGTTTTGGTAAAAACCCAATCAACTTGCCTTACTTGATTACTGAACCTCAATTCGTAGCATGTCACCGTCAATCTTATGTACATGAATACGACTTGATTCGCGGCATCAAAAAAGGCGGTACATTCTTATTGAACTGTACTTGGTCTCCTGAAGAATTGGATGAACATTTACCTGCTAAATTACGTCGTCAAATCGCAGAAAAAGAATTGAACTTCTACATCATCAATGCTGCGAAAATCGCTTCCGAAATCGGTTTGGGCGGTCGTATCAACATGGTAACGCAAGCTGCATTCTTCAAATTGACTGAAATCATCCCTGTAGATGATGCTGTTAAATACCTTAAAGAATCCGTAGTAACTTCTTACGGTAAAAAAGGTCAAAATATCGTTGACATGAACAATGCTGCTATCGATCAAGGCGTTGGCGCTTTGGTAAAAGTAGATGTTCCTGCTAGCTGGAAAGACGCAGTAGATGATGGCAATCATGCAGTTAAACCTGGTTGCGAATCTTGCCCATCCTTCGTTCAAAATATTGCACAACCAATCAATGCACAAGCTGGTTATGATCTTCCTGTATCCAAATTCTCTGGCTATGAAGATGGTACATTACCTGCTGGTACTGCTAAATTCGAAAAACGCGGTCCTGCATTGTTCGTTCCAAAATGGTTGCCTGAAAACTGTATTCAATGTAACCAATGTTCCTTCGTATGTCCACATGCTACAATTCGTCCAATTTTGGCAACTGAAGCAGAAGTGGCTGCAGCTCCAGACCATTTCGATACAATCCCTGCATTGGGTGCTAAAGATCTTCAATTCCGTATCGCTGTATCCCCATTAGATTGCTTGGGTTGCGGTAACTGTGTTGATATCTGTCCAGCTCCTAAAGGCAAAGCTATCGTGATGACATCCATCGATACTGAAATCGAACAAGCTGAAGCTTGGAACTATGGTGTTAACCTTCCTGTAAAAGAAAATCCTATGAAGAAGGAAACTGTTAAAGGTTCCCAATTTGAACAACCATTGTTCGAATTCTCCGGTGCTTGCGCAGGTTGTGGTGAAACTCCTTATGCTAAATTGTTAACTCAATTGTTCGGTGACCGTATGATGATTGCCAATGCAACTGGTTGTTCCTCCATCTGGGGTGCTTCCATGCCTGCATCTCCATACACAACTAACCAACAAGGTCATGGTCCTTCTTGGGCAAACTCCTTGTTCGAAGATAATGCTGAGTATGGTTATGGTATGTACATCGGCGTTAAGAAAATCCGCCAACAATTAGTAGAATTGGCTGCTAAAGCAGTTGAAACTGCTACTGGCGAATTGAAAGACGCTTTAGAACAATGGATTGAATTTGCTAACCTTGGTGCAGCTACTCGTCAACGTTCCGAACGTTTAGTAGCAGCTATCGAAGCTGAAGGCGCTACAACTCCTGAATTGAAAGAAATTCTTGAGAAAAAACAATTCTTGATCAAACGTTCTCACTGGATCTTCGGTGGTGACGGCTGGGCATACGACATCGGCTTCGGCGGTGTTGACCATGTATTAGCTTCTGGCGAAGACGTAAACATCTTCGTATTCGATACTGAAGTATACTCCAACACTGGTGGTCAAGCATCTAAATCCACTAACGTAGCAGCAGTTGCTCAATTCGCAGCTTCTGGTAAACGTACTAAGAAGAAAGACCTTGGCATGATGGCTATGTCTTATGGTTATGTATACGTAGCACAAGTAGCTATGGGTGCAGACAAAAACCAATTGATGAAAGCTGTTACAGAAGCTGAAGCATATCCAGGTCCATCCTTGATCATCGCTTACAGCCCATGTATCAACCATGGTATCAAAGCTGGTATGGGTAAAGCTCAAGAAGAACAACGTAAAGCAGTTGCAGCTGGTTACTGGGATCTTTACAGATACAACCCTCAACTTAAAGAAGAAGGTAAAAATCCATTCTCCTTGGATTCCAAAGAACCAACTGAAAGCTTCCAAGACTTCCTTAAAGGTGAAGTACGTTACGCTTCCTTGGCTAAAGCAGCTCCAGACGTTGCAGAAGAATTATTCGCTAAAACTGAAAAAGACGCTAAAGAACGTCGCTTAAGCTATGTTCGCTTGCAAAAAGGTTTTGAAGACGTAAAATAATTCGTTATTTAACGACTGAGAACTATATGAGGCACCCTTTCAAGGGTGCCTCTTTTGTATGTAAATTTAGTTTTTCTAAATATCATATTAAGTATCTTCCATAAATCAGTTTATAGTGCTAGTTGCTATTGTATTATTTACGTATTAACTGCTTAAAACATAGGTAATATACTAGTAATTTGTTATAATGATAAGGAACCATGCATAATTTTAGCAATATACATATTTGGGATAATTCTAATATTAAATATAGAGGTACATATGGCTAAGAATAATACACAAATGACAACAGAAGATACGCAACAAACGATATATAAAGAGTTAGGCTATAAATCCTATCCATTTCCTTTTACAACGCCGGCCTATTTAGAAGCATATGGTGCTCTTGTAGGGCTAAATACTCCACCTGCGAAGACATCTCGTGTTCTTGAACTAGGGGCTACTTATGGCGGTAATATTATTTCTCAAGCTGTATTTAACCCAGAGGCGACCTTTGTAGGCATTGAACTTTCACAAGACCAAGTAGAGAAGGGTAATCAAATTATTTGTGATGCAAAATTAGAGAATGTATCCTTGGTGCAAGGAGATATTTTGAATTTTGACGAATCTATGGGGACTTTCGATTATATTATTGCACATGGATTCTACTCTTGGATCAATGATGAAATGAAGGATAAGCTGCTCAATATTATTTCTAATCATTTGGCGGATAATGGTATTGCCTATGTGTCTTACAATACGTATCCAGGTTGGCATACCATGGAAGAAGTACGTCAGCTCATGCTGTTTGCTAATCGTGGCCAAGATAAGTTGACCCATAAGGAAAAGGTGTTGCGCGGTAAGACCGTAGGCAGTCTTGTGGGTGCTCAGATTCTTAACTATGATAATCTTAAAGAACGAAATAGTAAATTCCTTGGTGCATTGCGCTCTGTAATGCAAAAGGATGACTATTATGTAGGTCATGACCATCTAGAGCCGCATAATGATCCGTGCTATTTCTATCAATTTAATGATCATTTGAAAGCGCATAATCTTGCTTATGTATGCGATGCGGACCTTACACTATCTATGGTTCGTACCTATGATGAAAGTATAGCAGCTAAACTTGAGCAACTGGCTCCTAATAGCCAAGCGGATCAAGAACAATATTTAGATTTTATACTAGATACGACATTCCGCAAGTCAATTATTTGTAAAGCTAGCTTTGCAAATAATATTAACTTTGCTGTTGCGAATCCGGCTGAAGTGAATACAATTCCTGTACGTACTATTGTAAATAGCTTTGTTTTCCAAATTCTCTTTGATGAGGAAGCACTTGAAATGTTTGAAAATGAGCTCGTAAGAGATACGTTCCAAGCGCTTATCAAAGATGGTGGTACGTTCAATATGATCGAGGCCCTCGCTATTTTGAAAGCGGCTCATGAGGCGGATCATGCATCTGATGATGAATTAGAACCTGCTGTATGTAGCTTGTATAAAGCTGTAGTAGAGCATATGGTACGCGGTGGTATTCGCTTCTATAAAACATTCCCTGTAAAAGAAGAGTATATGGAGGGCTTATCTTATATACCTGCCCGTTTTACAAACTTTGTAAAAGCTATTGTAAATGGTGGTAGTGAATATATGTATGGAGCAGATATGTTTAATGATGCTATTGGTGATATTTCTGAAGAGGATTTATTATTTATGGAGTTGTTGAACAAACCAAAAGCGAAATCTACGGTAATTAAAAAGATTAAAGATGCTCTCTTTAGTGCAGATCAGTCTCAACCTACAAAGCATCAAAATGCCATGGCTGAAGCTTTTTATAATGAATTAACAATGCGTATGGAACAATTGGGCTTTATTAGAAGTAAGAAAACAGGTAGTATTTCCTAATTGATAGAGCTCGTTATTTGATTGTATTGCTATGAAGTTGTATTATATTCATTTTGATTTCATAGTTAAAATAAAAACCCGTTACACTTATAATATTTATACGTATTAAGTGTTAACGGGTTTTATTTAATATAATTAAATTTACTTTTATTTTATATTTATTACTTTTAGTTATTTTATATTGCTGAAAAAGTATAGTAAATCGATAATTTTAATGAGGAAAAAATGAACCGTTCATGAAAGTATGGTATAATGTGTATGGGTATTTTGTAAATATCATCCGATGTGTTGTGGATGATTCTATAAATTGTATTAGTTGATAAAGTTGTATTAATTGTATTATTTATAAAAGGAGTCTTTTATGGCATCTAAGAAGGCAGTTCTAGTATACATACTAGAAATCCTGAAAGACGAAACAGATGCTAATCATACGTTATCTCAAGAGGAGATTCGTAGTATATTAGCCGAACGGTACGAGGTATCCGTCGATCGGAAAACCTTAGGCCGTCATTTAAATGATTTATATGAATCTGGAGATTTTAGTATTCAATGTGAAGAGTCTGCTGTGGGAGCAGATGGCACAATTCGACGTACTGATTTCTATATGATTCATACCTTTGAAGATTCTGAATTGCGATTATTGATTGATGGTATATTGGCATCTCGCCATATTACTGCATCTCAACGTAAAGATTTAATCGGGCGTGTTGCAAAATTGGGTAGCTCCTATTTTAAGCCTCATGGTATTGATATTGAAAGTAATACGGGGTACCTTCATAGAAGCCAAGATTTATTTCTTAATATTGATCTCATAGAAGAAGCAATACAAAAGGGTAGAAAAATTTCATTGGCCTATTGCCAACCAGATGTGGATAAGCGATTACATATTAATCTTGGGCCAGATCATAAGGAACGGAAGTATGTATTTAATCCATTCCAACTAGTAATGAATCGAGGATATTATTACTTGGTGGGAAATCACGAAAGTTATGATGATATGTCTACATTACGCGTTGATCGAATTGCACATATTACGGTGCTAAATGAACGTAGAAAACCTTTGCGGGAGATAAAGGGATACCAACAACAACGCACCTTTAACGTGTCACAATACGTAAAGGAACATATTTATATGTTCGGTGGTGAGTCTATTACTGTTACTTTTAAAGCTAGACGTTCCATCGTAAATCAAATTTTAGATTGGTTCGATGGCAATGTAGAGTTTACAAATATAACAGCTGATAATGTTGTATGTCGTGTACGTGTTAATCATGACGCCTTTAAATATTGGGCGCTCCAATATATGCAAAGTGTAAAGGTGCTCACTCCAGCTTCTTTAGTGACAGAAGTAAAAGCCGCAATTGAGGAAGGTTTACACCAATACTCATAAATAAAAGCTAGTTGATCGGTGAATCAACTAGCTTTTTTATGTTATATTATAGAACGTGCATTTTTTCTGCTTCTCTATAGTCTTTTAGAACCGGACGTGGAGGCAATTTACCCATGAGGCTCACAATATAGATTGCGATAGAAGAGAAGATGAAACCCGGTACAATTTCGTATAGGCCAAGGAACCCAAATTGCTTCCAAATGAGTACTGTTAAACCACCTACAACAATACCAGCGATGCATCCGTGACGAGTCATACGCTTCCAGAATAGGGAGAATAAGATTGCCGGGCCGAAGGCCGCGCCGAAGCCTGCCCATGCATAGGCTACCATTGTTAAGATATAGCTGTCTGGATCCATAGCCATATAGATGGCAACCAATGCCACTAAAAGCACTACGATACGGCTTACTAATACAAGCTCTTTATCGCTTGCTTTTGGATGGATGATATTAGCATAAAAGTCGTTAGAAATAGCAGAAGCTGTTACTAACAACTGCGCTGAAGCGGTACTCATGATGGCTGCCAATACGGCGGACCAGATAAGCCCAGCTACAAATGGAGTAAAGAGGCGTTCTGTCATGATGAGGAATATTGTTTCCGCATCAGTGCCTACTAACTTATCTGGCAGCATGTAAACATGACCGATGAGACCTACAGCAATAGCTGCCATAAGGGATAAGATAACCCATACCATGGCGATGTTCGTAGATTTCTTAAGTTCTTTCGCATCAGAGATAGCCATGAATCTAACTAGGATGTGAGGTTGACCAAAGTAGCCAAGACCCCAACCAAGAGAAGAAATTAGGCCGATAGCCCAAGTAAACCAATCAGATGGATTACCAAACAAGCTAAGTCCTTGTGGAAACTCATGTTGGATGAGTTGGAATGTTTCAATAGGGCCACCCATGTACATGGCTGCTGTAATTGGTACTGCCAAGATGGCAAAGAACATTAATGCGCCTTGAATACAGTCTGTCCAAGATACGGCAAGGAATCCGCCAAGGAAGGTATAAAATACGACGATGCCAGCGGTGATAAAAAGGGATACGGTGTAATCAAGACCAAAGATGGTATTGAACAATTTGCCCCCTGCCACGAATCCTGATGATGTATAAATCAAGAAGAAAATTAAGATAAATAAGGCGGAAATGACAGCTACTGAATGCGATTGATCGTGGAAACGATTCTTCAAATAATCCGGTAATGTCAAGCTATCACTGGCTACCTCGGTATGGTTACGCAAGCGTCTAGAAACAAATTTCCAGTTCGCCCATGTGCCTAATGTGAGTCCTACGGCAATCCATACACCAGAAATCCCCGTTGTATACGCTAGGCCCGGCACACCCATGAGCATCCAACCACTCATATCTGATGCTTCCGCACTAAGTGCTGTAATCCATGGTCCTAATTGTCGGCCACCGAGGATGTAATCACCAATGCTGTTCGATTTACGATAATAGTAGACCCCGATATACATCATGAGTCCTAGATATAAGGCAAAGGCGATAATAATCATTAAGTTGTCTTGTGTCATGCCTATATAAGACCTCCTTAGGTTCTAGTTATATTCTATAGTATAGTAAATAATTTTTATTGTACCACATATTAGTACTTTAGAGGGTAAAAAATTAGTGATATCAATAAGATTCCTATACTAATTTAGGTTATATACTTTAGAGATACGCATTAGCTGATTACTTATGAAATCATATATTAATAAGCCCTATACCGAATGAAATATGATAAAATAAAAGAATAAAAAAACGATATTTCGTATTGAGTGTACGAAATATTGGTCAGTAGTAATAGAGATTAATATTTACATTTCTGGAAGGTGAAAGGAGGACCCTATGGAACAACAAGTAGGCACTAAGCATGAAGTACCTAAACCGCATCAAGTTGTGACGAAACAACAAGCGTTGCGTATGTTGGAGACCTACTTTGGGTATACCTCCTTTAGACCGGCTCAAGAGGCTCCTATTGCATCATTGTTGAGGAACGAAGATGTAATTGGCATCATGCCGACAGGGGCAGGGAAGTCTATCTGTTTCCAGATACCTGCGCTCTGTAAGGCGGGCTTGACTATTGTGTTTTCTCCTCTCATTTCTCTTATGAAAGACCAAGTGGATGGTCTCTTGGTGCAGAATATACCAGCAGCGCTCATCAATAGTACACTTACACAATCTGAGTTTAATAAGACCATGTACGAAGTACGCAGTGGTAAGATTAAACTCTTATATATTGCACCAGAGCGGTTGAGTTCTAATTTTTTCTGTAATGTACTGCGAGCGTTACCGATTGCACAAGTCATTGTGGATGAGGCTCACTGTATCTCTGAGTGGGGCCATGACTTTAGACCGTCTTATCGCCTTATCGGTGAGTGGCTTGATTCATTGCCAAAGAGACCTATCGTGGGGGCTTTTACGGCGACGGCGACGAAATATGTAGAAAACGATATAAAAAAATTATTAGGCCTAGATAAGGCTAATGTATACGTGACGGGTTTTGATCGGCCTAATTTATCCTTCTCTGTTATCCGCACACTAAAGCGGATGGATTACGTTGTTCATTATGTGCGTCAGCACGCCAATGAAAATGGCATTATCTACTGTGCAACGCGCAAGGATGTAGATCGTGTGTATGAAAATTTAACCCGTGCGGGCATCAAGGCGGGACATTACCACGGAGGACTCAACGATGAGGTGCGCCGTGAAATGCAGAATGCCTACGCAGACGATAAATTGCAGGTTATGGTGGCGACGAATGCCTTTGGTATGGGTATTGATAAAAGCAATGTACGCTATGTACTACATTATCAAATGCCGCGTAATATGGAGTCCTATTATCAGGAGGCAGGACGAGCTGGCCGTGATGGGACACCTGCTGAATGTATCTTGCTTTATAGTGGGCAGGATGTGCAGGTTCATAAGTATTTGATTGAACAGTCCATCGAAACGTCGGAACGACAAAATGTGGAGTTACGCAAATTGCAGTCCATGATTGATTACTGTTTCTGTAGTAATTGCTTGCGTAAATATATGCTTAATTACTTTGGTGAAAGCACCGTTTGGACAACCTGTGATAATTGTAGCTCTTGTAAGAGTTCTGCTGATAAGGTCAATGTTACGAAAGAAGCAAAGGCTATTTTCCGTGCCATCATGGGCACCGATGAGCGATATGGGGCATCAATGATAACCTCTATCGTCCGCGGAGAGCGAACGGATCGGATTATGCGTGCTGGTCATGATGCATTGCCAGTCTTTGGCTTATTGAGCAATGTAGATGAAAAATCTATTAAAGGGCTTATTCAACAGTTTGTGGCATCTGGTTACTTGCGCAGTTCAACTGGAAAATACCCTATATTATCCTTAACGGCTGGTGCAGAGGAAGTGCTAGCAGGTCATAAAGAGGTAGAGGAAATTAGACAACATGTGTCTGTGCCTTCTCGCAACAGTAAGTCTGCTGCCTCAGTGGTGCGAGGAAAATCCAGCTCTACATCGGGCGGCTTATTTGAACATTTACGTCAACATCGCAAACGCTTGGCAGAAAAAGCGGGTCTTAGACCGTATCTTATCTTCCCTGACACAGTACTCATAGATTTGGCAAATTTACGACCTACAACATTAGGTGAGTTTGGAAATGTTAAAGGCGTAGGGAAAGCAAAATTAAAAAAATATGGACTTACCTTTTTACAGGCCATTGCAGAATATAAGGGATAATAAATTTTGCTGTATATATGGTAGTACTGTATATTTTTTAGTATGATAGTACTATATATTTTAGTGAGATAGTACTATATATTTTAGTGAGATAGTACTATATATTTTAGTAAGATTATCAAGATATACATTAGTATTTTTTGCTTATTATAAATAGATCTAGGGGGATAAATGAGCTTAGCAGATACACAATACCTCGGTATTATTGAAAATATTTTAGATCATGGCATTTATGGTCAAAATCGCACAGGCATTGCAACGTACAAATTGCCTCAACAAATCATGCAATTTGACTTGCAAGAGGAATTTCCAATTTTAACCACTAAATTTGTAGCTTTCAAAACAGCTGTAAAAGAATTATTGTGGATTTGGCAAATGCAGTCCAATGACGTGCGCAAATTGCAAGAAATGAATGTGCACGTATGGGATGAATGGATGCGTGAAGATGGTACTATTGGTAAAGCATACGGCTATCAAATTGCGAAGTACAAACAACTAGATAAGCTCATCAAAACGATTAAAGAAGATCCTGATAGCCGCCGAATGATTGTAACCCTTTGGAATATTGAAGATTTAGAGGATATGGCGTTGCAACCATGTGCGTATGAAACCTTATGGGATGTAGGGGATGGTTACTTGAACTGCATGCTCATCCAACGCAGTGGCGACATGGGGCTTGGCGTCCCATTTAACACGGCTCAATATGCGGCATTACAATGTATGATCGGTCAAGTAACCGGCCTAAAACCCGGTAAATTTACACATGTTATCAACAATGCCCACATCTATGAAAATCACGTAGATGCATTGCGTGAGCAATTAGCACGTCGCGATCAAGCATTGCCTGCTCCAAAAATTATCGTGAATCCTGAGGTAAAAGACTTCTATGACTTCACACCAGAGGACATTACCTTAGATGGATATGAACATTTAGGTAAATTATCCATGACTGTTGCTGTATAGCATTGTATTTATGACAATTGTTAAATAGCATAATATGTATGGCTATTGCTATATAGTATTGTGTTCATAGACATTGCTAAATAGTATAATTTATGACTGTTGCCATATAGTATTAACTGAAAGAGGGCAGTATGTTAGCATTAATCGTAGCCGTAGCACATAATCGTGTAATCGGTAAAGATAATACTTTGATTTGGCATTTGCCAAATGATTTGAAATTCTTTAAGGAAAAAACAATAGGACATGTTATTATCATGGGCCGTAAGACCTTTGAAAGCTTACCGTTCTTGTTGCCAAATCGTGAGCATTGGGTAATTACTCGTGATAAAGGTTTTGATGCACCAGAAGGTGTTAAGATTTTCCATAACCCTGAGGCGGCTGCTGAAGCAGCACGTGCGCTTGATGCGGCCTACGTTATTGGTGGCGCTCAAGTATACGAAGCTTTTCTACCTTATGTAGATACTATGTATATCACTGAAGTAGACCATGAATTTGATGGGGATGCATTTTTCCCTGAATTCTCAGAGGATGCTTTCACCATCGAATCCGTTGTAGACGGCATTGTGGATGAAAAGAATCAATATCCTCATCGTTTTGTAACCTATCGCAGAAAGGCAGCTAAATGAGTGAAAGAATGTTTGCCCTTATTGGGAGTGAATTAAATGTTAAGCCAAAGCAGGTGCAAGCTGCCGTAGAATTATTGGACGAAGGCAATACGGTGCCATTTATTGCGCGGTATCGTAAAGAGGTAACGGGCGAATTGCAAGATGAGCAATTGCGCACCATTGAAGAACGCATTAAATACTTGCGCAACTTAGAAACACGTCGTCAAGAAATCATTGCTTCTATTACAGAGCAAGAAAAGATGACAGACGAGTTGATGAAGTCTTTGGAAGCTGCTACAAAGCTACAAGAGTTAGAAGACCTGTACTTGCCATATCGTCCAAAGAAACGTACGCGTGCTATGATTGCCCGTGAACGTGGATTAGAGCCATTGGCTGATATGATTATCAACGATACGGTTACCTCTGGAGATCCGTTAGAGATTGCAAAAGAATACATAACAGAAGAGGTTCCTACGCCAGAGGATGCTATCCAAGGCGCTTCTGATATCGTAGCGGAAATCGTTAGTGATAGTGCAGACTTCCGGGCGTACTTGCGTAAGAAGATGTGGAATGAAGGCTTTATTCAAGCTGAATTGAGCGGTGAAGAGGAAGAACAACAACAATTCTTGCAATACGCTGAATATGCTGAGCCCGTACGTCAAATGCCGTCCCATCGTATCTTGGCGGTAAATCGCGGTGAAAAATTAGGTGCTTTAAAACTAGCTCTAACTGTACCAGGTGACACCTATGTTGCTTATATGTTACAAAAGTTAGAGAAAAATCCGAAGTCGATCTTTGCAGAGTATAAAGCGGCTGCTGTAGCTGATGCGTACAAACGTCTTATTTTCCCAGCTTTAGAGCGTGAAATTCGCAATGAATTGACGGAAAAAGCCGATGAGCAAGCTATCAAGGTGTTTGGTGTAAATCTCAAAAATCTATTGTTACAACCACCATTGGCCGGACATGTTATCATGGGCCTTGACCCTGGTTACCGTACTGGCTGTAAAATGGCGATTATCGATCAACAAGGCAATGTGCTCGATTATGGTGCGTACTATTTAACAAATAGTGAAAAGCTTCGCAAGGAAGCTCAAAAGGTATTGGCTGATAAAATCCGTAAGTTTAAGGTTACTCTTTTATCTATCGGCAATGGTACTGCATCCTACGAAACAGAGCAATTTGCATCTACCATGATTGAAGAGGAAAAATTAGATTGCCACTATATCATCACTAATGAAGCAGGTGCATCTGTATACTCTGCATCTAAATTAGCTATAGATGAGCTACCAGATTTAGATGTAACCATTCGCGGTGCCGTATCTATTGCACGCCGCGTACAAGATCCATTGGCTGAATCTGTTAAAATCGATCCAAAATCTATCGGCGTAGGTCAATACCAACATGATGTAAACCAAAAACAATTGACACATACCTTAGATCAAGTAGTTGAAACTGTAGTAAACCACGTTGGGGTAGAGCTAAATACTGCATCCCCAGCTATCTTGCAACATGTTGCAGGCATTTCTAGTGCGGTGGCTAAGAATATTGTTGCATACCGTCAAGAGAATGGCGTGTTTAAAAGCCGTAAGGAATTGTTGAAAGTGCCTCGTTTAGGCCCTGCCGCCTTTACACAATGTGCGGGTTTCTTGCGCTTACAACATGGTAAAAATCCACTGGATAATACTTCTGTCCATCCAGAGTCCTATGAATTGGCAGAGCGCATCATTGGTGAGTTAGGCTTTACCTTAAAAGATTTGCAAGATAAATCTCAATTAGAAGCGTTGCAAGTTAAATTACCTCTTGTAGATGCTGAGAAAATGGCTGACAAACTTGATGCAGGGGTACCAACTGTGCGAGATATACTCGGTGCACTGGCAAAACCGGGACGCGACCCTCGTGAGGATTTGCCGGCTCCATTGACCAGAAAACACGTAGTGAGCCTTGAAGATATTAAGGTGGGTACCATTGTAAAAGGTACCGTTCATAACGTAGTTGATTTCGGAGCTTTCGTAGACTTTGGGCTTAAAACGAATGGTCTATTACATCGCAGCGAGCTTTGCAATAGCCGTCAACATCCATCTGATGTGCTTGCTGTAGGTGATATTATCGAAGCTCAAATCATTTCTGTTGACGTAAAGCGCAATCGCATCGGTCTGTCTGTAAAAGCATTACAACCAGAAAAACCAAAGAATAACGATAATAACCATAATAGAAATAATAATGGTCAACGTCGAAATAATGATAACCGAAATAACAACCGTAATAATGGCGGACGTCAAAATGATAATCGCCATAATGGTTCTCTTAATAATGGGGATCGTCGAAACTGATAATTTCTTAGAAGACTAGTTAATCTACATTAATAGATTTTAAATGATAGTCATTCTTGACTAAAAGTCATTATACCAAAAACCGCACCCTCTATGGTTTTAGAGGGTGCGGTTTTTCTATATAGCTAAAAACTATGTATATTAATGCAGAACAGATATATCGAAAATGATATATCTGATTGAAAAAATTAGATATAGGGAGTATGATGAAACCATAGAGGGGAAATTCCTAAATCATATTCCTAAAGAGGAGGTAATGCAATGAGCTTGAACCTTAAAGAAAGATATGGACTTTTAATTAATAATGAATGGGTAAAGGCATCTGACGGTGCTGAATTTAAAGTATATAACCCTGCTAATGGTGAACAACTCGCTATCTGTGCAGAGGCTACATATGGCGATGTTGATAAAGCTGTAGAGGCTGCAACAGAAGCTTTCAAAACGTGGAAAAACGTTTCTCAAGTAGAACGTGCTGATTATTTATTGAAAATTGCGGATGCTATCGATACTCACAAAGAACATTTGGCACAAGTTGAAACATACGACAATGGTAAGCCAATCCGTGAAACATTGAACGTGGATATTCCACTTGGGGCGGACCATTTCCGTTACTTTGCAGGCGTGCTTCGTTCCGAAGAAGGCTCTGCACAAGTATTTGACGAAAATACATTGAGTCTCATCGTTCGTGAACCGATTGGCGTTGTAGGTCAAGTTGTGCCTTGGAACTTCCCATTCCTAATGGCCGCTTGGAAATTGGCTCCAGCTCTTGCAGCAGGCTGTACAGTTGTTATCAAACCTTCTAGCCACACATCTCTTAGCTTATTAGAACTTGGCGATATTTTGAAAGAAATCTTGCCACCAGGTGTTGTAAACATCGTAACTGGTAAAGGTTCTAAATCCGGTCAATATATCCTTGATCATCCTGGTTTTAGCAAACTTGCTTTCACAGGCTCTACAGAGGTAGGTCTAGATGTATATAAAGCAGCATCTGAACGCTTGATTCCTGCCACATTGGAATTAGGTGGTAAATCTGCGAATATCTTCTTTGAAGATGCGAACTGGAAACAAGCTCTTGACGGGGCAATGCTCGGTATTCTTTTTAATCAGGGGCAAGTATGCTGCGCTGGTTCTCGTATCTTCGTACAAGATACAATTTACGATAAATTCGTAGCTGAACTTGCTGCACTATTCGATAAGGTGAAAGTTGGTTTGCCTTGGGAAGAATCTACTCAATTAGGTTCCTTGATTTACGAAGATCAAGTTAATAAAGTGCTTAGCTATGTAGAACTTGCAAAAGAAGAAGGAGCTCGCATTGTAGCCGGTGGTGTACGTGTTACTGATGGCGAACTTGGCAAAGGGTGCTTTGTAAGACCTACACTTATTGTAGATGCTACAAATGATATGCGTGTAGCTCGCGAAGAAATCTTTGGCCCTGTAGCTGTTGTCATCAAATTCCACAGCGAAGAAGAAGTTATTGAACAAGCAAATGACAGCTTATACGGTCTTGGCGGTGGCGTATTTACTCAAAACATCAATCGTGCTATCCGCGTAGCTCGTGGTATCGAAACAGGTCGTATGTGGGTAAATACATATAATTCCATCCCTGCAGGTGCTCCGTTTGGTGGTTACAAACAATCTGGTATCGGACGTGAAACTCACAAAGTTATCCTTGAGCACTACACTCAAATGAAAAATATCATCGTAAACTTGAGCGATAAACCATCTGGTTTCTACGATTTAGATTAATAATTGAATAGACTCTACCTATAATTACATAAAAGAGGCACCAATTTAATTATTGGTGCCTTTTGTGTTATTCATTATAATATTATTATAAATAAAATACACTTTTACGATAAAGAGGATTCGAATAATTGTTGTGTACGTATATGTGTAAAAATAAGGAGAGGTGAAATAATGAGGTCTATTCCCATCAAAAAATTATATAATCCCCAATATGATCTCTTATCTATTAGTGATAAGGAGGAATTGTTATATCAAATTGGAGAAATATATAATCTAGAATTAATATCCTTTAAAGACTTTGCTGCATTTAGACAATCCACATATACAGCAGTATATCGTTCACATGATGGTATAGACTTTGTATTTGTTCCTGGCGATACTGTTACGTTAGGGTTTGATTTTAAAAATAAACCATTGCAGGATATTTTTAATGATGAAAATTTGGCGGAGCTTGCCTATCCATTTGTGGAGGGCTATGAAGATGAAATCTTTAGTGAAGACGATGTTCAAACTAAGATTCGCGAAACACTAGAAGATGAAGAGGTACTATCCAACATAGAAACGTATTTTAAACATAATTTTACTCAAGAAGATGAGTTTGTAATCCATCCATTATTGGTACAAAAAGAGTATAGTGAAACTTGTTGGACACCTATTTCAGATGAGGAACTCAGACAAAATAAAGAGTGGCAACAGATGATAGAAAAAGCCGAAAGCAAGGGGCTTTCTGAAATAATGATTCATAATATCATTTGTTTATATCAAACAGACGATAACCATTGGTATGGTAAACTTTATGAAGAAACTACATTTAAGAAATTGTTACAGAACATAAAAAATCATGGGTACTCTTTACCGACACGAAGAGAGTGGGAGTATTTATCTGGCAAGGGGTGTAGGACCATTTTTCCATGGGGGAACAATATAGATTTTTCTATGAACTTAAAACATATGGAATGGATGGATGGATAATGATGGAGAGTATACATTAGAAAAGGAAAACTTTTTTGGCTTGATTATAGGTGATGATCCGTATTGTAGAGAAATCGTCTATGACGAAGGTGAATTTTCCTATAAAGGTGGAGACGGTGGCCGCAATATATGTGGCGGCTTAGGCGTTATTTGGGGCTATTTACCTGTTTCACCATACTTTCAAGATAGTGAAATGGTAATTGGCAATAATATAAATGGAGGATATGATTTCTTTAGACGCGTTATAAGAATTAATGACAATATGAAATGATGTTACATATAATAATTCTAACATTTCAAATGATAACGTCGTCTCATACGTAAAAGAGGTACCCTAGATGGTACCTCTTTTATTAATATTGGGATAAACGGAATATTTTTCTATACTCTTGCGGTGCATCAGAACCATCAGAAGGTTTTATGATGACTCTAATATATATTTTTTCTTTGAAATCTGGATATGTTGCAGCATATTCTTTGCAGAATTGATCCATACGATTGTAAAAGTTTATTACATCTTGATTTTGTATAGCCGAATAGGGGATAGGCATTTCAATATACAAAGAAGATGTATCATATGTTCCATAGGATAACTCCTCTGATGTTAGATAGTTTTTCATTAATGGGAATGCAGTTATCAGCGGAATGTTGGTTATCAACATTCGATCAACTTGTGGTACAACAGGTGCAGAGGTGTGCAAGACTTCAGATATTTCAATGGGCATTTGTGGATATTTGTCAAAGGTGACTTGCCATCTATTGTTCCTATGAGACTCTAAGTGATATGTTAGATTAGGATAATCCTCATTTATATATTGTTGTACCTCATCTTCACTATAATGTGAGAGAAGATGACAACCCGTTGTTAGTATGAGGGATAGTATAATCAGTGGTAATAATATAAATCGTTTTAGGGTAAAAGGTTTCATTGTATATTCCTTTTATACTACTTTAGGAAGTTTAGTAAATCGTAATTGCTTAACAGGTATTGTTTAATTTATTGGCGGAATTTTGGAGTACATTTTGGAGTACATTATTTTAATTATATTATATCTTAATTAAATGTTTACTCATATAGCTGATTTAATACCACACACCTCTCAATAAATCATAATAAAGAAGTAGCCCGAAAGAGGTGTCTTTTTTGTACTTAACAATAGTCTATTATATGTAAAAGTATAGGGTATGTTATAATTGTAGCCATATAAAATCGTGTTATTTATAGAGGGCTATTATGAATTTGAAGAGAGTAATTAAATGGATTGGATATATTGTTGGCATAATAGTAGTGCTTTATATACTCATATTGGGAGTATTGATATATTTCTTGGCAAGTGGTGACTTTAAAAATAGTTTGATTTATTTAAGTGATCTTAAAGAGAGTGGATTATATTATGGCAATGAAAACCGTAAGATTGCTGATAATGTAGTTGCTGTTCATGAGGTGGATAATAAACTTTATTACATAACGTTAGACGGTATTGGTATTTTTGATGAAAATGTAAGTTTACTAGATGCTTGGAATAAAAATCTTAATAAATATAATACTTTCATTCCTCGGATAGATTCTAAAGAAACACAATTTAATGTAAGTCTTGATCAGTTATACCCTAATATTTCTAGTCTTGATGAAAGTGATAGAGATATATGGCATGAGATCTTTTATGATAGTGAGAAACGATATACAGGTCCAAACGCTGGATATACTATAAAGTTACCTTTCTATGTATCGTATAGAAAGGAAGACTCGATTAAGCATAATGATATAGTAGATCTTTCTACAGGGACTATTATTGGTGAGTATGGAAGTGAGCATATTTTAAGAAATAATGCTTATTATAACTTTAAATTTGGAAAATTGACTAAGCTTGATTTCTCTCAGAAAGCTATATATAGCTATTATTCTAATAATCTTGATATAGGTCGGTTTAGCAAGAATAATGCAGGTGATGAGAGATATGAATCTTATGCACGAAATGAGTTAAATAAAGTAAGAACGAAAGACATAGAGGTATTACCTAATTTACTAAATCAACGATTCATAGTGTTTAATTCCTTTAACGAGTTTTCTGATTTTGATAAAGTTACCTTTGAAGCATTAACCATTGATGCAATTAAAAATCGGAAGGCTTTACAATTAGGGCCGTTAGAAAATCAAACCCTGCAGCAGTATTTGAGTAAGTAACCATATAGTGGATGGTGTAAAATGAACAAATTTGAAATATTAGGATATTTTTGGATTTTTATATCTATGTCATTATCTATAGGGTTATATAAACTTGAGCTTAGTAAACGTGTCATTGATGAAGAATATGAATATATTAAAAAGCATAGAGCTTTTGGTAATTTAACCAAGTATTTAACAATAATTGCAATTGTAAGTGTAGTCCTATTAAATTGTAAATTTTTAATTGATAAAGATTATTTATTTATTGCCCAATATGGTGTTGTTTGGGGAGTTTACGTACTTTTTATTATATGCACAGGTTTTTATCAAAAGCGGAATAGTTTGTATTATAAACGTGGTCTTTTTGCTATTTTTTCTATATTATTTGGTATTGCTGGTTTAGGTTATGCATTAAAGAATATGTTCTTTTAGTAGTAAATATATCAATTCAGATTTTATCAATATAGTATTGTTTTGTATGGGCACTTATGGAATGATTTTTAGAAATAAAAAATGATTAAAGGACAGTATAATTCATGATTCAATTAGATTATCTATTAATTATAGGAATATTGCTTAGTGTTTTGCTTTTTCTTTTGGTTGGCGTATTTTACTATAGTAAATCTAAACTTTTAAAGGGACTCAATATTTGGTTTTTAATAATACTTAGCGTTTTATTAAGTTATTTATTATATCCCTTATATGAACTGACAGATTATAGAGAAGAATTTACGTCAGTAGTTATTATCTCTGCGATAATTATTAAAGTAATTATCAATTTATCTATATTTATGATAGCGGATAGAATAACAACAAAATGGATTTCTAAATTATTATTAATTATATGGGTTGTTCTTGTTGAATGCTTGTATATGCCTATTTATTTGTCATATCTTGTTTTATTATGTGTATCAGGTGGAATTGTGTTGATTGAACATTTTAAGGGGAAAAGAAATCCTATTTAGCTTAGATTCAGAATTACTTTTATAGCGCTCGCCCTCGAAATATGATATACTACTTAAATGCGCATAGTTCGTGCGCGATAGGAGGAAACACATTTAGATGTTAGAAAAATTTGAACAATTAATGATTAGCGAACCTGTTCTAAGAGCGTTAAACGATATGGGCTTTGAAGAGCCTACGCCAATTCAACAGGAAGCTATCCCAGTTGCCATGAGCGGTAAGGACATGATCGGTCAAGCTCAAACAGGTACTGGTAAGACAGCAGCATTTGGCTTGCCTGTATTGGAACGCGTAGACGGGAATGAGCGTCACGTTCAAGTAGTTATTTTATCCCCTACACGAGAATTAGCTATTCAAGTAGCTGAAGAGCTTAACAAAATGGCTCAGTACACGAATATCACGGCACTACCAATTTATGGTGGTCAAGATATTAATCGTCAGTTCCGTGCCTTGAAAAAGAACCCTCAAATCATCGTTGCCACTCCTGGCCGATTGATGGATCATATGGATCGTGGTTCTATTAAATTTGACCATGTGAAAGTTGTGGTATTGGACGAAGCCGACGAAATGTTAAATATGGGCTTTGTTGATGATATCAATAAAATCTTGGGTGCTATCCCAGAAGACCATCAAACATTGTTGTTCTCTGCAACTATGCCTAAGGCTATCCAACAATTAGCTGAAACATATTTGACAGAGCCAACATTGATTCGCATGAAACCGACTCAAGTTACGATGGACTTAATTGAACAATACTATATCGAAGTGCAAGACCGTCAAAAATTCGATGTTCTTTGCCGTTTGTTTGATATCCAAACACCTGAACTGGCTATTATCTTTACACGTACAAAACGTCGTGTTGATGAAGTAACAGAAGGTCTTAAGAAACGTGGTTACATGGCGGAAGGCATCCATGGCGACTTGTCTCAACAAAAACGAGACAGCGTAATTCGCCAATTCCGCGAAGGTACCATTGATATTCTCGTGGCTACAGATGTGGCAGCTCGTGGTCTTGATATTTCTGGCGTGTCTCATGTATATAATTATGATATGCCTCAAGATCCTGAAAGCTACACACACCGCGTAGGTCGTACAGGTCGTGCCGGTAAGGCTGGGCAGGCTTTCACGTTCGTTATTCCTCGTGAAATGGAGCATTTACATGCTATCGAGCGTTTAACAAAACGTAAAATTGCACGTCGTCGTGCACCTTCCTTAGGGGAAGTGCTTGAAGGGCAACAACGCTTGGCAATTGAAAGCCTCGTTGAAATGACAGATAATCTAGAAGCATTGGCGCCTTTCAAATCTAGTGCTGAGGAATTGTTGAATGATACAGATTCCGTAACACTTTTGGCGGCAGCTCTTAAATTGTTAACAAAAGAACCAGATACTACTCCTGTAAATATTACAGAAGAAAAACCATTACGTGTACGCCGTCGTCGTGAAAGTGGTCGTAGTGATCGTCGCCGTCGTGATGGTGATCGTCGTAGAGATGGTGACCGTCGTCGTGACGACCGCCCACGTCGCAGTCGCGATGATCGTAGAAGTGATCGCAATGACCGTAAAGGTGACCGCCGCAGAGATGATCGTAAATCTGATCGTCCACGTGGAGATAAAAAAACTCGCCATCAAAGTGAAGGGTTTAAACCTTACTTTAAAGACTAATAGGATGTGGATTGCTTCTGGGCAATCCACATTTTTTATTACTTAATAGTTAATACTATTTATCTTGATAAGTGTTGAGAATTTTGGTATAATAAATAATAATTATTTCTTGTAAACGGTCGATAATGGCCTATGCCTTATAGATTTCCAAGTGGAGAAAGGTAGATTATTATGGATATCGCACAAATTTTGCGTAGCCAGGGGTTTAAAGTAACCCCACAACGTATTGCGATTTATGATGCTTTGCGTGGTCATCATGATCATCCAACCGCTGAAATGTTGTATCATACGTTGCGCCCAGAACATCCAAGCATGAGCTTGGCTACAGTGTACAAGACGATGGAGATTTTTGAAAAAATCGGTCTTGTTAAAATTCTAGAAGTTGGTGATGAGCGAGCTCATTACGATTGGGATACACAAGCTCATTCCCATATCCGTTGCATTCGTTGCAATAAGGTAGAGGATATGATGGGCATTGATTTGAAAGCTATCAAAACGATTGCTGATCAAGGTAGCGAATATCAAATCACAGGCCAACATATTACTTTCGAAGGTGTTTGCCCTGAGTGCGCAAAAAAAGAAAGTCATTAATAGATAACCCCTGTTGTTGAAGGGCTCCTTCACGGCAGGGGTTATATTAGTTATTGTATATCTTGTATCTTATATCTTATATCTTATATCTATTAGTGTTATAGAATAGCTATAATTAGATATAAGCATAATACAATAGATATTAGAGTTAAGCGTTTTATAATTATAGAATTGTAGAATTGTAGAAATCGTATAATCATATAAAGGAGTATCATGTTTGTAATAGGCAGTCACTTATCAATTAGCAAAGGTTATTTACATATGGGCAAGGAAGCGACTAAAATTGGGGGCAATACGTTCCAATACTTTACTCGCAACCCTCGCGGTGGTAGCATGCGATCTCTCAATGTTGAGGATATGAATAACCTTAGCGCATATATGAAAGAACACAACTTTGGTACCTTGTTAGCCCATGCACCGTATACCTATAACCCATGTGCCGCCAAAGAGGATTTACGCGCTTTTGCGAAGCAATCTATGATGGAAGATTTAGAGCGTATGGAATATTTGCCAGGTCAAATGTATAACTTTCACCCAGGTAGCCATGTGAAACAAGGCGTAGATCAAGGTATTGAATACATTGTAGAGTGCTTGAATGAAATCTTATTCCCAGGCATGAAGACAACAGTCCTCTTGGAAGTGATGGCTGGTAAGGGTACAGAAATTGGTTCTCGTTTTGAAGAAATTGCACGCATCATCGATGGTGTAAAACTAAAAGAGTACATGGGTGTGTGCGTTGATACTTGCCACATTCACGAAGGTGGTTATGATATCGTAAACAATCTTGATGGCGTTATTGACAAATTCGATCGAATTGTAGGTCTTGATCGTTTGAAAGCTATTCATTTAAATGACTCTAAAAATCCTATAGGTGCCCATAAAGATCGTCATGAAAAAATTGGGGAAGGACATATTGGTATCGATGCTATTGCTCGCGTTGTAACACATCCTAAATTGACGAACCTGCCATTCTACTTGGAAACGCCAAATGAATTGGACGGATACGCAAAAGAAATTGCTATGCTACGCTCTATCGTAGAGAATAAATAATTAAATCACAGATGTTAATTTAGTTATATAATAAATATGTAGAATACTTGATGCCATACTAGTTATTGCAAACACATTAAGTTATTAAAACTATTGAAACTATCAAAACTATTAAATCTATTTAAACTATATAATGTTATTGAACTTCCATAAAGTTATGGGACTAAACGTTTGTTTTTGCATTTGAATACATACATTGTGTAAGGTGTAGGGAGAACTGGAAAGGGGGACGAAATGCGTTTTTTACATACTGCCGATTGGCATTTAGGGCGTATTTTTTATGGCCAGTACTTAACAGAAGACCAAGCTCATGTATTGGAACATCAGTTCTTTAATATTTTGAAAGATGAAAACATTGATGGCATATTGCTCGCAGGGGATATTTTTGATAGAGCGGTGCCACCCATTGAAGCTATCGAACTGTGGGACTCCATAATTACTCGTCTCGCAATGGACTACAAGGTGCCTCTCTTTGTGGTGAGCGGTAATCACGATGGAGCGGAACGTCTTGAAGTGGGGCGCTCCATGTTGGGACAATCGGGTATTCATATTTGGGGCTCTCCTCATCACGCGTTGAAGCCTTTTGAATTTGAAGGGACAGATGGCAAGGTGGCAATTTGTCCTATGCCTTTTAGTGAACCTCGGCGTATAGGGGCGGCTTTGGGTCTAAGTTCTGCTAATACTGTTTTAGCAACTGTTCAAAATCTGGAGAGTGTAGAAACTAAGACTAAAGCCAAGTCAAAACGGTCTAAATCAAAGAAGTCATTTCAAGATATTATAGAAGGCTCTTTATTTGCTGATGTAGAGGCTACTAATGCAGAATCTACCGATACTGAAATTGCTGACATAGTAACACAGTGTTATGAACAAAATTGCGAAAGCGCTTTGAATCTGCATAATTATGACCAAATGTATCAGGCTTGGAGCGACTACTTGTATAAACAAGTGCCTAAGGGGATGCGCAGTATCGCCATTAGCCATGCTTTTGTTATGGGCGGTGAAGTAGGGGGCTCAGAGCGTACCTTATCTGTAGGTGGCAGTGAACAGGTAAATCCTCAAGTCTTTAAAGACTTTCACTATACTGCCTTGGGACATTTACATGGCCCTCAACGAATGGGTGCTGATCATATTCGCTATAGTGGCTCTCCATTAAAATATTCCTTTGATGAACATACACAGAAGAAATCTTTCACCATCATTGATATGGATACAAAGGGGAACGTAGGTATTAGCACGATTCCTGTAGAGGCGAAGCGAGATGTAGTCATTTTGGAAGGTTATTTTGAAGACTTGTTAAATGATAAAGCATTACAGGCTAAACATAGGGATGATTATGTGCAAGCTCGTTTACTTGATACGATGCCGATTATGGATGGGATGGCTAAATTGCGACAGGTTTATCATCGTTGTATGACCATTGATCTAGTTGGTCGCGTGGCAGGGCCTATAGCAGATATGGGCGAGGCGATTTTCAAAGAATTAAATGAACGTGATTTATTTAATCAGTTTGCAGAAACTGTGTGGAAGGAACCTTTAACAGAGAAAGAACAGCAATATATCGACTCTGTATGGGACCGAATTCTTAAGGAGGACTAAATGAAGCCTATATCATTAACTATAGAAGCCTTTGGTCCGTATCGTGATTCGGTCACTTTAGATTTTAATGAGCTTCAAGACCATTCCATGTTTCTCATTGCTGGTCCTACGGGGGCAGGGAAAACATCAATCTTAGATGCCATGGTGTATGCCTTGTATGGTGAGCCGAGTGGAGAAGTACGCAAAACAGATGCTATTCGCAGTGACTTTGCAGAACCTCATCGTATGACTCGTGTCGATTTCTCCTTTGCTATTGGCAATGCACAATATCGTGTTGAACGATTACCGAAACAGATGGTAGCAAAGAAACGTGGTACAGGGATGCGTGAGCAGAATGCTAGCGCTACTGTATATGAGAAGAAAGATGGTGAGTGGAAGGTCATTGCTACCTCGGCTGTCGCCATTCGCGATACTATTCAGCAAATTATAGGATTTCGTAAGGATCAGTTCTTACAAGTTGTGCTATTACCTCAAGGGGAATTCCGAAAGTTGCTAGTGGCCTCTACGAGTGAACGTGAGGAATTACTACATACACTTTTTAGAACGGAGCTATATCGAAAATTACAAGAAGCACTGAAGGCTGCTTATGATGAAGCAAAGGCAGGTATTGAAGAAAATCTAACTAAGCAAACTGCATTTATGCAGTCTATCCCTCATGATGGAGCGACTCCAATGGTAACCATTGAGCATGTGCGTGAGTTACTAGCAAATCGGGGCCCACATCGAGATGCTCTCGCGGTAGAACGAGATGAGGCAGTAACCGTGGTAGAACAGTTTAATGTGCTCCGAAATCAATGGTCTTTATATAATCAGGCTCAACAATCTCTTGCTGAGGCTACTTCGAAACTTGACATGGTGAAAGTAAGGGAAACTGAGCGTGTAAATCTAAGCGAAAAGGTTCAGTTCCTTAACTCTTTGGCACCAACTCATGAATTATATAAACAATATATTGAGAAACAAGCTATATTAAAAACTTTAGAACAGGCCCTTTCAGATGCGAAAAAACATGTGGAACTAGCAACTCAACATGAGGCTAAATGTATAGATGCTTACAGTGACTTAGAAGGTCAAGCTGAAAGTATACAAGCTAAAAGAACTGCTTTGGCTCAATTTCAACAACAAGCAGAGAAGTTTAATGAATTAGATGTATTGAAAAAGGAATTGTCCACATTACAGAGTAATTTAGAAGAATTAGATAGTAAAAAAAGCGAAGATGCCTTAGCTAAACAACGGAAGCTTGTAAAGACTTTAGAAAACGACTTAGAAGCTTTGCGTAAACAGTTACGAGATAATAATAAATTTTTAGAGGGTGCTAATGTTATTCAAGGGCAACTAAATGAGTTACATAGATATTCTGAATTGCTAGAAGAAATTAATAAGGTACAAAAAGAAATCGACGATAAAGGTCAAACGTTAGCGTCTTTAGATGAAACCTTGCAGGTTGCAAAGGTACATCTTGAACGATTAGAGCATCTAATGCAAGAAGGGCGTGCCTTTGAGCTAGTTCATTTAGTTGTAGATAATGAGCCTTGTCCGGTTTGTGGCTCTACAGATCATCCACGGTTAGCAGCTAAGCCGGAGATGTATCCGACTAAGGATGAAATTGAAGAGGCTCGTAAAACTCGTGACGTGGCACTGCAAAAGCAAGCTAGCGAAGTGGGACAACAGAAAACATTAGATGCTCGTCTTAAGGAGTTAGCTAAGTTAGAAGTAGAACAATGTTCCAAACTTAAGTCATCTATGGATGGTTTTTCTAAGAAAAACTTTACATCTGTTCAACAAGATTTATTGACTAAAATGGAGCGACTTACAGCTTTACATGGTGAGTCTGAATTGTTGAGTAACACTATAGCTGACAATGAACATAAGTTAAAAGTAGCTAGAGATAAGTTAGTAACTTTAGAACTTGCCCATAATGAATTACTTAAAAATCTACACGACCTAGAAATTCGTATTAGCTCAGTACAAGCTAATATTGATGCTCTATCTAAAACTTTACCAATCACGGATATAGATGCATGGCAAAAACAGTTAGAGTCATTGGATAGTGATATTACACTCTACGATGAGCAGGTGAAAGTTAGCAAAACTAATTTAGATACTGCTCGAGAACAGTTGAATGCCAAACGCGGACGCTTAGAAACTTTGTCCTTTCAAGTAAAAGAAGAAACAAAAAATCTTAATTTGCGGTATAAGAACTATACAAAGTCATTACAAGCCATTTCTTTAACAGAGAATGATTTTGTAGAGTCTTTACGTGAGATTAAAGAGATAGAGATCTATAGAACACAGCTGAACGTTTTGACTGAAGCCTTTAATAAAGCACAAGCTGTATATGATGCGGCATTAAAAGCCACAGAAACTGTGGTTAAGCCAAGTGATATTATTACTGATGAAATTTATTCTACAGCAGTAGAGCATCGAGATATATTAGTAGGTAATCTTGCGGCATGGGATAAAGAAACAAAGCATATCGAAACTACGCTCAACTCATTAGAAGAACTTGAAGCTGCAATGGGTGAGGCTCGTGAAAAGGTGAAGTTCTTAAGCCGATTAAATGATCTCGCTAATGGTGGGGAGCAAGGCTTTAAAAATGTTACCTTTGAACGCTATGTACTGGGGGCTATTTTAGATGAGGTTGTATATGCTGCTAATTTACGACTTCAGAAGATGAGTCGCAACAGATATTCCTTGGAAAGATCCGACTATACAGGTGGTGGTCGTGGCAAGCAAGGCCTCGACTTGGCGGTTATGGATGCTTTTACAGGCCAATCTAGGCCAGCAAATACCTTATCTGGTGGTGAAACATTCTTGGCCTCTATGGCGCTTGCCTTGGGATTAGCGGATGTTATCCAAAGTTATGCTGGTGGCATCCATATGGATACGATGTTTATTGATGAAGGTTTTGGTACACTCGATCCAGATACATTGGAACTCGCCATGGAAACATTGTTACAGTTGCAATCGTCAGGACGTCTCATCGGCATCATTTCTCATGTACCTGAGTTAAAGTCTCGTATACCTGCTCATTTAGAAGTGACTCGAGGTGACGACGGTAGTACGGCAAAATTTGTTATTAACTAGATATCATAAACTAGATATAGATTTGCCAAATGTGTTACTATAAAAAGAGGAGAATTCCTACAAAAACATCCTGTATTTACGAAGGGGGTTCTATGAAGTTTTCGTTTGCTCATAATAATATAAATGTTAAAGACCTTGATAAAAGTCTAGCATTCTATAAAGAGGCATTATTGCTCGAGGAGTCTCGTCGTTTGGAAGATCCAAGCGGTGCTTTTACCCTCGTGTATTTAAAAAGTCCTTATACAGCACATGAATTAGAACTTACATGGTTGCGTGACTGGGATCGTCCTTATAATTTGGGGGATAATGAATTCCACTTGGCATTCTATGTAGATGACTATGAAGCGGCTCTTAAAAAGCATAAAGAAATGGGCGTTGTTGCTTATGAGAATGCTGATATGGGTATTTATTTCATAGCAGATCCAGATGGATATTGGACAGAAATCATTCCGGCGGGTAAATATTAATGGAATATATGTTAACCCGTTTAGAGTGGTTGGTTGGTCCCAATAAAATCCAAACATTAAGAGACACGTCTATCGCGCTCTTTGGTGTAGGTGGCGTAGGTGGTGGTGCCCTTGAGGCATTGGTGCGAGCTGGTGTAGGTCGCATCGTCATTATCGATGGAGATTCCATAGCGCCTAGCAATTTGAACCGTCAAATGATTACGACTCATAATACGATTGGGGAACGTAAGGTAGAGGTAGCAAAGGCGCGAGCTCTTTCTATCAATCCTGATGTGGTGATAGAAACTCATGATATTATGTATACTGAGGAAAACTATCCTGGATTTATTCAAAGCTTGAACGTTGATTATGTTATTGACGCCATCGATATGGTAACGGCGAAACTTAATATCATTGAGGTTTGTCAACGTGAAAGCATCCCTGTTATTTCTTGTATGGGCGGAGGTAATCGCTTTTACCCAGAAAAACTTATGATTGCAGATATCAATAAGTCTCATACATGTCCTTTGGCACGCGTTATGCGTCGGGAACTCAAAAAACGGGGTATAAAAAAACAATTAGTTTTATTTTCTACTGAAAAACCGACAAAACCACAGTTCCGTGGTGATGCCACAAGTCCTGGGACATGTAGTTTTGTGCCACCAGTGGCAGGTTTTATATTAGCAGCACATGTGTTGCGTACAATTTTGGAGGTACCTGAACAATGAAAAAAGCGAAAATCCATATGGCTGACGGCGGCGATATCGTAATTGAATTATTTGAAAAAGAAGCGCCTGGCACAGTACAAAACTTTATCGACTTGATTAACAAAGGCTTCTACAATGGCCTTCGTTTTCACCGTGTAATTCCTGGTTTCGTAGCACAAGGTGGTTGTCCTAATGGCAACGGTACAGGTGGTTCTGGCTATACAATTAAAGATGAATTAGTTGGCAATCCGCATAAACATGAGCGCGGTGCTTTATCTATGGCTCACCGTGGCCCTAATACTGGTGGTAGTCAGTTCTTTATTGTATATGAGCCACAACCTCATTTAGATGGTGTACATACTGTATTTGGTAAAGTTATTGAAGGTATGGATGTAGTTGATGGTATCCAACAAGGTGCTATCATGGAAACTGTAGAAGTAATCAAAGGTTAATCTCATGAATGAAGTATCTATTAAACATCCAGAATGGCTATATATCGATGTAAATGGTAAAACATCATATGGGTATGACCAAGAGTGGTTCACTGATGAGTGGCAACGCTTGTCTGGTTGTGGGCCTACATCGGCATCACAAGTATTGGGCTATTCGCTATTTAGGGATGGCTTATTAGATCTAGAAACCACATCTGACCAAATGCTTGCTTTAGAACGGATGAACTTAGTCTGGAAATATGTAAAGCCACGTTTTGGTGGTGGTGTTTATAAAACTCAATGGATGGAACGTGGTCTTACTCGCTTACTCGAGGATAAAGGCCTATCTTATGATGTACATATGTTGAATGTATCTCCGTTCTGTGCATCACGCGTAGAGGTGGAGGCTGCAGCTCAGTTTATACATGATGCATTGGCACAGGATGTGCCTGTAGCATTTTTGAATCGTCATAAAGGAAAAGAAAAGGCTCTCTATACGTGGCATTGGGTTCCGATTCACAAGATATTTATGGACGGTGATGATATTCGCTGTGGCATCTTTGATGAAGGTGAAATTCGTGATTTCTCTTTAGCGAATTGGATGAAAGATACCATTTTAGGTGGTGGCTTCTGTTACATTAGCCGTAAAGAGTAAGTAACAGAGTAATTAAAGTAATATACATACGCATCGCAGTAATCTGCGGTGCGTATTGTAGTATAAATAGTAGGAGGTACTACATGAGTCAATGGGTTACTGAGGAACAAACACCTCATTTGCGTCTAAGCGCTGAAGCGGAAGAAGTGCTTTACTCTGGGGAATCTGAGTTCCAAAAAATTGAAGTTTTTAAATCAAAAGAGTATGGTATGATGCTCGCTTTAGATGGCGTATTCCAAACATCTGAGCGTGAAGAGTTTATCTATCATGAAATGATGAGCCATATCCCTTTGTTCTTACATCCTAATCCTGAGCGCGTCTTGATTATTGGTGGTGGTGATGGTGGCGTAGCTAGAGAATGTGTACGTCATGATTGTGTAAAAGAAGTAACAATGGTTGAAATTGATGGTAAGGTTGTAGAGTTGGCAAAACAATATCTACCAACTATTGCTAAAGCTATGATTGAAAACCATCCTAAATTGACTGTAAAAATTGGTGATGGTATTGGTTTCATGGCAGAAGCAGAAGATTACTATGATGTAATTATCGTGGATTGTTCCGATCCAATCGGTCCTGGTGAAGGCTTATTTACAGAAGAATTCTATAAGAATACATTAAAAGCTTTGAAAGCTGATGGCTTGTTTGTACAACAAACAGAATCTCCGATGTTACATCAACCATTAGTGGAAAAAGTTTTTGGTTACGTTAATAGCCATTTTCCAATTGCGCGCTTATATACAGCTTTCATTCCAATCTATCCTGCAGGGATGCATTGCTTCACCTTGGGGTCCAAAACATTTGATCCTCTAACATGGACTCCAAACCGAGAACAAAACTTTGAAACTAAGTACTATAATGCAGACATTCAAAAAGCTGCTTTTGCATTGCCGAATTTTGTAAAAAATTATTTGCCAACTAAGTAAATAATATGTATAATGGGGGAGCACCATTTGTGAAACGAAAGTTTCCGATAGTGCTTCCTTATTTATATGAGGATTAAAGGGCTTATATTAGAGATAACACAATTAAAAGTTTCGTTTGTAAAAATTAATGAAATTGAGAAAAAGGTGTTGACACAAATCTCTAGAAAAGATATAATTCTCTTTGTTACGAAGACAATGTCTTCGATACCTACAAGGTGGTGGGTATGGTGAAGCGGTTAACACGGCGGATTGTGGCTCCGTTACGCGTGGGTTCGATCCCCACTACTCACCCCATAACCTACACATCGTAATCACTGTAGGGGTGTCGCCAAGTGGTAAGGCAACGGACTTTGACTCCGTTATGCGCTGGTTCGATCCCAGCCACCCCTGCCAACATGACTCACTAGCTCAGTTGGCAGAGCACCTGACTTTTAATCAGGGTGTCCCGCGTTCGAGTCGCGGGTGAGTCACCAAATTAAAACTCACAAACTTCGGTTTGTGAGTTTTCTATCTCTATTTTTAGAGATTTTGGTTATGATTGTGAGTATAAATTTAATCGAAAATCGGTTGAAAAAATCTTTGGAAAAGAGGTTGACGATTTAAGGTTAGATTGATATACTATACAAGTCGTTAGGGCGCAGAACTAACGCAACAGATCTTTGAAAACTGAACAATGATAGGTAATCAATCATATGATTGAACATA